>Ga0180434_10000025_pt1 | contig 211084 bp, 290 predicted proteins | sample SS_ome_7_FD_132453 | JGI IMG/M metagenome (GOLD analysis project Ga0180434, IMG submission 132453) | Hypersaline lake sediment archaeal communities from the Salton Sea, California, USA - SS_1_D_2 metaG | ecosystem: Environmental > Aquatic > Non-marine Saline and Alkaline > Hypersaline >... | reverse complement strand
CCCAGTCGTCGGTCTTGGAGGTGAAGTTCGCGTAGGTCTGGTTCGTGCTCACGTAGCCGAAGAGCTTGGTGTTCGGGTTGAGCGACTTGATGTAGTTGATGATGGCCTGGCAGTTGGAGTGGTCGCCGTGGCCGGAGTCCTCGATGCCGGCGCCGAAGACAACCAGCTCGTAGCGGGACATGTCGAGCGCGACCTTCCAGTTGTCCCAGCCGTTGACGCCGCTGTTGAAGCTGTTCGTCCAGCCGTAGTAGATGAGCAGGTCCTTCGGCTTGGCGTAGAGCGCCTGCAACACCTGCTGGTTGTGCCAGCCCAGCTTGGCGTGGATGTTCTCAAGGTTCGTGATCTTGTCGCCGTGGTCTTCGAGGATGCCGCCCGTACCCAAAATCGGCTGGTGTTCGGCATCATAGAGCGGGCTGTCAGAATCGTTGTACAGGTCCTTTCTGTGCTGCAGGATCTGCATCACGTTCCAGGGCCCGGTGATGTCGCCAATGGTGACCTCGGCCGTCTGGGTGAGCCAGTACTCGATGTCCGTGGGCACGAACGGGCCGTTGTCGTGGTCGGCGATGAGCCCTCCGGCCGGGTCGCTGGTGTCACCGTCGAGCTTGGTCTTGTCGCCGGACGAAAGTTCGTTCTCGAAGACAAGGTCGAGGCGGTCCTCGTCACCCCCTTCGCCCGTGGTGATGTGTTCCAGATCCTCCCCCAACTCCGCCGCCGCAATCTCCTTGACCAGCTTGGTCACGTTGACCGCGCCGTCGGGGAAATCGTCCGCCACGCTGTAGGTGTAGGTGTGTGACATCGTTTTCTCCTCTCGTTAAACGGGTGCTACGACACTCTCCAAATCTCGATGCGGGCGTCTTGTATGTAAGCCGTTTGTCCGCTCTGCTGCCTGTACTGGATCTCGAACGACTTGGCGGACCCCGTGAAGACGACCTCGGCGAAGCTGCCGGCGCGGAAGATGTTCGTGGTCTGTTTCGGTTCGTAGTTGTAGGCCACCCCCACCTGCGCGGCGTCCGTGGTGTTGTACAGTCGTCCTTCCACCTGATCGGCCAGGTTGCTCTGGCTCAAGCCGCACGTCCAGCTTACGCGATATGTTCCCGTCAACGCAGGCGTCGTCAACGTCAACTTGGTTTGCCACGAAGAGGACGTGGTGGAACTGACGGTCAGGGAAGTGACGGTCTGATAATCGTTGCCGAAAACGCCGCTCGCAGGACCGGTGGCGCCGGTGACGCCTGTAACGCCCTGGTTCCCGGTGACTCCCGTGGGACCGGTCGGTCCCGTGACGCCGGTCACGCCCGCCCCTGAGACGCCCGTGGCCCCGGTCACGCCCGTGACACCGATCGCGCCCGTAACGCCGGTCGCGCCCGAAGCCCCCTGCGCGCCCGTGGCGCCCTGAGGTCCCGTCGCGCCCTGCGGCCCCGTCGCCCCGGTGGGGCCCTGGTTACCTGTGGCGCCCTGCGCGCCCGTAGCCCCTTGCGCGCCGGTCACGCCCTGTGGTCCCGTTGCGCCCGCCGGGCCGGTGGCGCCCGTCGTGCCGAGCGCGCCTGTAACCCCCTGCGGACCCGTGGCGCCTGCCGGACCCGTGACGCCGGTCACGCCGATGGGGCCGGCGTTACCCGTCACGCCCGTGACCCCTGTCACGCCGAGCGCGCCTGTGACGCCTGTAGCGCCGGTTACGCCCGTGGGTCCGGGCGGTCCAAACTCGGTTACGTTGGTGGTGTCCCCGTCGTCGTCCTTGCTATACCACTTGTTGGTGCTGGTGCTGAAGAGCTGAGAGCCCTTGGGGACGTCAGTGGACGTCGATGTCGGGTCGTGTGAAACGACCGCGCATCGCACGCCCTCGCCCATATCTACAACACTTTCGATGGCCATTCATGTGAACCTTACGCGGCCTCGTTGTACCAGTACCAGCCTTCCCAGTCGACGGTGGTGGCCGCTTCGCCCTTCACCTGGATGAGCGCGTTGTTGCCGCTGACGTTGATGTATACCTGCCAGGAACCGCGCTCCTCACGCGTGAACGGAGAGCCGAAGTTTTTGATCCGCACCGCGCCGCCGCCGTCCCGATACACGCCCGCCTCGCGCACGTAGACGTTGTGGTAGTTGCCTCCGGTGTCGCGCGCGACGACCTGCACGCGGATGTAACCGGTCTTGGTGTCGGTCAGGGAGATCGTGGCCAGCGTGGTCACCGTATTGTCCGTTGTCTGCACCGTCGCGTTGGTGAAGGCCGGCCCCGTGGCGCCGGTCACACCCGTGACGCCCGTGACCCCGGTCACGCCGGTCACACCCGTCACGCCCGTCACGCCCTGGACGCCGGTGGCACCCGTTACGCCGGTCACGCCGGTCACACCCAGCGGGCCGGTGACGCCCGTCACGCCGGTCACACCCGTCACGCCGGTCACGCCTGTGATGCCCTGGACGCCGGTGGCACCCGTTACGCCGGTCACGCCGTCGTCACCCGTCACACCCGTCACGCCGGTCACGCCGGTCACGCCCGTGATCCCGGTCACACCCTGGACCCCGGTCGGACCCGTGGCGCCGGTGACGCCCGTGACACCGTCGACACCTGTGGCGCCGGTCACGCCAGTCACGCCGTCGTTGCCCGTCACGCCGGTGACGCCGGTTACGCCTGTGATCCCGGTCACGCCCTGGACGCCTGTCGGGCCCGTGGCACCCGTCACGCCGGTCACACCGTCGTTTCCGGTGACACCGGTCACGCCAGTGACACCCTGCACGCCTGTTGCGCCGGTCACACCCGTAACGCCATCGTCGCCGGTCACGCCGGTCACGCCGGTCACACCATCGACGCCGGTCGCACCCGTGATACCGGTCACGCCCTGCACACCCGTCGCGCCGGTCACACCCGTCACGCCTGCGTCGCCGGTTACGCCGGTCACGCCGGTCGCGCCCGTCGGACCGGGCAGACCGAACTCGATGACGTTGGTCGTATTGCCGTTGTCCAGCTTGCGGTAGAACTTGCCGTTGGTTTCGTAAATGATGAACGTACCCAGCGCCAGGTCGTGCGCTGTGGTTGTCGGGTCGGCATCAACGGTTGCGGCAAGTTTGCCGTCGCCTAAGTCGGTTACCCCTGTGATGGCCATTGGTTACGCGACCTCCGTGGTGAAGTACTTGCTCTTCCATCTAACCGTATGGCCTACGCGGCCCCGCACCTGGATCAGCGCGTTGTTCCCGCTCACATTGATGAAGACCTGGTACTGGCCCACCGACTCCCTCGTGAACAGGGTCTGCGTGTTGCCTTGCCTCTTGGCAGTTCCGCCCCCTTCCCGGTACACGAGCGCCTGACGCTGATACCCTCCGCGGTCCTCGTCGTCGAGGCGCCGGCACGAGACCCACACTGTGATCAGTATAACCGTATTGTCGGGCACCGGAACAGTGGAGATCGTTGTAATTCCGCTGCCGGACGTGACTATCTGATCTCCGTCGAAATCACCTGTGTCCTGGAGGTTGTAGATGTATTTGCCGCCCACCGCGATCCAGCGGCCGACCGCCCCATCCACAGTGTAAGGTATGTCCTCAGGTTCACATGAGCTCGACGAGGAAGAGGACGAAGATGAGCTGGACGGCGCCTCCCCCGAATCCCACGAGTAGATGGTGAAATCGTTGTTGCACTCGTTGACCTGTGAAACAACCGCCAGCTTCCCGTTCTCGTCGCCCTGGACGCCATGCAGCTCGATCGGGTTGTCGATGTCCGCGACTTCCAGTTTGATCGCGGTGCCCATGCCGGGAGGACCCGTGACACCGGTCACACCCGTCACACCCGTCACGCCCGTCACGCCCGCACCGGTGGCACCGGTGACGCCTGTCGCCCCGGTCGCACCCGTGACCCCGTCGGCCCCGGTCGCACCCGTGACCCCGGTGACGCCCGTCGGTCCCGGCGTAACCACCGCAGCCGGCCCGGTGAGCTTGATCCAGCGTCCGGGCAGCGCCACGGACGGCAGGTCGAACGGTATGACGACCTTGTCGGCGTCGGGTGTCAGCGTGCTTTGCGCGTCGAAACGGTAAAGGCCCGACTCCTCCGAGAGACACAGCATCTGGTCCCGGTAGAACTCGGCTTCCGCGCTGGTGATGTTGGCCAGCTCGAAGTTGTCGTCGACAGGCGTGTGCGCGGCGACCGTGGAGCCGGCCTCGTGGGAAACCTCGACACGCTGGTCGGCGATGTCGCGCAGGTACTCGCGCAGGTAGGTCTTGTTGGGGTCCGTCTGGAAGAGGGTCTCGAGCGTACCCTGTATTTCGATCCGCTCGTCGTCTTCGAGGTAGCGGCCGTGCGGAGGAATCCACCCGAAGAACAGTCCCCCGCCGGAGATGTTCTTGACGATGGTCAAGGCCTGTGGGTTACGGGCCATTTACAGGTCCCACCGTTGCCAGTCCGCGACAAGCGTCTCCCAATCCTTCAGGGAGACGACCCATCCGTCCAGGGACGCCCCCGTCTCGAATAGCGCGCCACATTCCATCAGGTCCTCGGAGATCTTCACCAGGTCCGGCGCCGGCACGGCCGCTCGCTTGGCCGCGTTGCGTAGGCTGGCCCTGGACAGGAATACGCGCTCCTCCTCCATGTCGATCACGATGCTGCTGCTCTTCTTGCCTATGGAGCCCCCGGCGGCCACGTTGGCCATGAACGGTTCGTAGTCCCGCCGGACCAGCTTCTGCCGGTACAGGTGGCAGTAAAGGCGCATCGCCGCCATGCTGGGCGACATGGCCGTGGCCATCACCTTGCGCGTTTCATTATAACGGCTCAAATCCTCCTTTCTCAGATACCCTTCATACCATAGACAGATGTCCTTGAGTACAGCGTCCTCACGGTCCTGGCCATGGGGCAGCTCATACCTGCGGCGCTGCAGGTCGGCCAGGTACCAGAGCACGTCGTCGAAGGGCGCGATGGCTCGTGTAAGCGGAGTCAGCTTCTGCCCGTAGATGAACACCCAGTTGGCGCCCGTGCACAGGGCCGAAGCCTCCACCACGTCCGTGGTCATGAACAGGTGCTTCGAGCGCTTGTGGCTCCAGTCCTTCAGCAGCCCCGGCGCACGTGTGTCGAGCATGACGGGGTAGTTGTGCAGGCCCACGCGCTGCTGTGCCCCGTCGATCACGGACCACTTCCCGTCCTCCAGCTCGATGGTGCGCATCCCGGCGTGCTTGCAGAAGGTCTGTGCCATGCTACGGCCGAACGATCCGATGGGGCCCACCACCGCCACGGGACGGGGCTCGTCGCCGAACAGCGGCGCGATCAGGCCTGAGACGAAAGAGGTCATCATGGCCGTGAAGAGGGACCTTTCCGGGCAGGGCTCATCGCAGTCCCGCAGGCGGCGCTTGACCGGCGGGTGTATGTGCGCGGCCGGGCAGTCCTGCGCCCGTATCACGGTCCGCTGTTCCTTGGCCTGGCCGCCTTCGATCGTGAAGTTGGGGAAGATGACGCGCCCGTCGGAGCGGATGCCCAGCCTGGACGTCCCGAACATGCGCTGCGGCGTGGAGAACTGCTGCGCGAGCTGCATCAGGCTTTTGGACCAGCTGTGCTGTATGTTGGGCCGTCCCAGGCCGGCCGCCTCCACCGCCCCGATCAACCACCTGCGCGGGTTGAGTTCGATGTTCTCGACCGGCTCGTTGAAGGGGATCTGCTCGCCCTTGAAGCGGATGAAGCCGTCCCAGTAGACCTTCTTGGTGTCCTCGTCGGTGATCTCGCGCAGGATCTTGATGATCGCGTCAGAGACCAGCTCCCGCTCCCTGGAACCGCGCATGGCGCTCCACACGCCGTCGGCTTCCACCACGCCGGACCCCTTCACGAACGTGCTGAGGGTGATGCGCTCGTCGCCCAGGCAGAACTCCACCTGATCGCGGTAGCGGGAGGGGAAGGCGTCGATGATGGCCAGGCGCTCGTCGTGGTCGAATTGCAGGTTGCTGGCCAACCCCCGGAGCAGGCCCTCGTCCATGTTCTGGTCGATGATCCACTTGGCCAGCGCCTCCGGCCAGGGGCGGGCGAAGCGCTGCATGATCCGCATGAACCCTTCCAGGCCCTGCTCGCACAGGTAGACGTGCAGCTGGTCCGAACGCTTGCGCAGGTTCGGCTTGTGGGTCACGAACCCCGCGCCCAGCCCGATCTGTCGCACCTGGGCGAACAGCTCCTGCGACGGGGCCGCCTCCCAGAAGATCACGCGCCGGGCCGAGATGCTGTCCCAGGACTTGCGCGTGTGCTGGTTGTACACCACCATCTTCAGGGGTTCGGGCAGCGTGCCCATCTTGTACTGCTGCATCAGCAGCGCGGTGCGTGGGCTGCCCAGCGCGTAAACGGTGTCCTCGTAAGGCTCCAGGACATCCAGCATGGACAGGCCGCCCTCTCCGCCGGTGCGCTTGCCGGAGCGGTGGAACATTTTCAGCGTGTCCGCCTCCTCGCCCAGGAACTGAAAGGCGCAAATCCTGCCCGGTACATCCTGGTAGTTAAGGACGAAGTTGGTATTATGTCCCCTTCGAGGAAGGATCTTTCGGTCGCCGAAGATGTCGATGATGTCTCTGCGCTTGCCGCCACCCAGGAAACGCCGGAGCCGGCCCTTGGTACACGTGTTCCAGCCGCCCCACAAGTGGTCGCCGTGGCCTCGAGCCACCATGCGGGGATCGACATTATTGATGGTGTCCCTTAACTTTTCCCAATACCCTTCGAGGCGGCTGCGATGACCGGGGTAGTTGGCGATGTAGCTGTCAACAATGTCGGGTGTGACCTCGTGCCAGGAGGCTTTGAAGAGCCCGTCGGCAACCACCTGCTGGAACGCTTTCCTGACGTCGTCGATGCCGAGCATGCGACCGTACGTCTCTATGGTGTCCCCCTGATTGCCACAAGCGGAACACCTGAGCCATCTTCCCGTGCCGGACAGGATGGGGTCCATGTAGATGGAGAGCGTATGCTCATGACAGAAGGGACAGTCGGTAACCTCGGGGGTCACATCCTTGACGGTTATCCCTGCCGGAGCTAGTATCGAAGCAGGCGGTACGTGGCGCGATAAATCGTTTGGAGGAGAAGGCATGCGCGGACCTTGCGATTTTCTTGATGACCCCAACCAGCAGCGATTCTACACGCTTGAACGGCTGCATGGTATACCCGATTTCGTCAAGAACGCTTCGGCGTTGAAACATCGGGAAGGGGTGGACCAGCTCCCCGGCCATGTCTTCGGCGACTCCCGGAGACGCAAGTTCCCGTGCCACACCAAAGCAGCCACGTGGCTTGCGCAGGCGTATTTCACGCTCTGCCAGGAGGGCTACTCTAAGAAGGAAGCAGCCTTCATTCAAGCCCGCATCGAAAAGGCCGCTGAACACTTCGGCATCTCCGGCCTCGTCAAAGCCTTCCGGCGCAACTGGGACCGCGTCTCCGGCATGAACAAGCAGGCCGCGGACGAGAAGGACTGCGCCCTGGTAGTCGACTATGGCGGCAGGAAAGTGAAGATGTTCCCGATGCCCAATCCCATATCGGTGAAGCTGGCCGGCGAGTACCTCTTCGCCAACCGCTTCCGCTACCCGTATCCGTGGCGCAAGACCGCCGCGCGCAACATCCTCAGAAAAGCCAACGAATACGACGAGCGCTGGAAGAAAGGCGAGAAGATCGCCGGCGCTGACTTGGGTGCCTTGCGCTTCGGCGCCGACACGCGGGAATACTTGGAGAAGGCTGCCGGCATCGGCGCCTCCTTCCCCGAGCATGTCGCGGAGAAGGTGGCTCAGCGCGTGATGATGCTGGGCGAGCGGCACAAGCCCTTGAAGATCAAGCTGGCCAAGGTGGCCAAGACCATCCACGCCATGCCGGTCACAGCCTGCACGCCGGCCTTCCTGCAGAAGACGGCCGCCGCCATCGATGCCATCGACCGCGAAAGCGGCATTTGCAACCACTACCACCACGGCGTGGAGCTGCCCGAGGAGGCGCTCTTCCAGCTGGTCGCCAAGCAGGCTCAGCACATCAAGGAGGGCTTCATCACGCTGACCACCGGCAACACCTATCCGGTGGAAGCCCTGAAGCACCTCCCGCTGGACAAGATCGCCTCCGTGATGGGACAGGAGCTGGTGGACGCCATCATGGCCAAGGACGGCATGAGCGTCGACACGGAGAAGGCCGCCGAGATCCTGCCGACGCTGCCGCGCACGGACGCGTCGCTGCTGGAGAAGGTGATCTCCGAAGCCGCCGACGAGGAGCTGAACAAGACCGCCGGCCACAACAAGCTCCAGAACAACCCCTACACCAAGCTGCCCGGCGAGGACCCCTTCAGCCGCGAAAGCATGCTCGAGTTCTTCAGGAAAAAGGGGCACAGCCCCCGAGACATTCGCTACACGATGGCCGTACCGGTCAACCGCATCAGCGACAAGTAAGGAGACGTCCATGACCACAGCATCGAAGCTCGGCCTCCTCTGCGGCCTCGGCTCGTCCGAAGGCGTGGAGAAAGCGGCCATCATGCGCACGGCTCTGCGCGCCGGCGCGCGCCTCGTGGGCAAGAAGGGCCTGGGCAAGGGCCTGAGCAAGGGCCTGGGCAAAGCGAAGGGTAAGATCAAGGGTAAGGGCAAACCCAAAGGCAAGAAGGGCAAAGGCAAGCCCGCACCCAAGGCCGTGGAGGCGCCCGAGCACCGCGTCGGCGCGGACTACCCGGCCAAGATCGAGCTGCCCTCGGGCATACCCGAAGGCGGCCCGACCGTACCCGGCCTGGCCGAAAGCCTGGGGCACAGCATCTCGAACATGTCCTACGAGCTCTCGCCCGAGATCCAGAAGCTGCTGGTGCGCCTGGCCGGCGGACCCACCAACCCGCGCACGGCCCGCACGCTGGGCTTCATGGCGCCGGCCGCCGCTCTCGGCACGGCCTACGGCCTGAGCAACGTGCCCGAACCCAAACCCGCGACGCCTGCCAGCCTGCGCGCCGCCCTGCTCTCTGGATACGTGCCGCCCACGTTCGGAAACTGATATGCGCCAGGAAGAGAAACGCGTGGCCGACATGCTACGCGACCCCGACGCCATCGCCACGCCCCTGCTGGTCATCCTGCTTGACCGGTTCGGCACGGAGCTCTTCGACTGGGAGCCCGACACCCTGCGCATGGAGATCAGGGCCGCCTGGGGCGCCGAGCCGCCCCAGGAGAACATGGACAAGATCTGGGCGCTGATCAACATCGTCACGACCAACCTCTTCCAGGTCAGCCTTGAGTTCTTCATCCACGCCTGCAACGCCCTCTCCGGCAACGGCGCGGACTTCGCCAGCTACGACCCGGCCACCGTCCGGGAGATGTGCTGGGCGCTGTCCGAGCAGCACCTGATCGACCCGCTCGGGGAGGACGAGGACTTCTCCTCGGAGATCCTGGCGTACATGAAAACGTCGCTGAAGGAGGAGGGTTTCACCCAGGTCCCGCAGATCCTCGCGCCCCACGTGGGCACCGAACTGCAGGACGCCAGCAGTGTCGAGGAGGGGCTGGCCGTTGACGCGATCGAGGTCAACGCCTACTGGGACATGCAGACCCGCAAGCGCATGGAGATCGACGAGTACCTGCTCACCCGGATGCGTCGCCTGATTTCCGATCTGGCTTCGTTGCCCCTGAAGAACGCTGACGAGGAGCGGGTGCAGAAGCTGAAATCGCGAGCTGATACAGCCTTGGCAGCGCGACAGCAAGAGAAAGCACAGGCAGCGGAGACTGTGGCGCCGGTTCCATTTTCGTGAAGTCGTACGGCACTTCCTCGTTCATCACCACCCACCGGTTGTCCAGAATCTGCAGCGACTGGAACTCGATCTCGTCGCCGGGCTTGGCCAGGTCGAACACCTTCCCTATTCCGATCAGACGCTCCCCGCAGTGGAGCAGTATGGCCGTCAGGTGCTCGACGGAGAAGCCCATCCCCTTGAGCAGGTCGAAGACCAGCAGGCACAACAGCTCCCCGCTGGTCACCGGCCCCTCGACCTTGCGGTGCAGGCAGACCGTCAGCACGTAGCGGATGTTCTCATCCGACAGGCGGGTGGCGCCCTTGACGAAGTCGGCGGTGAACATTTCGATGCCGGCACCGGAATCATGCTAAGAGGGAGAAGTTGAAGTAGACCAGTCCCCAGCTCAACCCCGTAAAGAAATGGGTCCAGTTCTTCTTTGGTATCAGGAGCTGGTCGTGCCTGAAGAACAACAGGCGTTCCACCGACTCCAAGGTGAAGCCGATGGCAACGCCCAGTGATATGGCCTGCGCGAAGAACATTACACCGCCGCCTGGGTCAGCCTGAACGTGTGCCGGTAGCGCAGCTTCGGTCGCCGCCTGACGTCCTGCAGGACTTCGTTGGGCACCGCCTTGCCGTTCCGCGCGTCGACGGGGTAGGGTCCGCCTGCCGGTTCGATGCCGGCGCTGTGCATGCCGTGTTTCTTGCGCGCCTCCCAGGCCACCTGCTTGGCCGCCTGCGAGAGGACCTTCTCGGCGGTCTCCGCCTCCACGGTCACGTACAGGTAGTCAATGCCCTGTCCCGGTGCCCCGCCCTTCACCTCCACGACCTTGATGTCGCCGGCGTGCGGCCTGGCATCCACGATCTGCCCCGCGCCCGTGGCCAAAGGGGGCTGCTGCTGTTGTTCTGTCATCGGTTCTCCTCCTGAAGTTGGCCCATGAGACTACCAAACTATTCGATATCGTCAAGCAACCTGATAGCTAAAAGAAGGCCGCCGGGTTTCCCCGGCGGCCACATGACCTTCCTCCTAAACGAGACACGCGGCGGTTGCCATGCCCACCACCGTCCAGGCGGCAACCTTGCCGACCACCCTCGCCGTCTGCGAGGAGCGGTCGGTGTCCTCCGCTCCAACCTTCCTGCGCTTCTTCTTGCCCTTCTTTCCCTTCTTGCCCTTCTTGCCTTTCATGTTCAGCCTGGCGCCGGCGCCTCGATCGGCCTGATACCATAGTCGTCGAGGACCGACACGGTCTCCTTTCCTTCGGTTTTGGCCCGCTCCTTCTCGACTTTCCTGCGGGCCTTGTCCTCGGCTTTCCTGACCCTTTCGTCGGCTCGGGCCTCCACACGTTTGGCGGCCTTCTTGCCGTGCAGGACCTCCACCATCTTGACGGGGTCCTTGAGCGCTCGCTGAATCTTCTTGCTCTTCGCGAGACGTCGCGCCTCACCCTTGCCAAGGTCAAGGGCGATAGCGGCATCCTTCCAGCCGATGCCGTACTTCCGTCGCAGCAGGTGGATCAGGATACCCACCGCGAGTTTTGTCGCGGGCTTGTGCTTCATCGTCCCGCGCAACTTCCCCCCGCGATATGCGGCACAGGCGTCGTAATAGATGTCCGACGCGAGGCCCGTCACACCGTCGATAACCGACCCGGGAACACTCATGGCTGCCTCCAGCGTCCCTTCGGCAACCGCGAGGGCCTGATGGTGAAGCGGCATGCTGTCGAATGCTTTCTCCAGCACTTTCTCCGTCACCTTGTCGTCATGAGCCTTCCCGCCCCTCCTACCCTTTCTGGGCATGCTTCTGTCCTTTCTCCGGGAGCTACCCGGAACGTAGCGCCGCTACATAAGTCACCTCCCTGCGCCCAATGCGCGCGGAACTGACATGAGCCAAAACTGGCCGAATGGCCAACTCGGGTCACATGGAATAGTAACGCGCCGGGAGGTTGTCTTTAGATGCTGCGGCGCTCGACGGAACCGTTGCCGGCGCTCACGTAGAAGAAGATCTCGTCCGTCTGCATGGCCCGCAGCAGCGCCGCGCGCTCGTCGGGCGAGAGGGTCTGGAGGGTTTCCTTGACGCGGTTGATCGCCTCCCTGCGGTTGTGTGCCGCGGCGCTCTTCTTGGCGCAGCGGCACCCGCCTTGCGGCAGGTTCTTGAGCAGGCCGCGCAGCCTGGGGATGGCGGTGATGACGGCGGCGTTCCTGAGCAGGTTGATCAGCTGGTCGTTGCCCAGCGTCATGCTCTTGCGCCGCGGAGCCCTGGCCGGGGGCGGCGGACGCGAGCGTACGGTGCGGTCAAACGGCTTGGGGGGCGTGTTAGGACGAGCTCGAGCTTGAATCGGAGGACGAGGAGGAGGAACTAGTTGGCGGTGTCCCAATGGTCACTTCCTCCTGCACTTCGAGGTCGTCCATGTAGTTGAGGCTCTCCACGAGCTGGCCGATCTCGTCGTAGATCTTCTGGACCGCCTCCTCGAGCATGTCATCGTTGCGGAAGACCAGGTCGATCGCGGCCAGCCGGAAGAAGGGGCGCGTGGAATCCCCCACCTCACCCACATTATACTCCTCGATGTCGTTGGGGCTGGCAATGTTGACGAAACGGTCCTGGTACCCGGTCTCGCTGTCGGGGAAGGGGAGGTGCTGGTAGACGAAGATCTCCAGCGGCATCTCGTTGGATTCGATGGCCGTGATCCGCACGCGGAAGCCCTGCGTGCGGCCGCTCACGTAGGTGGTCATGCCCTCCCGCTGCAATTTGATGTAGCGGCTGCTGTCACCCGTATAGAACTCGGTCGGCACGGTCGTCATGGCAGCATTGTAGGTCCCATGTTCAGAAGGTCAACTGGTGCTGCTGCCCGTCCTTGGTGTAGTTCATCATCACCTGGTCGGCATGGTGGACGTTCAGGATCTTGAAGATGATCGCCTTCAGGGGCGGGTACAGGGACGGGTCGGCGTCCAGCGTGAGACGCACGAAGGCCCCGCCCACGGCCTTGGCCGTCTTGATATAGGCGGGCTTCTGACACTTCTTGCAGCTGCGGTACTTAGCCGCGGCGGAAAGTGCAGCGTTCTTCATGGGCTCCAGGAACGGCGCCGCCGCGTAGACGGCCGGGTCGCCCGCGAGCTTGAAGATCTTCTCGTCGTCCAGTTCGAGTACGGTCATTGGTGTTCCACCGTATGGCCCAAGTCCAACAGAGGTGTCTGCCACTGGCTCAGCAGCGCGCCCAGCACCAGCTCGAACGCCGCGTCGGGCACGTGCCTGCACGCCCATTCTATACGACCGACCAGGCTTCGCGGAAGCACCAAGTACCCGCGCAGCGGAAAGACCATGGTGGCGAAGCCTTCCGTGCCATGCTGCCGGGGGTTCCAACCCTTTGCCCACGGAGATGACTTCATCAGCTGCTCATGCCCGTCGGTTATGCGCTGCCAGTAGAAGCAGCCGCCGAAGGACTTATCGGGGAACGGCGTAAGGTACCTGCCCCAGTGGCCGGCACGCGGCATGACGGGGTACTCGATCCACACGAGCTGCTCGCGCTTGGCGTCGGAGAGCGCGCGGTAGAGCATCTCCGGGCGCCCCGGTTCGGCCCCGTCCATGACGGCCTCGGCCGCGTTGTGTTTGCACCAGTTGTCCACTTCGCCGGAGGCGGTGTTGCAGACAGCCGTGAGCGCCGCGCGGGGGGAACGCTCCCGTATCTGGTTCAGGTAGTCCAGCCTGGTCTGGCCGCCCAGGTATACGAACAGGTGGGTCTTGTCCAGGTTCGGTTCGGGTGCCGGCTTGGCCACATCATGCCAGAGGGGCGTGGGTTGCGCCCTGCCCTTGGGTACTTTGGCTTTCGACTTGCTCGGCACGTACGCCTGTGGGGTCGGATAGGCGTTGCTTGAAGGAATGGCGGGGATAATGGGAGGCAGGATCAGTTTCTTGTCCAGCGACAGGATCTCGTTCTCGTAGTACCACTCGAACTCCTTGACCACCCTTTCGGCCGTGATCTTGTCCAGGCAGTGCGGGAGCCTGAGACCCGTCTGCGTGGCCACGATATCCTCACACTTGTTCCCACCCTCCAGCTTGCTCTTCCAACACCCCCGCCCGCCACTCCACTTGGGTTTGTCGCACTCCAGGTAGATGTACCGGTGCGGGATGAACGTGTCGGGCTCGGGCGGCTTCCAGTCCGCCCGGCCGATCCGCATGTTGGCCAGGCGGTTCTCCTCGTTGTACGCCTCCCACCACCACGGCTCCCGGCCGCCGGCCACCGTCACGCAGGGCTTGTTGAAGGCCGCGGCGATGTGCATCAGGCAGGTCACGATGCAGAAGACCCCGTGGCTGTGGTAGATCAGCCGCATCAGCTCGCGGAAGGAGGTCTTGGCCACCAGGTCATGCACACCCGTGAGTCTTGGGTGGATGTGGCTGCCTCCGCCCACCTGTACGACCGTCACCCTGTCCTTGACGCGGTCGACCACCTGCTGCCAGCGGTCCTTGTCCCACCACTTCGCCGTGAAGTCCCGCTTGCCGCCGGCCACCATCACCCAGTACGGCTTGTCCGTCTGGAGCAGGGGCGTGGCCTTCTCCTCCTCGGTCAGGTACAGTGCCGGACGAAAGTCCGTCAGCACGGCGTGGGTCTTCAGCATCAGGTTGAGGTCGGCCAGGAAGGACCACATGAAGTGGGCGCGGGCCTGGTTGGACTTGTGGATGCGGTAGGGGTTGTTGGGCGAGGAGTACCTGGCCACGATGCGCCTGATGCCGCGCTTATCCCCGTGCTTCACCAGCGGGTTGTTGCGCCAGATGTCCGGCTCCGGCGTGGCCGCGGTGAACTGGAAGACGCCCGGGTAGCACAGCGTGATGTCCCGCAGTGCCGCCGTCAGGACAATGTAGTCTCCAGGACTCTGCGTATTTTTGATGCAAACCGGTTCGGGCATCTGTTCAGCTCCGACAGCGCCAGGGTCATCCGGGCGGTCGCGATCGGAGCGTCCTCTCCCTCCTGGCGTAGCAGTTCAATGACATGCATCCCGTCCCACGCGCCGTTACGCAGGAGTCCCTTGAAGCACTCCCGGTGCCACGGTTCGGTCGCCACAACGATGTCGCCCGGCAACCGGCGCACGCGGTTCGTGAAGCTGTCCGTGAACGCGGCCCTGTAGGGGTAACGCATGTTGGTCTGCGTGCGGTAGTACTCCACCACGTCGGGCGGGCAGTGCTCGACACCGTGGCTGCGGGGGCGGTAGCTGGCCCTGGACAGCACGGCTCGCACGATCTTCAGGTGGTTCGCGGAGTCTGCATACAGGCCCGGCTCCACCTCTTCCATGATGTGTGCGACGACGCTCACTTGCGCTCCACGTGGATGGCCAGGTAATTGTTGTTCACGGTGCCGCCGAAGTCCCGCAGCACGCCGGTGTTCCAGATATGTTGTACCCACATTTCCGGGTTACGGAAGAGTTCAAACAGCTTCTCCGTCAGGTTGTGAGGGTGGCCCGGAGCCACGCCCATGTTGAGCCACTCGAAGATGCGGATGACCTTCCCCGCCAGCGCGATGCGCGAGAGGATGATCGCCGGCTGGTCGCAGTGCTGCAGGCAGTTGTACATCCAGACCTCGTCGAAGGTGGCGCCGCGCAGGGTGTTGGTGCCGTTGCCCGGGTTGAACAGGTCCTCGCCCTTGACGGTGAACAGCCTAACCTTGGCGTCCTTGTAGCGGGCCTTTGTCTTCTTGGAGACGGGGAGCGGATCGACGCCCACCGACTTGCCGCCGTGCTTGGCCCTGAGCAGCATGCTGGTCGGGCCGCAGCCCACGTCCAGGATGTTCTTCTTGCCCATGTCCAGGTCGTACGGCAGGCCCATCAGGCGGGCGTAGGTCTTCTGCTTGTCCACCTCGGCCGCCCAGCGCTCGTTGGGCTCGTTGCCCCACCACTCCGCCTCCCACTTGATCGCGTGCTCCCAGGCCGTGTCGATCTTGGGGGCCACGTGCTCCTTCGGGATGGCCGGCTGCGCGGTGGCCGCCGCCGGGAAGGCCTTGGTCATCCACATCAGCTGCTTGCGCTCCGGGAACTCCTGGTAGAAGCCCTGGCCCCTGCGATTGAGCACCATCTGCAGGTACTCCTCGTACATGGGCGCGATGCGGTCCAGCGAGTAGTTGGCCAGCGCCCACTGCCGGCAGCTGGCCGGGTCGAGCTGGTCGATGTTCTTCGCGGCCCACACGAACTGCTCGATGGAGCGGCAGCGGTAGCCCGTGATGCCATGGAGCACCGTCTCGGGGAAGGCGCCCCAGTCCGTGGTGATCACCGGACAGCCCGTCATCTGGGCCTCGACGTTGACGCCGCCGAAGGGCTCCAGGTACTGGGTGGGCACGAACGTGGCGATGGCCTCGCCCATGAGCTTCTTGCGATCCTCCACGCCCACCGGCGGCAGGTACTCCACGTGCGGGTTGTCCTTGACCCACTGCTCGGGGCTGCCGGGGCCGACGATCTTCAGCTTGGCGCCAATGCGCTTGGTCACGTCCACGGCGATGGGCACGCCCTTGTCCCAGTTCAGCCGGCCGATGAAGAGGAAGTAGTCCTTGCGCTTGTCCTTGGGCGAGAAGGGAAACATCTCGGGGTCGAAGGCGTTGGGGATCACGGCATCGAACCAGCCCTTGCCGTCGTGCTTGTTCTCGCGGCCCCAGTGGAAGTGAAGCCAGGCGTAGGACTCGAAGACCCGGTTCTGCAGCTGGGTGATGTGGTAGCCGATGCCGCTCTCGCAGGCCAGCTGCGGCACGCCCTCCAGCGCCCTGAACTGGGCGCCGCCCCACGGCACGCAGACGATCGAGGTGTTGGGGTCGCCTCCGCGTTGCAACAGCTCGCTGCGGACGTTCTGCTCGTAGATGTTGTGGTACGGGGCGAACTTCCCGTCGGCGCTGGTCTGGTAGAAGCCCGCACCCGGATGGCCGTACAGCTCCTCCCACATCTCCAGCGGCGTGACCGACACGTGGGTCGTGCAGTCCGGGTTGGACCCTTCCGTGCCCATGTGGATGACCTCGTGGCCGCGGCGGTGCAGCATGCGGCAGAGGTTCCACACCTTCATGGTGTAGGCACAGGTCGTGAACTCGATCGTGGTCTGCGTGTGGGGGATGCCCAGGACGAATACGCGCATGGTTTTCTCCGCGAAGTTCTTAAGGGGTATCGAATATACTGATGAATGGCGGAAGATCAAATTGTTTCCGCGGGACCGCCTTCAAGACTGAACGTCAGCCGCCTCACACGCAGAGCCTTCTTGAGCAGGCGTCTGCGCTTCGGCTTCATGTGGCGAAGCATGCGCCGGAGCACCTTGGCGTACTCCCTGCGCTCCTCTTCTCGCGGGCAAGGTTTCTTGGGTTTCCACCCGCTAAAGGCAGGACCCAGGTGTGGAAGAAACGACAGTACGCGCTGGTTGTCCAGCAAGTCCAACACGTTGTCGTCCGTTATCATGTGCGACACGTTTTCCTCGGGTTCTATTACGGGAGCGGGCGCAGGCGCGGGCGCAGGCGCGGGCGCAGGCGCGGGCCGGTTGATCTTGGGACGCTCCGCCCTGCCCGTTGGCGACAGCTTGAAAGGTAGATGCAGCATGAGCGCGCCTCTAGGCTGACGACGATGAACCGAACTCGAATTCCAAGCGAGACAGAAGCAGCGACAGCGCTTCGTCAAAGACGCCCGTCCGCGCAACCTCCTTATCAAGCGAAACAACCATCCAGTAGTCATGGCACGCGTCCCGCACGTAGTCCGGGATGTTTGTCAGCTCAATTTCAAACGGATCTCCATGATCGTACACGCTCATGTCGTGTGTTCCCAGCTTAATGCCCCAATCCGGTAAAGTGGCAATCTTCCTGTATCTGAGTTCGTAGTCCGTCATCTTGCGCAACCTCAAGGGTCCTCCGCAGGAACCGAACGACGACGACGACGAAAAGGGTGTAGAGGAAGAAATACTCTGCGCGCTGGTCTCCGAACAGTCCGACGCGTCCGACGACAGCGAAGAACATTCAACGGGGTCTGACGTTATCGTCCACACCGACCCGGCTCTTCCGCCGTCGTCGGGATACGTCGCAAACATGAATTGAGCGTCTTCACAGGCAATACCGATGTCCGAAGGGTAGTAAGCGTACGGACAAAGGTTTCCGCGTTTTGTCACATTCAGCTTCAACCCTTTGCCGTCGGGGTCACTCATTGTGACCCTCCAGTACCCGTTCTCACGGGGATCGTCCTGGCCCAGAAGAAGGACCCCTGCGCCGAGGCTACATTCCAGGCATGGGTCTGGAGGCGTTACGCACGCTGAGTTCCTGAAATCGCATACCTTCGTGCCGCCTACATAGAGGACGTGGCCGAGCGTATTGAAACGTATCCCGTCATAAGTGGGGAGGGGATCATTCACCCAGGATACGGCTTGTACCATTGTCGTGCCCAAACCGCCGCCCGCACCGCCGCCCCATGTGTACTCCTGATAAGAACTGTTTCCTCCGAGCATGGGAAAAGACTGCGGCGTAGCCGGTCTCCAAAGCACGCGTCTGAAACCTCCACCGAAGCCGAAAGGATACATGTTGTCAAGCGGCGAGCCATACGCGCCGGGGTCTTCCATCCCGTCGTTCAGAAATTCCTCCGTAGGCATCCAGAAGCTCACGTTGTCATCCACACCCGCTATAGCTCCTGCCGTTGTTCCGTACAACGTGATCTTGGTGATGGGCAATGTCCCGGCCGTGGGGGGAATCTTAAACATGAAAATGCCTCTTTGTCCGGTATAAATATAATGGTCACCTGAACAAGAAGGACACCCCGGGCCTCTGCTCCAAGTAAGCTCGCTGCGTTCACCTTCCAAATACAAGATCACTTTTGTCGGAGAAATGTGCACTGGAGGGTCCGGGTAGTGGTGGTTGGGTCGCTTGTCGAAGTACCAGTCAAAGTAGTTATCCAGCGTTGTCAGGTCACTCGTACCGCTCGCACCACACCCCGTATACTGATTCATGTGCATGCGCATACCCGCCGTCCAAAAATAGCCAGTGATGTCCGACGGGTACTTCTCCTGAAACTCTCTCACGTAGGCTTGAGACGGTTTTGCTTGAAAGTACTCCGGCAACGTGACTGCCGTATACACGTCTTCGGTCAACGCTTGTCTGAACTCGGTCAGATCGACGAAGCTGATCTTGTTCTTCCCGATCATCGACTTCCGTTCGTCGCCCGGGATAAAGGGGACCTGGCGGATGTAAGGCAGCGTCCATGAAAAAGCGGGAACACCTATGACACTTCGCAGGTTGTTTATGTCGCGCTTGATGTCGTCCCACAAATTTCGTTCCGGGAACCGCTTGGAAAACCCGACCTGTTGAAACTCGTCCACGTCCACATAGTCAGGCGTAGGGGTAAAAAGGTGGAGGTCGTACGCGTAGACCATGTACTTCATAACGGCGATGATCTGGTTAAGGCCCTTCGAGTGTTCCGAAGCCATCTCTATGCACGTCGGGGGATCGGAGTAAATATCGTGACGCCCGATGATGTTCTCCACGTCGAAGTGACGGCGCGGCCACCAGTCCTCGCCGCCGCCGCGCAGTTCTGCCGGCCAATCAGTGTCGCCTTCCGTCTCGTAGGGTCGCCATATGACCAGTGACATATAAACCTCAAATTGTGTTCGGGCCCACCACGCCGGTGATGCCCCAAATATCCCGGTCTGCCCCGCCCAGAATCATGAAGGAAACCTGTCCGAACCTGTTCCCTTCCCGCACGGAGACGATTGTACCGGCAAAGCCCGTGGTGCCGGGCATTGCCTCTTGCCAGGCCCCCGTACCCGGCACGACCCAAACACCGTTGTTCGCCGGCGTACTGGAATTGAAGACCAGGACGACGTCGCCGGCCTGCGTGGTTATATCGTCGATGTCGGGCGTGCCCGTCAACCCCTGAGCGGGTTGCCCGAACGGCCCCTTGTCCAGCGCAACGTAAGCCCGCACGACCATGCGCAATGGCGAGAAGGTCAGGTTCGTGGTACCCACCGTGATCGGGTCCGCCGTGGACAGGACGATGGACTGCCCGCCGTACACAGCCCCTTCCTGCACGGTGATGATCATGCCCGGCGTGATGTCGCCGGTGCGCACCCAGCTCCCGCTCTTGACCAGGTAAAGGCCGTTCTGTGCCGGGTTGTTCTGGTTCATGAGCAGGACGATGTCGTCGACGGACGTGGCGACGCCGTCGATCGTGCGGGTGGTTGAGCGTATTGTGTGGCCGCCGGAGGCCACCCGGCACATTGGGCGGTCGACCACCTGGCGGTAAGTGAGCCCCGTCGTATCCAACTCGATCGCGCCGTCGGTGGTCAGCATCCAAACCGTCTGCTTCTGGTACGTGCCCTCCCGGACAGACACGGTGTGCCCGGAGAAGACCTCGCAGGTGCGCTCCCACGCCGCCCCATCCTTGACCAGGTAGGGGCCGTTCTCCGACTCGGAGCCCTGGTTCTTCACCAGCACGATGTCGTCCTCGGCCACCGAGACGCCGTCGATCGTCTGCAACCCGCTGAGCGTGATGTCCTCGAGCGTGGCGACCCTGGCTGAACAGCAGCAGGTCGATCCGCTTATCAGGGTGAAGGTCAGCGGCGTTGAACCCACCGAGATGGGGTCGTTGGTGCTCAACAACCACGCCGTGCCCGCGTACTCCGCACCCTCCCGCACCGTTACGATGATGCCGGCCCGGGACATGTCGCAAGTCCGCTCCCAGGCGCCGGACTTCATGCGGTAGGCGCCGTTCTGGCTGCCCGTCGACTGCGCCCGCACCAGGATCACGTCGTCCTCGCTGGCCGCGACGCCGTCTACGGTCTGCAGGCCCGACAGGGAAATGTTGCCCGTGGTGGCCAACCTGGCCTGACAGACGTCATCCTCTCCGAACTCCGGCAGCTGGATGTCCAGGTCGAAGTTGAAACGGCACGGTTCCAGCGGGTCGCGCTCGCCGACGAACTCCACCGTCGGGTCGGAAAGCGAGGCGTTGATGGAGATGGAGGCGTCCGTGCGCACCGTCGGGCAGAAACCGGGCAGGTTCAGGTTGAAGCGGAAGTCCCAGGCACAAGGGTCGCCGGTCTTGCGGGAGGCCTCGAACTCCACCGCCGGGTCCGCCAGTTCCGAACTGACCTGAATGGAGGCCTCGGTGCTGGCCGTCACACAGGGCGGCACGGAGAAGTCGAAGTTGAAGCGTGGCTCACAGCGCCCCGTCTCGTCCTCGTTCGGGTACTCGATGTCGACCTCGCCGGCCGCCGACGAGGCCTCGGACACGCTTACGGTCGCGGTGGGGCCGTAGCAGCCGAAGTCAAAGTTGGGCGGTTCCGGTGGAGGGAACGTGAAGAACCGCGTCTGGATGATGCGGTCCGCCGGCTCCGACGGGTCATTGAGGTTCAGCGTCCCGATCGCGTCGTTATCGGGAACTTCCGGGCACTCCGAGCGCTCTGGAAAAGCTCTGGCCATCTGACCCTCACGGCGTCGATGAGGACGTGCACGTCCTCAGGTCCGAATCGATCACGATGCGGATGCGGTGGTCGTCCGGCTCGTTGATGACCACCACCCCTGGTCCCTCTGTGAAGTAGATCACCCCGTCTTCCGTCTGCATCCCGTTGAACGAACGGATGTAATCGTCGCACGGGTCGCACTCCTCCCCGCGCGTGAACCCGCAGTCCTCGTCGATGATAACATCCTCGCAGGGCTCTCCAAGCCCCGCCCCGACGGCACCGCCCAGCTGGAGCACGTTGTTGTCCGCGTCCACGGAGACCCGGGCGTTGTTGCCCTCGGAGAACTTGATCGCCCCGTCCAGGTTCTTGATGAAGGGGCACACGTAGTCCGGCTCGGGCACCGCGGAACTGCCCGGGACGGTGGGGCACAGCCTGGGCTCGTTGGCGATGCTCAGCGTGTTCATCAGCGTGTTGACCAGGGGTTGCAGCAGCGCCGGCTCCACCCGCAGTGTTCCCGTCAACAGGAACGTGCCTTCCCCCAGCGCTTCCAGCTCCTCCAGGTTGCCGACCACGATGTAGCCTTCGCCGTAGCTGGGCGCGGAGGCGCCCCCCACGATCCGCGTGGCCGTCACCCTGAACGCCTTGCCGAACGATGTGGTCGCAGGCACCTCGAACAGGAAGCGGTGCTCGACCATGGCGTCGGAGCGGAAGTCGAATGACATGGTGCTGCCGGAGCGCGCGTAGCTGTACAGGCGGACCGTGTGCGTGGCGGCCACGAAACCGCTGTCGACCCCCAGCAGGAAGCCGGCGTCGGACAGGCCCTGCCGCGGCAGCGCGCCTCCGCCGACGAAGGACCGGTCGTCCCCGTTCACAAGCGGGAAGGCGATCTTGTCCATGTGGTCGAGAAATTCCAGCTCGGCCATCCTAGATCTCCTTCACCCCGCTGGTGCCCACCAGCTTGAACTCGATGCGACCGCCACCCTGCGTGGCGATCCGCAATACGGGCTTCTCCGACAGGTTGCCACCCACCAGGAGCTTGAAGTCGCCGGCGTCGTCCGGCTCGATGTCGTTGAGGGTCTTCAGCCCGTTGAACGTGGGCAGCGGCTGGCCCTGCTCCTCGCAGTCCTTGATGAGCGCGTAGGGGTCGCCGATCACATCGACGCGGATGGCCCCATCCTCGTAGGAGAGCACCACCCCGTCCTCGCCCACCAGCCACACGTCCCCGGAGACGATGTTGCCGTCATCCAGCAGGAAACCGCGCACACCGGGGTGCGGCATGGGGATCACGACGGACGCGACAAATTCCGTCGCCGCCGCCTCGAAGACCGTCTCGCCTTGCGGGAGCTGGTCGGCCAGTGCGCCCAGCCTCGCGGCGTCCGATACCAGTACGCCTGCGGGGCGGTTGTAGGCGTCATAGAGCGGGACCTCAGCCGGAGCGGAGGTCGCGTCATAAGTACCGTCTGCCAGGTCCCCATTGACAGGGTCCCCCACCGTAAAGGTCACGTTCTTGCCGTCCACGTTGATTTTGCGCAGGTACACGCCCACTGCGGCACCCACGGGGTAGAGCCGCGCGTCGTCGAAGAGGTCCTGGTCGATCGTGGCCGCACCGTCCTCGCTGGTAAGTGAGGTGGTGTCCACGAAGGGGTAGCGGACCCGCTCGTTGTTGTTGCGCCACTCGGTGGCGACGATGCGCTCGGCCATCTTAAGGCCCCGAACTTGACGATGACGACGACGGGAACTCTTCGCAGTTGACCCCGAAGTCATCGAACTCCGTTTCCGAATTCAGCACACCCAGACCGGGCCGTCCCTTCTCCTGGAAGGAAGCCAGCACCACAAGCTGTGTCTGCTCCCGGTCGGCGATGCCGTCGTTCCACGCCACCTTCATCTCAGCGATGTCGCTCGAGTAGATGGCGAAGGTTACCTGGTAATCCGTGTCCGGCGGCGTGTCCCACTCGGGGGCGAACTCCAGGTAGGGTCTGTACCCGCTACCGAAGGACCCGCCTGTCTCGCCGCTCTTGTTGCCGACGAAGAAGCTGCCCCCGTTCTCCAACGTAATGCCAGCGAACGTGAACAGGTTGTCGTTCTTGAAGCCCGCGATCAGGAAACTCTTGCCATCCACGCTGCGCGGACGAATGATGCTTACGACCGTATAAGTCTCACCCTCTTCCGTGTTGAACTGCCGCAGGTAGTTGGTGGCAAGCTGCTGACCGGTGTCATCGGCGGCGCTGACGTAACGCTTGGTGCGCCCGGGTACGTCCTCGATTGTGAAGCTGCCCACGAAGTTGTCCAGCTCCTCGGCCACGCCGTCCTCGAAGTCCTCGCAATAGCCCGAAGGAAGCCCCTCGGATGAGTCGGACTGGCCCGAAGACCCGGACGGTTCCGGCGGCGGCTCGGGCGGCGTCGGGCTCGGCGGGCCGCCCGGTACGGGGAACGGGATCTCGTTGGAGATCGACTCGGGGCACACGTCGTCCAGTCCCACGGGGAAGTCCACGATGAGCCCCCGCTGCACGTCCCCGACCGTCATGTCCCCCTCGAAGACCAGGTCGATGTTGCCGTCGTCGTCCGGGGTGACCGTGTTGATCCGCTCGACCACGCGCTTCCTGCAGGTGTTGGCTTGCGGCCGGCCGCCACACACGCCGGAGAAGTCCTGCAGCCTGGACACCTTGTTGTCGCCCAGGTCCATGGCCACTACGGCTACCTCGCGGTCCACCCCTTCGACCGTACGGGTGGCCTTGAACGTCTTCAGCACACCGGCTTCGCCGCGGAGCGTGATCAGGCCCGTCAGCCCCTCGGCAACGTTTTCCTTGCCCACGCTGGACACGGCCGCGTCGTCGTAGACGTTCACGCAGCGCTCGTTGAGCTGGGTCTCGGCCGGGCCGGTAAAGCGGGCGTTCAGGCTCTCGATCTCGACGGCGCCTTCCCCGAGCGCGATCCACCCACCCACGCCGGGGTAGAGCGCCTCGACGGCCATGTTCACGAACCTGGTCACGGGCCGCGAGGCGCGCACGACCGCCAGCGGCGTGAAGGAGACCGGCGTGCCGGTGCCGTCCAGGAAAGGGGAGTCCGCCGCGGCCAGGAAGGTCAGGGTGACCAGCCCGCTGGTGATGCCCACGGAAGAGACGTAGACCACGCGCCCCGCGCTCTTGGGCACCCAAAGCCGGGCGTCCACGAGGATATTGTCCTGCAGCTCCCCGCTCGCACTGTCATGGAGGGGGTAGCGGCGGACCTCATTCGCGTTCAGCCATTCCGAAAAGACAAGCATTATTCTTTCACCAGGGGCCCACGAAGCAGGATGCGCCGCTCCGCCAGCTCGTCAAACTCGTCGTTCACCACCCTTGCCGAAACCTCCGAGTACTTCTGGTAGCGCAGGTTGCCGGTGTACCGCACCGCCATCCGAAAGATGGCGTACTTGCCGGGCGCCAGCGCCGGCATCTCGAGCGTGAAGGGACCGCCCGGCGTTCCGGCTGGGTCTCTCTGTGCGTTGTGGGTACCTTCCATCTCCACGAAGCCGCTACCCTCGGTGTACACGGGATAGATGGTCGGCGACGCAACGTTGTTCGCGTCGACCGTCAGCGTCATCGGGTTCAGGTCCGTGTGGGAGTTGTTCCCGATCTGCACGGCGATGGCCACCTGGTAGTCGGGCGTCGCGATGAGGCGCAGTTTCACCTGCAGGTCGGTCTCGCGGTCCGCCTTGATCTCCTTGTACTCGTTCAGGATGCGCTCGTAGTCTCCAAGCACCTCGATGAGACGGTTGTTCACGGTCTTCGCGCGCGACCAGGTCGTATAGATGATGTCGTAGGCGCGGCCGTAGTCCGGGCAGTCGCAGCAGGCCCGACAGGCCTGGTGCAGCTGCAGGATGATCTTCTCCGTGGCATCGATGATCGAGCCCAGGTAATCGGTGTTGGGATTGACCGGCGAGGAGGTGCCGCCCACCAGCCGCGTCTCCTCCCAGGTGCAGTCCACCAGTCCGAGGCGGAAGTCCTTCTCGTCGTTGGGCTGGACACCGTTGAGCGAGCGCACGAACTCGGAGGGGTCCTCGCACAAGGGGAAGGTGCCCGCGCCCGCGCCAGCCAACGCCGACACGGACACTTCTTCCGGTGCCCTCACTTCCGGCGTCTCGGCCAGGGCCAGGCCGACTTCGCTTTCTGGTGCTTGCGTGGAAAGCTCAAGGTTATAGCCTGATTCCATCTGCAAAGCATTGCGATTGGGGCCGCCCAGACAACAAGCCAAACCTGGGAACGCCAAAGCCGTGGAGATCACGTTCAACGGACGTGGGTTCACCCTGGAGGCGAGGAGGTAGGCGTCTGACGGTGAGATTGGAAAAGAGAAGCTGCTCAACTTCTCGGTGACTGTCACTAGGCGGGCGATAAGATCCTCTGACGTGAACCCGGCCCCATACGTAACTGATTTTCGCCATTCGTACAAGGTATAGCGGCCAAAAGAGCTGGAAATAAACCCGTCTGCACTTGTGAGAGTGCCCAGCAACGTGCCGTCCTCGAAGCGCAGCTCCAGGTCCCCGGTCGTATTGAAACTCACCATGCGCAGGCGTCCGGCGTTATCCCGGTGCGCCGTATGCATCACGTAAGCGTCCACGAAAAGCTCGTGCAGACCGTCATCACGCCGCGTGTCGAAGGGGTACTCGCGGAACTCGTTGGCACTGTAGAACTCGAAGACGGGCTGCGTCATTCCTGAAGTTCCGTTTTGGAGGCAAGGATCACGTTCTCCATGGTGATGATCGCCGTTTCCAGCTTCGACGCCTGCTGCTCGAGCCGGTAGATGGCTTCCGTCAGGGACTGCATGTGGGTCTCCACCACCTCCAGTTCAGGACATCCGCAGCAGGGATTGGCACACTTGTCCGTTAGCTGGAGCCCGTTGGCGATGGCTTCCAGCTCCAGACACTCGTCACCCAGAAGCGTGTAGTCGCCGTCCTCGTCCGGGCTGATCCCGTTGATGGTCTCGATGCAGGGGCGCGACGCGGCCTCCCCGCAGTCACAGTCCTCGGTCAGCCCCTCACCCGAGATGGCGTTCATCAGGAGCCGGTCCGGCTCTCCCGCCGGGCCGTTCACGTAGTTCATGAGGAAGTTGCGGCCGGCCTGGAAGACGATGTCGCCGGTCAGGGGACCAATCGTGTCGTCCCCGTTCTTGAGGTACAGAGCAGATACGCCGCGAAGGTCCGGGACGATGGCATGTGGTTCGAGACGGGCCCCCGCGACGTCGAACTCATAGGAGCCGGCAAAGTTCAGGATGTTGTCCAGGGAACCCAGGATCACCTTCCCGACCGTGTCGAAGAAGGCGCCCGTCCCCTCGAAGATGAAGCTCTGGTTGCCGGTGAACGTCGATGAATCTGTAGAGATGCTGCCGATTGCCGTGCCGTTGTAGCCCAGCGTCAGCGAGATGCCGGTACCGAAGATGCCGACGCTGTGCACGTGAAAGAGGGTCGGATCGATGCCGGCATCGGAATGTACGGGCAGAAGCAGGTCGACAAGGAAGTCCTTGGGCAACTCGAAGCTGCCCGTCAAGTCCTTAAGGGTGGCACTCTCCGAGATCGGGTAGTGCCGCTGGCTGTTCGCGTTCAGCCAGTCCGCGTTCCAAACCGGGCCTACTGGAGGCATGTCTCATCCCTAGCTGCCTGCTGTTATCCGAAAGCCCATGCGGGCGATGCTCACCTTGCCCGCGTACGTGTCCGTAGAGAGCCGTCCCAACTCGAAGTTCACCTGGTCGCCCTCGGCGATGGAGAAGGCCGCGCCGGTCACCTCCACGTAGCGCTTGGCGGTCAGGGTGCCGCAGCCCGGGTTCAGGTTCGCCAGCGCCGTGTCGGCCTCCGGCCACGCCAGGGACGTACACCCGTCCGGGCGGGGCAGGCGGCGGTACGAAAGCGGCAGCTCGGGCAGCTCGCCGGCCGAGTTGGCCAGCAGCCAGAACCACAGCTCCATCTGCGGGTTGGCCACGATCCCGTCGCGGGGCACGTCGATCTTGCCGCGGAAGGAGGAGTTGATCCCGGCCGGCAGCGACAGCACGAAGATGTCATCGACCACGTCCTCGCGCGCCTTGTCCAGCGAGACCAGCACGATGCTGCCTTCCTGCTGGTCGGAACCGGGCAGTACGGCGTTGATCACGGCCTTGCCGTACACGTACCCGTTCGTGTCCATGGCGCTCTCGCCCGACACCGCGTTGATTTCAACGTTGGTGCCGGCCTTGATCGCCTCGATGACGGGGCCGCGCTTGAACGTCAGCCCGTCGATGTCCTTGATCGCCTGGTAGCCGCCCTCCCCTTCGGTCAGGCCCAGCGCCAGGTCGATGTCGACTTCCAGGTCCCCGGTGCCGGCTTCCTCCCCGTCACAGCCCTGCACGGTGATCGGGCTGCCCTCGGCCGCCCTCAGGCTGGTCACCACCGTGTTGGAGGTCTTCGCCAGCATCTTGGTGAAGTACAGGCGCAAGCGCCGCTCGAAGGGGTCGCCCTTGACGAAGCCCATCTGCTCAAGCACGCCGCCGCTCTCACACTCGCGCGCCACGGGTCCGGCCTCGCTGCTGCTGCTGCTCGAGGAAGACGATGACGATGACGAGGCGGGCGAACCGCAGTCCAGGATCTCCGGCGACCACGGGGCCTTGCCGTAGCACTTCTCCGTCCACCACAGCGTCGTGGCGTCGACGATGTAGCGGTTGGGGTGCTCGCCCACGCCGTCGCGCTCCACGAAGACGCTGTCCATGGGGAACGGGGGCCACACGCGCTCCAGCTCCGTGTGCATGGCCAGGTTGTAGCCCAGCACGGCACCCGAGGGGGCCGCGCCGTTGAACGATGAATGGTCGGCCGGCAGCCAGCCTGGCATCGTGTCGTCAACGGTAAGGAATTCGTATTCGTTGTGTGGTTCGGTGCATTCCAGCGTGCCGGCCGGTTGGGCGTGTAGATCCATCACGTAGTGGATGTGATCCTCCAGCACCTCTCTGGGGGCCGGGGCCACGTGCGCGCCGCCGTCGCCGCGCAGGAACATGAGGTAGATGCCGACGGGCGGCTTCTGTTTGACCGCCATGCCCGGCGTGGTCCCGGACAGGTAGTAGGCGCCCGCCTCCGCCGCCGTGTCGCCCGCCGAGCCGATCGTGTTGGTGAAGTCGAAGTCGCCGTTGAGGAAGCCCGTCTGCAGGATGTCGCCGCGCGTGGCGCCGGCCTTGTAGACCACGATGCCGACCGCGTAGCTGGAGTCCGCCACGACCAGACCGCCCACCGAAGCGTCGTAGACCAGGGCCGCCACGGCCCGCTTGTACTCCAGCGCGGAGGCGTCCCAGTAGACGTAGTGCCCCACCTCGACGGCGCTGTCGAGCGCCACGTCGCGCAGGAACAGCGCCTGTCCGGCACTCATCGCGTCCAGCAGGTCCTTGAGGTGCTGGGTGCGATCCTTCAGCTCGTGCGGGTACCGGTTCGCGACCTGCTGGCGTACCTCTTCCCCATCGCGGATGGGATTGACCCGGCTTATCCAGGGTGTGACGGGGGATGCCATGGGCGCCACCTCAATTGAAACGCAACTGCCACGTGATTCCGATCTCGAAACCCGTTTCCTTCAGGATCTTGCCGATGCCCGTGTACGTCCGGGCGAACACCCGGTCCTGCGTCTGATCGCTGGGGTCGGGCGAGGCCACCAGGCCCGCACCGTATACCGCCGAGTTCGATGAGGGCCCGAACGGTTTGCCGTGGAAGCCTGCCAAGCCTTCCGAGACGGCGAAGAAGGTCACCACGTTGCCGTCGTAGATGGCATCGTCGGACGAGGACAGGCTCGGGGACACCGTGATCGGAATGCGCAGGAAGTCCTTGTTCGGGGAGGCGGACAGGCCGTTGTAGTAGGCGATGCCGCCCGTGCGGTCGTACGACGGGATCGACGGCGTGTCGCCGGGGTCGGCCAGGTTCTCGTACTCCATGTACATCGTGGCGACGTGGAAGCCGGGCGCGCCCGAAGCCATCAGCGCCAGGACGTCCGCGCCGCTGTACAGGATCAGGTTGCGCCTGCGGATCAGGCGCTTGATCCGTTTCGTGACGGGGTCGAACAGGAAGATCCTGATGTCGCCCCACATCTTCCGCCCCGGCTCGTACGTCTCCATCATCTTTTTCAGATCATTCATGACGCTATTCCGATGCTTTAATGCCGCCCAGGCGCCCGCCCGCAGCCATGCCTCCGAAGGCCCCCAGCAGCGCCCCGAGGGTCATGCCGGCCGCTCCGCCGACTCTCCCCATACCCCCCAACCTGCCGATGTGCTTGCCACCGAAACCGCCCACCGCGCCGCCGGCCAGCTGTCCGCCCACCCCTCCTATCAGGCCGCCGCCGGTGCCGTACATCACGCCGTACAGGATCTTCTTGATGCGTTCCTTGTGCTCGGGATCGATGTTCCGTGCGGCCATGGTGCCCCCCACGGCACCACCGCCGACAGGGCCCAGAAGCAGACTGTAGGACCGCTTCTGCACAGCCTCTTTAAGCAGGAAAGCCCGATGATTCATGGCCACCTCATTGACAGGTGAACGAAACGTGGCGCGCGGCCACGACCGCCTCATCGTATGTCAACACGTCGCCTGCGGGAGCCGATGTACCCTCGTACAGCTCGTCCAGCAGCAGCCCTGACCCGTGGAACATACCGGCGCTAACCTCCGCACCAGGTTCATCTTCTCCGCCAGCCTGAGATAAGTCAACGCTCTCCGCGTCAGGTGTCACCTCAATGAACACGATATACGTCGTGTGCGGCGGCATGATCTCGCGCAGCCGGCTGAACAGGCTCAAGCCGGGAGCGTCGGGATCGAACGCCCCGGGCTTCACGCGCAGCAGGAAGAGGTTGTTCTTCAACAGGTTATCCAGCATGAACTCCAGCGGGTTCACCGTGGACGGCAGGTCACTCTCGCCGGGCTCGCCCACCGGATTCTCCCGCGTGTCTAGCAGGTTGGCCAGCGTCTGCCCATCCGCCTTGCCGCGCTCGTGCACCGCATCCCAGAACGCTTCCACGTCGCTGGGGAAGCCGGACACCTCGAAGGTCACGATGGCCTTGCCGTCCTCGTCGAGCCCCTCGTACGACAGCTCGGCGAGCTTGTCCTCCATGAACAGCTCGGAGATGAACTGCCCGCTGAGCAGGCTCTTGCTGAACGCCATGGCCGGTAGCAGGTCGTAGCTCGGGCTGTGACCCGACAGCTCCCTGATCTGGAAGATGTCCGATACCGTCGTACCGGCCAGGTAGGTGGTTCCCACCGACAACAGTACGTTGCCACCAGCCGGCACGCGATAAACGTTGGCATCGGTCACGACCAGGGTCGAGTCACCCTCGTCGCGGATCACCTCCACCGTCTCCCGCGCGCCCAGTATGATCGGCGCGCCCGACACGGCGGACAGGAAGCTCTCCATACCGGCCCTTGAGAAGCCCAGCACGTGCGAGTCCCAGATGGCGTTGAGGAGCTGCTTGTAGAACTCGGTGGACGGCAGCTGCAGACCGATGGCGTACCCGAACTGGGTGTAGACGTACTCCAGGTCGAACTCGCCGACGTAGATCCACAGGGCGATCTCCACGTCCACCACGTTGCCGTCGTCATCCACCACGTCGCGCCGCGGGATCAGGTCGTCCGTGAAGGGGTCGGCGCGGAAGCGCATCACGCGGCTCCCGTAGCGCTCCTCGATGTCGTAGTCCAGGTCCTTGAGCAACACGCGGCTGGGGTCGATGACCAGGTTCTGGAGGGTCACGGGCGCGTCGACCAGGGTCTCGGGCAGCACCACCCGCGTCTGGTCCGGGCGGTCCGTGCCGCCGTAGGTCTGCACGAAGCCGGCGTCGCGTCCCGCCACCGTGCCGGGCTGCTCCCCGTAGACCAGGTCGCCTTCCCGGTACGTGCTCGCCGTCGCGTTGGCCTCGCTCTGCTTGAAGGTCAGCAGGTGCCAGTCCTCGCGGTGGAAGACCGGGATGGTGAAGCGGGAAACGTTGGCCACGGCCTCGAGATAGTTCAGGTGCGTCTGGGCCTGCTCGTGGGCGGAGGATTGCAGGTGGGTTTGCAGGATGTCCCGGTCACCGAACAGCTCGGACCAGAAGCTGCCCAGCATGACCAGCAGGTCACGTCCGTTGTTGAGGTCGTTCTCCGGGTATCCCGGCAGCTCAGACACTAGTCTTCCTCTTTCTTCAGCTCTCTGGCGGCAAGGCCCGTACCCACTGCCGCGCCGGCAGCGGGTAGCGCCCCCGTGGCTATGTATGTGAGGATGCCCACTGCCAAACCGGGCGCTGACCGGAGTATCCTATGCCAAGGCATGCCCGCGTTGTACATCCCCTGGAAACCCCGCAAGGATGCCACCGTCTCTCTGGCGAGTACGGGCGAGAACCCGACCGTTCCACCTGCGGCACCTTTCAACGCGCTCTCGACTGCCGTGCGGGCTACGCTATCCTCCGGGTCCGCGCCGTGCGCGGCCCAGATGGAACCGGCCAGACTGCCCAATGGAATTCCTACATCCCTTGCGATGTCGTAAACCCTCATCATCCTCGGGCTGGTCCAGGCGGGGTCCTGCGCGTGGCCCAGCTCGTGCGCCAGGATGTAATCCGGCGAACGTTTGGAGATCACCACCTTTCCACGCTTGCCTGCTTGTGGGTCGAAGTGCTCCCCTTCCACGGGCATCTTGAAAGGGTTGAGCGTCTTCACGGGCACCTTCTTGACGCCCATGGCCTTTTGAAGCTGCTTGCGCTCCGATGAAGAAACGGGCCCGGCCAGGCTGCCCAGCCCCGGCATGAGCACCTTTGCCAGGAGACCTGTTGAACCGGCGGCAGCCAAGCCTCCCCCTATGCCACCCAGCACGTTTCCGGTCATGAGCTGGCCCGCCGTGGACAGATCCGCGTCCAGGTCCTTGGCCCTCTTCAAGAGGTACGCGCGCGGGTTCATCATCACTCCTTGAAGAACAGCCTTCTCAGCTTACCCCGACCACCTTTTATCACCGACTGCACGCCCGTGCTCGGGTCCAGGATGGCGTGGGTCAGTCCTAAGTTATCTTCCAGATCACCCAGGTCGTGCTTGAAGAAGTAGGGTCCCTTCTTTAGGTCCGCTATGGCTTCCCTAATCGTCTTGGGCATGAACTTCTTGTAACGGTAGTCCAGCCCGCTCGAGGGGAACACCTGCCCCAGCCGGTTCCTCCTGAAAGGCGGAAGGTCCACCCCCAATACCTTTTCCACTGCTTCCGGGTGTGTATGAACCGTACGCACGGCACCCTCAGTCACCTCCAAGCCGGTACGATCTCCCATGACCCCGAGCCGGCGCTCCCCCGGCAGGCGCTGCACGCCGAGCTCTGCCAAGGGGTCCTTGGTCTTCGCCTGTAGGCGGCGCAGGATCTTTCGTTCGCCCGGCTCGATCAGGCCGGCCGCGCGCCGGTAATGCGCCTTGCCCTTGGGCGTGGCCTGCCGACCCAGCAGCTTGGCCGCGTAGCGCCAGTCGCCGACCAGTGGTATGCCATGCCGCTTGGCGATGCGTGCCAGGCGACCGACCGTCGTGGCCTGCTTGATCAGGTAGGCTTTAGCGTCCAAGCTTGCCCTCCCGCCGAGCCTTGCGCAGCTCCCTCTTGAGCTGCCGCTTCTTGACCTCGCGCGCGATCAGGCCCGCGCCGGCCGCGACACCCGCCGAAGGTAGGGCGGCCGAAGCCAGGTACGTGCCGAACAGGGCGGCCAGTCCGGGTACCGAACGGGCCATGCTGCGCCACGGCACACCCGCGCGAGCCATGCCGCGCAGGCCATGGAACGATGCGGCCCCCTCGTGTGCGAGGATGGGCGCGTGCGACGCCACGCCGGTCAGCGCGCCCTTGAGGCCGCTTTCCACGCCCGTGCGCAGCGCGCTCTCTTCCGGGTCGGCACTGAGTGCCGCCCACAGCGCGCCGGCCCCGCCGCCCAACATCTTGCCGTGGCGTTCGGATAATCCTTCCAACCGCGACATCCGTTTGCTGAAGAACGTAGGCTTTACCTTCGCGTGCCCCAACTCGTGGGCCAACACGAAGTCGGGCGTGCGTTTCGTTATCACCACCTCGCCGATACCCTTTTTGCCGGGCACGGCCGCGAAGTATTCGCTGCCGTGGTGAAGCTTTTTCGGGCCCACGACATGCACGGGTACCTTCTTCACCCCGCCAATGCCCTTTTGTATGGCACGCCGCTCCTTGGGCGACATCTTGCCGGCGGACCGCTCGATCTGACGGGCCACCACGTCGCTCAGCATCGTGTTCGCGCCCGCGTCGGCCAACTCGCCGGCCAGGTAGCCACCTCCCAACGTGCCGCCGCCCATGAGGAGCTCGATGGGTTCGACGGCCTGCTTGATGAGATAAGCTTTCGCGTTCATGGCATCCTCACGCCGGCAGCACCGGCAGCGGTTCGACGGTCACGTCAATGTCGCTCACGTCCACGTAGAACATCGTCGTGCGGGAGGTCACGCCCAGCTCCGGCTCGTCGGGAATCCTGATCTCGTTCCCGTCGCGGATGGAGACGACGGTCCCGTCGGGCCTGCGGATCTGGCAGAACATGTCGATGGGCGCGACCACCAGCGCGTCCAGCTCGGAAGTGGCATTGTGTACGGCGTCGTAGACCATGCTGGAGGGCAGCTTGCCCACCTCGAAGCCCAGGTCGTTGACCCGGCCGGCGATCGACTCCTTGATCGCGTCGGCGTCCGGCGCCTCGGTGTCGGTCTTGTACTGGACCGTCAGCGTGATCGCCACGAAGGCCGGCACCGGCGCCTTGACCAGGTAGTCGGCCTGCGGGTTGCGGCGGTCCCGGTCGTTGGACAGGGCCTGCAGCGTGTCGATGTCGGGCAACGCCAGCACGCCCACCTGGACCGTCTGGGTGGACTCGTGCTCGGTCAGGCCCGAGGTGTCCGTGTCCGGGTCGACGAACTGCAGCACCGCCGTCTGGTACCGCGAGTAGCCGCCCTCGACGAGGTCGTCCACGTCCGGCACGAACGCCCCCGTCTCGGCGGTCAGGTCCATCCCCCGCGTCTCCGCGGTGATCTCAAAGGTGTTCTCGTCCGTGCCGGCCCCTTCCGGGAGGATGAACGGCACGGTGTAGAAGCCCGGCGCGTCGTCCCGCAGGATCGAAACCTGCCACGTCTTGCTGTCCGCGTCGATCAGGGTGGCCGTCTTGGTCAGCGTGCGGGTGGTGGGCAGCGTGCCCGTCCGGGCCCAGATGTCGGCCTTGCCGCCCTGCGACACGGCGAAGATGTTGTGGCGGTCCCGCAGCATCTCGGGGTCGCCGAAGCCGGTGATGGAACTGGCCTGCAGGTTCGGGACCTCCTCCCGCAGCAGCGACTGGATGTGCACGCGGCCGGCGAACGTGGACGGGGAGATCCCCAGTTTGAACCGCTCGATCAGCTCCGAGTTGGTCTCGGTGTCCGAGCCGCCCGAGAAGTCCTCCGCCGCGACGGCGTCCACCAGGCCCGCCGGTTCGGGCACCACGGCGAAGCGCGTGCTGCGCCGCACCTCCACGGCGCCCACCTCCTCGGCCTCCACGGGGATCGTGAAACCGTACGTGCCGTCGCTCCTGGGCTGGATCTCCTTCTGCTGGTCCGAGACCACGGCGTCGGCCGTCGTCACGCCGCTGTAGGTCTGGGTGGTGACGAAGTTGACGCCGTTGGCCGTGAAGACCGTGCCCACGCTGACGGTGGTCGTCGTGAACGTGGCGACGATGATGGTGACCTGCCCCTCGGCCTTGGTGCCCTCGCCGCGCTCCACGCGGTAGTTGGAGAGCACCCCGTCGACGATGTCGTCGTCGGCCAGGGTGGGGTCCTCCTCGATGGCTTTTAGGCTCATGGACCTGCGCAGCCGGTCGATGTCCTCCTGGTTGAGCGAGTGGAAGATCGCGTTCGGGCGGATCAGAAGATCACGCAGAACCTTGCCGGCCGTCAGGTCCAGGCTCGGGTACTCCGTGGCCAGGAAGTCCACCAGGAAGCCTTCCGCCTGTTGGACGTCGTCCGAATCGAGGTCGTTGATTGTCAAGTCGCTGGACATGGCTCTGCCTGATAGCTATGGAAAAGCGCCCGGGGGCGCCCTTCCGGGCCCAGCCCTCTCGGGCCTAGAAGATCCACTGATCCTTCTTGTCGGGCGGAGGGGACGCGGGCGGAGGCGGGGGTGGAAGCTGCCCCATGCGTGGACGCATCAGCTCGGACTCCATGCGCCGCAGCTCGTTCTCCTCCCTGATCCTCTCCATGACCTTCTCACGCCGTTCGGCCCGTGCGGACACCCATCCGTCCACGAAACCGTACAGGAACGCCGCGATGGCCGCGAGTATGGCCAGTTTCAGGAACACCCTGTACCACAAGGGGTCCTTTTCTTTCTCTCCCATCGTGTCTCCTTTCCGGCCGGGGGCTATGAAGCCGGCCTTAGGAGATGGTAACGCGCCCGCGCGATCGTTTTACCTGATCGCCAGGGGCACGGGGAGGAAAACTTCACGACTCTCGCCCGCTACGGAGTTTACGCGAACCTTCAACACGAGCAACGATTCAGCCCTGTTTAATTCAAGACTCTCCAGGTCCGCGCCCGCATACGTCTCGTCGTCCGGCGGGTTGTTGGCCTCCGCATCTTCGGCCAGAATCTTGCGCACGTCCTCGGCGGCCAGCGCGAACTCCGTGCGCGCGCCCGACTCGTCGCGGATGCGCCCGCGTTGGATGGCCGCGATGAAACCCGAGCCCAGCGAGGCGTTGTACTTCACGGTGCCGATGCGTGTCAGGAACAGTGTCGTGAACGACTGCACGAGTTTCTGGATGCCGGTGATGACCTCGCCCGCAGTGCCGAAGCCCGTCTCGATCAGCTGCTCCCCGGCGGGCAGCGCCCCCTGGAAGATGAACAGGTCCACCGTCCGTCCCGTGTAGTTCGTGCTGGCCATGCTCAGCTCTCCGCCCTGGCCGTGGCGTCATCCTCGTCCACCACGCGGGTGATGAAGTCAATGGTGTTGCGCCGCAGCGGGCCCGTGGACTTGCCGTTCGCCCGGGACCGGGAGGCGCCGTGCATGATCGTGGCGACGCGTGAGCGCACGCGGGCCACGTGGTCGCGCTCCATCCCGGCCATGAAGTCGTTGGACAGCTTGGACGCGTGGAACTCCTTCACGCGCGCCCCGTCCGTGCCCATCAGCTTGCTGAAGGTGTCGTTCAAGCCGGCCCGTGAGAAGATCTCCGCGATGGCATCGAGATCGAACTGGCCGGCCTCCTTGATCTCCAGGTAGTCCATCCACCTGCGCTGGCCGCCGTCCCGCGTGCCGTCGGACACCGCGCTCTGCGCGCTGATCAGGGCGTTGACGAGGTCCTCGAACTGGTTGTCGATGGCCATCAGGCGACCCCCTGGTCACGCAACTCGCTGATCCGCTTGGCGATCTTCGCCGCCCGCTGCGATACGGCGCCCGGCGATAATCTTAACCGCGCCGCGATATCATTGTTGCTCAAAACGGGCTTCCCGTACAGGCCGGAGCGATGCTCCAGGATGGTCTGGTCGATCGGGTCCAGGTCGTGGTGGACGTACTCGATCAGCACCTGCTCGGGGTCCGGCTTGGACACGCCGGGGTACAGGATCTCGCCCTCGTCCCCCACCAGGCCCGACTCGGCCATCTCTCCCCGGGCGAACTTGCGCACATGCATGAGCCGCTTGCGGGAGAGGCCCGTCGCCGAGGACAGCTCGCTGTCGGAGGCCGAGCGGCCGAACTGATCCTTGAAGCGCTGTTCCTCCTGCCTCATCTTGTAGAGGTCCGCGGTGACGCGCTCGGGCACGCGCACGACCTGGGTGCGCTCGCGGTGCGTACGGGAGAGCGGCTGCAGCTGGGTCATCAGGTGGGTGCGCAGCTTGGTCCCCTTGGTCGCGTCGTAGCTCTTGATCGCCCGCGCGGCCAGCAGTTTCGCCCTGGAATGCAGCCCTTTGTCCCCGCCAGCGTAAGACTGCAGCGCCGAGTTGATGACGGGGTCGGCCTTCTTCAGCACCGCGTCGAAGTTCGCGTCGCTGGGCTTGCCCTTCCAGATCTCATATTCCTTGTCCATCAGCTCTCCTCCACGACTAACGGCACGCCCGACCAAGTCTCCCCGTATACGGGGTGTTCGTCCAACGTGAGGCGTTCGTGCTCGCTTTCGGTGCGCAGGTGCGAAATGCCCACCTCCGTTCGCGCCAAACTGCCGCCTTCCTGAGTCATAATCCTCAGGATAACATCGCTTGCCATCCCATACAGGTTGTCACCGGGTTGACCGATGAACCCTTCCGCGGGCAGCGTAACTCGTACGATGTTGCCGGGTGCCACGTCCGTGCGCAGGCGGCCGGCAACGGCAAGCTTACGGTGCTCAAAGACCAGCTCATGCAGGATGGTTCTGGCGACACGGTCACCCAGCGTTGAACCGAACATGGCGATTTCCGACGCCCGCTTGCCACTGCTAAACCAACCGCCGGAACCTGCCGCGTCGCTGATGCCCTTGAACGGATTCAGTGTGTCCTTGGCTTGTGAACCGGCAGGTATGAGCCACGGCGGTGAACCGCACATGAAGATGCGCCCACCGTCCAACACGAAGTCTTCATCGCCCAACGACAAGTTCGCGTACCCTACGCGCCCGGTTACCGACGAACCGTCATTCCACGGAGAGGATTGGAAACTCGACGCCGCCAAACCCACCTGTGTGATATAGGCGTACATGTAACGGGCGCCCCCTCCTTCAAAGAAATCCTCACCCCCGCCTATGATGGAATATTCACCGGCCGGGAAGAGGTTGTTCGGGTCGCCGCCAAGGTTGGGGGTAATCGGCGCCATGTAATCCGTGGCCGCCGTGGGTACGACGTGGAAGTAGAAAACGCCTTGGAGCTTCTGCATCACTTCCCACAAATCGCCGCCCGCGCTGGGCGAGAAGTTTCCAGCTTTGTCGACGCCCGACCACACGCCCCAGAAAACATTCGCTAATGTTTCCGCCACCATGCGTCCGAACGCCTGCTGATTGACCTGAGACGCGCGCTTGAGCAGGTCGAAGCTGGCGCCCGACACCAGACTCGCGTGGGCACGGTCCGCGGCAGCTCCAGCGTTGGCCGAACCCGGCTGATCGTGGGCCCAAACGCTGGTCACGTTCAGCGCGTCGTCAAACAGTTCCAAAACGGCTTCACCGATGTCTCTGTAATACCCCTTCTTCATGAGCTGGTCAGTAATCGTCAGGTGGTTGTTCTTCTCGTTCTGACCAAAACTACTCATAAACACGTCCGTACCGCCCGGAGGCTTGTTCAAGGTCACGCCCACGCCCAGCGTGGTTGCTCCAGCCAAGCCGCCCAGCCTTCCAAAACCTTGTACACGGAGCGTGGCACTGCCCATGCCGCCTGAAACATCGAGATGCATGGACGGCGCGGACACGTACCCATCGAACAGAAGGAACTCCCCTTGCGGCAATCCTCCTTTTCGCGGAGCGTCGCGACCGGCGGGCGTCGCCTCAGCAAGCGCGTAGATACGCATGGACGTAAAGGGAGGCAGCGTGCCGAAAACACCCGCACCCACGTGTACGGCGTCCCCGCGCGCTGAGCGGCCCACTGGTATGGTAATAGCGGCTTCCGGTATACGGTCGATCGAGTAGCGCACGGAGACGCTGTTCACGGGCACGGATTGCCCGCCGATCTCGGCCCGCACCTGCACATCGACGCGGTAGAAGTTTTCAAGCCGTATCGCCAACCCTCGCGCCCTCCGCGCGGTAGATGAAGGCCAACAGGAGGCCGCTGAGTTGATAGGACAGAAAGGGGTGCCGCTCCCACAGCTCCTTGAACGTGTCGTACGGGCTCGCCCCCGCGAACAGCCGGCCCAGTGTGGCGCCGCCCGTCTGCTTGAGGGTGTCCATCAGCGCGCTCAGGTCGCTCGGCGGCTCCGCGAAGACCGACACCTTCCAGGCCGCGTTCTGCACGGGGTCCTCCACCTTGACGTTCAGGTCCTGTTGCCCGGCCAGCGCGATAGCGCTGCTCAGGCTGTCGGCCACGGTGATCACCGTGTCCTGGATGGTGCCCGTGCGCAGGTCCTTGGAGCGGGCCAGCAGGGGCATGACCATCTCCACGGTCCACTCATATAGCAGGCGCGGTTGCCCGGATGAAGGCTCCAGCGTGCCCAAAATATAGGCTGTGCCGGCCAGGCCGTTCAGCGGCACCGCCGTACGCGTCTCGATGTCGTCCAGGGTGGAGTTCTCACGCAGGTAGGTTACGCGGCTGTCCAGATCCAGCACATAAGAGGCGAACTCGGTCGCGTGCAGGAGCGTGGTGTACTGCCGCATCCTGAAGTTGGCCCAGGCGTCGTCCGCGTTCTCGCCCACCAGCGCGTGATGCAGCGTCTGCAGGTAGTCCGGCAGCTCCAACCGGGCGAAGTCGGGCGAGACGTACTCCTCGAGAAAGAAGTCCGCCGGGGGGCGCGACGCACCGCTGCGGTTCAGCAGGAGGGTTCTGGCGTGGTTGATCATCATTCCCTCGGCAGCGCGTTGATTCCGATGTGAAACTCCTCCGTGGGTGCGACGGCGTCGTACCCGCCGGTCATGGCCCGCAGCCTGACCTCCGTCATGAAGCCCACGATCAGCTCGTTACCGATGGCCACGTTGACCGTGGCCGGGTTGATGGCCGCCCGCCCCTGCCGGTAGAACTCCAGGATCTCGACGATCCCGTCCTCGCCCGCGCAGGTTTCGGGGAAGGCCAACCCGCTGACCATCAGCGTGCCCATCAGGTCGCCGAACACGTAGATGTACACGTTGCGGTCCAGCGAGTACTGGAACTGCTGGTTCGTGCGCTGGGTGTAGTCGACGCCGCTGACCAGTACCGCCTTGGGGTCGAAGCCGCCTATGCGGAGGCGCGCCGGGATGGCCTGCTCGGCCTCGATCACCTGCACCACGCCCGGTCGGGAGTTGAAGATGTCGGCCACCTCAACCTCCCTTCATCTCGACTTCCGCCCGGCCGATGTCCTTGCCGGTGGAAGAGACCATGCGCAACTCGCCCGTGAACTTGTTCTGCTTTGGCTTGGCGTCCTGACTGCGCTGCTGGTTCGCCGAGGCGGGCGCTTTCGAGACCCGCGTGGGTGCCGGCATCGACGGCCTGCCGCTCTCTGACTGCGGCATCTGCGGCGGCGTCACGCGCCGGTCGGACTTCTTGGTTTCCGCTGTCCGAACCTGCTTGCTCGCATATATGGATGGAGATGTTGACCTTAGGCGTTCCTCCCGCTCGGCCTGGTCGGCCGCGGAGGGAAGGTGTCCGAAGTCGTTGTGTGAGAGTTGTGCACGAAGTTCGTGCACGTGTGTTCTTTCATCCCCGCCTGGTGTATGATGGAGCGAGGACGCGGAAGGTGACGCCAATCGTGGGGGGGAGGCCGACCGACGTACACCTGAACCGCGCCCCCGCCGCACAGAAACTGTCCCGGAGCCCGTGTTCGGCACCCTGCCGGGTGCTTCGCGCCGCGATATGGTTTCAAGGCGACGCTGTACTGATTCTACCGCAAAACGGTGTCGTTCGACCATGTTGTGAATCACAGGTGTGCTAAGAACTTGTTCGGCTCGTGTGGCCCCGCCGAACGCCTCGTTGAATGCCTGCTGCAAGTGAACCGGATCGGCGTCCGCGACGTAGCGCTTGCGCCCCTCACGCGCGGCCTGGGCCAGCGCGCGGATGGTCGGGTGCTCTTTTCCCTCTCCGCTTCTGATCAGCGCGTCGGCCCGGATGACCTGAGCCACGCGGGCCGCTGCCGGCAGTTGGTGGAACGCGCCCGTGTAGGGCTCGTGCACTTGTTGAGCGGCCTCCCGGTCGGCCGAGGTCACAATCCCCTGCCGTCCGTATGCGAAGACGCCCTGCCGTGCGCCCTCTCCACGTGCACCGGAAGGCCGCTGTAAAGGCCGCTTAAACGCCCTGTACGAGCGTGAAATGGCGGGTGGTCTTATCGGATGTTCAGGCTTGCGATCGTCACGCAGGCGCTGCGTACGCTCACGTACGACCTCAGTGCGACGACCCTCTGTCTTTTTTGACGATTTGACCGTGTTCCGCTCGGGCAGCGTGACCGGACGAGGCGACCGGGACGTGTGCTGCTCGGGCAGCGTGACCGGACGAGGCGCCTGGCGCGAGGCCTCGTTTGCCCGGTAGAGGCGCTCCCGTCCTGCGGCAGACATTGCAGACGGGGTGTAATCCTTTACGTGTTCTCTGGTTATGAACTTCCTATGTTCCACGGTTGACGATTTCTCGGCCGGCCGTTGCTTGCCGGACACCGCGGCTTTCTCATAAGCCATTCTCTGTAGAGCACTTATCCCGCTGCGGAAGTCGCGGGCCAGCTTGCGCAGCGTGGCCAGCGGTCCTCGCTTTGACTGTTTGGTTCGGGGCGTCGCAACCGGGGAGATGGACAGAGGCTTACGCCCGGGGCTCTTCACGAGCCGCTTGCGGTCCTCCTTGCGCTTGGATACGAAGTCGGGCATCAACGCTTCTCCCTGAACCGCCTCCGAAGCTCACGCAGCGCGGCGACGGCGTCCTTCTCCGCCTCCACGCCCTCCACGGCACGACGCGCCATCGTCCGCAACCGCTGCCGTTCACTCTTCAGATAGGCCGCGTATGCCGGGTCCTTCTCCTGCTCCTTGAACACCTCCCACAACTGCTGTGCCGACAACTCCCGCTTCTTGAAGAGATCATACCAAGGCAGCAGACACCTGCCCACATCCTTCCACGTCTTATCCGCTTCCTTGAAGTGATAGTTCGCACGCTCCTCGTCCTCCTCCCAACCCGTGGGCTGACCGGCGCAGGAGTGCCACAGCAGCGACAGCTCCGAAACCTTCGCGTCGAACGCCATGTGGATGTCTTCGAGAACCAGCTCCTCCCTCAGCTCCCAATAGGCATCCCCCTGGCTGTACTGCGAGAAGTCGAGCGCGCCGGTGCGGAAAGCGTGTACGATCAGGCGCCCCCACCGGCTTTCCAAAAATCCGCGTGCAGGGCCTGGTCGGTCAGGTACCGCACGTGGTCCTCGAAGCGGCGGTTGGCCTCCATCAACGCGTGGTAGACCGGCCGCGGCAACTTCATGATCCGCTCCAGCCGCTTCGTGAGCTCCTCCTCCTGCGCCGTCTCCGTCTCCTCCGTCGGCAGCGGGCCCATCTTCACCGGCTGCTGCTCGCCCTTGACGTCCAGCTTCCTGAACTGCAGCGCCAGCTGGAGACGCTCCAGCTCCGTGGCGAACTCCTCCTCGGTGGGGATGCTCTTCTTGTCCAGCAGCGCGTACATCAGCTCCGTCTCGAGCGTGGACCGGTCCTCGAACGTGATCGTCATCCCGCCACCGAAGAGCTTGTAGGTCCGCTCATACCGCTTGTTGGCGAAGACCACGCGCATGAAGTTCTTCTTGTCGCGTTCGTCCGGCACGTCCTTCGGCAGCGGCGGCCCCGGCTCCTTGTCCGGCTCGTTGGATTCCGGTGCCGGCATCGAATTCTCATCCAGCTTTGTCTCCGGGAAGGGGATGCTGTCCACCGTGTTCTCTTCGGAGATCACCCTCTTCTGCGAGGGCGGTCCGGCGCCCTTCTTCATCTGCTCAAGCGGCTGCTTGGGCGGTTCCTTGATCGCGAATCCGTCCGGCATGGTTCACCTCATGTCTGCGTGTTGATCAGATACCCCTCGGCGAGGGTGGCCAGTTCGGGCTCGGCCCCCTCGTTCTGCATGTTCTCGCGCTCCAGCGTCTTGTTCTCGGACAGGCTCAGGTTGAGCGGGTCGACCGTGGCGTAATGATCGCCCTCCTCCCAGGCCGCCTCGCCCGGGTGAGGCCGCGTGGGCTCCCCGCTGGGCGCCTCCACGACGGGTTCGTTCCACGTCGAGGCGTTGCCGTTGGCGCGCATGACCTGCTGCCAACGGGACTCGTAGATGATGAACGAGTCGCCCAGCTTCAGGTCCTCCTCCGTCGCCCGCATGGAGGCCCCGATGCTGTCCTGGAACTCCTTGTTGCCGGGGGACGTTTCCGCCTCCTCCACGGCTTCGTCGTTCAGCTCGTCGATCACTTCACGCACGGCCTCCACCTGCCGGTTGAGCTTGGCGGCGATCTCGCTGGGCTCGGTGCCCAGGTCGATGTCGCGCTCGATGCTGGCCACGAAGTTGGAGCCCTCGCGCTGGGCCATCTGGCCGTTGGTCAGCACGTTGTCCCCGAAGACACCCAGGCCATGGCAGAGGATCTGTCCGCCGATGACCGCGTCCCCGGTCTTGCCGGTGCCCGAAGGCGACGTGCGGATCGAGCCGCCGATGTCGATGTTGGTGGAGAGGAGCGCCCCGTTCAGGTTGAGCGCGAACATCTCCTCCTCGGGGCCGTCGCCCGGAGCCACGACCGTCTGGGAGATGACGTCGGTGGAGCGTGTCAGGATCTGCGCGCCGCGTGTCAGCACACGGCCCTGGTCCCCGCCGTCGATGATGACGGAGCCGGCGCCCTCGGCGTAGCGGCCCACGTAGACCTCGCTGCCGACGACGTAGACCGGGGAGGCGGCGCTCTTGATCGTGATGCCGTGGCTGGTCACCCGGGCACCGGTCTTCTCGCCGAAGTCGGAGGCCGTCTGCGGACCCGTCGAGCGGCTCTCGATCAGCACGCCGCCGTCGGACTTGGAGTTGCCGCCCAGGATCTGCAGGTTGCGCTCGGCCTTGAGGCGCACGTCCCCCAGCGCCGCGGAGACGTCGGCGCAGTTGCCGGCCCGCACGATCGCGTCGTACGGCGCCCAGCAGACCATGCTTCGGCCCGGCTGCAGGAAGACGTCGTTGAAGGCCTTCAGGGAGATCGAGCCGCCCGCCATGACGATCTGGGAACCGTAGCCGTCCTCGATGGTCAGCGAGCCGTCGTCATGCATGTGGAACGCGCTGCGCGAGCGGTAGTACTTCTGGATGTTCCCGGAGCGGTGGTCGATGGTGATGTCCGCGATCTGCGGCAGCTCCATGAGGAACTCGTGGCCGTTGTTGTAGCCGCCCGTGTAGAGCGTGCCGTCGCCAAGGGCGCCGCCGGACTCTTCTGGGTAGTACCAGTCCAGCTCGTGCTTGTTGAGGCCCACGGGCGTGTAGCGGTTGAAGAACCAGGTATGGTAGTCCAGCATCTGCGCGCTGCGTATGCCGGCCTTGTCCTCGCCCCAGAAGTAGGGTTTCTTCTCGTGGGTGCCGTTGAACAGGCCCGACGCGGAGTAGTTCTCCCTATTGTCCCCCGTCGGGTCCTCGGACGAGGTCATCTGCTTGGGCACCGGGATGAGGATGGTCTTCTCGAGCATGATCTCGCGGGCCGAGCGCAGGGCGTAGGACCCGTCGATGCTCTTGACCTGCTCGTACAGACCCGTGTGCCGCGTCAGGCCCTTGAAGGTCTCCAGTTCCAGCTCGGACGGCGGAGCGGAGATCCACTCCCGCTCCATGTCGCCCAGGTAGCCCGTCAGCCGGGTGAAGCGCGGCAGGATGTGCTGGTCGTCCTCCTCGGGCTCCACGGTGGCCTTGACCGAACCCTTCTTCGCCGGGGCGTCGTCGGTGGTGCTGGTGCCGCCGGGGCCGCCCCGGCTGCCCAACCCTTCCCACGGATACGGCGTCTTGAAGAGGATCTCGTTGTACTCGCCCTCGTCGTTGACCCGCTGCTCTTCGGTGGCGGCGGTGCTGATCTCCATGTTGTAGCCGAAGATTCTGAGCAGGTCGTCGCCCCAGAAGGCCTCGATCTTGGCCAGGTCGGAGGCGCGCAGGAGGGCCATCATCCGGCCGACGAGCACGCCCACGCCCATGTCGTTGATGCTTCCCCAGTCGCCGGGCAGCGTGTCGAGGGGACGGCCAACGCTAAAGTTGCCGGGCGTGTCGTAGTCCTGCAACGGACCGTAATGCATGTTGTCGCTCTTCACGCCTACATCCAGACGCGGGCGGCCGATGCTGTCAGGCAATACGACTCGGGCGTCGGAGACCTGTTTTAGCGACGTGCCCAGTATCAAACCGTATTCAACTTGGGGGAATTGCGCGACGACTACACGAGCACCCGGCATGTACATACCCACGGGTCGGGCACCCATGGGTATGCCCGAAAACATCGGCAAAGCTTCGGTGGCAACGATGGTTCGCCCGGCAGGCAACCCCACCAGGTAGCAACCCGTATGCGCGTAAGTGTCTTTGATCAGTCCAACTTGGAAAGTGGGGTCCGAGCGTGTGCCCGTGTCCCTGCGACGCAGGCGCGCAGACAACGTGTCTTCAGACCTGAAATCGAAGGCCACGGAATACACCTCTGCTACTCAATGACGCCGCAGCGGCGCCTAAGGCGCCTCAGAACTCGAGGCGCGCGAACAACATGCCGATGTCTTCGTTGATCACCATCTCCTGGCTGTTGACGGCGTAGGCCACGGACTGAACCACGACACCGGACGCCGTGATCTTGCCCAGCGTCTGGTTGTCCGTGCACCCCGAGTCCAGCAGCAACGTGATGTGATTGCCCGGCATGTTACAGACGTCGCCGTACTGGCGAATGAACTCACCGGAGACGCCCTTGCCCCCGATGATGCGGCCAACGGCAATGGTGCCTTCCGTGCGGCCGGCGATGAAGAACTGCTTCGAGGACCCCACCTCCCAGAGGCGGTTCACGTTCTGGCGGTACTCGATCCGCACGTTCTGGGCGAGCATGTCCTCTTCGGTCAGGCCCGTGACCAGCAGTCGCGTGGCGTCCGCCGCCAGCGGAGTCCCCAGGTCAACTTCCCGATTGAAAACGTCACGAGCCATCGCTCATCCTCCCGATTATGCAGGCATGTCCTCGATCCGCATCTTGCGCTTCTTCCATTTGCCGCCGGGCGCCTTCACCTTGGCCTTGACCTTGGCGAACTGTATCGCGGGCAGCGCACTCTCCCGCGCCCCGATCACCCGGCTGCCAGGCAAGGCACCCATGGGTCGGCTGGCTGCCTGGCCGCCCCGGTACCGACCCTTGATCTTGTGCAGCGGGTCGAACACGCCCAACCCGACAGGCGGTCGCACGCCAGGCGGGAACCCCAACCCCAACAGTTCCGCCTTCGACGTGGCGCCCATGCGCTCCAGGTGTTCCAGCGGGTTGCGCCCCTTGCGCGCCACATACTTTAGCGTGTCCCGCACGTCCGGGTCCGTCAACACCCCAAAAGCCTTCTCCGGCTGCCGGCGCAGCAGCCTGCGCCTGACGTCATGCAGCGCTGTCTCGTAGGGATGCCGCGTCTCAATCCCGTGCTTCTGCTTGAACACCTCCCGGCGCTTGCTGAACTTTCCGCTGCGCATCAGGCGCGCCAAACGTTGCGCCCGCCGCAGCCCCATCGCCTCCTTCTGGAGACTCTTTTGGATCTTCCTGTTCTTCAGGAACTTGCGTACCCGATCCCCCTTGTTCACGGGGTTGAGAAACCATGAAGCGGGCGCGGGGGCCTGTTCGCCAACAAGCCCCGCTGCCGCCTGCTTGATCAGGTATCCCCTGTAATCCATCGCTCTCCTTAAGCGACCAGGTGCAGCTCCAGGTTGTTGAGCGGGTACGGCAGCTCAACGTCGATGCGGGCGATGATCCGGTCTCCCAGCACATCGTCCGGCCTGAGTTCCAGGATCTCAGCGTTCAGGATCTGAGGTCCTAACTGGTCGTTGATGATCGTGTTCTTGAACTGCTCGATCAGTCCCAGAATCTCACCGCGCAGGATGGCCAGCATCGTGGGCGTCACGTTCCCGCGTCCGATGAACTGCTTCATGCGGATCAGGAAGTTCACCGAGATGTTGTCCAGGTTGGTGGTGATGTTCTGTTCCTTCTCGTTCAGCTCGTCCTGGTCGCCCGTCGAGAGCTGGTGACGGGTGAAGACCGAACCGTCGCTCGGGTCCTGCGTCACGATCCAGTACCCGCTGGCCGCCATCGTGTTCAGCTGGTTGGCGCTGAAGAAGTCGACCGTGCGGGACAGGTCGTCGAACCCGTTGATCTCCACGTTGGTCAGGCCCTGGTGCGGGAGCACGCCGGAGCGCAGCCCCGCCAGAGCCGAACACAGGTAGAACCCCTCGAAAGTGACGCCGGCGTTGCCGAGCGTGTCCGGCCACACCAGGTAGGCGCGCCGGCTGCTGAACAGGCCCGGCTTGGTGGCCATCTCGGTGGCCAGCTCGTCCTTGCTGAGCGTCCTCCAGATCTCGATCTTGGAGGGCGTGTTGACCGCCGCGTCCGGTCCCGTGACCAAACGAATCGACTCCTCGTTGAGCACGGCGTCCACCACGAACTCGGTGTAGGTGTAGTTGCCGAACCCGTCGGAGGTGTACAGCGCCCGGACCGTGTCGCCGGCCCGCACCCCGTTGGTCACGAACTGCTCGCCGACCGCTTCCACCAGCGTGTACTGCGTGCCGGAGGTGTCGGGGTCGTCCGTGATCGTGGCCAGGACGGGACCGCCGCCCACCGCGCTGGTCGTGTAGACGCCGATGGTCTCCTCGGCGGCCAGGTTGAGCCACGTGATCCGCCAGCGGCCGTTCTCCGGCGTGGACTGCGCCGAGCAGTGCGCCAGGAAGGCGTCGCAGACGGGCTTGTACTGGGTCAGGGGGACCAGGCTGTAGACATCGTCCCGGCCCACCAGAATCTCCAGCGCGTCCAGCCACGGCTCCAGCGTGGCGTCCACGTTGCCGCTGTCGTCACACACGGCCAGGTACTTCACGTCCTCGCCGTTGTTGTTCTCCAGCGCCTTGTAGACGCCGAAGGCCAGCGGGTTGTCCGGGCTGACCGAACCCAGCGCCCCGGAAACCTCCGAGACGTCGCTGATCGAACCCACCGTGCTGCAGCGGGTGGAGAGCATCGCCCGGTAGTTGATGTAGATGTCGCCGTCCATGACGGGCAGCGCCACCAGGCTTCCGCCGGACTGGAAGTCGCTGTCGAAGGCGGTGATGCCGGACTTCAGGCAGATCTCCGTATCGCTCTGCTCCCAGTTGACCAGGGGCGGCGAGCCGAGGCGTTCCTCGGTCACCTCGATGTCCTTCTTGACGTAGAGCGTCAGGTCCAGGTCCGGCGGCGCGCCGCTGGACGAGGAGGACGTGCCCGCGTCACAGACACCCCGCAGGGCATCGGGCAGGTTGCGGTCCAGCACCAGCGTGCGGACCGGCCCGTCCTTGGCCGCTTCCACGGCGATCGTGTAGCGGTCGCCCTTGTTCAGGCCCGCGCCCGTGAAGGCGATGGTCACGCCTTGGGTGCCGACCACCACCGCGGTGGCGGAGGCGGGCACTTCCGTCGGGCCGGAGATGTCGATGCCCGTGGTCGTGGTGACCGTGATCTGGGGCTTGGTGGAGCTCGAGAACAGCCCGCCGCGGGTGACTTCCACGATGTAGGTCGTGTCCGCCGCGCCGCCGTACGTGCCGCCCGAAGCCGGCGTGGCCGGCGTGAAGGTCTGCGAAACCTCGACCTCCCAGGTCTGCCCGATCAGGAAGTCGTCGGGGTCGACCGGGCCGCCGGGGCCGCTCGAAGAACTGCCGGTGTTGTTGACGAAGGTTACCGTCAGGCCCCGGGTGCCAATGGAGGTCGGAGATGCGAATGCGGCCGGAGTGACCTCGGCCACGTTGTCGAGCCCGGATGCCGAGGTCACCCGAAGAAGGGCCGAGGTGGCGTCCCCTCCGGTGGAGCCGGCAATGACTTCAATGGTGTAGGTCTCGGAAGGCTCGCCGTCCGGCAGGCCGTCGTAACTGGAGCCGTCGACCGAGTCGACGCCCACGTTGTTGATGGCGCCGGCCGTTTGCGCGTCGGCGGTGGAGGCCACGGTGGCGGCCTGGTTGTCGATATCGACCTCGGCCGAATCGACCACGGCGGCCAGCACGTCGGCGACCAGGCCGACAATGTTGGCGACCAGGCTGACCGGCTCGCCACAGGAGCTGGCCAGGACCTTGGCCACGTCGCCCACCTGGACGTCCCGGAGGAAGTCGGTGCTGCGGGCGTAGCCGTTGGCCGTCTGGAAGATCTTGGAGTCGGCCCGGATGCGGTTCTTGCCGGGGGCGACGTGGTTGACCAGCGAGCTGTCGCCCGCGGGGTCGTTGAAGTACTGGAGGAGGGCGTTCTCCATGTAGACCCGCGTGTAGTCCGGGTCCACCTCGCCGCCCGCCGGCCGGTTGGGCCAGGCAAAGCATTCCTCGTTGAGCGGATCATAGGTGCCCACGTAGATCTCGGAGCGCTCCTCGGTGTAACGGTGGAGGCTGTAGTGGGGACCCACAATGCACGCGTGTTGCGGCTGCGCGATCTGCGCGGGCTGGGCTTCAAACTCTTGAAAGACCAGTACCTGGGGGAGCACGTACGACGGCATGTGAGCGTCTCCTTATTCCGATTGAATGTCAATCGCGAGTGTTTTAAGCCAGGGTGCTTCCCGTTCGACGCGCCACGTGGGCATGTAGGCGTACGACAGCACGACCGGCACCACGTAATGATCGTCGAATTCCTCAAGATAGGCAACCGGTTCCACGGAATTTGCACTGAACTCGTGCATCTTCCACTCCTCGCGGAACAGCTGCCCGAACATGAGGAAGTGGTTGAACACTTCCGCACCCAGCAACTCTGCTTCTGCTCCGGCGCCACCGATACAGAAGACCGTGTGGCTCCCCGCAATGGCGCAGGTCTGGTATCTCCCCCGCACCCGCTGAATGTTACCGGCTTGATCCCGTTTGGGGCCGACCGTCTGGCCGTCCCCCATCACGATCGGGCTGCTGCGCGAGAACTTGTTTCGGTGCACGAGCAGGCCCGGCCGCTTCTGGATGTTCTGCCGGTTGTACTTCCACGATGGATCGATCAGGAGCTCCGTGTCCGGCCCCGCCGTCCATACGTAATTCTGCAACTCCTCGACCATGAGCCGCTGGCCGTCGACGATGCGAAACTCATTGCGCCCGCCGAACTCCAGGTTGTCAGGGTCCGAGAAGTGGTCCCGCAAAGCCCGCGTGATGAACCCCGTGATGATATTCGGGTGGAAACCGGTCGTGCAGAGACTCGACTTCTCATCGAGTCCGACCTTTGTAATCGGTGTCCCGCCTGGTGCGGGCGTCCCGGAATCGTTTCCACAGTCGACTGCCATCGAGGATCTCCTCGTGGTCGGGCTCCCAGGTCAGGCCTATCCTGCGCAGTAGCGGAGAGACCCGACCGAACGGGCCTACTCCTCCTTTGTCGGGGCGGCGTCTTTGCTCTCTGCTTCCTTGTTCGCCGCCTCCATCTGTTCCTTCAGCCATCGTGCCGACTTCGGGGCAAGGTCCTGCTCTTCGAGACCGACGGCCTGCGCAACCGCGGCTTTCTCGATGCCCGCTTCCTTGAAGAAGAGTTCCATCCCGTAGTCGAACGCCTGCAGGCGCTCCTGGATGTTGGCTTCCGCCTCTTTGACTTGCTCTTCCTTACCGGCCATTGTGTGTCTCCTTTTACCACTCTCCGGCGTCATCGATGCGGGCCGTGGGGCCGCAGCTCTCGGGTTCGACGCCGCTTGGGCTTGACTCCGAACTGTCCGACGACTCAGGCGCGGCGGACGAGGAACCCCCTGAAAGGGGTATCTTATAAATCTCAGCGGTCGTTGGGGCAAGGCTCAACTCGAGCTTCACGATGATCGGGATGTTGCCGATCTCGGCGACGGTCTCCACCGCCTTGATGACAAAGCGCTCTCCGCTGTCCAGCCGATGGAACACATCGTCGTGTTCAACGTAGGGGTAGGCGATGGCCCGCCCGGAGCGCTTGATCTCGTGCGTGGTGCCCTTGGTGGGGTTGTCGCGCCCGAACTCGCGCCGCCAGGGCGTGTCAAAGGTGATCCGGTAATCGATGGCCCGGAAGTACCCGCCCACGATGCCGGTCCCGTAATCCACCGTGGAACCGGTGTGCTGGATCTCGCCGACGTCCCAGGTGGTGGTCGTCACCGACTGCTCGCCGTAGCGCCGGCGCTTGAGCAGCACACCCTTCGACGTCTGGGTGGTGGCCTTGTCCTGCAACTTCAGTTCCTGGCGGATGATGTAGCGCGCCTTCAGCCAGTCCTTCTTGTTCCACAGCCCGTTGGCCTGCTGGGGCTGGGAGACGTAGGCTACACAGTTGCCGGCGTCGTCCTTGACGCTGGGCAGCACCAGGCGAACCCTGTAGAAGTAGTCGACCAGCGTGTCCCAGTGGCGCTGGCAGGGGTCCACGAAGAAGCAGTCGTCCACGACGGGGGTCTGGTTGAGGACCTCCCACTCGTTGGTGCCGGAGCGGCCGAAGTCCACGTAGAAGTGATAGGGACCGGGTTGATTGAAGCCCTGCTGCAGGCCCCACGCAATGACGTTGCCGCCCAGAGGGTTGGTCTGGATCTGGATACGCTCGAACACATCGCAGTCGATGGCCGAGATGTCGTAACCCTGTAGGACCGGCACGTCTGTCATGTTTTTCCTCTACATGATTGGTGTTACAAATTCAGACAATGACTTCGTAACGGGATGTGAAAGCAGATTCTCGCCAGTAGCCGGTACTGTCCGCTTGCCTGCAGTCTGCATCCTTTTCGGCAGTTTCAAACGAAGCGGGTGCAGTTTGTAGTCATGGCTGCTGTACAGCTCCCCGATGTCCTTTGGTCCCACTGTCGGTAAAACGGTTTCATAATCTCGAAGGGGAGCGTTCATTCCGGGGTAGATGAACTTCTTGTATCCTTTCCCCTTCAACATTCTTTTTTTGATCTTTGCAAGGCGCTTCTTACGCCACTTATACCCAGAGGAAACAGCACCTTCAAATTTCAGCCCCACGTCCGGGCTATACTTTACGTTGCCGTATCGGGATAAAGGGATGCGGGCCACGAGGTCACCAAAACTTGTTGCCACTTGCGGGTGTGGTGAAACAAAAACATCGCTTGTACGAGCAAGCAGAGGACGGTCCGAACCATAGCCTCTCCAGACGTGTGCTTCGGGCTGATACTCGGGTTGCTTTTTCTTATATTCCTCCGTGACAACTTTGCCCCCTTTTGTCTTATGCGTCTTCATATACTTATGCGGTGGACGTGGTTTGAATGCTTTCCCTTTGCCCGACACAAGCCACTTTTCCAGTAGACTATTGGCACCCCACCGTCTTTCAGGACTCATTGGATAAGCGCTAACTTGACTTGCCAGGTATTTGTACAAAGCGGCCGGACTTCTTTTCACAATGCCTTTTATCTTTGATCTCTTTGCTTTAGGGAACACTTCTGTCAGGTCGGAAGCGATGGTGCGTGCACCTGACATACCATACCCATAGTCACGAAAGCCCTTTGGAGTGGGGGCAGTTTTCGGAACAGGGATCTTTCTTTCTATCATACGCTGTTTCAATCCTGACATCGCTTCTGAAGCATCCTCGGCCCTTTCCAGTGCTCTACTATACGTTTGCATCTCCCTTAGATCGTCCTCTAAGCCATACCGACTCACCATTCCCTTTTCAGGAAGATGACCTTCGTAGAATTGATTAAGTAAGCGTTTACGCCTCTTGGGGGTCGCAGAACGTAGCATACCCATCAAGCGGCGAGACCACTTGGCTGCTTCCTTAAACAAGTAAGCCCGGTGATTCATCTCACACTCCGTGCGCCATGCCGCCGCCCACGCTGGCGTAGTCGGCTGCAGGCCTAGCCTCACCCTGCTGCTCGCGCTTCTCTTCGGGCTTCTCGCCCTTCGGCTCGGTGTCCACGCCCTCGTTCAGCGTGCTCGCCGGGCTCTTCTGCTTGGCCCTGTTCTTGGCCTGCTGCAACATGATCCCCAGCTCGTTGAGCCCCGACTCCTTGATCTCGGGCCGTCCCAGCGAACGTGCCACGACGACCCGCGCCTCCCCGAACTTGGACAGGATGGACTCCTGCTTCGGGGGCAGCGGGAAGGGCAGGTACCCCTCCTCCGACGTTCGCTTGGCCTGCAGGGGCTGCGTCTCCCCGAAGTTCATCGGGAGCGCCTCCCCGCCCGGCAGCTGCCGCATCACGTTCATGCGGCGCCTGATCTCGTCGGTGCGCTTGGACTTCTCGCGCCGGCTCTCAAGGGCGTAGCCCACGACGGGTGACGCCGCGGCGATGCCGAAGAGGGGCCACAACCACTTCGGCATCTTGTCCCCGAAACCCAGCAGAACCTTACCGATGCCCCAGGCCTTTCCAAGGGCCCCGGCAACGGGCCCGACGGCTTCTTTTTCCATGACTATCGCGGTATCGTGTGCCGATACCCTCCCAGGCTCTGGAAACCACCCTCAATGTTCAGCTCGATCTTCTTGCGGATGATGAACGCCTTCCACTCCGACTTGAGTTCCTTCGCGCGGGCCAGGTACATCTCCCAGCGGGCCTCGTCGTCCACCTGCACCCCGCCGGCGGTGTAGTCCAGCTTGTTCCGGCGCAGCTGGTAGGCCGCCATGGTGAACAGCTCGCCTATGACCGCCTCGGCCCAGTTGTGACGGTAGGGGAAGTCGACCGGGTTGGACTCGAAGCCGGGCGGCGGCTCCTCGTTCCACTCGTCGATCACCTTGATCATCATCGCGTGCAGCTCTTCCTGCTTGAACTCCGTGTCGTCGAGCAGGAAGTTGTCTTCAGCGCACTTGTCCCGCAGGTACAGGCGCAGCTGGTAGGTCGTCAGGGGGCCGTTCCAGTAGTCGGCCAGCAGGTTGGGCTGGACCTCGTAGTAGAACGGCATCAGCTTGCGTATGTAGCCGTTGTACCAGACGCCGGCCATCGCGGACCAGATCCCCGCGCGGGCCGTGTCCTCGGCCGTCACGTCCAGGCGCACCCGACCGTTCCGCGCGTCCTCCTCGCTCTCCACGACGCCGTACTTCTTGAAGAGGTACGTGGGCGTTTTAGGCAGCTCCTTGGCCACGAACTCGACTCCGTCCTCCGGGTCGTCGCCCCCCGAGGAGGAGCTGCTGCTGAAGAAGCTGGAGGAAGACGAGGACGATGAGCTGCTCGGGTCCGACGAGGAGAAGATCCCGTACTGAGTCAGGTCGATGGGCTCGCCGCTGTTGATGTCCTTGATGGTGATGTACAGCGACTCCACGGCGCACTGCCCGGTCACCAGGAACGGGATGCGGTTGGGGCAGACCCCCTGAGCGTCAATGCATTCGTTCGCGAATGCCATCTGTGCGTCCCTCTCCTAATGAAAAAGCCGCCCGGCCATGTACACATAGCCGGGCGGCGGTTCATTCGCCGTATCGCGGCAAACCGCCGCCGGGCGGCGGTTAGGCGCTGCTCGAAGAGCTGGACGGACCGACGGTCTCCTCTTCCGTCACTTGGCCGCGGGTGACCGCGTCGTTGAGGCCCGCAAGCTCCTGACCCCTGGAGTATCGACCACGGCCGCCTCCCAGGATCGTGCGCAGGTCGCCCTCAATGACGACGGATGCTCCGTTCGCCAAGGTGTGCCCGTGCGGAGGAATCCACCCGAAGGTCTTTTCCGCGCCCGAAGTGTTAGTGATGGTCGTTCTCATGTTCTCCTCACTCCTTACGCTGCGTGTTGCTCGCGGATCTGAAGATGGCCACTGCCTGTCTTGGCCGTGACGATAACCTTATATTGCCCCGGAGGAACGTCTTTGACAACCCACAACTCCGGTCCCGTGATCGTCTTTTCCTCGACCTGTACCCACTCCTCCGTGGTCGGCAGCACGCCGTACGAAGAGGAAGAGGTACCCGGTTCGAGCGGCTCCTCCACGTCGGCCCAGAGCCACAACTGCATCGTGACGCTGGAAAAACCTTCAGGGATGCAAGCCAGGTTCAACTGCGCGTTGCGCCCGTACTGCGCCACGTCGCCCTGACCCAACCCCTGTCGCTGAGTCGCCAGCTCGCGGCTGTCCAGGATGGGGATGTCCGTGTCCGTGACGCCGCCACTGTCGACGGCATCGACATCCTCCCGGTATACCTGGCGGGGCGTTACGAAGTCCGCCTCACCGATTCCACGCTTACCCGGCATGGGATTACCTCACCGCGTGTGAAGGATAACGATCCCTACTGGGCGCTGCGCGCCGCTTCCAGCATCTGCCTGAAGCCGGGGTCGGCCGCCAGCTTGCGGGCAGCCTCCTTGGTGCTGGTCTCGCGAGCCTCTTCGGCATCGCGCTCGTCCGCGCCGGTCGCCTTGCGGAAAGCCAGGTTGGCTTCCTTGATCGAGTTGGCGTCGGAAGACTGCACCTCCTGCTTCACCCGCGCCGTCAGCTCCAGCGCGTGCTCCATCGACTCGTCGTCGTGGAGCGGGCGGCCGTTGGAGGCCATCTTCTGGGCGAAGGCGGGCGCGTACACGTTCTCGAACAGCGCCGCGTCCTCCTGGGTCATTTCCTGACTCATCGGACTCTCCTCGAGTGCTCGTTTTGCATAGGGGCGGCCGGATCACCGACCGCCCGGGTTAGGGTGCAAGCCTGCTACACACAGACCTACGGCGCGAGCTTAGGGCTCGAAGTCGACACGCCCGATGCCGGCCACGTTCGCGATCGAGGAGCCAATGCTCTCGTACGCGAAGAACTCGAGCATGAAGGCACGGCGATCAATGTACATCGTCGTGTCCTCGAGCACGAAGAACTTGCCGAGGAACTTCGGCGCGGCAAACAGGAAGATGGTGCTGTCAGGCACCAGGTCCCGCTTGATCGTGACGATCCAGCGCCGGCCGAGCAGCTCCCGCTCCGCGAACCCGTTCTCGAACAGGTCCTGGGACAGGTCACCACCGACCTCGTCGCGCCCGAACTTGACAACGTCCCAGATGGTGACGTTGTTGACCAACACCGTGGCCACGTTCAGGTGGTTCGGGGTGCGGGGGAGCACCTTCATGGCTTCAGCCAGGTTGTCGCGGGTGACGCCACCGGAGATGGCAACCCACTGCGCGACGCCCGTCTCGGCCAGGGGCGTGTTGACGCCGAGGAGCAGGAAGTTGACGGTGGCAATCGCCTTGCCGTCTTCTTCGGCCAGCATGTCCTTGATGGAGTTGTCCGACAGGATCTGCCGGATGTCCATGTCGTAGGTCCTGAGCTCGTCCACGTCCTTCGTGAACTTGGGCGTCAGGATGCGGTCGAACATCACGCGGAACCGGGGCCCGCGGATGTACCGGTTCATGGGCAGCGAGGCAAAAGGCACGCTGATCGCCGCAGGGCTCTCAGGTTCCTTGTCGACCACCTTGACGGGCTTGTCGGTGTCCACCTGCCGATCCAGCTCGTCGTTGGTGATGGTCACCGGCGGGAGGATTCTCCGCCAGAAGCCATCTTCACGCATCCTTACCCGGACGTAATCGTTGATCGCGTCCTGGGCTTCCTTCACGATCCGGTCGTTCCCGCTGGCCAACTGATCGATGAATGCATCGTTGACCATCCGAGAGGTCGGCTCGCTCGCAGTTGGGTTAGCCACGGCCTGTCTCCTTATCAATTGGCCTTACGTCTCGCGGGATGCGCTCTTGGCAGCTGCCCGCACCAATTACTGAGGTTTCATGTAAATGCCTTCTTCTCCAGCTCCACGCATCCTCGCGTTGAGGTTTTGCGTGACGTTCTCGGACACGCTGGGGCGATTCTTGTTCGCCCACAGATGGCCCAAGCCCCAAAGGAGGGCACCGATACCGCCTCCGATGCCGGCCGCTCGCAAGCCCCGCCGCCAACCCATCCGGCGGAAGGGGGCCAGAAAGCCGCCACCTCCTCCTCCGCCGCCCGCAGGGGGCGTCTTCCTGCCGATACCCTGCCGGGTGGCTGCAGCGACGGCCTCCTGCATACCTGGCACGGGGATGACTCGACCCCCGGAGCTACCCCGGGCGTATGGCCGGGTCGCCTCCTTGATCAGGTACGCTGCACACTTTTTGTCCATCAGCCCTCACCTCCAAACGGATGTTCAGGGTGAAGCGCTTACGCACGCTTGGGCAGATAGACAGGCCAGAAGCGGACCATCTCCTTGTTGTACTCGTTCGCCGTCGGGCCGCGGTTGCAGACGCCAACGATGAGGTCGGAGCTGCCCAAGGTCGTAACCTTGAGTTTGCCCTGATCGTCACCGGCAACGTTGTGCGCGGTCAGCGGCGTGTTGACCGCGAAGCCGGAGCCCATGTACTCGGTACTCTCGAGTTCGTAGGCGCCAACGGCCACGAGGCCCATCATGTTTCCGCCGGAAATGTTCCCGCGATCGGACAGCACATCGAAGTCCGACGCGTTCGGAAACGCGAAGCACGGCATGGCCGAGCCGTCGGCGCCCCGAATGAACTTTCCGTTGGCATCCAGTGAGATCACCATGCCGCCGAGGATACCCTCGACGCCTGAAGCGATCTCGGCGATCTTGTCGACCGCGTACGGGCTCGGCCACCCTTTTACGGGATTGAGCTCGTGGTCGTACATCTGTCCAGGAACGTTGGTGCCCGGCATCTTGGTCTCCTCCTAAATCCTGAGGTTTCCTGTCACTGTCTCTAACGCCGTTTGAGCGCGGACCTCTCTCAGAAGCCTATTGCGCGCATGAACCTGTCGTTGGCGGCGGCCATCGCGGGAGACGTGTCCCCCGGCCTTTGCACGCCAGCTTCCTTGACGTCTTCACCGGTACCCAACGGTTCCGGCGCTGACGCGCTCTTGCGTCCGGCCTTGAGCTTCGCCGTCTTCTCCAGCGACTCGAGCACCTTCCTCGGGTCACTGGTTGCTCGGATGGCCGACTCGCGTTTGTCCTCGGTGACGAACCCTGCCTTGATGAGCGCATCGACAACCTCGGGGCCCCGCTCCGCGACGGCTTTTTCAATCTCCGCCTGCTTCTGAGCGTAGCCGGTCGCCTGCTCGACATAGTCCACCACAGCTTCGAGGACCTTGGTATCGACTTCGACCTTCGCCATTGTCCTATCTCCTTGATCCTTGCAGACTCGCGAACGACAATCGGCTTGTTTAGCCCCGTGCGATGTTCAGCAAAGCCTCCTTGATGCTCTGCTTGCTCATAGAGGCAGCCTTGGGCGCCTCCTCCTCCGCCTCTTCGGTTCCCTCGGTGGCGCCTTCAGCAGCACCCTCGGCAGCCCCTTCGGCTGCGTCTTCAACGACCTCTCCGGGCACCTCTGCGGGGGCCTCTTCCTCCATGCCCTCTTCGAGGCCTTCGGGTGCGACTTCGCCTTCACCACCCGCCTCGGCGATGGTTTCAGCCAGCTCTTCCGGGGTCACGCCCGCTTCGGCCAGTGCATCGGCCAGGGCGTCGATCGCCGCCTCTTCGTCACCGGGCGCGCCTTCCATGCCCGCTTCGGGAGGAAGCTCCTCGGGGGGAGCGCCCGCCGCCAGTGCTTCCGGGGGGATCATGCCGCCGGCTTCGGGGCCAAGCTCACCGCCGCCACCCATGGCAGGCAGCGCGCCCATGGGAGGCTGCGCCTTCTTCTTGAGAGACGCCTTCTTGACGGCCTCCAGGCCCTTGACACCCTTCTCGTGGCTGTCCAGGAATTCGCAGAGGAGATCCGCGTCAGCGTGCGCGGTCTTGATGATGTTCTCCGCCAGCTTGACGAGCTCTTCCTCCTCAGCCTGCTTGCTCATCAGCTGCTCGGCGATCATTTGGGCGGCGACGTACCCTGCTTCCGCGTCCTCCTGATACTTCTCGGCCGCGGCGCGCTTTTCCTGTTCGGAAGCGCTCTTGTCGCAGTTCTCTCCGTCGTCACACGCTTCGCCCTTCTCATCCTTCTTCTTGTCCTTCTTCTCCTCGCCTTCCTTCTTCTCATCGGCCTGCTTGTGCTGTCCGGTGAGGTTGCCCAGCGCGGCGAGCAGCTTGTTGCCCGAATCCACGATGGCCGCGGCGGAGTACTTCTCGGAGAAGGTGTGGTCGCCCGGGCCGCTGTCCGGCGGGGCGTCCTTCGTGGCCTTGGGCTGCTCCACGTTCCCTCGCATCTCGTCCGAATCTGATGTCTCGGTGCCGATACTGTCGGCTTCGTCCTTCTCACCGGCCTCGGCACTCTCGGCGTCCTCCTGTCCGGTGACGGCCAGGTCGCCGTGTTCCTCGCGAGCGTCGCTTTCGTTCTCGGAACTTCTCGCCCCCTCGGTGGCAGCCTGCGTGCCATCGTCGGCCGACATGACCGGATGGGTCGTCGGTTCGGGGCCCGAGACGTCGGAAAGCGCTTCCTTTTCCACGTCATTGGCCTGCTTGAGGAGCGTGTCCATCATGGCCATGAGACTCTGATTGCTCATCCGTCTGCCTCCTAGAGGACTGTGATGACTGTAAAAACGTCCCGCGTCTTCAAGTGTGGTTGCGCAGGACCGTCAGCCCGTGAACCAGTTCGTCGTCCCTTCCCGCTGCTGCAACGAACGAAAGCTGGTACTTGGCGTACTCCCTGGCCAAGCGCTCAGCAGACTTTGAGGTGGAAGCGAGTTTCACGGGTGCTTTGGAAGGTTTGGGCGTCGCGCGAATGATGGTGATTTGCATGCGCCGCGTAGCTGGACCGGCCGACATCGAGTGTCCGTCTGCCAGTGGAGCTAAAGCCTCCCGGATGCACCTGGGTATCGCCGAGCGGGACGGGTCGTACGCCGAGTCCGTCGCGCAGTCCTCAATTCCCCCATTACGGAGGAGTCGGCTGAACACACCAGGCAGCACCCCCATTGCGGCAGGGATGTCGCCGGCTGCGGAGTCGCACGCTTCTGACCCCGATACCAGCTTGATGAAGTCCTCCAGGGAAAGGCAAATCTTGGCGTCCGCCAGTCCGTGTAGCGCCTGTCCGAGCTGCGCTTTCTGAAGGATCTCCATGGCTTCATGGGGAAGGTTTTCGGATGGACACCCGCAAGCCAACCCCTTCAAACGGGCGGCATTGTCCACAGACCTTGCCGATCCGTCAACTAGTTTCTCAATCTCGGCCAGCTTCTTCGCGGCGGCGATCTTGGCCGAGGCATCGGGGCTGTCCGCGTCCCAGAAGCGCTCCGGTAACATCAGCCCCTCTTCCTCGGCCAACTGGGCTCCCGACTTGATCGAAACGACCCCCGCCGAGGCCACTTTCCTGAGCGACCAGGCGATGCGGTCGGCCGGCCGGAAGACGCGCGAGATGTCGAAGAAGTTGGGTTGGTCGTTGATCACGAAGGACTGGTGGCCTTCCTTCAGGATCTCGGTCAGGTGGTCGGAGGCGTGCTTGCAGTATTCCGCCCGGGACTTGGCCTTGTTCCCGCAGATCGTGCACACGTCATAGGGGACTTTGCACGCCATGCTGAAGGGAATATCTTCCCCGTTGGCCAGCTTCTCCAGATGGGGCAGCCAGTTGTCGTTCTCGGGCACCTTCGCGATCAGCTCGCCCCGCTTCATCTCGGGGTTGTAGGCGTCCGCGTGAACCGAACCGATGGCCTTCTTGGGGTCCTTGTTCTTGTGGTGCTCGAAGACGTGGGCGTTCTTGGTGAAGGTGTTGTGCCGCTCGGTCAGGCCACCGCTCATGTGGTAGACGGGCACGCCGTCCTTGGGGTACGGGAGCTCGAAGGTGCCCCGCTTCTCGTTGAAGCCGTCCCCGTTGCGGTTGGGGCCGTATGCCTCCTGCGCCCCCATGGTGATCAGGTGGATGTACTGGAAGCCCTTCTCGGGCTGAATGCCCCGCACGACGTCGTTGAGCACCGCCGCGCGCTTGGTGATCCAGTGGCGGTCAATGCCGCGCGACCACACCTGCACCAGCGACGCGGCGGGCATGTCGAAGTCGTAGCTGTCGGAACGGATAACCTTGATCACAGCAGCGCCTCCCTTTCAGCGGAGACGCGCTCAGCCTCCTCGGTAAGTTCCTTCGCCCGCTGCGCGGCGCGGTAGGCCGCCTCGCCGCCCTCGCCCTTGCGGTACAGAGCGTGTGCCGCGTACGGGATGCCGGACAGCAGTCCGCCCAGCGCCAGGCCGCCCAGCGCCCCGCCGATGCGCCAGGGTCTCATCTTGGGTACAAGCGGCTGGCTCTGCCCCTGGCGAAACAAGTTGGAAATCTCGGACTTGATGCGGGCGCGCCCGGCTAGGCCGCGCAACGCCTTGCCCTTGGAACCTTTCACCGCCTTCCCCATACGCTTACGCAGCTTGGCGACGTCTTCACCAGGCGCGGTGATGTCCGCCTCCCTGAGCGCTTGCGCGGTCACGGTCGGGTCCGCCTGGCGCAACGCCTTGGCCAGTCTCTTTGCCCGTTGCTCACCGACCAGGTCGGACAGGTTGCGCTCGATCGGGCGCAGCCCCTCGCCCTTGGCGCGGGAAGCGCCCAGCACGCGCTGCAGTTCCTCCACGTCGGCCGGCTCCAACTTGGCGCCCATTCTATATCCGCCGTACCCGGAAAGGGCCGCCAGCGGAGCACGCACGGCCGCCTCGCCCATCGTGTGCGGTACCGGAGCCATGCGCTGTAACGCCGTGGACACGGCGCTGGGCTCCTCGCGCGCCGCGCGTGCAGCCGACAACTCCTCCCACTTCTGCGCGTGCCGACGCAGCAGGCGTTCCCTGGCTTCCATGGACTCGAACTTCGCGCGCAGCTGGGTCAGGTCGGGGTCGGCTGCCGCCTTGACGGGCACCGGCGGTGACCAGGTATTGCGCACCACGGGTGGCTGATACCCCTGCCGTATGAGGGGCTGGCCGATGTTCGCGGGACGGATGGGGGCAATGTTCTTGGTCATGGGGCTGGCCGTCTGGACTTGCCCCTGTTGTTCCTTATCGTTGATCTGCTGACGCTCGGTGGCCTGCCCCTGCGCCACGCGCTGGTTGGCCATCTGCGTTGCCTGGCCGGCCATGCTCTTGGCGGGGGCTGCCAGGGCATTGCTCATGGGCAGCGCGGCGGGCACGCCAGGCATGGCCTCCTTCTCGGAAGCCTCCTTGACGGCCACACAGGTCACGGCGAGTTCTTGGGACAGCTCCATGTCAGGCTCCGATCAAACGCGTGGAGGGACTTCCGCGATACCCGGTGTGCCCTTCCTCAGCTTCGTCTCCACGTCCGTCAGCTGTCCGGCCTCGTGCGGTTCCACGATGCTCTCGGACTGCAGCAGCCGCCGTAGCATGCCGCGCGCCACCGCGGGCTGCTGCGACACGGACGGTGCCAGCTGCGCCAGCTGGTTGTAGGCGTTCACGACGTCGTCCTGCGAGTAGGAGCTGATGATCGGGTCGTTGGACATGAAGTCGGACAGCATGGCCTGCGTGGAGATGGACCTGAGCTTCGACTCATGCACGGGGTCCAGCGCCTCGCTGAGCGCCTGCTGCCTGTCCTTCTCGTCCGTCTCCTTCAGGCCCAGGATGCTCATGGCGCCGGAAGCCAAAGCCGTCTCCGGCAGACCCGGAAGGACGGCGTCTTTCTCAAAAGGGTCCTCGGCCACCTCCGAGGCCGGCGCGAGCGCGTTCTCCTCGAAGGGGGTGTGGTGCTCGTGCAGCACTTCATCAAGAAGCGCCTCCTTGACCTCACCCTCCTCCTCGTCGTCGACGGGCAGCGGATAGCCGCACTCCCGTGCGAACTTCTCGTGCTCGAGCTGGGCCCGTGCTGCCTCCTTCACCAGCTTCACGGAGTCGGACGCGACCTTCAGCGCCATGGTCAGGTGGGTGTAAGGTTCGGCCTTGGAGTCGAACAGCCACTGCCGCACGGGCGCGTCCTCGGCGTAGCGCGATTCCTTGAGCCGGCCCTCCTTGTAGATCATGTCCATGAGCGTCTTGCCCATGGCCCCGTACTCGCCGACCATGTTGCGTTCGACCTCGGCAAACGGGGTGTGGTAGAGCTGCCTGAAATAGGCGCCCCCCTCCTTCACCAGACTGTTCAGCTCCCAGATCTTCTGGCGGTACACCGAGCGCCTGTTGTCGGCCCTTTTGCTCAGCCCCTGCAACCTGTCCGCACGCGTGCGCGCCACCACGACCGGGTCGGGCCCGTACGCCTCGGCCTTCTTGTCGACCAGGGGCGGCAGCGTGACTTCCGTGGCCGCCTCTTTCATGTAGTTGTGACGCTCGGGGTACCGGTAGAAGGACGGCTCGAACTCGGCAGCCTTCTCGTCGGCGGGCGCGACCGGGTTCTCCGGGTACATCTCCTTGAGGATCTCGCCGGCGTCGGCCAGCGGGAAGGAGTTCACGCGGTCCTCGCCGGAAGCGTGCTTCATGTGCGCCAGCGTCTTGGAAACGTTGAAGGCCTCGACCATGCGGCGCACCAGCGGCGGCGTGAAGCTGTTGTCCTCGGCCACCTTGCGCAGCGCCTCGTTGGGCGTGGAGCCGGCGTTGGCCAGCTTGATCGCGCTCTCGATGGCGGCGATGACCTTCTGTTCATTTTCCTTGCTGAGCTTTTCCATCTCAGGTCTCCTGTGGGAGCGCGAAAGGCCCCTCGTACGTTCCGGCCTTGGCAAACAGTGCACGCGGTTCATTCGCCGACAACTTCGCCTTGGAAGAGATGATAGTCAGCGAAGATCCCTCCAGCAAGTCTTTCATCAGCTGGGAGGCCTGATCCTGGGCGGCTCCGGTGCCGTGCTCCTTCTCCAAACGCACCAGTTCCAGGCACCGGTCGATGATCTCGATGGCCGTGAACTGGTTGACCTCGACGCGGTGCACGGCAATCCAGCCCAGCTTCTTCAGGCGCGAACGGAACGAGGACTGCAGCCAGTCCTCGGTGTTGGCGTCCATCTCGCCCACCTCGATGAACGCCTGCAGGGCCTTCCAGCCGGCGCAGTAGGCCAGCGTCTTGTAGAGGAAGTCGAAGTCGCGGCCGTCCAGGCCGGAGGCCACCGTGGGGAGCAGAACCATGTTCATGATCTCGCCCTTGGAGTCCAGCCGGTGGCGCACGTTGAAGAAGAGCTTCTCGTAGGTCTTGAGCACGTCGACCGACTTGCCCACGTACTCGGCCATGTCCTCGTACGACACGTCGGTCAGCAGCCCCGCCTCGATGATCCAGCGCACGCTGGCCGGGTTCAGGTACAGGCAGTAGGCCACGTAGATGTCGGGGTATTCGCGCTTGAGCTTGTCGGCTTCGCAGATGGAGGCCTTCACCCAACGGCGCAGGAAACGGTAGGAGCGCCGGCGCAGGGACAGCTCGGGGCTGCGACCCGGCTCGAGGCGCTTCGTAACCGCGTCCTGTACCATCTGCCACTCCTTGTCAGGAGCGGCTTCGAGGAGTTGAAGGTCTGCTTTTTGCATATCATGATGCCAGGACGTTTGTCAGTTCCGCCTCCCCACTGTCGGCTTCGTCCGGCTCGATCGTCTTCTGCTTCAGGAACAGGGCCAGCTCGCCCAGGTTCTTGAAGACGTTGCGAAGGTTGTCTTCCATCTCCGGCATGTCCTGCTGGCCGTAGCGCTCCTTGAAGGCCTCGTTGTGCCAGTAGAACATGAACAGGATGCGCCCGATACGGTCCAGCCCCAACAGCAGGTCGCCGATGTAGCTGTCCACGACGGCGTCCGAGTCCATGGTCTTCACCAGGCCCGAGATCACCGCGGTGTCGAGCACCTCCTTCTGGCCCTGCTGGGAGGCGTTCTCCGCGAAGCGCTTGGCGCCCTCGTCGATGTAGTTGTGCTCGCGGTACATCTCCCGGTTGAACGGATCGATCTGGCCCAGGTTCTCCAGGTTGTGCTGGGGGTACTGGATCGGGGCCGGGATGCCGCCTTCGTTGCCCATAGCCGGTTCCGGGAAGTAGGCGGGCGCGGGCGCGTCACCGTATCCTTGCGCCAGCTTTACGATGTAGTTGCAAGCCTTGCGCGGCTGCGCCTGCTTGACCAGCAGTTCCGCATCCTTCTGGTTCAGGCCGTAGGTCATGACCAGGGTCTTCAGGGTGGCCACCTTGGACAGGGGCGGACCCTGCGTCCCGTTGAGATCGGTCTTGAAGGTGATGCCGTCGGTCAGGATGCGCATGCGGCGGTACCGGCCCTTCTTCTCGCCGGCGGCCTTCCACAGCTGCTGCCAGAAGTCGTTGATGTTGCCCAGGTCCAGCGTGGACTTCGGCGCGGACTTCGGCGGGGGGCAACAGACGGTGTCCCTGAGCTTGTCCGACTCCCGGATCACGATGGCCTTGAACCCCTTCGGCACGTACAGGGCCTCGCCGACCTGCTGCATGTCCGGCACGTCCTTGTCCGTGATCACCAGACTGCGCACCGAATCGGAGAAATCGTCGTCCGAGATGTTGGTGTCGCGCCGCTTGACCAGCGAGTTGGAGGACATGTCGTGGTCCCGCCCCCACACGTCGAACTCCACCTGCCCGTCGCCGTTGGTGCGCTTGTTGTCCACCTGGAAAACGCACGTGCCTTTGCACCCCGGGCCCACAAGCACGGCGGTCTGCCCGGGCTTCATGTTCTTCGGGTCGGTGCCACTGTTGAGCAGGTTCTTCATGGCGCTGGAGCCATACTGCTGGCGGGTCAGGATGTCGACGGGGAAATAGTTGCCGTAGGCCTTCTGGTCCAGGTCCACGACCACGCACATGCCGTTCTTGTCCCGGCGACCGTACGCCGAGAAGAGCTTCGGCGCGGTGATGATCAGCATCTTCCGCGTGCCGCCGTCGCGGTTGTAGACGTCGTACAGGCCCGGATCGCGCGGTCCCTGCACGGACGTGTTGACCTGGGTAGAGTAGACCTGCGAGGTCGCGTCGTCGTGCCGGGCGTCCTTGATCAGATAGCGTTCCCGCATCAGCGCCTCGCGGTCGGTGTCGGTCAGGTAGGGGTCGTACTGCGTGGCCTCCTCCTGCGTGATCACCAGGGCCGCGCCCTTGAGGGGCATGGCGGGCTGCAGGTCGTTGAGGAGGTCCTCCTCGCGGCCGTGCTCGTCCTGCTCCTCCTGCGTGACGGGCTTGTCCACGGGGATGGTGTTCTTGGGCTTCTTGCCCTTGCCGGTCGATTCCGTATGCGGGCCTTTGTCCGCGTCGGTGGAGCCGGCCTTGATCGGCTCGATGGGTTCCACCGGCTTGGCTGTCGCGGCGGACCACAGGGAACAGGTCGCGTTGGGTGAGATGTCACCGGAGACCTGGGTGCAGCCGCCGCCCTCCGTGTAGTTGTTGCAGGCGCTACACTTCGAGAAGGCCGCGTCCTCCTGGTAGTTGACGGAGTCCTTGTCCGCCTTGGCCGCTTTCTCAAAGCCGGCGATGTCATTCTTCAGGTCGTAGAACCCCAATACGGCGTTGGCGAACTTCTCGTCCTCCTTCATAGAGGCCACGAGGTTGAGCATCGCCCGCTTGCCCAGCGCCTTGAGCGCTCCGGGCACGGTGAAGCGCGTGCCCAGCGACGCGTACTTCTTCCCGTTGGGCCAGTTCTCGGGGTGGAAGACGGGCATGAACCCGTGCAGGTTCGGGTCCATCCGCTCCACGATCTGATTGAAGCTGGGCCGGGTGTGCGCCGCGAACTTGGAGCCGATGTACGGACTCCGGGCGAACACGTCGAAGTCGGGCTGGCGCAGCGGTATTTCGTTGCGCTCCCGCTCCTCCGGCTCGCCCAGCACGGACGGCCTGCGGTTGAGGATGTAGTTGACCCACTCCTCGGTCATCGGCACGAACGCGTCCTGGCTCTTGATGTACATCAGCTCGTGGCCCTTCAGCTCCCCGTTGATGAAGAACACGGGGGCATAGACCCACTCTGATCCCACCTTGAACCCGAAGATCCCCACCGCGTGGGTCTCCTCTTCGTTCTTGTCGACGAGCTGGAACCCGATCAGGTAGTCCAGCATGGAGGGAGCCTTGTCGCGCAGTCGGGCGTACGCCACGTCCGCAAAGGTGCGCTCCAAGTTGCTTTCTGATGCGTTTGGCGCCGGCATCCGTCTGCGCTCCTTGATCTATGCGGGTTGTTACGCTCCGAAGAGGCCGCCTCGGGGACGGGTGTTCGCGAACCTCAGGTTTTCCAGCATGCCCTGCATCTGGTAGTTCCGCAGGGCCTGTCGCATGATGAGCTTGTTGACGCGCTTCATCTCGTCGGGCGCCATGCCCCCGATCTCACCCATGGACGAGCCGCCCAGGAGGTCGGAGTACGGCCCGCCAATGCGGCTGACGGCCTTTTCCAGCCCACGCGACGCTCCGCGACCCAGACCCGTCAGGATGGGCAAACCGCCGGCCAGCGCGGCCCCGACGCCCAATGCCTTGAGCAGCGGGCTGGCACGCTTCAGCACGATCGCCACCTTGATCATGGTCTTGGGCACGCGTATCACCTGGGCCACCTTCTCGACGCAGGCGTCATCGGGCATCGCCGCCTCGATGCACCCCACGGCGTAACCCAGACGGGACACAGCGCTCGCGCGCCCCATCTCGGAGGCTTCCTTCGTCAACTCTTCGACACTCGACATCGCTTGCTCCTCAGTATCCGACGTCGCCTTTTGGCTTGCCGAACTCGACGCCCTTCGCGAGTGGAGGGATGAATGAGGTGCCGTGCTCCTTGGACTCTCGTCCACGGTGCAACGCCCCCATTAAGGACTTTTTCAAATGGAAACCGCCCAATCGCACCATCCAGTCGCTGGAGTGTGAGAGGGTTTCCATCGCCCGTGTCATCTCCGGTACGAAGCTTGGTTCGTCGGCATGGGCCAGCACATTTTCTACGCCGTGGTCCTGCAAACTCTTGGCCACGCGGGGCGTGACGCGCGTCCCGATCGAATAGTGCAGTGCGGGACGTTCCAGGTATAACCCAAGGGCACGCTTCGGGGCAACCGTTTTGGAGCCATAACGGGCCTGATATCCGCGCACGATGTCGTCGTACTCGGCCACGTCGTCGGGCAGGGTGTCCGCCGGTCCGTCCAGATCCGTCACCCTGACGTGGTTGATCAGGCCCCTGGAGAGCAGTTCCACGTTGCGCCGGTGCGCCTTGAAGCGGTTCTCCTCCAGCGTCTTGCGGAACATCTCCATGAAGTACCGCCGGCCCTCCCCGATCCCCTTGAAGCGCGTGATCTCGGCCGGGTTCGGGATGCCGCTGGAAAGGACGTCCCCGGCCTCCACCTTGTCCCCACGCTTGACAACCAGGTCCTCGCCTGCCGGCACCCAATGTTCGGTACCCGCAATCCGAATGTACTGGCCGCCTTGTGGAGCATTCTCCACCCGCTCGACTCGACCGTCAACGGTTGATATCGCAGCAGCCCCGGCAAAAGTCTTGGGAACCTGCACGAGTTGGTTGATCAGGTCGATGCCCGTCTTGGCCTCGTCGCGCTTTTTCAGCTTCCCGCCGCCGTGTTTGACGTTCAGCTGACCCTGCCCGATGGGTTCGGAGATGGCGTGTGCGGCGGCCATCCCGACGTTGTCGCCGATAGGCGGGAAGCCGCCTCGCTCGCGCACCCCGGCGCACTGCTGGCAGATGCCGTTCTCCGCCTGGCAGGTCATGGGCGAACGCACCACGATCTGGTCCTTCAGCTTGCGCATGTTATTGGGGTCCAGCACCTCGCCGCGTTTGAACGCGCCAGCGTCCGAAGCCAGCACGGCCCCCTCGTTGTCCGGGTCGTGAGCGTCCACCACGAGGCCGTTGGGCGTGCCGCAATCCTTTTCGGTGACCACCAGGCGGTGGGAGGCCGCCGCGAGCTGCTTGCCCAGGAACCCCGACTTGGGGGTGGCAAACTTGGTGGCGATGGTGCCCTTGCGGGCCGTGTACGCGCCGGCCCAGTACTGCACGGGGTCCAACCCTTCCGAGAAAGACGTAAGGACCGGCACCGGGATCGGGCGGTCCTTGTGGTCCGTGAAAAGCAGATCCCCTGCTGTCAGGGAGCGCAGGCCGGCGGGGTTGCCCCGGCTGCCGGAGGAAACCTGCACGGCCAGCGGGTTGTCGGCCGCCAGGTTCTCTTTGTAATTCTCCTGCGTGACGGGCTCCAGCGCGTCGGAGATCAGTCCCACGATTCTTTCATTCTTCTGTTCCTGGGTGCCGGGTCCGTCCAGCACCTTGTCGATCTTCTTTTGCAGTTCCTTGCGGGCGCGCTCGATGCCCAGCGGCGTGCGCAGCGAGTCGAGCGTGAGGCTGGTCACGCCGCCGTGCCCCGTCACCGCGTCGGCGGCCAGGGTGTGGAGGCGCTGGTTGATCTCGGCGTAGTGGTCGGGGTGCTTCTCGGCCAGTTCGGTGAACAGCGGCGCGAGGGACTTCTTGTCGATGACACGGCGGTAGTCGCGCATGTCCTCGGGCAAGGCCTCGTTCAGCAGGAGCTGTCCAACCGTCGTTTCCATTCACAACCCCTAAACGTTCGGCTTGGGCGTCTTCATGTCCACACCCGTAGAGATCATGTTGCTGGGGTCGGTCATCTTACTGGTGTCGCCGTAGGTGGTCTTCATCCAGTCGCTGAAGTCGGTCATGCCCGTGGACGGCGAACCCGTACCCTCCGCGAAGGGCATGTTGCTTGACTGCGTACGCGGGGTGAGCGTCTCCACGCCCGTGCCGCCACGCTGGGCCATGGTCACGTTGCCCTGCTGCGGCTGCATGTTGAAGAAGGCGTTTGTCTGGGCCCTGCGCTGCAGGTTCGGGCCGGCCGACTGATCCACGGGCAGGATCGCACCTTCGCCCTTGCTCAGGTTGAGCCACTTCGCGCCGGGGTTCCGGGCGTTCACCTGGTTCTTGAACGATGAAGCCGCCTCGGCGGCAGAAGGGGATGTACTTGCCGCCGGCGCCGTGGCGGGTTCGGTTGGTGCGGGCGCCGCTCCAGGTGTATTTGAAGCCGGAGGCCTCGCCGCAGGCATTGGACCCAGCCTGAGTGGGACGGAGCCACCTTGTGTTTGCCTAGCTCCGCTTCGTACACCAATGAGCCGTGAACCGGGCGTAACACCGGGCTTCGTAGGTTGTTTTAGCGCACCAGCGAGTTGAGGATGCACCGAAGTCGTACCCTTCAGCGCGTCGCGTGCCACGCCCAACGGCACGTTCCTGGATTTGGCCCAGCGCCTTAGTTCCCTGAACCCTCGCCTCTCAATGTCTTCGCGTAGCCCCTCGTCCTTCATGATCTCTTCGCTCAAGCCGCGAACCTGATCCCTGCGAGAAGCCTGTTCCCGCTGCTCGGGGGTTTGATTTTTCTTGGCAGCACTTTCAGCACGTGCGCCAGGGTCGCCCCAAAAGATACTTGAAATTCCTTTCTCGAACGGATTTGGTCCACTTCTCATATACTTCTTGCCCGTGTGTTCCATTGCTCCTAAGATACCCTTATCCGAACCTATTCCTCCCAGCCCGGACAGCAGAGTATGCCCCACGCCTATCCACGTGCCCAAAGGGTCCACAACCGGCTTTTTAAGGAGCTCCCAAGTGTCCACGCCCCGCTTTTCCAACTCAGCGGCTGTTTCGATCAACGTGTATAATGCTTGCTTGTCCTCGTCGTCGAAGTCGGCTTCCTTGCAAAACCGGTCCACACCCTCCTCGAAGGCAGCTCTACGCTCGGCCGTCTTGGGATAGTTCCACATTTGATGTCCCGCAGACCCGGACGCTACAGGTGGCGAACCGCCTTTCCACAACGAACCCAGTGAACCCAAAAGGTCAGCCCCTATGCTCCCGTAGAGCGCGGTGTTCAATACCTTGCCCCCCACGTTCATGGCCTGACCCATCACGCCAGGTGTTTTGCCCGTGGAAGGGTCCACATTTTTGCGGCCCGTGGCCCAGTCAACGAAACGTGTAGCCAATCCCGGCTTCCCTGACGCTGCGGCAGGCGCCGCAGGCGGACGCGTTCCAGGTGCCACACCTTCTGTAATCATGGAGCGATCCTGCCAACCACGCATGTGACGAGGTGCTTTCTTGCCTGTGATGGGATCACGCTTCGGCAACTTTACTTGTGCTGGTATGCGTTCAAAAGCTTTCCTGGGGGTAATGTCAGCACGCAGAGCGGAACGTGCCGCTGAAGTACCTCTTCCAAAAAACCTGCGCAGCGCAGGGATAACTCGCTGCCCCAACCGCCGAAGCAGTGCTGCTCCCCCTCGCCGCAAAAGCCACCCTCCCGCCACTCTACCGACCGTGGGCAGGGCAGCCGCCACCAAGGGGGCAACCGCCGCCTTCTCAAAAGACAGGGGCCCCACGCCGGGCAGGAGGGGAGGGACATAATCAGGACGGATCACTTGGTACCCCTTTCGGAAAATGCCCACTGACCACCCGGGCGTTCAGCCCGATGCCCATCGCCTCCAAGGTCTTGTCGAAATGGGGGTCCCCGGCTTTGATGGAAAGGATCTGATTCTCCTTCGTGCGCTGCACGGCGATGACCGGCTGCCCGTGGTCGTCCAGAATGACCACGGACTGGACATTGTCCAAAACCTGCACGGGCTCGAAGCCCTCGCCCTGCACACGCACGTTCATCAGCGTCGCTGGCCACTCCTCAGGTTGCTGCAAATGCGGCTGAGCATCTTCGCCCTGGATACGTTGCCGTTGCCGGATGCCTTCTTCTCGCCCTCCGCGGCAGCCACCATCATGCCACCCGTGGGCGGGGGCGGTGCCGCGCCGCCGGCATCGATCGCCGGGATGGGTGCTTCGGGAGCCATGCCGCCTTCGGCGGGAGCCAGGGCGTTTTCGCCTTCCATCCCCGTCTCTGCGGGAGGCATGGCTGCCCCGCCCTCGGCGGGCGCCATCATGTCGGCCATGCCCAGCGCCCCGATCAGCTGGTCCAGCTTGGACAGGATCATGTCGATCTTGGCGTCCTTGCCCGCCGCCGCGCTGGGCTTCTTCTCGGGCTCGGCGCCGCCTTCGCCACCGCCGCCTTCGGCGGGCGCGGGAGCGGGCGCTCCGCCTGCGCCGCCCTGCTGGGCGATCATGGTGAAGAGTTGGATCAGGTCGGGCAGCGCAACCGTCATGGTCTCGCCGCCGGCACCGGCAGCCGCCGGGTCCATGGGCGCGCCTTCAGCCGGCGGTGCCCCACCTGCAGCCATGGGGTCAGCCGGCATGGCGCCGGCCATCATGGGATCGGGCGGCATGGGGGCCGCTGGCGCGCCTGCCGGTGGAGGCGGCATGGGCGCACCCGGAGGTGCGGGAGCCGCACCGGCGGGTGACATGGGCACGAAGGCTTCCTTCTTGGCAGCCGTCTTCTCCGCCTTGCGGATCGCGCCGCGTGCCAGCTTGATCAGTTGCGGGTTGAGTCTGTTCATCGTCTGGCCCTCATTCTGGCCTGTATGGCCCTTAAGATCCCCTCACGTCTGGATGGCGGCAGGTCCGCCAGCATCTTTTCCCGGGTACGGCGGTCCTCCAGCGTGTCCATGTGCGCCACGGGCCGGGGTGGTGAAAAGGGCATCTCCATCTGCATCTGGAGGCCACTCATCCCCAGCGCCTGCTTGATGAGGTACGCCTTAGCGTCCATAGCTGCGTGCCGCCTTGTGGACGGCTGAAAGCACACGGGCCGCCCGTTCGCGGTCCGAAGCCTGCTTGATGATCTGCTCCGAACCCTGCTTGGTCAGCGCCCTTTTCAGGAAGTGGCCCAACAGCTGAGCGGAGCTGAGTTTAATGCGATTGCCTTTGTCGTCCTTCAGCTTTCCGAAGAATTTCTGCGAACGGTTCAAGTGCTTCACGGTCTTCTTGGAAGCCTCGCGCTTGAACTTATCGAGAGCCTTGGCGCCTTTCTTGCTCTTGACGCCCTTCTTCTTGGCCTTGTTGAACAACTTCCGTTCCTTGTCTGTAGCAATTCCGGGCTTCGTCTTGCTACCGACCAGTTTGCCGTAAGACTTGAGGCCCTTTCGAGCCCCGGAGCGCAGCTTGCCGGCAGCGTTCACGAGCCCCTTGGCAGCGCTACCCTCCTTCGTGGCAAAGCCGAAACCTTCCTTGGTGATCAGGCTGAGGATCTCTGCTCGGCGCAGCGCGGACGTCTTGACCGCCTGTACGGAAACCTTGTCGGGCTTGGGCGTGGTCACGAGAATCTTCCCCTCCTTGCCTTTCGGCTTGGGCAGCACCTTCTTGGCAACACCTTTGGACGCGGACATGATAGTTCTCCCTGTGCATCAACGCAGCGGATTATAGGGTCCGATACGTTGTTTGTCAGCTCCTTATGGAAACACGGTCTCCCAGGCCGATGTCCCCGCGCTGGTAGGCAGCCAGCACGTCCTTCTTGTCCCGGAACACCCGTAACGGCTTGTCGCTCTTGGCCGTACTGGCCAGGTACAGGCCCATCAGGAACTCGTTGACGGGCACGTAATGGGTCTTGAAGAACCTCGCGGACTTCAGGTTCTTGCTGGGCAGCATCTTGTCCACCGCGTCAGCGACGGCCTCGTCGGTCACCGGCACGTGGTAGTTCATCGCGTCGCCGTCGAAGTCCGCGTTGAAGCCGCCCACCGTGGTCGGGGAGACCTGCAGGGTCTTGCCCTTGGTCAGCACCGGCCAGGCCGCCATGAACCCGTAGCGGTGCAGCGTGGGCGCGCGGTTGATCAGAACGGGCCGCGTGGAAATCTCCTCCTGCAGCGCGTTGGCCGCCACCTCCGTGCGGTTGGCCGCAGCCTTGGCCGCGTCCATCGCCGGCATGCCGCGGCGGATCAGGCGCCGGACCACGAAGGGCCGGTAGATCGTCCAGACCTTGTCCTCGGGGATGCCCACCTGGTCCATGCTCAGGCTCGGGTTGGGCGTGATCGCCGCCCGGCCCACCACGTCCACGGGGCTGCCCAGCACCCGGCGCTGGAACATCCCGAACTTCGGGCTGGAGCCGAAGACGTGGGCCAGGAGACCCTTGACCCGCTTCTCCTGGGTCTTGGCCTGCACGGGGTCGCCCAGGCCGGTCACGGCCTTGAAGGCGTGGTAGGTGCGCAACCGCGCCCTGCCGCCGTGCCTGCGGCCCAGCTCGGACGAGATCTCCTTGAGGTCCGTGTTGGCGTTGATCAGGTCCCGGTACAGGAAGTTCGGGTCGGCCGAGAGCTGCATGGACCGGTACTGGGTGATCGGGCGCATGGACGGCGGCAGCACCGGCACCTTGGAGAGCATCAGGTCGCTGGGCTTCATCCCGGCCTTCTTGAGCGTCTCGTAGTAGCCCAGCGTCTTGACCGCGTTGTCCCGCTTGGACTTCGCGCCGTCCTTGATGATCAGCTTGGCGTTGTCGATGGCCTCGTCCAGGTTGATGCGCTTCAGCGCCGCCCCGATGGCCTTGGTGCCCGTCTCGCCGCCGATGTCCTCCTTGCCCTGCAGGACCTCCTCGAACTTGACCTTGGTCAGGCCCAACATGCGACGAATGGGCTCTTCCATCACGGGATTGGGCATGGGTTCGGCCAGTTTTATATGGCTCCAGCGGCTGCCCCCGTGCCCTCCGGTGAGCCCGCGATCGAACAGCCCACCGTCGATCTCCTTGAGCGTGTCGGAGTCCACCGTCTTGGCCTCGGTGATCTCCCCGCTGGTCATCTCGTCCACGTCCTTGTCGGTCATGGCCAGCAGCTGCGTCCGGTCGCCGTTCTTCTTGACGTTGATGCCGGCGCCGCGCAGGTGGTTGAGGAACTTGTCGTAGACCATGGGCACGCTCGGCGAGGGGGGCGTGTAGCCCATCCTGAAGGCCCGCCAGAAGTCGTCGTTGCGCTGGCCCCTGACCACCTGGGCGTCGCGCAGCACGCCGGTCGCGCCATGGGACAGCAGGGCGTTCTGCTCCATGTTGCTGACCCGCTTTGAGCCCAACTCGCCGCCCTTGGCCGGGATGCCCTCGGAGGTGTAGGCGCCCACGTCGCGGCCCTTGCCCTTGGACTCGGCGGTGTGGTGCAGCTTGAAGATGAAGCGGTCCCCGGTCAGGATGTCCGGCACCTTGCGGTTGGTGGTCGGGTCGTAGAGGTCCTCATGCGACTTCATCCGCTCCCGGCTGAGCTCCTTCCGCACGTAGTCCACCATGCTCTCGTCCATGAAGCCCGGCACACTAATGGGCTTGCCCCGCTTGCGGGCCACCTTGCCCAGCAGCGTCTCGTACACCTGGGAGGGGTTGCCGCGCGTGATGATGCCCAACGGGTTGAGCAGGATCTCGTAGGGCTTGCCGTCCCGGTCGTGCATCATCTGGTCGTCGGGCACGACCTTGGAGATCACGCCCTTGTCGCCGTAGCGGCCGGCCAGCTTGTCCCCCTCCTGTGCCGGCATGTAGGCCTTCACCGTCACGTTGAAGCCGCCGTCGTCCGTCTCGTCCACGCCGGTCACCATGCCCGGGGACTCGTGATCCCAGGTGATGGAGGTGTCGGTGTACATGGGCTTGCGGCCCCGATGCACGGCCGAGGGTTGGTTCTTGCGCATGGACAGCACCACGGGGTCGCCGTACTTGATGGTGGTGCCCACCTTGGCCACGCCGCGCTCGTCCAGCGCGCCTAGCTGCTTGCGGTTGAAGGTCGTCGGGTAGATCGAGACGAACTGCTTGCGCCCCGTGACCGTGTCGTCCTCCTTGTCGAGCGTGTGCTGGTACATGTGCTCGCTGGAGAGCCGCTTGGCCGCCGACTCGGAGATGACAATGGCGTCCTCGAAGTTGAGGCCCTTGTAGGGCACGTAGGCGGTGCGCAGGTTGGTGCCCAGCGCCAGCGCGCCCTGGTCGTCCGTGTAGTTGCTGGTGGCCAGCAACTGCCCCTTGCGGACCCGGTCCCCGATCTTAACGGTCGGGGTGTTGTGGATGAACGTGTTGTGGACAACGACGCCGCCGTTTACCGCAAAAGCCTCGGATGCCGCCACGGACAGGTCATAAACATATTCCTCGCTGGGCACCTCCGTAATCGACTTGATCCGGTCCCAGGACACGTCGGAGGCGCCCCACTTTCCAAAAACACCAGACCCCGTACGCACTCTGTGTTTCGCCACGTAGCCCTTGTTAACCGTTTTGTAGACGAAATGCGGCACAGTTTCCAACTCGCCATACAAGGCTTTACGCGCTTCCCGTGGCACCGGAACCACGTCAAACTTGGACGCGCGCGTGTTCTCCCTAACCAACGCGTCGAGCAGGCGTTGACGGTCCTCGTAGAACATCCACCGCGTCCGCTTCAATTCCTTGTTCGGGAAGCGCAGCCCGTAGCCGTCACGCCATGCCTCGTTGTCACGGGGTACGTCGAAAAGCGTCGTGAAGACTCCCAAAGTGCCCGCGAGAACGACCAGATCGTCGCGAAGACGTTTGGATACGGTCACTGCCGTGAGCTGAACAGTGCCGTTTCTGTCCGCCCACAAGTTGCCGTCGCCGGCCAAATAGCCTTGTAACAGAGCCTGTTTGAACGACATGTTGGCATTCATCAGCTGTCGGCCGATAAACTTGCCGTGCGAAAGGTGTCCGCAGTTCTTTATGAGAAACTTGCTCAAATCAGCATCGGTAGCGCACACGGAACCGCCGTTCCTGAAAGGTTTGCAGCCAAGTTCGCGAAACAGCCGCATTACCTCGTCTGCCCGCTCTTCCGGCGCAACCGCTATGATGATGAGATTGGGCTGGTTCTGAGGAATATGTCCTTCCGCCAGGTACAGGCCGGTCAACGTTCCCAGCTTGTCCTCGCCGAAAAATCCGCGACACCCTTCAAAACGAGGCAGCGCCACGGGTATGCGCGTGTGCCCAACGACGCAAGCGCTTGGGTAAGCGGGGACGAGATCGCCTTCAGGGCCCATCACCATCAAGCTGTGATCCTCAGTTATTGTGAAGGCTCTGCCTGAATCCGTTTTGACCCGGTACAGGCGCTTGTCACACTCGTGACGCGTATAGCCAGTTACCTCCATCCATGCGGACAACTTCGTTTCAGGGTCGATCGACAGCGTCAGGTCCCCCTGCTCGAATTCGTAGGCGTCCAGTCGCGTAACAAGGAGTTCGCCGTTACGCTTGATCAGCACCTCGCAATCCCCGGTCAGGCTCTTCCGGTTGAAGGGGAAGTTGCGATACAGCTCATGCTCCTTGGTGGTCCCGTCGGCGTACTTGACCTTGATGCCGTTCTTGTTCATCGAGGTCACCACACCCGGAGCCTGCGCGCGTATGGCACCCACCCGGTCCCCGTACAGCTCGTCAAAGGACTTGCCGCTCCTCTCCAGGTTGCGGACCAGCGGGGCCTCCCGCTCGCGCAGGGGCAGCGCCTGGGTGAAGTACTTGGCGCCCATCAGCAGGCGCCCGCCCTTGATGCCCGACACCAGGGGAACCAGGTTGGAGCTGAGCGTGAACATCTGGTTGGGGTCTTCGACCTCGTAGTCCACGTCCTTGCGGTCCACGTACTGGACCTGCCTGGACTTGACCATGGCCCTGACCTTGCCGCGCTTCTTGTTCAGCTCGCCCGGAAAGGCCACCACCGACTCGGCCGCCTTTGCCGCGGAGACCATCTCCTCCTTGCCTGTCTTCGGGTTGAACATGGGCGCGTGGAACTGCCCGTCGGAACCCTTCATCACGCGATGGGACACGCGCGAGTCCACGCCGATCTTCTCGCTCTCCGGGCTTCTGATCGGGTCCAGGTAGGCGAAGTGGCTGGGCTGGACGTTTCGGCTCTCCTCCGGCACCGAGTCCAGCGACGGAATGCCGCCCTCGCCCAGGCGGATCACGCGGAGGTTCTGGTCCATGATGTCCATGGGGTTGGTCTCTTCGAGACTCATCCCCATGCCGCTTCTCAGCAGCACGCCGAACATTTGCCCGGAAAGCGCCCCCGTAGGCACGTGTTTCAGGTTGCCCCGCAGCGTGGCGCGCCACAACAGCTTCCGGCCGGTCTGGCCGGCGTCGCGGTTCACGCGCTCGGTGAAGAAGTCCTCGGGACCGTACAGCTTCTGGTAGGCCAGCGAGTCCCGGTCGTCGGTGTCCTCCATCCCCTTTGAAATGTTCAGGAGCTTCTGGCTGACCCTGAGCAGCGTCGGGATGCCGGCGTTCTTGAAGCCCTCACCGACCGTGGACTTGGTCACGTCAGGGTCCAGCTCCATGCGGTCGAAGACCTGGTTGAGCTCGATGCCCTGGTCGGTGGCCCCGGCGGCCTTCTCAAAGGCGCGCTCCACGATTCCGATGCCGGCACCGGAAAGCAGGTACGCCGCGCGCTTGGGCTCGTTCTTGGAGCGGTGGATGGCAAAGGTGATGTGGAAGCGGTGCTCGTTGCCGTTGTCGCCGATGGGCAGCTCGGGAAAACCCAGATCGCGCCGGTACTTCTTCAAGTCCGGGCTCTCCACCTCGATGAACCAGACCCGGTCCACGCCGTCCCACCCGTCCGGGATCAGGGACATCATGCGCCTGAGCGCGAAGCGTATGGACTTGCCGTCCTTGGCCGCGCCCTTCCACTGCTCCTCGCCGTGCCGGTCGATCAGCTCCTGGGCTTCGCTGGAGCGCAGAAGCGTGATGTGCGGGTCGTTGGGGTTCTTCTCGATGTCCACGCCTTCATTGGCGAGGCTGTCCCGAGCAGCGTCCATAAGCCCCTTGTGGACCTGGACATAGACCCACGGTTTGCCGTCGTTGCCCTGGCGCTGGGCCCGCACGGTGCCGTGGAACCACAACTTCGTCCACCGCATCTCCTGGTCCTTGAAACCGATCTTGGCTTCCTTCTCCAGCTTGGCGGAGACCTGTTGCTCGATCTTGTGCCAGGCCTGCGCACCCTGCACGCCGCGGTCGTCCACGTAGGCGTCGGCGATCAGCTTGTCGGATGCAGTGTCGGGCTGGTCCGGGTTCTCGTTGACGTAGTCGTAGGGGATGTCGTGCTTGTGCAACCAGTCCTTGGTCAGCTGGTCGTCGCCCCGCACGGTGTGGATCAGGACCCGGTAGCCCTTGTCCTGGAACTTCTTCATGGCCTTGCGCGCGCCGGGGCGGGGGTCGGGGATCTTCTTGGGATCGAAGGACTCGTACATCTCGGCCAGCGTGCCGTCCAGGTCCACGGCCACGGTCGGGATCTTGGCCGCCGTCTTCGACATGGCGATCTTGGAGATCGACCTCTCGGCCTCCATCTCGTCCATGTCGTACAGCTGCTTGACCCAGTCCGTCAGCGTGTCGTGGTTCTTGGCGTAGTCGCAGGTGATCTCCTCCCACGGCTCGATGTCGCGGGTGGCGATCAGGTTGGCCATGCGCCCGTCGGGTGCTACGGCCGTGACCGTGTTGGCCATGTCGTCGGGCTGGTGATTGACCCACAGCGCCGGCCCGGAACGCACGAAGTCGGCCTCGGTGTCGCCGGTCATGCCGATGCGGATGTAGGCCGGCGTGACGCGCGTGCCGGCCGGGACGGGCTGCTGCGTGTACAAGCCGTTGCCGTGGACCCGCGAAGGCCCCACGACCAGGTCGTTGTCCACCTGGGTGAACTGGGCGACTTTGGCCAGCCCTTCCCGGTCGGCGTCGATGCCCGGCTGGTCCGCGCGGGTCGCCACCAGCTTGGCGAAGGCGCGGGAGACGGCGCGCGGGTCGGCCGCCTCGGTGTTCTTCTGCAGGAGCTCCTTTCCCCAGATCTGCTCGATCTCGCGGTCGGGCACGCCCATGGCCTTCAGGATCGGGTACATCTTCAGCGTCGACTGGCCCACGGCCAGGCGGAAGATGCCGGTGTCCGGCTCCATGTACATGCGGAAGGACGGGCCGGTGCCGGGCGCCACGTTGAAGTGGGCCTCGATCATGCCGTTGTCCTTGACGCGGGAGTAGACCCCGGGCTTGAGGCGCATCTGGTTGGAGATGGTGTACTCGTTGCCGCGGTAGATGAAGGTGCCCCGAGGCGTGACATAGGGCACGTGTGCGATCACGGCCTTCTTTGAATCGACGACCTTGCCCGACTCCTTATCGACCAGGCGCCAGGTGCCGGACAGCTGACGGGTCATCGTCTGGCCCGTCATGATCGCTTTTTTCTGGTCTTCCAGGGAGTAAGGCTTGTCCTTGCCGTAGCCCAGATCAGCCACTTCCATGCGATAGCGGGTGTTCTCGACCGGGTACTTCTTGGCCACGGCGTCGAGCACCCCGTCGAAGATGGAGCCGCGCATGGTGTCCACGTCGTCGAACGTGCGATGCGTGACGGCCGGTTTTGGTTTGACCGGCGCGCTCAGCGTGTCATTGAGAAGGGCTTCAGGCATGTGAGGACCCCGTGTCAGCTTATGGCCAGTCCAGGTTCCCCGGCCTCCACCCGGATGGGTGGCATGTACGAACGCATGCGCTGGCGCACGGCCTCGCGCACGAGTTTCAGCTTCTGTCTCTTCGGGTCGCGCTTCTCGGCCCATTCCTTGGCCGTCATGTGCGCGCCCTGACCCAGCAGCGCGGCCAGCGCCAGGTAGGTGCCCAGGATCTGGTTGAGCTCACCCTCGGCGCACTTGACATGCATCTGCGCCAGCCCGTCGATCATCTCGCCGGCGCTTTGAGGCCGGGCGCTGCTGACCTTCAAGCTGCCCGACTGGCTGTACTCCTCCTCGAGCGCCTTCTCGAACTCGGCCTTGGCTTTGACGAGCCGCTCGTTGATGCGGGCCAGCTCCTCGGCGTCGATGTCCTTCTCCGCCTTGCGGAACCCCTCGGCGAAGGCGTTGGGGGCGGTCAGCGCCATCATGGGGTAGTACCAGGGCAGCGTGCCGGGATCGGACGTGGTGCGTGTGAGCCGTTCCTTCTCCTCGTCGATGCGTTGGGAGGCGTGCATCTTGAGGTCTTCGGCCGTCTCGCGCAGCGGGCGCGTCAACGCGTCCAGCGCACCAGCCTTCTTCTCAGGGAGCGCCAGGGAGATCTCCCTGCCGGGCACGCCCACCGAGTCCTCCGGCAGCAGGCGCTTGGTTTCCTCTTCCTCGCTACGCAGATGCCTCATCAGGTAGCCGGCCATGTAGCTCTTCTGGCGCAGCTCGTTGATGCGGTTGATCGCCGAAGTGGTGGCCTCTTCCTTGGAGGACGGGATCTTCTTGTAGAGCTTCTTCTGCTGGCGCTCCAGCTCCAGCTCCCACGGCTCCAGGACCTCGGCGGCCCGTTTCGCGAATTCACCCATAGCTCACCTCACATGAACAGGCTGCCGGACTCGGACGGCATGTGCGCGTAGTTAAGCATCCAACGGATGAACACGCGCCAGTTCTTGATGTCCTCGTCGTACTCGTGCTTCTCGAAGGAGATCTGTCCCATACCGTTGCCGACCACCTGGCAGATCTTCCGGTACAGCTTCATGTCCTCGCTCTTCGACAGGTCCAGCACGTGCACGTGGACCTGCGCTGCGACCTGTGGCTGAACCCGGTCCGTCTCCTTCAGGTTCGGCACGCGGCCCCGGAAAGGCAGGCCGTCGAAGCCCGGCAGGATGGACTCCTTGCCGTGCATGCCGTACGGGTCCACCAACTGCGGGTCCAGATCTTCCTGCTTTTGCCGCTCGGCCTGTTGCGACTCCTCGGCGCTGATGTCCGAAACCTCTCCTACCGGTTCGACCTCGGGCGCCTTGCTCCCGTTTCCATTGTTGCCAGACATGCTCAAGCGCCTCTCTTGGCTCTAAGCCTTTGCCTGATCACGCGGGCCATCTGCTCGTACTTGGCCGCCAGTTCGGCGCGGCGCATGGCCTCCACGTCCTCCACGGACGGGCTGGTCAAGCGGGCCTCGATCGCGCCGGCCGTGCCGCCCAGCGCCATGGGCGCCAACACCCCGGCATACGCCAGGTTCTTCAGCAGCGCGCCGCCCACGTCGGCCCCCGCTCCCACCAGCTTCGTTCCGACGTCCGCAGCGCCCCCGGCCCCGGCGACCGCCGCCGCCATGGGGTCGAAGGCCTGCTTGACGTGCTCGTGGAACTCGTCAGGCGTGATGCCCTCCTCGGCCAGCTTTCTCAGAAAGCCGACCTTGAAGGCGTTGATCCTCTCCCTGGTCTCGTCGCCCATGATTACCTCACATAGATGGATAGTAATCGGGGTAAGGCTGCGAGGGCGCGCCGGAACTGCCCAGCATGTAGCCCAGCAAGCCGACGCCCGTGCCGCCGGTGCCCAGCGCGCCGTAGCCGACCATGCGCCGGCGTCGCGCCAGTTCCTCCATCAACAGCTTCTTCAGTTTCTTGCCCTTGGCCTTCTCGCCGGCTTCACGCAAACCGGCCTTGGCTCCGCGGCGCGTCAGGTAGCCGCCCTTGCCGCGCATACCCAGGATGTCGCCAACGGACAGGCCCAACTGCTCCGCACTCTCCCCGAACGCCATCGGCTTCTTCTTCGCCGCCGCCCGGCCGACTGCTTTCAGCGCGGTGCGCATGATGGCCGTCTTCTGCATGAGGACGGGCAGCAGGCGCTCCTTACGCGCCTGGTGCCGGGTGTCGAGCATGACGTTGGCCACCTTCAGTATACGGGCCAGGGCCGCCTTCTTCTCTTTCTTCTCGTCCTTCTTTTCAACCCGTTCGGGAAGGTCCTTGTCCTTCGTTTTCGACTCCCATTCGTCCACGGTCTCGTCGGAGATCTCACCCCGGTCGGCCATGGCGTAGAACTTGCGTCGTTGTGCCTCGCTTTTGAACGGCATCCTAGGCCTCCTTGAGTGCTTTCTCCACGGCGTGCTGCGCGCGCAGCGCCGCGCTGCCCGCCTTGTCGAAGACGGTGTCCTTGACGTTCTTCAGCATGTAGCCCGTACTGGCGAGCGGATTCCAGATACCGTGCAGCGCCTGGAGCGGCACACCGAACAAGCCGTACCGATCACGAGCCTCGCGACTGGCCTGGCCGACACCGCGCATATGCTCCTTGAATGCCGAACCCACCGCCGACATGTATCCCTGTTCGCCTTTCTGGTAACCGGGCTGTGAGAAGGCTCCCAGACCGGAACCTAGTACATCTCCCAGCACCGAGAAACCGATGAACTTTGGAGAAACTGTCCACTTCGCCGCTTCGCCTGTGCTAATGGGGCCGCCGAACAGGCTGCTCACGCCGGGCATTCGAGACCCCAGCCAGGGAACACCCACGGACATGCCGCCGGCCCATGCCAATTCACCGGGCGTCACCGGGGCCTGCTCACCCAGGCGCATGGTGGGTACCTCGGTGGCCTGTTCAAGTTCGGGCTGATGGCGCCCCAGCGAAAGCATTTGCATCCGGTAAAAGGAACGTGCCTGGTTGGGCGAGATGACGCCCTCGTCGACGGCCTTTTGCGTACGATCCAACGCCACCTCTTCGAGCGCCAGACCGACACGCGACTTCGGCAGATCGCCGGACGAGGCCATCTCATACAGTCTGGAGGGAATGGCTGCGCGCTTCTCAAGGGCACGTTGTCTTATGCGGGCGTCAAACGCGTCCACGGCAGTTCCTCGGCACGGAATCCGAATCGTATACTACCGAGACTGCCGGTACATGTAAACATCGTCCCTGGAGTTAGAAGCCCGGAGCACGCCAGAACTGGGCGCCGGGCTTGCTGTACAGGGCCACAAGTTCCTCTCCCAGCACCTCCGTCGCGTCGCTGTGCTGGTGGGCCACGGTGGGTCGGATCGTGTGCAGGTCCTCGAAACCGTGGAAGTAGTCGTTCTCCTGCGTGGTCTGCTCCACGTTCACGAAGTCATGGCTGTCGTAGGGTTCCATCCCCAGAAACTTGTAGACCTTCTTGAGGGTTTTGTCGGGGAACTTCGTCAGGTTGCCGTATTCCACGAAGTGGAGGCGGTCCCGGTACCCGCGCGCACAGGCGTCCTGCATGTTCAGGTAAGCCGAGCCGATCACCCCGACTTCGCCCATCCACACGTTGGCGCGCCCCTTCACCGACAGGTACTGCCCGGCTGCCTGGCCCTCACCCTCGGGGCGTCGCACCGCCTTGTTGGCGCGGTACAGCTTCTCCATCGACGAAAGGATGTCCACGATGCAGCGCACCGTGCAAATGATCTTGACGTCGCACTGCGTCAGGTGTTCGAGCAGTTCGATGTGGGACGGCCACCCGCGGTGCTTGTCGATCACCACGGGTTCCTCGACGTGGGCGTAATACCCCTGCAGCAACCCCTTGAGCGCTCCGTCCCGTGCCCGGTGGTCCGGGTTGGCACTGTACGCCCCGATATCCTGCCAGCTGTTCCGGGCGCGCACCAGCGCCTCGGGAAGCGGGGACGTGGTCGTGGGATGGATGTCCGGGTTCTGGGCCAGGATGTTCATCAGCAGCGTGGAGCCGCTGCGGGGCAGCCCGGCAAGAAAATGGATTGTGGGCATGGGTTGTTCTCCGCCATCGAAGTTTTCGATTATGGCGAAGAACTATACCATGACCTGGTCACAGCTCAAGTGGGATAAACGCAGGTTGTCGGCGTCCAGTTCGTGTCCAACACGTACGCGTCGCCGTTGATGACGTACTGGCCGTGCTCGTTGGGGCCGTCAGCCAGGATCTTGTCCACCCGCGCCTTCACCGCGGGTGAAGCGTTGTAGTCCGGGGCGGGACCGACGTAGTCCTTGACACCGGCGGTGTACGGGCAGCCAACGGGCATGACCTTGCGCCGTACACCCCTCTCCGCGGTGTTGCACGGTTTGAACACCTTCAGGCGCTGATCGAACACGGCGCAGAGCTTCGTAACCTGGTTGAGATTGCCGCACAGGAAAGGCGTGTAGAAAAGCCTCCCGTTCTCACCCGGCAGGTACAGGTAGCAGCAGATGCCGCACTGCGTGCACAGGCTGTCGTCCTTGGTGTCAGCCACTCCCTTGGCGGCAAGGCGTGCCTTGCGTTTGGCCTCTCGGTCCTTCTTCCGGGACTCGCGCTTGGCTTTGCGCTTGGCCAGCCGCTCTTCCTTGCTGATAGGCATTTGAATCCTCGCTTTCGACTTAGTTGACCACCTCGCCAATCGCCGCCCACTCCACGACCGCCACCCAGTTAATGTCGGTGGCCGCCTTGCCTGTTGCACGAATCCTGAGGTCGTTGGAATTCACGTCCACGGTCACGTCCCAGGCCGCGTCGGACTCCACGTCGGTGCCGATGGTCTCAACGGAGCCTTGCAAAGCGGCTGAACCACTGCCGTCTCGGTAGGCCGTGGCACGTCGCACGTAGGAAGCCCGGTTGCCGCCCCCGTCCTCCACGCCCACGATCGTGATCATGAAGGCGTAAGCCGTAGCCTCCGACAGGGTCAAGTCGATGATCGATGTTACGGTAGCGTCCGCCGTCTTCAGGTTGCCGGTTATGCGGTGGTAGCCGCGGTCGTCGGAGACCGTGGCACCGGTAGCGTCGTTGAAGGCGACACTGTTGTGCGCAACCTCGCCGGTACGCGTGGTGTGCGTGTACTGACCCATGATCGCCGAGTGGTCGCCGGATGCGCCGACGGTGTTCTGCTGTCCGCCCAGGACCACGGAGCCGTCACCGCGTGCGACGTTGTAGCTGCCCCCGACCACCGCGCACTGCGTCGCACTGGAATAGGTCTGGTTCTGGTAGCCGGCCAGGATGCCGTTGTTGTCGCCGGAGGCGTTGATCTTGTTCTTGTAGCCGCCCAGCACCACGCTGTTCGTAGCGTCCTGCTTGATCTCGCCATAGTCGCCGCCCAGCACGGCGTTGGCCGTCGCGCCGGACTCGTTGATGAGGCCGTTGGTGCCGCCGACGATCGCGTTGTCGTAATTGCGGACCTTGTTGTTGTACCCGCCCAAGACCACGCAGCCGCGCCCGGTTGCCGCGCCATAGAGCCGGTTTTGGTATCCCCCAATCAGCACGCAGCCGTACTGGCTGTAGGTGCCCGTGCTCTGATAGCACTGCTGTCCGCCCAGGATCACGTTGCCGTTGCCGTAGAGCGAGTTCGACGTGTAGCTCGCGGCAATGACGTTGTTGGACCCGGAGACCTTGACATAGCCGTATACGTTGGCCAGAAAGTTGTACGAGCCGGCTGCGTACACGTTGTAACAGCTCAAGATTGCGTTTCGATTCACGGCCGCCGGGATTTGGTTGGACCGTCCCGTAATCGTGTTCATGTCGGAACCGAAAATGATGACCATGATCTATCTCCTAGTGAACCCCGACCTAGCCGATGCTGTTTGACGTGCCGAAAACGAAGTTGTCACCGCCCTCGCAGGAATTGGCTCGCCCATGAACGACGTTGGCGTAACTGCCGAGGGTACTCTTATTCCGACTGCCAACCACTACATCATAGGCCCCATAGGCCACCTGATCGTCGGCGTTGATCTCAGACTGAAGTTCGACAGCGTAGGAGCCTCGGGCATACGGAGTTGAGGCCGGCGGTGTCAGGTTTGCGCGGGCGATAAGCGTACCATAGTTCGGGTCGCGGTATACCATCAGATGAATGGGGCGTACGGCCAGCGGACCCACACTACCAGCGCCTGTAGCACCAGCCTTAGCTTCGGCCTCAGTAGCCAGCTCAACCGAACCGATTGCGGACTCCGTGGCGTTGATGGCCGGTCCTGTGGCACCGGTGGCCCCGGTGGCGCCTGTCGCGCCAACGGAACCCGCTGAGCCCGTGGCCCCGGTCACGCCGGTCACGCCAAGACCGGTCGCACCGGTCACGCCGGTCACGCCTTGCGCACCGGTCACACCCGTGGCGCCGGCAGCACCCGCCGAGCCCGTGGCACCGGTCACGCCGGTCACGCCTTGCGCTCCCGCTGACCCGGCGGAACCTGTAGCACCAGTCACGCCGGTCACACCCTGAGCCCCTGCGGAGCCTGTGGCTCCGGTCACACCCGTGACACCGTCCGTACCGGCCGCGCCCGAGACCCCGGTCACGCCCGTAACACCGGCCGCGCCGGTGGCACCCGTCACGCCTGTCACGCCGTCCGTACCGGCCGCGCCCGAGGCGCCGGTGGCCCCCGTAACCCCGGTTGGGCCGGAAGACTGGTCGACCTTGCGCAACGGATCGTCATCGTCGACGGGAGCGGGCAGGTTCTTGATCCGATTGTTTTGCATGTCAATCGGGTTGAACATCGGAGTGTCAGCCATCACCTACCTCCTCACGCCGGATCTGGCGGTTCCGTACCGTCCGTAATCACGTACTGGATCGAGTTTGACGCCGGTGCCGGGGTCAAGATGAACCTTACACTGTTGGCCGTGGGCGTCTGCTTTTGCAGCTGGAAAGCCGGGATCTCAAGTCCGTCCCGGTTAAGGTCGAAGAGCCGCACGCAAACGACGGCGGTGCTGAAGCCCGCGTTGACGTCGAATTGCGTGTCGGCGCCGTTCCCAAACGTACCTTGAGATTTTGCCATGGGCCCTTCTCCGTACCGGCCTCATGATAGGCGCCCGCATCTTTACGGTCAAGACCGCTCAAACGCGAACAGCCGAATCTGCCCCGAAGCCGGAGCAGGGGAAAACCCCACCGTGATGCTGTTCAGGGTGGGCGTGGCGCGCTGCAAGGAGTATCCGAAGATCGGTCCTCCGCCAAGCGCATCGAAAACGTAGATGTCCGCCAGGGCCGCCGGGAAGCCCAAATCGAGCACGAATTCAGTGTCGGCGCCGTTGCCGATGTCGCCGGAATCGTAGGTCTCGCCCTCCGCCGTGCTCGGGCTGAAGATGAAGACCCGGATCTGCCCCGCGGCCGGCGCGGGGTTGAAGGTCAGCCGCACGCTGGTGGTCGTGGGCGTCTGCAGCTGGAACTGGTAGGCCGTGATCTGGGAGCCGCTGATGGTGTCGTAAACGAAGACCCTGGCGTTGGCCGTGTTGAAGCCCGCGTCGATGTCGAAGACCGTCTCGGAGCCGTCGCCCACCACCGTGGTGAAGGACTCGGTCTCCTCCTCGCCGCCGCCTGCGTAGCCCAGCTTGGTGATCTCGACACGGTCGTTGGCCAGGTCGTAGACGTACTGGTCGAAGACCGCAGCGTCCATGCCCATCACGACGATGTTCTCGAGCACGCCGTCCACACTGACCTGCTCCTGGTCGCCCATCTCGCGGCCGTTGGGCGGCATCCAGCTGACCCGCCGGCGGTCGGTCAGGTTCTTGACCAGGGTGCGTACGCGATCTGCTTCGGCCATGGCTCTACCTCGTCATGAAAGCGCGTGTCGCGGCGTCCAGAAGTTCCTGTATCGCGTCCAGGTCCGCCGAGGACGCCTTGCGCAAAGGATAGTCCTCGTGCAGCGAAATGAAAGCCGGGGCACGGTGTGCGCCGCTTGGGAAGCGGCCCTGGGAGCGAATGCGGGCCAGGCGGCCCTTCCACCCCTCTGGATCTTCCAGCATCTCCTTGCGCGTGGCTTCTGTAAACCCTGTACCGACACGGCCCGTTACGGGGCCTTCCGGTGACAGACTATACTCGAAACCACCGGCTCCGACACCCTTCAATCTCTTCTCTCCGGGGAAGACCTTCTGCACCCACACGTCGGCCTCTGGGGTGGCCTTGACCTTGATCGGCTTCTTCCCGGGCTCCTTGGGCCAGGCGATGATCCCCTCACGCGTGCGCGGGTGCTCGCCGCCCGTAATACGTTTGTATAAGTCACGCTGTGCAGCAGGGTCGGTGGCCGTCTCCGGCATGCTGAAAGACGGTGGCAGGTACTTGGACACGTCGCTGAGCATCCGCATGCGGTCCTCGGCGCCCACGGAGACGGGCGGCACGTAGTCCTTGCCCAACCGGACCACGTCGAACAGCATGTGCTTCATCCTGACCTTCTGCTCGCGTTGCTTCTCCAGGGACCGCACGGTCGAAGCGTTGAGGATGCCGCCCAGCTCCTGCGGCGGTATGGCCTGGCCCTCCCGCTCGCCGTAGATCTCGCCGCGGAGGATGGTCCCGATCAGGCGCTTGGGGAGTTTGACCCCGGCCTTCTCGCCGCCCGGCCCCATGGTCCTGTAGGTGTGGATGATGGGGCGGTCGTCCTGGGCCGTGCGGTAGGACAACACCTCGATCCGGTCGGCCAGCAGGTGATATAAAGCGCTGGCCCCGTCAACCTTCTCCTGCACCAGGTAGTCCTTGCTGAAGACCTTGTCCACCTGCTCGGACGGGATCTTTGTGTAACGCATCTTGTTGAGGCCGACAGCTTCAGGCTCGCCGCCCAGCATCTTCGCGGCGTCCATGGGCGTGGTGTTGATCAACAGCCACGAGCCGCCCTGCGTGGCACGCTGGCGCTCGGTCTTGGGCCTGGGAGGACCGCTCTTGCGGATCAGGGTGTAGGTCTCGGGGAACTTCTTGTGGGCCAGGACGAACTTGATCTTGTCCTTGTCAGCCTGAGTGACGATCAGCTTCCCCTTCTCATGGGTCTTGACCGTGCCCTTGCCGTAGCCGTGCGTGATCTCGCCCTCGAAGTCGGCGTACTGTCCGCTGTGGAGCGGCTGCTGGAAGAGCATCGTCTTGCCGCCGGGCCCCGGCCAGTCCTTCTTCGTGGCGAACGAGACCAGCGGAGCCTGGGCGTCTGGACGTGTACCGAATCGGACGTCGTAGTGTGGGCCGGCTCGCTCTGCCAGGTGCCGCTGTATGACAAAGGGGAGCTCCTTCCCCGTGATGAGCTTGTGTATCTCACCGAAGCGGGAGGGGTCGGGTAGTCCTGGGGCGAAGTCTTCCTTGGGCATTAAGCCTTGACCCCGTCGATCAGCCAATGGTCATGCGGATTCCCTATGGTCACGCGCACTTGCGTGAAGCCGGGCTTCATGCCCAGTGCTTTCCCCAGTGCCTCGGGGCCGCGGGAACGTACATGATTGGCCGTATCGACGGCGTTGTCAATGATCAGGATGCGAGAACCGGACTTGAGGACCCGGCGCAGCTCCTGGGTGGTGAGCTGGAAGATGGTGGGGTCGACGATGTGCTGGAAGGTGAAGAAGGCCCACAGCAGGTCCAGCTTGTCGTCCCGCAGGGGCAGCTTGACCGGCCACTCCAGCTTCATGGGCGTGACCGTGGGCGCCTTGGAACCGTAGCAGTCCAGCATGTCGTCCACGATGTCCGCCGCCCAGATGTGGCCGCAGTACAGGCTCATCAGCTCGCAGAAGCGGCCGTGGCCAGCGCCGAAGTCCATGGCGTCCGGGTAGTAGTGCTTGGGGGAGAAAAGGCCTCGGATGATGCCTTCGATGGTGCGGGTCTGCTCGACGCCGCCGCTGTAGGCTTCGCCCTTGCTGTGCCAACGGTCGCGCCAGAATCCGATCCAGCGGCCGAAGACGGCCAGGTTGTGGTCGTAGGTCGCTTCCATCATTCAACAGTTTGAAGCATGACAGACGTCACGGCCGCTTCGATGCCCGCGTCGTCGTCGGGCTTCGGCAGCACGCGTTTGGCGAGCTGATCCCTGAAGACGTTCGTGATGCGGTCCGGCGACTTGAGGATCGACCACACCAGCATCGGCGTGTCAACGTCGCTCAGCACCTCCTGCATGGCCTTGGCGTCGAAAGCCGTGAAGATGTCGGCGATGATGTAGTCGTAGTCGTTGACCCTCAACCTGCGTCGCAGGATCGGCACGTTTGTGGCATAGTCGACCTCGACCTTCTTCAGGTGCTGTTCCAGGAAGTCGCCCACCTTCCTCGCGAACACCCGGTTTGAGTCGACAACCAGTATGCGCATGGTCCCACTCCTTATGGTTGTTGTTCCGCTCGTGTCACGTAAACGGAACCGAACCCCGCCACTGTCACCTCCAGATCCGCCGTCTTGTCCTTCGTCTTCTCGATCTCTCCGAAAACGCGCTCCATGGCCGCGTCATGCTTGTCCGTGCGCTCCTTGCGCTCGGCGTCCACCTTCGCGGTCACCTCGTCAATCTTCTTGTCGCAATGGTTGCGCTCCTCCTTGATACCATTGAACGCGTCGGCCACATTATTCCGTACGCGCTCGATATTCTTCAGGAGTAGCGCCCAGACCGCCCCGGTCAAGCTCACGACGATGGTCATGAAGATACCGATGATCCAAAGCACCGTGGAAAGGTCCACCTGCTGATCCATTGTCAACTCCCCTCACGCCGCGGCACCCGCGGACTGTTGAAGCAACATTTGACCCCCCTGCGTCTTGGCCTGATTCCTCAGTGTGTCCATTTTGGAGATGATCAGGGCATGCAGCGTCTCGTTGGATCGCTTGATCTGCAACAGCTCGGACTTCCTCATCTCATACGGCATGGAGATGAGACGGTGGGCCTCCTGCTCGGCCTGCATGGACAGGTCGTCGATGGAGACGCCCTGCTGGCCGGCGGCGGCGGGAGCGGCGGGAGCGCCCATGGCCGGAGGCGGCGCCCCTGGCATTGGTGCGGCGCCTGGAGGCATGGCCGCGCCACCTGGCGGCAGCATGCCGGCAGCACCCATTTGCATGGTCTGCTGGAGTTCCTGCTTCTGCGCCATTTCCTCCTGGAAACGCGCCATCTGCTCCTGGGTGTATTCCTCTTCCTCGAACATGCGCTTGATTTCCTCGCGCAGATCGATGCCGAAGGGCGCCAGGGCCGTTTGGCGGGAGATCTGTTGACCGGCGGCCAGCTGCAGCATGACGGCCTTCCGTTCCAGATCGTCGGCCATGGTGACCGGTTGCAGTCTTCCCTTCAAGTTCTCCCAGTTCATTAAATCGGATACGCGCCTGAATATCCAATTGATCATCGCGTTAAAGCCATCTATGAGTGACACCCATGTGCGCTCGAACAAGCGCAGCGCCGTGGGCATGGCCTGCAGTTGCAGCGTGCCCTTGTAAAGCTCGGCGGGTATCCCCTGTGCATTGAGAAACTCGTCGGTGGCCGCGTCCAGCAGCTCCGAAGGCGCGAGCTGCTTGCCCTCCGCGCCCAACATCTGCATCTCCACCGGGAACGGCAGCGCGTGGATCATGGTCGGGTCGCGGCGGTGCTGCCTGAACATGCCCAGGACCTTGTTCTGGAAGTTGCCCAGGTTCATGTGCAGCAACGGGTCGGCTTCACGCGAGGTGCCCGGCTTGGGCGTCACCGCTCGGAACGGGATGATGTAGTCCAGCGCAATGGCCTCGTTGTAGCGCTTCAGGACCTGTATGAGCCAGGCCTGCTTGAAGTTCCCCATGATGAGGGGAATGCCCCAGCCATAGTCCCGCACACCCGAGATGGGCTCGTCGCGCAAGTGGAACATCACGTCCTTGTTGAAGCGGAAAAGCTTGCGCTGCCGGCAAGCCTCGATGATCTCCCAAGGCGTCTTCTCCAGGTAGAACTCGTTGCCCCGCTCGATCAAGCTCCTGACCGTGGGCGGGATCTCCCAGAAGTACATCGACTCGTTGGTGATGGGGTGGTGCAGGATGCGGATCTCGTGGGCCGGCCAGTGGATGATCCTGAGCTTGTCCTGCTCGATGGACCGGCGGTCCACGCGCTCGAAGCGGCCCTCGTACTTACACTTCTTGCACTTGGACTCGAAGCGCCACCCGATCCAACGGTAGGCCATGCCCTTCAACGGGCTCTCCGCCTTGCAGTTGGGGCACTTCAGGTGCCGGCGGAACGGCACGTGCATGGAGATGAAGTCGTTGCCGTAAGCCATCCGGTTATCGCCGGAGCTGGCCAACTCGTGCATCAGGTTGAGGTGCTCGGGGCCGAGGAAGTCCTCGAACTTCTCCTTCTCGTCGTCCGAGGCGTCGGTCAGCTCGATGCGGGTCAGGAAGTACCGGACCACGCGCTGGCAGGCCATGCGGTACGTGCCGTAGGTGATCCACACGTACTCGCACCAGCGCAGCACGTCGTACATGCTGCGCGGCATCTGCGTGGAGGCATAGTCCAGGTAGGGGTCCGGGAACGCCCCGCTGAAGCGGTTGGAGCGGTTGGCCTGGTTGGAGCCGGACGGCTCATTGGGAAAGGACGAGAAGACGGCTGTGTTGTCGATCGGCACGGCGACCTCCTTCAGGCGTCATGTTGGCCGGAGAGGCGCTCGCCCGCACCCTTCAACGGCTCGTCGTCACTGGCCATCTTGTCCGCGACGACGTGTGCCGGGCAGCGCGCTTTACCGCTCGGAAGAATAACGGCAGATGGCGCGCCACACAAATCACAACGGGTGGTCGGCGACTTCAGGTTGCCGTTCTTCACCATGCCTTCACTGGGCTTCTCGGAGCTCTTTTCGCTTGGCACGTGTCTTGTCCTCGTCGATGAAAAAGATGGTCTGCGAGGTTTGTCCGTCCGGGAACTCGAAGTAGACGCCCGGGAAACAGATGAACACGCTCCCGTGCCACCACACCTCGATCTCCAGGTCCGTCGCCTGCGGGGGGTCGTAGAAGATGCCCTCCTCGCTGTACTGGATCAACACCAGGTTCATACCATACCGGAAAACCAGGTTGTATGGAATCGCCAACTTCCCCAACTTGCTTATGAACCTGACTTTGACGCGCTGCACCCGCATGGGTGCGCTGTCCAGGTTCACGTTGGGGCTCTTGATCGGCACGCCCTTGGATTCCGGTGCCTGCATCGAAATGTCCGGCATCTCACCCAAGTCGGAACCCTCGTCGCGCTCGAGGGACGCGTCGTCGAACTCCGCGCCGCCCGGTGACTCCGCGGGCTTCAACAGGGGCCTGGACTTGCCGGACGCCTCGTCCTTCTCGACCGTGTAGCTGGACAGCTGCTCGGGGCCCGGAGACGGGTCCGGTTCGAGGTCCAGGTCCGCCGGAGTCTTGCTGACGGGCCTGTTGGCCTCCATGGGCTCGGCGGGCTTCTGTGGCTCCGGTTCCGGTTCAGGCGCCGGCTCCGCCACCGGTACGGGTTCCGGGTCCGGTTCCTCCTGCCGCACGGGCTCCGGCGCGGGTGCGGGACTCCTGATCACGCTGGGCATGCTCAGCGTCTCCTCGGTGTCGGGCACGCTGTCGTCGATGGCGGCGGACGGCGCTTCGCGGGTAAGAGGAATCTCGGAGCGTTCCACGGGGGCGTTTCCTTTCTCCATGAGCTGGTCGTAATCCACCCTCTGTCCTTTGCGCAGGCCATTCTTCAACTTCTCCTGCGTCTCGGCGGAAATGCCGACCTTGCTTTCCCCTCCGTCCTCGCGCACCACCACGATGTTGTGGTCGAAGCGCGGGTTGTGCGGGTCGAAGCGCACGCCGCTGTCCTCGCGGTCGCCCTTGCGGGCGCTGGGGACCACAGTGCCCTTCATGCCGTGACTCTGTCTGCCGTCACGGTATTCGTCGTTCACTTCTTCTTCGCCAGCCATGGTTCCTCCCGTGGGTATCATACTGGCTGATAGCTAAAGAGAAAGGGGCCACGGGCGCCGAAGCGCCCGCAACCCCCGCTTCCCGACCTCACCGTCAGGAAACCGCTGCTTCCTTGGCCTTCTCCACGACAGTGCCTTTCGGCAACTTGTCGACCTGCAGAAGCTCGCGCACCTTCTTGCGGGCTTCCTTCTTGTCCGACGCCATCACCGTACCCTGGTCTATGGGCAGCCCTGCCGCCGAGAAGGTCGTGTAACTGTAGGCCTTCTCCTTGGCCTTCTTCTCCTTGGCCGCTGCCTTCTGGACCTCCTCACGCGCCGCGGCGAGCTTCTTCGCCGGTTCGGGAAGAGGCTTCTCCTTGAGCTTGGATTCCCGGGCCTTGCGACGCACGGCCCGTTCCTCGCGAAGCTCCTCGGACAGCAAGCGGTTGGAGCGCCTGCCCTGGAAGTCGGAAAGATTGACATTCCAGAAGCCCTGCCGGTACACCAGGCTGATGGGCGAACCCACCAACTTCTGCACCCGGGGGATCATGGAGTCCAGGTCCAGGTATGGCTCGCCGCCGCCCACCGCCACGTCCGAGTCCAGCGCCGGCAGGTTGTTCACCATGCGGGCGCGGGTCAGTGCGGCAATGAACCGATACATGTTCAGGACGCCCTGTCCCACCGACTTCTTGAGGGCGTCAACATCCTTGAACGTGTCGGCCGGCATCTGCGGCGCGTACAGCACGTGGCCGCGCGCCACGCGATGCTCACCAGGCGGGAGGGTCGGGCGCAGCTCCGCGCGGACCGGAAGGTGGAACAGCTGTCGGCAGCGAAGCTCGACGTCCGAGCAGATGTGGCGGTGATAGTAGATCACTTCCTCATCGTCATCGGGGTCCTCGTCCGGGCGGAACGTGTAGTCGTTGGACCCCTGCTCGCGCGTCACCACACCGCGCTGTGGCGCCTGCAAACCCCTAAGGAAGACGTCGTGGTCGCGCACGCCCCACAACCCCATGTTCACCGCCGTGAGCACGACGTCATCGATGGTGTCATAGTTAAGGCGAAGGGGCTGTTTGCTGGGCACGAACAGCAGGTCCGGCATGCGCAGCTCGCCAAAGCCGTTCACGTCGTAACCCGGCATGTCCTCCAGCTTAATAGGGTCCAGCATCCTCCCGGCGTGCTGCACCATCTTCTTGTGCACGCGCTGCTCCACACGGTCGATCTTCACCTTGTTGGAGCGAAGGAAAATGCGCTCGTCCTTCAAGCCCCAACGCGGACAGCGGGGCTCGCGGGGATCGGTCTCGAAGAGGTCGATTTCGGTGCCGCAAGGCTGATAGCCGCGAATGTGCTCGCGGGCGTACAGGCTGTGGTGCTTGCCCTTGCGGTACTCGTACCAGCCGGGCCCGCCGATGTGGGCCTTGTAGGAGGTTTCGATGCTGCCGTCTTCCTTCGTTCGCTGGATGGCTTCCCAAACGACGGGCAAGAGGGACACAACACAGGGGAGCATGCCGCGCAGCTGCAGCGGCACGTAGGTGCGGGGGTAATCCCCGCGGGAGATGACAAGGGCTTTCGCCCTGGAAAGAGGAACGATGTCCTCGTTCTTGGGACCGATGATAGAGAAAATGGCCTCATCACTTGGAAGGGATCTGATGCGTGCCTGCAACTCACTGACCTCGCGTTTGAACCGCGGTCGGCCGCCGACTCGTTTTCCACGTTTGTTCATGGTGCTGTTTCCTCCAAACACACTTCTCCACGTTCGCACGCAGCATTATTCACGCTGCGTAGGCGACACCAGAGCGACGAAGCGGCCGTCCTGTAGAAATGTCGCCTGATCCTTCGGTTCCACCCGCACGACGTTTTTGTCGGGCAGCTGGAGGTCAAACACCTGCCTAGGTGCTGAAAGGAGGGCCCGTTTGCCATCAATGATGACGTAGACCCAGCCCACTTCACACGTCACCAGCGTGGTGTGCAAGCGGGAAAGCATGTCCTCCAGGGTGGAAGACGTTTCCCACTTTGGTGTCTGGTCCTCGCCCTTCTCGGGCACGACCAGGAAGTGGAACTTGCCGTCCGCCGGGGGCGGAGGCGTGTCCTCCGACGACGCCGGAGGGGTTTCAGCGGGAGCTTTCTCCTCGCTCATAGGTATGCTCCTCTACGTTTCCAAAGAGTTCGCTATACGGCGCCAGGTCACAGTCCGGACTCAGACAGACCACCGGTGCCGCCTCCCCGTCCGTCGGGGACAGCTTCCAACCCTCGGGCACGCCGAAGATACCCGCCATGCATTCAGCAGACCGCTCCTGACCTTCTAGGTTCACGAAGGCCGGCACGGTGGGCGCGGAGGACCCCTCGGGCGGAGGCTGCGCCTTTCGCTCATCACGCGACTCGTAGAGTGCGGTGAAGGCGAACTGATGCTGAGACTCCCATAAGATGGGAGTGACCTTGACCTCGAGCAGGCGTACGCTCGCGTCGAGCACCCATGCGTTCACCTTCCGGTCGAGCTCGGCCGGCTTGGTGTCGATGAATGTCTTGATCAAAATCTGTGAGGGCATGGCAATGTCCAGACAGGGTATTGTAACGCGCCCGCGGGCGTATTTTAGCCTTTCTTTTTCCTCTCAATGAGCGGCTTCACCTGCTTCGTGCGGTCCACGACGGACACTTTGGCCGTTTGGCCGCTGATCTTGACGATGCCCCGAAAGAGCGTCTCGTCGGCCTCATCGGTGGTGCGGACCACGCCGCCCACGCTTTCCTTCCCGTCCCCGTAGAAAACCAGGTTCATCGAGATCTCGTTGGACTGGTCGTCGAACGAAATGTCCGTGGCGTCCAGCGAGGACGGCAGCTTGATCTTGAGCTTCATGGAACCTCCTAGTAGTTGAACGTCTCGAACTCTTTCTGCACCTCATCCAGCGTGACCGACCGGGCCCCCTGGTGGTCGTAGGCGCAGGCCCCCACCGCGTTGGCGAAGCGGCAGGCCTGCTGCAGCCTCTCGTGCTTGGGATGCTGCGTATGCACCACCAGCGAGCTGACCAGCCCCGCCACGAAGGAGTCCCCGCAGCCGGTGGGGTCACCCACCTCGCGGGCCCGGGAGGGGAAGGTGTTCTTGACGGGGTCACCCGTGTATGCGCCCTGAAAGAGCTGCCTGTCGTCCGTGCGCAGAAGCTGGCAGCCCTCCTCGCCGCGGGTGATGACGATGTTCTGGGCCGCGCACTTCAGGTTCCAGACGTCCGCGGCGCGGTTCCGCATGATGCCCAGGAACTCCTTGATATTGGGGGTGACCGCGTACACCTCGCCGTACTTGGTGAAGTCGTCCCCCTTGGGGTCGACCACGATGGGCAGGGACTCCCCGCTGCGCTCCCGCAACCCCTCCATCAGTCCGTCCGTGACCACGCCCTTGCCGTAGTCTGAGATCACGAACATGTCGTACGGGCCGTGGCTCATGATGGCCTTCTCCAACGCGTTGCGCTCGTGGCCCGTCACGGGAAAAACGGACTCGCGGTCCACCCGGCACAGGTGCCGCCCGCGCTGGGTCAGGTAGCGGGTCTTGACGGTGGTGGGCCGGGTGTCGACGAGCTCCATGAAATTGATGCAGGCGCCGTCAACGGCGCCCTTGAGCATGTCGCCCTCCTCGTCGGCACCGACCAACCCGAAGAGGTAGACCTCGTCGATCAGGCCCAGGCTCTTCAGGTTGAGGGCCACGTTGCCGGCTCCGCCGGGCCGCAAGGTCTCCTCGCGGATGCGCAGCTTGGGGGCGATGTCGTCTTCGGGGGAGATGCCCGTCACGTCACAGTGGATGTGCACGTCCAGCATCACGTCACCGATCACTGCCACCTTTGTTTTCGACCGGTCCATCCGGGCCTCCTATGACGGTATCCGCCACCAACGTAGCCAGAGGACACAACAGCGTCACTTCCGCGGTTGGGAAACTCTCCACGTCAAACCGCCACACAATGCTCTTAATGGGCAACTTCAAATCCTCCGACGTCACACTGTCGACCAGGCGCGTACCTTCGGGTGTGCCGTCCGAAATAATCTTCAGCCTACGCATTGTCCACGATCTCCAGCGCGGCCTTGCCCAGGTCGATCACCTCGTCCTCGGGCGAGGCGACCTTGAGCACCACGAAGTCTGGCACGACCGCGTCCACCCGCTTGGCCACCTCGTCCCGCGGGGACAGCTCCTTGGGGTCCTTGGTGCCCGTGTAGGTCGCCGGCAGGGTGGAGATCACCGGCTTGAGCAACCCCGAAAAACCGCTCAGCGTGAAGACGTCCAGCGCCGTGTCCACGGACTTGCCGAGAGCTAAAGCAATAGGGTCCTTTACCGGCACCTTGAAGTGCCGGACCACGTAGAAGCAGCGTTTCTCGCGGTTGACGAACTGCTGCGACAGCAGCCACTGCTTGAAGTACGGGAAGCTGTCACCGTCGATGATGTTGAGCATGTAGTTCCAGTCCATGCAGTGGGACAGGATGGGCCGCTCCAGGCGCAGCTCCATGCCCCGCATCTCGGACGGCTTGCCAGGTATGTCCTCCATGGCAAAGCGGTCCGGGATGCTCTCCTTCACTTCCGCGTAGACGTAGACCGGACCCAGAGCGCAGGGGACGAACCCCTGACGCTCCAGGTCCTTGAACGACTCCGCGAATTGGAAGTCAGGCGCAGGCCTGACGAGTCGATCATCCATCGGCAATCCCCATGAGCTTGCAAAGATGGTACGCGAATACCGCCCGATCCGTCGCCGTAAGGGTGCCGTGCTTGTATCCGTACGCCTTTGCCACGCTGTCCAGATGATCGTCCAGCGTGCTCGTGCAGGTGAGTGCGTGCACGGGGTCGAAAATGTCCTTCCCCGTACTACCGCCCGCCAGAAACGGATAGCCTGTACGCAGGCTCATGATGTTCCACAGTTGCCCCGCGTCCAATTTCCTGCCGTGCTCGATTTGCTCGCGCATGAGCAGGTGCCGCATCAACGACGCCCCTATCACGGCAATGTGCGTGAACTGACCCAGATAGGCCATACGGGTCCCCGTCATCAGCTCCACGCATTCCCCCTTCTCGTTAACCGCGCAGACTTCGCGGAACTCACACAACAGCGGCGTCGTATCCGCCGTGTTCAGCTGCTTCATCCTGGCGTCTTCAACGTACTTCGCGATCTTCGCCTTGTCCTTGTAGTTGGACGGGGGCGTGATCTCGGGAGCGAACTGCTCCCAGTCCTCCCTGATCTGGGTGGTGTAGCCGACACATCCCAACTTGATCTTCATAGGTCGATGTCCATTACGTCGTTACCGATCACGAGCTTCTGCTCCCCCTCCACGTTACGGAGGGCCACCGGCAGATGCGGTAGCGGGCTGTACGCCTCGGGCGGCACGGTGACGTCGTCGCCGACCACGTCACCGATGATGAAGCACACACAATTCTCCGTGGCCCACTGGTAAAGGTTCCCCAGCGCCTTGGCCCCTGCCCTGGACTGACTCTGCAGCGTCCCGTCGTGCGGGTGCAGCAGATCAAGCTGGTCGATCAACACCAGCACCGCTCCGCTCTTGCGGATCGGCTCGAGTGTCTCCTCCAGCTCCTTGTAGCTCTGAGCCTTGTGCTTCCACCACTTGCACGGCATGAACGTGATGTAGTCGTGCTCGTCCTTCTCGTTGACGCGCTGCAGGAACCACGACTCGCCGTTGTTCTTCTCCTTATGCGACTTCGCACACGCCGCCAACGCGTAGGTGATTGCCAGGGGCGAGCCGTGAACGAGCATGATGCTCCCGGGGCGGAAACCGGACAGGTTGCCGTCCTTGTCCTTGAACATCCGCTCCATGGAAAGGCACGGCAGCGCCACGCCTTTGGCGCCGATGCGCTTCTCGATCTGCTTGATCTTGGCCTGGCGGGCCTTTTGCTTGCGGCTGTAGTACTGCATGCGGCCGTTCAGCATGGGCACCAGGTTGCCGCGGATCGTGCCGATCAGCTCCTGCAGGCTGTACCCCTGGTTCATGGCGCTCGCCCGGCAGGAGTCGCTGAGGTGGTTGATCATGTCCTTGGTGACGCCCTCGTGGGTCATCGCCTCGCTCATCAGCCAGAACAGCAGCCGGTACGCCGTCAGGAGATGCCCGGCCACCAGCCCGAACTCCTTGTTGTCCTCGAACGCCTTCTGCAGCTGCTTGCCCAGCGCATCGCGTTTCTCACGCTCCTGCTGGCGCTGCTTGGCGAGCAGCTCGTCGAACTCCTCCTGGCTGGCCGGCGCGCCCATCTCACCGGGCGTCACGATCCCTTCGGGTTTGGGCTTGCCGTCCTTGTCCTTGACAATGGGCTGGCCGTCGGGCCCGAGCAGGGGCGAGGACTCCTGCCCCTTCGACTGCCGGATCTTCTCCAGCATCGCGTCGTGCTCGGCCTGCAGGAACTGCTTCTTGGGATCAACCGGCTTGTCCGCCACTGACTTTCCTCCTTAGTTTCAGGTATAGTTCGCTGCCGCGGAAGCGCGCGGCGTGGAAGACGGCCGCCGCGTCGTAGGCGTCCTCCGCCCGTGTGACCGCCTTGGGCCAACCGTCGAAGTCGGGGAACTCGGCCAGCACGATGCTCTTCAGGCGGTCCTTCTTGTGCTTGCCCGTCTTCCCCTTGGGGATGCCCATCTCGCGTGCCTGCTTGTTCGTCAGGAAGACGCCCAGCGCCTTCTCCACCTCCGTCGGCGCAAACATCTCGTAGGGCATGCCGACCGCGTTGAACAGGGACGCCATCACGGCCGTCGCCATGCCCATGCAGCGGTTCGCCCGCGCACCCTGCGCGCCGCCGTGAGGCATCTCAATGAAAGCGGCGCTCGGCTCGTACTTGATCATGAACGTCTCGATGTTGGTGTAGAGGTTCCAACACGCATCCACGTCGTCGTTCAACCGGTCGGACGCCGTCTCCTTCGAGGTGACGAGCGTGTCCGCCGCGACAAGCACATCGCCCTTGGGGCGCAGGTCGAACAGGGCCACGCCCGTCTTGCGAAAACCCGCGTCGACCCCTATGGCCCTGATCGGTTTGCTCAAAACGGGATCTCCTCTTCGGGGATGAGCTCCTCCAGCTTCTCCTTGAAGCGCTTCACGAGGAAGTGGGTCAGCTGGCAGTCCTCACCGGCGTCGTGGGCCGCTTCCTTGTCGAGCCCGAACTTCGACAGCTTGAACGCCGAGAAGCAGTGCCGGTCCAGCGACCAGTACACGCCCCGCGCCCTGACCTCGCTGACCTTGCGGGCCCAGGAGCGGATCGAGTCGCGCTGGTCGAAGTACATCCCCAACTGGGCGGCCTTCACCACCATGCCCGTGTCGAAGATCTCGTTCTCCCCGAAGCGGAACTCCTTGCCCCAATGGCGGGACTCGTTCTCGAACAGCTCCGCGTCGAACGCGATCATGTTGTGCCCGACGAACATCTGCTCGGCGCAGCGATAGGCCTGGAAGGTCGACAGCACCTCGTTGAAGGCCGCCTCGGCGTCCATGCCCTCCGCGGCCATCTTTTCCTCGCTGATGCCGTGCACGGCCACGGCGCCCGGCGCGATCTTCAAGCCCGGCCGGTTGACCAGTATGGAGAAGTGGTCCACCAGCTGGCCCTCCTTGACGACGCCGAACCCGTATTGAAGGATCTTGTCCTTCGTCGGATTCACCCCGCTGGTCTCGGTGTCGAAGACCAGGTAGGACTCGGGCAGTTTCCCGCCCGGGCATCTGGAGGCGATCTCAGTCAAAAGTTGCTTCATTGTCTTTCTTTCCCCTCGAGAGGGCTCGCCTGGCCATCCAGGCAAGGTCCTGGATGAACCTGTAGAGCGGGTTCTTCCTCTTGGTGATCGTGCGTACGAAATCGTTGACAACCCTTTCCATGCGTTTCATGTCGATCGCGGTGTCGGTCTCGTCCTTCGGTGAGACCAGCGCGCACCACTCCCGGTACTCCGTCAGCATGATCAGGAACATGGGCCACAACAGCGGACCCAGCACCTTCTCATCCAGTTCGTTGAGGCGCTCCCGGAAGACCTCCATGTCCGGGAACTGGCAGTCGCGCATCGCCAGGAACAGCTCCCTCACCTTGACACACGCCTCGCCGAACTGCTCCTCCGTCACGCCCTCCAGGTCGAAGTTGTAGGGACCGTAGTCCCGCTTCGTGCGGGCATCCTCGCCGCCGAAGCGCACGAAGATGGCCTGCCGGAAGTAACGCGGCAGCGCGTAGGCCAGGTCCCTCTCGGGGCTGTACCAGCGCTGGTCGCCGCCGCCTGGTGGACGCATCTGCATGACCTGCTCCTATCGCTTGGACCGCTTCTCACCGCACGAGACGCATACGCCCGACTTGCTGTGCGTGTCGAACCACGTCCTGTGCTTGCAGCTCGGGCACTCCCGGTACTCGTACGTGAAGGGGTGCGTCCCCCTGCTGCATCGCTGGCTTTCGGCGCTGTTCCCGATGGGACACAGGTGACAGGGCCACTGGTACTTCCATATGCACGGCTCCGCCCGCTTGTTGCGCAGCTTCTTGTTGTAGGTCAGGGCGCCGCCTGGCACGCGCAGGTCCCTGACCTGCGGTCCGCGCCTGTTCAGCTCGATCAGCACCACGCCCAGCATGCCGACCACTTCCTTGGGCTGCGCCCCCGCATACCGCAGCGTGCCCATCGTCTTCGCCATGATCTTCGTCACGTAGTCGTGCGGCATCCACTGGGTGAACTTCAGCCCGCAGAAGATTCCCGTCAGTATGCGGAAGTGGACCTCCGCCCTGTTCGTGCCGTGCTTGCTGCGCGGGGCCGGCCGCACGTCCGTGACCTGGATGCCGACCCACCGGCTGCCGGCGTCCGAAAACTTGTTGCGTATCTCCAGCCCTTTCTTGAACCGGGGGTACCCGGCCGCCATTAGCCAGCACAAGTCGATGTAAAACGCCCAATCGAGGACCCGGCCGCTGTACAGGGTCAGTGCCGCGTGGGCCCGTTCCCTTGCCTCGTCGTACAGCCTGAGTCCCCTGCACACGATCTTGGCGAAGTCGGCCAGTATGGCACCCTGCAGCCGCTCCCCCTTGAAACCCGCCGAGAGGGTCAACAGCCTCTCGAACCTCGCCACGACATCCGTCAGCCTGAATACCGCACCCTTAATGGGCGACTCGGTCTCGTTCCCATCGTTCACGTCCCTGCATGACCTCCGTGACAAATGTTTCCATACTCGGGCAGAACTCCTCGCTGGGCGGGCCGTACGGCGTCAGGTCCTCGCCCTCCGCCAGCTTGTCCAGGTCCTGCTCGATCTCCAACAGGGAGCCGTAAAGCGGAATCCCCAACGGCTCCAGGTTCGGATGAAAAACGGCGAGCGGGCGGCAGCCCGCGTGCCAGGCCTGGATGAACTCGGCCGGGATGACGCCGGACCGGTAATCCGTGATGCGCGGCACCGGAACATACACGTCGATGTCGCCGTAAGGCCTGCGCTCGTCCGTGTAGGTCTCGAACTGCAGCTTCCCGGGCAGCCGCCCCTCGGCATCCGCGTGCAGGAAGACCTTGAACCGGGACTGCATGCCTCGCTGTATGAGCTTCTCGCGCACCCACAACAGCAGGCTGAAGTCCCGGTCCTTCACGTTCGGCAGCACCGCCCCTACAGTCGGCAGACCCGCGTGCCGTCCGCCTTTCTCCGTCATGGGGCGGTAGCACAGCTTGGCCGGCATGGTCGCCGTGGAGCGCTCCACGTAGGAAGCACAGTTGGTCAGAACGTAATTGATGCCCGTTTCGTTCAGGCGCACGCCGCCGCGGTACAGCGTGTAGAGGTCGGCGTAGGAGAACGAGGCCGCGCAGATCCACGGCCGCCCCGGCACGGCGAAGCGCCAGGACATGTAGGACTCGATGGCATCGACCAGCAACAGCATGTCCGGCAGGGTCTCCCACTCCCTGTGCTCATGCAGCGTGTTGTCCGGGATGGATAGAACGTTGTCGATCTCCTCCCGCTCCATGAACGCGGAGGACAACTGCCCGACCAGCTGGTGGCCGCCCAGGTTCGACGGCGAGTACATCACCCAGAGTTCCATGAGATCCCCCGAAGTTCCCCGAAGTGTATATCGAGAACTTCGATTGACAAGCCCAAAGATCAGAGACCCGGCTGTGACTCCGCGACGGGCACAAGCTCCTTGGGCGGCACCTCGGCATCGAGGCACTTCCGGCAGGTGATCTTCTCGATGTCGCCCGCTTCCACGATCGCGATGGCCTTGCGGCGACCCTTGAGTTTGAGGCCGCACGCCCCGCGCCCCTCATGAAGCAGGTGAACCCTCTTCGTGCGGTTGCGGGAAGGCCTGTTCCGGTCTCGCGGCAATTTGTTCATGATGTCTCCTCCAACGAAGAGAGGGTGGTCACCAGACCACCCTCTCATCTATTCTCAGGTTTTCCAAAGTAACAGGCGTCGCCGTGATCACGATGACGATAACGCGGTGCACCTAGGACTCAATGTACGTCTTGAACGAGTCCGAGGCCCCATCCATAAACTTCCCGATCAGCGTGGCCACCTCGTCGCCCTTGTCCTTCCACGAAGGGTTCTTTTCAAAGAGGTTGTCCAGCTCCTCGAGCAGCATCTTCGTCAGCTTTTTGGCGCCGATGCGAAGAGCCTTCTTGTCCTCCCCCTCGAAGAGCTTGTCGGCCAGTTCCTCCAGCTCGGGCAGCGCCGTGATGAAGCCGCCCTCCTTCCACTCCGTAAGGCTGCCGCGGACCTTGTCGATGATCTCCTTGATCTTCGCGGCGTCCTCGTTGGAGGGCTTGTCGATCGCCAGGTAGCCCAGCGCCGCCAGCTCTCCGGCGTCCTTCGCCAACTCCGCCCTCTTCTGGGGCGTGTCGACCGGGGTGCCGTTGCCCCAACACCCTGTCAGTACGGGCGGGGCCATCAGCAAAACCATGAACAACGCCCCGAGATGAAACTGCGGGTTCCTTATCACCTCTTACCCTCCTTTTCGAGCTGGCCGCGTTCGCGGCGGCGCTGCTGCCTGAGGACGCCCAGGTTGATGGGGTCGCTCGGAAAGAACAACTGGAACAGGCTGTTGTCCTTGACCAGGTACTCCGGTACCTGTAGCTGCGAAGTTTCCGTCTCCAACTGAATCAGCGGAGGCAGCTCCGGCATGTGTGGAGACGCTTCCACCCAGAGGTGTTCGTAACACTCACAGCAGTAGATCTCAAGCCTCGGCCCGGGGTACAGCTCCAGGGCCACAAGCTGCTCGTCTCGTCGGGATCGGCACTGGCACAACCGACACTCTGACGAGACGCTGTCGGTCACGCACAGACTAACCGTGCGATACGCATTTAGGCCTCGTGAGGTCAACCATCTCCTCCAGTGCCACTAGTACACGTGGCTTGTTGTGTTGTCCGTTCTCTTCAAATCGAACGGTCTCATGCCCCGGCAACTGGTATTGGACCAGCACCTTGTTGGTCGCCGGGAACCAGATGATCACGTACTCCATGAACCGGAACTGATACCCCCCATCCACGGATCTCATTTCCACGCCGTGCTCGGCGCAGAAGGCGGTCAGCCGCGGTACGTGCTTCACGGCGGACTTCCAGCGCTGCGCGCGACCCATGCGCCGGCGGCGCTTCAGGTCGCTCCAGTTGGGCTTCGACATGCTCATTTCGATGCCTGCATCGGATTTCGGAACGTGTCCCGACAGATCTTGGCGATCTCGCCGGGACGCGGAAACCGTCCTGCCTTCTGCTTTGAAAAGATGGTCTTGCCATTGACCAGCACCTCGAACTTGCCCTTGCCCACGTCAAGGATGCTCGTGGGCAGCGACAGGTACCGGCGGATCTCACCGACAACACGGTCGGCGTGTTCTCGACCCCCTCACAACTCGCAGTACTGTATCTCGATGTCCATGTCCCGAAGTGTACTGCATGTTGTGGGTTATGTGAAGCCTACTGCCGCGGAACCACGTCCCTCGGAGGCGGTAGCCACTCGCTACCGTCCTTACCCTTCTGGACTTGTGTGCTTTTTGCCGCCCGCGCCTTCTTCTTTGGCGGGGCGGCCTTTGGAGGGTCCGGGGGCTTCAGCTCCTTCAAAATCGACTTCAGCGCCTCCATGTCGGAAAGCCGGATGCGCACCTCGTCCGGCCAGGTGGCCGGGTTGATGCCCTCCACCCTGATGGTCTTCGTGCCCTCTTTACCAGGCAGGAAGACGAACAGTTGTGGGGGTTTGGTTTCCGGCATGGGAGGCACATTGACCACGACCGGCTCCTGCTTCGCCGGCACAGGCGCAGCCTTGCGCGCCTCCTCGATGTGAATCAACAGGAAGTAGTACGTCACCATGGCCACCACCGCCGCCGTGACCGACATCAACGTCCAGATCCCGACGATCAGGTTGGCCAGGTGGCCGCCGCTCATGTTGAGCAGCTGCAGCTTGCCGGCCTGCTTGGCCTTGAGCTTGTCGCGTTCCAGGTTCGCCGCGATCCGCCGTTCCTCCGTAATCGGCGATTCGACGTTGAACACCTCCTTGGCGATGCGTTGCGTCGTCTCCGCCTTCAACTCCTCGGGCGTCTTGTGCGCGCCCGAAGCCTTCTGCTGTATGCGTTCCTTGACCGAAGGGACCTTGTCTTCACCCGACATGTTCTCTCCTATCGCTTCAGCCACCTGTCGACGCCCCCACGCATGTTCTGCAGCGCCTTCATCATCGGCGCCGTCACGTTGTCGTACTTCTCAATGCTGTCGCGCATGCTGGTAACCTTCTCCCGCACGGACTCCGTGAACTCCTCCGCCCGGTCGGGCAGCTCGTCCAGGTCCTCCAGGATGCCGACCGCCAGGTCGAAGGCCTCGCGGGCCGCGCCATCCGTAATCGTACTGGCCTTACTTTCGGCCTCGTCCGCCTGCACCAGCCGCTCAACCAGGTCCGCCGCCCTGAGCATCTTCTGGTCGATCGGGGGCGGCTCGACCTTGATGTGCTGCCCGAGTACGGCGCAGCACTCCTCCGCCTTCGTCAACAGGGCGTTCGCCCCGGGGTCCTTCAGGGTGCGCTGGCCAACGGCCGCCAGCGCAGCGTACAGCGTCCACAACGCTTCACCTGCATGCATTAAAATCCACTCCTATAAATGGTGGACCCGTTGGGATTTGCACCCAAGTCCGCCGGAACTTCGGAAGGGGTCTCTACACGCTTATCCGGGTTCGGTCTTTCCCAGGACCCGGCGGCCCCGTCAGCAGCCTTTGGTTGCCGTCAGCAGTCTTCCCCGCTGCCATCCCCCTTTGGACCTTCCCGTTCTTACCTGGGGACCAGGAGTACGGGCACCTTCACCCGCTGTCGGTTAAGCAGCGAGGGCGACCCGGCTTGCGCCGAAGTCGCCGGCCACGACTTTCGTCTTGGCATTTGATTGTGTGATCGGCTTGATAACGCGGCCAACCGATCAACCGCGGCGTGCTGCCACATCCTCCGTACCCGCCGTCGAATCTAAATCGGGCCCAGCGTTATCTCTCTTTTCTCTTAAAGGGCTCTAGCAGTAACCACATGTCGCCTCTTCTAGGTAAAAGCGAGTCGTCCAGGTCCACCACCCACCCGTGCTTCCACATGAAAGACATCCACCCTTGCCGAAGTGCCTCCAAATCAAGACGATCTGGTTGAACAGGCGCTTCGTCCTCCTCCAGATCCAACTCAATCAAGGGGGGAGATCTGTCTATGTAGTGGCGCACCTCCTTGACCCGGAGTACCAAATCATGCTCCGAATAAAGGATGTCACCTCTTGAAGGTATGACCTCCATCTCCAGCTGCCTGTGCAGCTGTATGTAATCCTCCGTGTCGCCCTTCTTCTTACCGGCACTTTCCACTTCGACCGTCAGTCTCATCTCCACTAACATCAGGCCCTCGCATTCTTGTCGATGCACCCGGCCGGCGCCTCGTGGTGCCCGCGCCGGGGTGCGTCGTTGGTCTTCACGCCGAAACAGTCCCACGGCAGCTTGTGGAACGGCAACCCCTGTTGGCGAACCGCTTCGCCGAGCATGGTGTCGCCGCCGTTGTGCTTGAGCCGCGGGTCCGGCCAATCCAACTGCTGCATGACGTCGCGCCTCAGCCACCAGTACGACCCCTGCGCGAACTCGATGCCCGGCCGCTTGCGCTTGTTGCCCACCATCTTGGCCGGCAGCCCCTTGTACCAGGGTGCCTCCCGGATGAACTGCTCCTGCCCCGCCTTCCAGTCAATGAACCAGCACTGGCCCGTGTAGCAGACGTTCTTGGGCTCGCGCTCCTTGATCCACCCTGTCGTGTGAATCCACCAGTGACCGTACTCTCCCTCGATGTGAGCGTCGTCGTCGAACCAGACGAGCCACTTGACCTCCGGGTGCGCGCCCGCCTTCAACCGCCCGAACATCTCGCGCATGGCCTCGTACTTCGGCACGTTTGTATCGCTCGTGTTGACGTGCACGCTGCGCGGGCCGCCGCCCAACTCGCTGACCATGTACTTGGTGGCGTCGCCCACGACGTTCAGCCACAGGTCGAGCCCCACGTCCTCAGGGACATTCCTGGCGATGCTGTCCAGCAAGCGCCGGTGCAGGTCCTCGTGGGGACCGTACAGCAACGCGTAGATCCTGATTTCTTCGGATTTCATCCGCCGAGTCCCCTAAGCGTCCTCAAGTCGCTCCCCTCAACGCCGCCCATGCCGCTGCGGAGGCGGTTGACATCGCCTTCCGTCAACTCGCCCCGCGCCACGCGGCCCGCGTCGTAGGCATGGTCGCACTTGGACAGGAGCTTCCGAAGCTCGCAGAGCAGCATCCACTGCTGATCCGGGTGGAGCTTGGCAAACACCTTCTCGTCCAGGTTGCACGTATGGGTAACCGACTCGTCCAGCACGTTGTGGCCGTTCAGCAGGACGTCCTTGTTACTCATCAGCTCTGCGACGAATTCACAGATTTTCATTTCTTCTTCTCCACCGAGATCAAGGTGTAGTCGGGCTTCTTGCCGCGCCCCACGATCAGGACGCGCTCGACCCGCCTGTACACCTTCTTGCGGGGCCCCTGCCTCGGTCCGGTCCAGTACCCGTGCCAGTGCGCCCGCCGCCAGTGCGTCTTCGGAGACGCGTGTTTCTTGCCTGTCCCAAGTTGTTCGCCAGTATCGGACTCTTCGATACTTTTGTCAACTTTCAACTTCTGGCCCACGATCCACTCATCCGTGGGCATCTCCTCGAGCAGGCGCTGCTTGAGCTTGCGGCGCTGCTTGGACCCCATGCGGCGCTGCTTGCGCTGGCGGTACCGCTCCCGGTCCTCGTCCGGCATCCAGACCACGTCCTCGTCGTCGCCCTTCTGCGACATGTAGAGGTACAGGTTCGCGACCAGGTGGAAGAGCTGCTCGTTGAGCTCGAAGCTGCCCAGCTGCCCGCCCGGACACTTCTCGTAGGACGGCATCCAGTGCTCGGTGAAGCGCTTGTAGGCGCCCTCCGCTTCCTCCTTGGTGTCTTCCAGCCACCGCATGTTGAAGAAGGTGGTCGTGTAGTTGTGCTTCTGGTCCGGGCCGGCCCAGGCCACCGCCTGCACGCGGCACGCCCAGTCCCCGAACATCTCCGGGGAAGGCTTCACGACTTCATCATCGGCGGCGGCCTGGTGCTCCGGCACGATCAGGCCCCACTTGTTTCGCTTGAAGACGACCTCGTCGCTGGCGGCGAGCGCGTCCTTCGTCGCCTGACCCGTGGGGGCCCAGGTGACGTACATGCCCTGCAGGTCAACCATCTTGTCCGGGTCGCGGAAGTGCCTGACCTTCAACTTCTGCTCCTTGGGCAGGGCGATGTACACGTGCGGGTACGGCGCCACGATGTCCACCAGCGGCACGTTCACCTCGGTCCGGCACAGCGCGCTCACCGCGTCGGCGGTGGGCCTGATCACCCGGCACTCATGCTTGTGGAAGGACATGACCCCGTAGGCCTCCTCCTGCAGCACGTGGACCTGCGCGGCGATGTCCCGCTCGGCCATGCCCAGCGTGGCCAGCCGGGCCTTGAGCATGTCCATGCCTCCCACGAACGGCAGGCGCTGGAAGTAGTAGTAATCCAGCTCCTCGTAGTGCTCCAGCGACTCCCAGTAGGTCTGGGGCCAGTCCAGGGACGTCATCTTCTTCAGCAGTGGCAGCGCGTCCTGTATGAACGACAGCCAGTGTGGTTTAGGACCTCCTCGCATCCAGTTTGATCCTCTCTGGTGGAATCACCTTTGTAATCGAGAAATCGCCTTCCAGGGTCCCCTTGTCCTTCCTTAACCTCAGGCCCTTGACGTTAACCTTCAACCAGACCAGCGTGGCGTTCTTGACACGCCCCGCCCAGCCGCCCCCGAACACCGACGACCAGTACCCCCTGCGACTGTGCTTACATAGGAACGTCCGCCCCTTGCTACGCTTGAGCGCCCTTGGCATCGACCATTTGTTGGGGCGGTAGTTGGGGATAAGTCCCTTCTTCAAGATCGACGGCACGCGGATGTCCCAGGTCAAGTGGTAGAGGTACGTCACTCGTCCTCGTCCTCCAGGTCTTCCTTGTGTGTCAGGCGTCCGTTCTCGTCGCGGACCAGCTCGGGGTCCTCCTGCTTCAGGAACTCGTCCCACTCCTTCTGCGCCTTCTCCGGCTTGCCGACGTATTTCTCGTAGACCTTCAGGCCGCGCTTCAGCCACTTGATGTGCTCGGCCAGCGTGCAGGCCTCGAAGCCCTCCGCATAACGCTCGCGCAACAGCTTCGCCTCGCGCACCGCCTCCTCGCTGGAGCCGGCCGCGATGACATCCGCGAACTTCTGGTCCTCGTCGTGACAGCAGCTCTCCACGACCCAGATCTTCCTTCTCTTAGCCATCCGTTTTCCCCAATGTGAAGTTTGTTGCCAGCTTGAGGCCGTACCAGTGCCCCACGCACTGCAATGCCGGCACCTTGCCGATGTTCAGCTCCCACCAGTCGCTGCCCAACATCTCGTAGCCCTTCTCCATCGTGAACATCTGCCAGTCCGACTCGCTGCTGCAGGCGGACAGGCACTCGTCGCGATTGCTCTTGTCCAGGTAATCGCTGCCGTCGAACAGCTCGTCCACCTGTTTCCTGGCCACCTGCTCGTCCCAGTCGTACCAGGGGAACCCCTTGGGGCTCGCCCGGCACTTGCTGTGGAAGTAGCCGAAGTTCAGCCCGTTCAGGAACGCCCACGTCAGGTTCTCCGACCACTGGTAGACGGCCTCGCCCATGTCGCCCACGACGGCCAGGAACGGCCCGTGCAGGATGTAATCCGCCCGGTAGACCGACGAGCCTGGCTTCTGCCAGACGATGCGGTCGATGCTGTGGCTCGTGACCTGGTGGTCCTTGAACCACTTATGCTCCTTTATCATCTCCAGTCCGTGAATCATCTCGCTTCCTCAGCTTTCCGTCCTTATCGAAACAGTTCTTGGTCAGAAACGACCTGGGGTTCGAGATAACGATACCCAGGTTGCACTTCTGACACCGAAACTTGGCCGTGGGCGCGTCCTCGTAGCCGCCGCACCCCTGCTTCCAGTCCGTGTTCTCGTCGCCACCTACGGAGAAACGCAGGTCGCCGTCGCAGCCCTCCCTCGGGCAGCGCGTGATCTCACACAGGTTGCCCCAGTAATGCTTGGCATAGCTCTTGGGTACGATCACCATGCGTAAACCCTCACCTTCTCCTCCTCGATGCCCCGGGTCAGGTTGTCGGCTTCCAGGTCATCGGCCACGATCCCCAGCGCCTCGCTCAGCGTGCGCAGGAACTGGACATTATTGGGGAACACGATGGTTGGGTTCGTACACCTCATAGGTGCGGCGTTGTCTTCCCTCGTCATGTCGTGAAGACTCGTGCCTCTTTGCCTGAAAGAGATGCAAACCCCGCACGAACGAGCGTTGAACCACCCGGCAAAGCTCGGCGGAAACTCGATAACCAGGTCCTGCACCTTCTTTTCGTGATCCGTCATCCGCTCTCCCTTCTCAGCTCCTGTCCGGTCTCGGGGTCACGCTTCCGGCAGATTCCCGTCTCGGTGTGCTCGAACCTGATCTCCTCCAACCCCCTTGCCAGCGCCTCGGCCTCTATGTCCGTTATCGCCGCCTGGAACACCTTGATGAACCGCTCCAGCACCTCCTTCTTTCGAGGGATGGTGATCGGCGACGCGTTGTTTCCCCGGTCAACGTACGATCCGCCCCTGTAAAACGGCGTGATCCGAACCTCGAAGTGTCCGGGCAGACCAACCATCCGGTGACACGTGTCCACCAGCATGCCACCCACCGTTATGTTGTACTCGTACGGATACGGTATGCTCTCAGTCATCCAGTGTCCCTTTCGCCAGTTGATCGGCTTCGATGTCCGTCGCCCTGTCCAGCAGGATCTGTCCGATCTCGCGCAACACGCGCGCAACCCGCGGTACGGTTACCATCTCGCCGTACCGCTCGAGGTCGTAGTTCGCGTACGTGTTCTTGTCCATTATGACCGGACGGAAAGACACCCGTTCGCGCGCCTCGTCGTCCAGCACTTCGAGCATGAACGGCTCACCGTCCCTCGTCAGCGGCAACATCACCCGCTCAATCTGGTTCGGCATCGAGTGTTCCTTTCGTCAGTTGATCGGCCTCCGCGTCGTCGGCCACGTCCAGCAGAAACGCCGCGATCTTGCGCAGGGCCTTCGGGTCGCGCGGGATCGACAGTATGTTTCCGCGCGTCTCGCTCTTCTTGCCGCTTCTCGGGTACGTCCACCTGACTATGGGCGTAAACCACACCTTCCCTACGGGTGTGTGCTCGTCGGCAAGGAAGTCGGTGAGCCGCAAGCCCCCGATCACCCCCTCCGTATGATTGTCTGTTACGGGGATCTTGACGTCGAAGTTCACGCGCTTGCGCTTACGTGCCGCCGGCATCGGTGGTATCTCCATCGAGCGTCCCCTTTGTCAGCTGGTCCGCCTCCAGGTCCGTCACGTGCCACTGCAGCTCCTTGATCAGGGCCTTCAGGACCCGGAGGTTACGTGGGATACCGATCATTCTGTCCGGGTCGACGTGGTTGTCACTATCGGCCTGCTGGATAGCAAAGCGGCTAGAAGTCCGGTACCACCACACCCAAACACCGTATTCGTCGATGCAGCGATCCTTCCGGTCGAACGTGATTTTGACGCTACGGAGAGTGTTTTTTGGCATCGCAGCTCCCACACAGGAACTTGTAACCCTCGGGTGTAGGCTTCCCGCAGGTCGCCTCGTTGTAGCAGCCCTCGTTCTGGCATTCCCCTTCCGGGTAAGGGTGAGGGTCCTCCCACCCCAGCTCCTGAAACGCCAGCTCCAGTGCAGAAAGGCCGCCCGTCCAGATGGTCAGGCGGCCCTCTTTCGTCTTGCCGCGGTAGGCGAACTGGTAGCACATGCCGGCCAGCGCCTCTTTCAGGTCTTCCTCAGTCGTCATCCCTCACCTCGTTCGGGCAGCCCTTCTCGTGGCAGGGCACCCCGCATATCACCAGCGCCTCACACTGGCTGCAACGCACGCAGACCGCGCCGGTCGACCGGTCCACGAACGCCTTGTCAAACCCCTGCTGCCGCAACCTTCTGGCCCGTTTGGCCGCTTCGCTCATTTCGATCCTTTCAACGGTTTGTCCTCACAACCCAGCCACGGCGCCCCCGTCATCAGGAGCACCGAGAAGGCGTCGATCGTAAGGTTCTTGTCTTCGAGATAGGGGATCAACGCGCTGAACGGCAGCTCGCTGTAGTAGTGGCTCGCCCACCACTCGCGCACCGGTTTGGGCACGCTGAAGATGCTGCCACACGTACGGCCGCACCGGGTCCGCCACACGAACGGTACACATTCCGGGTAGAGGCGACCATGCCCCTCGTAGGCGTAGCTGAACCCATGCGTGCCCATAACGCCGCTGTACGCCTGGCACAAAACACCGCCGGGGGAATACGTCCGAAAGGTTTCAACAGTCCGGCATAGCGGCGGGCGACTGTAGTACCCGTGTCGGGTGTGGTCCTTGTACCCTTTCTTCATCTCCTTCAACCACCACTGCAACGGCCCCTGGTGATCGATCCCGATCACTCCTCTACTCCCTCGGGTTTCTCTAAACAGCGGAAGCGAGGTCCGCGGATATGCCTGTCAAGAGGCAACGTGGAAAAAGGCAAAGGCTTGGGCCGGTCAGCTTCGTAGCCCAGCAGCGCCGGGTCCATCGACCACGGCGCGTGCAATTCCAGCAGGTCCGCAAACATGTCAAACCTGAGGTCCTTGTCCTTCAGGAACGGCCTCAGCGGCTCGATCTTCAGCTTGCGGTGGTGCTTGCTCCACCACTCGTAGATGGGCGTGGGCATCTGATGCCTGGACTTTTGCCTGCTCCACTTGCCACGGACCATCCAACGAAAGTACTGCCCCTTCCACGCGCAGCGCCATTTGGACCGGTAGGAAAGCGGCACGTAGTTCAGGTAGAGATCGCACAGCACCCCCATCGGCGAGTATGCCCAGTCTTGTATGTACATCGTCTTGCCCGAGTCGTGGGCCATCACATTATCGCCCGAGACGAGCTCGACGCCGTCGATCGTAATCCTGCGTTTCTTGCGGAGCGCCTTCGCGTCCGTAGGGTTATATCCCTTGCTGCGCAGCGCATCCACCCACAGCGTCAGTGGCGGCAGCGGCTTGTAACCTTTCAGGTCCATGGCCCGTGCATCTCCAGCAGGTCCGCGAACTGTTCGAACTTCAGATACGGGTTGCGCAGGTAGGCCTTCAGGTTCCTGAACGGAAGTTCCCCGTGATGCCGTTCCCACCACATTCTTACCGGCGTGGGAACCTTCTTGCATGAATTCGATCTCCTCAACTTGCCCTTGACCAACCACTGGAACTCGTTACCCCGCCACGAGGCGTCGCCCCTGTGCTGGCGCTCGAAACGCAGATACAGGTCGCACAGCACGCCCAGCGCCGAGTAGTCCCATATGTCCAAACCGAAGACGTCACCGTTCACGTTCGGCGTGCTCCTGTACGCCTGCTTCACTGTAGTCTGCGCCATCGTTGTGGACTTGCCGATAGGCGTGGGCGGCATGATCTTCCGCCAGAAACCCTCTTCCTTCATCTTGACCCTCGTGAAGTCTGCTATCGCGCTGGCCGCGCCTCTGGTGAAACTGCCACGCGTGCGCAGCTGCGTGGTGTGGGCCTGTTCGTATACCGTCCGGTGTTCGTTATCAAGCCGTCCGCGCAGCGACTGCACCCACACCTCCATGGGCGTCACCAGCTTCAAGCGCATCGCGTGCTGCTCGGAGCTGCCCTTGAACACCTTCTCCAGGATCTCGTCTCTCACGCCCATGGCGCGTGCATCTCCAAAAGGTCAGCGAACGGCTTGAACCGCAAGTGCGGGTCGGTCAGGAACGGCATCAGCTTCTCGAACGGCAGGTCGTCGTGAGACTTGTGCCACCACGCAATGACGGGCTCCGGCATTTCGTCCGCCCACTTCGCTGTACGGTAGACGGGCCGGTCGGCGCAACCTTCCACCCATTTGAATTCCCCGTTGCTCATATGCGCGCCCACCGACGGCCCCTTTAGGGTTAGAAGGGCACACAACACGCCGGCAGGTGAAAACCTCCTCAAGCTCAAAGCGTGCTCCGCCGGGTGGCCGGTGTACAACGGCACGCGATCGGGCGGCGCGTCGTCACCGTAATCGATCTCCTTGTAGACGTTACGCAGCCCTTCGATCCAGAGTCCCAGCGGCTGGTAGTCCCAATACGTCATGCCCATGGCGCGCCCACCGCTAACAGCGTAGCCAGCTCGTCAAACGACATCTTGATGTTCTCCAGGTACGGTTTCAGCGGCTCCAGCGGCAGATCCTCGTAGTCGCTCCACCAGGCCCGCACCACACATGGCAGCGGCCACATATGCAGATGCGGCGACTCCTGACAGAAGAGTCCCTTACAGCTGAACTCGAGCCCGTCCCACATGCCGCCGCGCGTCGGCATCGGCGCGTACTTCAGGCACTGCTGGCACAGCACGCCGGAAGCCGTGAACTTGATGACCTTGCCGAGCGTCACCAGATGCCTCTGCATATCCCAGAAAGCCGAGTCGCCGACCCGATCAATGTTGTCCGGGATCACAATCTTCTCGCCCTTCTTCAGCAGCTGGCCCCGGTAGCACACGTTGTCGCTCGTGGCGACAGCCTCCCTGTAGATGCGCCGCAGCATGGGGGAATCCATCTCCTGCTCGTACTCCTTGGTCGACAGGCTGAGTATCCACGACTCTAGTGGCTCACCCACGGTGCCCCCACAGCCAACAGGTCGGCCAACTGCCGGAAGTTCGCTTGCGGTTCAAACATGTAGTCCCCTACTTTCTTGAAAGGAAGGTCGGCATGCCAGTTCTTCCACCACGTCTCGATGGGCCAGGGCAGCGGCCACGCCTCGTCAAAGGACAGGTGCGGGCCGCCCACGGGGCTGACCCGCATCCAACGGTCGACCCACATCGAGTACAGCGGCGCCTTGCAGTGCCGCTGCACGAACGCGTCGGCCAGGACGCCCATCGGCGACCAGAGGATGTGTGTCGCCTCCTTGCCCGTCCCCGACGGCTCGTAGATCACGGTCCGCAGCTGGGGCGGGTGGTAGCCGTAATCCTTCCACTGCGTGATGTAGCTGTCGTCACCCAGCGCCTTGATCCACGCCATCAGGGGCGAGTCCTTCTTTATGTCCATGGCGCGCCCACCGTCAGCAAGTCGGCCAGTTGCGAGAAGGTCAGCTCCTTGTTCACCATATAATTCATCATCGGCGGCAACGGCAGCTTCGTCAGCCGCTCCCACCACCACGCGACAGCAAACGGAGGACGCTCCGTGTTATGTTCTTCCGAGTGCAGGAACGGCGTGTGTCTGCCAGGCGCCCTTGGAGCACGCGTGCAAAAGAAGCTTTCCTCGTCCCAGCTGGCGTCCCAGTGCTTCTCACCTGCAGCGTGGAAAAACGTGTCGCACAGCACGCCCGTCGCCGAGTAGAACCACAAGCCATGAATAAAGACGTTTCCTCCCTCAGCCGTGCGCAGTGTCTTGGAAATGCGGCGGGGCAGCCGTCCGTGCTTGTCCTGGTAGTCTACAATCTGGGTCGCGTTGGCGTGCGCCGGTAGGTCCGAAATCGTGCCCTTGCGGCGAAGCCCCGACAACCCGGTCTCCGCGTAGTTCCCGCTCGCCAACGCCTTGACGAACAGGTCCAGCGGGTTCTCGTCGAGCCCCTCTGGAAAGTAATCGCGGGCGGTTGGCTCCTGGTTAAACAGGATCTGAAACTCGTCGCGAGACATATTCGATTTTCCGTGGTGGTCAGTCCGCCGGCGCGCAGCCGACAAGATCGAGTTTGAGTTTGCGGCCCCCTGGTCCGATCAGTACGTGATCCCCCTCCAGGCCTTCCGCGGTACGTCTGTTGATACGCTCCAGCGCCTGGTCCATGGCGTCCGGGTCGTCCTCCGCGTCGATGTGCGTGGTGGACAGCACACCGTCGCGGGGTGAGTGGAACTTCAGGATGTACGGCATCTTACTTTGCATCTTTCGGTCCCGATGTCGTGATGCGGTAACTGTCCGACGGGTCGTCGGGCGTGGAAAACTCCACGAACTTGCATCCGTCCAGCGTCACGGTCCAGAAGCGGTGCGGCGTCAGCGGGTCCAGCGTCATGCCTTGTCCCGGTTCCAGCACCGTCGAGATCGCCAACCGGACATCGTCCATGGAGGGGTTCCTGGGGGGCGCCGTCTTGACGAAGGACGCCTTCAGGTCGTAAAGCTCAAGGACCAGCTTCCCCTCCAGCACGAAGAACGTCTCCGTCTTGTGCACGTGATAGTGGATCGAGCACTGCCAGCCGTAGTCGAGTGTGAGGATCTTACCCGAGTAGCCGGCCGGTCCGTCCACGGGGTGCTTGGTGACCACGCAAAGCTCGTGGCCCCACTTCTTCTCAATCTTGACTGGGTGGATGTTTCTGAAGCCCATTATTCGTTCCAGTACGCTTTCAGCTCCCGAACCCCCTCTTCACCAAGGCCGGCCTTCTCAGCCTGCCCCACTGTAACATTTGTCCACACGACCTTGAAGTCCCTGTTTAAAAATTGGTCGGCCGTGATGCACAACCTGCCCCTGACCTTCTTGCGGGCGATCCCCAACCGCTTGCGCATATGCCACCAGGCCGTCGCCACAACCTCCGTGCAGCTGAAGGACATATCGTACTCGGAGCGGAGGTTCCGCATGGAACGGTGCAGCTCCTCCACGTTCTCGACCAGCGGGCTCTCCTCCTGCTCGGCCAGCAGCTTCAGCTCCTCCTCCATGTTGAACTTGAAGGAGGCGTCGTACTTGCAGCCGACGATGGCGTGGGCGATCTCAACGGCCTTCTCCCGGTCCTTGTCCTGCGCGTGCTTGGGCCTGAGGAAGATCATCAGGTCGCCCCGGGCCCACAGGGGGTGGCGCCTGACCACGCCCTCGGAGATCGCCTCAACGAGTTGCACCCTCGCGAGGTCGGGGGTCGAAAACGGCCTGTCAGGGGGGTCTACCGGTTGCACCCTCGCGGAGTCGGGGCCTTGCACGATGATGCCGGCGTGCTTGAAACACCCCGGGATTGCCGAGTTGGAGAAGATGTAGCCCTTCTTGGTGGCCAGCATGATGTCGCCTGGCTGCAAGCGCTTACAGGCATCAAGCAGGGTCTCGTAGGTGATGGCGTACTCATGGTGCGCCCAAGAGAACCGCGGTAGCGGGATGAACCCGAAGTACCACTCCCACCAGAACCTGACGTCGCCGGCCCAGAAGGCCAGGCGACGCCAGATGCGATAGAGGAGATGCTTGAGGCCGCCCGAGTCGGCGCTCCCGTCGTGGCGGCCGATGTAGGCGCCCCAACACAGGAAGAGGACAGCACTGATGATCCAAGCCATGACTCACCTCGTTTCAAGCATGAACCGGAACGCCACGTGGGCGAAGAGCACCACGCCGAAGATCAGCAGCACGAGCCCTATGGCCAGCAGGGCATAGAGGGCCTTCTTGGAACCGTTCTTCATTTTGTCTTCCCGCAGTGCGGACAGACGTTCTGCGCGCCTTCCTTGTCGAAAGGCAGCAAGTAGGTCCCAGCCGGACCCATAACGCCGGTCACACCGCCCGGTCCGACCGGATCTAAGTGAGACTCGGGGGTGGAAGCGTGGGTAACGCCCACCTGCTCCTCGACCGGACCGGTTGGCCCTGTTTGGCTGATGCAACCTACAGCACCGGGCGCACCGGGAACCGCCCTGTTTATCATGAACGGCTTGTCCACGCGCCGGCCTTCGGCCTGCGGCTCCTGGGTATAACCCTGCGCCCGCAACGTGTCCCTCGTCATGCTCACCACCGTTTCGAGCGGGAGCTGGCGATTTCCTCGCAATGTCTGGAGGAAGTAATGCGTGAGCGCCCCGCAGGGGCGTCCGTTGACAAAGGTGTCGGCTGCTGTTTGATCGGAGCGTGAGGCACTCACGAAACCCACGTCCATCTTCCCGCAGACCATGGCCCGCTCCATGCTCTTGATGTTGCGGGTCTTCAGGCCCTTGTGCCGCCAGGCGATGTCCTCGGGGACGGGATAGGACCGCGGGACGATCGTTGGGCCGTGCGGGTTGCCGGGCTGCGCCCGGGTCAGGTCGCCCGAGTGGCAGGAGTCGTTCACCCAGGTGAACTCAACCCCTCTGGGGATGCGGCTGAAGAACTCCACGTAGTCCTTGTCGGTCACCATCCCGTCCAGACACCACGCGAAGTCGATCGGGCAGAACGCCTCGAGCAGGCCATCGGGCTCGCCGCTGTAGGAGCGGGAGGGAAACTGCACGCCATGCCCGCTCTGGTGGAAGAAGACACGATCACCCTTCTTCACGTCCACCAGCCACTCCAGCCGCTTGAACATCTCCTTACGCGTGCAGCGGAAGTCGGTCAAGAGCCGGATATTGCCGGGGTCCCAGTCGTAGGCCCTGACCTGCTCGTTGGCCATGTCCTCTGAATCGTTGACGCAGCCGCGCAGCTCGGCGCCCGGGTACTTGTTCAGGCCAAACGTCAGGCCCTTCTCCTGCGGATACATCTTGACCAGCATGATGCGTCTCCTCTCGCGGATTGTACCTACGCCCGGACCGCTTTGGTATAGAACAGTTTCTCTACTTTCTGAGCCACCGCATCAGGCGGTCCACGCAGATCGGCAGGCTCGACGGGAGCGCCAAACGGTATGGGTCGGGCGTCCCTGTGGTCCATGATGCCCCAGTGCTTGTAGGCGGCCACGGTGGGCACGCCGAAGATCGCCGACCACAACGTCAGGCCCGTCTGTCCGCCCACGTGGACGCAGGCGTTGGAGACGAGCGCCATGCTGTACATGATCGTTGTCTTGGCCGGCCACTTCAGTTGCGGGTAGCAGCCTTCAGGTATGGGAAAAGCCGAAGTGAAGCAGTCCAGCACCAGCACGGGTATACCACGCCGGTTGAGAGACGTGCACACCTCCTGCCACCACTCGATCGACTGATTGCGGAAACCCTCGTACTTGGCGTCGTAAAGCGGCTGCAACGTCACGTAGAACGGGGGCAGATTGATCGTTTCGGACCAGCGGGACGTAGTCTGCAATGCCTCCCTGTCGGGCCTGATCGCGGGCTTGGGCAGCTTGTCATGCCTCATCCTTAGCTGCCGCCACGTCAGCCACAGCGACTGCGTGTAGAGCCGCTCACCGCGCGGAACGGGTATCGGGCTGGACGGCCCGCAAGCGACGTACGCCTCGTCCGCGATGCCGGCAAAAAGCCAGTCCGCGCTCATCTCGGGAAACGTGCCCGGCAAGCCGACGTTGTCCAGCACGATCAGCTTGCGGTTGGGATTGTGGTGGCGCCACTCCGACAGGTAGACGTAGGCCGCGGCCCGGTCGCCCATGCGGAACCCGCCCCCGTACCAGCGGGCCTTGTGCGGCTTGCAACGGCAAGCCATGTCGAAATACGCGGGCCGGTCTTGGCGCGGCCCAAGGATGTGTAGCCTCATTCTTTTAGTTTGAAGACGCAGGTGACGATGTTGGGCAAACCTTCCCGCATGCCTCTCACAGCGTCCTCCAGCGTCGATATCCTGATCAGCTCCATGTGGCTAAAGAAGGCCGCCAGCGACTCCACCGTGAAGTAGTGGAGGTGTTCCCCGGGTCGGTAGTGCTTCCAGCCCAGGTCGGCCGGGAACGTATCGGGTCTGTAGGGTATGGACACGATCACGTACCTGGCACGCATCTCGCGCGCCGGGGTGAGATCGGGGAAGTGCTCGAGCGAGTCGAAGAACGTCACCAGCTCCCACGCGAAGTCGGACAGCTCCACCTCACGGATGCCGTAGTCGGCCCCGTGCACGTCCTTGCCGTAGATGTCGAAGCCGTTCTTGCCTGCCAGCTTCAGGAAAGACCCGTTACCGTAGCCCACGTCCAGGAGCCTGCCCCCACTCACGAAGCCCTTCACGAAACCCAGCCGCAGGTGGTTCATCAGCGGCGTCGTCTCGTAGACGTCGTAGCGGGTGGCCACGTACTCCTTGTCGTAGATGCACTCCACCTCGGCGGGGTACTGGAAGATGTGGTCGCATGCGGGGCAGCGGAACAGCTCGCTCCCGCAGTCGCCGGCGGTGTCGTCACAGACGGGGCATTGCGGCATCACTTTCTCTCCTCTTACGTATCAGCATCTCCTCCGCGTGCTTGACCAGCAGGTTGGGGTCGGGCTTCCAGTCCTTCCTGATCAGCACCTTGCAGGGGGTGCCCAGCGGGTTCCAGGACCCGCGCGTGCGTTTGTCGTCGTTCTCCCTGACGGCACTGCGGTAGCCGCCATCGGTCCAGCACAGGTACGGCGTGCCGCACAGTCCAGAAAGAAGAGCCGGCCCGCTGGCCGGCGAGATCACCAGTTGTGCCGCGGCGATGAGATCACAGAGTCGGTTGAGCGGCAGGTTGCGGAGGTCGTCGGCCCCGTCCACGGCGGGCGCCTCGGTGCCGATGCAGCCGACGCGCATGCCGGCCAGGCCCTTGACCACGGCGGCTGCGTCATGCGGGTTCCAGGCGTGGTAGGAGCGCTTGCCCACCGGGCCGCGAATGTGGATCAGCACGTCATAGCGGTCCTCGGCGTTCACGCGCTTCTTGTCGCCCAGCTTCACGAACTGCTGGTGCTCGGGCTTGACGTAGCCGCCGGGACGCATGCGGTCGCCCCTGTACTTGGAGAGTTCCTGTTCGACGCGTGCCTGCTCGGAAGGGTTCGGGGTCAGCAGACGCCAGCAATCCTTCTTGCCGGACATGGTGTGGGGCACGAACACGGTAGCCGTATCGTAGAGGGCCTCGTGTCCTGCCGGCGCGCTGACCACAACCTGCTTGTACCCCTGCGAGCGTATGCGCACCCAGGCCTGCCAGGAGATCAACTCCCAGCCGAACTCCCCCACCCAAGGACCGGCAACCAGCGTCTTCATCTGAAATGCCTTGCTCCCTTCTCCGCGAACAACTTGAACGACTCATCCACGGACGCGTAAGGCGCCACGATATGCTGCCCGCTGGCCAATGTCTCGGGGTCGGCGTACGAGGTGAACAGGCCACCCATGTGCCCCCACTCGGCCAGGTTGGCCCAGTACCACATCATGCAGGGAACCCGCAGGACGTCCGCCATTATCCCCAGCCCGCTTGGAAAGGCAAAGAAGTAGCTGAGCGTTTCCATGAGGCGGAAGCTCTGACAGGGCGGCTGGTTGAGGTACCGGTAGACGCTGTGCCTCTTGGCCAGCTCGTCGGCCACCTGCGCCGTCTTGTCGTCGTACGGGGCGCCGATGGCCACGAAGACCGAGTTCTCGTGGAAAGCCTTGACCATCTCCAGGAACGCCACCCACTGCTGCACCGTCCACATGCCCAGGTCCGGGCGGTGTCGGTTGGAGCTGCAGTAGAACCCGATCTTCTTCTGGGGCAGGCTGCGCAGCATGCGCGCCGCCGGCAGCGTGTCGGGATGCGGGAGGTGGAGCTCGTAGTGATAATTCGTTGCCTGCATCGGAAAGGCTTCGTGCAGCGGATGCCCGGCCTCCAGCCAGGGGTTCAGGCCCAGGTAGTACGTCCCGTTCTTCAGTTCGGCCAGATTGGTGTCCTTCGGCGGCAGCAGGTTGGGCTCGATGTGCGGCACGTAGGAAAGCTTGCTGTACCCCAGGTTGACGATCCGCGGCAGGATGTTCACGTAGGGATGGCTGCGCCGCGGCTGGTCCCCGCACACGATGAAGCCGACCTGCCGCTGCTTGGACAGTTCCTCCACCTTCGAGTAGCACCAGGAAATGTCGCCGATGCCTGCGGGCACATGGAACTTGAGCATCGCTATACTCCTATGTACTGCTGCGGAAACGTGCTCTGCAGCATGAACATCCTGGAGGGGTGGGGCGCGTGCTTGAAGAAGAGCGCCTCCCCCCTCAGATCCTTGAAGAAGATCGGGTAACACCCCCGGTCCCGTACGAAGTCGTACACGCCGGCGATCACGTGGGGGCCGCACATCACATCGTCCACCAGGATCGCCGCCCCGTCCGGCGCGTGGTCGTAGCACAGGCACAGGTCGCCATAGGTGCCGGCACGCGTGTGCAGGCCGTCCACGTGGTAGAGGTCGGCCTTGGGCACCTTAACCAGCCGCTGCGAGTCGGCCACGATGATGTCGAAACGCTTGTAGGCCAACAGGCGCCGCTCCGCCAGCGGACGGCACTCGGCCGTCTCCGCGTAGGTATCGTAGCCCGTGTACTGTATCGCCCCGCTGGCCAGCGTGAACGTCCAGGCCGAGAGCCCCGCACGGATGCCGATCTCCACGATCTTCTTTGGATGCAGCACGTGGGCGATCAGGTACTTGCAGTAGTAGTACTCGGGGAGGAGGTCCGACTCGTGATCGGACATGAGATCCTCGTCCTCGAACAGCAGCGGCTCGATCTTGGCCTTGAACGCCTTGAAGGAGAGCGCGGTCCTGCGGATGCCCTTGACGAACGCCTGGAGTCGGTCTGGGTGTTTGAAGTCTTCGGCTGCGTCGAGATCAACCTGCATTGCACCCCTCCTCGTAGTTCACGCTTTATATCATCTTTCTCGATTCTATCCACAACTTAGCGACAGTGCTGTTCAAGAAGCAGCCTCGTGATGATCAGGCGGTTCTCCAGCCACATGTCACCGTCGGCAGCCTTGCGGTAATCGCAGCGGTTGGATAGCAGCAGCGCCACGCACTCGCAGAAACACTCTTCGCCGCCAAGCAACGCATAGAATGTCGGGTGGCCCTTCGGCGGGCTGATCTTGGCGCCCTTGCGCAGCACAACGTCCGTCGCTCGCAGGAAGACCACGCCGACATCGTAGCCCAAACCTTCCGCGTAGAGCGGCCCGTTCTTGAAGGTGTTCTTGTAGGACTTCTGCTTCGCCAGGTCGTATTTCTCCACCAGGTAGTGCCCGTATTCGTGGCGCATCAGCCACATCCCGCCCAACGCCTTGACGTTAATGGCGTGCTCTCCGTCTTGACCCTCGTACCAGGAACAAATATAGTCGAGGGGGTGCCACTTGCGGGCGACCCGTGAAACGTCGGGTTCACCGCGCGGCAGCTTCACTCCGAGCCTGCGTAACTGCGCGCGCACGCGCTTGTTGAGGACTTTAACATCTTCCATGGCTAAACCTCGAGAGAACGATGAACTGATCGAAAGCCCGTGGATGACCGCGGGCGCCATCGGTCTGCCGGCCATCATCACCTTCCTGCTGGCACGCCGCATACGCGCCGGTTCAATGGGCAACCGCCTGGCTCGTAAGATCAGGGAAAAGGGCCTGGCCCGCGAAGTGCCCAAGGGGGAAGCCTACGACTCGGACCTGCTCAACTACCTACAGTACGGCTCCAGGGCGCGCGGCATGCCCACGTCCGCCAAGTCCAAGCAACTCAAGGAAGTCTTCTTCTCGCCGATCTCGGAGACCCAGTTCACCAAGAGCCGGGTGCGCGGAGGCAACATCGGCTTCGGTAAGGAGATCCCGGGCATCGAGTCCAAGCGGATGGAGTCCAAGATCTTCGGCAAGGCCGTACCGGACCTGTATCCCAAAACCATCCTGGGCGACGAACTCCCCAGGCGCATCTTCAAGATCAAGGACCCCATGCGCCGGGCCACCGAACTGCAGAAGCACCTGGACAAGAAGCTCGGCAAGAAGTGGATCATGAAGGGCACCGACGAGTCGCAAACGGCCGGCACGCTGATCACCGAGAAGGACGACCTGCGGGAGATCCTGGCCGGGGCGCTGGCCCTCAACCCGAAAAGCCGCCTGAAGGTGCAACGCACCATCATGGACAAGTTCCTTGGCCGCCCCGAGAACATCACCTACAAAAGGCTCTTGAAGCTGCCCGAAGACGAGCAGGTGATCCTGCGGCAGCGCATCCCGGGCCTGCACGCCCGCGAAATGATGAAAGAGATGATGAAGCGCAAAGGCCGCAGGGGCCTGATGATTCAGAAGCGCTTCCCCATCGGCAAGCTCGGCCCCGTCGACGAGGCGGCGATCATGGCCACCACGGGGCAGCCCGCCAACCTGGAACTGCGCGTGCACGCCATCGGCAACAAGGTCCTGCCGGGCTCCACCGCTCACCGTTTCGGCGGCCTGTCGGAGCTCAGCGTCCTGGCCGGCCAGCGGCCCGGCTACTTCCGCACCGCGGAGCGCGCCGTCGAGAAGGCCCTCGGCAAAGCCAAGGGCATCAAGCCGAAATACGTCAAGAACCGTGCCTTCAGCTTCGACGTGGCCATCACGCCGAAGGGCAAGGCCCGCATCATTGAGACCAACCCCGAAGGCTTCTCCGGGCTGGTCCACCAGTCCCCGCAGCTGGGCGGCCTCTTCGACCCGATCTCGGCCGTACGCAGCCACCGCATGGTCTCCGACCTCCAAGGGCAGACCACCATACCACTGGCCGCGCTACGCTCGAGCCTGGCAGGCGGCCTGGGCTACGGCGGCCTGGCCACCCTGCGCGAACTTACCGAATAGCAAAGGAAAAAGCGTGATGCCCGGCGCCCTTCTCAGGGCACCGGAGTGTTACCTCCGACCGGCGCCCCGCACAGGGGCGCCGCACAGGTCAGGATTGCCACGGCCAAAAGCCGTAACAGGCTCTGTGAACGACACAGACGGCCGCGAACGCGGACCAAACCACGAACAGGACCGTATCGTCCTTTGTGGCCCACATGACGAAACGGTGGATCGTCTCGTCGATGCGGTAACCCAATGACTTCTTGTCGCTTGTGTCTTGCGGCATCGATCTCTCCTTTCGCGAGAGCTATGAGCTTCAGGCTCGAGCTTAGGAAATGGTACCGCAGGTAGGCGTGTTTTTTAGGTAGTATGGCGCGCGCCGGAGAGACCTCGGAGGGGTTGAGGTCTCCCCGAACGCGCTCCCCCCACTGCCTGACGCAAAAGTTGTTCTACTGCACATTGAACACTTTAATATTAACATCAGACACAAGGGAACTCAATCCTGAAAACTGCCTACCAGCACCGACGCTTGCGGAGCGTAGACCTCGGTCAGGAACGCAACTGCAGTGGCTCTCACGTCTTCCCTGATCTCGGAGTCCCTGATGAGATGACAGAACTGAATGTCGCGCAGCCGGCTTTCCGGGCGTATGTTGCACAAGCGCCAGCAGTAGCTGACCTTACACCACTCCGCCAACTTGTTGCGTTCCCAGAGGTCGGCAACCACGGCGGCATTCATCTGTGAAAGGGAGGAAATTCTGATCCTGAGGCGACGACGGCGAGCCTCACGAAAAGCGGCATTCAAACCGCGTTCGAGAGCCCTGGACCCGTCAATGCGGATGGCGCCCAACTCTCCAAGTGCCAACAGCAGTGCGGAAGCAAAGGTGGCCAAATCCAAGCACACCTCCCCATCCCCCGCCGAAGAGTACCGTGGGAAAAGTTTTCCGTAAAGACCTTGCACATGTTTTCATGCTTGACGCCTGACCGGCCCACTACAGCCTTTCGGCCGCCTCCAGAAAAGAGTCCAGCGTCCTCTGGAACTCGGGATCGTCCTTCTCGTCTTCCTCCAACGCCTCCATGGTGGCCGCCATACGCTCGATCACGGGCTGTATCACGATGTCGTTACACGTCTTGGCTCGCCGCATGCACCTCTCGGCGCTGACCGGCATCACCATGTAGACGCGCTTCCAGCGATCGTCCTTCCACTGGTCACGGTGCCAACGCATCGTGTTGACGGCGTCCAGAATGACATAGTTGTGCCCCACCCTGAACAGGGACTCCACCATGGTATGCACACATGACCATACCATCGGCTCCATGCGCTTGTTGCTTCGCTCCCCGTGCATGCACCAGCGCACGATGTCCGGGCACACGATCGGGGCGAAGAAGTGCTTGGACAGGTTGCTCGCTATCGTGCTCTTACCCGAACACGGCAGCCCCACCATCATGATCAGCCGCTTGTCGGCGTGCGTGTCATTCGGGTGCTTGGTGCGGTCGTTCGGCGGCGCCGCCATCTCCTGCGACAGTGGCTGCACGCTCAGCGTGCTCCTGGCCGCCGCCAGCTCGCTGATGACCTCGAACCCGAGGTACCAGTGCCGGTCGTAGAACAGCCTGCCGCGGTCGTACCAGATCTCGCACAGGCCGTTGTTACCCATGCGGACTTCAACGCTGTGGCTGTTGGCCGACAGGTCGGTGATCGGGCCCAGCAGGACCGTGTGGTTCTCATCCGTCTTGTCGGGGTGCGGGTTGCCCCCGTAGAGCTTCAGGTAGCACGGGTTCTCACGTGGAGGCATCACTGACCTCCTTGTCGCGAAAATCGCCCCACTTTCCCTCGAAGTCGCACTCCTCCGCGAACTGGACGGGCTCGTCCTCGCTCGCGGCCGGCCAGCCCTGACAGCTGGCGGGCGCGTCCTCGTCGTATTCAACGTCGCCATGATCCTTGGGGGGATCGTCGGTCCCGTCGTCGGTGAGCGTCACCCACTGCTGGGTGAGCACCGTGAACGGGCCGTAGCTGCCGCACTTCGGACAGCGTCTGCCTTCGAGACAGTTCTCGTTGGGGTTCTTACTCTCCTGCGCTGCTGCTGCCTTCTTCTTCTTTTTCGGCATGGTTTGCTCGCAGACTCTGGATACGTTTCCCGAAGGCAGACTGGTCCAGCTTGGACCGGGCCTCCTTACACTCCGTACAGACGAGCACGCAGTTGCGCTCGTCGTCGGAGTCGCCCCGGGGGTCCTTGTAGTCCACCGCGGCCACGAGGGCCGCATCCACCTGCGCCTTGTTGCGCGGGTTGAAGACCTTCCTCCTGCACCAATGGCAGTGCGGCTCGATGGAGAGCCGCCTGCGCAAGAACGCGTCCCCGGTCAGTACGGGGAGGCGCGTGGGTCGGTTGTAGCGGTGCTTGCCCATTATCCCTTTACCTCGGTGTCCGAAGTTTCATGCATCTCCTCCACGGCCACGGCGTCCATCCCGAACGCCAACAGAAAGTCCTTGAGCGGCGGGTTGTGGTCGAAGATCCTGAATATGTAATCCCAGGACTCGTTCACGAGTTCGTTCTTTATGTTCCAGCATCTGCACGCGTAGTAGAAGGCGTGCCCGTGAACGTTGACCACCCAACCCCTGCAACATTTGCACCCCGGACAACGCGCCAGCCGATACGACCTCTTCGGGCTGATTCTGCCGCCGTAGATGTAGTGCTTCATGAAGTGTCGGAAGATGGGGTTGTCCTTGTAGGTCCTAATGAAGGAGCTGCCTGCTATCTGCTGATCCGAGAACATCCTCGCGTTCCCCTCCGTTCGCCTCCACGGCATCGATCCCGAAACCCAGCAGCAGGTCCGTCAGCCGCGGGTTCGCCTCGAAGTAGTTCCTCAGCGTCGTCAGGCGCTCCCGAAACGCCCGAAACGCCTGATTCGGCGAGCTGCACTTGCACCCGTACCGCCAAAGCGTCCTCTCCTGGAAGACGAACCAGCGATGAACTTCGCCGCACCGGGTACAGATGAGAATGCGGTACGACCGCCCGACCAGGTCCGCGGGCGGCATCGCCGGGTGCCATATGTCGTAGTGTTCGACGAAATACCGCAGGAGCGGGTCGTTCTCCAGATCCCGCTTGTCGAACCACCAGTCTGCCTCGCCAAGCTCCCACGTCGAGGGTTCGTTAGTCAGCGCCATCTTCCAACTCCGCCTGGTCGATCCCGAACGACAACAGCATGTCCCGCACCCTGTCGTCCTCCAGATAACGCCAAATACACCGCCACCGCTCCTTGTACACGTGCCCGCCCCCTTTGGACGGGTGGCGCTTGCGGTCGCCGTGGTAGCACCGGAACGCGAACAGCACCCCGCCGTAGATGAACCAGTAGGCCGGCTCACCGCAGATCTCGCAGCGGTCGGTCCGGTAGGACCTGCGCTTCACGTCCCTCAGGATCACCTTGCGATGCAAACTGCTGAACTCGAAGTGGCTGTAGAAGTACTGCGCCACCTTGAGAAAGGTCTCGTTCTCCGAGAGGTGGTGCTCCATGTAGTAGCGTCCATACCTCGATGCGTCCCGCATCAGCCTGCGCAGCTCGCGCGTGATGTCAGCCTTTGACGTCGGCATCCGCCAGATCCAGCATGTCCATGTCGAACGCCAGAAACAAGTCCCACGCCTTCGGGTTCTTCGATGCCCACGCGGACAGCGCCTCCCATAACACAGGCCAGTTCTGCTTCGCCCCTCCGCACTGGCAAGGACGAAAGTGAAGCTGCGGTGCCACGACCTCAAAGGGCTCGGCCGGGTACACGAAGAAGCCCACTGCCTCTTTGCAGCGCCGACAGCGCCGTGTGCGGAACACGCGACCATCCATGCGACGTGCCATGAAACTATCCCGCACGCGCATCGTGAAGACGTCACACGACGTCGGTGGTTTCAGCGCCATCGTCTTCCAGGTCCACCGGATCGGTACCCGCCAGCAGCAACAGATCGAAGAACTTGTCGTCCTCAAGCCAGCGACCCACCTGCTCCCAAAAGAGACGATACAAGCGCCCATACTTGATGCCCGGGATCTTGTCGAACTCCTTCGCATTGCCGTGATAGCAACCCACCATGTACGGGAACGCCCTGTAGACGAAGACGTACAGTATGGCGCCGCAGTTGACGCAACGGCGCTTGAACGAGCGGGCCTTGACGTCCCGCATGAAAACCCGCGAACGGTGCGTGTAGTTGTGGATGAAGTAATCCCGCACACGCAGAATCCGCGTCGCGCGCTTAGCCGTACCTTCCGGCCTCAATTCCCAAGTTGAGGTCTGCCTATACGTCTTGTCGCTGTGCAGCGTGTTCAAGCCGCGCGTCAGCTCGGTTTGTTTCACAGCCCTCCTCCAAGTCCAGAATGTCCAGGTCATACGCCAGGAAGGCGTCGATCGCAGCCGGGGTGCGCATGATCACCTCCGCCACCTCGCCCCACAGCATCTTATTCCCGATCGTAAGGCGGCGGGCCGCCCCGACATCACACGTACACTCGTCCCTGTACTTCGGGTCGAAGCAGGAGTGCAGCCACACCCCGATCGGTTCCCCGCAGTCCTCGCACCGGCGCCATCGGTAGAAACGGCCCTTCAGACAATGCTCCATGCTGTGAGCGCAGAGCTGTACACCCACCTGCCACTTGTCAGGCTCGCGAAAGCGTGCCATCTTGCAGATCCACCAGGTCCAAGTCGTAGTCGAACAGCATGTGAAGCTCCTGTTCCCTGTCCTGCAGCTCGTTGGCGATGTCGAACCAGCTGTGCACCATACCCTTCCGGCCCAGGCGCAACCCGTCGCGCCAGCACTCGCAAGTCTCGCGGAAGAACAAGTTCCACCGCTTGCCGTTCTCCTTCTTCTCCTCCAGAACATACCCGTAAGGAGAATTGCATGCGTCGCAACGGCCCGTGCGGTACATCCTGTTCATCCTGTGAGCGTGGAAGTGCCTCAACAGCTTGAACGCCAGGTCCCAACCATCCTTGCTTACGCTGCTCAACGCCCTTCGTCCTCCAGATCAAGCAGGTCCATGTCGAAGTCGAGCAACATCGACAGCTCCCGTTTCTTGCTCATCATCTCCCCGGCCATCCACACGAAACTGTGCGCATACTTCGTCCTCGCGGCCCGGCGCTTGTTCTGGCAGCATTTGCACCGCTCCAGGAACAACAGCGCGTGGGTGGTGAGCAGATACCCGTATGGCTTCCGGCACTTCTCGCACCGCCCCACGCGGTACATCCTGTTCACCCGGTGCTTCTCGAAATGCGCCTTCAACAACTGGGACACACGCCACTTCTCGCGTACCAGGCTAATCGCCGTTGCCCTCCTTGAGATCAAGCAGGTCCATGTCAAAGTCGAACAGCATCGACAGCTCTTGCTGCTTCCCGTAGAGCAGGGCCGCCAGGTCGCTCCAGGTGTGGGCGAGCACCTTCTTCATGGCCCGTATCGGGCTCTCGTTGCACACGCAACTCTCCTTGAAGTTCAGCTGTCCGTGCGAATTCATCACGTAGCCGTAGGGCTGTCCGCACGAGCACCGGCCGGTCCTGTACATGTTGTCCACGCGATGAAGATAGAAGTGGTTCACCAGGGCGTCGACCAGCTCCCACCGGGCGTTTATCACACCCTCGTTGTCATGCATTCGTTTCAGAACGCTCACGCTTCCTCCAGATCAATCAGGTCCATGTCGAAAGCCAGCAGCGCATCCAGCTCGCGCTTGTGATCCAACAGCAAATCGGCCAGGTTCGCGAACGTGGTCGGCGCCGACTTGTCACGTGCCCCCTTCAGCACGCAATGGCAACGCAACGACGCCCGCAGTTGCTCGCCCTTGGCCGGCAGGAAGAACCCGACGGCCACGTTGCAGCGCGGGCACCGGTGCGTGCGGTAAAGACGCCTAAGGCGGTGCTTCTCGAAATGCTCCCGCAGTCTCGGAGCCAGGTCCTCGGCCCTGAACTGACGGATGATCGAGTCGTCCGTGAGGATATCCCGTATGTCCGTGTCCCACTTCTTGAGCTCCTCAACGTCCTTGGTGAACTTGGGCGTGATGATCTTCTCGAACTTGGGCCGCCCCCGCCGCCTCGGGGACCCGCTGTGCTTCGGAGCAAACATCGGCTTCCTCCACTTCCACGGCGTCCATGTCGAACGCGAACAGCATGTCCGCCAGGTGCGGGTGCCGGAGCAGGAAATCGCCCACGTGGGCCCACATCGCCCGATGTACGTCGTCCTTGCGCTCCCCCTTCAACGTACAGAAACACCGGTCCTGGTAAACCGGCTCCCCGTTCAGGGCAATGTACCACCCCTTTCCGGCCACCCCACACTCCTTGCAACGCTCGAGCGCGTAGAGCCGTCCCTGGCGGTGCGCCGAGAAGTGGCGCCGCGCCATTACGCTCAACTTCCGTGAAAGCCGCTCAACTTCCCACCACGGCAAACTCTTCAAGTGGTCAGACATTCGCTTCCTCTACGTCCACGGCGTCCATCTGGAACGCCGTGTACAGGTCCAGCAGCCCGGGGTGGTTCAGGAAGAACATCGCCACCTCCTCCCATCCCAGCACAATGAGGTTGGACTGGTGACAGTTGCACAAACTCGCGAACAGGGAAGGCTCCTCTTTCCTGCGGAGGCTGGGAATGTGAAACTTGCAGTGGCTATAGCAGGCCGTACAGCCAGTCACGCGATACAGCCACGCCTCCTCCCTGACCAGCAAGTCCTTCAGCGCCGGAACCATCTCGGCCGCCCGTTGGCGCCTCTTGAACCACTCCACTTCCTCTTCCAGGTTCCTGGAAGCGACGCGCTCCTCAATGTAGCTCAAGACCGCCCTCATCTTGTCATCCACGCACGTGCACCTCGAAGATCTCCTCGACGGCCACGATCGGACCCGCGGACCTGACGTGCTCGGGCAACAGCCTCTCTCCGACCTCCGTGCGCCACTCCGTAGGATACCTGACCATGTCGCCGGGCACGCTGTCGCGCTTGAACTTCACGGCGCATTTGAGCAATCGCCCGTCGTGAAGCACGGTGACCAGCCAGCAGACGTCGTCATTCATCGTCTTCCCCTTCGGGTTCGTCATCCTCCGCAATCGGATTGTCGTTGCCGGCCCGGTCGATGTTCAGGGCCAGCAGCAGGTCCATCTCCGGCTGGTGCGCACGGAAGTACTCCACCAGCATCTCCCAACTGCGCGGCTCGATGTTCGGGCCGTTGTGGTAGGTGCACTCACAGCCGCTGTCGTAGAACAGGCGATCGTTCTCGTCGACGAAATACCCGATCTGATAATCGCAGCGCGTGCACGTCCTCAGCGTATAGAAATGCGGCGAACGGTAATGCTTCAGGAAGTGCTGTACGATGGGGTGCTCCCGCAACGTACCGGGCCCGGCAGCCCTCATGCTAATTGTCGGCATCCTCCTTCTCCTTCATTTCCTCCACCAGCTTCAGGCACTTGGCGTGCAGCTCGGAGTGTGGCTCCATGAACCGCTCCATGACGCGGTTGAAGAAGATGTTCGCGAACGACTCGACAAGGTCGGCGTCGGTCCCCATATGCCGGGCAACTTTATCCGCCAGGTAATGCTCCCCCGTCTCGCAGTGGAAGTCGCCCTTGCCGTCAGGCTCGAACACGAACTTCGCAACCAGCTCGTCGGCCAGCGCGCTGGCCGGCGTACCGTCGCCGTCAGTCATCCTCTTTGTCCTCCGTCGACACGATTGTCACGGTCCCGATCGAACCGTCGTTGGCCGGCATCACGTCCGGCACCTCGCCTTCGGGCTGGTCCCACTTGGGGTCCCAGACCTGCATGAGGATCAGCTCCTCCTTGAGCGCCTCGCGCAGCTCGGGCTCACAGTGGGCGATGGCGTCCTTCCAGGTGGGCCAGCGCCCGTGCTCCCCGTGGAACTTATACTGGTAGTACATGCTGCCCGGGTTGTGCGGCTCGCCCGGCTTGTGGTCCACCGCGCACTCCTGGCAGACGCCGGGCTTGGGCGGCAGCAGCTTGAAACCCTTACTCGCCATCGCGCTCTTCCTCGTTCATCCGGTCGCACAAGGTTTGTGCCTCCTCGTGAGACAACCCTGAATCGAGAACCACTTTCGCCTTCGCGTCGTAGACCGCGTACCCGTCGGGATACGGCCAGACGCTCCTGCGTACCTTCCAACGTTTACTCGCCATCCGTCATCTCCATCTCCGTCTCGTCCTCGTCGTCCACGATGGAACCGTGGAACTCGTCCACGTGCGTGACGGACCGTTCCTTGACCAGCTTGTCGCGCTCCTTCTCTAGCTCCTTGATCTTGCCGTTGAGCACGTCGATCCGGGAGTTGAGCACCAGGTACCGCTTGCCCGCCCGCAACGTGTACTCCGTATCGCCCTCGTCGCCCGAGTAGCGGGCGGAGGCCTTGGCCATGTCCTTCTGGTCCATGATCATCTCACAGCACTTCAACCAGCCCCTCATGATGTCGTCCGCATCGGAGTGCCGGATGGTCACGTAGTCCATCTCGATCGTGACCTTCTGCCGGTATTTGCCGTGCCGCTCCACAGACACGTACCGGTCCAGATTGCACCTGAGCCAGACCTCGTCGAAGCAGTTGACCACGGCGTCCTGCGTGCCGCGCTTGGTCGCCTTCGTGCGGGTAATAAACTCCCCGCTGATTGTGAAGTATGCACCCATCAGTCGATTCGCTTCCTTTCCCTGTGGCCGCAGTCCCAGTAGAACCGCTCCGCGGAGGGGTGCTCTATCGGCGCCCACTCCGAGAACTTGTGTTTGTGGGGCGGCCTGTAGAACATGTGCTTGCCGAAGAGCATGCCCGCGATCATACCGATCGCGAACAGCGTGAAGTTCAACACCACCTGCATGTACGTCGCGTCATCCATCAAAAGAGTAGTCCTCCGACGTCGCTCTTGATTATGTTGTCCAGGAGCTGCTCGGGCGACAGCCCGGCGGCCCTGAACCGGGCCGTGTCCTCGAGAAGACGGTCCATCTCCGCCTTCGCCCCCTCCCCCTCCATCATGTTCTTCGCGTGCTCGATGAACTCCTGGAAGAAGGCGCCGTCGCCCACCTGAGACATGGTCGCCAGCGCCGTCGCGCGCCACTCCGCCAGCGTGATGACCCCGTACTTGACGTAGGCCGGGTTGGAGATCGACTTGATCGCCTCCTTGGAACTCTCCAGCGACATGCGCCCGGTCTCGAGGTCGATCTCGAGCTCCAGGCGGGGGTTGGGCAGCGCCCCGCCCCCGCCTATGTAGCCATCAAGGTTGTTGATCATACCTCACCGATCTGCACGAACTCGCCGGAGAGAATCTGCAGCTTTCCGTTCTTCTTCACCATGTACTGCCCCTGCTGGACCTTGACGATCTCGGCCTGCGGTTCGCTGGGTGCAAGGTAGCCCTCGTTCCAGTCCGCCAGGCACACCGTCATGTCCGGCGGCAGCTCCTTCAACCTCTCGGTCATCTCCAGTACGGTCATTGGGTTGGGTCCTCGAAGTCCTCGTAGGGGTTGCCCTCGATCATTACGGCCAGCGGCACCGGCCGGAAAAACTGCTCGCCGTCCTCTTCCTCCACGGACATGGCACACACCAAAGCGACCTGCGCACCGTCGCTTTTACGTATGCTCGACACCAGGGACAGGTCGCCCAGCTCGGCGGCCTTCTCCAGCATCGCGAAGTTGTTCTTGTCGCCTTCCCTCAACGCGGGAATGTCAGGCATCCTTCACCTCCTCGCCGAATATCTCGCGCCAGCGCGCGGCCCCGATCTCCTGCTTCAGGATGTCCAGCTTAACCTTCACGTTCTTGCACTCGTTCTCCGCGTGCTTCTGGAGCGCCAGGCTCTTGTTCGCGTGTTCGTTCAGCTCGTCGCGACGCTTGCTGACCTTCTCGAGCTCCTCAGACACTTTCTTCAGGTCCCTTTTGGCGTCGTCCAGGTCCCGCATCATTTCGTTGATCCGGTCCTTCGACTCCGAGACTTCGTTCCGTAGCTCCTCGAAGGCAGGCTCGGTCAGCTGACCCATCAGAAACATGGGCCGCATGACCTTGTAGACATGCTGCACGTTGGCTTCCTTCTCCAGCGTCGCGCTGTAGCTGCAGCCGTCCTTCTGGTAGGGCGGCAGGTACACGACCGCGTCGCCCGTCTCGCGCTCGACCCGCTCCTCCCACAGGACGGCGAGCAGGCACCACCCCTTGCCGGGCAGGCTGGGGGTGTCGTGAAGCACGATGTTGGCGAACTTGTCCGGGTCTGCGATCTGTGCACATTCCATCGGCTTGATCGTGATCATGTGCGCGACCTCTTCCTGGCCATGGCCTTGAGCTCGTCGCAGTTGGCCACGTGGTGGCCGTGACACGCCCCGCAGTACGGACAGCGGGACGCCTCGGCCTTGGCCTTGGCGGCCCTCTCCTCCTCGATGCGCCGGGCCTCGTCGGCTCTCGCGAGCGCTTCGTAGTCCATCAAGCGATCTCCAGTGCTTCCAATACGCCGGTTACGTCGGCGACCATGAACATCCACCAGGCCGAACTGGGCTCTGGCCCATCTCCACCTGAACGCTCGCCCGCGAAGGCCAGCTGAACGTCCGCGTCCGACGCCGAGCGCCGGCACGAGAAGTCGCGCCGCACGATCTTGCCTTCCCACAGCCCCACGAACTCGTTGACGAAGTCTGGTCCCGCATCCACCACCTGCTCAAGCAGGTCAAGCTGCGCTTCGGTCGGATCGCCGAATATCAACGAGGAGTAGCGCGCGCCCTCCCCTCGATCGCGAAGGATCTCGGAGACGGTTTTTGCGTCCGCTCCATCCGTCAGCACGCCGTCTGCCCTCTGCCGCACCTGCGTGAACAGGTTGATGGCGTTGAGTACCTTCTGTGGGTCTAGAGAAACAGGGCCCTCGACGAGGTACCCGCAAAGATCAGCTCCCATTACCAGCTCCTCTCCGGGTGATAGCCCCAGCCCCAAACGCGGGGATGGGTCTTGACCAACTCTGTGAACTTGTGGTCGTACTCCGCTCCGTGGAAGTCCGACCAGATGTCCATCAGGACCGTATCGAACTTCCTCGTGTTGCCGTTCATCCCGGCATAGACGTCCTTGACGAAGATGTTGATCTTCCTGCCAAAGTCGCGGACGAGCTGCTCCCCGAAGAAGTTGGCCACGTCCTTGTCCTTCTCGTGCACGACCAGGCTCTTGACCGTCTTCTTCTCGCAGACCTTGCGGGCCAGCCAGCCCATGCCCAGTCCGCCCATCAGCACGCGCCCCTTCGCCTTGCGCACGCCGGCACGCTGCGTGATGACCTCCATCGGTGTCAGGGACATCCACACGTTCCCGAACTCGTCGTGCAGCACGGGGATCTTCACCGGCCCCGTGAACGCAACCTCGCCGCGCTTTCGGCCCTGCGCGATCGACAGCGTGCTGCGCATCTTCCTCAGCTTGCCGGAACAAAGCTGCAGCGGGATGCCCATCCCCTCCCACGGGCTGCCCATGCGGTGTGTCTTCATTTCCATCACACCGAAGCGGAACTTGCCTATGGGTATGCCTTCCTTACAGATCTTCGGGCCCGGCAGCGGCTTGACGCCCTTCATCTGCGGGCACACCTCGGCCAGCCACTTCCTGTAGCTGGGCGCGTCGATCACCTGCAACTCCTGCGAGAACGGAAACTTCTCCGTCCACTCCTGAGGCTCAGGTTCGTATGACATCGCCTTCCTTTTCCTTCGGGATCATGACCACCCCGGCATCCTTCACCTCCCGCCAGGGAAAGCTGGCCAGACACTCGCCCTTGTGGCCCATCACGGAGATGCGGGCCTCGGGGCAGATACGCAGCACGGCGGCGTCCGTGAACACGGACACGCGCTTGGCGTCCACCAGCCGCACCTTGATGACTTCGTCCCGGGTCACCGGGTAGTCCAGACATATGCCTTGATTCTTCAACGCTTCCTCCTTTTCGATGCCGGCACCGGAGTCTTGGTGATCTCGTACGTTTCGTACCAGCCTGTCTTCCACAGACTTCGGGCCGTCCACTCGCCCTCGGGTATCTGGACGTTGCCCTGCCAGCCCCGCCACGAGCGGTGCCAACCTTTTACGTCCCGTCGCACGGTCACGTACGCCCAGCCCAAAATAGGGTGCAGCAACCTGCAAACGTCATCGAGTACCGCTTGTCGCTCTGCTTTCGTAGGTAGGATGTTCAGGACGTAGGTGCACAACACTACGTTGTAATGCTCGTCTTTCAGTGGCCCCCTATCGGGAAAGTAGCAAGGGTCCCACCTATCTGCGTGCAGGAAATACGCGTCGGTCCCGTACCCGCAACCGTAATCCAAGATCACGTCGGGAGGGTTCCACCCGTCAGCGGCTGGAAGAATAAGCCGCGCATCCACCAAGCGCTCCACGGGTGTCGATATCTTCGTCCGGTGTCTAGCTGTCCGATCTTTCATCAGTAGTTCGTCACCTTGGGCTCTCCGGTGATCTGCCCCTCGATCTCGAACTGGAAGAGGATGTCCTCCTCGTCGAGGTGGCTCGCCTCCCTGAACTCCTCCCACTCCACCTCCGGGGCGGCGTGCACCTGCACGTTGCCACCGCTGTCACGGTAGACCGTAAGGAAGAAATCATCCTGCTTGCGAAGCTCGTCCTGCAGCTCGCGTATCCGCTCACGCGCCTTGGGCACGTGGCTCCCGTCCATCTGCGGGTTCTTCAACAGCATGTACGCCTCAGACGCGAGTGTAATCGGACTTCGGCTCATCTTTCGGCTCCTGGTCCTTTCTGCCTGCCCAGACCTTCCAGTCCCGCCCGAAGGCCAGCTTGTATTCCGCCGCCAGGTACTCGGCCCCGCTCTTGCTATGCGCGAAGTCGACCTTCTCCGGCTCGTTGTCCAGGTAACGTCCCCAGATGCTAATGGTTCCCACGCAGTCTCCTGTAGTTCTTGTAACGGTGTTCGACCATGCCCATCTTGGGCGGCTTGTTTAACTTCCTCGGCGGACGATTCGTCGTCCAACCCGGCTGCAACCCCGTCGACCCCGACGTGCCCGTAACATCCATCGGCTGAACGTAGTAGGCCGTATAGATCATGATGTTGCCCTCCACGGGGAACGTGTCCTTCTCCCCGTTCGAGCTGGTCTCGGACGGCACCAGCAGCTGTCCGTCGAAACTGACCATCGGCTTGTGTCCGTCCGCCAGGTCGGCGTCCAGCCTGCGGTCCTGCCGCGCGGCCAGCCAGCGCATGGAAATCGGGCGGCCCATGGGCGCATCGACGCGCACCTCGGCCCGGTCATAGACCCTGTCTATGTCGACCAGCCGGTAGAGGATGTTGTCCTCGTGCCACTTGAACAGCTCGTACAGCACCACGGGGTCGTCCGGGTCGCCCTCCTCCAGCACGATCATGGGCCACTCCGTGCGCGCGACCTCCTTGTAGCCTTCGCTCAGGGTGACTCGGGAACATCTGAACATGAGCTTCTCCCCGGTATGAAGTACGCGCGGCCGTTGAAGTCGAACAAATTGGTGGAATCCACGGTCGTGATCCATCGGTCGCGGAAGACCAACAGCCGCTTGCCACTACATCGGTCGTCGGGTCCCCACACCCACGTCCCCGTGAACTGCGGGCGCGGAAACATCTCCTCCATATCCTTCGCTCTCCTAACCTTCAGGTAGGCGTCCACGGCCAGCCAGTCGTGGTTCACGTTGTACGGAACGCCCCAGTAGTTTTGCTCGATGTGGCTAATCCTGTCGTCATAGCCAGGGATAACGCGCACCACAGCCCACTTGTCGTCCCACCCGAACCGCTCGTTGATGAGCACGGGGTCATTGGGCTCGCCCACCTCCAGCACCACGGCGTCAGCCAGCTTGTCAGCCTCGGACGTGCCCTTCTTCTGCATCCACAGCGCAGCCTTGAACACAGGCAAACCTCCCCGTACCCTCGCCGTTGTGGCCCTCCACGATCTTCATCTCCCGGATGAGGTTGACCAGCCTGACCCGCGGGTCCATGGGGTCGAGATCCGTATTGGTCAGCACGTACAGCACCAGCTCGCAGAAGTCGCGCATGTCGATCTCGATCCCGTGACTGCTCGACAGCTCTTTCGAGAACAACATCACGTGGTCGGCCGTCCACGTCTTCGCCGTGATGGTGTGCGAAGCGTCGCTGCTATGGCTCAACTTCAGGCTCATGTCGTCACCTCCACGCGTATCTGCCCGTCCTCCAGCTTCAACACCCAATCCACGGCCTGCACGCCCCGCCTGAAGCGCTCGGCCCGCACCATCTCGCTGGCCACACCCTCGAACTTGTCGACCCACCTCAATTGGAAGAAGTCGTCGCCCGGCTCCCGCTTCAGCATCTCCCGCAGGTCCTCGAAGCACATGAAGTCCGTCACGGGATCGAAGGTGTGCAGCTCGCTCAGATACAGGAACAGCGCCGTGTTGGCCGACACGTCCCAGTCAGGATCTTTGAACGGCCCCTTCTGTATGGGGTAGTTGCCCCACAGCGCCGGGTACCTACGCAGGTCGATCACAAGTTCTCACTCGCACGCTCGCAGGCGAAGCGCAGGATGCGCCACTCCTGCTCGGTGAACGTTTCGGTGATCGGCGGACCCGGCTCTTCCCGATGAACCACGTCCAGGATGAAGTGTGGCGGGCCGCCGATCACCTCGCCCAATCTCTTATGCATGTGCTTCAGCGCCAACCGTATGTCGTCGGCGTTCGATGACGTACCCCACTCGGGGTCGTAGCTGTCGGACACGGGTCCGGGCATCACTCTTCCCCTATGCGTGTGAAGTTCTTTTCGTTGAACATGTCCGTCATTTCCCAAATGTCCTTGATGAGGTCGGCGCAACGATTCAACGACTCCCTGTCCCCTTCCTTGGCGAGCGTCCCCATCTCCCTGAACATTGCCAGGATCTCGTCACCAAAAACGGGGGCCGTATGTTCGCTCAGCAGCTCCATGAACTTTTTCAGCCCATGGAGTTTCAACCTGGAATGCAGCATCGAGGTCCACGTCTCTCTGGACATCGCCCCCACGGCCACCTTGCCCGTGTCGGAGAACAGCCCCATCAATGCGTCCGGCATTTGGATGTGTCCCTGCTTGCCGTCCTGAAATCCGCCGCTGCCCAAAAACCCGTCCATTATCGCTAACATCGCCCGTCTCCGTAGATGAAGGTGTTGTTCAGGTGCACCCCCGCGCTGGAACGCGCCCAGTACTTCCTGCGTCCCAGCGGGTTCCGGCGCCTACGCTTCCACTCGCGCTCGTAGGCCTTCTTCTCCTCCTCCGTCGGCTCGGGCGGGAGCGGTACGTCCAGCCACTTCGCCACGATCTCCCTGCGTCTCTTTTCCTCTTCGCTAATCGGCATCGACACCCCATCGCTTGAGAAACGCACGCCCCTTCTTCGAGGCTCGCCATTGATAACGCCCGTTGGCGTCACGACCTGACCTGCTCTCGACGAAGCCCAGCTTGCTGAGGCAACGCATGTCCCGCTTCCGGTCCGAGCCTATATGGCGCCAACCTCTTGCCAGGTGCGCCAGCAAGTCGAACCGCCGCATCCTGACCAGCCGGGTCTTGCCCAAATCGACGTTCCCGAACACGTTGGAACGCTTCAACGGCGCGCCCCTGGTCAGCTCGTCCGTCTCGATCTTGAGCGCCTGATCGGTCAACACCTTGGCGAGCTTCCTGAGCGTGGCCGGGTGTCCGGGCAGCACGAGGCACCTCTTCAGAAGATAACCGTTGAACACGTCAACCGGTTGCACGTGCATCGTGTAGTCCGACAACACGCTGAACGCCACCCCGCCGGAAGTGGGCTCCTCGGGGCCGCCCAACGGCTCCGCGTGGCTGTACGGGAAGCTCACCACCTTGAAATCCACTTCTTCAGCACTGTCCCAAACGCGATCACTCATTTCTTGTGTGCCCTCAGAAACATCAGCCCGACGCCGTTGATGCGATAGCGCCAGTGCCCGCCGGAGAAACCGACCTGGAAGTGCTTGCGGTCCACCAGGCCCAATTTCACCATCCGGGTCAGGTCCTTGCTGTGATGACTGCTGTCGGTGCCGCCCACGTCCATGGGCACGCGCCAGCGCGTCTCGTCGTAAGTCAACAGCCACAGGATCTTAAGCCTGCGCTCGAAGATCGCCTTCGTCTTACCCAGTTTGCCCGGCTTTATCTTCATGGTTATCCTTCCTGTTCTGGATGCGCTGCATGCGCTGCAGCCGCCACACGAGGTACTCCTTCATCACACCGTGCTCGCCGATCAGCGTCTCCGCCAGCACCTGCGGCAGCGCACCCAGCTCCGCCTTGACGGTCTTGCGCTTGGAGTAAAACGGGGTGATGTAGAACAGGTTGTCACCCGCACTGAACGACACCCTCAGCAACGTGCTGATGATGGCCAGGTACTCGTTGATGAGCACCAGGTTGTACCGCGTCACGCCGTCCTCGATGAACTCGCTGCCGCCGTTCGGCGGCTCGCGCCTGCGCATGATGTTCTCCTCCATCCGCAGGCTCCACTGACACTCGTTGAACAGGCGGTTGGAGATGTCGCCCACGCACTGCTTGAGCGTGTCGTCCTTGAACCTCCAGTTCTCGGTCTTCTTGACCCGCGGGCGCTTGCCCTTCAACCCGGCCACCACGCTCAACATCAGGTCGGCGAAGGGCCTGTCCCAGTAATCGTTCACGCGTTCTTCTGTTGCTGGTTGAGCTTCCATATCACGAACTCTCTCAATGGGGAACCTACTGAAAGAAGCATCTCGGCCAGGATGTTCTCCATGTCCGAGATGGCGATGCTCTCACAGGACCGGCCGCCGGTCTGGTACACGGCCACCTGCCCCATGGCGCTCGCGGTGACCACCAGGGTGGCCGCGCGCTCGATGATGCCCTGTGTCTCCGGGTCGATGATCAGCAGGTGCATGGACGCGTCCGTGCTGGACGCGTTCTCCCTGCGCACCCGCAACGCCAGCCCGCTGCGCTCCTTGAGCCTGCGCGACATGTCGCGTACGACCGTCTCCACGTCCATGACGGCGGTGTTGATGTTCTCGTACGCGTCCTCCTTGTACTTCCTGCCCCTCGCGCCGGCCACGACGTCCAGCACGGCGTCGTCCAGGAGCTTGTCCCAGACGGTGTCCGGCCTCTCCGTCTTCTTTTTCTTTTTCTTCGTCTTAGCCATCACTCATCCACGTGTATGACCTGGTTGCCCTGGTCGTCGAGCAGGAACTCCCAGTCCTTGATGAAACCCGCCCGCCGGTACCGCTCCTGCTTGATGCAGCGGATGATCGGGTGGGCCGGGTCGCCGTATATCTCGCGCGCCTGCGCCTCCGCCTCGTTGAACAGCTTGACGGGGAAGTAGTGCAGGATGCTATTGAAGTTATCCAGCATAGCTGCCCTATTTGTAGGACCGTATCTCTCGTCAAACACGATGCCGTAAGCAACAAGAAGGGCGGCAAGCCATTTACTTCTTCCTTCTGAAAGCAAAATCAAAACTCTTACTCGCATGTCGCGCATGACATCATGAGTGCGTGGGTGTCCTTTTAACGGCTTCCCCGCTCTCTCGTCTTCAGCCAGTTTAGGCATCAAATCAACAAAAGCTGAAATGGCCTCATAGGCGTCCGTGCGCTCCACGATCGCCCTGAACGGGCAGGTGCCCGCCAGGATGTCCACCACCCGCGGCACGTGGTTCATGTTGACGTGCCGCACGAGCGGCTTGCCCTTCTCGTGCGGCACCTTCTTGGCGATCAGGAACCCGCCTTCGACGATCTCCGTATGGTGACCGCATTTGTGGCACACGCCCTTCTCAGGGAGCTGGTTGGCCGTCTCCAGCGTGCAACGCTCACCACACTTCTCACAGGTGAACTTGAAGAAGATGTCCGTGTACTGCGGCCCGTAGTGGCGCCGCGTCTGCTCGGCACGGTCCATCAGCACTTCGCGGGGCAGGTCGGTCGTGTACTTCACGGCTCGATTTCCAACCTCTTGATACCGTCCGCGCTGAACAGGGAGCTGGCCACCCAGCACTCCCTGTCGTCGGGCGCCCACTTCAGGAAGGCGCCCAGGCCGGACTTCTCCTCCGCGTTCTCGTAGGCCGCCCACGTCTCCGTATCGCCCACCCTGTCGTCGACCGTCAGCTTGCGCCGCTCACCGAACAGCCCCATCACGTAGATCTCGGCGCCCGGCTTCACGTCGTCCTCGCTGGTGGCGGCGAAGAAGTCATCGCCCTTCTTGACCATCACCTCGCCGCCGTGGTACTCCTTGATCGTGAAACCCTCAAGCGTTGGCAAAGTTATCCCACTCCTCTTCGGGGTGACAGCAGGCCGCGTTCGGAAGCTCGTTGAGTTCCAGGAAGACCAGGTGATTCGCCAGGTCCTCCACGGAACAGGGCTTCAGCAGCCCCATCTGGCACAAGCCAAACCGTTCCATCATGCCTTTCGGCAGCAACAGCCCCTCAAGGCGCTCGCTGGCCGTGGCCACGCGCGCCCCCTCGAACATCGGGTGTCCACCAATAGCCATCACCGTGTCGGCAGCCTGGCAGTCGACACAGCATGGCTCGTCAGTCTCGCGCCGCCTTGCCGGGAACTCCGGCAGCGGCATCACCGTGCGCGGCGGTATCATGCCCTTCTTGGCCAGCTTCAAGCAGACCGGGCAGGGCGTGTTCGTTGCCTTATCGAAAGCGTTGCCAATCTCTACCACTAATGCACCTCCATTGTTTCTTCGTCCATTTGTTCCATCGCCTCCACGATCTCCTTGGGCACCCACTTCTTGAACTGGGAGACCTTGTAGACGCGGTGCTCGCAGCGCTGCCACTTCTCGTGCACGGGCTCCCGCCACCGCACCGACCAACGCCTGAGCCCGCTCTCGGCGGGCGAGACGACCCTCACCTCCAAGACGCTATCCGTCTCCTTGACCAGCTCGCGCAACCGCTCGTCCAGAATGTCCTCGAGCGCGTAATCGTCCACCGGGCAGTTCACGCTGAAGCCGTGGATGAATAGCTCGAAGATGCTGAACTCCGCAGCCTTCGTGATCACTCTCATTTGTCCTGTATCCTCAGCTCGGCGAACATCGCGTCCCAGTACGTCGCCTCCGGTTTGTCGGGAGACTTGAACTTGTTGTACGTCTGCATCTCGAAGTATGGCTGGATCAGCAGGAACGCAAAAATGGCAGCCAACACCGTTGGCGCAAGAAGCAGCGCCCAGTTCTCTCGCAGAAACTCTTTCATCACTCGTCCCTCGTGCAGTTGCACTTCTTGCCGTTATCGAAGCAGTGCAGGCAGACCTCGTTCATCACCTCGATCATGCAGGCGATGGCCGCGCTGCCGACGTTCTTCTGCCGCAGCTTGCGCAGGAACAGCACCTCCCTGTCGCCGCCCAGGTAGGCGTCGTTGAACTGCTTTATCGTGCGGCTGTAGTTTCTCCGCTCGCGCTTGTACTCCCGCTGGGTCACCTCGACGATGGTCTTCCTGGCGAGGTCGAAGGACCGACTCTCGTCCAGCGTGCACGGGCCCACCGTCGCCCAGCGCAGGAAGCTCTCCTTCTTGATCCCGAACTGCTCCCCGAGTGGGGAGTGGTTGAATCGGTAGACCAGCCCATTCACGCCCAGTTCAATGATCTGCCGCCAGCAGGAGCCGTCGCTGTACCAGTCGCCCTGGACCAGCGGCAGGCGCGTGCCCGGGTTGAACTTCTTAACGATCTTCTTCGCTTGCTTAAGGGTCATGCTTTTCACACCCGCACTCCTTGGGTCCGTTGAAGCAGCGCAGGCACACGCTGTTGAGCGCGTCGATCACCTGGACGATGCTCTTGTTGTCCAGGCAACCCCGCAGCTTGCTGATAAACAGCACGTCGCCGTCGCCGCCCAGGTAGGCATCGTTGAACTGCTTGATCGTCAGCCACTCACCAGGGGGCGCCACGTCCTCACGGAAGTTCGGGTCCGGCTTCTCGTACTCCAGCGTCCCGTCGCTGGTCGTCCACCAGTAGCCGAGGTCCAGCACGTCGTATTCGTCCTCCAGCTTGCCGTAGACGCGCTTGTACTCCCACAAGTCGAAGCAGAGGATCTTCACCTGCATCATCTGCCACGTCTCGTAGAGGCTGACGGGGATGCCCTCCTCGGTGATCGTGATGTCACCGTTCGTGCTGTGCACGGTCATCGTGCCGCGGGTCTTGTCGCCCATCGCTACTCTTCGACAGGCTCGTACGTGGCGTCGAACACGTCGGGCTTGCAGGGGTAAAGCTCCCCCTTCACGCCCCTGATGATCCAGTCACCCTCGTTGGCCGTCATCGTGCCCTCGAGCGTGGGGATGAGCATGCCCACCTCCCCGCTCACGGGGTTGGCGGCGATCTCGGGCTTGCCCTCCGTCAACTTCCCGGCACCCGCGAACTTGACCACCTCCATGATCGTGTCGTGTCTCAGCTGCACGGCTTCGACCACGACCGGTTTCTTTTTGTACTTGGCCATCTCGCCTCCTCTCTAAGCTCCCCGCGCCGGGGGAGTCGAACCCGGCACAGGATTTTGCCCTACCCACCGCTTACCTGTATAGCGGCAGCTCGGCGCGGGAAGCGTCCTATTCCTGGCACCAGTCGACGATGCGGTCGATGACGCCGTCCAGGCTGTTCGATATCGGCATCGGCTCCACGCCCATCTGCTTCTCGTGGAGGCGCGTCTGAATGACCACGTCGTCAACGCGCTCGTATTCGGGGTCACAGCCCACGAACAGTTTCTTCCACTGCTTGGGGTGCTTGCCGTCGCGCCGGCCCAACTCCTTGCCGTACTCGAAGAGCACGATCGGGTTGAGCGAGCCCCGCGCGAACCAGAACACCACGGCGTCCACGCCGTACAGGTAGTGGTGCTCCCACTTGATCTGCTCATTGGCCGCCTCGGGGTCGTGGATGGGGAAGTTCTCCCGGCGCGGGTTGAACACGATCACGTCGGACATGCAGTGCTTATGATTCAATGATTCGACCATGGCAGACTGCCAGTCGGGGCAGTTGGTGATGCCCCCGGCCAGGAAGATCGTCCTGGGCTTCCCGGTCAAGCGATACTTGGGTGCTTCCACGTAGATCATCACGTCTCCTTTTCGATGCCGGCATCGGTTTTCGTATTCAGGTTATCCAGCTTCTCGCCCAGGTCCCACCCGTCCAAGTCGAACTCCAGCAGCGCTGCCTTGGTCATGGGGAAGCCGTTCATCAAGGCGGCGAAGCCCGCCATCGGGGTGGGCACGATGCGAAAGGCCGGGCGCGAGCCGTAGGCCTCGCACAGGCACTTCTCCACCTCGTAGAACATGCACTCCTCGATGTTGATGCGGGTGCCGTTCTTGGGGGTGTGGGCGCCGCCGAACGTGCGGCACCAGTCCAGCTCCAGGAAGAGCGCCTTGTCGTTGTCCTCCCTGGTGCCCAGGAAATACCCCAGCGGGCTGCCGCACTTGTAGCAGCTGAGCAGGCGGTACATCCTCTCGAAACCGAGGCGGTGGTCCCTGAAGTGGCGGTTGAACACCTCCACGTCCGCCCCGGTGAAGTTGACTACTCCGACCATGTCCCGTCCTGTTTCTGGTAGGGGCGATCCAGGAACTCGCCGATACCCTTGGTGACCTGCACGACGTCGTCATCGTGCTTCAGGCCCAGCTTTTCCTTCACGTAGTCCAGCGCCAACGCGCCCCTGCCTCTCAGCAGCATGGTCCGCCTGCCGATGCTGCAGGTGACCATGTACCATTGTGCGTCGTCCTCGCCGGTCGCCCCGAGGGCGCCGAAGTCAAACGACCCAATGAGCGGACCGAAGAAGATCAGCTCGTACTGCGTGCCGTTGCCCGGGCACAGCGTCACCTGCACGCAATTCACCAGCCCGTGATCCTTAACCGTCTTTGGAACCATCCGCCTCTCCTTGCACAACGATTGGGCAGGCAGCTGCACACGGTTGTGCAGCGTGGCCCGCCCAAGTCCTTTGAAATCGGTAAATCCGCGTGGCACACGCGTTGCTCTGTCACTCGATGTCGTACCGGGGCATGCCCCGCAGACCTCCTCGGCGCTAACTCCCCCCGGCGTCGGGGAGGTCTTCGTCTTTCAGGGACTTCTCCTTCCTAAGCTCAGCACGAAGCTCCATCCACAACTTGCCAAGCATGTTCTGGCCCTCGCAGTCGGGCCCCCAACCCCAGAAGTCATCGCGCCAGGAGTTCTCGATCAATTCCCGGTCGCCCGTCTCAAGCAGCTTGCGACGGACATATTCGTGCTGCTCTAACTTGGCCCGCAGGATCGCGCGCATCTTGTCGACCTTGACCTCGTCCCAGTCAGAACGGCGTCGCGCTTTGTAGTGCTGCGCGATCTTGAGCGCCTCATGCGCCGAACACGCCGCCTCGATCTGCAAGGCAACCTCCGCCTTCCCCATCCCGGGTCCGCAGAACTTCTCGTAGTGATACGCGGCCTCGGAAGTGTCGAACCGGACACCCCGCCACTTGACCGAGAAGGCCGAGAAGTTCGACAGGGGGTAGAACTCCTGCTCGTAGAAGAACACCTGCGACTGCGTGTCGAGCCCGTGAGGCTCGTAGGGCGGCCACTTCAGCTGGCCGCCCAGCTTCTCTTCGATCTCGCCGATGGCGTAAGCCCAGCCCGGGCGCTCACGCTTCAGCCGGGCCAGCGCCAGCAGCGTGATCTGGCGCTGGGACTCGTCCAGGTCGGCTCTGGGTTCGCTCAAGACACGTCCCTCCCTTCCAATATGTCCGTCTCCGCCACCTCGTCATCGGCCCTGTCCGCACAGTTGCCGCACAGTCCGTCCCAGCCGTCGCCGGCCATCTCCGTCTTCGCGCCGCATTCCGTGCAGTAGAACTGGCCGCAATGGTCGCACTGGCCCTCTTCACGGTGAAAGGGCTCGCTGTCCTCGCCGCACTCGCAGTTGATGTAGTCGCCGGGGTTGACCTCCTCCCCGGACAACCAGCCGTCCCCCTCGGAGATCGCCGCCAGGAACGCCTCGCGCTCCTCGGGCGTGTTGAACTCGTACTTGTTCGGGCCGCCCTTGATCTTGTCGCCCCACAGGATGTGGGTCTCGAACTTGCCGCCGTGCTTGTGCTGCTGGGCGAGCTTGAGGATCTCCTTGACCCCGTCGAGCCCGAGCGCGTGCTTCAGCTCGACGACGGGGTTGTCGGAGTTCGGCTCGTGGATGTTGGCCACGATCCTGCGCCTACCGCAATATGGCTCACCCTCGATGGTGAGCATGTCGTACTCCTCAGTGACCGTGTATTTGACTCCCGCCATTAGTCGTTCTCCTTCTCACGGACCGCGATGACCTCGGAAAGGGCGTCAACCCATCCCTTCCACTTGGCTATCATGGGGTCACTGCCCTTCGTGTGTTCTCGCCTCCACTTCAACTCTTCACCATCTTGGGGGTACGCTTTTCCTTCCTTCTCGCGCGCCTCTATTCGCGCGATTGTCTCAAGGTTGGTCTCTTTGCTGGTCTCGAGAGCGCGCAAAGACTTCAGGCAATGCGCGTGCAGTGTCACCAAAGGGTCTTGATCCTTGTGCAGCTTGCCGCACACGGGACAAAACCGGAACTCAACGGTTCTCCCGCAACAGGTCGCTTGCTCGATCTTCTTCCCCATTTCAGCCTCCGTACCGGTACCCGAAGTTCACGATGTCCGCGTGGTAGTACCACCTCACCCATTCACGGGCGTCCTGGTGGTAGTAATCCACATAGGGCTTATGCTCACACTGCTCGTCGTGGCGCCACTGCGGCACCTTCTCCAGCCCCAGCGCGCGGCAGATGACCGTCGTGTCATAGGCCAGCGTCTCGTACTTCCCCACGTACTTGCACGGCAGCAGGAACTCGCTGCACGGCCGCGTGATCGGCGTGCCGCCGGTGGCGAACGGCGTATCGCCGCCCTGCCCCTGGCAGCCCGTGGTCATCCACGCGTAGAACGTGTCCTTGTTCGCCAGCGCCTGCGGGTTGACCCGCGCGGCGATGCTGACCAGCCGGTCCCACGGGTTGCGCACAAACCCGAACGTGAACATCTCGTCCCACTTCTCACCGAAGCGGGGCCGCAGCATGGACGCGGGCATGTGCCCGAAGTAGCGGTTCTCGGCATACTCGCCGGCCCCTCCGTCCACGCGCAGGCCCAGCATCTTGGACAGCGAGGTGCTCGCCGTCCTGGGCACGCAGATCATCAGCCAGTTGTCGATCATTGTTTCTCCTAGACGTTGAAGTGCGAGTAGTGGCCGGAGCCGTCCTCGCCAACACCGATGAAGGCGCGCCCGTACCTGACTCTCTTCTTGCCGCAACGCCTGCACTCCTTGACCTTCTCAACATCGTAGACCGAGCCCAACTGGAACTTCTCCACTGGCCTTAGAAGTTTCACGACGGGCTCTTTCCAACGATGCAGACCAACCATACACAGTATCTTCATCTCACCACCCCGGACTCGGTCCGTGCGACTTGGCCCAGTTCTCGCGCTCTTCCTCGAGCGTGGGCGTCTTGTCCCGCAAGATGTCCGCGAACTTCATGGCCATCTCGCCCAGGTGCGTGTTACAGAACACCGCACCGTTCTCCAGCCTGCTGGCCTTGTTCTCCCTCACCAGCTCGTAGACCGTACCCACCGGCAGGTGGTCGCGCATCAGGTCGTACAGCAGCGACGCCACCGGGTCCTGCGTCTTTATGGGTTCGCTCATGTCTTCTGCTTCTCCCATTCCGCCAAACACTTGGCACAGATGTAAGGCGCCTTCACGTCGAAGCCGGTGATCGCCGGTCCGCCGCAGCGGCTACACTTGAGCGTGACGTTGCGACGCGGCTCCATGAACTTCTTGTCGCCGTAGTCAATGAACTTCAACAGCGACGTACCGCTCAGCAGGCACAGCCCAACGATGGCGAGCCCGACGAGGAACACCGTAAGCCCGATGCCCACCGGGATCGCCCAGACGAGATGCCACAGGCTCATGAGGCAGTCTGCTCCTTCCCGATACTCCGCTCTACGATCAGATCGTCCTTGGAACACAGCATGTTCACGAGTGCCGCCCTGAAACGGTACTTGTCAGCCCCTTTAATCGTTTGGGCAGCCACCCTGTCCGCCATCCCGAAAACCAGCTCCCCAATATGATTCATGTGATCCTTCGGGGAATCCCCCCACCAGGACGTGAAAAGCGTGTATTCCGCGCCGTCGCACCCTTCGCCTATGTCGCGGAGATGTTCATCGGCAACCACGGGAAAAATATCGTCGAGCCGCCTTACTCGTGAAAAACCCAACTTCTCCAGCACCTCGGCGGAAGGACAAGCGGGAACTTGCCTGCGCACGACCTCCACATCCCCGCACGCGCGCTGGTAGATGTCCTTGATCACAGATTTGATGGCTACCACTGGAAGAAACTCAGCGACGATCTCCTCGCCGTGCGGTCCTCCGGTGACGTGGTTGACCTCCGCCACGAACAGCGGAGCGCCCGGCTTGCACAGGCTATACGACCTGATCACTTCCTCTTCCACAAAAGGCATGATATCTCCTAGAAATTGTGCAGGTTGCCGAAGCGCTCCCTCGGGGACTGGCAGCAGCCCCCCATGAACACCATCACCACAACCAGCACGGCCAGCACGAACAAGCGTCGCATGACGCGCCCTCCTCCGCTTTCAACTAGTCCGGGTGACACAGGTCCCACTTCTCGCCCACCACCTCGATGTTGCCTGGGCGGATGTTCTTGCGCAGCCACTCCACGATCTCCTGCGTCGTCTTGTTCTTCAGCTCCCGCTTGGCAACCCAACACCCGGGCAGGTACCAGATCTCCCAGTACTGCCCGTCCTCCATCCGCTGTGAGCGCAGACAGACGAAGCCCACCTGCTCCAGTAGCTCGGCCCGGTATTCGTATTCCTCATGACCGGCGTAGCCGTAGATGTGGTGCACGTAGATCGCCGGGTCGCTATGCCCGTCGGGCCCCTCCCCTTCCTTCAGATGAGCGTACTCCATCCGCTCGTCGGGCCAGTACCGCTCCAGGATCGGATCGGGCATCGAGGGCGGCTTGTTGTCCGACAGGTAATGGCGCCACTTCACGAGCTTGCCGCCCTTGGTCGTGATCCAGTAAAGCCCCCGCATCATTGCTTCCAAGAGGCTTATCTCATCCGCCGTGCCTTCCAGCGTCACGGAGTTCTTGCCACCCGCATGGCCGGCGTAGGAGCGGCCCGTGATCTTCATCTTGAATTCAGCGTCCATCGCTCTCCTTCGGTTCCCAGTACTTGCCCGTTGGACCGCACCTGTCATACAGATCAGAACCGCTCCGCTCCCTGTCGCAGAACTCCTTCGGACCTCCGGCCACAGGGTCGATGGTGCGCCCGCACTTGCTGAACGTGGGCGCGCTGTCGGCCACGTAGAAGCGACACGTGATGCACAGGGGTCGCTTGCTCTCGACCCCGGGCTCTTCCTCCTCCTTCTCCTTCATGCCCAGTGTACGCTTGATCGCAGGCCACAGGACCTCGTTCTCCCAGGCCTCCATGCGCTTGCGCAGGCGGTCAAGCTCTTCGAGCGTTTTCAATCGTCACCTCCACGGGTACAGCGCGTGGTATAGACGGCGCCAGTAACTTGCGCCCTTCTCGAGGGCACGCGGCAGGCACCAGAAGCAGAACCAGAACCCGCACAGCTGGCGTTCCAGGTTGTCCGCCCGTCCGCAGCCGCGGCATCTGCGCTTACAACCGTCCATCAGAGCTCAACCTCCTGCGCTCCCACTCGAGAAGCGCCCTGCGCTCCTCTTCCAGCTGCTTGGCGTCGATGCCTACGAAGGCGTAGGCCAGTTCGAGGTGCTTCCTCAGCGTGGGCTTGAACTGCTCCCACCCGCCACCGATAGAATCCACCTCCCGCCTTGTACAGACGTGAAGGTCGCCCACCTCCAGGAAGTTCAGGAACTCCATGACCGTGCCCACCTCCCTGTCGCGGGCGGCCAACTTCTCACACATCGGGACGGCCGGTGGCCTGTCACTATGTTCTCTAGCCATCACTCCTCCGGTATGGGCGCGTGCTCCACGCCGATCTTCAGGCGGTATTCCGGGTCCCACCACGTCATTTCCTTCGAGTGCAGCAGGAAACAGCGCGCGCACGGAGGATCATCGTCTGCTCCGGGATGATGTGTGCCCGTACCCTTGCACCCGTCCTTGTGAAGCGTGAGCGGGAGCAAAGCGTCCAGGTTCCGCTCCCACAGCGCAGTCAACTCGAGGCGCTCTTGCCTCTCCTCGTCCAGCCTCGCCTTGCGTCTGCGCGCCAGCTCGTTGTTGAGCTGCGCGTCCGTGAAGTTGTCCAGCGTCTCCTCCAACGCCGGGTTCATCGTGTCTTCAGATCCCATAGTCTCTCCTTGCTTAGTAGCCGCCCGACCACTTGCCAACCGGATCAAGATCGCGCTTGTCGCCGATCCACTGGACATACTCCTTGGGCTCCATGTCCGGGAAGTGGCGCCGCAAGTCCTCGTCACTGTCGCCGGCGTCGGCCAGCGTGATGCCGTAGATCTTCCGGTACCACTCATCAACCTGCCTCTTCCACTCGTCGAAGTCGGGCACTACACGACCTCCTTCCACAGGGGACACTCGTTCTTGTCGCACACTTCGCAGCCCTTCTCGTGCTCGCAGAGGTGGCCCATGCCACAGTCGCACGGCTCCCTGTACGCACACGCCCGCGCGTGCTCCTGGAAGTCGCGCAGCAACCTGGAGTCGTTCCCCAGCCGCTTCAGGCAGCGATTGATGCGGTCCGAGTTGACCTCGTGGTTGTGCCCGCACGTGACAACCGTCCTGAGCGGCTCGCAGTCGCCCAGGTTGGCCTCGAACGCCTCCTGGGACGCGTACTCGCAAATGGCGGCCGTCCAGCCCGTATCAGTCTCCAGGGCGACCAGCGCCCGGTAGGGTTTCGCCTTCTTTTTCTTTTTATTGGACATTGTCCTCACCATGTCTTCGGTATGATCTGGATATTGTCTTGCCAGGGCGTCCTGTCCATGGTCACCGCCAGCCCATGCCCCTTCGCGGCGACCTCCTGTGCCTGCTGCATCTCCTTGATCCTGTTGAGACGCCACAGGACCAGCTCCTTGATCGCGCCGCTCGGGCCGATCGTGGCCTGCGCGAGCCGGTCCCTGAACTCGTCCTCCCCCACGTGATACCCGTCGGGATCGCCGACCTTGAACAGCCTGATGCGCCCCTCCGGCTCCACGTGGATCTTGGCCACCTCGTCGATGATGCGGTTGTCCTCGTCCACCACCAGGAGGCGCAGGATGTTCATGATGTCGTCGGACAGCACCTCCCCGCGCAGGCGAAACCTCCACCCGCACAGGCGGTGCAGGCGGTCGGACAGGAGTTCCACGCCCCCGACCACCGCCCCCACCAGCACGCTCAGGGCCACATGGTGGTTGTAATTGGGCTTATTGCCCGGCTTGCCCGCCGTATACTCGAGGACGATGTCGGCCTCGCACTCGGCCCAGGCGTCGTCAAACCCCTTCTTTGCCATCGGCCTCCCTCTCCTCCCGCAGGCCCATCACCATGTCGCAAATCTCGTCGAAGCGCTCCGTGGAGACGTTCGTGGCCCGCAACATCACGCTTGCCGGCACCCCCTCGAACAGGTCCAGCAGCGCGTCGCCCAGCGCGCGTTCCCGCTTGAAGTGGACCAGGTTGCCCGACTCACAGGCGTTCATCATCGAGGCCACCACCCGCTTCATGGACTCCAGGTCGTGGAGGTGGCTGTGCGCGCTGCGGCACAGCCGCTTCATCTCCTCCATCACATGCGCTGTCATCTGGCGGTCCTTGTCGCCGGGCACCGCGTCCATGTTCAGGCGTGATTCCACCACGCGCTCAATCAGGTTGAAGTGGTCCTTGTGTTCCTTGTGGTCGCCCACCGGGATCACGTAGTCGCGCATGTAGAACTCACGGTCGATGTCGAACAGGGTCCTGCCGCCCACGCCCCGCTGCAGCGCCAGGTCGGTCAGCGTCAGCCTGTCCAGACCAACCCGCCACACTTCCTCGAAGGTGCGCTTCTTGGCCATCCTCAACCTGTCACTTCCGATCACCTTCACGATCGCCCGCAGCGCCCTGCTGCCCAGCCTGTACGATATCGGGTCAGTCGGTTTGTGGGGCATCACGCTTCTCCATCGCTTTCAGGAAGTCCTCCGTGACCTCGAGCCCCTTTCTCTTCGCCTGCAGGAACTCGAACAAACCATCCGGCTCCTTGAAGATCGGCCGCTTCCAGATCGCCTCGGCCATAGCGGCCAGAAGATCCGGGTACCAGGTGTCCGGCAACGTCTTCAGCTGCTCGCGCAGCTCCTCATAGCCCGTACACATCGGAAAAGCGATGCAGGCATCGGAATCTTCGGCACCCAGCGCCTGCTTGGCGATCTCGTAGGCCTCCGCGTACGTCCGCTTGTGGTACTCGCCGTCGGTTGGGCAACCCTTGAGCCCGTAGCCCAGCAACCGCATGATACTGATCAGGGCCTCCTTGTGGCCCTCGATCATGGCCGTCTCAGCCTTTGACTGCTCAGCCGCCTTGGCGTGCTTCTCCCTTACGAGCTTCATCATGTTGCTTTGCTGCTGGTCTCCCATCACCGTTCCTCCGCAAACGCATGAGTTCCTTGATCGGCTCCTGGTAAGCCTCATGGGACATGTGGGTCAGTCCCTGGTGCTCGCCCGCGGACATGCGGCTCCACACCTCCTCGATCACCTTCTCCACCGCCAGGCTCACCTTGCCCTTCTTGGCATACTCCCGGTACCGGCGCCGGCACAGGTTCAGGTACAGCGCCTGGTCCATGGACAGCTTCCACTCCTCCGCCCTGCAGCGGCTGCGCATCAGCATGTCGGCGCACAGCCCCACCACCTCGCAGCACGTGTCGAAGCCGAAGTGCTGGATGTGGCAGTTGCGCTGCCAGTCCCTGATCTTCAGCTTCTCGGCCAGCCAGCGATAGGTTGCCCCTCTGGGCGCGTGCCCCTCCTGCCACAGCCGATCGAACAGGGCATGCGCCAGCTTGCGCGAGTCCCGCACGATCTGGTTGGACACGTGGTAGCGCTCATCGAACTTGGAGTACGAGGCCGTAACGTCGCATTTCGGGTACTCCGCGCAACCCCAGAACTCGCCGTACCTTCCATCCCTGCGTTGCAACTCCGCACCATGCAGCGGGCAGGGAGGCAGCTTCCTGTGGACTTCGCAGATGACCTTCTTCACCACTCCTCCTCCGGAGCAGCAGCTTCGGCAGCAGCGAGCAGCCAACACCGTATCTTGTCGTTGTCGTAGCCCAACCTCCTGACAATGCCCAAGTTCTTGGGCCATGTGCGAATGCTGCCGTCACCCCAGTTCTCCCTGATCGCCGCGGGCAACTCACACCCCCGCGAGTGGATCAAAGCCACCAGTCGCAGATGGCGCTCCACCATAATCAGCTTAAAACCGTTCACTCGAGTACAGCTGGACGGGTCCTTTATTTCGGTGGAGCCGTCCTCCGAGATCACCTCCACCTCGTCGGAGCTCTTACGCCTTGTCTCCTCAGTGGTTTTGGTGGTTTTGGTTTCCTTGTGTCGCTTGTCGTCAGCGTGTGCTTCGGGCTCTTCTTTGGTGGGCTTGCTGTCGTCCTTCACCCCGTTTGCCACGATTGGTTCCACATCCGCTTCGTAGGGAGGATGGTTAAGGCTCCTCTTCAGCGCCTTCATCAGCTGCACGTCAGGGTCCTGTAGATTCTTACCCTCAAACCGCGCCTTCTTCGCCTCGAACGCCGGAGCACGCAAGTTTTTGACAAACCACTCTTTATGACCGGACTTATCGAAAGGCCAATACCCTTTCACCTTCTCTAGGAACGTCTCGGCTCCCTTGAATCCCAGGGATATGCCGGCGTCCAGCGTCAACGTGACCAACAGCAACAGACTCGTACGATCCAGTTTGCACAGGTCATCGAAGTTGGTGCTCCTCAGCTTGCCCAAAGTCTCTATACCCAACGCTTTGAGATTGTTTAGCAACTGAAGCTCGATGCCTGGTACTTCACGCAGAGAAGTAGTGTGCTTGTGCGTGCTCGTTGGCCAGGTGCGCATCTTCCTCTTCTTGTTCTTGTCCTTCTTGCCGGGAAACGAAGCATAAGCTGCCTGGCAATGCACGTCGCTGAGTTCGACGACCTTGTTGCTATTCTTGGCTCCAGTGGACACACAAACACCTGTGATCTTATTTTGATCGGACACCTTCTCCTCCTTCACTCCCCTGAAGTATCGCAGCCGACCATCCACAAGCACGGTGTCAAACTCTTTGAGGGTCCTTACTTCGATGCAATCCATTAGATGATCCTCGCTTGGCGGTTTTCGATGCCGGCATCTGAATCAAAGAGACTGAGGCACCTTCGACAAGGCGTCCTCGACAAGAGCGCGCACCTTCTCCGTGAACTTCGGGTCGTTCGTCAACTCATTGAAGTCACAAGAGATAGGTTTACCTGGCTCATACCGCAGCACGGTACGGTTGCTCTTCATGACCATCAGCAGAAGAGTGTCGTCGCACGAGTCGTCCTTGAACCCGCTGGGTGTGTCCCACACGGGCAGGTCCCCTTTGGCGATGCGACTGGAGATCTCGGCCTGGCGCCTGGCTTCGTAGTCGTCCAGCGCCTGCATGTCCTTGGACAGCTTCTCGCTGACCCGCTCGGACTGCGTCCTGCCCTTGGGCCCAGCGCTGACAGGCGCACCATTGAGCTTCTCGTAACGCGTGCAACTGTCCCTGTTCCTGTGGGCGAGTCGCTTGGCAAGCTTTTCCTTATCCTTGCCGGTCAGAGGCGGTGCCTGCTTGGAGCCGATGCGCAGACGGTTGCCCGTGTCCTCGATCCAAATGCGGATGAAGTGGGCATCGACCCAGGGCATGCCGAACTGCTGCACCTGGTAGATCGTCTTGGCTTTGAGGTCCTTCAGCGTGTAGACCCCGTTGAGCTGCAGGCGATACAGCAAGTCGTGCCACAGCCCGGGTATGAGGGACAGGTTGCGAGTGTCGTCCTTGTAGACCTTGCCCGGCCACGCGGAATGACTCCCTGTGATTCCATCCCACAAGCGCACACTTCGGCGCGGCGTCGTGCACAGCTCGGCGTCCCCCGGGATCGCACCTATCAGGCGCTTCCTCGAGAAGACCACCAGGTCGCCGTCTTTCTTCTGCTTGCTGACTCGCTCGCGGCCCACGAAGTAGCCAATGATGGGTGGCCGCCACTGAGTCACAACAATAGGTGTGCCCTTCTTGATCAGCTTCACGTCTTCTAGTTTCATGTCGTTTAACGGATTGCGTGCTTACTCGTCTCTAAAGCTTCCGGCAGAACGCCCTGTTTACGCGTCCTCCCCCGCCATCCGCCTCCGTGTTTACTAGGTTTACAAGATTAGCCGTCATCCACGGCCTCCACGTTCTCCACATCTGGTGCTCCTCGTTCGCGCTGTGCACAAGAGATCGACCACGCACTTACCACGCCCTGCACACACAACACCCCCTCAAAGGGCATTTTCGTCATGGATTTCAGGTCGATCTACTACGTGCACCTTCTCCACGTTCAGTCGTTCTTCACGAAACCTCGGCGTTGCCTCTCACGAGACCGCCATGCAGGCGTACCTGCCGCCTGTGAGCCGTTCTCCTGTCTGTCGGCCCGATACGTCGACATGCCCCTTCAGCTTCTCCTACGGCGTTTGCACGTGTGTGCAGTGAACATTGTGTTGGTGTCCCAGTCATGGATTTGAACCACGCTCGGATATCGGAGACTGTCGCTCTCTCGCTACGGCTGCAGACAGAGCCAGAGACCTGCCGTCCTTCCGCAACTACGGGTGATCAACCCGTCCCCACGGTTATCCAGGACCCCCGTGGACGGTCAGGGACACACAATCACTACTCACAAATCGATGCGATCGACGATGTCGTCGAGCAGCTCCGTCACGTTGCGCAAGCGCCTGTCCATCACACCCAGCTCGGAGCTCAGACCACAGATGTGATCATCCTCTTTGTCGATGGCTGGCTCCTCCTCCGCCTTGGGTCTGCTACCCTTGAGCACCACCTCCAGGCGGCCTTGCAGCTCCCTGCCTGCCCTCTCCAGGTTGTCCATCGCCATGCTCATGGAACCCAACCTGGTGCCCACACTGCCTGCCGGGCGGTCCTTCGGTTCATCCGGTACCCGCTTCCTGTTTGTTGCCATCGTGCACTCCAGTCAAAGGTTGGCGGGGTCGGGAGGGGGTGTGATTGCCTCCCTCCCGCGAGGGCCGGTCCAATCGTCATCCTGCTCCGGCCCGCCCCCTATGCACGCATGGGACTCATCCGCAGCAACGCCATTCGTGCCGGCATTGGACCGATCCCGCTGGAATGGTTACCAAGACGGGCGAGTGCCGCACAGGCGTGGTGAAGACCCCACCTCCACCGCCTCCCCGACATGATCGGGGCGCTGCTTGTTAAGCCGCCGGGTGTCCCCCGCGGCCTGCATGCAATCCCTAGGCCTCCAAGGCCTTATCGATACGGTTGCGCAGCTCGACCAGCCCCTCGCGCACCTCCTCGCGCTTGTTGGCCAGGTTCTCCAGCTTGTCAGGGCTGGTGATGTTCTTCAAATTCGTGCAGGCATCGAGATACTGATCGATCTTGCTGCACATGTCATCCGCCGCCTTCTTGCAGTTGCGGAACGCCTGGGCATCCTGCAGCCCGCCGCGCTTGTCGCGCTTCTTGCCGTCAGCGTCGGCAGCCTCGTTGGCTTCCTTGTTGGCTGCTTTGGCCTCCTCGCGCATCTCGTCGCGTGTCATACCCTTGCTGGCTTTATCTTCCAGCTCGGCGCGCTTGGCGTCGTCCTCGACGGAGATCATGGGATAGATCAACGACCAGGACATCTTCAGCTCCGCGAACTTCTCCACCTTCTCGCGGCTGTACCGACAGTAGAAGCGATGATACATGCGCACGGTGTCCTGATGCACGTCCAGCTCCTTGGCGATCTCCTCCGCCGAGTGGTCACCGTAGGTCTTGGTGGTGAACACCTTTGCGGCGAACTCGCCGACGTCGTACTTCAGCAGCAGGTCGTGCTTGTTGTTTTCCGTTGCCCGCGCGATCAGCTCCTTGGCCTTCGCCTTGAAGAGCTTGTTGGCCACCTTGCGATCCTCCGGCGTCAGCTCCTCGGGCTTGTCCTCCGCCTTGGTGATGGCGCCCTTGGGCGACGGCAGCATGTTCGCTGACGGTGCCACCACCGGCTTGGAGGTCCGCTTGACCCCCGCAAAGGTGGCCCGCTTGCCACCCGACTTCTTCTTTTTCTTCTTGGCCATGTGCCCTCCCTAGTAAATGTTCTCCAACCCCATGTGCTTGGCCACGTTGGTGGCCCGCTCTTTCAAAGGCACGTCCGTAGCCTTGTGGTAACTCGAACACTCCGCCATCAGCTCGCAGACGCCCTGCACGTACGACACCCTGGCCGTCTTCGTCTTGTCTCTTGCCAGCGCCGCGTTGACCAGCCCCTCGGCGATGCTCATCATCGTTTCGATCTTCACGGAGGTCGCCGCGCCGAACGCCAGCATCACGTTGAACGCGTGCTCCAGCTCGCCGATGCTGTCGAACTTCAGCACCTCCCGGCCTTCCTTGCTCCTGATGATGTAGTTGCCACTCCGGCCGGCCAAGAACTCGATCGTCATGCCGAAACGCTTGAACGACGTCTGCAGGGCCAGAAAGCGCTGCACGGCCTTGTTCTCATTGTCACTCACCTGCTCCTCCACCGTTCGATCGTTCAAGTCAGAACCCTCTTCAGCTGGCTCAAGCGAATCGGGCGTATCACGTAACCCTTGCCAAACTTCGTGTCGTTGCCGCCGCACTCGTCGCAGCCCACCACGTCCATGTTCTTGCCCCCGTGGACAGGAATGGACAGGCGCATAGTCACCAGCCCCTTCCGCGTGTCCGATACGTGCCCCTTGCCCCTGCACTTCCTGCAAGGGAGCTTCACCTCAACCCAGGCGTCGCCCAGGTTGAGGTGGAAAAGCTCGTCCTCCCTCAGTTCGTTGCCGATCATCCCTCGAAGAACCCGCTCTGGTCCGTGGCAGCAGCGAAGGCCTCAGCCTCCTTCTTGGCCTCCCTGGCCTTCTTCAGCTTCTCGCCTTTGGCGAGGATCGACAGCACCGGCGTCTGCATGATCTCAGCCGCCGTGCGCTCCATGTCCGAACCCGTGTCGGGGTTGACCTTGTCGTCCACGGCGGCGCGTGCCACCGCGTCGGCCAGCCCGTGACGGGAGTAGTCGCCGTTGCTGTAGAACAGCTGCTTGATGCGCGCCGCCCGGTCCTCGGGCAACTCGTAGGTCACCTGCATGGCGTTGGCCACCTCCTCGGCCTTCTCGGGAGGCACGGGGTCACGGGTCGCCCCGTTGACCGCGTCGATGATCTTCTGGAACTCGTCGGGATCGAACGTGTTCTCCACGTAGTCACGGATCTTGAGGAAGAACACCTCGTTCTCCTTCTTGATCGTGTCGTCGGAGAGCAGCTCCTCGTCCTTGCGGCGCTTGCCCACGTGGGACTTGGCCACGATGTCGCGCCAGATGTGATAGCTGGCGTCGGCCCTGCGCACCACGGCCTGCGAGATGCCGTAGCCCCCGCAGCCCGTCTCCGAGTTCCATGCCGTCAGGGCCGCGTTGTAGCTGTCGCCCTTCTCGCCGTACCACCTGGCCTTGAACCCGTCGCCGGGATCGAAGGTGCGGTCGGTGTTGATCTGCGCGGCCAGGCCCGGGGCCACGGCGTAGACCATGAAGCGGTCCTCGCTCAGGCGCGCGTGCCAGATCTCGGCCTTCGCGTCCAGCAACCTGTCCACGATCGCCTCGAAGAACGAATCATTGGGCACGATGCGGAACTTGTCGGAGAGGAAAGCTCTGACATAAGTATCCCCCTCCTTGGTGTCCATCATGCGCACCAGCCGGTGCGCCTTCTCCGTCTTCAGGAAGTCGTTGAAGACCAGCCTGGCGTTTTCCCAGTGTTTGCGCACGTCGATCTTGCGGCGGTCGCTCACGCGCTTCGGGATCGAACGGCGGCCGTGCATCAGCCACTTGTAATACCCGGAACGCTTCTCGAGTCCCATCCAGCCCAGCAGCTGATTCCAGCTGTTGTTGGTCATGGGGACGAGCAGCTGCTCGCCCTTGTAGGGGACCTCCAGCAACATCTGATTGTCCAGCACCCGCACTTCCATGCGGTCGGAACGCACGATGACGTCCTTGCGCGCCAGCTTCTGGCGCTGCAGCTCCTGCGCGACCTTCTTCACTTCATGCCGGCCCGGAAAGACAATGCCGGCGAACACGTGTTCTTCGATGGCCATTTCATTCCTCTGTTGTGAGTATGTCGTCGAGCGGTTTCTTGGGTTGGTACCAGCCGCGCTCGCACTCCTTCGCCTGCCGGAAGGACTTGGCGAGGGCCCGCTTCACGATCCACCGCTCGTGGATGTTCAGGAGCCCATGTGCGATCTCGCGGAGGTGGGTGCTCAGTCCCACCCGTTGTATGTCGACCAGCGCGGTCATCTCATTGGGCTTCAGCCCCTGAGCCAGCACGTCGCTCACCTCCCGGGTGATGGTGCGCCCCAGGAAGTTGCGTACGTTGACCGCGAGACGCGCGGAGGGCGGATACTCGCCCAGCCGCTTGTACAACTGCACCGTCTCGTCCCGCACCCCCAGCGCGCGCAGGGCGTCCAGCAGCTCCTGCACCTCCGTCGGCGTGGGCCATGAGCGAGCGAACTCCCTGTCCGGGATTTGGCTCATATGGGGTTCCTTCCCGTCAGGGCGGTCAGAAAGGCTTCCAGCGGCTCGAAGATCGCCCCCTTGTAGTTGGAGGACTTCGCCCGCCTGACCAGCCGCGTGTGCCCGGCGATGGGCGTCAGCGACCAGTTGTTGTGCAAGACGTAAAGGCCCTGCCCCTTGTAGGTGACCACCAGGGCGCAGGGCTCGAAGTCGTACTCGATCAGCATGTGCATGTAGGCCTTCCACGCGGGGGTCCTGGTGATCGCGCGGAACATGCTGTCTATGTTCACGTTGATGCGCTGGGCGTCCAGGTTCATGGGAAACGAATCGCAATGATCCCTGAACCACTGCAGCCCGAAGAGCGGGTGCTTGGGCGCGGCGCGTATCTCGTAGTACCTGCAAAGGACCTTCGCGACCCGGACCTCGAAAGCCTTGCGGCTCTCGCCCTCCGCGTCACGCAGATTGTCCTTCATGCGTTCCAGTGCTGAATCCATCAGGCCTCGGCCATGGCACTCGACATGTTGAGCAGAAAGCGCTTCGCCGCCGCGTACTCCCCGAGCTTGGCGAGGGGAAACAGGAAGACGAAGGGCGGTACCTCCAGGGCGCGGGCGGCGGCTCGCAGGAACTCGCGGCCCGGGGCCTCGGGAGACGACTCCCGATAGGAGATGGTGGACTGCGCCAGCGGCAGGCCGTGCTTGCCCATCTGGGCACCCAGCTCGCCTTGTGACAGGGAGCGGGCACGGCGTATCAGCTTGAGGTTGCTGCCAAAGTCGTAATCAAACGAGAAGGAGCCCCGCGGCAGCGCCGGGAGCTCCCCTCCGTTGTCCTCCGCCCTGGCGTGTGCGACCCGCACGGCGATGAAGGATTCGGGCCTGGCGGCCCCGGCGAAACGGATGTCGTCGGGCCTCACCCAGTAGCCGTGGCGCAGGCCCCTCCACCGCACGAAGACCTTGCCGTAGTTGTCGTGGTCAGCCGGCCGGACGTTGCGTTCGGCCTTGCCCTCCTCGCCCACCTGGGCGATGAGCATCCCCCTGCGGGTGCGTATCTCGGTTGTCGCAAGTACTCTTGCCATGGCAAAGTTCTCCGGGTCAATCAAACCGGAGCATACCCCGCCAACAAACTACGTCAACCTTCTAAAGCCACATCCTCGTTGATCAGGCCCCCGCGCTCCGCCTCGTCGATGCTGCCCTCGGGCTTCTCCGTGTCCCCGTTCTCGTCGGGTTCGGGCGGCTCGAACTCCGGCACGGGCAGCGCGCCCGCCCAGACCAGGTTGCGCTTGATGCCGAAGAAGTGGACCAGCCGGTCCATCAGGGCGGGGTCGGTGTGGACCGCATGGCCCAGCGTCTGGGCCTCCACCCCCTCCAGGTCCAGCGCCGGGCAGGTGTAGCGGTTGCTGTTCACGTCGACGTGCAGCACCTCCCGCAGGCGCACGTAACTGGCCTTGTCGCCCTCCCGCAGGACCCCGTACTCCTTCTGCTGCTCCGCCAGGAAGACGGCCGTGGCCGCGTCCCAGTCCACGTAGGCGTGGGGCTTGCCGTCCAGCCCGTCGTAGAAGCACAGGTCCACGTAGATGCGGCGCTTGTCCGGCCCGATCGAGGACTTCTCGCACTCCAGCTGGATGGTGCGCACGAGGGTCGGCCGCACGATGGTCTCTCCGTCCACCTCCCACTCCTTTCGGTCGGAGGCGCTGACACGTGTCACCCAGAAGTAGATCGCGCTGTGGAAACGCTGGGCCGCGCCGCCCGGCGTGGTCTTCTTGGCCGGCCGGCCCGGCATGGTGCTGGGCTTCTCCTTGAGGTGGTTCACGGACAGGAAGATCGCCGGGAAGGTGTTGAGCAGCGCCACCAGGCGCTTGAGGTAGCGCGTCCACGACAGCGCCGTGACCGCGTGCGCCCGGCCGGCGAACCCGTCCTTGTCGATCTCCTTGGTCTGGTCCTCGGTCTCGGAGCCGGCCATGGAGTCCAGGTCGATCAGCCACATCTCGTCGCGCTGCTTGTTCTCCCTGATCGCCTTCGCCGTGGCCGTGAGCTTCTTCTGGGCCTCGGTGGCGTTCTCCACCTCCGAGATCAGGAACCTGTTCTCGAAGTTCTCGTCCCCCAGCAGGGAACGGATGAGCACGGTGTCGTACTTGCCGCCCTCGTTCTCGATCAGGTGGGTGTACCCGTTGTGGGTCATCACCCATCGGGCAAACTCGAACCCGAGGGTGCTCTTATGGGACTGCGACGGCCCCGCCAACCCGATCATGCTGCCCAGCGGCAGGCAGGTGTTCTTGATCACCCACTGCAGCGCCAGGCACGGGATGGGCACGCCGAAGTACTGCTCGTCGGCCTTCTTGCCCATGTAGCTGCCGTCGGGAAACTTTGTCTTGGCCTCACCAAGCAGGGACTGCATCGTGGGGGAAAGGTGACGCTGGGTCACCTTTCCCCCCTTCTTGGCGGCCTTTTTCTTAGCTTTCGCCAAAGGTCACCTCCTACTGCTGCGGTTGCTGCGGAGCCTGTCCGTCGACCTGCTCACGCGCCGCCCGGAGACGGGCGAGCGTATCGGCCTGCGCGTTCTGCGTCTGCGCGGGATCGCCGATGGGTTGCTGCGGAGCCTGACCCCCGGCCACAGGCTGGTTGAACTGCTCAGGCGTGGCTGCTGCCGCCGCGGGTGCGGCGTTGGGCGCGGGCGCCACCTGTGGAGGCGGCGGCACGTCCGGGTCGTTGGGCGGCTGCGGAGGCGGTGGTGCAGCCGTAGTGGCCTGAGATTCCGGTGCCGGCATCGGAGTCTGTGCCTCCGCACCACCGAAGTTTACAGCCCTGACCGGTTGGGTGGGCTGAGCGGGCTGCGCCGGTTGCGCCGGTTGGGCAGGCTGCACGGGTTGTGCGGGCTGCGCCGGCTGGGCGGGCTGGGCGGGCTGCGCAGGACTCGCCGTGGGCGAGGGCTGCGTATAGTTCTGCTCCCCGAAGTTGACGATGGGTCCGGTGGCGGGAGGCGTGGCAGCCGGCTGAGTTGCCTGCGTGCCCACGCTCTGCCTCAACTCGGGGGAGTCCACGGCGGGTACCTCGGCGGGTACCGGAGCCGCCTGGATCTGCCCCTGCGGCTGCTGGGGCTGCTGGGGCTGCTGGGGCTGCTGAGGTTGCTGATACCCCTGCGTGCCGTACGGCTGCACGGCCACGCCGCCGCCACCCTGCATCCGCAAACGCATCTGCTCGAACGCGCCCTTCACGTGGGGCGGCACGAGATGTCCGTACTGTCCCTGGCTGAGCGCGAAGTCCACCACCTCCGGCGGGAAGTGGTTGACGACGAGGTTAACCTGCTGGGCCTCGTCCAGGTAGTCCAGGATCTCGTCCCAAGGACGCCATTCCATGGACACCGACTTCGGAATGGGCACCACCTCCTGCAACACCTCGATGTCGTAGTGGGCCCGCGTGGAGCCGTCGTCCGGCACCGGGAAGATCTTGAGCAGGTGGCCACCCCCGAGGGAGAAGGCGTCCCCGATCGGATAGCGCCGGTTGTAATCCTCGGGGGCGCCCGAGTAGCCCGGCACCTCCACGTTGCACATGTCCTGCAGCTTGAACCGGGCACTGGTCTTCATCAACAGGATGACCGGGTGCCTGGGCTGCGGATTACCCTTCTCGTCCATGAACTGCTTGCCTCCGTGCTCGAACAGGAGGCCCTGCACGCCGGCGTGATAGTCCGGGATGCCCAGCTTGATGCCGGTTTTGGGGAGATACGTCACCCAGTCCTCCCACTCCTCCGGGAAGGCGCGCTTGTTGCGCTCGACGGCCTTGTGTACGGCATTGGCAAAGACGTCGATGGGGCCAAGCTCCCGAGGGGGCTTGCCCTTCACGTTGGCGATGCAGGTGAACTTGCCGTTCACCCCCATCTTGGTGGCGACCCTCAAACCCTTGATCCAGTTCGAGAACTCGCCCTGCCCCGGACCCAGCCGCCAGGGCACCTCATGCCCGTTGACGTTGATCTCCGGCAGTATCCTGAAGACGGTCGGATTGCCGAAGTTCAGGAACTGCGTCGTGTGCGGGGCGCCTGACTTCTTGATGAAAAAGCCGGGCAGACCATCCAGCCCCTGGCCGGACGGCACTTCGTCGTTGTAACCCATTTACTGTGCACCTTTCTTCACGTTTGCCTCGACCCAGTTCACCGGCACGCCCCTGCGCACCAGCTCGTCCGGGTCCGGTTCCGATCCCCATCTCGTCATCAACTCCACGTCGATGTCCAACGAGAATGGTCGCGTCGGTTTCGTGTAAAACGGTTCTCCACGTTTCGGTTTTCCACGGTTCGACAGCTTGTAACACTCGGGCTTCCACATGGGAGCCACGGCCCCGTGCCGCATGCAGGCCGGGAGTATGGTGTCGACGACCACGGGCACGTGCGGCCCGCGCACTTCCAGGAAGACCGAGTCATGGATGCACAGCACGATCCGGTACTCGGCCTCGCCCGGGTAGGCGTTGCGCCACATCCAGAGGTTGTAGACGGCGGTGTTGAGCAGGTCCGCCACCGTGCTCTGAATGGGGAAGTTCACCGCCTCGCGCTGCTGTGCCGCGATGGCGGAATCGTCCGCGAAGGAGGAGAAGCGCCTGCGTCTGCCGAAGGGCTGGTCCAGATAGCCCGGGAAGATCACGGAAGCCTTCGCCATCTCCACGAAGTTGTCGACTTCGGGGTACGTCTCGTAGAACCCGTTGATGTACCCCTGCGCCTGCATCGTGTCGCAGGACACCTTGCCGTTGGTGGCCTTGGTGACCTCGCGCGCCACGGCCTTGGCGCCACGCTGATAGGGGATGCCGAAGTTCACCGACTTGGCGCCCACCCTAAGGTGCTTGTGCTCCTTCAACCACTCCTCCGGGGGCTTGATGCCCTGCTCGAACCCGTCCCACCTGGGCGCCCCGAAGTAGTTCACCGCGCCGCGACCGTGCAGGTCGCTCTTCGCGTCCATCAACAGCTTCGGGCAGTCGGACAGGTAACCGAGCGTGAAGATTTCGGCGGACGAGAAGTCGGCCTCCACCAGCACCCAGCCCTGCTCCAACCGCTCGACGGCCTCCACCGTCTCGTCGGCGATGAAGCAACTGCGTATCTTGTGGACACCCTCCCCCATCACCCGCTTCAGCTCGGCGTCCTGCCGGTTCGGAAGATTCTGTAGGTTGGGGTCTGAACTCTTCCACCTGCCCGTCTCGGACATCTGATTGATGGATGTCCGCACGCGCCCGTCCGGGTCGACGTGGCCGACCAGGCCCGACTCGTAGATCTCGTCGCCCGTGTAGGGATCGACCTCGGGCGTCCGCATGAAACTCTTGGACACCTGGTCCACCAGCCGCAGGTCCGCCAGCGCCGTGACGATGGGCACGTCCGGGTACTCGGCGGCAAGATGCTTCAGCGTCTCGGAGTCCGTGGACGGGTTGAGGCGCTCCAGCTCGTGCTCCGGCACGTGGCGCACGTCGTCCCACATGCGGGCCGGCTTCTCCGTGGTCTTCAACGGGACCAGCTCCAGCCCACCCTCGTGGATCTTACCGAACAGCAGGCGGGAGACTTGGGGGTAGGAGCGGAAGTTGAAGTACGGGTCGCCGATGAGGTCGCGCAGGTGATCGATCAGCTCGCGCTTCTTGGTGTCGTAGGTCCATACCAGGCCCTCCATGCGGTCCTGGTCCACGGCCAACCCGTTCATCTCGATCTCGTGCACGGGCTGCATGCAAGGCAGCACGATCTTCTCGTAGCAGTGGCGCACCCTCGACAGGTCGGGCTGGGCCAGGCGCTTGCGCAGCGGCTCGATCAGCCGGAAGGTCGCGTCGGGGTCGCAGGCGCAGTAGGGGTGCAGGATGTCGTCCGGCACCTCGGCGAAGCCGGCGTGCTTGGGCTGCGGGTTGGCCGAGAGCCACTTCTTCAGCGGCAGGTCGTACCGGCCCATGTCCGTCATGCGGACCGCGCACTCCTCCAACCCGTGCTCGGCGTTCTCGTTCAGGATGTGGTCGGCCAGCATCGTATCGAAGCTGACCCGATCCATGATCGGCAGGTCCTCCAGCGCCAGCCACTTGGCGTCAGCGCGGATGTTGTGGCCCACGATCTTCATACCGGGATGGTGGAAGAGCCGCTTGAGCTCCATCATCATCTTCGCCCGCTCGCCCGGTTGCTGGGCGTCGTGCATGTGCTGGCGCCGCAGGATCACGACGCACACCTCCCTCGGCGCCCAGCAGAACTGGATGGTGCGCAGGGAACCCGTGGGGAAGGTGCCGCCCCACTCGCAGTCGACCGCGATCTCGCGTATGCCGGCGGCGAGGATCTGGTCGATGATGTGCTTCAGGGGCGCGTGCTGGTGGACGTAGTGGTAGTACGTGTCCTGCTGGATGGTGCTGTTGCCGCGGAACGCGCCGGACACCAGGCCGGCGAACCGCTCCAGGTCCCGCTCCAGGCCCGCCTGCAACCCGATCTCGCGCAGCACGGCCGCGGGGTGGATGGTGGCGTAGATCTTGACGCCGGCGTCGTAGGCCTCGTTGGTCAGGATGTCGGCGTCGGTCGGCTCCTCGCCCAGCGCGTACGGGGTGGGCAGCACGAAACAGTGGCTGCGCACCTTCGACAGGTTGAACTTGTTGCCGAAGAAGGCCTTCACCGCGTCGGTACCCAATAGCAACACGTACTTGGGATTGTTGATCGCCAGCTCCTGGGCGAGCATGGGCATGCAGTCCTTGACATGGGCGGGCTTGAGGTTGCTGCTCCCGTCGGGCGGCGCGAAGCGGCACACGTTGGTGCCGTAGGCGTTGCTGATCAGGTAGTGGCAGCCCCGCGCCATGGCGGCCTTCAACAACAGCTGCCCCGACTTGCCGCACAGCACCCGGCCCTTCATGATCTCCTCGGCGCCGGGCATCTTGCCCACCACCATCACGTCGTAATGGGGATAGGGCCCCGGCGTGCCGTTGCCGATGTGGGTGCCCGTCACCCAGCGCACCGGCGAGACGCGGTCCTTGCCGTCGGCCACGGAGAGCCACGACGCCATCCCGCCGCCCCACAAGAGCGTGCGTGCCACCTCCTCCTCTTTCAAACAGCCCCACTCCGTCTTCGCGCGCTCGTAGGTCTCCGTCAGCGGAAACCGGTCAAGCGCCACGTGGTCCAGATCACACAGAGAGGAGTTGGATGCCCCTGGTGCGAGCATAGCTTGATATGAGTCTCCACAAATCGGATCGATCCATACCGCCGGGGTCCTGGCCCGGCGCGAGCCTCAACGCGAACGCGCCCCACTTGAAGCCGTCGCGGAGGTTGATCATCTTGTTGACCTTGTCGATGTCCTCGAGCGCCTCGGGGTCCAACAGCAGGCACATGGCCCCGTCCCCCCAGTACGCCGAGATGAGCTGGCGCTGGTAGTAGCTGATCTCCTTGCCCAGCACCCCGCCGCCGCGCGGTCCCACGCGCCACACGTCGGTGGCGCCCTCGACCACCACGCCGAAGTCGTAGGTGCGGCACATGTCGCCGTTGTAGATGAGGTGCTGCTTCTTCAGGCCCGGCATCGTGTAGTACTTCGGATGCGACTCGTCGTCGATGGCCCGGGTCTGCCAGCCCACCAGCTTGCCCAGCCGGTAGATGGGTATGACCAGCCGCCCCCGCACCATGCGCGCGTGCCACTTGGTGTCGGGCACGAACCCGTCGGGGTCCTCCGGCACGTCCACGCAATAATGGACGGCAAAAAGCTTCACCAGCTCGTAGGGGTCGAAGTTGCGCCTGGCGAGGTAGGCCCTCGCCGGATGTCCCGGTTCCAGCCCCGAGACCGGCACGCACCGCCCCGGCAACGCCACCTCCTTGAACCGCACCGTCTTCTGGAACGCCTCCTTGTGGGCCCGCTTGATCGTGGGCTTGTCCACCAGGTACAGCTCCAGCTCGTCCCGCAGCCTGCTCAGGTTGCAGTTCTCGTTGTAGCACACCGCCAGCCACCAGCCCCACGGACGGCCGTCGGCCGTCTTTGTGTTCCAGCGGTGGTTGATCCACAGCCGACCCTTGGTGTCCTGACAGTAGGGGCAGTTGACCCGGTAGTACTCACCGGACGTCTCGGGGATCTCGCGCGTCCTGCCCTCACGCTTGGCGTCGGGCACCTCCTTGACGAGCATGCGCTCCCCTTCGTTGGCGATCCTCACCTTCCCGAAGCGATCGGCCAACGACTTGAAAAGTCGTGGATTCAGCATTTAGGTGTCAACCACGGGCATGTCACCTTCGCCCGAGTAGTTTTCAACTTGCCTCGCGACAGGGCCGCCCAGTTGTTCCACAGGCACCGCGTTTTCCTGGCCCTTGAGCGTATATTCCTTCTTCCTTCCGTCCCACCCCCAATCGCCCTCAAGGCCCTTGAACGTGGCACGGGCGCCGTCCAACTGCACGGTCGCGCCCATCAACTTCTGGTTGCGGCCCTTGGAGATCTCCAGCCGCGCGCGGCCCTTGTGGTCGAAACCGTTGAGGCCGAAACAACAGTCCAGCGTCCAGGCGAAGCTCTTCAGTTCGGCCGCCTCGTTCCACTTCACGGGCTGGCGTGACTGGGCGCCCTTGGCCGCCTGCAACTGGTGGTTGATCCAGCACCAGCAGCCGTGGCGTTCGCCCACCTTCTTGATCTGGTCCAGCAGCTGCTGGGCGTAACGCCGCTCGGCGTTATCCCGCTGCGACTCGTGCAGATGCATGGAGCGCATCATCATCAGCCAGAACCAGTCGATGGCGAAGCCCGCCACCTTGATGCCCCTGCTCTTCAGGTCCAGCAGATAGGAATCCACCTCCGCCACGCCGCCCTCGCCGGCCGTGTCACGGGCCCCCGAGAAGTCGTAGAAGTAGAGGTAGTCGCCGATCTCCTCGGTCACCTTCTCGTATTTCGCCATCTCCTCCGGCGTGAAGTCCCTCGGGTCGCGGATCTGCTCCACCCGCTCCTTGGTCATGCCCAGCGCGTAGGCGTACGGGCCCATCCAGAACTCATTGTGCGGATCGTCCTTCGTGCCCTGCAGGCGCTGCTCGTAGTGGAAGATGACGAAGACGTTCTTGCGGCGTGCTGCCTCGGTGCCCATCTGGTTGACGAGCGTCGTCTTGCCGCCCCCGGTGGGCGCCAGAAAGCCGTAGGCCTCACCCGCGCGAGGCCCTCCCCCCAACAGCGCGTCGACGAACATCACCCCGATCGGCTTGCGCTCGGGCACGCCAAAGAAGGCGTTGCCCTTCTTGAACGGCTGGATCGGCTCGGCAATGGTGATGGTGGCCTCGCGCCGGCGGTCCACCAGCTCGTCCACCACCTTGTCCATGTCACGGCGCTCGCGCTCCGCGGCCTCCATCAGGTGCGTGCGCACGCGCCGCTGCTTGAGGAAGTCCTGCAGGATCTCGATCGCGTGCTCCGGCATCAGACCCTTGGTCTTGAAACACGCGTGCGCCAGGTTGTACACCGCCTGCTGCACCTGCACGTCCTCGAACTCGGGCATGCCGAGCATGCGCTTCTCGAGTTCGGCGTACAGCTGTCCGCACTGGATCATTTCCTTGTGGCGCTCGTGGTAGGCGCGCGTCACCTGCCAGATGATCCGGTGACTCCGTTCGTAGTCGTCGTCGAAGTCCTCGTCACGCAGGCGCTGCTTTCCCTGCAGCAGCACACGCGGTTCACGTATGAGGTGTGCCAGAAGCAAGTCCAACTGATGCCTTGTGATCCGGTGCGGGTTGCCCTCCTGAGCCATGGTGCCCCTCCAAGAGCCCGCGCAACAGGGCGCGGTAAGCTGGTTTGAATGTAAGCATGCGCTGCGCCTCCTCCTCGAACACGACGGCCAGGCGCCGCAGTCCGAAGAGCTTGCACACCGCGTACCTGAACAGGGCGCTCATGGACACGTCCTCATCCATGAGCACGTCAGGCAGTTCCCTGCCACGCCCGAGCTGATGCTCCAGCTCGAGGAACTGCAGCCGCAGGATCACCCGCAGCCTGTCCGCGCTGCCCGTCCGGTTGGACGACGACGCGAACCGATACACGTTCTTCAAGTCCGTGACCAGGTGGGGGTACAGGTCGTCGAACTTGGTGACGAACATGTCGTAGCAGAACTGCACGTAGCCATAGGGGTCTAATCGCTGCCGGGCCAGGGCCTCGGCCAGCCGGTACCAGTCGGTCTCGTTGCCGGAGACACGCCTGATGTTGGGCTTGATCTTCTGCCGCAGCCATAAGTAGGCCCGCTGCACATGCTCGAGCTGCTGCTCGATCAAGGCGCTGTCTGGTTCATCAGATCTACGTGGGTGATTTTCCATCCCTTCTTCCTGTAGATGGAAAGACGCTTCCGCGCACGGCGCTGAAGCGCTTCATTATGGCAGTCATCGAAGTCGATGACCAGCCCGAAATCCTTGCCCTCGGCCTTTCTTGTCACCCTTCCGGGAAGCTGCGTATTGCGTATGGAAGAGGACTGCGCGTCCGCGCGCACAAGCACTTCCAGGCCCGGGAAATCCACGCCCGTGCCCCATATCTGGGTGGCGATGGCGCGCTTCAGTTTGCCGTCGCGAAAGTCATCCTGCAGGGTCGCCCGCTCCCCCGATGTGATGGGGTGTTCGCCCGGTATGAGCAAGCCCGCACGCTCCCAGCGCTCGCGCTTCTTGGGCTGCATGTCGCCGTAGACGAGGGTGAAGTCGGGCAGGTGGGCGTTGAGGTAGACGGCGTGCTCCACGGTCTTCACGGAGATCAGGATCTGCATGTCCACCCCGTACGTCCTGCGCACCCACTGGATGGCCGCCGCGATCAGGCCGTTGCGGTCCTGGTTGCGCCAAATGCCGTGGCGCTCCCTGGCCGTGTCGGTGCTGGCCACCGTCTTGCGCGCCATGCACATGGAGAAGACCAGCACCTCTATGGGCACGATCGCGCCCGTCTTCTGGATGTCCTGGTAGGTGCTGCGGTGGATCACCGGGCCGAACATGGCCTCGGTCTCGAGGTCGGCCAGGTCGCTGCGCCCCACGGGAGAAGCGGAGAAGCCAAACCTCCTGGCCTCCCAAACCTTGCCCAGCGCTTCGGCGGTCTTCGGGGCCGCGGCGTGATGGACCTCGTCAAATATGAATATCTGACACTGCTCCAGGTTGGCTCTGTGCAGCGAGCGGTCCATCACGCACGTGACCTGCTTGTTGTCGCAACGCGCCAGACCAACCATCCCGACCTTGTCTTCGGGAAGGTCCTCCAACAGGTCCTTGTACGTTTGCTCCAACAGCGACCCGCCCACGGCGGCGGGAATGCAGATGATGACGTTGGCCGTCGGCCACATCCTGCATATCTGGCGGATGATCCAGCTTTTGCCGCTACCGGTGGGGCCCTCGATGACGCCGTGGTCCGAAGCGACGATGCTGGCCAGCAGCTCGTCCTGCCCCGGCCTGAGCGGGGGCAGGGTGTCCAGGACCGGCTCCGGGAGCACCTGTGACCTCAGGTCCTGGAACGAAACTTCAAGGCCGCTGGAGCGGAGCACCTTGACCACCCGCTGGGTCAGACCCGCGGGCACCAGCATGCTCCCCGTGTGCAGCTTGAAGCACTCGATCGTGCGGTACTCCGCGTTCTTTGACGAAGCACCCTTCACGATCCTGCGCTTGTATGTCAAAGGCCCCGCCAGGTACATCGCATAGTCAGGGATGACCTGGATGTGGAATCCGCACCTCCGTATCAGGGCCTTGTTGTTCCTTTCTTCTGCCACGCGCTCTCGCTCTCCTCGCTTTGGTTACATCCACGCTCACCACGGAAAAACGCCCGAAGTCCTGTCGATAACCATGCGGCGATATTCCCACGTATCGTCCCGACATCTCGAGCAGCTCCTGGAATCCTTTCACGTCCATCTTGCGGGGCAGCATGAAACGCACCCGGAGCTCGCTGCCGGCGTCGAACGCCTCGTGCTCCGTGTACTTGTCAGGTGCCCAATACCGCCGGTAAACGCTCAGCTCGCCATCGACGACAGGGTCGGTCTGGACCTCGGATACCTCTTTCTGGTATCGGCACAGTGCCTGGGCGGCAAACCCCAAGCCCGAGCGCCACCAGGTCTGCAGAAGAATGACCTTGCCCTCGGCGTTTCGGAGCATCCGGTTCGGCCCGTCACCGCGGATGTTTCCGAGGCAGGGCGTCGTGAACCGTATCGTTGCGACCACTTCCATCGTTACGCACCCGGACCGACAACACCCTCGCTGCCGCCCGGAGGAGCCTCCGCGTTGGCAGGCACGTTCAGCGTAACCACGCCCGGAGGCGCGTTGAACCGAAGTTCCACGTCATCGATGTTTTCCCTGACCTTGAACGTTCCGCCCGTCTTGGTGCGGATCAGGGTCGGCGGAGGCGCGGCCGGGTCCCGGTTGGGAGATGGGTCCACCACGGCGTGGCCGAAGAGTTCCTGGTTGATAAGGACCGGCGTGCCGTGCGTGGCGTCCGTAAGCTTGACCGTTTTCATCCCAAACCTCCCGTCGCGAGTTTCAGCAGGATGCGCAGCAGAATCTTCTGCGCCACCTCCTTGTACAGTTCCTTGCGCTTGAAGCGCGCCATGGCCGCCTGGTAGCCACCCTCGTAAACCTGTGCTTCGAGCTCGGCGCGTTCGTCAGGCGACATCTTCTGGTACATCATCTGGTCGATCTTGGTGAAGTCCTTATCGTTGAGGTGCTTGATAAAGCCTTCCCAGATCTCGGGCCCCTGCTTGGCCAGTGCCGGCAGGTAGGGCTTGATGATCTTCAAGACATCCTTGCCCGTGTCATCGGCCCAGTCCCAGATCTGCTTCCAGTCGATGTTCGCCATGGGTCTCTCCTAAAACCGGGGGGTCGGTTTCCGACCCGACTCGTGGGCGACCCAAACCTCCGCACTTACGCTAAGTGACTCGTTCGGGCCTGTTGGTCCTAAGCGCCTGCGCATTGGAGCGAAACCCTTTCGGCGGTGACTCCATCTCGTGCAGACCGTACGGCCGATCCGGTCTGCAGTCTGACAAGTCCTGGCCTTACGCCCGAGGAGGCCCCATGTAGGCGCTTCCCCCTCCCGCGGCCACGATCCCCCGCGGCGGCACCCCGGCTGCTTACTGCCTCAAATCCATGTCGCGCTTGTAAACCTGGAACGCCTCCAGCGCCACGTCGATCACGCGCTGTTGCACGCGCGCCTGCTGCAGGTACATGACGATGGGTCCGGGCTTGGTGGGCTGCCCCGGGAACTTGTTGTCCGCTCGCACCACGCGGAGGAAGTCCTGGACGTTGCCCTCCATGGACGACAGCTCGGCCTCGTCCAGGTTGCCGGCCCAGTCCTTGAAACTCGGGGGACTGCCCTTGGGCGCTGCCGCCACGGCCGCGTCGTATAGCTGTGCCACGGGCGGTTCGGGCGGCGCCTCTTCGACAGGCGGAGGCGCCGAACGGTCACCCTCGCTCACCAGCCGGTCGTATGCCGCGGCGGCCGAGAGGGGCGCCGGCGGCGAAGCCTCCTTGCCCTTGCCGGCGTTCATGTGCTGTCTCAGCTGCGCCAGCGGATCGCCGGGATCGCTGTCCGCTCCCACCTCGGGAGCCTGGTCCTGTTTGGTCTCTTCGGGCATCTCTGCCTCCTAAAGTGGACCGGGGGGTCAGCACGACCTGTCACCCTTACGTGCGCGCAAAAGGTGGGGGCACGTAACCCCACCCCCCGGACGTTATTCGTTGCAGGCGATCGTTACGTTGACCGCCATGTTGGCCGCCTGCAGCTTCCTGAGCGCGACGGTCTGGTCGGCACACGGCGGCGTCATATCGACGATATCGTGCGCCAGCGCCCGGAACTTGCAGCGCAGCTTCTGGTAGCGTGCTTCCTGGTCATTCTTGGGCGGGTGATGCATGAACCAGTTGTCCACTTTCCGGTGCATCTCCTCGCGCTGTCCGCCTATCGGCAGACTGGCAAAAGGAACCAGCGTCTTGGGCTTGTTGGCCTCGTTCTCGCTGCTGCAATCCGTCCTGCCCGTCGTCACCGCGTTCGCTTTCACGACGCCGTCTTCGGCTGTCAACTTCTCCTGATCCACCACGCGTGCTTCCTCCTCTTTCGGGAAATCGCCGTCGTTGTCCAGCACCAGCTCGAACGTCCGCGCGCCGCGAGCGCCCCTGGAGACGATCGGTGTGGCGTACCGAACGGGCATTTTCGCGGGGTCGTGCCCGTCCTGCTTGAGTTTGCTACGGCGGCGAATGTGTTCGTCGATGATCTGCTTGAGCGCGAACAGGCCCCCCACGTTCGCCTCCAACACGGTCACTTCCACCCCGTTCCTCGTCTTCTCGTCGCCAATGCGAACGTAGGGTAATGGATCGCTCACGTCGCCCCTTCCTTTCATGGTTTGGAGATCTTCCCCCTGCGGAGTTTTATCCCCGAAGTACCTGGCATCTTTGCAATCATCACAGACTAATCGACTGCCGCTGTAAATCGGCTTTCCGCACTGACTACACCAATAATCGACGATAAATGCCTCCGCCGGGACTCGAACCCGGAACCACCGCTTTTAGAGAGCGTCGCTCTGCCTGTTGAGCTACGGAGACACCCCCAACTCCGCTGAGGGGCTCCGGCTCTTCCAGATCTCGTTGTCGTACTCGGCCGGGTCCATTCCGTTGGCCGCGGCCAGCTCCAGCACGACCGCCTCCCACTTCCGGTACACCTTCGGGTCCTGCGGTGTCTGCTTCGGCACCTTCTTGCATCCGCAAGCCACCAGGTGCTGGAGCACGTGCGTGTCGAGTACCGCCCCCCGGAAGTACTCCCGCGTGTACAGCAGAAAGAACCTCGCGGTCTTGGGACCGATGCCGGGCACCATTTCCAGCTGATCGACCGTACAAGACCGGAGGTCCAACTCTTTCTCGACCAGGTACGTAAACGACCGCTCGAGCAGCCTGTACTTCCCCATCTTGACCTTCGCGAGCGCGAAGTCCAAGCGCTCGATGTTGACCAGGTACCGCAGGAACTCGAAGGGTGTCTCCCTGCGGTGTTCGCACGGCTCCAGAAACTCGCACACCTTCGCGTCGACGGTCTTGGCGTTCTTGCCGGCAACGCAGATGCAGAAGATCAGGAACCGCTGGAGGTCCTCGTCCGAACGGTCGTAGCACCGCTCGAAGTTGATCATTCGTTGACCCGTATCAGCTCGGCTTTGGTCTTCCGCCTCTTCACTTCCGCCTTCACCTCGTCGGGGGTCGGCCCGCTGGGCTCCCGCCCGTGCATGTAGTCGTCCACCACCTGGGTGAACTTCGGCATCGTACGGAAGTGGTGGTCGGCGATCTCCAGCTTCTTCTCCGGCGTGGTCGCCGCCCAGTACTCCGCCGCCTCCACCTTCATCTTGGTGTTCGACAGCGAGGCGGCCCGCTTGATCCGCGCGTCCTTCGCACACCCCGAGAACACCAGGACCAGTGCGACCGGGACCAACCAGCTCAGTTTCCTCATCGGTTCTCTCCTGGTTTGTGACGGGGAAGTTAGCTTCAGGGATGTAAGTTGTCAAGACTCTTATCGAGTTCCTTAATGTACCTGCTATAACCTTCGATCTCCTCTTCCTGATAGAAGAAGGTCTCCGGCGTGAATTCCGTCTCCTCGGAGACGCCGGCAATCCACAGCCGGCGCATGAACTCGACATACCGCTTGGTGACCATCCAGTGCGCCGCGAAGGCCACGTCGGCGGCCTCCTGGTACTCCTCCGGGCTCGGACTGCCGAAGACGGCCTTGGTGGCCTTCTTGCCCGCGAACATGACGCATTCGCGCATCAGGAAATCGCAGGGACGGTCCGACCTGCTGCACACCATATGCCAGGCCTGGTGCGATACGCGCGCCCGCATGTCCTTGTCCTCCAGCTTCTGCCCGGACAGGTACATCGAAATGTAGACGGGCGTGTGCAGCCGCAGAAACTTGAGCAGCCTCTTGGGCGGCAGCTTGTCGACCCTCCACGGGTCCCGCTTGCGGGCGAACCGGCGGATGTCGTAGATCTCGGACAGGAGGCCCATGGCCGGCATCGTCAACAAACCGCCCGTCGCGTACATCCATCCGCCCCGCACCACGGGGTGGGTGTCCATCGCCTGCTGCAGCTCCATACTGATCATCGGAGGCGTACAGTCCACGGCCAGCCGGGAGAAGGTGAGCGCCGCCAGCTCGGCATCCTTGATGGGACGCCAACCACCGCGCTCGGGCGGCACCTCCTCCGCCTCGCGCATGGCCTGCAATACGGCTTGCGGGTCGTCCTTGTCCTCGGGATGAACCGCGCTGACGGAGACGACCTCGGTCGGCGTCTGCTTGCGCAGCGCCTCGATATACGGCGACTGCGACGGGTGGGCCATCAGCCTGCACGTGTCGCCCGGCCCGTCGCTCAGGAAGTACTTGTGCTCGTCAACCGCGTAGACGTAGTTCATGCTACACCTGTATGAAGTTGTCGAAGATGGGGATCAGCCTGGGCTCGTGGGTGACCACGATCACCTGCATCCCCTTTGACTTGGAGTGCGCCTTCACGCGCTCCAGCACCCGCGCCACCGCCTCGATGTGGTCATCATCCAGCCAGGCCGTGGGCTCGTCAATGACGAGCAGGCCCAAATGGCCCACGAACAGATCGTACAGCGCGAAGCGGAACGACAGGCCCAGCTCGACGCGCTGGCCGCCCGACAACCGCTCAGCCGGCAGCTCGTACTCGCCGAAATGGCACTTGACGCTCAAGTCCGGCCTGATCGCGCAGGTGTACCGGGCCTGGAACACCTCCAGATACTCGTTCATCTTGGCGTTGATCGAACCCAAGTAGGCCTGGGCCACGCGGTTGGGCAGGTGGTTGCGGTGCAGCACCATCCGCGCCTCTTCGCACAGCTTGCGCCACTCCAGCCGCTTGGCGATCTTCGCCTCGTCCCCTTCCATGCGCTCCAGCCGTTCGCTGGTGGACTGCAGCCGCTCCTCCAACGTCTTGGTCTGGCCTTGCACGTCGGAGACGCTCAACTGCGCGTCGTAGTGGTCCTTCAACCTGGTGTCGGCGTCCATGGCGGCCTGCTGGGAAACCTCGTCCATCTGCCACAGGGCCTTGCGCATGGCTTCCACGTTCTGCCCGGCGTTGCGGATGTTGTCGTCGAGCTGCTTGAGCTGTCCCATCGTCGTGGCCAGTTCCAGCTCGTGACCGGAAGTCTCCTTCCGCAGCGCCTCGTACTCGGCCACCACCGCCTTGTCCGTCTCCGACGATGCCGGCTCCGACGCCTCGCCCAGCTGCGCCAGCTCACCGCGCGCGGCGTCGAGCTTGATCTTCGCCTCCGTGCGCTCGCTGGTGTCGGCCATCACCGCCTGGTCCTGCTCGATCCTCCGGTCGTTCAGCGCGGCGTGGAGCTGCTCGGCGTTTTGCAGAAGGTTGCCGTCGTGCTGCAGGACGGCCATCTGCTGCTCGACGAAGTCCGGCGGCACGGGCTGCGTGCAGGTCGGACACGTGGCCGCGCCCTGGTCCAGTGAAGCGACCACCTTGCGCGCGTTGGCCACCGGCTCGTTCAGTCTGTCGATGTCCGCCTTGTGCTGCTTGAGCTTCTCTTCGTCCTCCTCCGACCACTTCTTGGGCAGCGGCGCCTCGAGACGCTTCACGCAGCGGTCGATCTCGTGCTGCAGGAAGACCCTCCGCTCTTGCACCGATTGCAGTTTGTCCGCGTTCTGGATGCGCGCCTTGGCCGCGTCGTACTCGCCCTGCAGTTCCTGCAGCACCTCGCCGCCCTTGCGGCGCTTCTCCGCCTTGGCCGCGGAAGTCTTCTGCAACTCCTCGCGCGTACGCTTCAGGCCGGCCAGTTGCTGCTCGGCTTCGTTCAGCGTGGCCTGTGCCCGGTTGCGCTCCTTGTAGACGTCGATCAGGCCCTCCGCCCGCCTGACCTCCTCCAGGGTGAGCGTCTTGTGTCCCAGCAGCGTCAGCGTGCTCTGATGATCCGCCAGCTGCTTCTCCAGGCTCTGCTTCTCGTTGCGGGCCAGCTCGATCGCCTCGGCGTTGGAGACGGCCTGCACCTTCGTCAGGTCCTGCTGAAGCAGGTCCCGGATGCGCTCCATGCGGTCGGTGCCAAAGAGCGCCGCGAAGGCCTTGCCCCGCTCGGCAGGCTTCTCGAACAGCATGCTCTCGATCCGCCCCTGCCCCACGAAGACCACCTCGCGCAACAGCTTGGGGCTGATCTGCATCAGGTTGTAGATGACCTTGTCCGCCTCGCGGGCGGAGCGATGGTCCTCCTCCCCGAACTTCAGCTGCGTGCGGGACGTCTTCAGGTCGCGCTTGATGAAGCCGCTCTCGTCCCCCACCGTGAAGTCGACACGCACGTGGCCGCCCTTCTCGCCGTTGGTGATGTCGTCCGCCTTCGTGCCGGCCCCGCCCGAATCACCGCTGAGGCCGAACAGCATGGACCTCACCAGGTTGCTCTTGCCGTTGCCGTTCTTGCCCACGATCCCGATCATGCCGGGACCGAGGTCCTCCTTCCTGTCCTTGTGCTGACAGAAGTTTTGCATTGTTACGCGGTTAATGATCATTCCCCGAGGATCTCCATGCGTTGACGTTCCAGCTCGTCCCGTTCGTTCTGCGCCGTGATCATCTGAAACAGGAACGAATGCAGCACGGGACGCTGTTCCCGGTCCACGAACTCGTCCAGGAACCCTTCGGGACTCACGTTGTCGGGCAGCTCCAGCTCGCCCTCGCCCACCACCACGCCCACCGTGGGCACCGGCACGAACCGGAAGTGGATGGCCTCATTGGCGTCCCTCAGCTTCTGCTCCACCCCGTCGATGCGCGGGTCGTACTTCACCTCCAACACGGACTCGGGCGGCATCTTGCTCGTGGCCTCCATGGCCTGCTGCAGCGCCTTCTCCGCGAACACCGAGGCGCGCTTGAAGACGCGGCTGTTGATGCGCACCCGCTCGAAGGTCAGCTCCTCGCTCACCACGGTGAAGTACTTCTCCTCGGGCTCGTCGATGCTCCGCAGCACCGTGGCCCCGTTGTAGACCAGCTTGCCGCCGGGGATGTTGAACTCGGCCGGCACGTGCAGGTCGCCGGCCAGCACCAGCTTCACGCTTTCCGGCAGCCACTCGGGATCGAAGTCCCAGTTCTGCACGTCCTTGATCAGGGGCACGCCGCCCTTGATCATCTGGTGCATGAAGACCACCGCGGCCTGCTTCGAGATGCGGGAGAGCTTCTTCTGCAGGTCGTCCGGCCCGCAGTGATCGATGCCCACCGCCTTGACCTTGGGCAGCAACCCGAAGGGCTTGTGGCTCATCTGCTTCACCCAGCCGTGCACCGACGGCCACGGCACCACGTCGTCGCGTCCCCGGGTGCGCACCTTGCCGTGCTGGCCCTGGATCGCGAAGACGGGCTTGTTCACGTCCTGCAGCCGGTCCATGTTGCGCAGGAAACACTCCATCGCGCAGGACTCCGGCTGGCGGTCGAAGACGTCGCCGCCCAGGAAGACGGAAGTGATGTCCTCGTCCTCCACCGCCCGCAGGCACAGCTGGTCGAACGCTCTGTACGCATCGCCCCACACCTGGGGCAGGTCGTCCCAGATGGTGGGGTGCAGATGCGTGTCACTCGCGAACAGGATTTTCTTTGGCAATTCCCTCTTCCTTTCTCGATGGGGGATAGTCTGGCATCAGCGAGCCCAAGTCGTTGGCAGGCAGCCCCGGCACGCCTTGCTCCATCAGTTCCATCACACGGCGGACTTCCTCATCCTGGATGGGGTGATCCATCACGATGTCGCCGCTGGTGTTGCGCATGGTCCACTCGCCCATGCCGGTTACGAGCGTCCAGTCCCGTCTACGCAGGAAAGGCTTCACAACCTCCAGGAACACCTTCTCCGCCAGAACATGTACATACTCGTTATAGGCATCCCACTGTCTGTCCAGCCCTCGGTAGCATTCCTCCCTGGCACTACCTGCAAGCTCAGCGAGCCTGGCGTGTCGCTCATTCGGCAACCTTGTTCTCCTTGAAATGCTGCTCCAACGCGTACATGCAGGCTTGCGCCTGGAACCCGCGGCCGAGTTTGCTTTCGTACTCAACGCCCAACGCCCGACACAGCCCCTGAATCAGTCGCAAACCGTAGATGCCACGGAGGCTGGCCAGGTGGTAACCCTCGTTGCTGAAGATCTGCCCCTTGGGGTGCCCGCTCGGGTCGGACTCCTGGCGTTCCGTGTAAAACGACACGACCGCCGGCGGGAGGCCGGCATCCAGAAAACACTTCTGGTTGAAGATGGTGTGGCCGTCGCAGATGCGCGCCGCCGCCAGAATGACTTCAGGCTTCAGCTTGCGGATGGCTTTTTGTACTTCGTCCCACGTGATCTCTTGCTCGCCTGCCGAACTGCGTTGACGCTTCCCCATAAAAGTCCTCAAAGAAATCCGCGAACACGGGCGTGTCTTCACCCACCCATGCGCCTTGCGTGTTGAAGGAGAAGAACTCCTCGGCCTCCTCCTCCGTCATACCGTCTCGATCCATGAGTATCTGGATGCACTGGCGCCGACTGTACAGCGCCAGGGACGTGTGGAACCGTCTGGCTACACCTATGAACGCGTCCTCGAACCCGTCGGCCAGCTTGGCGTCGGGGTTCTCCTCGCCCAATCGCTCCCACTTCTCGTCAAAGGTCACGCGAACAGGTTGCTCCTGTCGATGATATCGTCCGGCAGCGTCAGCGCGTCCAGCTTCTCAAGATCAGCGTGCAAGTCCAGCGCAACGCTCTCCGGCGTGGACACCGTGAACAGCTTCTCGTACGCCCCCGTTTTTCCCTTGAGCGTGTACTTGTACAGATGCATGTGCACGCACCAGGGTACCGCCTCCTGCTTCGTCAACAGCATCAGGTAAAGCGGCACGACCCGCCGTCCCTCCGCGTCGCGATTGAGCTGCGGGTCCTCGAGCGGCGTCGTCGTGTTGCCGCTGGCCTTGCCGTAGATGAGCATGGGTACTCCGGGCGCGGAGGGGGTCCCAATGACCCCCTTCAAGCCGCGCCACTTTGGAGGGGTATCAACGGGTGAAATGTATATCGAATTTCCCGATACACAACTACAAACTTTCCTTCACGTGCTGTTCACTTCCGTGAGCAGCTGGCGCGCCTCGGTGATGAGCCTGTTCATGGCCTCGTCGTTCTCGAGGTTCGGGTTCTCGATCTCCCGCGTCAGCTTCAGGCGGGCGATCATCTCCACGAAGGCCGTCAGCTTGTCTTCGGCCGCGTTGATGGCCTCGCACAGCTGGTCGATCTCGTCGCTGTCGTACGGCTCCACGTCGTGGAAGTGATCGGGGAACCGGCTGCGCGCCGCGTAGGCGCCGCAGTCCTGCACCAGTTCCTCCTGCCAGAACCGCAGGGCCGCCAGTATGTTGGCCGTGGCCCGCTTGCCCACTCTCAGTATTCTCATTTGTTGTACCACTCCCAGATCGCGACCAACAGCTCATCGCCGTTGGCCAGGTCCATTTGGCAAAGCACCAACCCGCGGCTGCCGTCGTGCGGGTAGCACATCTTGGAATACCCCGAACCCATCAGCAACTTCCCGGTTTCGCTCAGGTAGAAATCCCACTCGTCCTTAATCCGCACCTGATGCGTACGGGCGTACCGCTCCTTGCGCCTGTGCCTGTGTTCCTCGCGGTCCTGCTCGCAGGTCCACTCCACAAACCCGGCGTCCCTGGCCATGTGCCACCTGGGCTCATCCGGCAAATACCGCGTGAAGCCCTCCGCCGAAAAGATGCCGCAGGGCATCCACGCGTCTTCCTTCCTGTCCGTCTCCGGGTCCTCATGTTGATGTCGCAGATGCTCGAAACGAATCCGCATGTGCTTGAGCGCCCGCCACGGGTTGCCCGAGACGAACGTCAACGGCTTGTACAGCTCGCCCGCCGTGACGATGTCGATCAGGGCGGGCTTCAGATACTTCAACACGGGCAGGTCGTAAGACCACGCCAGGTCTCCGCAGTCAGGCCTGTAGCGGCACGCCACGGCGGCCTGGACCGGTTCCGTCACCCACTCCGTAAACTTTTCGGTGCCGGCATCGGAATCATTCATCGGGATACAGCTCCTTCAGCAGGTCCCGAGCGCTCTCCGCGCCGATCTTCGTGCAGAACGTCACGGACAGCCCGGGTTCACTGCTGGCCTTGGCGGCCGTCAGGACGAGCGCCATGAACTCCAGCTTCGTCAGCCCTTCTCGCTCATACACACCCGCTTTCGGAAACGCCGGTTTCTTCCCTACGTCGTCAGCTTTGCTCATCGCTCTCCTTGAGTTCGTCCGCATCAGGTCCGCACGCCGGACAAGACAAACCGCCCACCGGTTCCTTCTGGAACTCGACCCCGACGGGGCCCGGCGGTTCAATGCCGGTTTGCTTGCGCACGGCTGCACAAATGGGCGAGTTGGACTTGATCACCCCGCTCGCGCGGCAGTCACTGCACTGCCAGTAGATGCCCCCTTCCTCAACCACCTTGCGGTGCTCCTCGATCTCCTTCGCACACGTGTCGCACAGCTCGCACGGGATGCTCTCCATGTCCTCGAGCGGCTCGCGGTTGAATAAGGTCCCGCCGCAGGCCACCTCCTTGTCGTGCTCGTTCAGGCGCTTGGCGACGCAGCTGCGCACGCCCACGTCACGGCCGCCGTAGTAGACCATGCCGCACGCCTGACAGATTTCCTTGTAGCCCTTGTTGCCCATCAGGGCCACGCCCACGGCCTCGCCGCAGCGCCGGCAGGACGTTAGCCGCGGGTTGACACCCTTTTCCTTATCCAGATAGATCGCCATGGGTGTCGGCCTCTCCTCCGTACGGGTCCGGGAGCTCGAGCACCCCGAACGTCATCTTCTTGACGAACAGCCCGAAGATGCATTTCATCGCCTTGTCGACTTCCTCCTGCGGCCTGCCCGTCAGCTCGTCCTTGATCATCTCACGGGCAAACGCCCAACCCATCAGATGCGCGCCCCAGTATCCGACCAGCACGAGCACGATGGTCCACATCAGATATATGCTCATTCCCTGTTGGCCTCGCGTTGATGCTTCACCCAGTCCTGGTAACCCAGCACGGTGTCCCCGTTGGACACCTCGTAACGCCAATCCTTCATCGGGTACTCGGCGTCCTCGTCCCACACCGACTTCTGCTCGCCCCCGCTGTGGGACGCGTACCTGTCCACGCTGAACGTGTGGTCAATGTACTCCCCCTTCGGCACGTCGTTCACGTTCACCGCCGTGTTCACAGCCTCGTCGAAGGAGTCCGCCTCGATCTCCACCCAGGTGCCGCAGTGCCACGTGCACCACAATTTGAACTTAGCCATCGCGATCCCTCTTCTCCCTGGCCCTCCGGCCGAAGTTGACGCCGGCGCAGACGTAGTAGTCCCGCGCCCAGTTCGTGCCCCCGGTCATGTATGGGTCCGAGGGCCTGAACGAGTCGGAGTGGTGGAACTCGTCGCGCTCCTTCGCCTCATCCACCAGCGCGCCGGTCCACTCCTCCGAAAACTCGGCGTAGGAGGCGTGGTTGTGAGGCTTGGTCACGTCCAGGTGCAGGTCCGACCACGGGTCGAAGACCTTGTTCGCGCGCTCGATGGCCTTGATGTGCGAGAGCGCCGAGATGTCCTTCAGCTTCACCCGCACCGTAAGGTACAAGGTGACGTCGTATAGCTCCGGCTCCTTGATCTTGCGCACCGACACGGGCGTCTCGATGGGGTCGAACGTCAACCCGCAGGCGGGACACTCACAACGCTTGGTGTCGTCCCTGGCAACGATCTCGTCGTAGCCGCAACCGAGCACATCGCCCTTGAAGCGAGGCTCGGTCGGGCACTGGTATAGCTCCCACGGCACGCTCTTGGGGCTCGTACGCGGCACGCCTATATCTTCCAGACCTTCCTGACATGGCGCACCAGCAACCGGTCCTGATCAACCTTCTTGCGACACCTCTCAGGCAGGTCCATCGAATCGATAAGGGAACGCTGTTGCTCCAGGATGGTCACCAGCTTGACCATGTGGTCCAGCATGTCGGTGCAACGCGCCACCATCTGTGACGCGCTGCAGTTGGCGAAGTCCAGCATCTGGAATTCGATGCCCCGAGCCTCGTTGATGAGGTCGTCGACCGTGTGCTTGGGTATCCCGTACGCCTGCAGGAAGTGGGACACCTCCGTCAAGTTGGAAGTGGCCAACCTTTCCCTTTTCCCGTCCTTCTCCGCGCAGGCCACGAGCACTTCGGTCGTCTTGCCGTCCAGCGACGGGCAAACGGTGCTTACCGTAAACTTCCTGCCGAATGCGGTTACGCTGACCGCGTGTTTGTCGATCGCAAGGTCGGTCCGGTTGGGTACGCTCACTTTCGTTTCGCTCCTTCCACGACAAGATCTTCATCGCGATAGTAGAGCTCGCTCCACAGGCCGTTGAACTGCAGCTTTGTCCTGATACTCTGCGCCGTCTTGCTGGCCGGGATCACCTTACCCTTCTCGTACCGGGCAATCGCCATCGACGTGGACTCCACGGCAGCCGCCATGTCCGCGATCGACATCTTCCGCTCCACGCGCCTCTTCTTCATGAGCGCGCCACTTTCAACGGCAACCTTCAAGAACCTCTCGTCTTCCTTCTCCTTCTCCCACACGGCGCGTTGCTTCCGGTACTCCCTGGCAACGGCGAACGCGTAGCCCACAAGCGCCTTCGGTGTGGACTTGGCAATCTCCGCGTTCGCGAGCAGCTCGCGCAGCACGTCCCCCGGATTGTCCATCTTGGTGCAAAGATACTCAGGTACCGGTAAACCGAACATCACTCATCGTCTCCAAGTTCGTGTATTAAAAGGTCCCGGCAGCAGACGGCCAGCCAGAAGTCCATCGCTTTGCCCAGGTTCGAGGAGATGTAGTTCTCGTTCTCCCCGTCAAAAACATCCTTCGGCCACTTGCCTTGCAGCAAGGCCTTGTTGTATGCCTCCTCACCGCGCAGCAGGAAGCTGTCGCAGATGTCACCGAAGCTGTCCGGGCCGCAGCCGTCGGACCACTCCGCCCCGCGCGCCTTGCTCGAGATCAACGCGACCATCTCGTCGTACCGCCACACGAACCGGCAGCACTGCACGCAGACACCGAACTGGTTCGCGTTGTCGTTGTCGCCCTCGATGAAACCGGAATTCGGGCCCACCAACACGCACTTGTCGCGGAAGTACTCGTTGGTCGCATCCTCGGACCAGTCGCTCCGTTTCAGCTCGTCCCGGAACATCTTGATGTGCTTCTGAAAGAGCTCCATCTCCTTCCAGAACTCCTCCGGGCCCAGCGGGCCCACGATCTCCTTGAGCTCGTCCTTCAGCTTGGCTATCGCTATCCGTCGGTCCTTCTCGGCCTTTCTTACGGCCTTGTCCTTCCTGGCCACGGCCCAGATCATCTTGTTCTTCGTGTCGACCTTCCACCGCTTGATGGTCGGCTGCGGGATCTCCTCGTATTCGATCATAAGACGTTGAACCTCACCTTCCTCAGATTGGCGATTGTTGCAGCCGTAATGTCAAACCTTGTCTCCACAACCGTCCGCGTGTGCGCCGGTATGATCACCTGAGGCATAGACACGAGGGAAACACGCACAACGGCCAAAATAGCGTTCCTGGAGACCGTACCACCAGGCGCCATGTAATGACCTACCCCCTTCGCGTCCTCGTAAACAACGAAATGCATCTCCCTAAGGTTGGGATTGCGCGCGCGGCGGGCATGGAAATAGTCAACGATGTCCTGCCTGCGTGCCACCAACGCAGCCTTCAGTTTCTTCTTGACCGCGCTACCTTTGGCATACTGCAAAATCGACTGCGCCGGAAACCCTTTCGGATTAACGAGCTTTCTGGGGCGCTTAGCCATTACTTTGCCCTCCCTTTCAACACGGTCTTGAGCCGTTTGTTGTCCTTGCTCTCGTGGTAGAGCAGCTGTGAAATGCGTGAAGCTTGAACGCCGTAGAGTTCGGCGATCTTTCCGGGCTTTTCGCCGCGGATGCGGCGCTCGACGATGTCCAGCTTCGCCGCCGGGGGTAAGACCCTCTTCCCGTTGGACAGCACGATCCATTCGATGTTCAGCGGACCGCAACGGTTGCTGGAAGAGTCGGAGGACGCCTTCCCGCGCAACTTCAAACGTCTTGTGCTCTCTTCGTGGAGGGCTTTCAACTCAGGGTTGTGACGCGCCTCCTTGTACAACACGTCGCCGACCTTGCGCCTGCTCAGGCCGTAATGCTTCGCGATTTCGCTCGGCATCTCGCCCTGCAGACGACGCGCTATAATGTCATTACGAACCTCGCGGGGGATAACCCGCGTACCATCTGCCCGAACGACCCAGTTGATCTTGCCGTCCCCGTTGCCCTCGTTGCTGTTGGGCGCGGAACACTCCGGCGCTCCGAGTTCCTCGGGCTTTATCGGCTCCACGAACTTGTCCATCGTCGTGTCCACCGCAACCTCGGGTAGGTCGTCCTTTGAGAGGGAGTAGTAACTCGCCTCGCCCGTCGTCTCGTCGCGCTGTTGGAGCGTGATCTTCACGACCTCGGGCATTTGCAGCACCTTCAGTAGTTCGCCAAGCATGGCTTCCTCGCGATCCTTGGGTGGAAAACAAGAAAGGCCGGCGGTAACTCGCCGGCCTTTAATCTCTTTTTTCTTTTTGGCCCTGCTTCACGTAGGCGCCGTGTTGTACGCCCTCGCCGGCCGCAGCAACCTGGGCACGCACGGGCGAAGCCGCCTCATTGCCCTGACAGCCTTACGCTCTGACTCGGACAGCTCGTCCTTGTCGCATTTGCCGTTGTCGTGCCTCTTCCGTACGAACTCCAGACTCTCCAACGCCCAAGAGGCGTCATACGCCTCCTGGCACCTGTTCAGTCGCTTCTTGAACGTATTCTCGGAAACCCCCAACTGCAGGGCAGCTTGAGGAATGTTGGGCGGTAGTCCCAACTGCTCCAAAACATGAGCATAACTCTGCGAACGCTTGAAGGCGGTGCTCGTCCTGGCACGACTGGAAAGCTTGTCTTTTATAGCAGCAAGCTCGTCCGAAGCGTGCCAAGGCCTGTCTTGTAGCGGACGCCGCAAAGCTTCCCCCGTGTCTCCGCGACGGAGGCGGCTCACAAGCGTGCGCTTGGGTATGCCCAACTTGTCCGCTGCAAACATGATAGAAAGAGGCAAACCTGCAGCATGCAGCACCTTCATCCAACGCGAACTGTAACGACCCCTCTGCTCCCGTATCACCTCCATGGGAACACCAGGATTATCAATCATTTCCTCTTGCTCCTGCCCCGTTTCTTGGGCTTGCGCGGCTCGTCCTTGAGCAGCATGTAGAAGGTCTCGATGATCTCGCCCGGCGGACGGGTCAGGTCCTCGTCGGACATGAAGAACGTCCGCGGCGAACGGTTCGGGCCCACCGCCAGTGTCAGCACCAGCGGCTCCCTGAGCTTCATCCCCTGCAGCGCCTCGTCACGGATGGTGATCCCGTGGTGGGCGCCGGCTAACGTCGGCCACTCCGCGTGGAGGGCCTCGAGCAGTTTCGTTACGTTCGTCATTCCGTGTTCTTAAGCCTCTCGTCCCAACAACACTCCCCCACGTGGCCGCCCTGGTGGGCGTGCGCCGTCTTGGACAGCGCCTCGTTGCCGCACAGCTTGCAGGTGATCGCCTCGCCCGTGCCCGTCAGCTTCGTCCTCAGCGCCCTGAGCACGCCCTCGATGTCCTGCACGAACACCTCCATCTTCTGGATGGCGTCGTACAGCCGCTCGCCGCTGGACACCTCGCCACCGTCGGCATCCTTGTCCAGCTCGTCCTGCGTCTCCTTCAACTCCGTGGCCACCGCCAGCGCCAGCGTGTCCCCCGCCTGTCGCGAACCGTGCTGGTGCCCCTTACGCAACGCCTTGTAGTGCAACCCAACGGCGCCGTCCGGGTACCCGCTGTCCACGACCTTCATGATCTCATCTACGGTCACGTTTCTCCCTTTCCCTCCTGCTGAATTGAGTGGGCATCTTTTCCTCGCCCAGCACCAGCGTGTCCTCCGCGAACACGTGGCACTTGTCCTCGAAGTCCACGTACCACGTGAAGTTGTTCTGGGACACACGATAGCCCAGCCCGAACTGGCTGGACGCCTGGTTCATGCGCAGCTTGGTGGTCACCGTGCGGTAACCGCCCGTGTTCAGGATGATCGGTCCGCCTTCCCTGAAGCGCACGACATCCGTCTGGTGGTACCGGACGACCGTCCAGTCGTCCTCGGTGTAGACCGTCGTCGCCGTCGTGCCGAGCTTGTCCGTTCTTGCCATTTCTCCCTTCTCCTCCGCCCGTGGTTGAGCTGGGCGTCATCGTCGATCATGTGGTCCTTGACATGGTTGTACAGGTCGTGGCACATGTGCCAGCATTCCAGGACCAGGTCGCCCCACGTCTCGTTGATGGGCTTTGGCTTTCGCTTGAGGTACATGGCGACATGCCACATGTCCGGTACGACCAGCTCGCTGATGTGCTTGGGCCTGACGCCCTGCGCCGGCCGCACGCCTCGCTGGATCTTGCCCAGCGGGTGCTTGGGGTCCTTCACTTGAGATCCCTGTTCACTTTTTCGATCGCCTCGCGGACGACCTCGTGTATCCAGCGCTCGATACCCCGCTTGGGGTTCCAGTCCTTGAACACCAGCAGCATCGCCAGGTAGAAGCCGAGCGGTATGCCGGCCAGGATGCCTACGACGACGGAAATGGCCTTGACGGCCTCTTCGCTCACGTGTCACACCCCCAGTAAACGGACAAGCTCGGGCCCCAGCAGAGGCCACCACTTTTCCTTTTTGTAGTCGTATTCGCCGCCGCAGGTCATCATGTTATGGATGACCGCGGCCTCCCTGACGTCCAATCCGTCCTTCGTGTCTATCTCCTTCAGGTAACGGATCTCCTCCTCGATCCAACAGGACGTCGGGGAGAAGTAGAGCAACACGCCGCATCGTTCGCAGTAGGGCGTATGGTTCATCTCCATGTAGTCGTTGTAGCCACAGACGCGGGTCATCCGTTCCCGGTGCCTGCGCTTGCGCCTCCGGTCCTTGTTGCGGTTCACGTAACACTGGATAACGACGCAGTCCAGACAGTACTCCCCCTCCCCGCTCTCGCACTTGGGGTTGGATATCCAGCGCATGTAATCCCACTGCTCGTGCTGCCCCATACGCCACAAACGCTCGATCACCTCATGCTCGACCACCGGGTCCACGGTGCTTGCAGCCATCGCGATCACAGGTCCAGCCCCGCTGTCAGGCTGACCTTGGGCTCAAACTTGAAGTGGTCCCAGTAGGAGATGGCGTAGGCCCCGACCTTCGTCGTCACGCCCTCCCAGTTACCCTTGCTCTTGCAGGCCTCCTCCAGGTTGGCCTCGATGAACGCCCACGTCTCGTCCAGGAAGGCGTGAAACCGCTCGTCGTCCACGACGGCCAGCTCGATCGGAAAGGTCTTCCTGTCGTGCGTGTCGCCCCACTGGCCGTGGTAGTAGTGCATACTGAGCACGTGTTCGTCGTTGTTGTAGAGGACGCCCCACGATATGGGAAACGGGTCATCCTTTTCCTGGGCGTGGATGCGGATGCTGCCGAGCACCAGGGTAGTCCGCCTGGCAAAACCCTCGATGGTCTCGCACTTGTAAGGATTTAGCGGTGACAGCCTTTCCCGCAGCCGCTCAAACCAGGCCGCGCCGATCGGCTGCAACATCTCCGCGGCGTAAATGAGTCGCCGCTCCTGCCGCTTGGACAGGATGCTCTCCTGCAACTTCTTCTCTTCGGCCTTCACAACCAACTTGTCGATGATCCCTGCCATCAACCCTCCTTGTCCAGGTTCCTATGTGGCGCGTACCCCACAGTGTTAATCACGAGTGCACGCAGGTTCCGTTTCAGTACCGATTCGATCCCTTTTCAGTCCCATACCATGGTGCAGTAGGTTTTTTCTCTAAAAGTTGCGGAAACCCCCTTGCGGGGTTCCGTACGGTAGCTATTACTAGTCTTATAATAATGCTAGTAACACCTACCGGAAGGGCGCAACGTCGCCCCCTTTCCTCAGGAGGAAAAACCTTGGACGCCATCGCCTGGGAACTCAAGGACATCTACCCCCGCTACGCCGACCTCCTCTCCACCCTCGACCAACTCTTCGCCGACCACCCCTTCCTCCGTCGAGCTTACAAGTGTGGCTGGCGATACTACAAAGGACAGCTCCAACGCTTCTCACGCCGCGACCGCGACCACGGTACGCGTTGGCAGGCACACACGGCCAGACGCTTGTTCGCCCTCGGCCGCGAACAGATAGAGCTTGCCGTCGCTCTCCGAAAGGCAGGCTACGACAAGGCTTGGCTTATTCAGAACTGCAGGCCGTCCGGTGGCAAGTGGACGAGCAAGACCTACTACGCCGACAACCCGACCGGAAACCATTGTGGCCAGCCTATTTGCGTGTGGTGCTGGATGAGACGCTTCGACGACATCATGCAGCTGCTCTCCTCCGAGGAAGAGGTCAAGCCACGCTCGAAGCTGCGCGGTGTGCGCAAAGGTCTTGGACTGGGTGAGAAGGTGTGCGTCACCCGCTACATGTGCACCACCGAGGATGCGGCCGTCAGCCGTCCACACCGAGCTGACTTCGTCCAACGCCTCAACAAGGCGATCCGGCACGTCCCCCGCGAGAATGGGGCCGTAGTCACGCCAGGGAGCCGCCTGAGAGAGTTTTCCAAGGGAATCCGGGTAACCACACCCGTACGCTCAGGGGAAGAGCTTCGCCTACAGGCGTCCTACTTCCACCAGGGGCCCTGCTACACGCCGCCCAGGCTGCAGATGAGGGGCCTGGACCGCATCAGCGGCCCCATTGTGCTCGAGCGCCACGAGAGCCTGCCCGTGGCCGAAGCCCTGCGCAGGTTCTATCCGTTCCCGGCGTGGATCTACGATGAGCACGTCGACGGGGTGCGCAAGTTCATCAAGGCGACCCGCTACCTCCAGATGTACGGGATGTTGGATCTGTCCGATAGTCCGCAATCCGTATGCGCTTGAGCAGCGCGTGCGCCTTGTCGATGTGGTGGTCGAAGGTGAACTCCACGTCGGGCTTCAGGCAGTAGTCCGCCATCTCCATCACCCGCACGATGTCCTTCATGAAGGCGACCAGGTCGGGCCAGATTTGGCTCATCTCCTGGATGTCTATGACGGCTTTGGCCAGGCTGGGAGCGCTACCCGGGTTGCAGGTGCGGCAGTTCTCCACGACCAACTGCCCCCTGGCTATGGTTCGGATCAGCCACTGGCGTCCGTGGCAGTACTTGCACACGTCCTCGCTCACGGTACGAGCGTCCGCATCTTCTTCAAAAGATCCCGAAGCACGCCGGCCTGCTCCGCGCAGATGCGAAGTTCACCCACTTCAGGTTCGACCATGTTCATGTCGGCCACCTCGAAGGCCGTCTGGGCGGTCGTCAGCGTGTCAATAACCTGGGGCCACAAGTCGATCATCATGTTGACCTTCTCCATGGCTTTCACCCTGTCGATCTTCCCGTTGGGGTTGCAGTCCCAGCAGGCGTCGATGCGAATCTGTCCGTCATCGATCAGGGCCATGACCCAGCTCTGTCCAACGCACAGCTCACAACGTTTACTGCTCACGTGATCAGTCTTCCCAACGCCCTGCGTATGTCTCCCAAGCTTCTTATCCCCTTTTTGGCTGTGTTGTCTTCAAGAGGGTCTTCCGTGAGCTCCTCCGGGTCCACGCCGGCCTCGTTCAACGCTTCGGCCAGCGCTTCGATCCGGGCATCATCCTCGTTGGAGGGCGGCTGCATATTGGAGGCTTCGGCCTCGGCCCGCGAGATCGTTCCCTGCGTAGCCCACTTCTCCGCGACCGTCTGTTTGGAAACGAGATCCTGCTGCAGCAGCGCCCTCATCTTCTCCATCGCCTCGCTTTGCTTCTCTTCTGATATCGCACGCTCCTCGCGCCGGGCCTTCAGCACGGCCAGGTGCTTGTCGATCCGCTCGCTCATGCTGGTGATCAGCGGCCCGGCCTCGTCCGGCACGTTCAGGTTCAGGATGTCGAGCAACGCCCTGATGTCGTTGAGCAGCTGCTCGGAGGTCTGCGGGGTGACTACGGGTGCGTCTTCGTCTTCCATCCCTCAAGCTCCCTGATGCGCTCGACGATGTCCGTGGTCGAGCCGATGTCGGCTATCTTGTGAAACCGGGCGTACCGCACGCCCTTGCGTGCCAGCTCTCCGCCCACCACGACCTTGTCGCGGTAGGACTCGTCCTTCACGATCCAGTCCGGCTCGGCCGCCTCGATGTAGCTGAGCGGCTTGTCCCCGCTGAACGGCACCACCGCGTCCACGGCCCGGTGGGAAGCCACCAGGTGCACGCGATGGATCAGCGGCAGCACGGGACGGCCGGGCCCCTTCAGGCGGGTCACGCTCTCGTCGGAGTTGACCCCGACAATGAGCGCGCCCGCCCCGTGTTCGTCAGCCTGTTTGGCGTCGTTGAGGAACGATACGTGCCCCAGGTGGAAAAGGTCAAAGCAGCCGTTGGTCCAGATGACCGGCGTGGCGCCCATCAACTTCCTCCACGCCTTGACGGCCCTGATTGAATGGAGCACGATCGCCTCGTTCATACCTTTGGATTCTCCTTCATCGCCCGAAGCAGGTCCTCTCTCCAGGTCCCGCGCTTGCGGATCATCTTCGCCCCTCCAATGTCACGCAGCGCCTTGTTGGCCCTGCGCTTCCATTGTCCCGCGGTCATCTTCTTCCAGGCCCGCGGATGCTTCTCAATGACGTACTGATGGCAGCGCGCCGTGATGCGCACGCCCAGGTCGAGGATCAGCTGATGGAGGTTCTTGTTCTGCTCCTCCCGCTCGCGCGTGTGGACCTTGCGCGCCTGCAGCTCATACAGGTCCTCCAGTCCGGTGACGCGGTGCGAGGGCCCGCAAGAGCGACCCTTGGAGTACTCCATGTAGATGCTGGCGTGGCTGAAATCCAGACCCGACAGGTCATATGATATGCTGCCGTGGTACATGGCCTGCCGGTAGGTGTGCAGCCCCCGCCCCTCTACCAGCGTGACGGCCAGCGCCTTCACCCAGTCTGGCAGCGGCCACCCGTAGTAGTCCTTCAGATAAACGGAGTGCCGCTCGATGTTCCTCCAGGTATTGCAGCAGGGCACCCCCAACGCGAAGCAGGCCGTGTTCAGGGGTATGCATTCGATGTCCGTCTCGCGGGACGTCTGCCTGACCGCGGCGATCTTGTGCTCACCGCGCGGGCCGGCGAACGTGTACTCCTTGCCGTGCCTGTTGCTCCACCTGCTCACGCGGTGGCGCAGGTCGACGGGGTTGTGGGCCGACGCTTCCAGCGCCCACACCATCCACGGTTCGCACTGCTCGGCAACGGGGATGTAGTCGACCCCGTACCAGGGTCCGTCGCAACGCTCGCCTCCGGCGTGGGAACAGTATTCCCCCGCGCGCATGCAGCCGTCGCACAGGTAGGTCCTCACCTTCTTCGTCCGGGCCGCGGCCTCGGACCGCACGGAGCGGTTGTCGCGTTGCTCCCTGAGCATCGCCTCGTTGTTCGTTATGCTCAGCATGTGCGGCTTCTCGAACGCGTCGTGCGTGGAGACATTCTTCGTCTCCATGTACGTGAACTGCCTGTTGATCTCGCCGCAGTCCAGATACTCCAGCTTCATGGGGTGGTCTATGTACCACGCCCTGGCCTCCTCCAACCCCTCGCCCGTGTGTCCGGGCAGGACCGTGAAAGGCAGTTCCTTCAGGCCCATGCACGTCCCGGTCATGGGGCGGCACAGGTCCGCGGCCATGTCCAGGTTGTGCTCGCACGCCAGGCAAACCTTCTCCTGCTCCCACTTCTTGCCCTCGACCCAGGCCATGTGTCCGTGGCGGGGCAGCTTCGCCCACTTCTTGTCCGTACTGGTAGACATCCAGTCGGACACGGCCGCATGGAAATGCAGCGGGAAGAAGTAGGCGTGGTTCGGCGATCCCTTGTGGATCTTGTTGCCGGGGATGGCCACGCAGTTGACCAGCCGCTCGCCGAAAAGGTCGAACGTCTCCTGCGCGATGCTGGACGCCACCACGAACACGCGCGGCAACGTCTTCAGCATCTGCAGGTACTTGAAGCCGTGGTCCCACTCGTTCGCAAAGACATACGAATTCGCCCCGGTCTGCCAGGGCTTGTAGGTGTGCGCGGCGCGGAACGTGGCCTTGTTGTACTCCTTCCTGCCCATTGTCGGCAGGTACAGGTCGGAGTACTCGTGCAGCACTTCAAGGGTCGTCCAGAAGTTGCTCAACCGGCTTTACGCCTCCCTCTGGGTTTGGGCACCACCTCGACGTGGCCGAAGGGCACCGAACCGTGAAAGTTCTTGGGGCTCGTTGAGCCCTCGGGCAGCAGCCACAGCGCCTCGACCCCGCACGGGGTCTTGGTGCTTCCCTTCGCCTTGCTCCAGGCCCAGTCGAACCCGTTGTCACTCAGGAACTTCTGGTACCCGGAGGCGCAGCCGTAACCGTCGGTGTAGTAGACGATCATGGCCGGCTTCAGGTGTTGCGGCTGCTTGAACAGCTCGATCAGCGGCGGCGAGAAGTCCGTGCCGCCGCGTCCGTGGAACTGACTCAGGCCCCGCCGCGGATGGTAGGGCTCGATCTTGGAGATGCCGGCATCGCAATGCACGATCATGATGTCGGCCCCCCGCTGCACGATCCCCTTCAACTCCGCGTCCACCAGGCACAGCTCGTTCGCACCCATTGAACCCGAAGTATCGATCGCGAACCAGATGCTGAGCCCGAACTTCCGCACGCGGCCCATGTACGGGGGCGTCGGCCCCCGTCGCGAGACCTTGTGGATGGTCGGGATCTTCTCCTCGCTGCGCTTGCGCGACTCCAGCCTGCGCAGGTACGCATGCCACGGCACGGTCGGCTTGCGCTTGGTCGCCGCGATCAGCTCCTTGGCGTCGTGGCTGTCCCAGCCCCTGGCCTTGGAACCTTCACGCTGTGACTGCGCCTCCGACTTGGTGCGCTCGATGACCTCGACGAGCTTGCCCTCGATCACGTCCGCAGGCACGTCCTTGTCGTCGACGATCTTCTCCCACGGGCCGTGGCCCACGCCGCTGCCCTTGCCTTTGCCTTCGCCTTCCTCGTCACCTTCGCCGCCGCTCTGGCCCATGGCGTAGCCGTCGATGTACTTCTTCTGCTCGCCGTCGCTCTTGCCCTCGCGCACCATCTTGGAGAGGGCGTCGCAGTACCACTCGACGGTCTTGTCCTCCGGCAGCCCGAACTTCTCGTGGGTGACCGGGTGCATGCCACAGCGCTCCATCACATCCACGTCGATGTGCTGGTTGACGGCGATGTCGCAGGCGAGGGCCACGATCATGTCGCCGAACCGGTTGAGCGCGTCCCGCCTGAACGAGGCGATGTGCCCGTGGATCAGGTGGAGCACCTCGTGCTTGAGGAGCTCCACCCCGGCTTCCAGCGGAAGCTGTTCCACGAAGGCACTGTTGAACATCATGACGATCTTCCCCTCGTCCGTGCAGGCAATCGCCGCCGGGAAGGGGAACTGGCCGCTCTCCTGCATGTAGATGTTCTGCATGAAGAGCGCGTAGTGGAGGTCGCCGGGCTCGCCGTACATCAGGCGATACCCGACTTGCTCCATCCACCGTTTGAACTCCAAGCCGTGTCCAGCCATGTTAAATGGGCTTCCCCGCTGTAGAGGCCGCCTTGCGGGCGGTCTGGTCGGCCTTGTAGATTTCCACAAAGCGCTTCGCCAGTCGCGTGCCCCGGATCTCGGGCATCAGCTTCTGCATGATCGGGGTGTCCCTGCACCCCTGGATGAGACTGCCGACGATGTCCGCCTTCTTGCCGTCGGACAGCACCATGGCGAACTCCGCCACGCGCTTGGCCAGCTTCACGCCGCCCTTCTCCACGTTCTTCGCCTGCTCGGAATCCCTCAGGAAGTTGACGAGATCCCACTTCGTGGCGCCCAGCAGCGGCACCTCGTTGCCGTCGATCCAGCGCTTGACGCGGCCGACGGCTTCCTTCCACGTCTTGTCGTCCGAGTTGAGGAAGACCCCGAAGCGGATCGGGTAGTGGTCGAGATCCCCTCCGTGTTTCAGGAAGTTGAAGAACTCGACCCCGATCTCCTTCGAGTGGTTCACCCTGCACAGCTTGGCCAGCAGCGCGTCGCTGACGAACCGCTCGCCGCTGGCGTTGCGCGTGTTCAGGACGCGCTCGGCGGTGTCCGCGAAGTTGAACCACTCGCGGGCGCCGGCCTCCATCACGAACCCCTGGCCGTTGGTGTGGGTCAGGAGCAGGAACTCGTACACCTTGGGCGGCATGTACTTCGCCCAGTACGACAGGTACTCCTCCGGCTTGCCCTCGACCGGGACGTATATGAACCGGCCGGACAACGACTCCTCGGCCTCCTGGATGGAGGCATAGTTGATGGTGGGCGGATTGGTCGAGCCCACGAAGATCCAACCCGGTTGAATGTCGATGTCCACCAGCTTCCGGTCGATCATCATTCTCAGGATGACCTGGTGCCCGGAGTACCCGGACATGGTCTCGTCGAAGAACATGACGCCGACGCCCGTCTTGGAGTTGGGCTTCCGATAGAAACACGGCAGGTGTTCAGGCACGGCGCGACGAGTCAGCTTCGTCTCGTCCTCCGTGTACTGGCGACCCGCGTGGTCTTCCTGTTCCGTGGCGCCAAAATGAAACTTGATCATCTCGGCACCGGACTCTTCACACGACTGCTCCACGATCCTCGTTTTGCCCGAGGAGTGTTCCCCCACCAACAGCACACACTTGCACGCGTCGCGTGACTCATTGTCCACGCTTCTGCACGGCATGATCTGACTGCGCAGTATCGCCTTCGCCTCCTCGAGTGTGAACCTTTCCGACTGCTCCCACACTCTGGTCATTTTCGCTACGTCTTGTGCCTTCATCCAGCGCCCTCCTCACGATCTCCACGATCTGTACGTTGAATAGTGAAATCCGCTGCGCCAGACGGAGCATCCCGTCCGCGTCCAGCGGTCCTGGTATGCCGTAGGCCCCGCCCATGGGCAGGTCCTTCGACTTGAACTTCCAGTCATAGACCACCGCCACGCCATCCAGCTCGGGCACGCTCTCCTTGAGCGACTCGATGAACTGCCTGGTCAGTTGTTGGGCTTTCTCGTCACAACTGGGCGGCGGGCTCGTCTCCTTGGGGTTCTGTGACATCGACCCCTCCCGCTATGTGTTGAAGCTCGTCGACCCCTCCATCGCCGCGGTTCGGTGTGCGACTGAATCCGCTGCAAAGGTCGTTGAACAGATTGGCAAGCTTGGCGGCCGCGAAACCCAGGAAGGGCAGCGCGGCCAGGTAATGCCACTCGAAGTTGTCCGGCCCGAAGGCCAGCGCGAACACGCCGGCCACGCACAGCGGGCCGACCCAGTTCGAGAGGCAGAACACGCACATCAGCAGGTCCACGAAGAAACCCTCGTGGGCCTCCAGCCACGCCCGCGGACGATCAAAGATCGAGCCGTGCCGCCAGACCTCAAGGATCTGCCAGCAGGCCAAAGCGGACACGGCGGTGTACAGCAGCAGGTCTAGTCCTCGCATGCCTCACAGTCCCGCTCGTAGGGTATGCGCTCCTCTTCCGCCACGGTGTACACACGGTCCTGCGGCCCATCGTCGCCCTTCAACTCGGGCAGGTGGAAGATGGGCCTGCGATGGCTTCTCGACGCGCCGTACCAGTGCTTGGCCCGGTGACGCCGCGGCATCAGAATGCGCTTCCTCTCTAGATAGTAGGTCCCGCTTCTTGACGTGGCCATCGAATTCTCCCATACTCCTCAATAACTTCGCGACGCCGGATTGTCAACCGGCACGGTACCATCGTATCAGACGAGCAGGGTCAGACCCAGCTCCTTGATCAGTTTCTTGCAGAGGGACTTTCCAAGCAGCTCGATCAGGTCGACAAAGGTCGACACCAGGGAGTCAACGAGCCATTCCAGCGCTTGGATCAACTTCTTCATGGATACAGCCTCCTCACTTGCCGAGTCGGTAGAGACCCAGCTGCCCGAGTCCGTACAAAACGTCATCGATACCTTCCAAAGCGGCGAGCAGGTCTCGCTCGCCGACGTGATGCAGGTGATGCACATCCTGCGTAACCGCAACCCCGACACGCTGGTACCCGTGCTGGGCCTGCTCTCCCTGGACGGGCGCCCCTACACCCTTGAGAACCACTTCTTCATGGAGCCGGTCTTCAAGGTGGGCATCCCCAGGCGCATGCTGCTCAAGTGCGCGCGGCAGGTGGGCAAAAGCGCGACGCTCTCGGCGAATTGCGTCATGCGTTCGGCCGGCCACCCCTACCTGCGGACCCTGCTCGTGACCCCCCGATACGAACAGATCCGGCGCCTCTCCAACAACTACGTCCGGCCGTTCATCAAGAACAGCCCGATCTCCAGGTTCCTGGTCGACACCTCGGCCACCAACGCGGTGCTGCAGCGGTCCTTCGCGAACGGGAGCATGCTGTTCTTCTCCTTCGCGCTGTTGGACTGCGACCGCATCCGCGGCATCGCCTGCGACATCATCGACCACGACGAGATCCAGGACATGGACTACGACTTCATCCCGATCATCCGGGAGTGCATGTCGTATTCCAAGATCCGCGCCTCCTCCTACTCCGGCACGCCCAAGACGCTCGACAACACCATCGAGGCGCTGTGGCAGGACTCCTCCAAGGCCGAATGGGTCACCAAATGCACCCACTGCGGCTACTGGAACATGGCCTGCTTCCAGGCCGACCTCATGAAGATGATCGAGCGCAAGGGCCTGTGCTGCGCCAAATGCAAGAACCTCATCGACGCCGCCAACGGCCACTGGTACCACACCGACGCCGACGAGCACGCCGACTTCTGGGGCTTCCACGTCCCGCAGCCCATCGTCCCCTCGCACTACCGCGACGAGGAGAAGTGGGGCGAGCTGATCGCCAAGCGGGACGGCAAGTTCGGGTACAACGAGTCGAGGTTCCTCAACGAGGTCCTCGGCGAGTCGGCCGACGTGGGCGTCAACCTGACCACCGTCACCGACATCAAGCGCGCCTCGCGCCTGGGGCCCAACGAGTTCGACAGGATGATCGACAAGTTCCGCCGCTGCCCCATCCGTGCCATGGGCGTGGACTGGGGCGGCGGCGGTCAGGAGGAGGGCACCTCCTTTACGTCCGTTGCACTTGTCGGTCTCAACCCCATCGGCGGCGGGCTGGAATGCCACTTCTGCGAGCGCTTCCCCCTGGCGGCGGCCCACGACTGGGAGGCCCGGCGCCTGCTGGACCTCTATCGGGAAGCGGGCTGCATGTTCTTCGCGCATGACTACGGCGGGGCCGGCGGCGTGCGCGAAACCCTGATGATACAGGCCGGGCTGCCCCTCGACCGGATCGTGCCCTTCATGTACATGTACCTGCCCACACGGGACGTGGTCGTGTACAAGAAACCGGCGGAAGGGGAGCTCAGGGGCTATTACCAGCTGGACAAACCCCGCTCGCTGGTCCTGCAGGCCGTGTGTGTCAAGGCCTGCAAGATCCTGCTCCCGGAGTACGAGTCCAGCAAGAACATCACCTCCGACCTGCTCAACCTCATCGAGGAGCGCAAGGAGGTCGCCCGGCGCCAGGATGTCTACACCATCATACGGCGACCCAAGATGCCGGACGACTTCGCCCACGCGCTCAACTACGGCTCCTGCGCCATCTGGCACTACACGCGGCGGTACCCCGACCTGTCCGAGGTCCAGGGCATCAAGCTGACCGAGGAGCAGCTCAACCTGGCCGAACCCCCCAACGCGTTCCGCGACCCCTACTGATAGAAAAGGAAAACGCGCGATGGCCCCGGCGCGAGTCGTCGCGCCGGGGGCCAATCGCCTCCGAGGATCATTCCGTGGTGGCAACGCCGCCCCGCTCGGGGACGGTGATATCCTCAGGCGTTTTGCCGTTGTTCTTGGCCTTCTTGTCCTTCTTGGACTTCTTTTCCTTCTTGCCCTTCACGGACGCGGACTTGCGGGTCTTGCTGACCTCCGCCTCAAGGCGCTCGATCTCGAGGTCCTTGAGCCTGATGTCCCGAGCGCAGTTCTGCATCTCGAGTTGGTGGCGTTCCTGAGCGCGCTTGTCCTCCTTCTTCTGGAAGGACAGAAACCCCTTCATGAACTCGCCCAAGTGTCCGAGGAGCGCCAACACGATCAGCTCGAACTCCTTGCCCTTCTTTTTCTTCACCTTTTTCATCTCCTTCTCCTTCCGTTCGTTCGTTAGCGAGAAAGTGTATAACCTGCCCCGGCGGGGCAGGTTTGCCCTTGTCTGCGGCCCCGAACCGGGACGGGCTGACTCCGGTTCGAGCAACTACGATTCAACGAGTGCCCTCCTTTCCGCGTGCCCTCACCGCAAGCCCCTCAAGCTTCAGCGAAGCTTCTTGAGGAACTCAGCGATGTCACGAAACAGCTTCCGGCGCATTTGCATCCGGCGCTTCATCGGTAGGGGACGCTGTCTCTTCTCCACGTTCACCTCCACGAAAACCACGGTTAACCACGTTCTCTACGCTTTTACCGGCTGGCCACGGGCCAATCGGCATTAGGAAATACTAACGCGCCGGGGCGTTTGTTTTAGCTGTCGGGAAGCACCAAGATTTTCGATATGCGGAGAGGAACTACGAGGTAGAATGCCATTCACACCGGAACCCACCAGGGAGAGTACCCATGCCCAAGCTCAAGTCATTGATGCCGTTGTTGATTTTGTTGATATGGCTGACCGGCTGCATCGCCGACAACAAGACCAAGATGGCCCCGACGATCATCGACCACAAACCTGAGATTTCGATGCCGGCACCGGAAATAGCGGTGGAGAAGGTGGACACGGACAAGATCGTGGAGGACACCGCCGCCCGCGTGCGGGCCGACATGTCCTCCAACAGCAACCAGCTCTCCGGCCACATCGTGGCGCAGCTCCAGAAGATGGAGGTGGCGCTAAAGGGCCTGATTAACTTGGAGGCCAAGATCGACAATAAGATGCAAGCCGACATCGACACGAAGCTGACCAATACCATGACAGCCATGGCGAGCCTGGAGAACACGATCAACGCCAAGTTCGAGGCCAACGTCAACGTCACCAACAAGATGGAGGCGAAGCTGGACAACACGATGAAGGCGCTGTCCGATATCAACACCAAGGTCGGCCACATGTCGGGACAGGCAGACGCCACAGCCTCGGGGCAAGTGGGCTTGTCGAACAAGCTCACGAAGATGCAAACCACGCTCCAGACCGAGATGCGCGCCGGGCGCGACGTCAACATGTGGCCCATGTCGGCGGTGATCACGGTGATCGGGGTCATCCTGATCATGGGCTTGCTGGTCTACGGCGTGACCGTCTATATTGGCAAGAGGGCCTACGAGAACGCCAGCGAACGGCAGAAGAACTACGCGCGCCTGCTCATGGTCGCCATGGGCGAGATGGAACCGGATCGGGCCAAGGAGTTGATGAGCAAAACAGAGAGGGGGGCGCTGTGAGTCGATTCGTGGTCTGCAACGGGATGTACCGCTCGGGGTCCACGCTGGTCTACAACATCGCACGTGAGCTCTTGGAGCTGAACTTCGGCGACGTGGAGCTGATTGAGTCCACCCCGTACTGCCTCCGCGACAGCTATGGCCGCTTCGTGATCACCTACCCGACGCCTCCTCCCATGCTGGCCAAGGTGCACTTCTACGTGCTGCGCGGCCGGCAGGTCGACGTCATGAGGGAGGCCAGGTTCCTGTTCACCTACCGCAACCCCCTGGACATAGCCGCCTCCGCCCAGAAGCGCTGCACGGCCCAGACCGGCGAGTGGGGCGAGTACATCCCCGACGGCTGGGACCGTTACGAGGATGACTACTTCGACCAGCTGCACTGGAAGCCCTGCCTGATGATCAAGTACGAGGAGATGATCCTGGACGTGCCCCGCGTCGTCTGCATGGTCTCCAACTTCCTGGACCTGCACGTGACGCTGCCCGAAGCCAGGGAGATCGCCCGCCGGCACTCGGCTGAGGTGGTCAAGGCCCACGCCGACACGATGCCCAACGACACCATCAAGAACATCACAAACGTGCGCGACCACCACATTTCCGACGATTTGGGCAAACCTGACACCTGGCGTAAACACCTATCAGCCGCTACCATAAGGGCATGCGTGGCGCAGTGTGGTCGGATGATGAAGCACGCCGGGTACGAGATCCCAGAGGTGGAACCGTGCACAAGCAGTTCGTTATCTGCAACGGAATGTATCGAACCGGATCAACCCTGTCCTACATGACGGTCCAGAAGCTCCTGGAAGCCCGGGGCCACCCCTACGACTACGCCGGCACCTCGGCCGCCCAGGTCGACGAGGAGCTTCGCCAGCAGCTCAACAGCACGCGCTGGCGGGTTGTCAAGGTCCACCACTACGAGCCGCCCTTCGACATCGTCCGCCGGGCCTTCATCATCTACACCTACCGCAACCCGCTGGACGTGATGGCCTCGCTGCAGCGCCTGCCCAAGTTCGGACGCACGCCCTACAAGAAGCGCCTGCGCTACCCGAAGAAGATGAGCACCGAGTACTTCTATATGAAGAAGCACCCCGCCATCCTGATGCTCAAGTACGAGGACGTCTACAACGACCTCCCCGCCGCGGTGGACCGCATCCGCGAGTACCTCGGGCTGCCTCCCATGCCGGAAGACGTGAAGCGCATCGCCCACGAGGTCGACCCCGTCACGGTGAAGGCCTTCACCGACTCGCTGCATGAGGACACCGCTGACATGAAGACCCAGCTCAGGGGCAAGCACATCTCCGAGACGAAGGGCGAGCCCGGCGCCTGGGAGGACGTGCTGGACGAAGAGCAGATCGCTCACACGCTGAAGATGTATCGGGAGATGATGCTGGACGCGGGTTACATGACCGAATAGCTAAAAGAAGGCGCCGCTGGCACCTCCCCTTGCGGGTTCGCTTGTTAATTCGATTGCATGGTCCCGCTGAAAGAAATCAAGCGACGCCAACCCTCCTCGCGTACGTGGGTTCGACGCCGAGTACGCAGGCAGCAGTTCATGCCGAGGCCAGCCCTCCTCACATACGTGGGTTTGACGTATCCTGGTAACGACCATCATCCACGCCAGCCCAGCCCTCCTCGCATACGTGGGTTTGACCTTGCCTCGGTCTTAGTTCTCCTCGCTTATCACCAGCCCTCCTCGCGTACGTGGGTTTGACGGTTGCAATCCGCCCGCCCGTCCTAGGTGGGCCCAGCTCTCCTCGCGTATGTGGGTTTGACCGTGTCCTCGTCCGCCGGTAGCTGAGGGTAGCCCAACCCTCCTCGCGTACGTGAGTTTGACCGCAAGGCGCTTTAGATAGCGACGGTGAACGTCCAGTCCTCCTCGCGTACATGGGTTTGACATCATGGTATTCTCTCATTCTGGGCGCGTTAGCCAGTCCTCCTCGCGTACGTAGGTTTGACGCCAAGATACAGAGGTATGGATTAACCAGCAGCACGACATGCGGACGTATGTGTGAGGAGAGCGTATCCGGCGCCGAAGCGCCTTCACGGCCACTTATCCTGCCAACGCGCCTGTGCGCGCGGCGGACATCTCGCAGGCCTGACGCGATTCTCCACATACCGCACTGCTATTTATTCGGTGATCCAGCCTTCTTACGCGGGTGGGTTCAACAGGTTTCGTGCTCCGATAACGGCGAGCTGCGCCCAGCCTTCCCTACACGCGTGGGTCCTACCTACGCAGCATGAAATCTGACGCCAGATGCAGCCAGCTTTCCCTACACGCGTAGGCGCGATACATGGCCGATCGCCACACGGTCATACAGTTTCCAGCCTTCCCTACACGCGTGGGCGCGACGCAATCTCCATTTGTCCCCAGGCGGGATGGCCAATCTTCCCTATAAGCGCAGGCGCGGCTTGTCCCGCAGTTGTCCGAGGCACTCGGCGTACCAACCTTCCCCATACGCGTGGGCGCGACGGCGCCCGTCGCGGCTTTGCTCGTCTCCACGACCAACCTTCCCCATACGCGTGGGCGCGACGGTGCGCTGATCTCCCTGATGCGTGCATAAGCCCAACCTTCCCCATACGCGTGGGCGCGACACCAACATATGGACCATAAAGAGAACAACGGCATGACACATGGTAGGGAAGACGTATCCGGTGCAAGCACCTTCACGGCCACTTACCCTGCCAACGCACTCAGTGTGCGCGGCGGACATCTCGCAGGCCTGACGCGAATTTACATGTGTCCACCGCTGTAGTCTGTATGCATTCCCAGCACGTAAGCGCGACAACGAACCCAGGACCCAACCCTCCTCGTGTGCGTGGGTGCGACGCACACGCGGTGTTGGGGCGATTCTTGACGGCCAATCTTCCTTATACGCGTGGGTGCGACCGCCCGAACCCGTGGCGGTCCGGGAAAAGGACCCAATCTTCCCTATACGCGCGGGTGCGACCCGCTCAAGGCTACGACACAGAACATCGAAGCCCAATCTTCCCTATACGCGTGGGTGCGACGGGTCCGTCTTTTCGATTTCGGGATCGGGGGCCCAATCTTCCCTATACGCGTGGGTGCGACACGGCACCTGAACCGGAATTACGCCTATCGATCCAATCTTCCCTATACGCGTGGGTGCGACAGGAGATCAACATCCTTTAGCCAATCTTCCCTATACGCGTGGGCGCGACGCTGCCCGTCGCCGCGTTGCTCGCCTCCAAAACCAATCTTCCCTATACGCGTGGGTGCGACTTGGCGACCGGCAGTGCCTTTGGTTGGCCCTTCCAATCTTCCCTATCTGCGTGGGTGCAACGACTGCAAAGCGGAGGAAACGCTGAGGGAGGACCAATCTTCCCTATACGTGTGGGTGCGACGTGCTGCAGCACGCGACTCGCGGGAAGGGTGCCCAATCTTCCCTATACGCGCGGGTGCGACGCTCCTGTAGCGAACACCTCGAGCCGCCAATCTTCCCTATACGCGTGGGTGCGACCTGTTCATGATACGCCAATCTTCCCTATACGCGTGGGTGCGACTGGGGCAGACCGAGTCGCCGGTCCAGCCGCTGCCAATCTTCCCTATACGCGTGGGTGCGACAGGCCCTCAATGCCGAGCTTGCCGGCGTAAGCCCAATCTTCCCTATACGCGTGGGTGCGACGGCCTGTTGGGCGACGCCTTCGAGGGAGCTTTCCAATCTTCCCTATACGCGTGGGTGCGACGAGCGCGAACACGTGGCGGACGCGCTGGGCGCCCAATCTTCCCTATACGCGTGGGTGCGACGACGACTCCGCATGCCTAGTCAAATCGTTTCTCCAATCTTCCCTATACGCGTGGGTGCGACGACGGCGCTGCAGCGAGTATCTAAAATTGGGTCCAATCTTCCCTATACGCGTGGGTGCGACACCAACATGTAGGGTTAGAAACAGAGTAGCGGTACGACATGCGGATGTGTAGGGAAGACGTATCCGGCGCCGAAGCGCCTTCACGGCCACTTACCCTGCCAACGCACTCAGTGTGCGCGGCGGACATCTCGCAGGCCTGACGCGAATTTCCGCACATCGTACCGCTGCTTCGTTCAGCTACACGTTGCCGTCCAATATTTTCTCGACTTCGTCGGCGCAGGTCGCCAACACGGCCTTATGCTTGGACCTGGACGCGCGCCACGTCGCGATTAAATCGCGCAGCTCCTTCTCGACCGCGTCCCAATCCACCGCGTTCCTTCCCGTCAGCACGCGCGCCTGTCCGAGCGTGTACTTCATCTCGTGCTCGGACATGGCCACCACTTCTCGCTTGCCTTTGCTGGTGACCTCGATGAGGAACTTGTTGGGGTCGTCCTCGTTGACCGACACCGGCCCCGCGGGTTGCATGTACACGCTTTTGCGGGCACGCGGCGCAGTATGCTGCGTGCGTACGGGCAGGTACCCTTTGCTTCCGTCACCCACATCGAACACCTGCCGCACGTCTTTCGGGGTGAGGTCCGAAAACTTCTTCTGCACCCAACTGTTGGCACGCTTCACGCGTACCAGCTTGTCAGCCAACGCGTCCTGCTTGACGCGCTTTGGAAGGTTGTTCCACCACAACACGCTTACCGCGCTGTTGTCCACCAGTGCCGGCGCCAAGCCTATGTAACGAGGCACCACGCTGTAGCAGGAAAGTACGCGATCCACTTCCCTGTACGTAACGCCCTGCCCTTCGATGGACTCCATCAGCGTGTCTCGCTGCTCCTGGTCCATGCAGCTCAATAGCGGTCCATGCTTGTGTAGTGTGTCTCTCACCAACTTCTTGTGTCGCTTGTAGCTTCCGCAGATCGCAGAGCTTACGGCTGCTAGTACGCTCTTAAACTGCGTGTCCGGCAATCCCGCCCCCGTCGGGGTGTACATGATCGCGGGGGGTGGAACGACAGCGGGTCTGATTTTGTTCACAGTTATCCTCCTGATTTCCTGTCTTTCCTCTTAGCCTCTTCCTGCTCGAAAACCTTCATTTCGACTTCGCCCTGCTGTCCTCCCCTGTGGCGAGCCCAGCACTTCTCGTGCTTCGCCTTGGGGTCCGCACGCTTGCGCGTCTTCGTGCGGAGTTTGCTGGCGTCTTTTTTCACAGTCCTGCCGTCATCGTCCTTCGTCTTGACCATGACCTTCCGCACCGGCTTCACGCGCTTGCGGGGTTTCCTCTTCTTCTTGCTCTTGCTTTCCTCTTCGAGAAGGGACTCCTCGTCCTCCTCCTTGCGCATACCCCGCTCCTCGAGTTTCTTCTCAATGGTTTCGATGAGCGTGTCCGCGCGCTCCGAGATGTTGCCGGAGAGCATTTCCTTGTGGGCCTTGGTGCGTTCCTTGATGACCTTGATGGCCCGTTCCTTCTCCTCGTCCTCCAGATCATCACGTGCCCTGATGGCGGCGGTCTCCTCGTTGGCCGCAGCCTGCAGCGCTTCCAGGTGCGCGTCGCCGGTCAGGAAGATGATGTCCGCGTCGTCACACTTGGTGTGCATGATATCGACGAACGCGGCCCACGGGAACGACTCGCCCATCACCTCGATGTTCTTGGGCACGCACGGCATGATCACGTTGCCCACGTTCCAGCTTCGCAGGCAGCGCACGAAGTCGTTCGCCATGATGTTCATGTTCTTCGTGATGAACTTCTCCCGCCGCAACGTGTACAACTTCTCCTTCTTCTTGATGGCGGTGCGGAACTCGCGAACCCCGAGCGCCGAACGCTTGCGGTGGACGACGGCGTTGCGCCGCGCCCGGATATCGTGCAGTACACCCATCATGTTGTTCACGGGCGGGGAATAGAACCGGTACTTGTCCAACTTCTCCTTGCTTGTCGTGATGTCGGTTGACAGGTGGGGGAAATAAACAAGCCCTTCGTCCTTACCCACGCCGTCCGTCTTGTGGAAGAACAGCGCCGCGTAGCGCATGCCACGCTTGGTGGTCTCGCCCTCCTCTTCCTCCTTCTTAAGCTGGCGGGCAGTGCGTTTGGCATGAGGGTCGTAACAAAGATCCAGGAAGGGACGTAGCTTGCGGGGCCCGCCCTTGCTGCGGCGCTTGCGGAAGTAGAACTCGCCCCGACGCAGCGTGTATTCACCGGAGAGGATATTCTCCACGACGCCCTTGGCTCGCGGCTCCATCTCAAAGCGGTCCCGCTCGCGCACGACCTTCATCACGCGTTTGCCGTTCTCGATCACCTCCTTCCTGACCAGCCGCTCGAACCAACCGTCGAGGATGACCCGCGTGCTCACGCCCTTCACGATGCCCAGGTAGGCTACCAGCATCTTCTCGCCCGAGACGGGATCGGTTTCCTCAGCGAACTTCACACGTTTGGTCGTTTGGCACTCGTACGCCTGCAGTACGATGCGTGACAGTTCCGTGTTGTAGTTGACGTCCTTGCGCTCGCCCGCCGCCGACAGGTCGCAGTGGCGTCGTTTCATGCGGGGGTCCTTCCTTTTCAAGTGGCCCCACACGAAGATCCGTGCCTCGTCCCATATGCAGGAAGGGAAACGGAAGCCGACGTTCTCGGCCTTCTCTAGCTCGTCCTGCCGGTCCATCCAGGCCTTGCGCAAGGCATACAGAGCCGCACCGCGTTTCTTACCGTCCCCGTTTCCGTCTCCGTTCACCACCTCACCGCCCAGCAACTTCATGAACGCGTCGGCCAGGGCCATGTCGACCGTTGCGTTGAGGTTCTTCTTGGGCGTGAACCCGGGTATGCCGGCAAGGTTGAGACACATCGACGCCTGGGCGAACAACCACTTCATATTGGCCCCATAGGCTTTGAAATAACGCATGCCCTTCACCCAGTCCTCCGGCGTCGGAAACCGGAACTCCATCACTTGGATGCGCGGAGAACGCGCCGTTTTTTCCATGCGCACCGCGTTTGCCTCGGCCAACCTGGCCACTTCTTCCATCGCGCTTTTCTCGTCCATGTTCCTCTCCTGTAAGAATGGTAAAACGAAAAACCACGCACACACGGACTCGACGTGTCCGGCCCGGAAACACGTGTTTCCGAGCTTCCTTGCGCGCGTGGTTGACGGCTACCGGGAGTCCACAAGCCTCCTGTACGCGTGTGGCCGCCGCGCATTTCGCGGGCTGGCAGGCCGTGGTGAACCAAACCCTCCTGTACGCGTGGGGCCGCCGAATCGGCACAATGTCTGTCCTGCCTCCGTTTCCAAACCCTCCTGTACGCGTGGGGCCGCCCCTATGTCTTGCGACAACTGAGAAAATGAACACAACGTTCAGTAGGTACAGGAGATTGCTCCGGCGTAACGGCAATGCCTTCGCGGCCACTTATCCTGCCAACGCGCCTGTGCGCGCGGTGGGTATCTCGCAGGCCTGACGCGAATTTACCGAAGGTTGTAGTTCAGGAGAGTAACTGACTGAAAGCCAGTCACGCGTAGTATATTGTAACGCGCTTTGAGGCGTAATTTAGACGCTGAAATTCATTGCTCGAGGGCATGAAAAAGGGCGGCCCGAAGGCCGCCCCGGTGTTTGGACAGGGTGTCCGTCTACTCTTTCGTCAGCCCCGAGGCCTGCGCGCTGGTGGAGAAGTCCACGTACATCTGCGCGTGCTCCACGAACCGGCGATAGATGTCGTTGTCGTTGACGTCGTTGCGGATCGCCGGGTTGAGGCTCCACAAGCTTCTGAGGCCCTCGGTGTTCGGCCGCGTCAGGTACGCGGTCTTCGCCGAGCTGGAACCGTAACTGGTGTCGGAGCTGCCGAAGGCCTCCAGACTCCACATGAGCGCCGAGATGAACCCGAAGTCGAAGAAGTCCTGCTCGCCCGACACGCCGTCGGCGATCACGCAACTGCCGGCGAAGTTCACGCCGTACGTGGCTCGCAGGGACAGGAGCTTCGATCCGCGTGCCGCCCACTCCGCCTTGGCCTCGTAGCCGTCCGGCGTGCTGTCCGTGTAGGCCGTGGTGTTGACGGGGAAGCTCTCCATCAGAATCCAGTCGCTGGTGTTCAGCTTCGACTCCACGGCGCCCGAGTTGTAGGTGCTGTTCGGGTAGCTGGCGTCGTTGGCGGTGCCCAGGATGTGGTCCGTGTTCCAGGCGTTGGCGAAGGCGATCAGCCCCTTGCCATGCACGTAGTCGACCCGGTCGTTGAACTCGCCGCGGTTCTTGCCGTAGTCGTACCCGCTCTCGTCCATGAAGATGCCGTGCACCCCCATGTCGTCCCAGTCGTCGGTCTTGGAGGTGAAGTTCGCGTAGGTCTGGTTCGTGCTCACGTAGCCGAAGAGCTTGGTGTTCGGGTTGAGCGACTTGATGTAGTTGATGATGGCCTGGCAGTTGGAGTGGT
>Ga0180434_10000020_pt1 | contig 225452 bp, 155 predicted proteins | sample SS_ome_7_FD_132453 | JGI IMG/M metagenome (GOLD analysis project Ga0180434, IMG submission 132453) | Hypersaline lake sediment archaeal communities from the Salton Sea, California, USA - SS_1_D_2 metaG | ecosystem: Environmental > Aquatic > Non-marine Saline and Alkaline > Hypersaline >... | reverse complement strand
TGGAACTCGAGCGAGAAGTCCGTCCAGATGGCGTCGACGTCACCGGGGCCACCGTCATCGTAGCTCTCGGAGAACGTGATTTGCCATTCGCCGGCCTCGCCGGCCCAGAAACCACCGGCGCCGGAGATTGCCATGTCGACGAACGTGGTCTCGACCCAGCCAGCACCCTGGGTGCCGGGTTGGAAACCAGCGGTCGCAGCGTTTGGACCAGTGATGTTGATGCGGGCTTCGCTCTCGTAGGAGCCATTGCCCGTCTCTGTGAGTGTTCCGTTGAAGATGATGTCGCCGATGTCAAAGTCCGGACCGGCGTAGGTGTGGGCAAAGTACCCATTGTACACTGGCGGATACGTCGGCGCCTCGAGTGGCCCGTCAGAGTTGTGCGGACCCACGCTGGCCGCTGTAAACCCAGCCATGGCCGGGCTTACCAAAGCGAGACACATACCTAATGCTAGCAACTTCTTCATTACTTCCCTCCAGTTCTCAATGAACAAAGCGTCTTCTTTGTCCTTGTATAACCCGCACAACGAGTCGCCGACGACCGTCGCCGGTGCACTCTGCACGGATCAACACATCAGTGTGAATCGGGATAGTCCATCTGCCCGACTTCTCACGGCCATTCTAGTCCATGCAAATTCCAGCCTCAAGCCAAAACTCCCATTATCTGGGTTGACTACATGTTATCGCCCCTTCGACAAAACTACTCCTTCCTGCAGTGACCGTGGCTTGCAGCAATGTCCGAGTCGTTGGCGTCTGTACTGATCCAAAGAGGGCCTCATTGCGTCCGATAAGTACATAGTATTGTTATGCAGGCGTTGTCCTTAGTGGGAGATGGAGACGCTATGGCAGTGGGGCATCATGCGAGCCCCAGCCGGTGTGTGGATACTTGTGTATCGGACCTCTGAGTTCACCATAAGCGTCTGTAGGCGTGTTGCTGAATTACGTGCTCGCGACGTGGTGTGTGGGTTGAGCGCATCCCTATAGTATATAGCTACGGAGCACCCTGGAGTGGTTGCCGATCTCGCTGAGCGGGAGAGAATCTGTATATCCGGTCTCTCCTATGCACTCTCTCACCACCATCTCTGTGCGGGAAACGGTCGCGTGCTATGGTCGACAGGGCCTCTGGTTGGGGACTCTTCATTGCAGGAGGTTAGTGTAGGGGCTGGATGTCGCAGGTCTCATCAACGATCTGTGGGAACGGTGTAGGGTTGATGGGCACTTCATCGTTGGCGTTTGCGTCGAGTGCCTTGACGCACCCGAAGAAGGGATGCTCATTAAGTCATAGCATACCTACAGCACAGTCAGTCCAAACGCATCGGTAGGAATCGAGGAATTCACGGACGACACCAACGGCTGAACTCTGCGATCGGATAGAACTCGCCTTAATGGCTCGCAAGTCGGGCCGAGAGGATCAGTGTGGCAGTTTCAACCATCTTGTAGCGTCCGGACTAGAAGTGTCTCAAGAAGAAATCGACTTCCCGACGCTACGACAAGATAGAACTTGTTCTAAGGAAGGACTGTCGACACCTCTTGGAAGAGACGAAATCAACAAGATCGACGGTGAGACCGTCATCATCGTTGTGAACGTGTGGGAGCGGTAAAGGCACCTGCATTTCCAGACTAGCTATACAAGTAGCCAAATCCCGGCAATTGCTCGGGTCCACATCGCCGTCGCGATCCTGCTCGAAAATACCTGCGCTCGCCGCGTGACACACTTGTTGCGAGTGCAGTGGGTATCGGATCCGGCCAAGTAATAACTGTGTCTACCGTTTCTTGGGTGCCTCCGGTTTGACAATTGGTCCAGGGCGTTTTGCGGGGAAGCTGATACCATCTTCCTCATCGTGACATTCGTCGCACCTGGGCGGGGCGTCGAACTTCCGGTCGGCGTGGCAATCCGCGCAGTCGATTTCCTCGTGGTTCTCGTCGAGTTTCTGTCTGGTGACTGCGTGATCGAAGCTGTCAGGCTCCCAATCGCCGTGGCAATCGTTGCAGCCTGCCGGCGGCTTGGTGAACGGCACGCTCTTGTGGCAATCGCGACAGCTATTACTCTCGTGATACCCGCTCAGCGGCCAGCCGGTGTCGGCGTGGTCGAACGGCTTGGGCATCGGTTGGCCTTCCTGCCAATGGCACCGCTTGCATTTGCCGGCGATCTCCGTCTTGGCCTCATCTATGTCGGACTGGTGGCATCGCAGGCATGGTTTGTGGTGCTCCTTGACGGTGGCAGGCGGCTTCTCTCCGTTGTCCTTTACGTGACACCGGGTGCAATTCTCCTCGTGGTGGCAGTCCACGCAGCCCAGGTCGAAGGTGTCTACGTGTTCCTTGTGCCGGAAGACTACCGAGGACTTGGCGCCTCCCTTGGACTTTGCCCGGTAGATTTCCGTTTCCGGTGGCAGGATCGGCGGGTGCATCCGGTCAATAATGTCATCGCTCGTCGGGCGCGCTATCGGGGCGGGTGCTCCCGGCCCTCCCACCTTTCGCTGGTGGCAGATGACACAATCTGATGCCTTTATCCAGTTCTTGTGGCAGTTCAGACATTGGCGGTGGTAGGCGCCCTTGAGACCCGGCTTGTGAATACCCGTTCCCTTGACACCCGGCTCGTGACAGGTCTTGCAGGCGGGATGTTGCTGGCCCTCAGGCGTGTAGTGGTGGCAGATCACACAGCCCTGGGTCATCTCGGCCATGCTCGCATGACCCTTGTGGTCGAAAGGCACGGGGAGGTAGATGTCCTCCAGCTCGTCAAGCATGACAAGGTCCGGACCCTTTTGCCCGTGCATGTACACGCCGGGGTCTCGTCCACACAACGGGAGACACTGATTCTCGGGAGTGGGGCGATCGCAGGTGTGACAGCAGGCGCAACCCAGATCGCACTTGTCATTCCGCATCGAAACGACCTTGCGCGCGTCGTCCTTCTGCTTGCTAGGCTCCGTGGGCTGTTGGGCCAACGCAGAGATAGCACCGACCGCAAATAGCGCCAGGCAGGTCAGGCTTACTGCCAGCAGCCAGGTGTGCCGCTTATCATTGACGTGTGTTTGTCCCATCCAACCAGATAGTCGTCGGCTCATGCCTTTCTCGCTTTGTCAGGGTGACTGATCACGGGCAAGTAGGTGACGATGACGCGGTAGATCAGCATCAACAACGATACGAGACCAACCGTTACGGCAATCTCCCAAATCGTTGGGAAGTAGGTCTTCGTCGCATAGGGCGGCTGATACGCAACCAGGAACACGTTTATCCGGTTGAACACGACGCCCAGCACAATGAGAAGGGCGGCGATAAACAGCAACCGAGGTGTATTCCGCACGCGCGCGGACAGCAACATAACAAATGGGACGATTAGCCCGAATACCATCTCGATGATAAAGCACACGCTCTGGGCCGAACCCTCGAACAGCAGCCCGTAGCTTTCGCGAACGAGCACGTCCCCGATCTTGAAGGCCAGATACAGCCCCGTAAAGAAGACAATGAACTTGGCCATCGGGCTGAGGATCTCCATCTCCGGCTTGAGCTTGAGCGACCAGGACGCGTACATCGACTCGAAGATCACCATGGCGAAACCGACCATGAACGCCGACAGCAAGAAAAGCAGTGAGCTGATCTGCGTGTCCCACAGGTCGTGCATCTTGGACGGGGCGATGACCATCAGGTTGCCCAGGGAAGACTGGTGCAGGCAGGAGAGCACCACGCCGGCGATGACGAGCAGGAACTGGATCCGGTTCAGATACGGGTAAGCGGCCGCACAGATCGGCCGGAGAAGGTGGCGAATCCTCTCGAACGGTCCCGGCCAGGAGTGCTCCTCGCTGGCCACACCCTCGCAGAAGATGGGAGCGAACTCGAGGTACAACACATTGATATAGCAGACCACGCACATGCCCACCTCGAACAGCACCGAGTCACCTTGCCAGAGGATGATCGGATGCCAGATGTTGTAATAACGCCCGAGGTCGAACATCAGCCCTATACCGACGAACGTGTACCCCAGCATGGCCGTCAGCAGCGCCGGGCGGGCGATCGCGTGGTAGTGCTCTCGATGGAAAATGTGGGCTAGCGCCGCCACCGTGAATCCACCGGCGGCCAGGGCGACGCCGGAGGCCACGTCGAATGCAATCCAAAGGCCCCAGGGGTGTTGCTGATCGAGGTTCGTAACCCCCGCCAGCCCGCTGAACCCAAAACGGACGATCGCTATGCAGAACATGATCGCCGTTAGCATCAGCAGGAACAGAACGCCCGGCGTGAGTAGCTTTCGGTTAACCGGTGTAGGCAGTGCGTGTTCGCTCACTTAGATAACTCCCAACGGTTATGGTTTTGCGGGGCGGTTTCGCTCCCTTGTGTCCATCTTCGTCTGCAACGAAGTGATCAACTACCGTCCTTGGCGGGTTCCTGCCATTTGTCGTCAGCGCCCGGACGCGCCACCCACATGACCGCCCCCAACAGGCCATACCACGCCAATGGCGGAATGAAATACTTGAAGATGCCATGTTGGATTCGCTCGGTGCGCATCGGTGGTGGAGACGAATCCAAAGACAGAAATCCTAGTTCTTCGAACGAGTGGTCTTTCGGAGCCAAATAAAGCCACGACGTTCCACCAACCTCGTGCTCACCATAAACATGATCTCTATAGAGGTCCGGGTGTCGCGCGATCTTCTCATGGGCCTCGGTCAGCAATTCACTGCGCTTGCCGTAGGTCATGACCTCTTTCGGACAAGTCTGCACGCAGGCGGGTACGCCGCCTTTGTTTGGATTCCCCTCGTTCGCGCACATAGTGCACTTGCGAACTTGCGGCGTCAGAAGGTAGTCGTATTCGTAGGTCGGAATCTGGAAAGGACATGCCACCATGCAGTACCGACAGCCCATGCACTTCCAAGCATCGTACACGACCGGACCATCGTCCAGCTTGCGGAACGCACCAACGAGACAGGCAGACACGCACGCAGGTTTGTTGCAGTGGAGACAATTGGCCTTGGCGAAGATCGCCCCGTCTTCGACCCCACCATCGCGAGGCGGAAACCTGTTGATAGTGGTGTGGTGGTGAGGTCCTGGTCGCCGATGCTCCGCAAACACGGACGTGGCTGTCAACTCCTCGTCCGTTGGAACTTCAAACCCGTTCGCCTCGTTGCACGCAGCTTCGCACCGGCGACACCCGATACACTTCTGAATGTCGACAAGGACCCCCATCCAGTCTTCCGAAAGCTCGGCCCCTTCAGAGGCAACCGCCGTCTCGGGTAACAGGGCCACAGCAGGGGTAGCCAAGCCGGCTAACCCTGCTTTCCTCAGAAAATCTCGGCGACTTACGCTCACGGTGCTCACCTATTCCTCTTCCAGAACAAACCTCGCACTTCGCTAGAACCCACGCACTACCTACCTATATATGCTTCACCGACGCGGTCCTATCCCTCACGCAGCTTGAGCGGGATGCGGGTGTGGACGGCCTTCTCGTCTTTGCATGCCTTTTCGAAATCGAGAGTCTTGCTGGCGTCAAACGTCGGGCTCTTATCACTGTGACACCCCGTGCAAGTGCCAGCCTCGATCTCGGTCATCCCGGCGGCCGCCAACTCGTCGAACTTGTAGTTCCTCTTCTCCTTCTTGATGGACTTCTTGACCTTGTTGTAGTCCTTGCCCGGGCCATGGCAGGACTCGCACCCGACCCCGGCCAGTTTCGCCATCTTCTTGACCGCCTTCTCGTCGGCTGCATCGGGAACTGCGTACCCCCCCGCCTTACCGTAACCGGTGGTGTGGCAGCCGAGGCAGTCCTTGTCCGCAGTGTAATCCTTGGCCGGATCGAGTTTGTACTTCACCTTAGCCTCCGTGCGCTCGCCAGGCTTGAGAATGTCGAAAGCTGTGCCATGGGTGGTGATGGCCCACGACTTATACTGCTTCGAGTGGCACATCTTGCACTTCTTGCTTCCGACGAACTCGTGCTCGCCGCCCGCCAGAACGCCCATTGCCACCGATCCGGCAGCCATCGACGCCTGCTCGCCTGCCACGGCATAAACGCTGCCACACACCCAGACGGATCCAACGACCAGACCAACCACAACCACTAGCACTGCAATTCTGAGTTTCATGATACGTCATTCACCTTCAAAAGGGGACAATGCCGGAATGTGCGTCTTCCAACGACCGGACCGCCCAACCGTTGTTCCGCCCCGAGACCCAAGCCGGGATGCTCGCCGCGCACCACTAACGCCACAGACAGTACATCCGTCCGGCGGGGTTTGTCAACCGATATTCGCCATTCGCCGGGCCTCGTTCGGCCGGTCGATCGTGGTCACCAAGTAGACTTGCTTCCCATTCCAGGCATGCTCATCTTCGGGTGGTACTTTATCCGGGAAGATCCGTAGATCATTTCTGCTGTCGAGACACTGATGACCCGCTGCATTGTGTCTCGCGTGCTGTGGCACAACCGGTTCCAACGCAGCGGCCGGAATCGGGGAATTCACTGACGACACCAGCGACTGAACGCAACGATCGGATAGAGCTTGCTCTATCTTGCGGTCGAGTTGTCATTGTGCTCAGGCCTACCGGTCCGTCGACTGCTGGTTCGCGGAGAGGCGGGCGACGGCGAGCTTCAACTCATCAGGCGCAAAGGACCTCGGGAGGGTCTCGCAGTGTGGCGACCATGTCCGGCGTACATCATCGGCTGTGTCTGATCGCTCGACGATAAGAAGATAGGTGGCGTCGGGAGCGATGTGGCGCATGGACTGGACGGAAGAAGTCTCGCGCATTTCGGCACCATCAGCATCATCGACCACGAGCACGTTGATGGGAGTGTAACGTGAACGGAGGAAGTCCATTCCGAGAACGTGGCTGCTGGTTTGGTATACGGGATGGCCGGCCTCACGGAGGATGGTGGCAAGGTTGGTTCTGCGGCAGGCATCCTGTGCAACGACCAGAATGCTGGTTTCGGAGGGGACAGTGGCCTGGCCGTGTTCCACGGAGGGTTCTGACACACATGGACTCTCCACGCACGGAAACAGGATGGAAACCGTAGAGCCGGAACCGACCCAGGAGTCGGTGTTGACCCATCCGCCGTGCTCTTTCACGATTCGATCGACGATGGCCAGCCCAAGGGCGATCGGGCGAATATGGGGTGTGGGTCGGCCGCAAGTCTCGCCAAGCCGGTCTCCCGCTTCGTCATTTATTCCATGGCCACAATCCTGGACGATCAGGCAAGCATAGGTTCCTGGCATGGTGCCGGAGTGGGGAGGCAGATGCTCCTCGCCCACGTGGCGGGGTACGACGCTCACGCGAAGCGTGCCACCGTCTGGCATGGCCTCACAAGCGTTCAACGTCAGGTTCATCAGCACCTGCTTGAGCAGCAGAGGATCGCCGTTGATATGAAGGGGCTTGTCGGATATCTGCCATTCCTGGTGGATGTAGGTGGGCAACAGGCGACCGAGCAGCCGGGAGGTTTCGCGAGCGACGTCGCCCAGCAGCACAGGACACATGCTCGCCTCAGCTTGACGGCTGAAGTCAAGGAGCGACTCGATCATGCCCGACGCGTGTTCGATGGCCCGTTCGACATCGTCGAGGCGGCTGTGGGCGGAATGATCCACCGGGATTACGCTGTGGACAGCCTCCAAGTGTTCGGACACCAAGGTGAATAGACCTTCGAGATCATGCACGATTCCACCGGTTAGCATGCCGACGGATGCGAGTCGATCGAGGAACCGCAACTGTTCCCGAGGTGCTTCGTGCCCGAGCGTGCTTTCTTGAGGCGACACCGGATGCGAAGTCGTTGTCACAGGAGCACACGCGGCGTCCGCAGGAGAGTCGGAATGCGTTTGGGTGGACATTGGCTCGACAGACCTTTCCTCAGAGCAGGTTTCCTGGTCGTGCAGCGAGCGCGTTTTATGCACATTCGGGAGCCAATACTCTGTAAACTAGAACGTAAATGGCTCCGTTTGCTAACGCACTTCTTCCTTTTTTCCTCATGGTCCAAGGCCAGTGAGAAGCAATATCTCACTGCGACCGATGAAACGGTCCGTTACCCCCTTTGGAAATGCCAACAGCCACAGGATATATCGAGCGAAGCTGATGGAGACTTGTATGCTGGTGACAACATGCGTGTCACCCTGCCCCGCAGGAGCCGTCCGATCCTACTATAGGTCCGACAGTTTTCCGGAATGGGGGAAAGACCTCATGCACTGTCAGCGTAAAGCCATTGTGATTCTCGAAAGGTTCCACCACTCCTGTGGCAGCGAGGATGGGATGAGCCGCCGTCAGGTGCCCCATACGCCGATAAGTGTCGGGAAAGAGGACGGCTTCAACAAAAGCGGTGCGATCAGCCAGAGTCACGAACTTCATTAGCTTGCCGCCGGTGGTTCTGTTGACTCGGTCCGCGACAATCAGCCCGCAGATGGTCACACGGCGGCGACAGTGCCTGTCGAGCTGATCCAACGGCACATAGCGTGACCAGTCGATTACGCTCCCATTAGTCTTTGAACCCGGATCAGCTGGCGCGGAAGAACACCCGCCTCTATGTTCGATGGTAGATTTCTTGTTCGCCGGCAGTTTCCCACCAGGATCGTCGTTACGCGTGTACGTATGATCGCCCAGCAATGTGAGCGGATCGAGGGTCACGGGAAAGCCGAGCAGCTCCATCTCTCGCCGGGCGATCCAACCAGCACCGGGATTGGTCAACTCGATCGGTGGAGCTTGCTCGGGTTGCGGAGCATGAGTCGACCATAGCGACGCAGCGTCGGACTTCACGACACGCAGAAGTCCGCGGAGTTTCCAGAACATCTCCGGTCTGGACTCGCCGAAACAATCCAACGCGCCGCTGTCGAGCAATACTCGGGCCTCCGATTCGCCCGGGCGACAGCGATCCGCGAAGTCCTCCAGCAACGTGAACCGGCCTTGGGCGCGCCGGGCGAAATATCGTTCGAGAAAGGCATTGGTAACACCCTTGATGTGGGAAACGGGGATGCGAATCATGGTCCGCCGTTTTGCAGGGTCATGGTAGGGAGAGGAGCTCTGCGAGCAGATGCCGATGCCGGGCTGTTCGTTTTCGTCTACGTATTCCACGCTGAATCGCTCCTGTGAACTATTCACGCAGGGCGGCAAGAACCCGATGCCCAATCGCGCAGCTTCGAGCACGTAGAGAATCTGGGGCAAAGTCGGCGAGTGGGCATAGAACCCTCGATAATTCGACAGAACAGCCGCCAGATAGTGGGCGGGGTGTCGCCGCTTGAGCCAGGCTCCTTGAAAGGCTTCAATTGCGTACTCGGCTGAATGCGCCTTGTTGAACATGAAACCGGAAAACTCCTCGAGCGTCTTCCAGACGGCAGCGATCTCCTGCTCAGACCGCTTAAGACACCGAGCGCCGGTGTGGAACTCACTTTCGAGCTCACGGATCAACGCATGGTCTTCCTTATTCAGCGCACGGCGCAAGACGTCCGCTCTCCCGATGTTCATTCCGGCGAAGTCCACAGCCGTCTGCAGAATATGCTCTTCGAAGACCATCAAGCCGTAGGTTTCCTCGAGCACGGGCATAAGTGACGGATGAGCGAAGGCGGGTTTCTCGAAGCCTTGATAACGCCGGGCAAAGACGTTTTTCTTACCCTGGTTGGCTGCTCCGGGGCGGATGATAGCCACAATGGCGGTCAAACAGTCGATGTCATGAACGTTGCACTGGCGGATCAGGCTTGTGATGGCCGGTGATTCGATGTGGTGCACACCCCGTGCGTCGCCGCTTGCGATCATGTGCCACGTCGCGGTATGCGAGTAATCGACGTCTCGATCTAGATCGTAGCATTTTCCATCAGTGCGCCGAACCTCAGCCACCGTATCGCGAAGGACGGACAAACCCGCCTGTCCGAGCAGATCGATCTTGACGAAACCGAGGTCTTCGATCGCGTTCATGTCGTACTGCGCGACGAGCAGTCCCTTGGGCGATGGTTGTACGGGGACCAGGTCAGTCAGCGGGTCCGGTGATACGACCAGCCCGCAAGGGTGCATGGCCCAGTGGTGCGGCAGCCCTTCCAATGCGCAGGCTGTTTGCAGAATTGTCCGGTAGGGCTGCTCATCAATGGGCAGGCCAACCGCTTCGGGAGAGTCGGCTACCGCCTTGCGAATGTTCCAGGTCTTCACGCGCGGCAGCATTTTTGTCGTTCGATGGAGCTCATGTGCGGGCAAACCGAAGACCTTGCCGAGCTGGGCAACAGCCGCCCGGGCGTGGAACGTGTTCGCGGAACCGATCATAGCAACACGATCGTGACCCCAGCGATCGTAAACCCAGCGAATGATCTGATCGCGCCGATCCCAGGGCAGATCAAGGTCGATATCCGCCATCTTGCTGAACCTGGCCCGTTCCGGGTTGATGAACCGGTCAAAGGGAAGGTTGAAACGGAACGGGCAGGCGTGACTGACCCCGAGTGCGTAACAGATAAGCGAATCGGCGGCTGACCCTCGGGCCAGAGAGGCGATTCCCTGCGAGTTGCAATACTGAACGATCTCATGAAAGACCAGGAAGTATTCGGCGTAGTGCACTTGTTCTATGACGGCCAGTTCGCGCTGCAGGCGTTTGAGAGCTTCCCTTAGTGTGGGGCGTTTCCCGCCGATGCCGCGTTGCTGGGGCTCTTCGATGTAACGTCGCCTGCAACCGGCGATACCGAGCTTACGCAGGTGGTCCATGGCACTCTTGCCGTCGGGCGATGCGAAGGAAGGGAAGCGGCTCTTCGTCAGGTCGATGGTGAAGCTGCATTGCTCGGCGATCGTGAGGGTGTTGGCGAGTGCGTCGGGGCGTCGACGGAAGAGGCGGTGCATCTCGGCGGGTGTCTGGAGGTGGTATAGGCCTTGGGGCTTGTCCGGGTGCGGTTGATCCAACAGTGTGAGCGTGCCAATCGAGGCGTAGGCACGCAGCGTTTCGTTATCTTCAAAACGAATGCAACGCGACTGGCAGGTGGCGACGACGGGGATGTGAAGCTCGTCGGCGATGGCTGCAAGCCGTCGTGCGCGGGCGGCGCCGCGAGCGCTGTGAATGCTGAGCTCCATATATAGACGATCTTCAAACGCGTCGCGACAAGATGCTGCGGCGTGGTGATAGAGCGAAACCATGCACCGTGGCGAAGAAGATTCCGCCGGATCGCCGGACGACACGCTCGAACCGATCAGGCAGATCACGCCGGCTGCGTGGGCGAGAACGTTCTCGATTCGAAGAGGTTGTTCGCCAAGATGCCGCAAAGAGGCCAGACGGCAGAGGTTTCCATAGCCACCCATGTCCCGTGCCAGCAGCGTCACCGACAGACCGTCAGCCAAGGTCAACTCGACTCCGATGATTGGTTTGACGCCCGCGCCATTGCAGAGCTTTAGAAACTCGATCGCCCCGTACATGCCGTCGAGATCGGTGAGCGCGACAGCCGGCATTCGATGGGCGGCTGCGAAGGCCACAAGTTGCTGGACAGTGGTCAAAGCCGAACAGAAAGAATAGGCGGAGCGATTGTGTAAAGATACGTACATATGGCTTTATGCGATCTTGCCGGCGAGCACGTAGTCATGGGCGCGCATTACTCCTTTGGGTCCGAATCGCCGGCGGACAGCTTCGCAGGTAAGCGCCAATTTGCGTCGCTTTTCCTTCACGCCGAACAGGTCGAGCTGGCTGAACCCCGAATAGACCCTTGAGAGCTTCACCTGCACCATGCGCAATCGCACCCGCCGATCCCAAAGGCGTTTCAGAAGTTGGGAGAGCAGCGGATAAACGTCCTCCTCGACGTCCGTCGGCTCGGGCAGGCTGAGCTGGCCCTGGTGTTCATCCATGTCGGTGTAGCGAATCTTGACCGTGACGGTGCGGATTTGTTTGCCGTCGATGCGCACCCGGGCAAACGCGCGGTCCGTCAATTTTCGCAGGGTGGCGTCTATAAACGTAGCGTCGGTGGTATCCGTCTCGAAGGTTTCCTGGTGGCTGTAGGAGACGGCTTCGGGCTGGGTGGTTTCGACGCAACGGTTGTCGATATTGCGGGCAAAATCGCGAAGCTTGCAGGCACCGTTACCCACAAGCTCAGCCAGCCAACTTACGGGTATTTGAGCAACTTGGCCTATACGCGTCAGCCCTGCGGAGTTTAGCAGGCTTTCTCCGGTCGGTCCGATCCCCGGCAACCACTTGACCGGCAGGGGGTGCAAAAAAGCCAGTTCGTGTTCGTGGCTGGGCGGTATGACGATCATGGCGTCAGGTTTGTTCAGCTTGCCGGCGATCTGGCTTAACAGCTTGTTGCGGGCGAGCCCCAGCGAGACGCTTATCTTAAGCCAGCTTCGCACGTCGTTTCGAAGCAGTTCCGCCTGCGCCTGCGGAGGTTTGCCCGAACAGATGTTCGTACCGGTCAGGTCGAGATAGCCTTCGTCCACACTTTGCTTTTCTACAAGCGGACTGATCTCTGTGGCTAGGTGAAAGATATTGTCCGAAAACTGCTCGTAAAGTTCGAAACGCGGTTGGATGACGATCAGCTTCGGGCAAAGGCGCCGGGCTCGGGTCATGGGCATTGGTGTATAGATGCCATACTGGCGAGCTTCATAGCTGCAAGAGGCTACGATTCCGCGATGGCTACCGCCGACCGCCACCGGTTTGCCGCGCAGACGCGGGTCAGCCGCCTGCTCGACCGAGGCGAAAAAGGCGTCGGCATCGAAGTGAACGATTGAACGCTGCATCACTACCTGTAATGAAACATTTGAGTTCCGGCGTACGTCAAATGAGGGATGCACGGGCAAGCAAAGCTTGCCCGTGGCACCCGGCGGCTCGTCCGCCAGTGTGACAACCGACCCAGCACTGGCAGGCTTTGCTGTCAATGGCCCCCATCATTTTACGTGTCAAAGAGCACTAGTGCTCCGTCGCACGCAAGCCGACGGGTTGCCAATATTCAACCGATGGATGGGTGGCTCATGGCTTTAGCCGTGGGGGATACGATTCGGTAAACCATTCGAGTCCCCCACCTCTAAAGAGGTGGGCCACCCAACCAAATTGTAGGGTTCGCCGTGCGGACCGCTTGATTTATCGTGGTGTCCGAGATGGTCGCACAGCGGACCCTACGAAATTCGGATATCCCGAAGGCGTAGCACATACTCCGCAATCAGGAATTCAGCTTTATCCTGCGAACGAGCGTGTGCCCCAGGCCTTGGATCACCAGCTCGGACAGCGGTAGCGGATCGACGCGGTCGGGATTCTCGGATACGAGCCGAAGCCCGTCGTCGCAGTTCACCAGCCGTTTGAGCACAGACTCTCCGTCGACAAGAGCCACCACAATCGCACCCGGGCGAGCTGTCGGCGTAAACTCGCCAACGATGATGTCACCCTCTTTAATATCCGCCCCGAGCATGGACCGATCGTGCACGCGAAACGCAAAGCTACGCGGCGTAAGCCGCAAAACGGTGCTCGGGTCCAAAAGAGCGCGATGATTATCCTTTACGAAATACTCTGCCACCGACGGTTACCCCATCTCATACGCGATATTAGTGCGTCGACAACCTTGATTCTGCGGGTTGCATCAAGTGGGCGCGCGCGTGATGGATGGGTGGCTTATGGCTTTAGCCTTGGGGAACACGCCACTGACGGCTTGCCCGTCGGTGTTATGACCCGCGCCCCACTGGCAGGCTTTGCTGCCAATAGCCCCCATGCGATACAACGCCCAGGACCACTTTCTCAAACGCTCAGAATCCGCACTCGACACCCTGTGATTTCATCGCCTTCTCCTATTTTTCCGCACAAATCACACCAGTACTTATACCTAACAGTTTACTAACAGATTGTCAACAACAAATCTGCCCGACCAAGCAACGTTTATGCTCAAAAGCTAGTTTGTCGGTGTTTTCCGCAAGCGGTGTCAGTGTGTATATCGCGGACGAGGTTCCGGTGGGGGGGACCAACACGATTGGCATCTGGGCTCGAAGCTCTCAGAGCCCCCGATCAGGTTTCCGTCGATGATAGGTGTGAGACGATGGGTACGGTCGGCAACAGCGCCGCATCGGGCGCAAGTCGCCTGGCGGACGATTCGACGGTCGGCGATTGTGGAGAGCTTCTCGATGATGGGGATTGGCGTGCCCCACGTATCGAAGTCCAAGCCCGTGAGGATGACATCCACGCCTCGCCACGCCAGTGTGCGGGCTGCATCCACTATCGCGCTATCGAAGAAATGTGCCTCTTCGATGGCGATCAGGTCGATGCCGGCGTGTGCGTGATCGATCAACTCGGCTGGTGAAGCGATTCGCATGGCTGACAGCCGATCGCCGTTGTGTGAGACGATTGCATCTATTTGATAGCGGTCGTCGATTACGTGCTTGAATGCCATCCGTTTCGATTCGGGCACCCGGCGGAGCATGGAGAGCACCAGTTGGGTCTTCCCTGCGAACATGCAGCCGGTGATGAGCGTGATTGTGCCTTGTGCGGGTCGTTTCGCGTTATCGTCGGTTGATGACCACATGGTGGCGGGTCTGTGCTACTCCACGGGAATGGGCTGCGGAGTTCGTGCCACGCCTTCGAAGAGGGCGGTTCCGATCCGCACGTGGGTGGCGCCGGATTCGATGGCGTATTCGAAGTCGTTGCTCATGCCCAGCGAGAGCGAGTTGAACACCGGACCGCACAAGCGCTGACCGACCGTTTCGTCGAACACGTCGCGCACTCGCTCGAACGCCTGGCGGATGATGGTCTCGTCAGAGGTGAACGGCGCCATGGACATCAAACCTCGAACTTCGATGTTAGGGAGCGAACTGAGCTCGGCAGCCAAGTGCGTGGCGGCTGCGACGGCTACTCCGTGTTTCGATTCCTCACCGCCGGCGTTGACCTCGATGAGTATGGGCGTCGTGCGATCGAGGACGGCGGAACGATGGCTGATCTCTTCCGCCAGTCGAAGACTGTCGACCGAATGGACCATCTCGACCCATGGTAGGACGGCTTTGACCTTGTTTCGCTGGAGATGACCGATCATGTGCCAGCGAGGTTTTGGCCTGGCGCCGGGCGGTTTTGTTGTGAAACCACCGGGGCCAAGGTCTCTTCTGTCCAGCCACTCCGAGATCATCGCAGCTCGTTTGGTCAGCTGTTGAACGCGATTCTCGCCGAGATCGAGCACGTCCATATCCACGAGCGTTCTGATCACGTCGATGCTGACGCTCTTGGTGACGGCTATGAGCGTGATGTCTTTGCGTGACCGGCCGGCGCGGGCGCAGGCGGATTCGATTCGCTCCTCAACACGTTTGAGGTTTTCGGAGAGCTTTCGTTTCATCGAGGCCTTTTTCGTCTATATTCGTTGTAAATGCAAACGGCTGCGTGCTTTCAACTCGACATCTTCGCCCGTAGTATAGCGACCTGTGGTGGCCTGCGCCAACTACCGGCGTTCGGCGCGGGGCTTTTTCCAGTTCCGCGGGGACGGAGGTTCAGAGTTCACGGCGTGAGCCGCGGGCTCGCCTTTGGGGCACCTGCCACCATGGACTCGTGCGCGTGGATAGAGACCTTCCCCCCTCCGGGGCTAGGGCTCTGTAACACCCGGAACTGGGGGTTGTGGGAGGCGCTCACGGAACCGAACCGTCAGGGAGCGGCGACGCAAGGGATGACGGCAGTAGACAGCGGCCGCTTCCTGACGGGCGCGGTTCGGATAACCCGCAGCAGCACGTGTGATGCGAAACTGGTCCCTCGTCGTCTGGAGACATACCGGTTTGCGCACCCTTGCGGTTCCTCATGTAATGTGCAATCAGGCTATAGAGCTATCGACAATGCCCCAGTGGTGACAAACACGTGCTCTTGATCGAAGACATCATGGTTTCGCCACCAATGGACGGCGAGACGATCGACCCGGCGGCGCTGTTCGGTTCGCCCGGTCCTTTCGAGCTGGAGATCGGTTTCGGTAAGGGCGGCTTTCTGCTCAACCGGGCGCGGGCTCATCCGGAGGTTCGCCTGTTAGGCATCGAGTGGGCCAACAAGTACTACCGATCCTGCGCCGACCGGATGGTGCGATGGAAAGTCGAGAACGTACGCGTGATGCGCGCCGACGCCAAGGTGCTGGTCATCGCCCATCTTCCGCCTGATTGTCTATCGGTGCTGCACGTCTATCACCCGGATCCCTGGCCCAAGAAGCGCCACCACAAGCGGCGGCTTATCCAGAAAGACTTTGTCGAGGCGGCGGTCCGGTCGCTGATGCATGGCGGACGCTGGTTAGTGCAGACAGACCATGCGGAGTACTTTGAGCAGATTGCGGAACTGCTGGGCGGGCACGAGTCGCTCAGAAAGGTCCCGTGGGGCCAGGACGGTTACGGTTCCGATCCGGAGTGGAGCGGGACGAACTTCGAGGTCAAGTACCTCAAAGAGGGCCGCCGCATCTACCGTTCCGCCTACGTTGTGTCGAAGTGACAAAGCCCTGGTGCTCCGTGACCCTGTATGTCCTCCACGGCTGAAGCCATGGCTGGGTGGCCCACCTCTTTGGAGGAGGGGGATGCGATTGCTATGCTGAATTATGTCCCCCACGGCTGAAGCCATGGGCCACCAGGCCGGAACGGCGTCTTTGAAAGTTGCGCTGATCCGTAGGGTCCGCTGTGCGGGCCGACCGGTTTATTGTACGGCCCAAATGGTCCGCACAGCGGACCCTACCAAGGTTAGTCCCTTACCGCGCCGAAACGCGCGGCCAGTGTGTAGGGTGCGTCCCGGACGCACCAATCTCTGATTCGTATCCCCCATGACTGAAACCATGGGCGCCAGTCCCAGCGTGATACTAATCGCTGATGCAATGCACATCTGGGCGTCGGATCGCAACTAGTCCCTTACCGCGCGGAAACGCGCGGCCAGTAGGGAGTTCGCCCAATCCGCAACGGAGCTGTCTCCGTCTGGGAAGGAGGCCACCATGACGTTCGGACTCAGCGGCCGAAAGACACGTGGATCACTGGAGCCGAAGATGGCCACGGTTCGGACGCCCGCCAGGGCGGCTACGTGTGTCAGACCGGCGTCATTCCCGATATACAAGTCCGTGTGACTGGTCATCTCGGCTGCCCGCTCTATTGATTCCTCGTAGACGACCGGAGCGATTTGCTCCAGACGCCGCACGAGGAGTTCACCGTCCCTTTCCATCTCGTCGGGTCCGATGATCCAGGAGGGTGTCCATCCGCAATCGCGCAGCGTGGTCACCAGTTGCTCGAGGGCTTCGAGCGGACAGCATTTTTCCACGCCTCCACTGCCTGGATGAATCAGAACGTTGCGTCCACCTGTTGTCGTACGCTCGAAATCGAAGACATCTCTCGATTCGTCCGGCAAGACACCCGCAGCCTCGAGCCACTGTTGCGTGATGTGACGTCCAAGATGCACGGTCTGCTCCGTCGGTTTGGGGTCGATCGCGATAACGTGAGCTGGTGCAATGTCGCGCAGCCGGGCTGACACGGTTTCCTCCGGACCGCCGAGAAAACTGACGATCAGATCGAAACCATCCAGAAACGCCGACAGACGCTCGGGCACGGAGTCAGCTGGCAAGTACAGATGATGTGCTCCTATGTCGTCCAGCATCACCGCGCCGGCAATCAGCCCGCGCCGCTTTGCCCACCGCACAAGCGGTGATCGTGCAGCCAAGGTGACGGGCGGATCGCCCCAGGAACGACTCATGCAGCGAGCGGCGTGAACAGTCAGAGCACAGTCGCCCAAGGCTCCGCTGTGCAACATCAGAACCTCTGTCGGTCGATCGTTGCCCATCAGGCGTCCGCCCGGTGTGGGGTCTTGACGGAGGTATCGACTCGCCCCTCGGCCTGCTCGATCCAGCCTCCGCCGACAACCACGTCGCCGTCGTAGATGACCGAAGCCTGCCCCGGCGTGATAGCTGACTGGGGCTGATCGAACACCACGCGTACTCTCGACTCGTCCATGCGGCAGACGGTAGCAGGCGCTGCTCGGTGTTGATAACGAATCTGTACGTGGGCGCGAAACCGTTCGGAAGGGGGGTCCGCCAGGAAGTTGACCCGGTCCGCAATCAGCACGGAACTGAGCAAAGCGTCACGCCCACCAACCGTGATCGTGTTGGTATCGGTGTCGATCCTGGTGACGTAAATGGGCTTGCCGGCTGCGATGCCCAACCCTCTGCGCTGTCCGATGGTGTATTGAGCAGCGCCTCGGTGGCGACCGACGACGTTGTTCTCGTCATCCACCACATCGCCTTCGACGAAGATCTCCGGGCGGCGCTCGCGCAGAAGTCGGGCGTGGTCATTGTCGGGGACGAAGCAGATTTCCATCGAATCGGGCTTGTCGCGATTGTGCAGGCCCAGACGTCTGGCATGTTCGCGAACTGCCTTTTTGGTCAGCTCGCCGACGGGGAACATCACCCGGTCGAACACCGGGCGATCTAGCCCGAACAGCACGTACGACTGGTCCTTGCCGTGATCAACGCCGCGCGTCAGCAGAGGCTTGCTGTCGCGGCGCTGGATGCGGGCGTAGTGGCCTGTGGCTATGTACTTGGCTCCGACCGCATCCGCATATTCGACCATCTTGCCGAACTTGAGCTTCTCGTTGCAGACGATGCACGGGTTGGGTGTTCGGCCGACGGCGTACTCGTCTACGAAATAGTCGATGATCGGTTCGAAATCGCTCTTGAAGTCCAGCGCGTAGAGCGGAATCCCCAGCATACCGGCGACAAGATGGGCGTCCCGCGCGTCGGCTGCGCTGCAACATCCACTGCGCGACCGACCGGGCAGTCCGTCGTCATGCCCGTTACATTCGTGCGGCTGTTCCATACCGACTCGCATGAACAGCCCGATCACCTGGTAGCCTCGCTCGACCAGAAGACATGCTGCAACGCTGGAATCGACTCCGCCGCTCATCGCAACGACCACCTTGTCACGCTTGTTGGCCATCAGGCGGATTGTACCATAAGCAGTCAGTCCTTCGCCACGATACAAGGGCGAGGACAGGTGTTGTCGGTGTGCCGGTCTCTTGTAGCAGAGTGCGGGATGTCATGGCCGTGCTTCGGAGTGCCGTTGATGAGTCAAGACGGTTTCGGTTTGGCTCGCGGCAGTCGCCCGCACCTTCAGGTCAGGGCAGAACCACTCTTCCGAGCGGGTCTTTCCGGGCTTTGGTGAGTTTCCTGGAACACTTGGGGCAGCTCATGGGCTCCTGGACGGGTGTCCATTCCAGATTGGGGAGCCTCAGATCATAGGCGTTGTTGGTGGACGTGCATCCGGGATGGAACCGGACGAAGACTTCAATGGCACCGTGTTTTTCGCAGACGTAGGTGTCGACGACCCAAGCCTCCTTGCCACATTCCGAACAGAGTCGTGGTTCGACTTGCCCCAACGCACGGAAGTGATGCCCGTCGGAGCATTTCCAGGTGTATTGCACCTCGGTGAAGTCCCTAATGTGTGGACGCACCGGTTCTGGGCCGTCCACGAGACTCCAGATTCCAAACAGAGCGGCAGCCGCCACTGACGCCACAATGAGGCTGGCGAGGGCTGCACGCATACCGGTCTTCTTCCGGACGATGCGAACCTTGCGCCTAACGCGTCTTCCTGGAGAACCTGGACCTTCAGCGGGAGTGGTCATCGTGAAGGTGGGCGGACGGTTGGGGGTACCGGGCCTGTCCACCAGTAGACTCGGCTTGAGGAGAAGGAGTAGTGGTCGATCGGATTACTTGACCAGGAACACAACGTGCACCCGCCCATGGAACAGTCGTTATAAAACGACTGGATCGGCTCCTGCATGAGCTCCTTTGTGGGAATCTCTCGAACGGCGCCGCCGACGGTAAGCGCGTTGATACCTGTTCCGTGCCGCAGCGTGATCCAAGGATAGCCGGACAAACCATCCAGCGGGTCCGCGGAATCGTTCACGGAGATCAGCCCGCCGTTGCGTGAAGGCGTGCCTTCGGGGATTCCACCCCCATGATACTCGGAATGGAAGTCGGGCCCGGCGTCGGCGATGAGCAGCGTGTCGTGCGGGCGTCGCGGGCCGTTGCGATCCAGGTTCAGCAGGTACGAGTTTTCGCTCATCGCCATGAAGCTGTTGAGCCCGTAGCTTGAATACTCGGAGGTCTCCGGATCGTCGAACTCAAAACGGGCGTTCACCATTCTAAGCCAGTAAGGATCCTCGCGGCAGGTCATGATCATCGGATCCTTCAAGTAGTCCGGGAACAGGAGATTGAACCATGCCGGGGCGGGCTTGTCAGGATCGGTGTTGGCAGCGACCGGAAGCCACCCATCGGAGTCGGTAAGATAGGTGCGAAGCGCAACATCTATCTGGTGCAAGTGGTGCTTACACACGGTAGACTTTGCTTGTGCCATGGATCGTCCGAGGGACGGGATCATCAGGCTGGCCATGATGGCGATGATCACCATCACTATCAGCATCTCCAGAAGGGTGAACCCCCGGCGATACGCCCGCGCATAGCGCAGCACTTTAAATGGATGGCGTGCGTGACACATTTGTCTCTATACAAATTAATACACCAAGCCGGCCATAATTGCAAGATTGTACAGCAAGGCGCATCATAATGTTCTGTCGACGGATTCGGCGAAAACCTGGATAAACTCCTGGCGAAGTGTCACAATAGGGAGATGCGACTAAGTACACTGCACGTAAGCCTATGCAACGACCGATCTTACGTTCGCTTACAGCCAGAATGATCCCTTAGGAGAACACCTGTGTCGATTTTGGGGCAGCGCATCAGTACCGAACTGCTACCCTTCGTTACTTCCCCCGGGCAGTACATCGGGCGAGAGATCAACCAGCTCGCCGGTGATGGTGATTGGCAGCGGGCTGAGGTTCGCGTCGCCGTTGCTTTTCCCGACGCTTACGCCGTGGGAATGAGCCACCTCGGGTGCCAGATTCTCTATTCGCTTATCAACCATACCGAGGGATGTTGTGCCGAGCGCGTCTTTTGTCCGTGGCTCGACGCCGAACGTGTGATGCGCGAGAAGGGCATCGAGCTTTTCACTTGGGACACGCGTCAACCGGTATCGTCGGCTGACATATTGGCTATCTCGCTCCAACACGAGATGGCGTTCAGTTCCGTTTTGCTGCTTTTGGACTTAGCCGGCATTCCACTCCGGTGCGAGCAGCGCGGGGATTCGCACCCTTTGGTGCTTTGCGGTGGTCCTCAGGCGGACAACCCCGAACCGATGGCTGCGTTTGTCGACTTAGTCGTTCTCGGTGACGGTGAAGATTCGATGGCCGCCATCCTCGATGCATGCAAGGAGCTGAAGGATTCAGGCGTTCGTCGTCGCGAGATGATCGGCGAGCTTGCCCGGCTTTTTCCCTGGATATACGCTCCGTCGCTCTATGACGTTTCTTATCATACCGACGGTACGATTCGGGATGTTCGCCCGCGAGATTCCGGTCTTCCGACCGTCATCCAGCGTTGTCGCACCGGCAACTTGGACGCAGCGTCTTTTCCCACTGCGCCGCTAGTGCCGCACGTGGAGGTCGTGCACGATCGGATGGCCATCGAGATCATGCGAGGCTGCCCGCAGAGGTGCCGCTTTTGTCACGCGGGCAACACCAAGTGTCCGGTGAATCTGCGGAGCGTCGATGGGATTCTCGACATTGCTGAACGGATGTACCAGGCCACAGGCATGGACGAGCTGGGTCTGTTATCCCTCTCGACGTCGGATTACCCTCATCTGCGCGAGCTTACCGAGCGGGCTAACGAGCTGTTCGGTCCGCGTCATGTGAACATCTCTCTCCCGTCATTGCGAGTGGACAAAATGCTCTCTGATATTCCCTCGTTGGTGAATTCGGTGCGTAAGGGTGGTTTGACGATCGCCGCGGAAGCCGCCCTGGACGACATGCGGGCCGCCATTCGCAAGAAAGTAACCGACGGAGACCTGCTCGACGGCGTCAAGGAGGCATACAAAGCCGGATGGCGCTCTGTGAAACTCTATTTCATGTGCGGGTTTCCCGGCGAGACGCAGGAGGACATCGACGGGATCATCGAACTGAGCAGAGCCGTCAGCGATGTCCGTCGTGAACTGGGCAAAGGGCCTGCGGCTGTCAAGGTGTCGATCGGCTGGTTGGTGCCCAAGCCCTTCACGCCCCTTCAGTGGGCGGCCCAACCGAGCGCTGAGTATTTCCACGAGACGAGGCGAAGGCTCGTTTCTCTCCTGGGAACGAAGAAAAAGAAGGGTCCCCTCAAGATCAAGACGCACCACGTCGAGCGGTCAATCTTGGAGGCGGTCTTCTCACGAGGCGACCGCCGCCTAGCCGACGTTATCGAGCATGCTTACCACGCTGGGGCTCGTTTCGACGCCTGGGACGAGTGTTTCCAGGCTGACCGTTGGGAGCGAGCATTTGAATCCACCGGTATCGACCCCGCCTGGTATGCCCACCGCGAGCGCAAGCCCGACGAGGTCTTCGCCTGGTCGCACCTGAACAGTGGGTCGCCGCAAATTCATCTGCGAGGACAATACGAAGACGTCCTGTCGATAATGGAGATGCGAAAGGGTAGTGGCGCCAGCCGCGGGGTGGCAGACAGTTGAGCCTATCGTCTGAGTACGTCTTCTTCTTGGCAGCGTGCGGCGTGCCATGGCCACGCGTTTGGCCCATGGCGCCAAGAAAGCCGTCCTGACGCCTGTTTCCGCGGGGCCGCGTCAAGTCAAGGGGTAGGTGTCGCCCCGGTGTAGCTGCCGTTTGACGGGGGCATACAACCACTGAACCGAGCCCCAAGCGCCTGCGCGGGGGTGCTGAATCGGTGCGGCAAGGGTCCAGTCGCTCGCGCTTCGGGCTCGGTTCACCAGTTCACCCACAAACATGACGCGGACCCCGTTTCCGCCCTGGACACCATTGACAGTACACGCCCATACAGTGACCATTGGTCGTGGTGTGTGCATCAAGTCCCGCTCGAAGCGTGCCCAGGAGTGTTTCAGACGCGCGGCGAGCGGGTTGTGTCGTCGAGGCGGACCCGCGTGTTCGGGTCCTATTCCGAGGACTTGCCGATGAAGTTCTACTGCTCGTGTCGGTGCAGTGTTGTTGCGATTTCCTGCGTTCTTCTCCTGTTGACCGCGTGTGACCCTGGTGGTCCGCCCGACGACGTTCCGACCGATGTTGGCGAGATCGTCGGTCAGGGTGCGGTTGAGGTTACGGTTGACGGGGCAGTTGCCACGTTGACGGCTTCGCCCGATCCGGGATGGCGTTTCGATCGTTATCAGATCGCCGATGGCACATCCACTGAGAACCCCCATAACGTGGGCGTTTCCAAAGTGGACGATGTGACAGCCGTGTTCGTCTTGGATAGCGAGGAAGACCGGGACAATGACGGCGTTGTGGACTCTGTGGACAACTGCCCCGATGTCGTCAACCTCAATCAACTCAATAGCGACGGCGACGGGCTGGGCGACGCGTGCGATAACTGCCCCGCAGTGACGAACGCCGACCAGGAGGACACGGACGGTGACGGTGTTGGTGATGTCTGCGATAATTGCGTCGAAGTAGCCAATCCCGACCAGAGCGACTACGACGGCAACGGGATGGGTGATGCCTGTGATGCCCCTCCTGACGCCGACGAGGATGGCATCCTTGATTCCCTGGACAACTGCGAACAGACACCCAACCCGGATCAAGGTGACCAAGACGCGGACGGAGTGGGTGATGTCTGCGACAACTGTGTCGAAGTGGCCAATCCCAACCAGGAAGACTATGACGGCGACGATATCGGTGACGCCTGTGACGATTTCCAGGACGCCGACGAGGACGGTATTCCAGACGACGTGGACAACTGCCCAACCACGGCGAACACCGATCAGATCGACTCGGACGATGACGAGCTCGGCGATGTGTGCGACAACTGCCCGGAGCTAGAGAACTCAGATCAGTTGGACCTTGACGGGGACGATATCGGTGACGTTTGCGATTCTGATCGTGATGGGGACGCCATCTCCAACGTTTTGGACAACTGCCCGGACATAGCCAACCAGGATCAGAGCGACAGCGATCGCGATGGCGTCGGCGATATTTGCGACGGTGATCCTGAAGCGCTCTCTCCGGGTTGGATCTTCTTTATGGACATGGATACGAAGACCGTCGAGCGCATGAACTATGACGGGTCCGACCGGATCGTCTTGGCTGAGACTGCTGTGGTCGATCCGTCGACCATGGCCGTCGATCCGGTAGGGCGGAAGGTCTACTGGCCCGAAGGCGATCCCCCCTCAGTCAGACGCTGCAATCTCAACGGTACGGTCATCGAGACCGTTGTCCCTCCCTTGGACGGGTATTTCACGGGCGTCGCGGTCAATCCGGATGAGGGTCGGTTGTACTTTACGGATAGGAACACCGACTATATCGCCGATGTCAACTTCGACGGTTCGGAGGCCATGCTGCTTATCACATCCGATCTGATCGATCCGGTCGGCATCACAGTTGATAGCGGGGGTGGCAAGATGTACTGGGCCGACTCCGGAAAGGACACCATCCAGCGGGCCAATCTTGACGGAACGGAAATCGAAGTCCTCGTTCAGTTGACCGAAGATATTTCGGTTCCATGGGATGTGGCCGTCGATCCGGGAGGCGGCAAGGTCTACTGGATCGATCGGTGGAACAACAGGCTTCAGCGATCCAATCTCGACGGCACGGATATTGAGACCCTCATCGACAACGGTATAAGCCAGGAGATTGGCGAGCAGAGACTCGTTTCCCTCGCCTTGGACCTTTCGGCGAACAAGGTGTGGTGGGTGAATGGGGACGCCGGGGTCATGCGACGGGCGAATCTCGACGGCAGTTCGGTAGAGGACGTCATTACCGAAGGCCTGGTCAACATCCGGGCAATGGCCCTGTTGCCGCCGGAATCACCGGGATTCACAAGTCCGTAAGGTGGAGGCACGCGGACCGAAGCGTTGGCGCTTTGTCAAGACTCACATGACAGGTTGTGGGCGGCGAGGCACCGGACTATGGCTGTTTCTCACAGGGGACCGACGCGAGGCTCACGTGTGTGATTCCGCGTAGAGCTTGGGCAGCGTCTGCGAGCGCCTGCACCTGTACGACGGTTCCCCTCAGGGTAATGGTCTCGAGTTCGCGGTTCTCGTCCAGCATGACGCCCGTTTTTGCCCTCACCAGTCCGCCTTGGTCGGCGAGCAGTTTCCGCAATCGACTCGGCGCTTCTCCCGCCAAGTGATCACACACCAAGGTGAGCGCGGCGGCCACGTCCCGATCATCCTGCTGGAGTTTCACGGTTGTGAGCTGGTCACGAATAAGGTCGCGAATTGCCTCGGATCGGTTCTCATACCCCCGCGAGGCGATGTGCACGTCGAAGGCGGCAAGAAGTTCGGTATCGAGCGAAACGCTGAAACGATCGAGATAGGGCATCGTACACCTGACAAACCGGGATAGGGTGTCTGCATTTGTAAGAACACCCAAGAAGAACCAGGCAACCTGCGCACAAACCGCACTTGCGGTTTGGCAGGGCTGCGGCGACTCATTCACCCGCGGACGGCCATTTTCTACCCTTGACCGGACACCTTCGGTGGTGATACTAGAGAGTGCTTGAGTCGGATCGCCCTTTCGCGCCTGCGTGAGTGGGAATAGTGGCGGTCCACGCTCCCTGCTATGAAGCAAGAGGACTACAAACGTGAAGTCTAAGTTTCCGAGCTGTAAACCGCAAGGGAGGATCGCGGTCCGGTGGTCAGCGCTTACTGCGGTTGCTCTTGTCGCATGTGCCGGGTGTACGTCGTTCAACCCGGCTTTTGTCGATCTTCTGGATTCGAGCGGACAGGGTTCCTACGCCACCCTTGATAATGCCCCAGGTCACGTAGTGATCGCTTTCGTCAACAACGCCGTGGTTGATGAGCGGATCATCGCATACCTTGAGAGTGGGGAAGGTGGTAGCCTCTTGTTGACAGATGCCGAGAAGCGCTCGCTCAAGCCGCTGATTCGCTACAGGCTGCTCGTGACCTTCACAGATGGAACCGATCAGATTATCGAGTTCATTTCCGGGTCACGCTTCGTGGAGCCACTCTTCTCCCAACTGACGGAACAGGACCTTGATCAGCTTGACTTCACAACCGCCGTAGTCCTCTGCGACGTCCAACGGGTGGAGCTTGCACCCGAGACCCCCATAGAAGTGTTCATACCGGTCATGCTGGATGAGTACAACTGGGTCGACCCGACTGAGACGGCGCCTGGGTTCTGGCGCTATATCAGCAGCCGTGATCCGGGCTTCAGGGAGTTGAACGTAGACAGCGTTGCTGCAGATGGGCAGACGTTGTATGCCAACATCGGCGTGCGTGACACGATAGCCCCCATTGCCAATCCCGGATGTGGCAACAGCATCTCCGTCGTGGTCAGCGGCGTGCTGTCGGTTCCGTTTACTCTTGACGCCGTCAGCGGAAGGCCAAACTACGACATCGACGACGCTCAGACGATTGCGCGAGTCGGAGGCAGATACAGTTTCACGGTGACGATTCGATAGTTCCCATGGCGTCCGGGAACGCACGCTGAGAGCGGAGAACCACAAATGCGAACCAGAGCAGCGACCGCACGATTCCTGTCGGCGAGTATCATCGTCCTTGTGTTGGGCGTGATCGGATGTAGCAGCAACGCCACAATCTTCAACCCGGCGTTTACCAATTTTCTCAGCGGCGGTGTCTATCCTCTGACGCCTGGTCCTGAGGCCGACTTCGTCTTTGTGCGCGTGATCAACGAGACCAATGACGTTCTCACGTTTTTCTTGACCATCGAACGCACCGAGTTCGTGCTCGATGACGACGGATACGCCCAGGTCGATGAGCAGGGCAATTATGTGACCCAGGATGTGTTGGAGCATGTCGAGTTGGTAACCGAGTCTCTGGGGCGTGCAAGCGAGATGGGTACCCTCTTCCCCTGTTCCACCACACCTGTGATTCGTGTCGGTCTCGGAGAAAACCTCCTTCCCGGTGACCCAGCAGTCTTCGTTACGCCGCTAGCCGAGTACAACCCCGACAATCCGCTGGGGATGCAGCCGGGGTTCGGTGTAACTGCGGAGAACCTCAACGCGCTTTCGCTTGCTGCGGGGAACTTCGGTTGTGGCGACACGATCATCTACCGCGCGTTCTACAGCAGCGGGATGCCCGGCGGTGTGAAAATCGAGTCCTTCCTGCTGCCAGGAACCGATCAGCCGTCGTTTTTCAGCGGTCGTGACACGTTTGTGAGCTTCCAACAATTCCTCGAGTCACAGGTGCGGGAGGATGAACAGCCGGATCCCTAGGCTGGGATGTGATCAGCAGTTTGGGTGTCGTGTCCCTTGCCGGCGTGGGAGGGTAGATCCCGGCGTCGCTCAGCAGCAGGCCGAACCAGCTTGGTCACGTCTGCTCCTCGTCACGATGTTTGGAAGCTGAGGGAATCGTACAAGGCGTTTACGGGCGATCCGAGGAATCGTGTGAGGCGCCCGCACAGAGAACCAGATATGACACACACGCGAAAACACCGATCGAAGGTCGCCGCACTGCTGGTTGCCATGCTAAGCGGCGGTTCACTTTTCACAAGCTGCGAGACCCGCTTCCGTGAGGCAGCCGTGAGCGGAGCGAAGTCATACTTGTACAGTGGCTTCCTGCCCGCCCTCCTTGAGGGTCTTGTCCCGGCAGATTTCGCCCTCGATGAGGAGTCTGACGGCTAGAGCAAGCTCTGGGGCAGTCTCCTCGGCCACGGAATCAACACGGCAAACCGGCCCGCTTATGAGCGTTGCATGGTACCTCCCAGGCCTGCATCGTGTGTTGTATCTCTTGTTGCGAGTTCGCCCTCGATTGCGAATCCGTTGATTGGGACATCGACCAACGGCGTAGCGGTCACAGTCGTTACAGACCTTGCTCCTGATACCGCTTCAAGCTCTGCCGCAGTTCGATAAGCGCCATGCCATTGTCACAGAGTTCAATGGCCTTCTCCTGCAGCGCGACCGCGTCCTTGCGGGCACCGGTCTCGAACTTAGCAAGCGCCAACGTATCGAGGTACATCCAGTTCTCGCCGCCGGAAGCCTCGCTGCACTGTTGGGCGGCTGCCAGGGCCAGCTCGTTGAACTTGCCTTCCGTATCTTCCTCGGTGAGCAAGCCCCAGGCGAACTCGTTCAGCAAAGTTGGGTCATCGGCGCCTTTCTTGATTACGAGACGACCAAGCTCCTCGATTCCTCGGTGATCCTTGCTCGAAGCGGCCATGATCCGGAACTTGGTCAGCAGATGGCGTGCGTTGTCGGGCTGTCCCGCCTTGATCGCCAGATCCACAGCCCGTAATGAAACGTCGATGAATCGATCCTCCCACTCAGGTGAAGACAACGCCACGGCAAACTGGCCCAGAGCTTCGTCGTCATTGTGCATGGCGTCAATCGCGCGAGCGGAGGCCTTTGTCGCCCTGTCGGTTTGTCCGGCCCGTGCCAGGATCATGAAGCGGGCGACCAAGCCGTCGGTGTTTGTGGGGTCAAGCTCGATAGCTCGGGCAGCCGCCTTGAGGGCGAGCTTACGCTGAACATCCTTGTCCGCCCAACCGGCAAGCTCGACGGCAAAGTCGCCAAGAACTCGACTCTTCTTATCCGCCATGGCAACCGCCTTCTCCGCAGCCGCCAGGGCCTTCGCATCGTCTTCGAGGCCGTATGCGTATGCGCGGAACAACGACAAATATGGTACTACGTCCCCCGGTTTGACGTCTATCCAATCATTGCAGGCCTTTACGAACGTGTCGAAGTCACCTTCCATCCAGGCTGCATCGATCTTATGTTGGCTCGCGCAAACCTTCTTCGCCAGCTCAATGTCATGCTTGCCCGCAATGACCTCCTCGAGCACCTCATCGAGCCCGAAGGTAGGGTGGCCGATCCAAGCAACTCGCCCGGACTTGTCGATCACGAACGCCGTCGGGATGCCCGATTGACCGGTGGCTTCCATGTATGCCTTGTAAGCCTTCTCCTCTTTGTCGAAGGCGATGCTGTAGGCCATCTTGTCGCCCCACCTGGCGACAAATTTCTCCACCATCTTGAGCGTGTTGCCGGGGTCGCGTGCGGTCACGCCGATGATGACCACGTCCTTGGCGGCGAGATCTCGCTGCAAAGCGGTAAGATGAGGAATGCTCTCGATGCACGGCCCGCACCAGGTCGCCCAGAAGTCGAGCACCACGATCTTCTTGCCTTTGATCGCCGCCAGGTCCACCGGTTTTCCCTTGACCCACTTGCTTACTTCCAGCTTGGGTGCCGGATCGCCGATGTTCAATTCCGCCGCACCAGCCGGCACGCCCGCTACCAAGAGACCCGCGATCAGCAGACCGAGAATCGAATACCCTGAGGTTCTCATCATCATGCAAGCTCCCATGTTCAAGACACACATCCGGCGTCTGCGGCCGACCGGCCCGGAATCTGCGGCTCAGTGTTCTTTCGAAGATTGACCCTGCGAGGTCCACCTCCCCGGTTGAGGACATCTTAGTGTGGTCCCGGGTGACAAGGCAAGACTGTCGATTGGCTCAGCCCGGACCGCACAATAACGTACAGGTTTCTGGAGTTGCATCGATCCGTCAGGCCGCAGATCACGAACGAGGGGTGAGACATCCCGTCGGGGTCGGCATGGGCAAGCTCGTTTGTCCGTGGATGACATAGCGAGCACACGGGTAAGCAGAGCTTGTCCGTTGCACCCGGCGGGATTACTATTACCTTTGAAGGGTCGAGGATAGTGGCAAGTCGATTTCAAGATCCGTTCTCGCATTGAGGAAAGGCGGTTGATCTCATGAAAGCAATCCTGTTCTTGATGGTGATACTGGGCGGAATGATCGTGGCCGTGTGGCAGTTCGGCGGGTACGCGACTCTCGACCCGACTCAGCAAGGCAAGGACGCCAAAGCCGCTATCAAACCGGGCATGACCTGGAAGCAGGTGATCGACCAGACCACCGAACCCAGGAAGTTCTGCATGACTCTCAGGAAAACCAAGATGGTAGGGGGCGAGGAGGTCGAGTTTGACAAGCCGTCGGTTCCGATGGACTTCGATATCGAGGGATTCACGAAGGCGTTCAATGATGACGAGTACCTTTGGGGATTCCGGTTCAACTACTCATACTCCAGCTCGGTCGCCTTCGCCGTCGAGTTTGACCCTTCCGGCAACGTCATCTACGTGCTGGACATGATGACGATGGCTGATCTGTTCCAGATGCCCAAGGACTGACGGCCATCAAAGCATACTTCAGTGCTCCGTCGCACTTCAACTTGTCGGTCGTCCTAGCCGAGCCCGTCAGGAAGCGGCCGTCCCCCAACGGCTGTGCTCTCTTGCGTCTTCGTTTTCTCCCAGTCGCGGTTCGGCTCCGTGGGCGACTGCAAGACCTGCGCCGCTGGTCTGTGCCGAGGAGAAACCCCTGGGCCTAACGCCCGACCTTCTGGACAATCGCGGCCCTCCAGCTACACTGGCGTCGGTTTAAGTCCCATAGTACCTGAAGTCTCGGGGCTTCCCCATGGCTAGAACCATAGCCACCCGGCCGCTTCCTGACGGGCGCGGTTCGGATAACCCGCAAGAACGCGTGCGACGATGCACTGCTCGGTCTAACGGAGGAACAAGGTGGCCCGTCCCGCCAGAAAAACCAGAACTACACCGCGTCGTCTGAAGGGATTCCGCGATATTGCGCCACAGCACGTTTTGGCGCGAGACCGGATGATCGCCCGGATTCGCGAGGTGTACGAGCGGTACGGTTTCGTGCCGCTAGAGACCCCGGCGTTGGAATACGTCGACTCTCTCGGTAAGTTTCTTCCCGAAGCGGACACGCCCAGCGGTGGCATCTTCGCCTTTCGTGACGAAGACGACGAATGGGTGGCGTTGCGATACGACCTGACCGCGCCACTGTCGCGATTCGTAGCCATGAACCTTCAAGACCTGCCGCTGCCGTTCAGGCGTTATCAGGTCGGCCCCGTCTATCGAATGGAAAAGCCCGGACCGGGGCGTTTCCGCGAGTTTTTTCAGTTCGACTTCGACTCGGTGGGTACGGGTTCGATGTTGGCGGATGCCGAAGCCTGCATGATCATGTGCGACACGCTCGAAGCTTTGGGCATCGGTTCCGGTCAGTATGCGGTGCGCGTTAACAATCGCAAGGTGCTAAACGGCGTACTCGAGCACGTAGCCGCCGCCAGCGAAGATCGGCTCGCGCCGGAGGTGTCTTTGCATATCCTGCGATCTATCGACAAGCTCGACCGCGTCGGGCTTGCCGGGGTCAAACTCCTGTTGGGTCCGGGGCGAAAGGATGAGTCCGGTGATTTCACTCGTGGTGTGGGGCTCAATCCCGAACAGATCGATCAGGTTCTCGCGTTCCTTTCCGTGACCGCCGAGAACAGGAGCCAGGTCTGTGATCAGCTTGAACGGCTGGTTGACAGTAGCGTTGTGGGGATGGAAGGCGTGCGTGAGCTGCGCGAAATCGACCGGGCGCTGACCATAGCCGGGTATGGTGACGACCGAGTTTCGATTGACCCGACGGTTGTAAGAGGGCTCGAGTATTACACGGGTCCGGTGTTTGAGGCTGTTCTGACGTTTGAGATAGTGGACGACAAAGGTGTGTCCCGACAGTTCGGCAGTGTTTTCGGCGGCGGTCGATATGACAACCTGATTGAGCGATTCACCGGCCAGAAGGTGATGGCCACCGGCGCTTCTATTGGCGTGGACCGGCTGCTCTCGGCTCTGCTCGCCCTTGGCAAGGTCGAGGTCGAGCCCACAACAGCCAAGGTCCTGGTCACCAGGCTCGACAAGAACCTCACCGGTGAGTATCAGAAGTTGGCTATCGAGTTGAGGTCTGCGGGGCTTAATACGGAGCTCTATGTCGGTAAGTCCAATATCGGAAAGCAGTTCAAGTACGCCAGCCAAGCCGGCAAGGTCGTCGTCGTAGTCATGGGCACAGACGAGATGAACAAGGGCGAGGTTTCGATCAAGGACCTGCGTCTCGGAGAAATCCTCTCTAAGGAGGTTGGTAGCGACCGCAAGACCTGGCTGGAGCAGCAGCCCGCTCAGTTCTCCGTGCCGCGCAGCGACATGGTCCGCGCTGTACGTGAGGTGCTGGCTCGCCACTCGATTGGATAAAACACTGTCAGCGATCTGGTGACCAATCGTGCGGCGCGCGTTTGGGGCGATGTGCCTGCCCTCGCATCATCCATAATAATCGCCTTGACCACAGGCTATCGTCGGTCTATTCTTGTTGCATGATCGCTGTCGGGCGATGGCAGTTCCGTCCGAGCGGTGGACGGGTAGGTAGCTCAGTTGGTAGAGCAACGGACTGAAAATCCGTGTGTCGGCGGTTCAAATCCGCCCCTGCCCATTTCAGGTAAGTGCTTGTCTAGCAGATAGTTACGCCTCTTCCCACTCACGTCGACGGCCCCTCAAACCTCCCAGATTCGGCGATTTGTGTCACTTTCTAAGGGGCTAGCTCTCTAAGGGCGCCTTTAGACCTAGCAAGGACTTAATAACGGAGAGGGCGGGATTCGAACCCGCGGTACGGAATAATCCGCACACCGGTTTTCGAAACCGGCTCCTTCAACCACTCGGACACCTCTCCAACAAATGCATCTTCGCCAACCATTCGCGGCGAATTCGGGCTCACCGCCGGGTCGGGGTGCGAATAGCCCGCCGTACGAGGTCAGTCCTGACGCCGCCCGGGCTTTCGAGCATGACCACGATACCAGCGAACAGCTCTTTGGCAACCCCCCGCACACAGACAGATCGATGCGGTGCGGTGAGCCGGCGCATGTCGCTTTTTCTGCTTTGAAAGGTCCGTTCATGCTGTGAGGCAGGGGACGCCCGGGATCGCGTCGTCCAGACCTTCCGGACCCGGCGTGGAGTTGAGCATGCTTCGTGGTTGCCCGGTGGATTCGAGCACGCTTTGCCACAGGTCGCCTTCGCAGTCCAGCCTCTTAGTGGCGGACACGGCGGCTTCGATGGGGACGTGGGTGAACTGATCGTTCCAATACCCCACGAACATCGCGGTCTTACCGGCCATCGCCGCGTGGGCGGCCATCTGCCCCAGGATCCCCGCGAACAGTGAATCACTCGCCGTCGCAGGGGCTGAGCGGATCAGATAGCTGGGGTCGATGTACTTAAGCGTGGACGGGATGTCCATCAACCTCAGATACCGGCTTATCTGGTCCTTCAAGAGAATGCCAATGTCGCTAAGCCGCGCATTGCCGGATGGATCCGTGGAGGAGGTCCCGTCAGAGTCGCAGTCGAAGAGTTCCTGCCCGGCGCCTTCCGCAACGACGATGACGGCGTGTTGCCGCGACTTGAGGCGGCGCAACAGATGAGCCAAAAGCCCGTTGGCTCCAGCCATCTCGAAAGGAGCCTCTGGAACAAGTACGAAGTTAGCATCCCTGCTGGCAAGGGCCGCACAGGCGGCGATGAACCCGGCGTGACGCCCCATGAGCTTCAACAGACCAATACCGTTAAAGGCTCCGGTGGCTTCCACATGAGCCCCTCGAATCGCGCCGGCTGCCACCGTATAGGCGGTTTCGAATCCGAATGTCCGTTTCGTAAACGGGACGTCGTTGTCGATGGTTTTCGGTACCGCGATGATCCCGATTTTGAGGTTGCGGTTCTTTACTTCCTTGCAGATATCCAGCGCGCCGCGGAACGTCCCGTCTCCGCCGATGCAGAAGAGCACCTGGACGTTGAGTCGCTCGAGCGCATCGACTATTTCTTCGGAGGACTGAGGCCCGCGTGATGAGCAGAGAATGGAACCGCCTTGCTGGTGGATGTGGGACACGGATTCCGGACCAAGCATGACAGCCTCATGCCCGTAGCGGGGAATCAGACCCTCGAAACCGTATTTGAATCCGTAGACCGTCCTGACGCCGTATCCGTGGTGTAGTTGCAGCACGATGGCTCGGATCACGTCGTTGAGACCAGGACACAAACCTCCGCAAGTGACTATGCCGCAACGTGTGTTGATGGGATCAAAGTAAATCTGTTCTCGCGGACCAGCCAGCTCGAATCCGCATTGCGGTGAACCGCTTACCGCGTCTGATTCGTGCCCTGACGAAAACTCCGTGTTGTGGAGTGTTCGATGGTCATCGGAGACCCATCGGCGAACCTCGCGCGAAGAGGATATTCTCCGCGCACCCAACTGCCCAATGGAAAAATCACGATTCTCTTTCGGGTCTGTCGTTGCCAAGGCGAGCACTCACACAATATGGGTTAAGATCTGTCGCGTACGAACAACCGAGCAAGCCGATCTTCAGGCGTGCCGTGACGTGCTTGGAGCGCCTTCCCTTCTGCCATAGCGGTCGGCCTCACTCGCCATTTGCCAGAAGAGCGCCGTCCGACCGCCGCGCAAGACCAGAGCTTGTCTCAGGGCACAGGTCATATCGGTAAGAGACGCATCCGCGATGAGCAGCCGGAAAGCACCGATAACGAGCCTAGCGATCGTCTTGGGCCCATCGCCCACTGGAGAAGTGTGTCAGGTGTCGGAAACGAGACAAGGTCGCCGGGTATTACCGGCTGTTGGTCCGGCGGAATCTGCACACGATTGGCTCATAATGTCGGCGGAACTGATGCGGGGTCATCTTGGCTTCAGCCGCAAGAGCGGCAAGCATGGTGGCTGACTCGAAGTCCGACGGCTCAAGCCTGATCATGTATGCCCGGGCAACACTGTAGGTGTAGGAGTTCATATCCACCAGGCGAACCCGTGTTCGATTGGTGGCTGGATCGACCAGGCTATCGAACGGAACTGGTACGAGATTCCCGTTCTGCAAAGTGACCATGATCCCAGGTGGAAGATCGGATTCGGAGTCAAGCAACAGCTTGACGCCGCCGTGGCCCAGATCGCGAGTGTAACCCATGTCGAAAGTCGAAGGACGCGCACAACGCAACTCGTATCCGAGCGTATGTGCTACAACGATGATCTTCTCGCCGCGGTCGGCGAATCGCTTCTGCAACTCCTCTTTCAAGAGGCGCGCTAGCGGTATCTCGGAAAGCCTCGGGTGACCGGCGGCGTCCCGTGGAATTTTTCTACCCAGCAAACGAGTCAGTTCGTCATCCACGCCGAGCTTGTACGACAGTCCTTCCGAGACGACAGCCACTCCGTCATTACGCCCCATGATGCGCCGTTTGAGCATTGATCCTTCTATCACGTCGGCGATCTCACCAATCGTTGTCGTCTCGGGAAACTCCTCCGGAATCAGCGAGAGAGTAGCCGCCGCCGCCTTCCCAATCCCCAACGCCAGGAATCCGGCGTTACGCCCCATGGTCACCACCACGTACCAACGCCGGGTGGTCCGCGAGTCCTCCATCAGGTTGCCCAATATCTCGGCGCCCAGGTGTCGGGCGGTGAAAAAACCGAACGTGGGGATGTCGCCGGGAAGGGGCAAATCGTTGTCGATGGTCTTGGGCACGTGAACGATGCGTATCCGTCCGTTCGACTGCTCAGCCGCAAAGCGGGCGCTAAGGGCAGTATCGTCTCCACCGATGGTCAGCAGATGGGTTACACCGACCGACTCCAGATGTTCACAGACAAGGCGAGTCTTATCTGGATTGGGCTGGACGACAGTTGAGGTCTTCAGCTTGGATTCGTCGAGCAGATTGACCCGGGCGATGCCCAACATCGAACCGCCGTCGAAATGGACGCGGCTCATGTGCTTGATGGTTAGCTCTGTGCAGTGTCGCCCGGGGTCGAAATCATGATCCGCCAAGTGGGAAAAACCGTCGTGGAAGCCCACGACCTTCAGACCGTTGTTGATGGCTTCGATTGCAGCCGAACCGATAACACCGTTGATGCCCGGCGCCGGACCGCCACCTACCAGAATGCCCATTGTCGCTTGTATCATGCAGACCGTATCTCTCAATCGTGTTCGCTTCCGTGTCCCAGGGGGACGAGAATCGCAAACCATGGGCAAAAGCCCATGGTGGACCTTTGCATTATCGACACATGAACCGCCGACGCGAACTGCCGCGTCAAAGAAAAACATCGTCCGAAAGCGTTGTCTGGAAGCCCGCAACCCGGCGGGCAAGGCGCCCAACCCTCCTTCCGGACCGCCAACGACGGGAGGCGAGACCCGCCGGATGCCATGGGCAAGCTACTGCTTGCCCGTGCGTTTGCCCCTCATCCATGGGCAAACGAGTTTGCCCGTGCCACCCCCAATCGGATGCACCCCCCGCGTTCACGAACAGCCGCGGACCTTTCATACCGGCTTGAAGGGATCGATGTCCGCTTCACTTATTCGGACCTTCAAACCCGGCAAGCTCTCGACCAACCGCTTCTCCATAGGCGCCAGGACGGGGCGTTCGCTGGCCCAGTGCCCCAAAGCGACCGCTCCGCATCCGGTCCGCAGGATAGTCAGGGCATCGTGGTGGCGGATCTCGCCTGTGATAATCACGTCAGCGGTCGACAACGGCAACTTGAACGGCAAAGAGCCGGCAGCCCCCACAACGATCACCGCCCGCGTTACCACCTGATCGTCTGCACCCACGACCTGTACACACGCGGCGCCGGTAGCCCGCTTCAGCTTCCGGGCAAGCCGATCGAGTGAAATCGGCTTTGGCAGTGAGCCGACCCGTCCGATACCACGGACCGGCGGCGGGCGCAGCGGATAGATGTCGAAGGCAGGCTCCTCGTACGGGTGAACGCTGCGCATGGCGCCGACAACGTCCGGTAAGTCCCCTTCGCGAACCACGCACTCGAGCCTTATCTCGTCGACGTATTCCAAGCAGCCCGCCCGCCCAACCGTTGGATTCGTCGAATCGGAACCCAGGAAGCTGCCCCGCCCAGCCAAACGGAAGCTGCAATTGCTGTAATCGCCGATCCGTCCCGCGCCGGCGTTGAACACAGCATCGGCCACCTTCTCGACGTGGGCTTCGGGCACGAAGACGACCAGCTTGTGGCCATCTGCCCCTGTAGCATCCACGTACTCGATCGGCTCGGTCTGCTTCAACCCGCACAACCTTGCCACAACGTCGTTGGTCCCGCCGTCGGCGGCGTCGAGGGCGGTGTGGGTCGAGTAGATCGCGACCCGGTCTCGGATACACCGGAAGACGGCCTCATCAGTGCCAGTGCTTGGCATTGTCAAAGAGGAAATGGGTTTGAAGACGGGTGGATGATAGGCCATCACGAAACCTGCCTTGCACGCAAGAGCTTCGTCCACTACCGGGCCGGTAAGATCGATGCACAGAAGGGCCCGGCTGACCCTGGCTGACATGTCGCCGGCGAGCAGGCCCACGTTGTCCCAGGACTGCGCCAAGGCGGGTGGCGCGATCGAGTCCATCGCTCGGCAGAGGTCAGCCACCGTAATCCGTTTTCCCGAGGACCGCTTCGCGCTCATTTCGAGCCGCACTCCTTTCGCACAAGGTCGCGATAGTCGTTCAATAGTCCTGCCGCCGTCGGGCCTACCTTTCCGTCACCGATTGTACGCTTCTCGACGGCGATGACCGGCATGACCTGCATGATCGTATTGGTCAGGAACACCTCGTCGGCGTCGAGCAGGTCGTTTATGTTGATCGCCTGCTGCTGGATTTTCAGTCCGCTTGCTTCGGCGATTTCGAGGACAGCCGCCCGGGCTATCCCCGGGAGGATGGACGTACTCAAGGGCGGTGTCGCGACAATCCCGTTGCGTACGATAAAGACGTTGCTGATCGAGCCCTCCGCCAGTAGGTTCTCCGTGGTAAACCACAGAGCTTCGACACAACGAGCCTGCTGTGCCTCGCGCAGCGCCAACAACCTCGACAGACGAGACGTCGTCTTGTGGCCCACCAGCGGGTCAGCCGCGGACTGTTTGAACCGCGAAATGGTCACGGAGATGCCTTCGCCGTAGTATTCTGAAGGATAGGGCGTAAGCTCGACAGCCGTCAGAAGGACCGTCGGTTCCGGTTCGCCTTCCTCGGCATCGATGTGCATCGAACCGGCTGTCACCGTCAGCCGCAAACGTGCGGTCTTGAGGTTGTTCCGCGCGAGAAGCTCCCAGCAGTCGCCCTCCTCCGGCAGCTTTTCCCGGTCGATTGGCCTTAGCAACATCTCCGATGATCGGCGGAGACGCTCGACATGGGCTTCCAGGCGGAATACCCGGCTGTTCTCGGCGCGCATGGTCTCGAAAAGCCCCGCGCCATGAAGCAGACCGCTGTCGAACACGCCGACCGAGGCGTCACGATCCTGCACGAACTTGCCGTTGTGATAAACCCACATGGTTCAATAGCTGCCGAAAAACCGATCAGGTCAGGTCTCTTTCGACCCAGTTGTAGGGTGCGTTCCGGACGCACCTGTCAGCTGCTGGCTCGTTCCGCGAGCCTGCTTAGTTGGCTGTTCGGTCTCTCCGCAAGCCTTCTTAGCAGCTTTGCGGTGTCGACACGCCCTCGCCTTTCGAGAGCACAGCTACGTCACAACCCACAGCCGCCAACATGGCTCGGGCCTTGGCAACAAGCTCGTCGTACTCGTCGTCGGGCTCGCTGTCAGCCACTATCCCGCCGCCCGCGAACACGCGGATGGCGTCACCTGTTTGAACCATCGTTCTTATGGCGATGTTCATCGATAGTGAACCGTCCAATCCGACGTATCCGATCGAGCCACAGTATACGGTTCGACGCGTCGGTTCCAACTCATCGATGATCTGCATTGCCCGAATCTTCGGCGCGCCGGTGATCGAACCGCCGGGGAAGGAGGCTTTGAGCAAATCGACCCATGATCGTCCTATCGCAAGATTGCCCTTGATCGTCGCCACCCGGTGGAAGACGGTGGGATGCGTCTCGATCTCGACCGGCGTGGTAACTCGAACGCTCCCAAACGAGCACACTCGCCCCAGGTCGTTACGCAGCAGGTCGACGATCATCGCCAGCTCGGCTGCGTCCTTCTCGCTCTTGTCGAGCTCACGTTTCCGGTGGCGGTCCTCAGCTTCGTTCGCTCCGCGAGGCCTGGTGCCCTTGATGGGACGCGTCGTCACCTCACGACCGCGCAGATCGAGAAACAGCTCTGGCGAAGAAGATATTACGGCTGCTCCCTCCCAGCTCAATAGCGCACCGTACGGGGACGGGCTCAGTTGCCGCAGGTGCCGATAGATGTCGATCGGCGAAGCCGTCGCTGACACCGTGAACCGCTGGGTCAGATTGACCTGGTAGACGTCACCGGCTTCGATGTGTCGCTTCACCCGCCGGACCTTTGAATAGTAGGACTGACGCGCCATGTTGGGGCGGAGTGGCGAGGAAGGACGCACCGCCCGCGGAGGTTCGAGAGTTTCTCCGAAAGCTGACTCGATGCGCCGGCGAATGGTGTCGATTCGCCGGGAAGTTGAAGGTCGACGGGTTGCGATTGGCGCTGGCCAATCGACAGCCACGGCATACCACTGGTTCGAGTGACCGTCGAAGACGGCGGCGGAGTCGTACAGTGCGAACCTGAGGCCCGGGATCGACAGGTCGTCTCGCCCGCTGGATGAGAGCCCTTCGAGCCCTAGACCGGCTTCATACCCGATATACCCGATCCACCCTCCGCAAAAGGGCAGGCAATCAGGTCCGACAGCGAGCGTGGGATACTCGCCGACTTTGCGAGCGAAGGCATCGAGGGGGCATTCGGCAGCGGGATCTCCGGCGGAGAAGACGTCAACAGGATCGCATGCGAAAACCGAGAATCTGCTGTAACATCCTTGCTGAAGCGAACTTTCGAGGATCACTGGGTCTGTTGTTTTCGAAAAATTCACAGCCACCGCCTCCGGCGTCGCAGGCGATTCGATCGGCTCAACGACCGCGTGGGCGGGCCGGGTTGTCTCGATCATGCTCATCAGGAAGGGGAGTATAGCAGAGGTCGGTCCTCGGCGTCATCCCGGTGGCGCCTGATTGACATCACATGCCAACCGTCGTACGCTCGCAGGCACGGTATCGTATGTATATGGCGGTGGAGCTTTTCTCGAAACCGTGCAAACGTCTCGGGATACATGGGCGCGTTGCCCGTGGCACTTATCAGGTTGACCAGTGTCGGAGCGCTGCTGCTCCGACAACGTTAATCTGATGGATCGCCGTTGATTGGGTGGTTGATAGAGTGGGTTGATCGGGTGGCCCACCTCTTTGGAGGTGGGGGACTCGAATAGTTCGCTGAATCGTGTCCCCCGCGGCTAAAGCCATGGGGCACCCATGTGAGGCTATGGGGCGCCCATCCATCAGTTGAACCTTGGTCGATTACTTGGGTCCCTTTTTAAAGGGGATAATTCTCATGTCCGCAAAAACACCTTACCTTGCTTATCTGATTGCCGTGCTGGTGCTTGTGGCTGGCGTTCAGATCGTCGGCGCTGAGACCACGAAGGGCGCGCCGGATACGGCGTCTGTTCCTGCGCGGATCGCGGAGGTCACAGGCCAAAACGTCTACGTGCGGTCTGGCGATAGCACCAACCATTACCCCGTTGGCAAGCTCAACGCAGGCGACCGCGTCACGATCGTTGGCGAGTCCGGAGAGTGGTTCGAGATCTTGCCGCCGGAGGGCAGCTTCAGCCTGATCTCGGGACAGTACGTCGATTCGATGGACAACAAGAAGGGCATCGTCAACGGCGACAACGTCCGCGTCCGTGCCGGTTCGTCGGTGGCTGAGTTTGCCAAGCTCAAGTACGTCGTACAGCTGAAGCTTTCCAAAGGGGCAGAGGTGACTATCCTCGAGGAGAACCCGGACGGATTCCTCAAGATCAAACCGCCGATCGGTGTGACGCTGTGGACCAACAGCCGTTTCGTGCATGTTGTTCCCAGCGAGCTACTTCAGATCGAAAACGAAACGGCAGCCTCCGCTGTAAAGGCAGGTGATACGTCCGGGGCACGAACCACCATGGCGTCCACCGCGACTGGCGACAGTGGTGATGGCGGGACGGGTTCAGTTGCGACCGCTTCCGCGTCCGAGTTGGCAGCAATGCTTGAAGCCATCGATACTGCAGCCCGAGCGGAGATGGAAAAGCCACTGCTCGAACGCGGGTTCGCTTCGGTGATTGTCCGGTATCGTGCAATTGTCGCGCAGGAAGAAAACGAGTTCGCCCGGCAATATGCAGCCAATCGAATCGAGAGAATCGAGCATCTTGAGAAGCTCATTGCCTCTGTCAGGAGAGTCCACGAGTTGACCGAGAAGGCCGACGCCGCCCGGCGGGAGCATCTGGCCCAACGCGCTCGGATTCGCGTGGTCAAACCGACGGTTCCAGGCGGGTTCGACGCCCAGGGAGAACTCAGGCCCAGCGCCGCTTTCGCTTCAAAGACAGGCCCGGTTCGCTATCGGCTGGTTGATACGTCGACAAGGACACCCAGGACCGTTGGGTACGTCGAGATTCCGCCTAATTCTGATCTTAGTGTCAAAGACTTCCTGGGGCGTTACGTCGGTGTCAGGGCGAGCGAGAAGCGCATGCTCAGCAACGGGGTCGACCCGATCCCCATTTACGTCGCCGTCGAGCTGGTTATTCTCGAGCAGGAGGCGGGGCAAGACGACTAGAGCATTCTCGGTCATTGCATTAGGGTCGGTTTTGTACGCCGCTCGACCGCCACACGATACCGGAGGCTGCTCTGGGGCGGTGGAGACGAACCGTAACGTCGTTTCCGGATTGGGACGTGGGCTTGCACCCGTGTTTCCTTTTGAACGTAGCATCCGCAAGGAGAATTGTGTTATGACCAAGCGTTTTAGTTCCTTGACGAGGAAACTCACTCCCTGGTTTGCCGCTGGGATGCTCTTGCAGGCGGGCGGGTGCCAGTTTGACGTCGCCGAGGGTGCAGCCAGCCTGATCAGCGCGGTTGGGGGTTCGATCATCAGTAATATCGTGTACGGGGCGTTCAACCTGATCTGATCTTCACCTCATTGAGGTTTGATGCGGAAACCGACAAGCTCACGTAAATCGCAATCGCCGTCAGCCCATCTGAGATTGCCCAAGCCGCCAAACGAACCCCTCAGAGACGGGCCGTCGACGGGGGCTGAGAAGGCTGTATTGGTTGGGATATTGCTGCCTGACACCAGGGCGGATCTCAGAGATCCGTTGGGCGAGTTGGCGCTGTTGGCTGACTCAGCCGGTGTTGAGGTCGTTGATTCTCTGATCCAGAAGCGTACAGCCCTCGTGGCTGGTACAGCCCTGGGCAAGGGCAAGATCGAGGAGCTTCGTGAGCGCGCCGAGGCGAACGAGGCTGACACGATTATCTTCGACAACGACCTGACGCCTCGTCAGGTCCGAATGCTCGAGCGCATGGTCGGTTTGAAGATCATCGACCGCAGCGAGTTGATCCTCGATATCTTCGCCTCGCGTGCAAAGAGCCGTGAAGCCCAGCTCCAGGTCGAGCTTGCCCAGTTGGAATATACTGCGCCTCGTTTGCGCGGGCTTTGGGTTCACCTCGAGCGTATCGCCGGAGCAGGCGGAGGCACTGCCGCCGGAAGCGTCGGCGGTGTTGGCACTCGAGGGCCCGGCGAGCGTCAGATCGAGATCGACCGCCGGATAGTCAAGGACCGCATCAGCTTTCTGAAGCGTGAGATCACCGAGATCGACCGCCGCAAGACGCAGGAAGTCGAATCGCGCAGTGACGAATACACCGTTTCGCTCGTGGGATATACCAACTCCGGTAAGACCACGCTGCTTAACAGGCTCGCCCGCCTTTCGCAATACACAGCCGACAAGCTCTTCGCCACACTCGATACAAAGACCGCTCGTTGGGACCTTGAGGACGGCCACCACGTGCTGCTGAGTGACACGGTCGGTTTCGTCCGCGACATTCCGCACCACCTGGTGGCTTCTTTCCGAGCTACATTGGAAGAGACCATCCACGCGGACCTGTTGTTGCACGTCGTCGATGCTTCCTCACCAACGGCGTTCGCCCAGGTGGAGTCGGTCAACGAGGTGCTCGACGGGCTGGGTTGCAGGCAGCCCAAACTCGTCCTGCTAAACAAGATGGACATCGCCACGGACCAAGCTGTCGCTGGAATGATCGCCCTGCGCGAGCGTACCACGCTGAGAATCTCCGCTGTCACGGGGGACGGGCTTGACATGCTCATGCAGCAAGTCGCAGAATCGATGAGGGGGACGACGGTCGAGGTGACGGTTCGGATCGCTCATTCGGAAGGCAAGCTGCTCAGCGAGATCGACCGGATGGCGGACGTGCGTGCTCGCAGATACCTCAACGAAGGCGTCGAGCTGGATATTCTCATGAACAAGGCGCAGTTCAGCCAGTTGCTCGGCAGGTACCCATCCCTTACTGTGACCCGGGGCGATTATGAACCGGTCGACGACCGCGATGTGCAATCCTGAGTTTTCTGACATGTTCGGGCTCCTGGAACAACAACAGAAAGGTGGTGCGTCCGGGACGCGCCCTACACACTGTGACGATGGTCGGAGTGACTGGCGAGAAGGACGCAAGGGAACGTGTCGGGCGCCTTCACGACGTCGAAAGACTGTGGCAGCGTTCGCTCTGCCAGTCGTCTTATTCGCCACCTTCTCCTTCACGGCCAACGCTTACGCTCAGACGCAGTCGATCCGCGTGGATCTGAAACTTCTCACAGGCGGTGGGTTGAGCGGGTTGGTCGTCGATTACAGCGAAGACGCCCTGGTGGTTGCTCATGGCCAAACACCGTACGTTTTCGCATGGAATGAACTAGATGCCGGATCGGCGTACCGGGTGAAACGGGACCTTCTGTCACTTCATCGTGGAGACGCCGGTAACCTGACGGCAGCCGACCATCTTGAGTTGGGCGTCTTCGCGCTTTCCCGCGGTCGAGCCGTGGTCGCTCGCAATGAGTTTCGCACAGCCGTCAAGCTGGACAAGACCTACGAGGCCCGCGTTCAAGATGCGTTGGACGCCCATCGTAACCGGCGGGCTTTATCGACACAGTATTCCCCGCCCCTCGAACAGGACAGTGATCAGCGACCGGGTGAGTCACGGACCCAGACGCCACTGCGGACGTGTCTGACCGACTTGGTCGCATCCAGGCTCGGCGAGCTTCCAGCCGGAGAGTCTGCCCGAACCCCCTCGCCGGAGTTGCGGGCGGCTGTTCGCAAAACCTACGACGCCTTTGGGCAGACCGTGAAGGAGGTGATGGGCAAGAACGCCGTTCTGGTGGAGACGGACCACTTCCTGATCTGGAGCGACCTGGACAAACACACGCGCCGGCGCCTGGGCAACTGGTGCGAGAACATGTATGTCGCTCTATGCGACGTTTTCGGCTTTGATTCTTCCCAGGATATATTCCTGGCAAAGTGTCCTGTTTTTTGTTGGCGCTCGAAGGGGCGGTTCTTGAAGTTTGCCCGCTCATTCGACGGATACGACCTGAAGGACGCCGTCGGTTATACTCGTTCGATCGAAGCAAGCGGACATGTTCATATCGTTCTTTTCATGGACGGACGTCGTGAGGCTGACCTCGACCGGTTTTCCTGTACGCTTGTGCACGAAGGCGCCCACGCTTTTGTCCACCGGTTCCATTCAAGCAAGCTCATTCCCAACTGGGTCAACGAGGGCATCGCGGACCTGACGGCTGAGCGGGTCTTGGGGGATCGTTGTTTTACCGGAGAAAAGACCGCTCTGCTCGCGCGGCAATACGCCCGCTACAACTGGTCCATCGGTGATCTGATGGCAACGACCTCCCCGATCGAGATTCATCAGTACCCTCTGGCGCAGAACATCGTCGAATACCTCGAGTCTCTCGACAGGCAGCGTTTCGTCGGTTTCTTGAAAGGCCTCAAGGAGGGTGCGAAGGTGGACCAGGCGCTGGCGGCAAACTACGACGGTGCAAGTCCGGCCCAACTCGAAGCCGGCTGGCGGTCCTGGATTCTCGAACGCTTTCCCGCCGACAACCGATAAGTGCCACCGCCTACGAAGCCAGACACGGTAGTCTCGAGCCCCATCACGCGCCAAGCGACCCCCGCTCCTACGGTGATTTCTGTCTTCGCATGGGATGGTCTTTCTCGCCGCTGAAGTCGGATTATCGGGAGCGATTCGCGAACTTGGTTTGGGTGTGCCCGAGCCAGTGACCGTACTTCGATCGTCTATTGTCCGACCAGCGAAACAGAGGCAGGAACGTGAGATTGGGCTGGGGCCGCGGCGAAAGGCGCCGGCGCATCCATCTGGGAAGCGCGATCCGATCGAGGAAGTTGGAGAGTCGCAGAAACGGCCCGAAACAGCCGTTCCAGAGAGGTGAGAGGCAGGGTTTGGCACCTTGGAGGTGCCGGATACGCTGAATCACGGTGGGGTCTGCGATTCCCGCTTGGATCGAGAAGCCTGATGCGGTACAATAAAGGCTGTAACTCTGGCAAGCGGGAAATCTCGATCTGAGCGAGTCTATCGTGCCCACATACATGTAGGGGGCGACCCTCAGACTGAGAGATGTGCGAGGTAGCGCAGCGGGGACGCTGCCTGCGGTGCCAGGGCGGGGTTACTTCACGACTGGAACAGAAGCCATCGGTTGTGCGCCTTTGGGTCGTCATGGACGGGAAAGACGCCGTGTGTGGTGATCGGGGTGACGTGAGGAACTTCTGGTAATGGGGTCTTATGGGATCAGTGGCAGTGATGGCCACGATCAACTCACACGGGAGAAGGAACAAGGAGACGAGCTAATGAGACTGACGCAAGGTGTAGGGCGCACGGCACACTTGGTTGCCGCCGCGTGTATGGTTTTGACCATTTTCGTTCCGCTGAACGCCTATGGCGCTGAGCGGGTGGCGCTTGGCGAGTACTTCAACGGCACATGGTGAGGGACTTGCGCTTCCGCGGGTCCCGTGGTTAGTGACTTTATGGACGAATATGGTGCAGGCGGCACCGATCCTAATCTTCACGACACTTTCGCCGTGCTCTGGGTCCACGATGGCGACATATACCAAGTCCCATGGGGACATGCCAGGGACGGTTGGTACGGCGTATCTGCCTATCCCGAGTTCCAGCTTGATGGCCTTGGGGATGCTGGATGGCCCTATACCCTGTGGGAGGGTGCGTTCCTGGCCAGACAAGCCATTCCCACGGATGTAACCATCCAGCTCTTCGGTGATCAGGTCAGCGACGCAACTTTCGACATCACGCTGGATGTCTGTGTCGAGGAAGGTGGTACGGGCAAGGACATGAGCATCTATATCGTGCAGGTGCTCGATAACTACCCGGCGTCCCCCTCGTATTACCGCAACTGTGTCATGCAGGCGGCGGACGAACCGCATGGGACCGAGCCGGTCGTGACGCTGGCACCGGGCGAATGCGAAACAATCATCCGTACCATGACGTTCGACGCTGTTAGTTGGGAGGAGGACCATCGCCCTGACATCAAGATCATCGCCTGGGCCCAGGAAGACAACGCCTCCCCGCCGGCGGAGGTCTATCAGGCGGCGATCATGCCCTGGCCGTTCCCACAGTCGGTTGCCTTGAGAATCAGCCTTCCCAACGGCGTGCCGGAATACATACCCGCAGAAGAGCCGACGGATATCGCTGTTCAGATCGAGGATAGCAGCGAGGTGTACGTGCCGGATTCAGCCCTATTGCACTACCGTTTCGACGGTGGGACTTTCCTGACCGTACCTCTCACGTCGCTTGGGGACGACCTTTACGAGGGCACACTGCCCTCGCCCGCATGTGACGATACGCCGGAATTCTACGTCAGTGCGGAGGGCGATGAGGGAACGACGATCTACAGTCCCGAGGATGCTCCGGCGAGTGTTTACAGCGCGCAAGTTGGAACGGTCACGATGTTGCTCGAAGACGACTTCGAGCTTGACCTCGGTTGGACCGTCGAGAACGATCCCAGTCTGACCGACGGTGCCTGGGAGCGCGCTGTCCCCGGTATGGACGCCGACCGCGGCGCGCCGCCTGAGGACTACGACGGGTCCGGCTATTGCTATGTGACCGACGATGATTATCGCGCCGACGTGGACTACGGGCCTACTCACCTGATCTCCGATGTTCTCGACATGAGCAGCGCGACGACAGCCATTCTCCGATTCGCCTACTGGTGGTCCAACGATGACCAGGACGGCGACGCCATGGACGTTGCGGTCTCCAACGATGATGGTGACACGTGGATCCCGGTTATGACGATCAGCGACCAGGGGTATCCGGTCGAATCGTGGACCCTTCAGGATATAAATGTGGGGATCGCCATTGATCCTGCGCCCCTGACTTCCGAAATGAGGGTCCGCTTCAGCGTGTCCGATCCCAGCGGCAGCCCCTCCATTGACGAGGGTGGTATCGATGGTGTCGAAATTTTCCAGGTCGACTGCGGATTGGCCTGTCCTTGGGACCTCAGTGGCAACGGCGTTGTCGATCCGGTAGACGTCGGCATTGTCAAGCAGTATTACGGTTGCGCGGTTGGCACCGGTGATCCTGCTTGTGACCAGGCGGATCTGAGTGGCAACGGTGATGTCGACCCGGTCGATGTCGGTGTCGTCAAGCAGAACTATGGTCCGTGCCCCTAGAGCAAGCTCTATCCAGCCGTAGTGTTCAATCGTTGGAGTTGTCCGTGAGCTCCTCGATTCCGACCGCTACGTTTGGACCGGTTATGCCGTAGTAAGGGCGTAACATAAGCGATTTTCGAACAAACGAGGCGCGGTGTTTGATTGCTGTCAAACGCCGCGCCTCTTTCTATCCGCTCAACCAGCGACGAGCTAATCCCAGAGCTTACTTAACCCGTCATCTACGCGTTTCGTTGTGGACCTGCCATCTGCGGACTCCGGGTCATCGTCGCCCGAGGCGCGCTGTTCGAACATCTCATGCATCGAGCCAGGCAGGTATCGCGTAAGCTGGGCATAGCAGTGACCGTCGCCCATGGCATACCGCGTGTGGTAATACCGCAGCGGAAAGTAGATATAGAGGTCGTCTTTGGCCCGTGTCATAGCCACATAAAACAGGCGACGCTCCTCCTCAATACCCTCCTCATCACCGGTGGACATGTCGGAAGGGATCATCCCGTCGGCGGCGTGGATGATATGCACCACCGTCCACTCACAACCCTTGGCTGAATGGATGGTGCTGAGAATCAGAAAGTCCTCTTCGAGAAACGGCGGACCCGCGAGGTCGGCTGTTGCTGCCGGCGGATCAAGCGTAAGATCAGTGACAAACCGGCTACGGGACTTGGAGGTCGAAGCGATCTGCTGCAGCTGCTCGATGTCGCGCAGGCGGGCGGGCGCGTTTTCGTAGGTTCGCTTGAAGATCGGCTCATAGAAGCGCCGAATGATCTCGAGTTGAGTCGGCAGCGGCGGGGGTGCAGCCTGCGGAAGCACCTTATCCCCGTCGCCGAGTGTCACTCCCTGACATTCCGCAAACGCATCCCTCAAGCCGGTAAACTGCTCGCGGGTAGCCGGTGGAACCCGTGGCGGATCGGCGAGCAGTCTCCAAAGCGGCGAGACTATCGTCGCGCCCCCTGCCTCGCTTTCTTCGTCGCTTTCCTCCTGCTTGGACACTTGTGCGCCGCCTTCTCCTGAGGACTCTGTCGCCATGCGAATCGCGCTTAGAATCCGCCGGGCTGTGCGGGGACCTACTCCATCTAAGAGAAGAAGAACGCGAAACCAGCTCAGCTCGTCAAAGGGATTCTCCAGGATGCGAATAAAGGCTACCACGTCCTTGATGTGGGCGGCTTCGACGAACTTGAGCCCGCCGTACTTGTGAAAGGGGATGTTCCGCCGGGCGAGCTCGATTTCCAGAGCGGCGCTGTGATGGCTCGCCCTGAAGAGAACCGCCTGGTGCATTAGCTCAGTGCCCTGCTCGAGGTGGTCGAGGATGTTGCCGCACACTACCTGGCATTGATCCGTTTCGTCAACACAGGTCGTCAGTACGGGCTTCTGCTCCGACCGACGCTGTGACCAGAGGTTCTTTGTGTAACGCTGTGCCGCCTGGTCCATCACCGCGTTCGATGCGTCGAGGATCGGCTGGGTGGAACGGTAGTTCTGTTCCAATGTCACAACCCGCGCATTTGGGAAGTGATCGGGAAAATCGAGAATGTTGCGCACGGTAGCAGCCCGAAACGAGTAGATCGACTGAGCGTCGTCGCCGACGACCATGATGTTCTTCCTGCTCTTGCGCATCCCGAGCAGAATCCGGGCCTGGATGGAGTTGGTGTCCTGATACTCGTCGACCAGAACGTGGTCGAAGCGGTCAGCCACCGTGTTGCCCACACCGGGTGTATCGCACAGCGCGCTCCAGAATAAAAGCAGGTCGTCATAGTCCAGGACGTTACTCTGGCGCTTGCGCTCGACATAACCGCGGAAGATGTCCTTGATTCCCTCGATGTCCTCCGAGCACCACGGGAAGTGCTTGTCGAGCACCTCGCTGAGCGGGACGCCGGCGTTGACTGTGAGGGAATAGATCTTTACCAGCGTTTCCTTGCGCGGAAAACGGCGGTCGCGCTTCGCCAGCCCCATTTCGCTACGGATCAGGTTCATCATGTCAGCCGAGTCGCCCTGATCCATGACCGTAAAGTCAGCCGAGATTCCCGCCGGCCGGCCGTAGATGCGCAACAACCGATTAGCCGTAGCGTGGAACGTTCCGCCCCAGACCTTGGCTGTCGTGCCAGCCTCACACATATGACCCGCCCGGGTCAGCATCTCGCCGGCGGCTCGGCGAGTGAAAGTGAGCAGCAAGATGCGCTCAGCCGGCACGCCCCGATCCACCAGGCAGGCAAGGCGACAGACGATCGTATTGGTCTTGCCAGTCCCAGCGCCCGCAACCACCAGCAACGGACCGTCGCCGTGAGTGACCGCTTCCCGTTGGGCGGCGTTGAGGCCTTCCAAGTAGGGCTTGCACTGTGTTTTTGCCTTTGACTTCGCCATCAAGCACCGACCATATCGGAAATCTCAGCCCAAAAACAGAGCCCATCGAGAGAAGCGAAGCCGAGCACATCCCATTTGGGGCGACAAAACACGAACCCATACCGATGGAACTCAAAACGTGGTAGACTACTCTCCATAATCGACGCAGCTGGCCTGTGCATAGACCATCCTCGGTGTCGAGATGTAGTCGGTCCACGAGACTCACCTTCCCGTCCGAAAGGAGTGCTCGACCATGTCCCGTATGTCAACTTCCTTTGTTTACCTTCTGGCCTTGGGCTTGTTGCCCCTTACGTTCTCCGGTTGCATGTCGCCGTTCGCGGGCGCTGGAGACGGTTTAGCCGCCCCCAACCAAGAAGCAGCCAGACCCGCCGACAAGACCAAAGCCGACGCGGCGGATGCCGACGACAAAGAAGCAAAGGAGATCGAGAAGCTCGAGCACAGACGAGCCAAAATGGAGCGAGATCTTCAGATCAGCCGCCAGAAGCTCACAAGAGCGGAGATGGCGGCGAAGCACACGGAACTCGCACACCAGGTGTCATTGAGAAAAGCTGAAATGGAGCTCGATCTTGCCCATCACAAGTTCAAGGACTACGCGGAAAACTCGGTGCCACAACGCATTGCCCGAGCCGAGCTGAACGTAAGACGCAGCCAAGACCGCCTCCGTGAAGCCGAGCAGGAGCTTGCTCAACTGGAAATGCTTTACGCCGAGGAGGAGTTCGCCGACAAAACCAAGGAAATAGTGCTCGAACGCGGGAAACAGCGACTTGAGCGGTCGCGCGAAGGCCACGCCATCACACAACGCGATCTGACCATTCTTCTCGAATTCACCATCCCAATCGAAATGAAAAAGAAGGAAATGGAGGTCGACGCCAAGGAGCGCCAGCTCGAAAGGTCCCGGCGCGATGCGGAAGCAGCCGCCTTGGATAAAGCGATAGCCCTGATGAGCGCCGAAGCGGAGGTCACGAAGCTCGAAACCGATTATGACGCGCTGCTCGAGAAGATCGCGGAAAAGAAACAGAAGAAGGACTAACAGTCCGCGGAGGCTACTCTACCATGACGCTAATCCACGTCTTGATTGTCGGCACGCTGGGCATCCTTGCGGGTGCCAGCAAGACCGATGTGGCGACGAACGTCGCGGCCAAGTCGGTTATAACCACCGAGCATGCCATCCATGCCGGTCTCGACTTTCTGCTGAGAAGCCAAAACTCCGACGGTTCCTGGGGCGGGGCTGGTGATTCCCTGACGACCTGGAGCGGACCCACCTGGTCCAACCCCGAGTCACACCGCGCCTGGAAGGTAGCCACCACCGGTCTGTGCGTGATGGCTTTGCTGGAGGCAGGCGAAACCGAAGAGGCCATCAAGGCCGAGAAGCACGGGCTTGAGTACCTGCTTGCCAATACCGACGTGAAGAGGCCCAGCGAATGGGACACCATGAACGTTTGGGCTCATGCCTACGGGTTGCAGGCGTTGGCGGAAGCTCACGCACATTCTCGCTATTGCTTCTCGCCTCTGCGCCCGAAGATCCGCCAAGCTGGCAACGAGCACGCCCGCCGGCTGGCGATGTGTCAGTCGGTGCATGGCGGGTGGGGCTACCTGGAGTTCACCCCGCCGCGCACCCGCAGGCCTCAGTGGGGCACCAGCTTTACGACCGCCACCGCCCTGTATGCACTGGTGGAGGCCAGGGAACAGGGCTTTGACATAGACCAGGGCGTCCTCAAGCGGGCGGTACGCATCGTACATCATTGCCGCTTGCCCAACGGTGGGTATACGTACCACGTCCGAGTAATCCCAAACCTGCATTCCGAGTACATAGACCAGGTGAAGGGTTCGCTTTCTCGCATTCAGGTCTGCCTGGTCGCGCTGGAGGCTGCCGGTGAGGACATCACCGTCAAGCAATTCCGCACCGGGCTGGGACACTTCTTCCGTGATCACCGCTTTCTGGATATCGCCCGTCTCAAGCCCGTACCGCACGAGTCGTTCTACGCCACCTCCGGCTACTTCTATCTCTACGGTCACTATTACGCCGCGCTGGCCATCGAACACCTGCTCCCGGAAGACCGGGAGATCCTCTGGCCCATGCTGCAGCGCGAGATCATCAAGCTACAGGGCAAGGACGGTTCTATCTGGGACTATGACATGCACCAGTATGACAAGCCCTACGGTGTGGCGTTTGGAGTTATGGCGCTAAGCCGCTCCATAAGAGACTCCGACGCCACGCTCACTGGTGCGCCAGTACCGACAGCCGAAACCACACCGTAACCCCGCCAACCCAACCACACCACCGTGCTCTTTCGACCTCGCGGACGCTAGAGTCAAGCTCAACAAGCTGATCGGCGGGAAGATACTGACGCGCTGTCGATTCCGAAGGAGATCGCCCGTCGCGAACGGTGAGTCGAGAAGATGCAGCAAGGTCGATACGAACTTAGAGCACCGGCAAGGACTCAGGCGGCATCTGAGCGGCCCGAATCAAGTGGGCATTGCCCGACAGCCTTTAAAGTTGGCAGCGAAACGCACATAGTCAGATGCCATAATTACTCAATTTTGGCTTGAGGCGTGCCTGTGCCGAGCTGTCCTCGGACATGGAATCGCAAAGCCGTTCCTGATAGAATCGGACCTTGGAATCGCGTCGGATCGACGCTCTGGGAGGAGACGGTCGACTATTCTCGGACGCTCCCACGCGAGCGAGGTTTCGCCTCGACTCCGCGTCGGGGCTGCGCTCGGACGGTGTGCCCGATGGCGAACAGTCACCGCCAGCCTCCTCCCTGACCATCAGAAACACACAGAACGGCTGAGCAGCAGCTTTGCCGCGGGAGGATTATGGTTACGCCCAAGACCACTTTTGCAGTGCTTATCATCGTAGTCGCCGGCATTGCTCTCCCCGCCGGGGCTGCAGACCGCGTTGTGCTCGGGGAATTATTCACAGCCACTTGGTGATCGTTCTGCTCTTACGCGAGTCTCGCGTTAGATCTGATGTTGCAGGCTCACCCGGACCGGTTTGTAGCACTGCGCATTCATGTCCGTGATGAGTATGCCATAGGTTGGGGAGCAGCCCGCGACGACTTCTACGACGTCGGCGGCATGCCCCATGCGTGGTTTGACGGCGTACTCGACTGTGACGGTGGATATCCTGATGCGGAATTCCAATTTGAATGGTACGAGCAGCAGCACATAGAACGCTTGGCGACTCCCACGGACGTCACGCTGGCCGTGGGCGGCAGGCAAGTAAACGAGTCTCTCTACGACGTGTTCGCGCGAGTCTGCGTCGAGCCCGGCGGGGAACCGCGGGACGTGCGCGTCCACATCGCGCAAGTGTTGGACTATTGGCCGGTGTATGGCATGGCTCACCGCAACGGGCTCAAGCAGGCGACTCCACACCAGGACATCTCGCTTCTGCCAGGGCAGTGCGAGACGGTCGAGCGGGAACTCGTTTTTGACGACGAAAGTTGGGACAACCGTGAGAACATCAAGCTCGTCGCCTGGGCACAGGAGATCGCCGATCTTGGTCCGGCGGAGGTGTATCAAGCCGCCTGGCGAGCTTGGCCTTTCCGTGTGCCCGGCGATTTCGACGGCGACGGGCTGGTAGATGTTGATGACTACGCCGTTCTTTACACCTGCCTGGCGGGACCTGGAGAGATCGCACGTTCAGAGTGCACCGACGTGTTCGATTTCGACGACGACCTCGACATTGATCTGATCGATTGTGCGAGCTTCATGGAACGCTTCAGCCCGGGTGAACCCGGGCCGACCGGCGATCACGACGGAAACGGACTGGTGGATGCTGCCGACTACGCCATTCTTCACACCTGCCTGGCGGGGCCCGGAGAGACCGCACCGCCAGACTGCACCGACGTGTTCGATTTCGACAGCGACCTTGACATCGATCTGGTAGATTGTGCGAGCTTCATGCAGCGATTCAGCCAGAGTGAACCCGGACCGACCGGCGATTACGACGGCGACGGGCTGGTGGATGCTGCCGACTACGCCGTTCTTCACACCTGCCTGGCGGGACCCGGAGAGACCGCACCGCCAGACTGCACCGACGTGTTCGATTTCGACAGCGACCTTGACATCGATCTGATCGATTGTGCGGGCTTCATGCAGCGATTTACCAACTAGAAGCTGTGCGGGGCGCTTAGACTCTCCGGGCTATAGCTCGTGCGCGGCGTCTGCCAGGTTCGTCCATTCCATAACCGCCCCAAAGGACACTGCGTTGCTTATCGGTACAGACGTCACGTGGGCGCCCCCCTAGCGCAACGGCCTCGTTCTTGCGCTCTGCGGGGCTTCATCCTCGGCAACGATTAACCCGACGAATAGAATCGCATTAAAGTGCGAGTGATCGCCCTTGACTTGGTTTGTGTGTTTGTGATAAGCATGGAGTTTGGTGGATGCATCCTGGGGTCTCCCCCTCTAGATTGAGCATTCTTGTCGGAAGTGGCGGTTTCTATCGCCATAATCTCTAATCAGTCGGTGGAGTAAAGCAATGATGAAGAAGCAAAGATTTCGTGCTGAAAGTACAACCTTCTGGACGTGTGCGATAGCACTCACGGTTGTCGTAGCCGTTTGTGGGGTGTCCCCTGCGGTTGCGGCGGACCGAGTGGTGCTAGAGGAAGAGTTCACGAGGGATAACTGAGGCTACTGCACGTACGCCAGTTGGGCGACTAGCCAGTTGATCGATAACTATCCTGATACCTTCGTTGCCGTCGAATATCACACTGCGTACGGTCCCGAAACTCCATTCGGCGACACGCGCATTGCTTACTATGGCATAACCGGCACGCCCGGGGCTTGGTTCGATGGTGGTATTGAGTGTTCGGGCGCATACACGGACTACAACCAGCAGTACAACTGGTACCATAGCCAGTATACGAGCCGCGCCAGTCAAGACGCCGACGTGACGATCGCGATGTTCGCCTACGAAACCAGCGCGCAGACATACGAAATCGAAGCGACTTTCTGCGTGGAACCGAGCGCCAGCACAAAAACCATGGTGATCAACATGGTCCAAGTGCTTGATCATTGGCCCACCACGATCTCATTCCCGCGTAATACGGTAAGACAAGGCGTCAATAAGGGAACCATCACTCTGGGCCCCGGCGAGTGCGAAACGCTCACCCACGCGTTCACCCTCACAGCCGAGAGTTGGACCGCCAAGGAAGACACCAAGATGGTCGTGTGGGCCCAGGAAACCGGAAGCGCACCGGCGTGGGTGTATCAAGCCGCCCAGGTTGCCTGGCCCTTCGAACCGCCGCCGGCATCAGGTGACTTCGACGCCGACGGTTTTGTCGGACTGGCTGACTACGAAGTCTTCTACGACTGCATGGCTGGTCCCGAGGAGGATCCTGTCCCAACCGGGACTACCGCGGACGATTGCCTGCGTGTGTTTGACTTCGACGAGGACGAGGACGTAGACGCTCAAGACGCCCTAAGCTTCATGAGTGTCTTTACCGGTTCACCGCCCTACATCATTACCCACCCGGGTCACCAATTGGATATCCCTGAGGGCGGGACAGCCACTTTCGTCGTGGTGGCGGGAGGCTCAGCGCCACTTTCCTATCAGTGGGAAAAGGGTGCATACCCCCTCGAAGGTGCGACCGAGTACGAGCTTATTATCGAAGATGTGACCCCGGCGGATGCGGGATGGTACCGGTGCATCGTTACCAACGCTCTGGGCGAGGCCAACAGCAACTCAGGCATGCTTACGGTGGCGGAGTAGTCTGGGCAACAGTACGTCGAATCGGGCCTCCCGGCGCCGCATCGGAGTCGGTGCCGGGGGGCTTTTCTTGTGGTTGCCTTCGCCTCACGTCTCGACAACAGGACACTGGGAGCGAGAATGGCATCCAACTCGAGGAGTTTTACACAGCGAGACCGGCAATTGGGGTTGCCGGACACATCTCGATGAACGAAAATTAATGGGGTGGACCGTGCAGGGCGGCATACAGGTGGTGTGTGTCTGAATCGGCAGCTTATGTCCAAAGAAGGGTAAGGTGACGGAATGGCAAGCGAGAAGAATGTTACGACGTGTGACTGTACGCGGCGGTGCCGGCGAGGGTTTACTCTGATTGAGCTCCTTACCGTCATCGCTATCATCGCTCTTTTGATCTCGATCCTGATGCCGGCGCTGCAGGGAGCGCGCACCCAGGCGAAGAACCTGAAGATCAGAGCGTTGGAGAAGTCATGCGCGGATGGGTTGGAGATGTTCCGCGCGGAAAACGAGACGGACTTCCGCGCCAACGGCGGGCTGCCACCATCTGCCGTCGCCGAAGACGAGAACCAGACCGAACACACAGGGGAAGCGGCAGAACTTTTCGGGGCGCATTGGCTCGTTCGCTACCTGATGGGCAAGGACCTCAACGGGTATGTTTCAAAACGGGATGTTCCTAAAGATTGGCTGGATGACCCTGATAAGTGGTACGACAAGTATCCCGACTCCACTGGCGAGCTGTTGCCGCGGCGAGGGCCTTACGTTGATGCCCAGTCTGTGGATATCATCGATACCGACGAGCTTCCCGGGGAGAACGTAGCGGATGGCGATCTCTACCCCAATGCACTGGAAAGCCCGGTCATGGTCGACGCGTTCGGCTATCCGCTTCTCTACTACGTCGCCAATACCGCTTTGGGGAATCGCCCCGGATCCAACATGGCCCGCTATGGCGGAGGCGGACCGGAAGACACCGAGACGGGCATCTACGATTTCGACGACAACCATCTCTTCACCGGCAAATGTCGCGGCAGTGCGGGCGAGCCCGGAACGTGCGACAAGGGCCCTTGGAACTTCGGCAGTGGGGCACACAAAATGGAGTTCTTCGGCCCCGATCCGACAGATTCGGATTACGTCACCGACATGGTCGGAGCCACCGGCAGCTTCCAGGCTTTCATCGTGAACAAGGACGTGTTGGATTCAACATACGACGAGAGCCATTTGGAAAGAACGAGGATCGTGCCTGTACGCCAGACGACGTTCCTGTTGATCTCCGCCGGCAAGGACGGCCTCTACGGAACGTCTGACGACGTGACCAACTTCTGACAGAACTTGCAACAGCGGGTTTTGCTTTGAAGATATAGCGCCGACCCTGTGATCGTTTCTGCGATCGCGGGGTCGGTTTTTTTCTGCCCCGGCGTGACTTGCAGGAGGCCAGTGGTTTCGGCGTGGCCATGCTCACCGGAAAGGGGCTACGGCTTTCGTCAGAGCAGCTCCCTCACGGTCGCGGTTCAGCTTGGAGTGCCACCATACCCACAAGAACCTGCGCATCCGGCATATCTGTCCCCCACCCCTGGATGGGATAGGGGACCCGGCTGCCTTCATGTGCCCCGTTCCCGACCAGCAGCCGTTCAGTTTGCAGCCCGCAATGGCAATCCGTAGAATGCTCGGCGTCGAAGGTCTGTTTGTCTCGGCGATCTCGCCGATGTGGATTCGCTCTGCGGCTAGAGCAAGCTATAGTGCTCTGTCACACACGAAGCTGCGGGTTGCCGAAGACGTCCATGGAACCGAACCGCGGCCGTGAGGGAGCGGAAATGCGAGGGGTGGCCGCTTCCTGACGGGCGCGGTTCAGGTAACCCGCAGAAACACGTGTGATGTGACACCAAGTTCGTGTAGAGGTTGAACGGTGTTTTCCTGCTCAATGGTGCAGGAAACTAGCCTCTATCCAGGAACCGAGAATCCTCTGGGAAGGGCTGCGTGCTTCGGATGAAGCTTAGCGAACTGTGCAAGGTGTTGGCTGACAATGGTCTTGAGCCGAAGCTCGAGGGCGACGTTGTCGAGGGCGATGTTGTCGAGGGTGACGTTGAGGTGACAGCCGTCAACACGCTCGAGCTTGCCCAGACGGGTGAAGTATCGTTTCTCGCCAACCCCAAGTACCTCCCCGTGATGGAGAAGACAAAGGCGTCGGTTGTCATCGTCGCCAGAGACGCCCCTGTCGGCAAGGGTCTGCGCGTCATTCGCTGCAGCGATCCTTACGCCGCTGTTGCGGTGGCTGTCATCACCATCCACGGTCACCGCAAGCATCCGCAGTGGGGAATCAGCGAGAAAGCGGCGATCCATCCGTCAGCCAAGATAGGAAGCGGCGCCAATATCGCCGGCAGCGCTACCATCGCAGCCGATGTCGAGATCGGCGAGAATTGCACGATTTACCCCGGCTGTTACGTGGCTGACCGAACTCGCATCGGTCATGATTGCGTCTTGTATCCCAACGTTGTCATCTATGACGATAGCAGGCTGGGGAATCGCGTAATAATCCACGCCGGTTCGACCATAGGTCAAGACGGGCTTGGGTATGCTCCGGTCGGCGACAAGTGGCTCAAGATCCCGCAAGTGGGTCGGGCGGTTATCGGCGACGACGTCGAGATCGGGGCGAACTGTGCCGTTGACCGGGCAACGTTAGGGCTGACCGAGGTAGGGTCGGGCAGCAAGCTCGGCAACGCCGTGGTCATAGGCCACGGTGCCAAGGTGGGCCCCGACTGTATGTTTGTCGGTCTGATAGGCGTCGGCGGTTCAGCCGTCATAGGCAAGCACGTCACGCTGGCCGGCCAGGTGGGTGTCGTTGGTCATCTAACTGTGGGTGACGGAGCTTCCGCCGGCGCGCAAACGTGTATCATGGGTGATGTGGCTCCGGGGACGAAGGTGCTGGGTACGCCGGCCATCGCGCTCGAGCAGGCCAGGCGGACGGCGGTGTCCCTGGTAAAGGTCCCTGAAATCCTCAAGCGCCTCAAAAAGCTGGAAAAGCGAGTGGCCGACTTGAACCAGGAGCTAACAGGCAAAGGCGCGTCCAGGGACTCCTGAGTCCCCCAGAGCGTTTGGGCTTGACCGGGAACTCTCCACGATCGGCTCGATGATGAATGCAACTTCCGACGCGGATGTCCGTCAACCTGGCAGGCTGGGTATCATCGCGGGGGCCGGCAAGTTCCCCTTGATGGTACTCGATGGCGCGAAGCGAGCCGGATGCCACGTGACGGTCATAGGTCTTCGCGGGCTGGCGGACCCGGCGCTTGCCCGGCTGGCTGACGAGTTCGGATGGTCGGGACCCACACGGATCGGGCGGTGGATCAGACGCTTGAAGCGACACCGTGCGGGACGGGTCATCCTCGCCGGTTCGGTCAAAAAGACGGACATGTACGGGGGCTTCAGGTTCCTGGGAGCGATTCCGGACCTGACCGCTGTTCGAATCTGGTTTTTTCAGCTTCCCGACAAGCGGAACGACACTGTCCTGTCGGCTGTTGCCGACGAGTTTGCAAAGCACGGAATCATCATGGAAGAGTGCGTCAAATATTCGGCTGACGACATGGCGCCGGAGGGCATCCTCACCAGCAAACAGCCCAGCGCGTCGCAACTCAAAGACGCCGAGTTCGGGTGGCGAATCGCCAAGGAGATGGGGCGAATAGATGTGGGACAGTCGGTGGCTGTCAAGGAGACGGAGGTGATCGCCGTCGAAGCCATCGAAGGTACGGACCGCATGATTGAGCGAGCGGGCCTGCTGTGCCCTCGTGGCGGCTGGACACTTGTTAAGGTGTCAAAACCGAATCAGGACATGCGTTTCGATGTGCCCACGGTCGGCCCGGACAGCATCGCCAACCTACGGAAGCACGGCGCTCGGATGTTGGTGATCGAAGCCGGCAAGACCCTGGTGGTCGATTGCGAGAAGATGGTTGCAGACGCGGTTGCGGCCGGGATAGTCATCCTTAGCAAAGGCGAAGGTTGATGGGGGCACCCGGCGTCGTCTTGTATCCGGCGAGCCTTGTCTTGCTGCCTGGTGTCACGGGCTGACCGTCTCCCGTTCTTCCTTGCGGCTGTGTTTGACGTCTTCGATGATCTGCGAGATTTCCTCGGCGCGGTTGCTCGGTATGTTGCGTTTCTCGACGGCATGAGCCGGCACGGAAACCGGTTCGGCGAGGATCTTACCCGTTTCGGTTTCCTCCATGAACCGCTCTTGCTCGTCATCAGTCGACACGTACAGATTAGATAGATCGATCGGGTGCGTTTCGGCGATTGAGGGGCACCGTCCCAGAGTCTCCGCCAGGCGTGCCTGGGTTTGAGAAGCCTCCTCGACCCATCGAGACAACGTGCCAGATGTTTGCTGTGTTTGAGTTTTCAGTACCGTGAGGCGTTGGACTGCCTTTCGCTCAGCCTGCTCAATCGCTTGCTTACTCTGGTTGGATTCGAGCGTGGCTTTCGAGAGCCCCGCGAAAACTTTCCGCACGGCGTTGCATACCGTTTCGAGCTTCTCAGCCTGCTCTTGCGCCTGAGCGATGATCCGGGTCGGCTTGACGGCTGCTTGCGCAACGATCTTGTCCATCTGCCCGGCTTTGTCGTCGAGCTTGCGTAGATGATCCGCCAGTTTTCGTGCCCGGTCGAGTAACTCGTCGAGCATGCGCTCACCGCCTTCGATCGAGTCAGCCTGCTCGCTCAAGCTGCGATTGACGTCGTCAGCACGCTTGAGGGTGACGGAGATTTCCCCGGTCTTGTCATTCAGTTGCTTGTAGGCTGTCTTACCCTGCTCGTTTATCTCGTCGAGGCTCTTTAGCACCGTTTTCGCTTCCTCTCGGGCGGTTGCGAGCCTCTCCGTCGTCCCGCGCGCTTCGTCTGTAAGCCGCTGCTGTGCGTCGACAGCCTGCTGTGAGACGGATTGAGCATTTGCGGCAGCTTCGTTGATTCGGCCAAGGACCTCTTGCGCTGACTGATGGCTTTGCGTGAGTTCCAAAGCCCGCGCTTCGCTGGTTGCACTTAGTGACTTGGCGTCTTGAAGGATGCCTTCGACAGAGCGGCTTGCCCGTTCAAGATCACCCACCTTACGCTGAGCCTGGTCGATTGTGCCCTCCGCATCTTCTCGCATCGAGGACAACGTGGCTGTGGTCTCCGCGGCGTGCTCGCTGCACGCTGTCAACTCAGCCAGCCTAACGGCCGCGTCGGATATCTGCTCGTTCAGTTCCTTCAATCGGACAACTGTCGCCTGGGCTGACTGATGGCTTTGCGTTAGTTCAAGAGCCCGCGCTTCGCTGGTTGCACTGAGCGACTTGGCGTCCTGGAGAGTGCCTTCGACGGAGCGGCTCACCTGTTCCAGATCGATCATCTTACGCTGAGCCTGGTCGATCGTGCCCTCCGCATCGTCTCGCACGGAGGACAGCGCCGTGGCGGTCTCCATGGCGTGTTCGTTGCCCGAAGTCAGCTCGGCGATCGTCTCTGTCGCATTGGACATCCGTTCGCTGAATTCCTTGAGCGTCCTTCCAGCCTCTTCGTGCACGTCGGCCAGGTCGGATGTTGTAGAGACAGCCGCTTCGATCCGTCCCCCGAGGAGCTGGTGCTGATGCTCGCAACGGTTGCGCGTGTCGTCCACGCCACGGATCAGGCCCTCCCCCCTGGTCAGTGCTTCGTGGATTTCGGAGACCTTAGCATCAGCCTCTCCGATGCTCTCCGCGATTCTGTGTGCGATCTCGCCGGCAGACTGGTTTTCGCGTGTAAGGGCCATGAGCCTCTTACCGGCGGTCTTGGCTGATTCGCCGGTTTGCTGCACGATCTTATGACCCTCCACGTTCGTCTCGGCGAGCCGGCGGAGTAAGCTACCTGCGGCTGCGTGATGCGAATCGAGCTGGCTGATCCTGTCCTCGGTTTGGACGAGGATCATCTTGATCGTCGCGTTTGTTCGGTGTGCGTCATCGACGGTTTCCTGGAGTTCCTTGGCGAGTTGGTCGCCTCCCGCTCCGGTTGACTCTAGTCTTGCGAGAATCTGCTCGCACTCCGCGGCGCGCTCCCACAGCGAATCGAGACGCTCGCAGGCACCACGCAGCTCGACAAGCCTGTCTGCCGTACCATGATTGAGCACTTCGAGCTGTCCGCGATTGTTGTGAACATCCGCAAGGAGCGATTCGGTCCGCTCGATTGCCGCAGCCAGCTTGGTGTGGGCCTTGTCCGCATTGTCTGCGAACTCTGACGACCTGGAGTCAGCCTGCGTAACCACTTCGCAGGCCCTCGATTCGGCTGCTTCCAAAGTACGCGCCATGGCGGAGACACTCTCTGTGCCGATGTCGATCTGTTGCTCTATGGCTCGAGACGATTCCTCGGTTCGCCTGAGCATTTCCAGGCCGGCATTGTTGGCTTGGTCAAGCTGTCGGACCACGACGTCGGCAGAACTGTGTCGCTTGTCGAGCTTGGCAATCCTCTCGTCCGCCCCAGCCACCAGAGACTTGATAGAATCGTACTGGTCGTGCATTTCAGCAAGTATCTTGGCGAGCGACCGCGAACCGTCCTCATCGCCGATCTGTGTGGCTGTCATCCTCTGGAGGAACTGCTCGCACCGGGCAACATCCTCACGCATCGTCCCGACGCGTTCGTAGGCGCCGCCGATATCGACCAGGTCTGCACTGGCGTTTCGCTGGAGCATTTCGAGCTTGGCCTGGACTGCTTGAATCTCGCCGAGCACAGCCTCACTTTGATGGTTCATCTTGGAGAGACCGGCCTGGGTTTCCTTGGCCCGGTCGACTGTCTTGGAGGTTTCCGCTCGCGCAGATTCGCTTTCCGCTATGGTCTGGTTGAACCGTTCAAGAACAGGGCGGAGTTCTCCGGTCCGGCGTTCGACATTCTCGACATCAACGACCGCCTTGCGCGCATCATCCATAGCCTTGGACACTGAGCGCTCACAAGTGGTTGCTTCCTCATGGAAACGCCGCAAGTTGTCTCGCTGAGATTCGATCTTCTCATCCGCCCCGGACATCATGGTTGAGACGTCTTTGAACAGGGCTTCGAGCTTCGCGTGGGCGTCCTCCCCGGCGTCGAGGCTGGTCATCAACAGGGATACTCTCTCCTGGGCACGCTCCATCTTGCCGGTTAGCTGATCTGCGAATCCTCTGAGTAGAGACTCGACCTTGTCGGCGCGTTTGCAAGCTTGCTCAACGCGCTCGACCTGCTCGGTCATTCCATCGGAGGTTGTCTCCAGTTTCGCCGTGCGTGACTCGAAGTCCTTCAGCTTCTCCTCCATAGTCTGGGCGATGGCGTCCGAACGGCGCTGAGCGGCTTCGGTGGACTCTTGAGCCCGCTCCACGTTTGAGGCTAGCATCTTGATGAGCTTGCCGGCCCCACCGGTAAGCGAGGTCAGGTGTTCCTCGATGGAGGAGTACTGAGCAAGACCGGCTTCCTGGGCAGCGCGGGATCGGTCAGCCTTGCGTGTGGTGCGTTCCAGTTGTCCCAACACGCTCTCGCCATCATTGACAAGTGTCTCGATGGCCTTTGACACCAGTTCCTGGCGACGTAGAAGAGCGGTTCCACCACCGACAGCCTGGCCTGTTGGCTCGCCAACCGAAGCCGGAAGCCCTGAGAACCGGTAATCAGGTTCCGTGTTTTGGGCTTCGTACTCGTCCGGGCTCCAGCCCTGGGACTCCTCCTCGGTTTTGAGGTCAGAAGAACACTCCTCGCTACCCGACTCAGCCGTGCTTGCCTGCGATGTCGGCCAGCCTGATGAGTCGACCTGCCCCGCAACATCGCTTGCCGACTGGGACACTTCTTGATGGGGAGTTTGTCGGGCTACAATCCTCTCGCCTATCACGTCCTCCACTATCTGGCTGGTGATTTGAGCCTGCTCAGCTCCAAAGGCGGCGACCAGGGCTGCTTCGCAAATGTGGTTGATGATCCTGCAGTTGCCGCCGGACTCGGCGTGGATGAGCTTTATGGCACTTTCGTCGAAGATGTCGTTCTTCGGTGCGCCGGCCTGTTCCAGACGGTATTGGATGTACCCTTCCGTCTCTGTTTCCGCCAGTGGTTTGAGGCTTCTTGATCCGAATGCCTGCTGCCGCAAGCGGTCGAATTCGCGCCGCTCCAGAGACGAAACCAGGCGCGGCTGCCCAATGAGCATTATCTGCAACAGTTTTCCGACACCGTGTTCAAGCTCGTTGAGAGATGCCACCTCCAGGAGGTTCTTTCTGGAGAGGTTTTCCGCTTGGTCTATGATGAGAATCGAGCGATGGTCGCCCTTGCGTTGTTTCAACAGAGCACGCTTGAGTCGCGACAGAGAACGCTTGCTGTCACTCGAAGAAGGAAGCGACACCCCAAACCCCTTGGCTACGTCACGGATCAGTCTCATGTTGGCCGTCGGAGGCATCGTGAGCACCACGACGTGGTCGGTGGATTTGAGCCGCCCGAGTAACGAGCGTACAGCCATGGTCTTTCCCGTTCCGGCTTCTCCGATGACCAGGGATACATTGTCACCGTAGTGGGCTGTGTATTCCATCGATGCGAGGGTCTCCTCCGCGTCGGGTGTTGCGAAGAAGAACTGGGTATCCACGCGATCCTCAAATGGAGCGCATCGAAGTTGGAAGAAGTTGCAGTACATCACTGGTTTACCTCTCAGGCTGCCTAGGGGGTTTCGGACCACGTCCGCTGACCAGTTAGGGCGCTTGGACAAACACCTCACATCGCCGCCCGAACCGACGGCGCGCGTGAACGTCCGAAGAAATCATCGGACCTAACGGGACAGTCCTGTAGTTATCGGGCAAGGAGAAGCAAACTGCCCGGTGCAGGGCGCTGGCACAGACTCAGCGTTATCGGACCGATCGCGGAACGCGTCTTGAGATGACGTAACATGCTGTAGACACGGCGGTTAACAACGCTCGGTTGTCTGGCTCGAAATCGTATCGTAGTCTGGACGTACGGAAGGCCGAAAGGCTCCTGGGGCAATCCGGAGCGGGTTCTCGTAGGCACAACAAAGGAGACTTGGTCATCGACACGAAAGCGCTGGGGAACATGAAACCACCATCTGCCACAAGACCGGTATGGGCTCAATGGCATCATACAGAGCCGGTTACGCCCTCGTGCATCCAGGTTCTGATGGGAGACTCGCCGCCCCCCGCCACTGCCCATCACCACGCCGCGCGACCGCCCGCGTCGGTGCGCCAGGCCTGCAGGTCGTTACCAGGGGCTGTTAATCCACGATATCCTCACGATCGTACCGCAAACCCAACTTGTGTGGCGGGGTAAACTGCGGACTGGCGGGACCGAGGTCGTCGAAGGTTTTCCATCGCCCGGCACGAAACCTGAGGCGTGAGTCCGCCTCGGGCCAGCGTGCGTCCAGGCTTCCCGGGACCATAGGGCCTCCGGGATAAAGCTCAGCGTAATCTCCCAGTAGTGATTCCATCTCCACAACGCCGTCGGCGTCACGAAAAACTATCCGCCGGATAAGTCGGGGCGGATAACGATCCAGCCAATACTCCTTTTCGAGAACCAGAGTGTCGCCGTCGTGCAGAATGAACAGCATCTGCTGGTATTCGTCGACAACGCGCTGCAAGACCGAGCAACCCGCGTCAGCCCCGACATCTGGGGAAATCGGCGTCAAACCCAATGCCTCGATAAGCCGCTCAGGAGGAATGGGCACTTCCTCGACCGATAGCTCGCTGAGCATGTTGCGCGGACGGCAGTAGTAAGAATCGCCGTCTCGACGGTTGTAGTGCCAAAAGTATTCGGCGTTGGCACCGAGGAGGATCTCCGTACCGGTGAGGCTCTTCAAGTCAAACCGCAGACAATCAGGTTGCCTGAGAAAGAGCACACCATCCAGGTCGAAACGCCGCCGCCGTCCCTCAGGCGTTGTGAAGTGGCCGCTCACCGCACCCGTCGCCCGGATCGTGGACGTGAGCGAAGCCGCATTGGCGTTGACGATCCCGATCGCCTGTCGTTGAGATATCGGATCGGGAAGAACACGCCCCTCAGACCGCAAACAACCGGCCAGAAAAACCCCAGCTACGCTCAGCAAGGCCAGGGCGCCTCTAACGCTAACCTGATGGATCGCCGCTGATCGGGTGGCTAACAGTGCGAACTTCTGTTGCCCCTCCAGAGCTTGCGCGTTTGGGGCACCTGCAACCACGGGCTCACGCCTGCGGCTAGACTCCTCCGCCCCTCTGGGGCTAGCGCCTTGCCGCTTGGGAGCATACGAGTTCGGCTGTTGGCGCCACCCCGGTGAGCCGTCGCCACACGGAAGCGGGATGTATCCCATCAGTATGGCTCTATGATGATCCACAGGCTGTTCCTTGGCCCGGCGCGGCGTTCCTGTCTTCCTCACGGCGTTCATCTTGCGAATCTGCGTGCTTCTTCGCCCACTCGCCCATGTCTCCGTGGAGAATGGCGCTGAGTTGCTCGCTGACACCCTCGATCTGGTCGTCCGTAAGACCCGGATTGACCACCGAGTGCGCGGACTTATCGCGGGTAAGCACCATCTCCCAGACTTCCTCACTGTCCCGCCGGACAGACTGCTCATAGCGCAACAATCGTTTGCGCATGAGAATCAGCGCCAGCACAAAGCGAAACCGGATGCGCAAGGGCTCCGTCTCGTCCTCAAGGCGAACAAAGAGGTTCTCGAGCATGGCATCGTCAACCAGGAGCTTCTTGCGCTTCTCCTTGACCGGTACCCGGGTCTTGAAGTGACAGAAGCAACCCTCGGGCGGACCCGACCACTGATCGACGCTGAAGTCCACTCGGCGGAAGGACTCGCCGTCTTCGAGAAGCACGGTGTAGAACTCGTCGCCCTCCTCGAAGACCCTGCCCGTCACGTTGCACCGTCCCAAAGTTCGCTCTATTTCCCACTGCGCCATATTGCCGGACCACCCTCCGTACAAGCCGACCTGCAACAACTCTCAGTCAGCGGAATCTCGGTCTCTTCTTCGTAAGGAAACGCCACGTGCTAGAAGGCTGACAGAGTGCCATGGCAGCACGACAGGTCAGTCATGGTGCGACAACGTGACGATCCGATGCGCCAGCCATTGGAGATGTTCGCCGACCAACAGTCAAGTCACGTTCTTGGTCCCGGAGGCGTATTCCCAAAGATGGGCGGCTTTCCTTCCCATCAGCCGGGATTCGTCCGTCGAGCCTAGAGCAAGCTCTGTCCAATCGTAACGTTCAATCGTTGGCGTCCTCCGCGAGTTCCTCGACTCCGACCGCTACGTTCCGACTGGTTACGCTAGAAGAGGAAACCCCGGAAGAGCAGCAGACAGAACCGGCAGGATTGACAAGATGTGAGAATGGAACTTCGTAGGCCCTATCTAAACATCTTTGGGGTAGTCCTTCAGCAACGACTGGCCGAGATTCGGGTCGCATGCACCCTACTTGGATACCGCGACTGCTGGCGAGGACTTCGAGATCGAGGTGGCTGGGCAGATGTCACCCTTGCGGTTCTTGCAGCCGACGGCGATTAGTGTATGGGCACGATTCAAAGCGGTCTTGCGCCACAGCGGGTTGAGCAACTTCCAGAACTTGGGCAACTCATAAAAATGGCGTGTGAACCGCAGCCACTTCGGCCGATGCCCAAAGCCCAGTAGCTCCACGACATCAAAGCCGTTTCGCTCGAGCGTGGCACGCAGCAGCTCTCCGGTGTAGTGGCGATAGTGCTTGGCGCTCAGGGGCGTGTTCGTGCTCGGAACACTGACGACGATAATACCGTCGCGGCGGAGCATCCCACAGGCTGATTGCAGGGTTGTGCTCAACTCCTCGTCGGTGAGGTGCTCGATGATCTCACGGTAGATCAAGCAATCGACGTTTCCGAAGTTCTTGGAGGCTAACTCTCCGGCACGGACAACGTCAAACCGCAGGTTGCTTCCGTATGTCATGGCTCGGGCCAACAGGATCGCCCGCTCAGAATAGTCGACACCTCGAATCGTGAAACGCGGGCCCAGGTGGGCATGAACATCGAAAGTGCCACGCCCGTCTCCACACCCTACGTCGATGACAGATCCGCCTTCCGGCAGATACCGGAGTACAAGCTCAGCCATCAGCTTGGAGGTGCGGGCATACCGCACCTTGACAGTTTTGATGGCTAGCCAGTGGACAGGAAGAGCGTACTCGGATTCCTGGGCCGCCTGCTGCGAAGACATTTGTTGTCCAGATAGCGTCACAAAGACGCCCTCCAATAGCGCATTCTCGGTTCTTATGCGGCGGCCGGTTTCCTACGGCGTTCAGTGGAAGAACATCGTTCGACCGCTACACAAAACTAGAGCTTGCTCTAGTCACATGGGAGCTGGCGATTACGGCGGCTGCACAGACCGATCCCAGTCGTACATGCCTGACACCATAGCCAAAAAGTCCGCTCGACTTCTACGCCCGGAAACCGGCAGCCGGAACAGTCGGTACGGATCAAGATCGACCCCCGGACGATTCGCGCCCGGCGTGGTTGTAACAGCAAGTGGAACTCCAAGTTCGCGCAGGATATCGATGTCAGAATCACCGAAGTCCTGGGGCTTGCCGTTGGGATAGGCGAATGGAACCGCGTCGATACCGGTAAGCTCGCGTACGCGAGACACGCTTCGTACCAACTCGTCGCGGCGGTCTGGCGCGTCGACACGGGCCAAGCGGGGGTGGCTTACCGTGTGGGCACCCAGGTCCATCCCCTCGCAAGCAAGCAGCCCAACCTCCTCGACACTAACGAGCCGCGTGCTGTCGATAGCTGATTCCTCGATAAGGTCGAGCGACGCCTGCCAGAGCGGCTCGATGTCAGCCTCCACCTCACGCGGCGTCGCCAGTTCCATTCGCATGCCCCGAGTGATCACACGGGCGTGGGCGTCGTCCTGCAAGAAGCCCACCTTCTGTGCCCTAAGGTGTTTGAGGAAGCGGGCTTTGATCCATGTGGGGACGTCGCCTCCTGCATCAATGGGGCCGGTGGCAAGGAACACTGTGGCTGGTACGTTGCGGGCCTTGAGGATAGGGGCTGCGAGGTTCAAGTTGTTGTAGAACCCATCGTCGAACGTGACGACGTAAGCCGTCGCCGATGAGCCGCCCGGTTTCGTCAGGATGTCGTGTGCCTCACTCAGCGATACGATGTCGCCGACCTGCCGTAGCCAGGTCAGGTGTCGATCCAGCAGCGACTCAGTTACGAAATAGTGCGGGATCCAGGGCTTGTGTTCGTCTCCGTCGCGGCATACGCCATGATAAGTGAGGATTCGCACTGCACCGGTCTCGCGTTTTCGCATCAGTGCCAGGCGTCCCGTCCCGTCATACAACCGGACGCGCCCGCGCCACAGCAGTCGCCGCGTCCCCCAATATGCAGGCCTCAAGGCAGTCTTGAGTGCTGACAGAACTCCAGAGGCGCCAGCCCCATTACGCGAATGGCTACAGACGTCGGGAATCGCCCTCCCACACTTCTCAACATGACCGGTGTTAATCGTTCGATCTCCTCAAGTGCTTCACTTATCGACAGGCCGAGAGGCCGGTCCCACATGTTCGACCGCCGGCCTGTAGATGGCCCGCTCATTCTCACGCCGCTGAGGTTATAGGACCCCAACGAAGACGAGAGGGCGCTAGGAGTAGTTGGTGTGAGCGATTAAGAAACCAGCCCCTTGGGGATTGTCTGAGGGCAACGGTCCCGGTTATGTTTTCGCCCCGCATTCGCCGGCGGTAGGTCCTCGCTCAACGTATATCTAATCAGGCATCGAGTTGGGCAAACATGTGCCGTTCGAGTTTTCGCAGGGCGTCCATGTTTCCGTGCTTTGCATCGCGGAAGGCGAAGAAGTACCGGTAAACGAATGGATGGCGGAGACCCCGGAAGAGAATCAACGATGGGTTGAAGTTGAAATCGTTGCCCCCAATGCCGAAGCGGTGGAAAATCCGTACGGGCAGCGATCTTCGCCACTTCTTGTGCTCAGACCAGTTCAGGACGATGACCTTCTCCTGGAGCCGAGGAAGCCAATGTTGCTGAATGTACGGCTTCCAGTTGGGTGAGTCTGAGAGTACGAGAATGCCTCGGATGGGCGAACCATCCCAGCGCCGCCAAGCCGCGATAAGTAACAGCAGCTCTTGGAGTATACATGCGACGCAAAAGACGGTGGGGATTGCAAAGAACAGGTTCCACCACCGCCCCGAAACGAGCCATAGGCCTATAACTGGTATGGTGAAAACCACGGCAAAGAAACCGCCGCTACCGACGAAACAGCGCTCAGGTGGTGGTGTCGGTTTCCTTGACATTCGTCAAACCCCGAAATCGAAGATTGCAACGCATTGTAGAATGACCTTTGAGAGATTCCAGGTGCTCGCTGATGTGCGTAACCTGCCCCTGGGTTCATGTGGCGCCCGTCATGGAGGTCACGGTGAGGAGCAAAGGCTGGGAAAACGCCGGGGCTTGCGGGTGTCTCAAACCGTGTGGAATCCGGCTTTTGCTTTGGACGTGTGGGCGATACCGGTCTTGCGATGCTTGGCCTTGAAGAGCTTGCGGCGGGCGATACGGTGTTTGTGTCGCTCGCGGAACGTGTTCACCGCCCAACGCACCACAAAGTACGTCACCATGCCGCCGACAACGCCGGCGATCGAACAACCCACCCACAGCTCCTTGCCGAAGTTCAGAGAAGTAGTGAGCATATCCTGCCAGAATGCAAGCGTGAAGAAACTCTCCAGGGTAGGATGAGTCAGCCGCCCCAATGCCTCAGCCACTTCGATGTTGCCAGACGCCGACGGCAATACGAACATCCCCAGCGCCAGGCATGCTCCGTAGATCGGGACGGCTGTCAACGGATTGGTGATCCAAACCAACGGGACGCAGATCGTCTTGTTCGCCCGGAGCATAGCCGCCAGGGCGATCGCTACGACGGTCTGGATGCCGAGTATGGGAAGAAATCCGATCAGGATAGCGATTCCAGCCCCCAGGGCTATCTGGTGCGCAGTGTCGTCGGCGTGCAAAATGGTATGCACCAGAAACTTGCGTAGCTTGAAAGTGTATCTTGCTACCATGATAAGCCCGACTAGTGCTCCGTCACGCCTGAATATGCAGGTCGTCGCTGCTGGGCCCTTCGCCCGTTCATTGCGGGTCTGGGCCCGCCACATAAGTGTATCGGTGTCAGCAGTTGTAGACTGTGTCTTTCCGCAGAAAACCCCGCCCCATGTCAACAATGCCGTCTAACTCACGCCGGCCCGGCATTCCCTCGCCCGGAATAACCCAGGGCAAGACTCGATCCAGAGGCGACAGACAACGCGCCTATTAGCTCACGCAGTACCCACATCGTTCATCGCACGCTCGACGGCAGTCACCACGCGGCCAACATTGATATCCCTCATGCACCTGTGTCCGTGCGGGCATCGATCAAGCCGCCGCAGATAACACGGGCTGCAATCGAGGTTAAGCCTCACTACATCATTTGGGCGGTTGTAGGGTCCCGTCCGATGAGGGTTGGTCGGGCCCACCAAGCAGACCAGCGGACGCCGAAACGCCACCGCGAAGTGCATCGCGGCTGAGTCGTGACAGAGTACCACATCTGCCCGCTTAAGCACAACAGCTAACTGACGCAGGTTTGTTTTGCCCGCGAGGTTCACAGGATCAGATTCGCACTTATTGGCGATCTGCTCACACAGAGCCGTCTCGTCGGGGCTGCCGACTAGAATACCCCGGGCGCCGGTTCTCTCGGCAACTCGGTCGATCGTCTCCGCAAAACGTTGCGGCAGCCACACTTTGGTTTCCCATCGCCCTCCGGGAACCACCACCATCCGGAGCGCGTCACTGCTCAGGAGGTCTCGCTTGAGCGGATCGTGGACCTCATCCCAAGCCGATTCCGGCAGGACCGGCGTGAAGCAGATGGGAACGTCGTCAAACCCCAGGACACGGGCCACCAGGTAGTTTCGATCGACGGCATGGGCATCGGGATCGTCGACGCAGACTTGATGAGTGTAGAAAAACCGGGCGCCCTCGCGGGCTGTGCGAAACCCCAGACGAACCCCTGCGCCGGTTGCCCGGGAAAAGAAGCCTGATCGGAACAGCCCTTGAAGGTCGATCACCAGGTCGTATTTGCCCGCCCGCAGGCGTCGCAGAAAAGCAAACAGTGCCGTCGTGGCGGACAGATTCCTGCCGAACCCAGCCAGGCGCTTTCGATCAAAGATGACCAGCTCGTCAATCTCGGGATGGCCCCGCAGCAATGAGGCGAACGACGATGCGACAAGCCAGTCGATCGTCGCGCCGGGATAACGCCGGCGAAGTCCATGTAGCACCGGCAGGGCATGAACGATGTCGCCCAACGAACTGGGTTTGACAAGCAGGATGCGATTGAAGGTGCGTCGCGAGAGGTCTGGTTGTCGTTGTGATCGGTCAGCCACTCAGCTTTGCTACTCCCGAAAAGGTACCCATAGCCCGTTGCCGGCGAGAATCTCATTGGGACGAAACCGCGCCTTGTAGTCCATGGTCTTACTTCCCTCGACCCACAAACCCAAATAGTAGTAGGGCAAACCCTGCTCCCGGCAGCATTCGATCTCGCGTAGGACGGACAATGTGCCCAGGCTGCGGTTCTTCTCGGCGGGATCGAAGAACACGTATACGCTCGACAGACCTGAAGGGCACTGGTCCACAATGCCGACCGCAACGAGACGGTCTTTGACCTTGTAGACGAACTCCAATGTCCGGGTCGGGGAAGTGTACAGGAAATCGGTGAATACGTCGCGATCCCGCGACATGGTGCCGTCGTGCTGGGCATCCAGATAACGCCGGAACATCTCATACTTCTCGTCGGTGGCAACCGGAGTGGAGATGTCCACCGCGACATCGAGGTTGCGGCTGGCGACCCGGCGTTGCGATCGGGTGGGAGCAAAACGCCTGACAGTTACGCGGATGGCTTGGCACTTGTCGCATGTTCTACAACGTGCCCGATACACGACGTTCCCGCTCCGTCTGAACCCCAACCCCATCAAACTCTCATGTGTGGCTGGGTCGAGGCAATCCACATGGTAGGCTTGCGCCCGCGCCGGCAAACCGGGCAAGTAGGCGCACGGACGCTCTTCCGTGACATGCCGCAGGTCATCGTAGTCAGACATGGCTGACCCGATGGGGTTGTCGGGCGGTCGTTGATCGGCCATCTTTCACCACCACCAATTCTACGGACCACACAACGCCAAAGGCAACTCCAACTCCGATGTCCTGCAACATTGAGGTATCCGACCGCCTGGCCGGTCACCGGTGACACCGGGCCAACAGCCCCGAGGATCAGCCCCGGATGGCGATTCCGTCCCTGCTTTGTCAGCAGTAAGTTGAAGGACGGCCCAGACGGGCGTTTGCCTCAGAATGTCGAAACTGCTTGCCAAGAGCCCTTCCACCCGTAACCGCTTTTCGGATATAGTGTGGGCCGAAACTGCGAATCACCAACCGGCAACACAATGCGGAGATGACGATGAGCGACGACCCGACCAGCGGCGGCTTACATATCGACGGAGACTGGAAGGAGGAGGCGGCCCGCGAGAAGGAACGGCTTCTCGATGAGGAAAAGAAGAGACAGGATTCCCCTGCGGAAGGAGCGCCAAAAGGCGGCGCCTTCGTCGACCTGGTGAATATGATCGCGATGCAGGCAGCCATCGGTCTGGGCGGGTACAGCGGACCCGGAGGGGAGAAGATCCCGCCGAATCTGCAGCTAGCCAAGCACCATATTGACTTGCTCGACGTGCTCGAGAGTAAGACCAGGGGCAATCTCGATGCCGAGGAGAAGCGTACTCTCGACGCAGTCATCTACGAACTGAGAATGCAATACGTCCAAAGGACCGGCAGCAAACCGCCGCCGGGGGTGAAAGCCTAGTGCTCCGCCGCAACTGGTTTGGCAGGTGCCACTGGTGGCTTTTCTGCCAGTTTAGTGCGGGGTCGGTTGCTGCGCTGACCGGTTGTTTCCAACCCCCCATGAGGGTCCCACGCAGCATTGCCACTCGCTGAATCCGTACTCCACCTTCTTCGGGCGAGAAGAACGTGGCACCAGCCAGCCCCGGAGGGGCGACGGATTCCGGGTTGCCATTGTGTGCTGCGCCGGTGGTTGGCAGTATCGGTTCCGATCCACTCAGAGCATCGGCGGGGAGCCTAGCCGGGTGTGACCGGCGTGATGTGACTTGACATGATTGTTCTTCCCATACGTACTGAGTCCCCGATCCGTCGCACACCACGCGTCAACTACGCGCTGATCGGTATCAACATGGCCATCTACCTGCTGCTGAACGCGAACCTGTTGGACTTGCGTCCGTTTGCACAGGCGGCCGACCCGATGGCGCTACGATCCACGGAGCCGGCGTTTTATCAGTTTCTCACGTATCAGTTTCGCCACGGTGACGGCTGGCACCTGCTCGGCAACATGCTGTTCCTGTGGGTATTCGGCAACAGCGTGAACTCCAAGATGGGAGACTGGAAGTACCTGTTGTTCTATCTGGCAGGTGGAGCTCTCTCAGGCTGGGGACAGCTCGTGCTGGGGACCGGGGATTTCGCGCTGGTCGGCGCGTCGGGTGCCATTGCGGCTGTCACCACCGCTTATCTGGTTCTGTTCCCTAGGAGCCGAGTGACAGTGCTTCTGTGGTTTTTCATATTCATTCACTTTTTCCAAATGCCCGCGATGGTCATCATCGGAGTGAAGATCATCATCTGGGACAACATCATCGCCCCGAACTTCGGCGACCAGGGTCCGGTCGCCCACGGAGCACACCTTGTGGGTTACTTCGTGGGATTCGTCGGAGCGATGACCATGCTACTTACGCGCGTGCTACCGCGAGATCAGTTCGACCTGCTCGCCCTGTGGAAACGTTGGCATCGACGGCGCGCGTACGCGTCAACAATGGCCACGGTAGAACCAGCCGCCCCCGCCTTGGCCGAGAAAGTGGTCAGGGTGAGCCCTGTTGATCAACGGCAACAGGAGGAAGATCAGCGGCGACACGATGAGATCCGGGAACTCAGGACGCAAATCGCGTCACATCTTTCTCGTGGCGAACCGACAGAAGCCACCCGTTTGTACGAACAGTTGGTGGTGCGCGATCCCAAGCAGTGCCTGCCCGAGCACTTGCAGGTAACTGCTGCCCGGGCATTTTATGACAGCGGACGGTTTCCCCAGGCGGCGGCGGCTTTCGACCGCTTCCTTGAGCGTTATCCGTATTCTCGCGAAGTCGATGAAATCAGATTGTTGCTGGGCATCATTTACGCCCGCGATCTGCGTCAGTACGAATCCGCCGACAGACACCTGACAGCTGTCGTCGGGCGGCTTGATGACTCGAAACGACGTGCCCAGTGCCTAAGTTGGCTTGGAGACGTTCGCGGAGCTCTTGGAAGACCCGCGCCGGATGCGAATGTGTAGAAGGGAGGCTCACATTTCTGAACTTGCTTATCTCAATGGACGGTTCTGTCCGATCGCCGAAGCCTGCGTGTCTATCGAGGATCGCGGTTTTCAGTTCGGGGACGGTGTGTACGAGGTTGTGGTCGTCCGCGGCGGACAGATGTTCCTGCCTGAACAGCACATGCGACGCCTGAGGCGCAGTGCCGCCGCCATCGGGCTCCAATATGATTTCGACAACCAGCCGCTCGAGCCGGTCATGCTCGAGGGACTCACACGTAGCGGTATTACCGACGCTATGATATACGTTCAGATCACGCGCGGAGCGGCACCCAGGTCCCATAGTTTCGCGGAAGGCATGACGCCAACTGTCGTGATGACCTTCAAACCTATCCCGGCAGTGCCAGAAGAACATCGGCGGCGTGGCGTCGACCTGATGACCACCTCGGACAACCGATGGGCGCGGTGTTTCATCAAGGCCATCACTCTATTGCCGAACGTCCTTGCGAAAAACGAGGCGAACCGCAGAGGTTTCTATGATGCCGTCTTCGTCACCAACGGCGGTGAGGTCCGGGAAAGTACATCCGCCAACATCTTTCTCGTCAGTAACGGCACGTTGAAAACTCCCCTGCGGGACGAGTCTGTTCTGCACGGCATAACACAAGATTTTATTCTGCAATGCGCGACAGCCATCGCTCTGCCTTTCGAAGAATGCCGCGTGCACGTAGACGAGCTTCAGCGCGCTGATGAGGTCTTTCTGTCCAGCACGACAATCGAGATCCTGCCGGTAACTTCCATCAACGGGGCACCCATAAGTGACGGTGCGCCAGGTCCTATCACACAGAAAGTGCTTTCGGAGTTCCAGTCACGGTCCCGGACTTCCGCCATGAGGGCAGGTTGCTGACGTCTGCACCTTTCTCGCTTCGCCGCCGACCACAGTCAGCGAAGCTGGTCTCGGACCGATAGGATTATCGGGCCGCCGATTTCCTACGCCACCGCACCTGCATGTCCGACATTTGCCGCCGGATTGATCGATTCAGTAGTCTGCTCTCTACGCCGATACACCGGCGTAGCGTTGACGGGCCGACGTATCACGTGGCCGTCCGTATACCCAAAACGATCGAGTGGCGGTCGCCCCGCGGCCCGACTAAGTGGGAGAATGGTCAATGGATGTGCGGTATGTCAACCCATTCGTGAAATCGATCTGCAACACCTTCGAGATGATGGTCGGGACGAGTGTGGCTATGGGCAAGCCTTCGCTTAAAAACAGCGAGGGTCCCTGTTCGGATGTTTCGAGCATCATCGGTTTCTCGGGAGACGCGAGCGGATCGGTGGTGCTGAACTTCGATCTGGAAACCGCTGGCAAAATAGCGACCGCCTTCGCGGGAGTTGAGATGGACCAGAACCACCCCGACTTCGCAGATGCCCTCGGTGAGCTGGCGAACATGGTCGCCGGCGGCGCGAAAGCTCAATTCGAAGGACTCAACATATCCATTTCGTTACCCAGTGTGATCGTGGGCCCGAACCACTGTGTTTCCACCTCCCAGAATGCACCCCAGATCGTCATTCCCTGCAAAACTGACGTCGGGGAGTTCCTGGTGGAGATAGGGATGGTTGTGGTCAAAAAACCCGAAAGAATCGCTCAACCCCAAGCCGTAGGAGCCATCTCGTGAGAATCCTGCTAGTAGACGATTCGCGAACAATTCGCAATATTCAGAAGAACGTGCTCAAACAGCTTGGCTATACGGATGTGGATGAGGCTGAGGATGGGGTCCAGGCACTCGCCAAGTTCAAGGAACAGGCGCCCGACCTCATGTTCGTCGACTGGAACATGCCGAACATGGATGGTATCACGCTGGTGCGCAAGGTCCGTGAATTCAACCAAACCGTACCTATGATAATGTGTACCACAGAGGCAGAGAAGACTCGCGTCCTCGAGGCCATCAAGGCGGGCGTCAACAACTACGTTGTGAAACCCTTCACGGTAGAGTCACTGGGAGAGAAGATCACCCAGACAATGGCTAAGGTGACGGCTGGGACGTAGCTGCACGCTTCGCACGACACAATGAAATGCCGGTGGTATTGTTGGGCCGGACCAGCATTGAATGTACGACCAACAGAAATGAGACCCGCCCGGCGGAAATGTGCTTATTCCGCCGGGCGGGCTTGTTCATGTCCAGCTTGTCCAGTTCACTGATCGAACGTCTTACGGTCCGATCAAGGCTGCCGAGAACAGCGTGAAGTCATCGAGATCGACCACGCCGCTGCCGTTCATATCGCCAGGCTCGCAATCGCCGACTCCCGCCTGCGTGAAACAGCCCTGGAAAGACGCGAAGTCCTCCAAGTCTACATCCCCGTCTACATCAAAGTCGCCATCGCCCCCGCTCCCGCATTCCGTGGTGGCGAGCGACGTCTCAGGTCCCGGGTCGGTAAGCACATCGTTGAGGTTCCTAGCCGTCACGCGGAAGGTGTACGTCGTCAACTCGGCCAGACCGGTAACGGTTTTCGCACCCCAGTACGCGTCGGTTCCCCAAACCAGTGAGTCTGAGGGATTTCCGGACGCGTCCACGTACTTCCCGTCCCAGCTCGGGTCTGCCGGGCTGGCATTCGAACATTCGATTGCAAACTCCGTGTGGTCCGGGTTGTCTCCTGGAGTAACATCGACCGTCATAGAGTCGCACGCGGCAGCGCCCAGCACGGGAGCGCCCGGTGTATTCGCCCAAGTGGCCGTCGTAAAGCTATCCGAAGGCTCTGTGTAGTTAGGTACTTCGGCGCTGTCGTGGGCCTGGACCCGATAGGTGTATTCCTCGTTCGGCGACAGGCCACTGTCAACGTACATACGGGTGCTCTGATCATTGTCATCACATCCCGGGCCGCCGGAAACACACTCAAAGAAGTAGCGAACGGGAGGCGAGTCGATGTCGTCTGCCTCGGTCGCCATCATCATGACCGAGGTGGTGCCGTTCGGCAACGGCTCCCAATCGAACGTCATCGGGTCGGGATTCGGAGGCGTCACGTCAGCCACCTCGTAAACCTGAACGTCGTCGATGAACCAGTCGTCGGATCCGGTCAACGTGGATATCACACGGAACCTGAGGCGGAACGACTCATGCTTGGCGCTTTCCGGCAGGGCAACGGCCACCTGCTCGAACACCACCATATCGGCACCCGAACCGAGGTGACGGCTGATCTCCACCCATGTGAAGTCGGAGTCAAGGTACTCCACGACAAGGTCCTCAGTCGGCTCGGGTGAGTCTCCACCACCGGTTCGTTGGTACCAATATTCGATTGCGACACCGATGACGCCACTGGTGTCGATTAGACCGGTCATGGCCTCATCGCCACCGGTGTCACCGTTGCCATCGAGGTTCAGCGAATTGGGAGCACTGGGTTCATCGATCCCGAGAGTGTTGCTTTCCGCTCCGGGATCAGCCGTCCATTTGGTCGTATCTATCGTCGTGGATGGGAAGTCGTCGGAAAACGGCAACGTAACCGTAGGTGTTCGATCCCACCCCACGGCATCAAGCATGACCTTGTCGGGTTCCAGGTAAAAACCCGGGTAGTGAGAATCCCCCATCGCCTCCAGCGGGTCCATAATCCCTATGGGCGGATTCTCTTCGCGAAAGTGGGCGGGCTGGTTGGGAATGCCGTCGGCCATACGGTACTCGACCGAAATCAGGTCGGAACTGGCATTGTCGAGGTCGTTGATCTCCACAGTACGGGCCATTGTCTCGAACTCGGCATAGTCGCCAGGGTCGCGGCTCCCGACCCACTCAAACCGGTAGATGTCCATAAGCTCGATTTCCTCGTCTCGGAACGTTGCGCCGGAGACAAAGCCAAGAACATGGCCCACTTCGTGTGCCACCACCGATTGAAAACAGAACTTGTTCACTGGAACGCCGTTAGAAGGATCATAGTCCCAGTTTATGTTGCTGTTGAACGTCATGCTGGCCGACCGTCCGGCCACAGACCCGATTGTAGCGCCGTAATTCGCCTTGGTGATAAAGACGTGAGCTTCGTTGGTTATGTCGTCCGGTTGAGTTGTGTCGTAGCGGATCGGGATCGTCGGGGGCGCTGGGAGGTAAGCCTGAATGACATCGTCGTCGTCCATACCATTCACCAGACCGTTGTACGCCACTGTCCAGGTTCTGTCGAGATAGTCGTTTGATGTGCCACCGAGTTCGCCGCCGGACATAACCTCCATACTCGCCCAAATGGTGACGGTTACGGGATCGGAAAACTGACTCTCGATATAGGCAGCCGTCGCTTCCAAGGCAGCCTCGCCCTCTGGCGAGAACCCTCCGGTGATGTTCCATACGATGTTGAGCCCGCCGCGAACTCCCGTGCCGCTGATAACGCGATGCGCCACATCCTCGTCGTAGAGGCCTGGAGCGCGTTCAACGAAACGCCGCAGATCATCCACAGTCAAGTTCTCTGTATCACCGCCACACATGAACCTCGAGACCGTGTGGGTTTCCACCTCGACCACCGAGCCATCCGCGTAGAGCGTGCTCTCGATCGTCGGCCCGGGCGTGACGATAACCGGCTCTCCGTTGGCCATATAGCTGACGGTCTCACCAGCCTGCAGATTTGCAAGTGAAGCCGCTTTATCCTGCTTGGCATCCTGCGCGGTAACAGGCGATGCTACCACGATGCAGCACATCACAACCAAGGAAAACACCCATATTCTCGCTAACAGCATGATCTTCTCCCTTCAAGCAAAAGCTACAATCGCGAGCTTCGCTCAAGACGACCTTCCTCTATCGAGCGACAGGACCTGCCCGGCTACACCCCAATAGAGCCGGTGGTTCAAAACCGGCAGGAACTCCACCCCGCAAGCACTCCGCTACCGGCTCGCGGGCGGCGCGAGCCAAAGCGCAAACGGTCCACCCGACTACGCTACCGGCTAGGGGAGATGGTCTGACTGCTTCCACCGGCTCCTTGCGGACGGCGCCCACCGAGGCGCTGCCACGCACCTGCAACTCACCCGTCGGCGCGACGCGCAGAACACGCGACCGCCACCCCATGTTCGGACTCGTTCGTGCGGAAGCGAGCGGCAGTGCTTCCTGCGTCTACTCGGTAGCGCACCCCTCCTCAACCGGAGCTTCACAACCAATCAATTATGCATGTGCACACAGCGAATAGCAACTGGAATCCAGAAAACCCCCCGTCACTCACACGCCATGCCACCTGTTATCAGTCCTCTAAACGGCGTCGGACGGAGCCGGCAATCAGGCCACACGGTTCCACCGACCGTGATCCTCAGACGTGAATCGCCGTCCGAGTACCGAGCGCACTTTACCGGAGGTGCCCACAACATCTTAACAACAAAGACCAAGTACAGGTGCAGACCCGGGATCTCTGGCTGATGTCTTAAACCCCATCCGGCCCAATCGGTCCGCCTGGAAAATCAACGGGACGGACCCTGGCAAGCTGTTGGGGGCAAGGATGCGACAATCGAGCCCTTACTCAGGCCCGTTCATATCATCAACAAACTCCGTGAAGTCATCAAGATCGACAGTGGGGGCTCCGATCATGTTGCCCGGAGCACAATCGCCCGCACCTGTCTGTCCGAAGCAAACCTGGAAGGCGGCGAAGTCATCAAGATCAATATCACCGTCTGTGTCGAAGTCGCCGTTTCCGTAGCCACCGCACTGGGTCGTCGACAAGGACGCTCCAGGCCCGGGATCGGTCAGCTCGTCCTCTATGCTCTTGGCCACAAGACGGAACGCGTAGAGGGTCAGCTCATTCATGCCACCGACCGTCGTGACGCCCCAATCTGCGTCGGTCTGCCACGTAGCGGATGATGAGGGAGTTCCGCCGGCTGTGACGTACTTGAACTGCCAGGATGTATCAGCCGGATCAGTGCCGTAGCACTGAATCGCAAAAACAGTGTGAGCGGGATTGCCTCCAGTTTCGCTTTCGATGTCGATCTCCATCGATTCGCAGGTTGGATTCCCCAGGAGCGGCACACCCGGAACGGCCGCCGGTGTGATAGCGGAGAATACGCCCGAGTAGTCGGTCACATTGTGGACCGGCAAAGCGCTGTCCCTGACATGCACACGGTAAGAATATTCCCAGTTAGGTGTCGCGTACTGATTGACATACATGCGACTGTGCTGCCATGAGCTGTCACTGCATCCCGGACCTCCGTCGACACACTCGTAGTGGTATCGAACCAGCGGTGAACCGTAGTCGTACGCCGTGGTAGACATCATCATGATCGACGTTGGGCTTGTGGGCGTGGGGAAAACCTCAAACGTCGACGGGTTCGGGGAGGGTGCAATCTGGTCTTCCTGGGCGCAGTCCGGGCCGTCAATGGTCAGCGTGAAGGGGCCCTCGGCTCCATTGTATCCAGAGACGCGGATCAGGTACGTCTGGCCACCGGTGACGCCGAATGTGATCGTGGATGATCCGCCCGACGGGCCACAACCGTCGTCATCACAGGCAACCTGGTTGGAGGATGTTCCCGGGCAACCGGTATGGGCAGACAACACACCGTCGTAGCTGTTTTCCGCGCAGGCGTCAACGGTAGCCGTCCCGCTTGTCTCGGGCGTGTAGCTGTACCACACGTCGGCGGTCGAGCTGGACGAGCCACAACTGGCGGAACCATCACTGTTACCGCCTCCTGTAGAACCTTCATACACACCCGGGCAGGCGTCTATCGCGTCGGCGCAGTTGTCGTTATCTGGGACGCCTGCATCCATACACCACTCTCGGTAGTTGCGGTAGGAGACGATTTCGGGAATTGTCTGAGTCGGGTGGAACTGGTTGCTGCAATGCAGAGTAGGATACATCGTGTAGTTGTTGTCGTCACAGTGGTCCGCCCCCCAATTGTGCCCCATCTCGTGGGCAGACAGATCAGACGCGCATGAAAGACCGCCGCAGCAATCCGACTGGACTACCGAGTAAGCCCAACTCGTGCAGATGTCGCTCACCCAGGCGACGCCGATCGTGGATCCGTCCATCTCCCTGCCGGTAAATAGTTCCGCAAGGTCGCGATCGATATCATCGTGGTAACTCTCCCAGTGGTTGCGGAACTGGTAGAGCAGATCACCGGCGTCGTAGTAGGTGTAAGGGTCACTCGAGGAGCTGCGAACGACGATAGCTGTAAGCGCGTGCGTTATCTCTACGTCGCGTTCGTATTGGATATTAACCGTGTTGATCACGGTGCTTATGCGGTCCTCGACGGCTGAGATACTACCGTAGTCCTGGTAGTACTCATAGTCGGCATCACAGGCCATCTCAGCCACGCACAGCACACCGTCACCGCAATCGTCTCGCTCACCGCCGCCCCCCGGTAGCTTGTCCGGTGGATGAACGTGGCTCAGAGCATCCGCCCCGCAGGTTCCGCCGCCGGGAATGACATCATCGCGGTGGTAGATGACGTGCAGGTTCGGTGTTGCTCCGGCGAAGCGCGAGGCGATCGGCTCGACCCAGAACTCCTCGCTATCTGAGAGGATGATCCTGGCCAGCAAGCCCTCGTCGAGCAGGGAGGCTGCGACGACGCTACCCGGGTCGCCCATCACGGTCCCGCGCATCGTGCGTTCCGGTCCGGGCTGCCGCTGAACACATGATCCGTCGTCGACCTGGACGAGAAGCTGGTATCCTTCCGCCCGGATGGAATGCGGCGCGAGAATCAGCTCAAGTGATTGTTCGCGCAACGGCACGACTACCGAAAACGACTGCCCCGGCGCCGCTTCGACGTCCAGGCTCACAAGAGAGCTGGAAACAAGGCGCATAGATTCGTTCACCTGATCGACAAGATCGGCGCCAAACACGCCATCTCCCGCGAGCGACGCTTGATCCGCGTGACCAGGTGAACTCGAAAACGCAGAGCCCGCCGCGCAGGTCAGCGCGACTATGCAACCGGCCACGAGGATTGTGCCGCCAAGAAAGGCACCATTGCCTACCGACCAATGACTTCGCAGAAACATGGTTTCCTCCCATTACCAACAAGCACGCGCAATTCAATCCGATCGCGTGCTCAAGCCCCTCTGCCCGCGCGCTGCCGCACACACCGACGGACAGACTGTCGTTCACTCATGCCGCTGTCGTGGTTCCGGCTCGCAACCCGTGCATGACACAAGCCGCGCGAATGCTCAGGCAAAGGACCCGAGACCCCGCTAGCAGCCAACCGTTCCCCGCCGCGCGTCATGCCCACGCTTGCGTGAGCATGATCGTCTGACCAAAGCCGTAGTCCCTCCCGGAAAGCATAGCCATGCCGGACAAAAACCCTAGCCTACTGTGGCCCGCTCATCTCGGCGACAAACAAGGTGTAGTCATCAAGATCAACTTCTCCACTACCGTCCATGTCACCCGGCTCGCACTCGCTGGAAACGGTGCCGGCTGGGAAACAAACCTGAAAGACCGCAAAGTCGTCCAGGTCCACGTCGCCATCCTCGTCGAAGTCCCCGTCGCCGGTGCTGCCGCCTACACACACGTCGCCTACTTCGTCGCACGTTTCCTCGGGCTCACAGGGATACTCGCCCGAAAGACATCCAAGTTCGACGTCGCAGGTCTCGACACCGTCACAGAACAGGTCGTTGTCACACATCGCGTCGGTCGGCACGTTGTCGCACACGTCCATTTCCTCGTTGCAGCTGTCGATGGTGCAGGAAACATCATCGTTGCAGTCGAGCTCGACACCCGGCTCGCAAGACCCGTCCACGCAAAGCTCCTCACCGTTGCAGAACACCCCGTCGCTGCAATCAGCTCCGGAATCACACTCGAGAGTCCTGACGTAGAAGGTCGGCCCCCAATCAGTCACTTCACCATCCTGGTTGCGGGCTTGCGCACGGAATGAGTAGAGAGTGTCGGGGCTCAGCCCGGTGGCTGTGTCGCTCGTGGTCTGGATCCACTCGTCGAGCCCGCTGTCACCGCCGGGATAAGTCGAGTCAAAGTACAACCCGGACGTTCCCACGTCTAGATTGGTCAACGGGCTTGTGACGATCACCTCGATCGATGTTGCCGTAACCGTTCCGGGCTCAATCACCGTAGGTGTCTCAATGTCTGTGATCACACTGTGAACACTGGACCAACCCGTCTCGTTGGGGACGGCTTCGCTGTCACGGCATTTTGTGCGATAGCTGTGCTCGGTGTTGCCGGAAAGATCATAGTCGGTGTGGCTCCGCGAAGTCTGCCATCCGCTGCTGTCTCCGTTGGGGTCCCCAGAAACGAATTCGAAGTAGTATTCGACCGGTGGAGAATCGACATCGGTCGTCATCGTAGCGGTCATGCTGACTCGCTCGTGGCTGAACGCCATCGGAGGATACAGAAAGCTGCTGGGGTCGGGGGTCGGGGGATCGGTTTCCATTGCGCAGTCGGGCCCGGCAACGGTAAGCGTGAAGTCACCGCTGTCGCCGTCATATCCAGAGACGCGGATCAGGTACGTCTGCTGGCCTGTCGCGCTGAAAGTGACCGTGGAGGAACCGCCAGTGGGTCCGCACCCGTCGTCGTCGCACCCCACCTGGTTGGAGGAGGTTCCGGGGCAACCGGTGTGAACCGAAACAACCCCGTCGTAGTTGTTATCCGCACAGGTGTCGACCGTCACCGTGCCGCTCGTGTTGGGTGTGTATTCGTACCAGACGTCAGGCGAGTTACTCGACGAACCGCAACTCGCCGACCCGTCGCTGTTTGCCCACACAGTCGATCCCGTGCGTGTACCCGGACAGACTCTCGGCGCGTCCTCGCAATAGTCGTTCTCAGCTGTTCCACAAAGCTCGATTCGCGCCGCCGTGAAGTCGTCGAGATCAACGCGCGTGGCAAAGTTGGGGCATCCGTCAGAGCAGTGAGTCACGATCCCAACGATCTGGTTGTTGTGAAGAAGACCGGACCCCGAGTTTCCGTACGTGCTGTCGAGCGTAAACGTGTAGTAGTTGGAGTACCGATTGTTGATCGGACCGCTGTCGGTCTGCTGAGTCTGACTATGAGTTGGCGTATCCTCATCGACCCCGTATCCCCATACCGTAGCCGTGTACCCTACGGGGGCGGGCGCAGAGGCGATCGGTCGATACTCTCCGTAACGTTCGTAGATTGTCTGGCCGAGGTTGTTAAGACCGGTGGTCATAGCCGCCCAGTCGGCGCCAACCCCATTGTTTTCGTACAGGCGGTCAGTAATGGGGAACTGATCGGCAACAGGTGGGTTCTGGGGAGACCCTCCCCCGGTCGAATTCGGGACGTTGAACTGAATCACGTCGTCCGAGCCGACACAGTGCCCGGCAGACACGACACAGCTGTTCTCGTTGTAAACCGAACCCGTGCATCCAGCTGACATGATACGCCCGGACCACTCCTCGTCAGACTGAATGCGGTCGTCCAAACCGCAGATCCCACACAGAACTCGCAATCCGCCAGAGACAACCTGCACGGCCACCTCATCGAGAACCACGCGGTTCTTGCTCGTGTGAGGACCCGCGATCAATTCGAGATAGACAGTGTCGCCGTTGAAGTAGGCCGACGTTCCATTCCACATCGCGATGCCCGCTGCGTCTAGTTCCTGCACCTCGTTGTCGTAGGCGGAGGTCATGCGGATGGTGCTGCCGCTTTCCAGCTCTACCTCGCCGAAATAGAGACGGACCCAGACGGCATCCTTGACCGTCACCGTCGCCCCATAGACGACAGCCGAACCCCGAGCGGGATTGCCCTGGTCGCCGCTGTCCAGGCTGTAGGGCTTCAACTCGCCAACCGGAAAATCCAAAGTCGACTGAGCCGCAGCCGGCGCTGCGATCCCAAACCCCGCCAATACAACGACCCCAATAAACAAAATCCCGAACGCCGGACACCCGCTAGTACGTGAACGCATGATGAACTCCCCAATTGCATGGAACATGCCGGAACGATCATGGACCTAGTGCCCATGCAAGCTCGCCAGCTCCACCTTCGCAGTCTCACTTTTTCTCTGGACCCCCAAGTTAGGAAGACGACCCCAAATAGCTTATGGGATTCGGGAGCCTCCTGTCAAGAAATGTCTGGAACTGTTGTCTGCACCGGCAAGCTCTGCGGTTCTACTTCAACCGGCCACAGCCGCTCCGAAGGAAGTCGTAGGAGAGATACCTCATTCTTGAATGCAAAAACAACAGAATCACTTGATGCATGGGCAGCTGTCAACCGTCGACAGTGTCAGCCGGACCGGCTATGGGTGAGACGGATCTCAGCAGCGTGGCATGCCACGTATCCCTGGTGCCCTCACGCAGCGTGTTACGAATCCCCTTCTCCTCCTGGGCAGGGGATCGCCTGTGTGGCCTGCTTCCTTGAAAGTGCGGAAAAGACAATCAGTGTGCTGCCGAATGCTCTCCACGACCAAAGCCGCGGACCACCCACCTGGTGTGGATCTTCCCAAAACCGAGCAGAGACCGGGTCCTATAGCATAGTCGGTCCAGGCGTAGCCGTCGGAATCGGGGAACTGACGAACGGCACCGGCGATCGGACGTTACGATCGGGGAGGTCCTGCTCTAGTCCTCAAACTCCAGCTCCAGGGCGGCTCTCATGTCAGCCACTCGGAAGATCGCCAGCGACGCATCCATGTCCTGCAAGGCTGAAGCGTAGACATACTCGAGGTTTACGCCCGCGGTGCTGAGTTGGCTGGCGATTCGAGCGAAGGCGCCAGGCCTGTTGGGAATGCGTACCCCGACTACGGGAACCTCTACATAAGCGGCACCGACTTCCGTAAGCACCTCCTTGGCTTTCTCGACGTCGTCCACCACCATACGCAGGGTGCCGATGTCGATCGTATCCAGAATGGTCATTGCAGAGATGTTGACCTTTCGCTCGGTCAGAGCACCGCAAATGTCCGCCACGATCCCCGGTCGATTCTCCAAGAAGACCGAGATCTGCTGCATGGACTTGGCTCGCACGGTTGGCTGCCTTTCTGCCTCAACAACGGTCTGCTACGGGGCCGGCTCGGAAGTTCGAGGCGTAGCACTGCTGCCGAACCCGCGAAATACGAACGTCTCGCAAATGACTGCGAGAAAAGCAGATGTTAGCAAACCCGCACAAGGGCGACAAGGGACGGGCCAGGTGGCGCTGATGCCGGAGTATGGCCAGCCCTGCCGCAAGAGAACTATGATCTTCGTCCGGTCCGCTCCTCCCAGTCACGGATCGGTTCAAAGTGCCCACGCAAGCGTAAGTATGGCGCCTGGCGCACTTCACTCCTAGCCCGTCCGGCATCTGGCGTAAGCGCTCGACGGATGACGTGCCGAGCATCAGTCTCTCATTGCCCAGATCGCCCGTTTTGCCTTGTTTAACAGGGGAATCGCTCGCAGTGCTGGCGCGGGGGTGTCATCGATCCGGCTTATATGAGGTCGGCGGAGCGATTTATTTCCGTTGTTTGATTTGACCGGTTCGGGCCGAAGAAATCCGATGGACGCCTGCCGAGCTTGCGGGAGATGTTCAGTCAATACCGTTACGGAATCTGGCGAAAACCGTTGGAGGTTCACCGATGAGCAGCAAAGGGTACGGGAGTCTGACTGGCAAAGCCAGGCGGACCCACCAGCAGAACCGTTTTCAGGAGTGGATCGATCAAGAATGGATGGAGGAGGCCACCAACCATGCTCCGTCAAACCCGGGCACCGACCGTTACATTCCGGTGAATTACGGGAGCAAGTTGCTCAAGACGGTGGAGTTCGCCGGTCCCGAGACAGCCGTTCAACCATCGATAGGTGGGGAATCCGCTGCTGTCGCGACGGTGATGCCGAACAAGGGCGCGCCTGACCGATCCAAGGCCGCGGAAGCGATCATCCCTTCGCGCCGGGCTGCGGCATCTGCCGAGCCGGCGGTCGAAGAAAGCGGGTTCAGCTTCGGTCGCTTCCTGGCGGGTTGCCTGCTGGGTGGATCGGCAGCAGCCGTCATACTCGCGTTTCTATATATAATCATCGGATAATATAAAGACCGCTCTCTTGCGGAACCGAACCGCGACCGTGAGGGAGCGGAGACGCGGGATATTGCAGCGCAGGGGGCGGCCGCTTCCTGACGGGCGCGGTTCGGATGGTTGGGTGGCCCACCTCTTTAGAGGTGGGGGATGCGATTGCTGCGCTCAATCATGTCCCCCAAGGCTAAACGAGATTTCTCGTGAGTTTCTTAACTCACAGCCTTTCGGGCCCGCATTCGGGCGTGGTTTGCCGATCAGTACCGCCATCCGCACGAATCGAAACATACAATCGGAGAGGTATTGAGGTGGTTTGAGCGGTGTGATCTCAACTTCGTGCGCGGAGTTCCTTCGGTGGTGGCTGGCGGTGACAGACTCGAGGAAGGCAACCTGTTCGACCCGACACCGACAGGCACCGCCTTTGACCATCTTCTCGCCCAAACCCGGCACATTTTCACCGGCGGGCGGGAAGGCGGGTTTTTCATCATGATCGGGCGTAAGCGACCAGTGCCTGAAGCGGCCAACGAAAACGAGAGAAGGAGTTAGTGCTTCGCCACAAGCGGAGTTGCGATTGGGGTGGCCATGTGTTTCCTCTATGGTATTTGTCTGGAACCTCATGCTCGTGAAGTACGCGCGCATCACCATCGAATTCGCGGATGCTGATATTCCCAACAAGAGACAGTGGGAGGAAGACATCAAGACCGTTTTGAGCGTTGTGCCCGAGAAGGACCTCGAAGGCCTGGGGCGCATCATTGTTACAGAGAAGCTCACCTTCCAGGACCGTGAAACAAGGGGACTCTATTATCAAGCACAGCAGGGGAATGCGGCGTTGATTCGGCTTTCCACAACCCTTCTTCTGCCCGCCAAGGGCCTCTCCTCGCAAATGACGCTCGCTCGTCGTTCATGCGTTGCGCATGTGCTGCTTCACGAGATTGGGCATCACTATATGGCGATCTCTAAGGAGCCCATTCCAGCGCCGAGCCAGAAGTTCGCCGATGCCTACGCATACAAGAGGGGCAGGCGCTTGTTCCCCTGGAAAATGGGAATCAGCGGGTTCTTGGTGACGCCGATATTATGGCTTGTCGAAGCCCTCTTGGGGGTTCGCCGGCATCTGCGGAAACGAGGAAGGGGGCCAAGAAGGCGCATGACAACGAAGCCGATTGACTGAGCCTGCCAGTCGATGAGGCGTGTGGAACTGACAGGAGGTCGCCGCCGGGCTCTGCCGCCCCTCCGGGGCTGGGGCGTTTGGGGCACCTGCCACCACGGGCTTGCGCCCGTGGCTAGAAACCTTCGCCCCCCTGGGGCTGGTTCCTTGTCGCCCCGAAGTATGCGAGGTAGGGTGCCTGTGCGTCCCTCATTTGATGCGTCTCGGAGCACTATGACCAATGGCAACCATTGAGATCAATCTCGACCCGACCGATCGGGAGTTGCGCCAGTTCGCCGGGATCTGGCTGCCGGCTTCATTGGGAATCATTGGGGCAGTCGTGCTATTCAAGTGGGACGGCGTGACCACGGCTGTTGTCCTCTGGAGCATTGCGGTTGTCGTGGCTGCCGTCGGTCTGAGCTGGCCCAAGAAGGTGCGATGGATCTATCTCGGTTGGATGCGCGCGGTGTACCCGATCGGTTGGACCGTCTCTCATCTGATCTTGGCTATCGTGTACTATCTGGTGATGACCCCTGTTGGGCTCGTCTTGCGGCTTGTGGGCTACGATCCCATGCATCGCAAGGCCGACAAATCGGCCAAGACATATTGGATCGAGCACCAGCCTGGCGGGCACGTCAAACGGTACTTCCGCCAGTTTTAGAACTCCCAATGATAGCTGGGACTGGTGTGATACAGTCGCCACCGGCCGTGTTCGTTCAGTATTGGGCCCGAACGCTACGGACCCGCTCGCTGGCGCTCGGGGCTCTGATTGGCCGGCGCTCGTGATGCGGCGATTTTGAGTCATTTGGCTATAGCAGTTTCAACCATCTTGTAGCGTCCGGACTAGAAGTTTCTCAAGAAGAAATCGACTTCCCGACGCTACGACGAATTGAACTTGTTCTAGAACATTCTTCTGGATTCCAGCAGGACACATACGGGGCCGGCGTTGGTGGAGAGGACTTGCATCTTATCGCCGAACGACCCTTTCTCGATTTGCAGTCCTTTGTTGGCGAGCGTTTGGCAGAGCATCTCGCAGAGGACGTAGGCGTGGTCGTTTGAGGCCGCGGATTCGAAGGACGGTCGCCTCCCTCTGCGCGCGTCAGCCTGGACGGTGAACGCGCTGACGATCAGGATCTTCCCTCTGACCTGAGTGACGTCGAGGTTCATCAGGTTGGCGTCGTCAGGGAAGATACGCAGGTGGCGCACCTTGTCAGCTATGTAAGCAACGTCGGATTCGGCGTCGTCACGCTCGACTCCGACGTAGACCAAGAGTCCCGTTTCAATACTGCCGCACACCCTGCCGTCGGTGCTCACCGAGGCCTGGCTGACCCTTTGGACTACGGCTCGCATGGCGTATCACTCCTTTTCCTGGCTGGTCGTTTCGGCCGCGTTGTAGAGGGCGACCATGCGCGACGCTCGCTGTCCTATGAGGCTGCGCAGTTCCTGTGGCTCGAGCACTTCAGCCTGGTCACCGTATCCCAGCACCCACCAGGAGATTTCCTCTATTCCGTCGACGTCGACCTCGAACAGCAGTGAACCATCCTCCTGGAACGCGGCTCGTTGGGTCTTATGCCAGGTGATCTCGTCGACATTGCCCGCTACCTTGGGCAGAAACCTGATCTTCACATGATAACGTCGCTCGCCCTTGATCATCTTCCAGGCGTTTCCGAAGTAATCTTCGAGGTTGAACTCCGGAGCAATCTCACAGGTTTCTTCGAGAACCTTGATCTCCATGATGCGTTCGAGCTTGAAGGTCAAGCACTTACCGGCGCCTTGGGCGAAGGCGATAAGATACCAGCCCGCGTGGATGTGGGCGAGGCGATAGGGATGGAGAACCTCGCTTATCGGTTTGCCTTCATAATACGAGTCGTACCGGACCCGGACCTTCCTTCTAGCTGCCAGTGAGGCCTGGAGCAGGGCGAAGGTGTCGGTAACGGCACCGGAGTCGGAGGAGGGGCCGTGTTTGACCTCGACGTGCTCGAGGAGCGTGCCACAATAGTCCTGCATGGCTCTCGGCAGGAGGCTCTCGATTTTGAGGGCTGCGGAGACGGCAGCGCTGCGATCAGCCACGATCGTGCTTTTCAGAACGTGTCGTGTGGTCAGCAGCAGAGACAACGCTTCGGCGTAGGTAAGACTTACCGGCGGCAGCGCGTTTTCCCTGTCGGCATGGTAGCGTCTGGTCGGGCGATCGTAGGAGAACTTGATCCCTACCCCGGTGAGCAGCTTCAGATCGCGGAAGACTGTCCGTCTATTGACGTCGAGTATCTCAGCCAGGTCTTCGACCGAGTATGGTCTGCCCGACTGGAGGGTATGGATCAGCTTCAACAGGCGCTGGATTCGATCGAGCTTCACGTACTTGTTGCTCCCTCCGCCTCGCAGTGTTCGCCTCAATTTACCTGGTTGGCGAACGGAAGCATGCGCACAGCAACGAAACAGGCTATCGAAGCGATCGCGAAAACGGCGAGCAGGCTGAATGTCGATCGCCTCAAACGGCGCGATGCCCGGAGCAACACCAATAGAAGAAGAACGTTCGCACCCAGACCCGCGACGAATCGGTCTATGGAATCATCCATGGTAGCAATTGCCGGTAGTCTGGGCCAGACGGCCATCACGGCGGAAATGACAATCGCTAGTGTAGCCGTCAAGAAGGCGAATCGGCCGGAGCCCTCTCCCAAGGACGCTTGCGGAACCGGAGCAGGCTCTGGTTCTGTGTGGCCGCCTGACGCCACCTTTCCACTCGAGGGAGTAAGAGGGCGACCACCACGCAAGAACCGAGAATGCTCTAGATGTGTCCACAGAGCCGTCGACAGTGTAAGGCCGACGATAAGAGCGCTGAAAATCCAGGGGAAGCGTTCCTCTAGCAGGGCTGGTTCCGGCGGCAACAGGGCGACGCATCCGCCACATAGAGCCAACGAAAAAAGCCCCATGCCCGCATCTGCGAGATTGGAGTTCCATTTACGTTTGACCAGGAGATGCAAGGAGGCTGCACATGCCGTGGCCGACGCTGCGGAGAGCAGCATAGATGTTCGATAACCGCCCGAAACCAGGTTCGTGGGGACTGTGAGGCAGTAGCAAACCAGGAGGAAGACCGCCATCGAGATTGCGCCGCAACTGAGTCGGAAACCGGGCCAGTGGAGCGGCAGTGGAGAGTCATCGTCGGCAACCCTCTCGCTGAATCCTCTTTCGGCGCGCCTTTGGGCGAATTCGCTGATAAGCACAGACACGGCGACCACGCTGGAAAGGGCGGCAATAATGGCGACAGATAGGCCCGTTCGTTCCATCCCACCGTTGGCGGTGTAGCGGTGAGCGGGAAGCAGCAGGCACAACCACAGGGCGAAGGCTGCTCCAATCCAAACAAGACAGGCTGCGAGCTTACGGTTGCCGGTGGTGATAAACCCGGTCGCGCACGACGCAAAGAGCAACCCCAGCATACCCACGCCAGCTGTCGACAGACTGTAATCATGATAGGCTGTCGATGGCAGAGCTGTTGCCAGTTCGCGCGCCAGGTCGGTCAGTCGCGAAGCCAGCATGAACAACCCGATGGCGCCAGCCGTTACGCCGGTGAGCAGGGCTACGACGTGGGCGAAGCCCGCAAACCGCCGATGTTGCGAAGGGGGCGGATCAGGATGATTGCGTGCGGCACCGGCTGCTCCGCAAAGCGACCAGAAGAGCGATCCTGCTGCAGACCAAAAGGCGATGGTCTGGAAGGTCCCGGTATCAAGCCCCCCATATGTTGACAATCCAGTGGCAGCAGGAAGCGGCACGCAAGTCATAAGCCCGATCATGGTTTGGCAAGTTCCTCTGGAGGATGCGGGCGTCCGGCAAGGGAGAGTTTCGTCGGACGATCAGATTAGCAGACCGGGCATCCGAGTCAACCTGTTTGGTCCACCCGTGAGGTGCCATCTCTGGCCATTGTACTCAGCATGATCATCCTTCAGGATGAGCGTGACACGCAGCACCCGGTTGAGGAAGTGTACCTGGCCGTCGCAGCCCGGTCAGAACCAAGGCTGTTCGTCTCTAAGCGCTAGCGGCGTTCCCAGAATCTCGTTCATAATGATGGCTTTGCGGAGTGAGCTTCGGGTCGGGTGGTGGACGGGGTCGAACAACGGCCCGGGTTGTTTCGCCCGTCTGGCCCGCTGCGCCGGCGCATCACCGATGTTGGTCTCCAGGTGATCGAGCTTCTTCAGACGTTCCTCCGGCGATGATGCTGTGATTTCGGGCGGTGGCCTCTTCCTTACCTTTCGGGCTGGCTTGGGTCTTGGCGCCGATCTTCCTGGCTGATCCTGCTTCGATCGAGGAGCGGTTGTTGGCGGTCTCTTGCTCGTGGGTATCTGGGCCTTGAGCTCCCGCGCGATCTCAGGCAAAGCCTCCTCCAGGATTTCCTCCATCACGGACCGCTGGGGTTTGGCGGGCTTCGGCGGGGGCGGAACCGGAGTTCTCGACTTCGACCGAGGAGGAACCTGAGCTTGCGGAGCGGGCTCGGCAGCTTGAAACGGGAACGGTCGGGCGACACGGCGCTCGCGGTCCTGGTGGCCACCCGGAGGTCTCGTCGGCCTGGGGCTTGCAACCGGCTGGTCGGGCTCGCGGCGCGGCGGTTTGAGGGCCTGCTTCGATCCGCCCTTCTCTTTATCCTCGTCGCCCTCCTTCTTGCCGCCGAAGTACTCGATCAGCGGTTTGGCGACAGCCGCCAGAGCGAATAGAGCCAGGTAAATGAGGGATGACCAACTCTCGACGTCAGCGGCAGCTTGCAGAAGTGCGTTCATGTTCGACCCCATCTGCGAAAACCCGACCCGGACAAGGTGCGTCCGGGACGCACCCTTCTACTAGCCCCGGAGCGGCGGCAGTTTGCACCGCCGGCCACCCGACCACACAAGGTGTGCCCGGGACACACCCCACAACGGCAAGACAGAACCGCGACCGTGAGGGAGCCGAGAACAAACCGGACGGTGTCCCGGCAGGTGGTCGCTTCCTGACGGGCGCGGTTCGGATGACTCGCAAGAATGCGTACGACGATGCACTAGCTCTTCCTGTCATCCGTCTGGTCGTCTGGCTTGGCGATTGAGTCGCGCATCCCGGTGTCAGCCTGGATGTTCTTCATGCGATAGTAATCCATGATACCCAGGTTTCCGCTACGGAATGAGTCAGCCATCGCCCTGGGTACTTCGGCTTCCGCCAGCACGACCAGCGCCCGGTTCTCTTCGATCTTCGCCTTGTTCTCGGCGGCTAGTGCGATGGCCATCGCGCGGCGCTTCTCCGCCTCAGCCTGGAAGCGACGCTTGTCCGCTTCCGCCTGGTCGGCTTGCAGCTTGGCTCCGATGTTCTGCCCCACGTCCACATCGGCGATGTCGATCGAGAGAATCTCGAAAGCAGTTCCCGAGTCAAGCCCCCTGGCAAGGACGGCTTTGCTGATGCGGTCGGGGTTTTCGAGGACATCTTTATAGGTGTCGGCTGATCCGATGGCGCTGACGATGCCCTCACCAACACGGGCAACTATGGTCTCTTCGGTAGCCCCACCGATGAGCTGCGGCAGGTTGGTGCGAACAGTCACGCGGGCTTTCGCCTTGACTTGAATACCGTCGATCGCCACTGCGTCGATCGATATCTTGCTCCCCTCCTGGCTGGGTACATCGATGACCTTCGGGTTAACGCTGGTCTGTACGGCGTCGACGACGTCACGCCCCGCAAGGTCGATGGCACAGGCTTTCTTCCAATCCAGATCCAAAACGGCGCGGTTGGCGGCGATTATGGCACGCGACACGCGATACACCTGTCCGCCGGCAAGGTAGTGACTCTCCAGGTCGTTGATCGAAATCTCGTGAATACCGGATTTAACCAGTTGGATCTTACCGATCACGATGGTCCGGGCGTTGACCTTGCGGAGTTTCATCCCGATCAGGTCGGTGAACTTCACGCCGGCTTGGCTCATGAACGCCTGAAGCCACAACCCGAAGAACTGCATGACGACGATAATGACCACCAGCGCCACCAGCGCCAGCAGCCCCCAGAGAATCCACCAGGCTCCCAATGCGCCGAGAATCGGTACGTTCAGACTCATCTTCATCCACCTTTCACGTAACACACACGACCGGAATCGGAGCTGTGCCGACTCGACAACGTCGCAACTACTTGTATTTTCCGAGCACTTTCGCCCCCAAGACTAGCCCTTCTTCTCCACGACGGCGAGGCTACTACCTTTGACGTCCACACCCTCCACTTCCACGCCGGATTCGATCATTCCGAGCTGTGCGACGCAGGAGACCCGCTTGCCGCCGAAATCTACGATACCAGCCGGGCGAAGCGGCGAGCGCGTCACGCCGGTCTGTCCGATCAGGGCGGTCAGCTCGTCGATCGGAACGCTGGTGTCCTCGCGGGCGTGGACCGGGTTGGGCGGAGAGATTAACCTGCCCATCGGTGTGCGATGCCAGACTTTCACCGCCACAAGCGCAAAGGTCGGTATGAAAACCAGGCACGCCAACACCGCGATCGTCCCGGCTGTATTGCCGAATTCGAATGTCTTGACCACGCCCACAACCAAAAGAGCAAGCCCCGCAAGTGTCAAAACGCCGTGTGACGGGATGAATATCTCAGCCACGAGAATCACCACGCCCAAGGCGAACAAGACTATTAAGATGCCTATTCCGGACATATCGCTCGATTTCTCATCTATGCCAAGGGCAGCGCTGCCCCTGGTTATGCTTTGGCGATTCGCACCACGACGCGGTTGCCGCGGCGCTCCACCACCTCGAGATGGGCGCCGGGTTCGATTATCTCGCCCCGGGTCACCACATCAACCAATGTCGATCCGAATACCGCTTTGCCGGCCGGCCTGAGGCTGGTCTCGGCGACCCCGACGTCGCCCACATGGGCGGCGCCGTGGTATGGGTCTTCAACCTGTACGTCCGAGGGCGTGGGGTTGGCTGGAACCACGCCCCTCAGGTACGGCGTTTTCGGAAGGAACCTGCTGAGGGCAGCCATACCGATAAGCGAAATAACCATCGACGAGACCACCGTGACAAAGCCGAGCTTCAGCCCCTCGATGGTGCTCTCGGAGGTCGGAAGGTAGATGGGGAATCCGTGGCCAGCTTCATCCGGCGCGAACGTCGCCACCAGGCCAACGAGCAGCAGCACAAGACCCGCGATTCCCGCCGCTCCGAAACCGGGTATCACCAGGACCTCCAAACCGATCAGCAAGATGCCCAGGATGATAAAGAGTATCTCCCAGATGTTCGCCAGGCCCGTCAGATAAGGAGCCCCGACGAAGACAGCCAGGCAAATCAAAGAGACAAGACCGGGTACTCCGACACCGGGCGTGTTGAACTCGACGTACGCCCCGAGAAGTATGAGCACCAGCAAAAAGCCCCGCACATACATCGAGGTCATCCAGAACGCCAGATTCTCCGACCATGTCGCCTTAAGCCAGGCGACCGAGTCCAACCCATATCGTTTGAGCAGATCAACCTTCCCGCTGACTATGCCCTTACTGAATCCATAGGCATGAGCTTCGGCTGCGGACATCTCGAGGAGCTGATCGTCCCGGACGATAGGCTGGATGGTGTCGACCTCGACGTCCAGGATGATGTCGTGGTAGCTTTCGACGAGCTTCCATCCGCGCTTGCCTTTGCCGACACCCAGCAGGGCGCCAGCCACCTTACCGGCTGCGCTCTTGGCTTTGTCCTGTTTGTCGCCGCTGATAAGCTCGATCTTCTCATCTCGAAAGACGAACTTGCGCTCGCCGGTCTCGGTGTTCTCGACCCACCAGACCTCGCGCTCCGGAACTACGAAGGCTTCGCAGAGAACCTGGTCGTACCCGTTAAGCCTGGCTGACGCCCGAAACTCCGACAGCACTGGTGTGGTCGCCTTCGCTTTGAGGTCTTCGGGGACAGCCTCTGCGGAGCCAGGCATAGCCAGGATCACCTGGACATCGCCCATGCGCGACGAACGGGCCATCACGATCTCGTCACAGGCGACCGCAACAGCAGTACCGCCGGAATGAGCGTTGGTGTTAACCCAGGCCACCGTCTTGATTTCGGGGAGGTTCTTTATCAGATCGGCGATCGCCAGACCGCTGGTCACCGTGCCGCCCGGAGTGTCCAGCTCAAAGACGATGACGGACGGATCTTTCTCTTTAGCCTCTTCGAGCCGCCGCTTGACGGTCTTGGTCGTAACGTCGTTGAGCTCATCGAGAATCGGGATGACAACGCCGAGCTGGCCAGACATCGGGCTTGGGGTCTGGGTGGTGTCTACAGCTTCCACATCGCCCGGCGCAGGCGCGGGAACAGCCGTCGGCTGCTCGGCGTTTTCCGATTGGCCGAGCGTCATTGCCCCCATAAGCGCCACGAGAATGACCACAAAAAACCCGGTTGATCCGCCGGTTGCGGGGGTTCGATGGGTATCAGGTCTCATCACAACAACTCCGGCTGGTGCGGACGCGGCGCCCAAATCACGCGACTCGTCACCATTGAAATTGTAGATCGCGACTGAACCTCACGCAAGTTGAAACAAGACCCGGGATTGGAATGGACCGTGGTTTCACGGTGGTGTCGAGGCGTGTCAGGCGTAGGGTCTGCTGGGCGGACCGTCAGGTTCAAGGCGTCGATTCAAAATGGGCCGCACAGCGGACCCTACCGACTCTCTGCTCCGAGCAGTGAAGTTCCGGAACTGTGGGAGACAGGATTGACTGGACTTACAGGATGTAAGATCGAAATTTCGTAGAGCCTGTTAATCCTGTCCAATCTCCTTCTGGGTGGGTTTCCGGTGGTGGGTGGGGTGTGGTTCCACAGTGCTGACAAGACGTGTCAGGCGTGCTCGCCCCGAAACCACTCGATGGTGCGGCGAAGACCTTCGTCGAGGTCTACCTTCGCCTGCCAATCGAGTAGCGTCTTGGCTTTGGTCGTGTCGAGTCTTCGCCGTGGTTGGCCGTCCGGATACGAAGTGTCCCAGATCACCTTGCCATCGAAACCGACAAGTTGAGCGATCCTGGCGACAAGGTCAGACACCTTTATCTCCGCCCCAGTGCCCAGGTTGATCGGCGCCGGGTCGTTATGGACCTCGGAGGCTTTGATTATGGCGTCGGCTGCATCGTCGACGTAGAGGAACTCTCGAGTTGCATTGCCCGTGCCCCAACAGGTCACAGAACCGCCGCCACCACGGGCAGCCTCATGGAGCTTGCGAATAAGGGCGGGAATAACGTGTGATGTTTCCAGGTCGAAGTTGTCGCCGGGCCCGTACATGTTAACCGGTAGCAGATAGACGCCGTTAAAATCGTATTCCGCCCGGTAGGCGTCTAGCATCACGCTCAACGCTCGCTTGGTGACGCCGTAAGGCGCATTGGTCTCTTCCGGATAACCGTTCCACAGGTCCTCCTCGCAAAACGGTACGGGGCAGTGCTTGGGGTAACCGCAAACCGAACCGACTTGCACGAACTTGTCGACGCCTCGGATGCGGGCCTCCTCGATCAGGTGAACGCCCATAGCCATGTTGGCGTAGAAGAATCTCCCGGGGCGTTTCCGGTTCGCTCCGATTCCGCCGACCTCAGCCGCCAGGTGGATAACGACGTCGGGCTTCGCCTTGTCGAAGAGTCGCTTGGCGGCCTCAGCGCGGGTCAAGTCGAAGTCGCGGGAGCGCGGCACGAAGACCTCCTCGGCGCCTCGCTCCCTGAGACGATCGCAGACGACCCTCCCGAGGAAACCCGCGCCGCCGGTTACGCAGACGTTCTTGTCGGACCAGAAACCCATTATCTCACCGTTGTTCCCACAAGTTCACCGCTGGCGAAAGTGCCGCCAGACCTTGGTCGCCCACAGACCCAATTCCCGCCCGCCGTTAAGAAACTACCCGGAGTGCCGTAGGGCCCGCTATGCGGACCGCCAAGTCCAAGCTGCCGATTCAGGATGGTCCGCACAGCGCGGGTCCCCCACCCCTTCCAGGGGTGGGGGACGGATGGCACTGGTAGCAAACTACCTGCCGTACCGGGCGCCCGACGACACAGTCATCACTACACTCGCCCCATGGCGTCACCGCCGCACACGACTTTCCCGCGTTTGATAACCGCACTCACGCAGTTGCGGCCCGGCTCATACAGCCAGCGGTTGTGATTGGGCACGTCGAGAATCACCAGGTCCGCCTGCATCCCGGTACCGATCGCACCGAGGCGATGCTGACGGTTCAGGGCGGCGGCTGCGTTGGCGGTGGCAGCTACGACAGCTTCCGTCGGCGTCATGCGCATCTGAGTGCAGGCGATAGTCATGACCAGCGGCAGTGATTCCATCATCGACGAACCGGGGTTGTAGTCGGTCGCGATCGCCGTCGGCAGGTCGGACTCGATGATCCTCCGCGCCGGCGCCTGGTCGACTCCGAGGAAGAACGAACATCCCGGCAAAAGAACCGCAACAGTGCCGGCTGACTTCATCGCATCCAGTCCAGCCTCGTCTACAGTCTCGAGATGATCAGCCGAGACGGCGCCAACCTCGCCCGCCAAAGCGGTCGCCCCCATCTGGGTAATCTGGTCGGCGTGGATCCTGGGGGTAAGACCAAAGCGCCTTGCCGTCTCGAGCACGCGGCGGGACTGCTCGATGTCGAAGGCTGTCTTCTCGCAGAACACGTCGCAAAACTCAGCCAGCTTCTCGTCGCGGATGCGCGCAAGAACGCCTTCATCCAAAATGCTGCTGAGGTATTCGTCGGGCTTGTCAGCCAGCTCGCGCGGAGTCGTATGGGCGGCTAGATACGTCGCAACCAGCTCTATCGGTTGAAGCTCGTCAAGCCTCTTTATGGCTTCGAGCATCTTGATCTCGTGCTCGACGCTCAGACCGTAACCGCTCTTGATCTCGACGGTGGTTACCCCGCCTGCCAGCATGCGCCCCAAACGGGGCATGGTGGTTTCGACGAGCTGGTCTCGACTTGCGTTTCGCACCCCTTCGACGGTCACGCGGATGCCGCCGCCCTCTTCCGCTATCTGGGCATAGGACTTACCTTCGATCCGCTTGACGAACTCAGCCTCCCGAGTTTCGGCGAAGACTGTGTGGGTGTGGCAGTCGATAAGCCCGGGCAGGACGCAACCACCGCGAGCATCGACACGGCGACAACCAGCCGGCGCATCGAGCTGTTTCTCAGGACCGAACCAGGCGATGTTCCCGCCGTCGATAAGCATGGCGGCTGAGTCGATCGTCTCGATCTTGCCCATCGAGCGACCAGGCACCGGTCCCGGAGGTACGACGAGAAGCTGCGCAATGTTACGTATGGTCAACATGTCAGATTAGCCCGCAAACCTAGAACGTGGTCAGCGGGCAGACGCATCATAACACCTATTGCCCCCAGTGCCACGGGCAGCGCGGACATCCCGCTCCTTAGCCGTTCCTGAAGACACGGCAGGGCAGGTCAACGACCTGCCTTTACTCTATCGGAAAAGCTTGAGGTGTGCGCGGTGTCGACCGTACGTGCAGCGTCGTTCGACAATGGTCAAGGCAGGAGAATCACCCGCCCTACTCCCCAGACACGGCACTAAGAGACATTCAAGACGCGCGTCCGGGTGTGGGAGTCGCCGCCTGGGTCTTCGACCGTCAGCGTAACCACGTACGAGCCTGGGGCGACGTAGCTATGCACCGGGGTTTCTATCGGAGACCGCTTGCCGTCTCCGAAGTCCCACAGGTAGCGTTTGGGCGTAAACGAGCAGCGCAGCTTGAATTGGAATTCGAGCTTCTCGCCGGCGCCGGTCGGAAACGCGCGGATATGAATCCAGGGCTGCTCGCGAAGGACCCGCTCGAAGAAGGTAAGGCTGCTGCGGCTGACGCTCGGGTCGGGGCGTGGATGATGGGCCAGACCGGCTGTGTCTTCGGTCAGGTTGGCGCCTTTGGAATTGAGCCAATCGATACACCGCCCGGCGTGCTTACCGGTCAGCGCGTCGCCCACGCTGTAGTTCACGTATATGGGCTGATGCTTGTCGAGATGATCAGCGGCACCAGCCAACAGGCCGCTGCTGAACTTCGGCCTGGTCAGGGCGACCGCGCGGAACAGGTCGGAATGTTTGATCCCGGCAAAAAGCGCCGCCAGCGCTCCGCCGCCCCATCCGTGGATGAGAATGCGGTCGTCAGAGAGGTTGTGCCCGGCTCGCAAGTGATGAACGCAGGCCAGTATGTTTCGCTCGTCCTCTCGAAGCCGGTTGATTTGCGCAGCGGCTTTCGTGCCCAAACCGGTCTTGTTTCCCGTAAGCCTGGGCGCGAGCACCAAGAAGCCCTTCTCTTCAGCCAGTTCGGTCCAGGAGCGAAGCTGCCGGTCGGGCGAATCCGGAAACGGGCCATGGCAGACGACCACCAGAGGCCAGGATTGCCGGCGATCGTAGCTGGAGGGGCGATATAGCAGGTACTTCCCGCCGCGTGCCGGTTCGACGAAGGGCCTGATCGGTTCGGGAACGTTGGGGTCGACGTAGCGCGAACAGCCAGCCCATGCGGCAATGGGGACCACAAGGGCGAAAAGGACTGCCTTCTTTGATAGGTCGTGCATGGTATTCATGGAGGTGCTTTCCGGACTATGGCGGAGACGTCGCGCGGCACGGGCATTAGCTTGTGGCCGGGTGGCCCACCTCCTTTGGAGGTGGGGGAGACGATGATTCCACAACCGAATGACATTCGGCTTTAGCTTGGAAGTCTCTGCGTAAGTCATCGCATCCCCCATGTCCGAAGGACATGGGCCACCCGCCACCCGAGACGTAAGCCGAGACAAAGCAGCCTGCTCTTCATCTACTAGTGTCTATTTCCTGATCCTATATCCGCACGACTCGAGATATCGTTCGAACTCACCTCTAAAGGCGCTGACGTCTTCGTCTGTCAGGGTCCGTGAATCGTCCCCGATGATCGTACGAAACGCCAGGCTTCGGTGATCCGCCTCGACCGATTCACCCTCGTACGAGCTGATGTAGCTTATGCGTTTGAGCAGCTTGTGATCGAACGAAGCCAGCCTGGCGGACACGTCCGCATAGCGCATCGAGCGGGCGACCAGAAAGGCGAAGTCCATCTCTACCAGCGGGTGCGGCGGGATCGCGCCAAGCGGTTCGGTGAGATGGTCGATCTCAATGAGCGGGTCAAGCCTGATCTCCGCCCAGGTTACCGCCCATGCTCCGAGGTGTTCGTCCATGGCCCGCCTGAGCCCCAGCGAAACAACACCAATGCGCCCGACGTTGTGGCCCGCGATTGCGATACCGGCTGTCCGCTGGTCGCATTCCCAGGGCCTGTCAGCCGCCGGCTGAACCTCGAAGAAGTCTACCGGACGGGCAAACGCGCGCCACGCCCAGCGCTCGATAGCCCCTTTGAGATCACCATAAATCTCAGCTTCAGCCTTCTTCCCGCGTCGGGCCTTCACAAGCCCAAGGTGACGGAACTCCTCGTCGCCGCCTGATGCGGGCGCAAAGACACTGCCGAGCTCGATGAGCGAGAAGGCTGGGAAGTAAAACCGGTTCTTGGCGACGGCCGCCAGGATTCCCGGCAGCAAGGTCCGGCGCAGGCGGTGCAAACCGTCAGCGGCTGGATTGACCAGCTCGACACAGCTTCCCGGGTCCATGCCGAGCTGTGCGATCCAGGTGGAGTCGTACCAAAGGTAGCCGTGAATCTCGACGAACCGTTCACCCTCGGTGAAGTGTTCGAGCGACGCCCGCTCCAGATCGTGCAGTTTGTTGGGTTCGAAGCGGCGAAGGGCGACGTGGGGCATAGCCGGCGGGATCGTTCCGTACCCTATGTAGCGGGCGATTTCCTCGATGACGTCCTCTTCGATGGTGACGTCGTTGGTCGCGCGGAAGGTCGGCACCGTCACGCTCAACATGTTGCCGTCCCCGGTCACTTCGAATCCGAGGGGGCTTAGTATGTCGGCAATCTCACCCTGGGGTACGGTTCGTCCGACAGTTCGAGCTACGTGTTGCGGATCGAGCCTCATCTTCGCCGGTTTCAGCGGTGTGGGGTAGTCGTCGCTGAGGCGGCTGGCGAGCTTCATCTCCGGGAACATCGGACGGGCGAGCTTGATGAATCGCTGGATGGCAAGCGCGGTGTTCGAAGGGTCCAGCGACTTTTCGAACCGGGCGCTGGCGTCGGTCCGAAGACCCAGGCGACCGGCTGTCCGGCGAATGGTAGCTGCTTCGAAGTTGGCGGATTCCAGAAGCAGACCCGTCGTTGCTTCACTGACTTCGGTCTCCAATCCGCCCATGACCCCCGCAAGGGCAACCGACTTGCCCTCGCACTGAATCATGAGAGTCTGGGCCGTCAGTTCGCGCTCAACGCCGTCGAGCGTGCGGAAGACCTCTCCGTCCCGCGCCCAGGCGACCTCGATACGGGTCATCTTGGCGGCGTCGAAGGCGTGCATGGGCTGACCCAGGTCGGTCATGATGTAGTTGGTCAGGTCGACAAGCGCGCTGATGGGCCTCATTCCCGCACGCCCGAGCCTCAATTGCATCCACAGCGGCGCCGGTTGTGTGGGTACGCCCGTAAGCACGATGCCGCTGTATCGGCGACAGGCGCCGGAGTCCTGGATCGAGATGGGCACGTCGGGCAAGTCGGGGTCGGCGAGCTCATCAAGCTCCACGATTGGATACGGGGCCAGGGGAAGCTTGTAGATAGCAGCCAGCTCGCGAGCGATTCCGTAATGCCCCCACAGATCGGGTCTGTGCGTGAGCGACTTGTTATCCACCTCGATAACGTAGTCGTCGAAGGCCTCCGGCGGGAGCTCCTCGCCGGGCGCAACAGTGTTGTTGATGAAGATGGCTTCGTGGGCCGCCAGCGCGATCCCGATGGCGTCGCCCGGGAGAATCATCCCGGCGCTGGTCTTGCCGGCAACATCCGCGCTTCCGATCTCACCGAGGGCTTTGATGGATGATCCAGGCGGGGCGTAGACGACGTTGACGCCCTCGTGGATTACCGGGGCAGCCGTCACCGTCTCGACGGTCTTGCCGCCTCCCACATCGAGCGTGACCAGCCGGAGATTCCGGGCAGCGGGCATTTCCTCAGCAGACAGAATCCCCGCGGCGATCAGACCACGTGCTCCGATGTCGACCCGGAGCACCTCTTCAACTTCAGCCGTCGTGCAGGTGAATCGCTCAGCCAGCTCGTGCGGGTCGAGGTCCCTGGGCAGGTCGACGAAATCGCGTATCCAGTCGAGTGAAATAAGCATGAGCCGTCCCGGTTGTGTTCTTCGTTTCTACTACTTTTGAAGCTGCTTCTCCGCGCGGGGTTCGACCGTCGGCCCGCCGAGGCGCCGCGGCGAGAGAATCGGCCTGATGTCGCCGGAGTTCAGCACACGAATGTCGCGGATGCCGTATTTCATCATGGCAAGGCGGGTCAGGCCAAGTCCGAATGCAAACCCGGTGAACTTCTCCGTGTCGATCTTACCCGCCCTCAGCACATTGGGATGCACCATGCCCGCGGGCAGAACCTCGATCCATCCGGACTGCTTGCAGGTCGGACAGCCGCTCCCACCGCAAATCTCGCAGTTCATGTCGATCTCGATGCCAGGCTCGACGAAGGGAAAAAACCCTGGCCTGACACGGATTTCGACTTCGCGCTTCATAACCTCGGTAAGCAGCGTCTTGGCCATCGCTATCAGGTTCGGGATGGAGATGTTCCGGTCGATTAAAAGCCCCTCTACCTGGTGGAAGGTGTTCTCGTGAGAGGCGTCCAACGTCTCATAGCGAAAGCACCGGCCCGGGGCGATGATCCGCAGCGGTGCCCCGAACTTGAGCATAGCCCGATGCTGCACCGGCGAGGTATGGGTGCGGAGGACCTTGCCGTTTGTAAGCCAGAACGTGTCCTGCATGTCGCGGGCCGGATGCGTTTCGGGGATGTTGAGGGCTTCGAAGTTGTTATGTTCCTCCTCCATCTCCGGACCGGCTTCCACCGTGAATCCCATTCGCTCGAAGATCCGCTCGATTTCCCACTGGACAGCCGTCACCGGATGCACCGCTCCCATGGGTTCGACCACACCGGGCAGCGTCGGATCGAAGGCGGCTGCCTGCAAAGCCTCCGCCTGCGTGTCAGCCGACTGGAGGTGCTCGATGCGGTTACGGACCAGGTCTTTGACCCGTTGCTTGGCGGCGTTGACCGTGCCGCCGACCTGGCCTCGCTGCTCGGGCGGGAACTCCTTTATCGCCCCGATCAGCGAGCCCAAAGCCCCTTTCTTGCCGAGAATACGGCTTTCAAGCCCCCGCAGCGCGTCCGGGGTCGAAGCTTCCCTGATCTGCCCCGCGACTTGGGTCTCGATCTCCGCAATCTGTTGTTCGAGTCGTTCAATATCCACAGCTACAAGCCGCCGCCTTTGAAGTATCGGTTTCGTCGTCGGATAAAGGGCCAACAGCTTAGAAGGGAAGCCCGGCGGTGGCAAGTGCAATGGTCTGTACAGCCGGGTGCCGGGTCCATGACACTTCAGGCGGATCGCGAAACAGCGAAGTGGCATGCGTCGTCGCCCGCGTTGGGCACCTGATCCGAGCCCCGGGCGCAGGAGAGCGGGTCCGAAGACCTATGGTCTGCCCTCGAAGACCCCGCGCTGGCGCTTGGGGCTCTGATCAGCCCCGCCGATGGTGTCATGGACCCCGGGATGCCCCATACCTTCCGGGGGCGGCGGACAGATACACCGGGCGCCCGTCTTGCGTGGGCATGTGAGCATGACGAAAACCTTAGTTCCCTTCCGGCAGACACGCCCATACCCCGGATCGCGGAATATCAGGGAAATCACAACCTCTGGCACGATGTTTGCTCGACTAGCGTATCACCCGGCGGCGAATCGCTGCCGCAATGCTGATATCGGTGATAATTGGCCTTTGCAGTCCCGACAAGAGGCTGGTACTCTACCCGCCGATCCACGCTGGAGAGTAGTCCCCCACGCCCGTGGGGTTTTTTCGCGGGCGAACGTTTATCGATCTGTTGGAAGCCGCCAAGGATTTCCGCCTTGGGGGTTGTTGGATGTGGGTTTCAGTAGAAACCCTGTGTTGAAGGTCACACCGTCACGGTGCGGCGATAGGACGAAAAGGAGAAAGACTAATGGCAGGCGCTGTAGACACCTTCATGGCGGGAGTGATCGCCAAGAACCCGGAGCAGAAGGAATTTCATCAGGCGGTTCACGAGGTCGTCGAGTCTCTGATGCCGGTTCTCGACAAGCACCCCGAGTATCGCAAAGCCAAGATCATGGAGCGGATGGTCGAGCCCGAGCGCGTGATCATGTTCCGCGTCCCGTGGGTTGACGACAACGGCGAGGTCCAGGTCAACCGGGGTATGCGCGTCGAGTTCAACAGCGCGATCGGCCCCTACAAGGGCGGACTGCGATTCCACCCGTCCGTCAATCTGGGCATCATCAAGTTCCTGGGTTTCGAGCAGGTATTCAAGAATGGCCTGACGACTCTTCCGATGGGCGGTGGCAAGGGCGGGGCGGACTTCGACCCCAAGGGCAAGAGCGACAACGAAGTGATGAGCTTCACCCGTAGCTTCATGAGCGAGCTCTTCCGCCACATCGACGCCGACATCGACGTGCCGGCAGGCGACATCGGGGTGGGCGGTCGCGAGATCGGCTTCCTCTTCGGCCAGTACAAGAAACTCACTCGCAAGTTTGAGGGCGTCCTTACGGGTAAGGGTCTCAACTGGGGCGGTAGCTTGATTCGTCCCGAGGCGACCGGATATGGCGAGGTTTATTTCGCCGACGAGATGCTCAAGACCAGGGGCGAGTCCTTCAAGGGCAAGAGGGTCGTGGTTTCCGGTTCCGGTAACGTCGCCCAGTTCGCAAGCCAGAAGGTTATCGAGCTCGGCGGCAAGGTCCTTACCTTGTCCGATTCGAGCGGCATAATCGTCGATGAGGAGGGTATCGACAACGAGAAGCTCGCGTTTGTCATGGACCTCAAGAACATGCGCCGTGGTCGGATCAAGGAATACGTCGACAAATACCCCAAGGCCCAGTACGTAGCCGCCGAGTCGGGCGCCAAGTCCAACCCGATTTGGGATGTCAAGTGCGATGTGGCTTTGCCCAGTGCTACCCAAAACGAGATCAACGATATCGATGCCAACAATCTGGTCAAGAACGGCTGCTACTGCGTCTCTGAGGGCGCCAACATGCCGTCATCGCCCGAGGCTGTCAGCATCTTTGTCGAGAACAAGATTTTGTACGGTCCGGGTAAAGCCGCCAACGCCGGCGGTGTGGCTGTCTCTGGTCTCGAGATGTCGCAGAATTCGCAGCGGCTCGCCTGGACCCGCGAGGAGGTTGATCGTCGTCTCCACGACATCATGATCAACATCCACGACAACTGCAGCAAGACGGCGGAAGCCTACGGTACACCGGGCAACCTGGTCAATGGTGCGAACATTGCCGGCTTCTTGAAGGTCGCCGACGCCATGCTTGACCAAGGCGTCGTCTAGAGCAAGCTCGGGTTGTGTGTGGCGGTCGAACAGAGCGTTCTTGCCGGACGGTGTAGGAGGCCGACCGCCCCGCAAAACCGAGAGTGCTTCAGTCTCATCGGTGATCCCGCAGAGGCGAAGACCATTGAAGGGCGAGACGGGTAACAGCGTCTCGCCCTTGGTCTTTCCGGTGTCGCCCGATTGCCGTCTCTTACGGGCTGCCGATTCTCTGCCCGCTTGTGGTATGCACCCGGGATCGGCACAAGAGCCTGTCACCAATTGACACGAGCGCTATTCGGCGATTGAATCCCAAGAGACATAAGAGGGCGCATTCCGGATGCGCAGGGTCTGCTGTGGGGGCCAGTCGCACCTTCGCAACCCGCCGGTCGACGTTTGACGAAGCGTCAGAGCATCGCTGGAGTCTGTAATGGACGAACCGGGTATCATCTCTGCTAAGCAGGACGTGGGTTTCCACTTCGGAGGATTCCACAACCTCATGCCTCACCGGATTCAGGACCTGCTGTTGGTATCGAGCCCCTACGAAAGCTTCATTCTGGAAGAGGAAGGCCTTCTGGCCGAGCTGATCACCAGCGAATACCTGCACATGAACCTTAGTCACGCTCCGCGAGTGTCTCGTGTTTCGACGGGCCAGCGGGCGCTGGAGATCATCAAGAACGAATCGGTGGATCTGGTCATCGCCATGACACGCCTGGGCGGCCTGAGCGTGACGGACTTCGCCCAGGCGGTCAAGGAAACCAGACCGATGCTGCCGGTCGTCGTGCTGGCGGGCGAGCCTCGGGAGCTTTTCGGTCCGAGGGGTTCGGGGCCTGGCGACTCGGAGAGAGGTTCCATTCTGCATCGTGGGTGCATCGACAAGATCTTCGTGTGGAACGGCAACCCGCGGATGCTTCTGGCTATCATCAAGTTCGTCGAGGACATGCTCAACGCCGAGCACGACACACGCGTCGGCGATGTGCGGGTTATCATCCTGGTCGAGAACTCCATCCGGTTCTACTCCGCCTACCTGCCGCTCATCTATACGGAGGTCGTCAACCTGACCCAATCGCTGATGAGCGAAGGCCTCAACAATATGCACCGCCTGCTGCGCCTCCGCGCGAGGCCTAAGATCCTGCTGGCAGAGACCTTTGAAGAAGCTTGGGAGCTGTACGTCAAGTTCAGCCACAACTTGCTTGGTGTGATCTCGGACATCCGCTTCCCTCGCAACGGCACGTTGGACCCCGAAGCCGGCCTGGAATTCACCCGACGCATCCGGCGGGACTCGCCGTTCTTGCCGGTTTTGCTGCAATCGTCCGACGGTTCCTTCGCCGAGGCGGCGGAAAAGCTGCAGACGCGGTTTCTCAACAAGACGTCCCGCGGACTGCTTCGCGGACTACGCAGCTTCATGCTCACCAGCATGGGCTTCGGCGATTTCGTCTTCATGTTGTCCGACGGAACGGAAGTCGGCAGAGCACAAGACCTGCAATCGCTGGAACAGGAACTCACACACATTCCGGACGAGTCTCTGGCCTTCCATGCTCAACACAACCACTTGAGCAACTGGTTGCTTGCCAGAACGGAGTTTGCACTGGCCGCGATGCTCCGGCCGCGAAAAGTGTCGGACTTCGAGTCTCTAGACGAGCTGCGATCTTATCTTATCAATACGCTGGCCGACTTCCGTGAAAGAAGCCGGGGCGGTCTGATTGCGGATTTTTCAAGGAAGCGGTTCGATAAGACCACTACCTTCACGCGCATCGGCAACGGTTCGATCGGTGGTAAGGCGCGCGGGCTGGCGTTCATAAACGCCCTCATAAGACATCACAATCTTAGCTACCGTTACGATGCGGTTCGCATCACCGTGCCCCACAGTGCAGCCGTGGGAACAGCCGTCTTCGAAGCCTTCCTCGATAAGAACAACTTGAAGGGACTCGTAACCGATGACCTCGACGATCAACAGATCGCCCAGGCCTTCCTTGAAGCAAAACTGCCAAGCGACATTCACGACGATCTGCGGGCCTTCCTGAAGCTCATCCGATATCCCCTGGCTGTTCGTTCCAGCAGCCTCCTGGAAGACGCCCACGACCATCCCTTCGCCGGCGTCTACGCCACGTACATGATCCCCAACAACCATGCTGACTTGAACATCCGACTGGAACAGCTCTGCGCCGCCATCAAGCTGGTGTACGCCTCGACCTTCATGACAATGGCCAAACGATACCTGGAGGCTACGGGACGACACGCAGAGGAAGAGGAGATGGGCGTCATCCTGCAAGAGCTTGTGGGTAGCGCTCACGGGGACCGCTTCTACCCCACCTTCTCCGGTGTGGCTCGCTCCTACAACTTCTACCCGACCGCCCGGATGACCCCTGAGGACGGAGTAGCTTGCGTCGCCCTGGGATTGGGAAAGACAGTCGTCGACGGCGGACAGAGCCTGACGTTCTCCCCCGCACATCCCAACGTGCTGCCGCAATTTCCCACGACAAAGGACCTGTTGGCTAATTCACAGCGCGATTTCTACGCGCTGGACATCAGCCAACCCGACGTCCATCCAACGGTCGACACGGACGCCAACCTGGTAAAGTGTGGTCTGGATGTGGCTGAGGGCGACGGGATGCTGGCACCTATAGGCTCGGTCTATTCGCCCGAGAACGACACGGTGTACGACGGGATCTTCCGCCCCGGCGTGCGAGTGGTAACGTTCGCCCACCTGCTCAAGTCCGATCTCTTCCCGCTTGCGAAAATCCTGAGCAAGCTGCTGGTGTTGGGCTCCGAGGGTATGAGCTGCCCGGTCGAGATTGAATTCGCCGTTGATATGAGCGTCAAACCCGCGAAGTTCGGGTTCCTGCAGATTCGCCCAGCCATCTCCGACGAAGAGGCTCAGACCGTTCGCATCGAGGACGTGGACGATGATAACGTGATATGCTACAGCCCGCAGGCGATGGGAAACGGGCGCGTCGCCGGAATCCGGGACATCGTTTACGTCAAGCCTGACAGCTTCGATTCGTCCTTCACGCGGGAAATCGCCGGCGAGATCGCCGCGATCAACGAAAGCCTCCGCCGGGCAGAAGCCCCCTGCCTCCTGATAGGATTCGGGCGGTGGGGTAGCGCCGACCGCTGGCTGGGAATCCCGGTGACCTGGGACCAGATCTGCATGGCCCGCGTCATCGTCGAGACCAGCCTCGAGGACTTCCAGATCACTCCTTCACAGGGCACCCATTTCTTCCAGAACCTGACCTCTCTGGGGGTAGGATACTTCACGGTCAACCCCAGCGTGAACGAAGGGTCGATCGACTGGGAATGGCTGGGGAAGCAGGAGGTTGTCAAAGAGACCAGATTCCTCCGCCACCTGCGACTGAATGGCCCGCTGACCGTGAAGATCGACGGCCGATACCGGCGAGGCATCATCATCAAACCGTCGGAGTGACTCGAGCGTCCTTCACGAAGCGATCGTCGTACCGCACTGCCCGTCGCACGCAGCATCTACAAGACAAAACCGCCCCGGTGATGCTGCCGGGACGGTTTTGAGTATCCACCCCCAAGGGGAGTCGAACCCCTGTCTCCAGGATGAGAACCTGATATCCTAGGCCACTAGACGATGGGGGCCTGCTGTATTTGTAGCAGCTTACGCGGTAAGGGGTCGTCTCGTCAATCCCTCCCGGCAAGAACGTCTCCCGGCTCGTGTGCAGCGGCTGGGGTCCCATAACACCGACGCGGCGAACGTGGGCAGCCGATGTCCCCCACGGCCAAAGCCATGCGGCACCCAGGAGGCGGGAACGCTCTATCGCCGCTTTTCGATGCGCTGTCGATCGCCCATGTACTTGCGGAGAGCTTTGGGGATGGTGACCGAGCCATCCTCGTTCTGGTTGAGCTCCAACAGGGGTATGAGAATCCGCGGCGATGCGATCACCGTGTTGTTGAGCGTGTGGCAGAATCGTACCTTCTTTGAACTGTCGCGATAGCGCAGCTTCAATCGCCGCGCTTGGAACTCGTAGAACCGGGAGGCCGAATGGGTCTCGCCGTAGCTGCCGCGTGACGGCATCCACGTTTCGATGTCGAACTTCTGGACCTGCCCCATCCCCAGATCGCCCGTGCAGACATCGACGACCCGGTAGGGCAACTCCAGCGCCTGCACCACGGTTTCGGCGTTGGCGAGAATCTCCTCGTGGAACTTGATGCTCTGCTCCTGGTCGTTAGGTCCGACGATCACTTGCTCAACCTTGTCGAACAGGTGGATGCGGTATAAACCGGCGGTATCCTTGCCGGCAGCCCCGGCCTCTCGACGGAAGCACGTGCTCAGCGCGCAGTACCTCAGCGGCAGATCGCTCTCACTGAGGATCTCGTCGGTGTGCAGTGCCGTTAGAGGCACCTCAGCCGTACCGACCAGGGACATTCCATCACGCTCGCACAGATAAGCCTGGTCTCGACCGGTCGGGAAGTACCCCGTACCGTACATGACGCTCTCGCGCACCATCACCGGGACCACCGCGGGAACGAAACCCCTTTCGACCATCATGTCCTGGGCAAGTCTGAGCACTGCCTGATGAAGAAGTGCCCCGTCGCCTTTCAGGACGTAGTTACGCGTCCCGGCAAGCTTTACGCCGCGCTCGATGTCGATGATGTCCAACTCTGTGCCCAGTTCGACATGGTCTTTGAGCTTGAAGTCCAACTCGGGCACCTCGCCGACGCGCCGCAGCTCGATGTTCTCGCTGTCGTCCTTGCCCAGGGGGACGCCGGAGGCAGCCGGTTGAGGAACGGTCAGCATCAACTGCTCGAACTCCTCGAGGATAGGCTTCTCTTCCTGCTCGAGAGCTTTGAACTTGGGTTTGATTTCGGAAAGCTGCTGTTGGACAACCTCAGCCTCAGCCTTTATCTGATCCTCGGTCTTGCCCTCCGCCAGCGCCTTTGTGTACCAGGGTGACTTGGAGTTCCGCATCAGACCGACCATCTGGCCGCTTTCGCGCACCTGGGTGCGCAGAGATTCGAGCTCCATCTGAATCTCGCGCCGTCGCTTATCAACTTCGATCAGGCGGTTGACGTCGCAGGCGATGTGCTTGTCGACAGCGGCTTTTATGATCAGATCGCAGTTGTCGCGGATAAATTTGATGTCCAGCATGATAATTCGCTCGAAAGTCCCAGTTCGCTAGAAGAAGTGTTTTTGGGGGAACCGGGTGAAACTGTCAAGAGGGCTGCCCGAACCGGGCGTTATGGAACGAGGGACGAGCCGCCAGCTATCAGCGGGTGCCCCACCCCTTCCAGGGGTGGGGGACGGACTATCGGCTATCAGTCGTCGCCCATCAGGGAGAAGGTGCGTCCGGGGCGCACCCTACGGCTGCTATCCTCTTGCCCTCTGCCTTCATCAGCGTCCGAGGCGCACCTTACTGGATGCGCGAATTCCACGGTGGAACGTGCGCTCGCAGACACACGAGCCGCATCACAGCTCGATCCGCTGGCCGATTCCCGCCAGGATGACGTTGTCAAACCCGGCTTTGGCAAGCTCGTCGGCAAGGATGCTCCGCTTGTCCTGTTCACCGTGCACCAGGCAGATTCGATCAACCTGACCCTTGAGAGGCGATATCAGCCTCAGCAGATCGTCCTGGTCGGCGTGGGCACTGAATCCATGGATTTGCGTGACATCAGCCCGCACCTGATAGGGGTCGTGGAAAAGATTGACCTCTTTGACGCCATCGGCCAGTCGGCGCCCCAGCGTGTAGCCCGCCTGATAACCCGCAATGAGGATGGTATTTTTCGGGTTCTCGACGTTGTTTTTTATGTGGTGGCGGATCCTGCCCGCTTCACACATGCCGCTGGCGGACAGAATCGTGCACGGGCCTTTTTTGCCGTGAAGTCGCTTGCTGTCCTCGACGTCGCGGATGTACGTGACGCAGGAAGGACCCAGCAGATCGCCGGTGATTGCATCAAGGCGACGAGCGTCGGTGTCGTAGCACTCCGGGTGCATCATGAAGACGTCGGTGGCGTTGCAGGCTAGCGGGCTGTCGACGTAGACGGGGTGTGGTTCAATGTTGCCGGCTTGTATCTCTTCCTGCAGGTAGTAGGCGATGGTCTGCGTTCGCCCGACGGAGAAGGCTGGGATGATCACCTTGCCTCCACGAGCATACGTCCGCTTGACGATTTTGATGAGTTCGGCTCTCGCCTCGAGGGCTGACTCGTTAAACCGACCGCCATATGTGCTCTCACACAGCAAAACGTCGCACGGCGGGAACGGGGACGGATCGCGGATGATCGGCTTGTCAGGCCGGCCCACGTCGCCGGTGAAAAACAGCGTCGGCGCGTGCCCGTTGCGCTTGGCGAATTCCAGGCGTATTCCCGCGGAACCGAGCATGTGTCCGGCATCTTGAAAACGCGCAATCAACCCTGGGACCGGTCTGAACAACCGGCCATAGGAAACCGTTTGCATCATGGAGACGGCTGCCACGGCGTCCGGGCCTTCGTAGAGCGGCTCGATCTCGGGGAGCCCCTTGCGCTTCCGCCGCTTGTTCACGTAAAAGACGTCTTCCTCTTGTATATGGGCGGAGTCGGGCAGCATGATCGCACACAGGTCTCGAGTCGCCGGCGTGCAGAAAATGGGGCCGTCGAACCCGTCCTTCACCAGGCGCGGAAGCCGGCCTGAGTGGTCGATGTGAGCGTGCGACAAAAGGACCGCGCTGATATCGGCAGGCGGAATCGGCCAATCACGGTTTTTCTGTTCAGCTATCTTCCGTTTTCCGTGGTAGATCCCGCAGTCCAGCGCGATCCACTTGTCATCCACGCGGACCATGTGCAGAGAACCGGTGACCTCCTCGACGGCTCCGTGAAACAGTAACTCAGCCATAAGGTCTGCCTCCTTCAATCAAATCCCATCCATCAGCAGCGCGGAATCGATTATAGCTATCAGCTATCCGCTGTCAGCCATTAGCTGTCAGGAAGATGGTGCGTCCGGGACGCACCCTACGGCTAAGTATCTGCGTCCTGTTGGGGTTGGTCCGGGCTCTGGGGCTCATCCAACTTCCGTCGTCTTTGTCTGACTGCGTCGCGCAGGAGATATTCGATTTGGGCGTTGGCGCTACGCAGATCATCCCGCGCCCAACGGTGAATCTCGTCGAGCAGGTCCTGCGGCAAACGGAGCAGGAATGCTTTTCGTGAAGCCATTTCGTGCCGTCGTGCTTATGAATAAAGCGTTCCCGCGTTGACCACCGGGTGGGCGGCTTTGTCGCCACACAGCACGACCAGAAGATTGCTGACCATGGCTGCTTTACGCTCCTCATCCAGCGTGACGGTTTTGTGCTTCTCGAGCATGCCAAGCGCCATCTCCACCATGCCGACCGCACCATCAACGATGCGCGTTCTGGCCGCCACAATCGCTTCAGCCTGCTGACGCTGCAACATCGCGCCCGCGATCTCCGGGGCATACGCAAGGTGACTGAGTCTCGCCTCGTCGATCAGGACGCCCGCTTTGGAGACTCGCTCCTGCAGCTCTTTCTGCAAAGCCTCCGAGACTTCGTCCATGCTTCCGCGGAGCGATAGCTCTTCGTCAGTCGTCGTGTCATAGGGGTAGGCGCTCGCCATGTGACGAAGCGCCGATTCGCTCTGAACAGAGACGTAATCCTCGAAATCATCCACGTCGAAGACAGCCTGGGCGGTGTCGGTGACCCGCCAGACGACGACGGCTGCTATCTCGATGGGATTACCGCGGCTGTCATTAACCTTGATCGTTTCACCATTCAGGTTCCGGGCGCGCAGCGAGACCTTCGTCTTGGTCAAAAACGGGTTAGCCCAGTGAAAACCGCTGGCTTTGACCGTCCCGGTGTACTTGCCGAACAGCACGAGGACAGCCGCCATATTCGGCTGCAAGGTGAAGAATCCGCCCAGGCCCACCGACCACACCGTGCCCGCCAGCGAACCGGCAACGATCATCACGACGTTCTCGACGCGGATCATCCGGTAGAGGAAGTAACCTATCGCCAAACCGGTCAGTATCAGGATCGCCAGCATTAGCCACCCGTTCACTGCTGCTCTCTGTCTCTCATCAGTCTTCATAGCTTGTCTCCTATAGCAATATGCTATCATAAACATATCTCAAATCCGGCCTGGCGCCAAGTGGGCGAGAGGGCGAAGCAGACGATAGGTGGCATAATTACTTGTATTACAATAAGTTATGCGCGCATGGGAACTTGTGGCCGCCAGCGTGCGACAGCCGCCGACCGGCGGATTAGCGTATGAACTTCCGCGCGAACGAAACCGTGAACAGGGCCATCAGAAACAGCCCGAGCACCGGACCACTCGCCCGGGTGTACAGCCGTTCGCCGCTGGGCCGGTCACGTTGTGAATCGGTCGGTTTGAATGTGGCTGACGCGGCAGGTCAGCGCGCGTTCTACTGTCCCGGATACAGGAGTATTCGGTCGTGGGCTATTAGAAGCAGATCGTCGTGATGATCATTGGTTACGTCAGCGATAGTGATCCAGTGTGGTTCGTCCACGTCGCGCCGGCGCTGGCTGTATTGCTTCTTTGCGAAGACGCGGAACTTGTTGGCCCTTACCAGGCTGTCGTCCGGGCCAAAGGTCAGAATCTCGACGAAGTGGTCCTTCGTTTCGATGACTGCCAGATCGGTCCGTCCGTCGTGGTTCAGATCGCCGGTGGCCATTCGGATCAGTCGGCCATCCTTGATGGAGGTTTCGTACACACCACGCTCGCGGGCCCGGGTAGCGGGCACCTGCGGCAGGACCAGCGCGATGCGTCTTGCGTCAGCCAGCAGGACCGAAGCCTGTGAAGTACCGGCAAGCGGAGCGGCGAACATGGACTTAAGGTTGAAAGTGCCGACACGAATAGACCGATCGAGTGTGTATGTGCCGCCCTCGCCAGGAGCGAAGAAGTGTACTTCGCGGCCCCGCCGGTCATACATAGCCAGGTGGACGCGTTTCGAGCCCGGCATGGGTACGGTAGTAACTCCGGTGATCTCCGCGTCCGCACCTGGGGCGTTGTACTGATCGAGGATTTCCCAGGCTTTGTCCTGATTGACCCGCAGCGCCCGGACAAATGCCTTCTGGGCCAACAGCACTTCTGGCTGCCCATCGCCATCGGTGTCGGCGTAGTCGAAGCCTTCGATGCGAGCCTGTTTGACCAAGCCCTTCTGCGACTTCCCCTCGCCGCCGAGCAACTCGAAGTGGGATTCGTCGTCTTGGAGCAGCGTAATCAGTGGAGCATAGGGCGAAAAGACCAGCACGTCGCGCCGCCCGTCCCGATTGACATCCACAAGTCGCAGGGCTGTCGGCGATTCGTCCAGCTCTTTGATGGCTACTTTCTGAACCTTTGATGAACCATCCCCTACCGGCTGAATGATAAGATGATAGTTCGAATCCTCGTCACGCGTTACGTAGGCCAAGACCGCGTCTGTTCCGGCTGTTAGCGGTTTGACATCCAGGGCAAACGGTTTGCCGATAGTCGGTAGAGCTTTGGGGAAGGTCAGGCGGCTGGTGCTGTACTGGCTGGTGGTTATCAACTCCTCTTCGGCACTGACAATGAACACGTCGTCCATGCCATTATCGTCAGCGTCGTAGCAACACAAATCGCGCATTTTGACTTGCCCGCCAAAGGTCTGCGGCGGTGACAACCCCAAATCACCCGGCTGAGCAAACAAGACCAACCGCGCACCGTCCACGTCAGCCGTGACCAGATCAGGGCGTCGGTCGCCGTCGACGTCCCCGAAAGCCAGAGGCAATCGCTCGACGTCCGACTTACCCGGGATGGGGTAGTAGAGCACAGCCCAATCGCGATCCGTCGTCGGCGTGTCGTCTGCCCCGAAGGTCCAGCGTTTCAGGCGCCCCGAAGCCAGTTCGACACCGAACAGGTCAGCACTTGTGTGGTCCAGGCAGGGAGCAAACAATATTGAGCGCAGCGCCGGGAGCTTGAGCCTCTGCACCGGACCCAGATTGCCACGGACATCCTGATGGCGGACCAGCAAGGGATACTCGGCGTTCCTGGTCATCAAGATCAAGTCGTTCCGCTCATCGCCGTTGAGGTCAGCCAGCTTCAAGGCGCCAGGATTCTCCTGTGCATGGGCGAACCGCATCGGGTTGCCCAGGCCACCCTCTTTGGGCTGCAGGAAGATCAGCACGTCCGATTCCGCCAGCAGAGCCACATCCAACCGCCCGTCAGAGTTTACATCGCCAACGGTAAGACAACTCGGTAGCCCGATGCCATCACGCACTCGCCGGGTGATTGCATCGGCGAAGGTGCCATCTCCCCGTCCCGGAAGGACCACTACCTCTTTCGGATCGCCGAAGAAGATCAAGTCGACATGACCGTCACCGGTAAGGTCGGCAGCTTGAAGACTCTCGACCTCCCAGTTGACCGAGACCGGCTTGCGTTCGAAGCGCCAGTCATTGGTCAGGTCGTTGGTATCGAGTGGTTCGTCGGTTTCGTCCGACCGGGTCTTGCGCTGCAGGAGCACCTCGATAGTGCTCTTGGCATTGTTGGTTACAGCCAGGTCGATCAGCCCATCACCGTTGAAATCTGCGGTTCGCAGTTGGTCGATACCGTCGTCGAGCTTGAATATCTCCAAAGCGCCAAAGCCAAAGTGGGTGGGCAGCTCTTTTCTCTGTGCAGCCGTCAATCCGGTTGGTTTCGGTCCTGCGGCTGCTTGGCCCACAGCCGCCGTTACCAGGGCGCCAGCCAGGACAAAGCGGAAACCGCAACGGATGTTCATTGAGAACGCGAGACTGCATGGCATGGTTCTGGCTCCCGGGTATATCAATCCAAGAAGTTCCACCCTGATCTGGCGGGATGTCCTGCATTGTATGCATGGCAAGACAAGCGGCAAGGTGACGCGCTGGTTCTGTCTTGCCAAGGCGCCTTTAGCCTGTTAGCGTGGCACCGCCGGGCGGCGGGCTGTCGCAGCAAGACCCGAACTGTACTTTGCTGACTGGGCGAGATGATCATGAACAGCCAAACCAGGATGCTCTCTTGCACATCGTTGCTCTTGATAGTTGTACTGCTGGGTTCCGTTGTGCAAGCCGGCACGATCGTTCTGGTCGATGGCGCCAGGATCGAAGGGACGATCCTCAAGGAGACCGCCAGCGTGGTGTTTGTGGACATTGGGTATGATGTACTGGACATTCCCAAGGACCAGATTCAGCAGATCGTCGAGCCGGCCCCGGACGATGAACCCACTCAAGACGATGAAGGTGCGATCAGCGGCGAACGTGTCAGCGAAGATCTCTACCGAACCGGTGATCTGCCATCCGCGTCGATCGAGGACCTCGCCCGGAGGTTTGGCGAGGGCGTGGTAATCGTCAAATCACCGGGTGGGCTGGGCAGTGGCTTTATCATCCATCCGGACGGCTACCTCGTCACCAACTTTCATGTAGTGGAAAACGAAACCCAGATCACCATCAACATCTTTCGCAAGGTGGGTCAGGTCTTTCGCAACGAGAAGATCGAGGACGTGCAGATTATCGCGGTCAACCCGTTCATGGATCTGGCCTTGCTCAAGTTTGATCCTCCCGAGGATCTGAAGGTAACCGTGGTCTATCTGGCTGAGGATCGCAAGGTAAACGAGGGCGACACGGTGTTTGCCATCGGCAATCCGCTGGGGCTGGAGCGGACCGTCTCGAAGGGCATCGTCAGCAAACGCAACCGGGCTCAGGACGGCTTGACCTATGTCCAAACCACGACCCAGATCAATCCGGGTAACTCTGGTGGGCCGCTATTCAACGCTCGGGGCGAGGTCATCGGCGTAACCAATATGGGTTACCGGTTTGCAGAAGGCCTGAACTTCGCAATACCGGTACGTTACGTGATGGACTTCCTGAGCAACCGTGACGCCTACGCCTACGACCGGGACAACCCGAATAGTGGTTTCCAGTACCTCGAAGCCCCGGCGCGCCTGAACCCGGCGGCGCCCGAGTTTTTGCTGCCCGCTGTGAACCCAAACCATGACAATGACGACGTCGACTCGCCGAGTTGACCGTTCAGCCGAGAATCAATAAAGTGAACAAAACCATGAATAGATCTCTAAGTCGAGGATTCCTCACGGCGTTTGCCCTGGTTATCTGTGTCCATTTGGCATTTGCGTCGGAGTCATACGCCGCGGACGAACCCGCAGCCTGGGCCCCAAAGGACGCGGCGCTCTACGTGGGTATTGCCGACTGTGATGAGTTCGTCGCCGCCGCCAAGAGGACCTCAGCTTGGCAAATGCTGGACGATCCGGTCCTCAAGGAGACGGTCACGCCCTGGAAGGAGTTCGCCACCAAGCTGCAGGAGCTGGTAACCGGTAAGTTGGGTCTGGACAGCCCAAAGCAGTTGGAGGTCTACCCTCTTGGAGGAGTTGCTCTCTTCGCCGTTCTCTCGCCCTCGGGAGGTGATGGCGACGAGGGGGATGCCCATCTCGGCGCGGTTATGGAAATGGGTGAGAACCTCGAAGCCATGCAGCGCCTGGCTCGAGCGGTGGTCGAGAAAGCCCTGGAAAGCGAAGCCCGCCGTGACACCAGGGAGGTCGCCGGTAACCAGATCACCACTATTCGCTTCAAACCACCATCGCCTGCCGACGACGCCCCGTCGGCAGACGGCCCTCCATCCGACCCGGGCGGAGCCCCGTCGGCAGACGGTTCCACCTCCGACGAAATCCACGAGTTGATCGAGGAGCTTCCCCTGGACGACATATCCAAGATGGCCTTGCATGAAGCCCTTGGTGATCTGAAGCCACCCGAAGAGTTCGCCTTCGCTTTTGTCGGTTCGAAGTTGGTGCTGGGTTCGGATACCGAAACCGCGGTGCACACGGTGCGACGACTGAAGAAGGACAGGGAAGAGTCCTTCGCCGCCACGTCGGCCATGGGCGTTCTGCGCCGCCACTGCGATCCCAAAGCCCAGGTGCAGGTGGTGCTGAACATACCGATCGTCCTCGACCTCTCGTCCAAGCAGGACCCCGAAGTAGCCAAGATCGTCCGTGGGTTGGGTTTAGGGGCGCTCGGACCAGCCGCGATGACCTACGAGGTGGCTCCGGGCGAGGGCGTGGACAGCCAGCTCCGCGGATTCCTGGAAATCAAAGGCGAACGTACCGGTGTGGCCAAGCTGCTCATGATGGCCAACACCAGGACCGCGCCGGCGGCCACTATCAGTGCCGACGCCGCAACCTACGGCTCGGTCAACCTCAAACCCGCCGAGATTCTGGCCGAAGTTGTTCGAATCACCAGCCGCATCGATCCCCAAGCCGGCGAACAACTGCGGGCAAGCTTGAAAGTGCCTCAACAGGACGGTTCGGTATTAGACATTCAGAAGGATGTGGTCGACCACCTGAGCGGCCCGCTGTTCGGCATGATGACCTTGACCAAGCCGTATGACGCAGACAGTGTCAACGCCATGCTCGCGCTAGGGCATAGCTCGCGGGCGGCGATCGAGAAGCTGCTCGCACTCGTTCCGCCGGGCATGGTCATACCGCGGGAGATGATGGGCAGCGTGATATATGAGTCGCCCATGGTTCCCATACAGGGCGTTGCGGCGGCGCTGACTGAACGTGTGCTGATCATCCCGGCCACAAAGGGGGCAGTTGAGTCGCACATCCGGGCTGAGGGACGCGAAGATGGCGGGTTGGCTGACGATCCTGACTTCAAGAGAATCGCCGGCTTGATGCCCAAGCAGAGCTGCGCCGTTGTGTACTCAAACGGCCAAGCCATCTTCGATGCCCAGATAGCGATTGATAAAGCCGGTGACCTGCCCGATCAGCCACAGATGTTCTGGCCGGCGGGCACGTATCTGCGCTGGACACTCATTCAGGATTTCCCGGGTAAAGGCGTTGCCGACGCCGCGAGCTTGCGCAAGTACGCCACGCTCACGATGTTCACGCTGCGCAGCGAACCCGATGGCCTGCGGATGGATGCGTTAGGCCTCCTACCGCCGAAAAACTGATCCGCCCCCGGACACCAGAGCAGTGCCGGATCTGACGCAGCGGAACAGCACAGAGCCGGGATCATCGAACGCAATCTCCGCCACAGGTGGCGGTTGCCATGCACGGATTGATCGTGCACCGGTGCGGCCGTAAGGGACGCCGCACCACCAACAAAGGAACGCCCTTGAGCAACTCAAGATGGGTGTGTCACGTGCTGGACCGCACAGCGAAGCGTCTGCTGCTGTTTGGCGCGGAAGCGGGATGACCACACAGGCAGTCGCAGTGAACCGATTCGCGGGTATACCAGTTCCCGCCTGGTCCCCCACCGACAGGACAGACCCGGATTGCACATCAAAACAGGTACATAGCCAGTATTCACTTGTGCACACCCCGTTTTGAATCCGAGAAGCGCTACACCACTCCCGCCCCCCCATCTATTCACCAACTGAATTGAACGACTCCGTCTGCCTGGTCTTCGAGTCGTACATCTGCAGCACACCCGAGTGGGGGTCAGTCCAAACGACGAGGTGATCGATCATTCTGGGAGTGGGAAGGTAAGACCAACGGGGTGCCGCCATGTTACCAAGCTCGGCAATCGTTACGCGCTGGCCGTCGAAACCGAGCGTTTCGAGCCAAACGGTCTCCCCGAACAAGGGGTCACCTGAGGACATCTGCAAGAGCAACTGATCGCCACCGGCGCCACACAGACGCGCCTCTCCGGTAGAGAAATCAGCGTTTTCCACAAGGGTCTCAAGCTCCCCGGATTCCAAATCGTAGCTTCGGATGCGAAGGTCGAAGGTGCTTTCCTTGTATTCACTCCACACCGCTCGCCCGTCGGCTGCATACAGCGCGCCTCCATCGCCTGGAATACGCAAGTTCCGGGCAATCCACTCGCGCTGGCCCGTGGCAAGGTCTACGTGCTCGATGTTGGCGCTTAACTCCAATCCAAGGATCTCGACGTCCGTGTCTCTGCTGTTTCGCAGCACGAGATCGTCACCACTCAGCGCGAAACCGGCGTACAGCCAACTGTCCTCGACGACTGTCTGGTTTCCGGAATCGATGTCGACGATTACCAACTCATGGTCTCCGTCTACATCTCGATTGACAACCAGTCGTCCGTCCATCAGGAACACACCATCTCCATGGCCATTGCCGAGCACAGGCCAGTCCGACAACGCACCGCTGTCCATATCGAGCAGTTTCACGTCCGCGTCTTGTCGGTCGACCCAGGCTATGTACCGCCCGTCGGCGGCGATCTGAGGCCTCCAGGCAGTGGGATCGATCAGGGCAAAGGCAACATCCGACGCAATCCTCTGAGCCTCCATACGCTCGAGGTCAAGCGTGTAGACGTCCTTGAGAGTCGGTGTGCCGCCTTCCGGAACATGCATGTCATCGGGCCCGCTCTGATAGACCGCATAGACCAACCGCTCCGCATCGCCTCCCGCGAAGATCTGTGGCGGTGATGCAAGATACAGATTCAGCAGTGCTCCGATGCCCGCACATCCAGCGACTACCAGCACAGGGATTCCGATGCAGAATGAGAAGAAACGACGAGAAGCTGTGGTATACATCCGGCTGCACCTCAGGTCGCCCACCTACACTGATGTGTAATATCTACGTCCGAGTCATTACCCGAGCCGCGGCGACCGTGCGACACGGGATGTCCTCGGTAAGTCAACTTGAGCCCACGCCTCCCTGCGGACAGAGATGGGAGGGCGTCGGCGCAGTCGGCTCTCTGCGGGTCAATCCGAAACTCGCAAGCGCTACCAAAGGGACTGCAGCGACGCCTATACGATGGCCATCGCCTGTCACCTAAACTTCTTGCGCTCCCTGTGGACCAGGCAGCTGTACAGGTCTGGCTCGCAACAGTATCCAGCGCAAGACCCTTCCGGTCGCCATGATCAGCAACGTGCATCCGAAAAGCCCAGCCGGAACAAGCCACCAGCCCAACAGGTCCGGAGGAAGATCAAGAGATCCGTTTATCGTTGTCACGTTGTACCCAAAGGCCCTCTCTTCCGGACCCCACCAGACACCGACGTTTTCCGGCCAGATGATCTTCATGATCCCCAGACTCAGGCACCACAAGGCCAGGAGATACCCGACCAAACCGGTGACCGCCGCCACCAGGCCGAGAACACTGCGCCGGGCCAAACAAAATACGCCACGCACAAGCCCAAGATGCGAACCACTGTCGCGAACGCGGGCCAAGACAGACTCCGTCTGGTAAAGCGAGGCGAGCTGCTCGGGAGAACCCAACTTCGCGAGCGTCGCCTGCAAGTGCTCCGGGGTGTTGTCGGTCTCGGTCTGCTCGAGGATGTGGCCACGAATCTCCCGGAGTATCTCGTCGACCTCCGCTTGACCCAGCCTGGCAAGACCGGCGCGCAGCCGCGCGAGGTACCTGTCGATCTGCCCCCTAGCATCCTCGTGGCCTGCCATGGTCAACACTCCTCTCGCCGCAGCGGCGCAAGCATCGAGCTGAGGTTGTCGGCGAACTCCGACCAACGGCTGACCATTGCCAGGGTTCTTCGCCGGCCTGACTTGGAAAGTGAATAGTACCTGCGCGGATGCCCGGAGTCAGACTCGACCCATTCAGCGTCAACCGAGCCTTCCTTACGCAGCCTGTTCATGATGGGGTAAATCGTTCCCTCAGCCACGGTCAGACCGCCGTTGGATTTTAGGACCCGAAGAATGTCCAGCCCATATCGCCGGCCCTGCCAAAGACTGGCCAAAATGGCAAGCTCTAGACAACCCTTGCGTAACTGTGCCTCCCAGCGATCGACAACTTCCGGATCCAACTGGTTGGACTGCTCACCGAGCGGCACGTGTTTATCTCCTTGCAGCACATGATACATAGTATAGCATGGTATCGTGTCGTCAAGGGCAATCGTGTCGGATCTTGTCGGGGGTAACCTGGATCTGCTGGTGCGCTCCCGCTTCAACCCCTGGGAGTAATCAAGAGCTCTTACCGACCAAGGTGCGCTCGAGTTGGGCGTTGCGGAGGAATTCGGGCATGAGCCAGGCGTTGAGATCGCCGGAGATGTCCTGGGCTTTTATCTCCTGGGCTGGTACGCCGACCACCGTGGACATCGGAGCCACATCGCCGATGACGACGGCGCCCGCGCCGACCACCGACTCGTAGCCCACGCGGAGATTCTGAATGACGGTGGCGCCGATTCCGACAAAGGCACCTGACTCGACGGTGACCCTGCCCGCCAGTTTCGCACCGGGGCAGACGTGGGTAGCGGTGCCTATCAGCGATTCATGGTCCACTATGCACCCGCTGTTGAGGATGACGGAATCGCCGATCTGGCAGTGAGCACAAACCACGACACCGGCAGCCACAACGATGTTCTTGCCCAGGCTGACGTTGTGGGCCAGGTTGGCTGATGGATGAATGGCGTTGATCAGTTCAAGACCGGTCGCTTCCAGTCGATCGGCGAAATCCCGCCTGACGCCGTTGTGGCCTATTGCTACGATGCCGCAGTCCGCATCACACTCCTCGCGGATAGACGGAAGATCTTCCATCCCGCCCAGCACGCGTACGCCGTCGATGCGGCGCCCTCGCAGCGCGGGGTCTGAGTCCACAAAGCCGACAACCTCGAATTTCCCGGTCACTGCCAGGATGTCGAGCACGACGCGACCATGACCGCCCGCGCCGAATATGAGGCACGCCCGCTTCCTGGCGAGCGATGAAGGTGTTGCCATCTTGATTACCCGCGCCAGACTCAAAGAGAACCGAACTGAGCCAATCTCGAATCCGCTTCGCAGACCCATCCACTTATCGGACGGTTTCGGTGGCGGCTGAACCAAAACCACCGGGCGACGTAGCAGTGTCCGGTTGCCGGGCCACGCGAGTTAGAGCAAGCTCTATCGAATCGTAGCGTTCAATCGTTGGCGGCGTCGGTGGGTCTCTCGGTTCCGGCCGCTACGTTTAGACTGGTTACGCTAAGGCCAGTCTGTTCCGAGCCTTTCCGCATTCCGATAACTGTTGTAGACTGACCGGAACATCAGGTGCGGTCTGGGAGGCTTGGATGCACTCCAGTGCCGGGTGTGCCGATTGACCCTGTGGGGGCGGACCGGTATGCTCTTGACGGTTTTCAGATGCCGGCAAGAGGCATAACATGTTGTCCCGGTAGGACTTATCGATGAAGGATGAACATGTGAGCCGCTCGGGTTCTCTGTTGAGCCCTCCGTTCCTGGTTGCTGTCGGACTCCTTGTGGCTGCCGCCGTACTTGCCGGCCCGCTTGCCGACATGATGGGCTACACCAAGATTAAGAAGGCGTTGGAGCTAAAGGCCGACTTCAGCACGCTCAACACTTCCGCCATTGGCCCCTACGAGGTTGTTGATAGGCGTGTCCACCAGCCTTCGATCATAGAGGCGCTCGGTACTGATACGTACCTTTCCTGGACGCTCAAGGACACTTCGCTGCCGGCTGGTGATCCGCTCGAGTTCGCCGTTGTCGACGTCACCTACTACAGTGGCGGGCACAATCTGGTACCCCATACGCCGGATGTCTGTGTAAGGGGTGCAGGGTATCAGCTTGCGGAAGCTCAGAATCTGGCGATCGAGGTGCCCTCGCTGGGGTCCGAGCATTCTCCGGTGCCGGTCAGAATCTGCACGTTTGAGAAGACGAGCATTTTCGAAGGGGAGCAGTTCTCCGTGCTCTACACGTTTTTCTGCAATGGGCACTTTGTCGCACTACGAACCGAGGTGCGCCTGTTGATCCTCGACCCAACTGACATGTATGCTTTCTTCAGCAAAGTCGAGGTAAATTTCCCTCAGGCTACTCCCGAGCAGACCATCGAGGGCGCGAGAAAGCTGCTCGGGTATCTGGCTCCGGTTCTGATTCGGGATCACTGGCCTGATTTCCAGGCCGCTGAGCAACAGGCCCGGTCGCCCGACCCCGTGGCCGTCGATGATGGCAGGTAGGCAAAAAATGGCAAAAAAACTCAACAAGAACCTCGTTGTCGGGCTTTCGCTGCTCGGTTTCGTACTCATCCTGGCCCTGTCGACTCTGATGTTGATGCAGCTACGGACAGGGGACCCGCAGCGCTACGTCGCCCTCGCGGAAGAGCATTCTGAGAAGGGGGATTGGAAGCGGGCCTCCTTGTTCTACAGCCAGGCGTGGGCAGCCACCAAGGACCCCGCATACCTCGTCCGGCAGGGCGAGATGGCGCTCAAGTCCGGCGATACGCGTGCAGCCATGAATGCGTGGACGATGGCCATCACAGACGATCCTAAGCTGATCGAAGCGCACGTCCTGCGGATCGAGGTGCTCCTCGAAATGACATCCTTGGGCGCCGGCGCCGCTTTCTGGGGGAACATTCTGGAGGCGGCTGAGGAGCTCTTGAAGGCCGACGAAGGTAACGCTTTCGCCCACCATGCGAAGGGCCGGGCCTTGATCAAGCTCTGGGCGCTAAGCGAAGGCGACGTGGAACTGGGGTTGCAGGGGAACGAGGACAAGGGTGTCGAGGAGCTCAAGAGGGCGATCGAGCTTGCTCCGGAGATTCTGGATTATGCCCTGGAGCTCGCAGCCTACTATGGTGACAAGGAGCGAATCGCCTCCAACTCAAACGAGCAACAAGAGGCCCAGCGGTGGAGGGCGGAAACGGAGGCTATTCTACTGAAGTTGCTCGACGATTTCTCGACGCCGGGTTCTGAAGCTTCCAAGGTTCGCCAAGCCTACGCACAGTTCCTCGTGCGACAAGAGAAGTTGAAAGAAGCGGAAGATCAGTATCTCGAAGCCATCAACCTCGCGGGTGAGGATCGGGACGGCATCTTCGGCGCCAAGCTCGCGTACGCTATGTTCGTCTCGGCGCAATGGGGCAGCCAATTGGTGCCAGGGACATCCACCGACGCACCAAGCCCGCTCTTTGACAAGGCCAAGCTACTGCTTGAGGAGTGCATAGAGGCCCAACCCGACTGGTTCGATCCCTATCAGCAGCTTGCGTTGATCTACCACGCTTCTGGTCACTATGAAGACGCCATCAAAGTCTGCGAAGCCCGTCTTGCACGAGGCTTCTCGCGGCAGGGGCTCGAAGCCACACAGCAGCTCATCAAGACAATCAACCTGTATCTGCGCGCGTCGAGGGCAGCGGTGGCTGCCGCCTCGCGATCCGACAAGCCCGAAGATCGCGACCGCTGGCTCGATCAGGCTGAGCTGTTCGTCGAGGATGCACGGGCTGAGGCGCCAAACGACCCGCGCGGGCTCAGCCAGGAAGCCCACGTGAAGCTGGTGCGCGGGTACAAGCGTGAAGCCCTCGAGCTGTATCGGCTCGCCGACGAGGGTTTCATGTCGCGAGCCATCATAGATTGGCCCACCAAGATCGCACTCGCGCGCATACATTTGGCGCTGGACGAGTCTGGCGCCGCAAAGGCGGTGCTGGAAAACGTCATGGCCGCCGCCATCGTTCAGCGTGCAGGGGATGCGTCGTTCTGGGTGTTGTACGCGGAGATTCTCTTTCGGACCCAGGAGATGGAACGCGCCCTGTCGTTCGTCGATCGTGCGTTGCAGGTCGACCCCGAAAGCACAGGGGCGATCAGACTGAAGGCAGCCATCCTCAGCCAACTCAACCGTCACGAGGAAGCGGATTTGGAGATCCGGAAGGTGGCTACCGATGATGGTATGGTCGTCGCGGTGCTCGAAGCCGAGGCCCTTCTGGCGAACGATGATGTGCAAGGCGCGATCAGTGCTCTGCGTAAGGCCCTGGAGTCCGATCCCGCCAATCCCCGCCTGCTAGCTGCCGCAATACCGATGATGTTGCGAGAAGACAACGAGGGTGCCTGCCAGGTTCTGGAGAACGCCCTGGAGGTAGAGCCGGACAATCTGGCCTTCCAGAGGATGCTTGTGCAAGCTCGCGTCGACCTGACCGAGGAGGAACGTGACCAGGCTGTATTGAAGATCATCGAATTAGAGCAAGATGCCTACGCGCGAATCATGCAGCTTCTCGACTTCCATTACGCGAAAGGCCACTTGCAGGAGATGATCCCTCTGTTCGAGGAGGCTGAGAGCTTTCTGGTCGATGAGTCCACGCCGGCGGCACGCAAGGCGGGCCGGGCAGGTTTGCGCAAACTCCTGATGAGGAAACTCCTGGTTGCCGCCCGGTTGGACAACGAGACCATGCTCAAAGAGGCGGTCGATTCAGCCGCCCTGCACAACGCGGACAACGCCAACGGCAAGACGATACTGGGGCAATACCACATGTACCGTGAAGAAGCGGACTTGGCGATTGCCGCTTTCACCGCCGCCTTGGTGTCGCAGCCAACCAACTCCCGGGTCCTGAGCTATGTTGGGCGATGCTACCAGAATTTGAACAGGGTCGAAGACGCCCAGGCATGCTTCGAGCGAGCCGTGGATTCCAACCCCAACGAAGGGATCGCCCATAAGGGGCTCGCGCAGCTTGCGCAGGTTCAAGGAGACCGCGAGAGCTTCGAGATGCATCTCTCGCGGTGTCTGCGACTCATACCTGGTGATCCCTGGGTTCAGGCTGAGCAACGCGCGCGGCAAGAAGAGGAAGATCCCGTCTCTGCCATCGCCCGGCGCGAGAAGGAACTCGAATCCAATCCGGACGATGTAGCCAACCTCCGCCGTCTGGCATTTCTCTCTGATCGAGCAGGCGAAGCACTCAAGGCCGAGCAGTACTACAAGCGTCTGCTCGAACTCAATCCCGATGATCAGAATCTGAACGTCGCGGTTTCCGACTTCTACCACCGGATCGATCGCCACGAAGACGGCGCCCAGTTACTGATGAAGTATGCTGAATCCAGACCCACCACCGAAGAGCGTGCCAACGCTCTGATCCCGCTGGCTGCGCATTACCTGAAACGCGACGGACTGGACAAGATGGAAGCCACTCTTCGGGAGGCGGCGGACTTCGCGGAGACTTTCGAGGTGACCCGCAGTCTCGCCGATTTCTACTTCCGCACGAATCGGCCCAGGCGGGCGATGCCCTGGTACGACAAGGCGGTGGCACGGGGCAGGTTGATGAAGTCTCCACGACTCCCACAGACTCTCTCCGCTCGTATCGGGTGCCTGCTGCACCACGGTCTCAATGACACCGAAATGGCACGGCAGCGTATCGAGGAGTTCCGGCGTGATTATCCCGAAGAGCCCAGAGGCGTGTTCTGGCAAAGCGAGTTGGCCGCTCGCTTTGGTGAAATCGATCGGGCAATAGCGGCACTCACCGCCTACCTCGAGATGAAGCCGTACAACTCCTTTGCCTTGTACCAGCGAGCGCTGCATGAGATCAGCAGCGGCGAACGGGACGCTGCCATCGCCGACCTTGAGACCCTCCGAGAGAAGCAGCCAGACGCTTTGGGCCTCAGGCCGCGCATTCTGCTGGCGAATCTCTACGAGCAGTCAGGGCGCAAGGATCTCCAGCTCCGCGAGTTGGAGACACTCTTCGGCGCCTTCCCCGATACGACCGCGGTTATCGAAGGGCTTGTCAACGCATACATAAGGGACAAGCGCCTGGGTGAGGCTGAGCAGATCCTCACGTCCCGGATAAACGCGGACGAAGAGCATCCGAACCCGCAGTGGCTGTTCAGGCGTGGCGACATCGCTGCCGAACTTAACGACTATCAGCGTGCTGTCCGCGACTACCACAGCGCCGTGCAGCATAGCAACTTTTCCGAGCAGAGCGTCGTTTTGATTCTGGATCTGTTCTACAGGTTCGACGCCTACCCTCAAGGGTCAGCCTACTTTCAGGCGAATCGCGCCGAGATTCCTGCGGCATCTTCGGTGATTACAAGGTACGCGGCGCTCCTTGCCCTATCCGGCCAGGCGGACCGCGCCATCGATGAATTCCGGTACGCCATGAGTCTCGCGATCCAGGAAGGGGGTGGCGCCAGCAGGCAGGTGGCCCAGACCCTCGTCAATAGGGCCTTCAACGCGGAAGAGGCCATCACCCGCCTCGAACAACAAGCACCCGACCCCGCCTTTGCACGCGCCAACGAACGCATTCTCATCCTGCTCAAGTCAGCAGCCGGCAGAACTGAAGAGATTCGAGCAGCCATCGATCGGCTGATCACGACAGCCGCACATGACAGGGAGAGAGCCGAACTGCTCACCGAAGAGGGCGCGATGCTCCAGGCCGCCGGCGATCTCCAAGGCGCAAGACATGCCTATGAGGAATCGATCGGATACTACGATCGCGACTTTTTGGCGCTCAACAACTTGGCGTACTTGCTTTCCGACAAGCTCGGCGAGCACAAGCTTGCTTTGCCTTACGCCCAGCAGGCGTCCGTGCTCACGGGCAAGGCAGAGATTCTGGACACGCTTGGGTCCATCCACCTCCATCTGGCAGAATACCGACAGGCCATCGGAGTGCTGAGTAGAGCTATACAGAACAACCCGGGCTATGCGGAGGCCTACTATCATCTGGGAGAAGCCTACCGACAGGACGGGAAATTCGCCCAGTCGCAAAACGTTCTGGAAGTAGGCGTGGGTCTCGCCAGGTCCACCGGCGACACCGCCCTGGTGGAACGCATCACCGCATCACTGGAGAAGGTGGAGTTGCAGGACCCGACGCCCTGAGACCATGACCCCAACGCAAACAGATGACGACGTTTCTGATCGGGCTGTGGTGTGTGAGCGCGGGATCAACTCACCAGTCGCTGACGGCTTGGACCGCTCATGATTTGGTTGTCGCTGGTGATTCTCTTGTTCTGCTCCGCGGTGGCTTCGGGGTCTGAGACCGCCCTGTTCTCCCTGGACCGGCTGACTCTCAATCGTTTCCGTAACTCCCCGAAGCGGCTGCACCGGCGGGTCTACACGCTGATGCAGCGCCCCCGCCGCGTTCTCATGACGGTGCTGATCACCAACACAGCAGCCAACGTCGCCATCTTCGCAACCTCATACGTCGCCCTGGGGCGTCTTCAGTCCACCAACCCCGCGCTGGCGGCTGTGGGCGGCATTATCGTCCTCTTTGCGGTCATCATCTTCAGCGAGAAGTTGCCCAAGACTTTTGCCCTCGCCAGTGCCAATGCTCTAAGTCCGCTGTCCGGTTGCATCGTCAGCGTCTTGCAGGCTGTGCTTGCTCCTGTCCAATGGACCCTTGGTACTTTCCTGATCAATCCGCTCACCAGATTTCTACCGCCCGCGGGCACACCGACCGACACCGTTTCCGAGGATGAGTTGAAGCTGCTCGTGGAACAATCTGCCGGGCAGGGCCTCATAAGCTCGAGCGAAAACGAAATGCTCAAGGCGGTGGTGCTGCTCGGCGATGCCACGGTGCGCGAAGTTATGACCCCGCGCGTGGACATCCAGTCAGTATGTATGGACGATGATCCGCAGGCTATTCTCGATACCCTGCGAGCTTCTCCACGGCGAGAGCTCCCGGTATGTGAACGCGGCCTGGACGATATCCATGGTCACATCCGCGTGCGAGATCTGTTGCTGAACCCCACGACCCCAATTCGAAAGCTGATAAGGCCCACGAGCTTCGTTCCGGAACAGAGTCGCCTCGCCCAGGTTCTCCAGTATTTTCGCGAGGAACGGATCGATCAGGCGGTTGTCGTGGACGAATACGGAGGCACCACCGGATTGGTATCCATCAGGGATGTGCTGGAGCGGATCGTCGGTAGTCTCGGGGATCATGACGCCCAGACAACGACAGTGACCACCGAACGCATAGACGAGAGCACATACCGGCTTTCGGGAGACCTGAGTGTGCGGGTATGGGCGGATCGATTTGGAGCCATCGAGACTGACCGTCACATCCATACGCTCGCCGGCCTGGTACTCGCCAGACTGGGGCGGATCCCGCGTGAGGGAGATTCGCTACGCCTGCGAAACCTCACCCTTACGGTCGAGAAAGTGCACGAACGGAGGATAGAAAGCCTGATCCTCCACCGCGACGAACCTGCCCCCGGGGAAAGGGAAGGCCAACCATGAACTGGATGATTGCCATCTTCCTCGTTCTGGTCGGTTTGTCTTTATCGGCGTTCTTTTCCGGCACGGAAACCGGGCTCTACTGCGTCAACCGCCTTCGTCTCAAGCTCGGTGTCCAGCGCCGCGACCCAAGAGCGATGAGGCTTGAGGGATTTCTCCACGACGAGCAGTCCGCCCTGTCGGTGACACTGCTCGGCACCAACCTGATGAACTACATCACAACAGCCGCCGCCACTTATGTTGTCGCCCGGTGTTTCGGAGTGGACGACAGGAAAACGGAACTCTATACGGTTGTGGTACTTACGCCCATCGTGTTCGTCTTCGCCGAAATGACCCCGAAGAACCTGTTCCAGCGCAACCCGGACGGGCTGATGCTGCGGAGCAGCCTGTTGTTGGCAATTGCCAACCGGTGCTTCCGCATGACCGGTGCCGTCTGGGCCTTGACGAGAATGACGAGTGTTGCCACGAGGATCGTCGGTTCGGATGCCGATCGCGCGATGTCTCTGGACCCCAAGCGGCGCGTGGCGCTGATGTTGCGGGAAGCCTTGGTCGGCGACGTTGTCGGCGACGAGCAATCCCAGCTCGTCGGTAGAATCCTCAACCTTTCCGAAACCCCGCTCCATGGTGTGATGATGCCCCGCAACCGCGTCATTACCCTTGGTGCCGACGCTGGTCGGCGCCAGTTGATCGCGCTCGCCCGCCGCACACATCACCGCCATGTCCCCGTGCACCAGAGGAACCCCAGACACATTATCGGAACCATCAAGATAGACACCCTTCTCGCCTCACAGGACTGGGATGTCGTGGGCGACAAGCTACGTCCGGTCACAACTCTGAGCCCCCATGATACGGTTTCTGCAGCCATTACCCGGATGCAGCACAGTGGACACCCGTTGGGCATAGTCGCCGACCGCGGCGGGCAGATGCTCGGAATAGTGACGATGAAAGACTTGCTGGAAGAGGTCGTGGGCGAACTTGAAGCCTGGTGATTGAACTGGGCGTTTCAAGTTGCTAACATGGTTGGGATGATAGAAGACGATCGGCGGGGGCAGGTTCGCCAGAGCTAAGGCCGCATTGCCCGGGCGCGCGGAGGCGTCCAACGTCCATAAGGGTGTATCATCCACCTTCGATTTCGATGGAAGAGATGTCCCAGGCGCGTGCTGTCCGCCGTGTTGGTAACGCAGTCATGGTTGGTTGCGCATCCGTGCGCCTACATAACGGGGAGGGTATAGGCATGTCGTTGAGGAGTAGTTTGCCAGTAAGACCCGCGGTGGTGCTAGCTTTGCTGTGCGCCTTCGTGTGGTCACCGTCCGCGCTTCTCGGCGAGGAGTTCGTCGTCCAGAACGACTCCATCGTCGATTTCGGAACGGCTGTAATCGTCGGCGATTTCGTCGAGGGAGAGATGGCCGGTGCTCGCTTGGCCTCACCCTGCAACGGCACGCTGGTCGCCGTCCAGATTCTGTGGCTCGAGGGTTCCCCGGGTCACGGTGAAAGCCTGGAGAACGCCATCCATATCTACGACGGAACCTCCTTTCCCACTCCGGGAACCGAGTTGGAGACGTTGGTGGGGCCAGTCATGACACCCGGATACTGGAACGAGTTCCGCTACCTCGATGAAGCCCAGGTGTTCCCGCTGGAGGTTCCGGTGACCGAGGGGCAGGAGATCACCATAGCCCTCGAGTTCTTCAACCCGACCTCCGTCGGTACCGGCGGCCCCAGCATCGTCCGCGACGTGGACGGTTGTCAGGACGGACGCAACGTGCTAGGCGGCAATCTCGGGATGGGATGGGACTGGTACAACTTCTGTATGCTCCTTGCTGGCGATGTAGCTATCCGCATGGTCATCGATTGCGATGGCGTCACCGGCGCTTGCTGCAGGGCCATCGGGTCCTGCGTCGAGGAACAGGAGGAGGAGGACTGTCAGGAATTCGGAGACGAGTGGCATGAGGGGCTAACCTGCGGCGAGATTACCTGTATCCCCAGCGGAGCTTGCTGCCGGATGGGCGGTTGCCTACAGCTCATCGAACAGAGCACATGCGAAGGACCGCTGGAGGGTGTCTACGCCGGAAACGGAACCAACTGCGTCGACAGTGTCTGTGTCGAAGGGGCTTGCTGCGACATCTACGGTGACTGCACCGAGGTTTTTGAGGTGGAATGCGGCGATGACTTTCAGGGCCCTGGGACAACCTGTGAACCCAATCTCTGCGAGCAACCACAGGGTGCCTGTTGCTTCGGGACGTTCTGCCAGTCTGGTCAGACCGAGGACGATTGCGTCGGTGCTGCGGGCGAGTGGGTCGGGCCGTTCACCGACTGCGGGCCGCCGAATCCCTGTGAAGAAACTCCCGACTGCCCCTGGGATTTGAGTGGTAACGGTATAGTCGACCCGGTCGACGTTGGTATCGTCAAGCAGTATTACGGTTGCGCGGTTGGCACCGGTGATCCTGTCTGTGACCAGTCTGATCTCAGTGGCAACGGTGATGTCGACCCGGTTGACGTTGGTGTCGTCAAGCAGCACTACGGCCCCTGCCCGTAACAGAAGCCGTGAACAGGAAGTAGCAGTCAGGATCTGGATGACAGTCCTGAGTCGGCCATTGCAGGCCCACTCGCCATGTGGCGGGTGGGCCTGCTCTAGATGGCGATGTCGTGTGTAACTGATGCGCTTTACGGCGTGAGCCCGTCGACAACAGTGACCAAGACGCCCGCACCGTTTGGTGGGTGAAGCTCAGGCGGCGCGACAGCTTGCCTGCCTGTGCGGGGTCGTAGTCGTACCGGTGGGCGAACCGTCAGCAGCGCCCGTGCTTGCCCCCGCACGCCTGGTTTATAACGTGCGACGGAGCACCATGGAGGATCCGCGGGCCTCTACATCACCACCATTCGAATCGTGAGGGAGTGATGCGTCAACGGTTGTTCGTTCTCTCGCCGTGTCCTCCAGCCTTGATGCCGGCCTCCTCGAGCAACTGGAGAACTTCGCTGGCGATCTCCTCGATCGCCTTGTAAGACACGTCGATAATCCTCCAGCCGTGCTCGGTGAACATCTCGCTTACCGCCCGAAGCTCCCGGACAACCTCGATCCGATCGGCGTAACTGTCGTCTATGTCTGCCCCCCAACTGTGCAACCTGGCTTCGCGGATGGCTCTTAGACGACGCGGATTCACCGTGAAACCAATGACACGACGCCGATCGATTTTGAGCAACTCCGGCGGAGGGGCGCTACCGGGAAACAGAGGCACGTTGGCGGCTCGAACGCCTCGGTAGGCAAGATAGAAGCAGGTCGTACTCTTCGAGGCCCGCGACACGCCGACTAACACAACATCAGCGTCCGAAAGCTCGTGAATAGCCACCCCGTCGTCGTGGTGTATCGTGTACTCCACCGCGTCGATCCGGTCGTAGTATTGCTTGTCCGATTTGTACAAGATACCTGGCTCCGCCAGCATGGCACTTTTGAAAAAATCGTGCAAGCTCACCAGAACCGGCCCCAGCAGATCGACAGCGGGCACCAGGTGCTGTTGAGAGGCGTACAGCATGGCCTCGCGGGCTTTGTCATACACCAGCGTGTAGAAGACCATAGCTTGATCACGGGCGGCTTGCTCGACCAAGTTCCAGACCGTAGTGGGCCGACGGACCTTCGCTTTGCGTACAACCCGCACGTTTGTCTCAAACTGCACGAGCGTCGCCTTTATCACCTGCTCGCATGTGCGGCACGTACCGTCCGAAATGAGATAGATCGTATGCGCCTTCTTGGCAGGCATGATTCGCTCCTCGCATGAATCCTCAGTGTTCCGACGCACGTCAAGCAAGGGGGACAGTGACAAGCATCGGTGTCGCTGGTCGCTCGTCCGCCAGTATGACGACCGACAACGTGCCCCATCCCTTCCAGGGGCGGGGGACGAACGACGGCTCGACCCATTCATCACCAAGACAGTTCAGCCACGCCGCGACCGGCATATGCTCAGCGCGCCTTGCAGCGCCTGGCCGATCGGCTCGCGAACGACCAGGTCCCCCACCGCATCGAGCGGTGTCTCCGTCTTGTTGATGATAACCAGACGAGCACCGGCTTGCTTGGCGATTCTCGGAAGAGACGCGGCTGGCTCCACTGCGAGTGACGAGCCGATGGCAAGGCACAGGTCAGCCTCGAGCGACAACCGCGTAGCTTCGGTCATCTCGGCTTCGGGCATCGCCTGGCCAAAGGAAATGGTCTTGGCTTTTATGGGCGCGCCGCACTCGTCGCAATCCGGGGCCTGGTCGCCCGCATCGACACGAGCATGGACCTGTTCGGGTGTCCATTCCTTACCACACTCGATGCAGGCCATCATGCGGTTCGTGCCGTGAATCTCTATCACTTTCCTGCTGCCGCCGTCCTGGTGAAGCCCGTCGATGTTCTGAGTGACAACGGCCCGAATCCTGCCCCACCGCTCGAACTCGGCAAGGACAACGTGGCCCGCGTTGGGCTTGGCTCCGGAAAACTCGCGATACATCTCGATACGCATCTTCCAGTAGCGCACACGCTCCTCTCGCGAGCGGACAAAGTCATCGTAGTAGACCGGCTTATACCGTGACCACACACCGCCGGGACTGCGGAAATCGGCAATCCCGCTCTCGGTGCTCATTCCCGCGCCGGTAAAAGCCACACCCGCCCGGGCGCCGTCAATAAGCTCAGCAAGCCGCTCGATCTGATCCATAACGGCTCATCATACCAGCCAGGAGGTAAGCCTTGAACCACAACAACTCAGCAGCGTGCAGGCCGCCTTATGCCAGCTCGCGTTATGGTCACACTTTAGAAACGCCGGCGCCAAATACTAAATCTGAACATTTTAGTATTAGATTAGTAAATGGTTATCGGACGAAGGAACCACAACAGAGGCGGTGTTCACTACAGCAACCCGCAATATCGTGTGCGTAGCTGTGCGCTTGTGTTCCTGGACGGGAAAGCGCTGGCGCAAAAAACAGGCCGAGGCGCTTGCGGCCTCGGTCTGGGTGTGTCTCGGTTCGACTGCTGGCAGAGCCGGACTACTATCCGCCGTAGTATTTGCGGATGATCTCGCTGGCTTTGCTGGTCTTGAGGTTGACAGCGCCGAGGGCTTCACTGGCGGCTGTACGGATCACGAGGTCCTCGTCGTCGCGAGCGATCTTGACCAGTTCAGCCACTTGGTCGGATTCGAGCAGGCCTCCGTGGTTCTTGGCGGATTCTGCCAGCGACCCAAAGGCGGCTACGCGTAGCGCAACAGTGTTGGCCGGGTCCAAAGCCAGGTGGGCAATCGAGCGTTGGGCCGCCTCACTGCGGGCAAGCGCCAGGACGGAAGCCGCCTTGATCTGGAGTTCTTCGTGCTGTGAGGAGAGGACGGCTATCAGCGCCGGCTCAACGGATTCGAAGTCGAATACCGTTTGCCCGTCGACCGCGATTCGACGCATTGTCTCCGCCGACTTGAGGGCGATCGACAGCGCCAGTTCGGGGTCAAAGGGCATCTGTCCTGTGCGAGCGTTAATGTCCTCGTAGCGTGCCGACAGGGTGGCGGAATCTGCGGCTGCCTCCGCACGGTCGGCATACTTGTCCATGGCGACCAGCTCGTCAGCGACCAGCGTCTGCCCGGGTTTCACCATGATGATGACCGGCAGCTTCGAAAAGGCGAACTCCGCCCGCAGTTCAGCGAGAGCAGTCGCGATGTTCGGCTCGACCAGATCTGTCGAGAGGTAAAGGGCTGACAAAGCCGAAAATTCCGTCCGGGCCCGGCTTAGGCCTTTGTAAAAACTCACCTCGCCGATGACCTCGGTGTCTGCTCCCCTAAGGGCGTCCATTACACGGTTGAGGTTCTGCTCCTCGGTGTCGACGACGAGAATTTGCCTCTTGCCCGATTGGGTCAAGGCGGAGGACAACACCGGAACAACCAGTTGCGAACCGGCGAACTGCGATTTCGGCAGCGCAGCCCCCAGCGCCAAAGCCGCCCGGATTCGCACGAGAAGATCCGGGAACTGCAGCGCCCGCACCAGGGGTTGTTTGTGATCCTCGGTTCCGATCAGCGATGCCTCGCCCGCTGTTATGCGCAAAGCCTCGATCGCCCCGAGAGCGACGCCGGCTTCATGATTGGCAACAGCGCGCTCGAGGACCAAGTGGGCATATCGCGGTCCGGCAGCTTGCGTGAAATACAAGGCTCGCGGGAAGACCTCGGGGCGGGTCGGGTCCGGTTCGCCCAGTTCTTCCGGATCACCGCTTTCGATGTTGAGCCCCAGGAGGCTCTCACGGCGGATGTTGGCTGCAAGCCACAACGCGCCAGCTTCGACCTTATTCGGGGTCAGCAGCAGGGTTTCCTCGCAGCAGCGCATGGCCATCAACGACCCGAACAGACGCTGGGGAACGACAACCGGGTAGACCGTTTGAGTCTGGTCATCCCAATACCACACGTTCGACTCAGGCAAACGCGCGTCAGAGCAAACCGAAGCATCCTGGTCGTAGTACTTCTCGGCCAGGTGGAAAAACTGCTCGTCCGGCGTGCCGCTTACGGTTCTGCCGCTGATGGCCTCGATTCGGCCTATCGCGACGCGCGCCGCCTCCTTGCAGGAATCAGGCGTCGCCGTGTCGGCGAAAAGCCGGCTAAGATACGGAAGAGCCTGCGGATAGCCAATCTCGCCCAAGGCGTGAATCACATGGAGCCTCGTGTCGTCGTTGCCGACTTGAAGAGCCATCACCAATGGGTTCACCGCAGCCTTGCCGATCTTCGGAAGGGCGCTGACCACGCGGGGCTTGAGGTAGTCCATCTCGGGTTTGAGCAACGTCTCGAGCATCGGAGGGATGGCATACTCCCCGGACTCAGCCAGGTGCTTTATGGCGTAGAATTCCTGTTGCGGGTCGCCGCCGAGCTTGAGGATATTTTCTGCGATCCGCTCCGGGTCGCGACGCTTTTCGAACTCGCCCTCGTGGATGAGCTCGAGAACGCGCAGCGCTCGATCGCTGATCGTCGAGTTCTGGATCAGTATCAAGAGGGTTTCAAGGCTTGCCTTGTCCTGGTTGGCGACATCGAGCACGACCACGGGATTCAGGTCGGGATGTTCGAGCAGCGCCTCGGCAAAGGCGTCTGCGGCTGTGAACCGGCCTAAACGAGCGTAGTGCAGGAAATCGAGAAACAACGACTCGACGGTGGGGTCGGTTGACGCTGTCGGAGCCTCATCTTCCTGAGCGTAGGCGGCGACGCCGGGTATGGTCAATGCGACGGCACCACAAAGACACAGAAGCGCGAACCAACGGGAACCCAACCTGAAACTTGCGGCAGTGGGCATGGAATCCTCCACGAAATCATCAAAACGAGCATGCATCAAGGGTTCGCCTGCTCCGTGCCTCGTTGACACGACTGGCGAATCAGCCGAACCCACCCCGCCACTCCCCAACCGTCCACTCGCCGTCTCGCCGGTAAGAGCTTGAGGCCAGGGACTTTGGTGCAGCCGGGAAATAGTGTCGGTTAGTATAGGCGAGGACGGCTCAGCGTCAACGTGAGCGGAGCACGGTGGGGGGTGCCGTCGTCTTTTGTGCGATACAACCGGGAGACCACAGGGGCGGGACCCCAGAGCCAAGGGGCCGCTGGCGGCTCGATCGCCGGTGCGGGGTCAGTCGCTACACCGCGCTGACCGTGGGGTGCCCCACCTCATCTTGGGGTAGAGGGCTAACGGGTGCACGGAATAAGCTCCGGTCTTTCCATTCGCCACCTGCTCCTGGAACTGACCGGGCACCCATCAGGCTGTGGGCAACAGAGCATTAGTGCTCTGTCACACCCGAAACCGTGGGTCGCCAAACGCGCTTACGGAACCGGACCGCAACCGTCACAGAGCGGCAACGCGAGAAATGACAGCCGCAGAGGGCAGCCGCTTCCAGACGGGCACGGTTCGGATAGCCCGCCGGAACACGTGTGATACCACACTCACTAGATGTTCTGAAGGATCGCGACACCACCGGCGGCTGTTATCCCCAGAAAGACCGTCTGGAGGAACTCGTTGATCTCCCAGAACGTGCATCCGCCGACCTGCAGCATCATCGCACCGCTGGCCAATGTCGCAATCGCTCGCATAAACCGGGCGCTTCTCATGGGTATTCTCCTGGGTAAACGGGGATCGCCGGCGAATCAGCAGCCGCACCGTCCGCAGCCCACTCCGACGAAACCGAGACCCCAATGTAGCGTCCGGGCATCGTGCGTCAATGAGACAGTCGCAGAGGGTGCGCGACAGTTTCAACCGGGTTGATCAGAGCCCCAAGCGCGAGCGCGGGGTCTCCTCCCAAGCGCGAGCGCAGGGTTTCCCCCCAAGCGCGAGCGCGGGGTCTCCTCCCAAGCGCGAGCGCGGGGTCTTCGCGGGCGGACCGTCGGCCCGGCAGGGCCCACTCGCTTGCGCTCGGGGCTCGGATCAGACGCCCTCTTGTGGGCGATGTCACTTATTGCCTCGTCCGTCGGTGAGCCGCCGATACCGTCATTGACCCGCACGCAAACGACAATGGGCCTTCCCTGGCAATCGTACCTGGTCCCAGGCATCCAGAAGGCGGGGCGGCCCCTGGATCATCACCCCGGGATATTCGCATAGCCCCCGATATTCGCATAGCCCCCTCTGTTACCGTATCATCTTTAGCGCCAAGAACCGTGCGGACCGGGTAACCGTCGACTTCCAAGCATATGGCTGTTGCCCCGATTGGCCATACTGAGCACCCCGGGAAGTCGGTCGAACTCGTAGAGCCCGCTGTGCGGACCAACCGGCCCATCCGGCCGCCACAGAACGGTCCGCAGAGCGGACCCTACCGGACTGCGACCATGAATGATCGAGGCCATCTGACTACGGAACAGCGAAACCCGCGTTCCATGCAACTGGACCGGCTGAGCACGTCGCAGGCTTTCGACCTGATCAACTCACAGGACGCCACGGTCAGCTCAGCCGTCGCGGCCGCCAAGGATAGCATTTGCAGAGCTATCGACCTTGTTGTGGCTGCCTTCCGTTCGGGCGGACGGCTGATATACGTCGGCGCGGGCACCAGCGGAAGGCTCGGAACGCTCGATGCGGCTGAGTGCCCACCGACGTTCCTCTCCGATCCGTCGATGGTCCAGGGGGTCATCGCCGGCGGTAGCGAGGCGTTGGTCAGAAGCATCGAAGGGGCGGAGGACGAGCCGCGAGACGGCGTGTCGGCTATCGATAGGAAAGAGGTGGGCCCCCAGGACGTCGTGCTCGCGATCGCAACGGGGGGTACTACGCCCTTCGTCCACGGGGCAATCGATCGGGCACGGCAGCTTGGCGCCAAGACAGTCTTTCTCGCATGTGTCCCCGAAGACCAGGTTCCGGATCGCGCCGACGTATCGATCCGCGTAATCACCGGCCCGGAGGTGCTCACCGGAAGTACGCGACTCAAAGCCGGAACAGCCACAAAAATGGTGCTCAACACCATCACCACGATTTCCATGGTGCGGATGGGCAAGGTATACGAAAACCTCATGGTCGACGTCGACAGTCGGGTCAACAGCAAGCTAATCGACCGGGGCACACGAATGGTCCAGACCGTCACCGGCCTGTCGCGTGAGGCTTCGCTTGCCTTGCTGCAGACCGCAGACGGACAGGTAAAGACCGCAATCGTCATGCACGCCAGAAACGTCGATCGCCGGACTGCCGAGCGCCTGTTGGCGGAGGCCGACGGGCACATCGCGCCGGTACTGAAAGGATGATCCACACCATGTCGCTCGTAGACACCCGAAAGCTGGTGGTCTGTCGCCCATTGATTGATGGATTGCGAACGCACCATCGGCGGGTGGCCCATGGCTTTAGCCGTGGGGGACATGGGTCAGCGTACTGTTCGTCTCTGGCCGTCTTTGCCCTCGCGATTTCCCTTATGGCCTATCTGCTCTCGGGGTGTGCCCCCAGAACGGTGCCTTTCGAGAACCCTCGGATCGCCCGCGAGGGAATCCGCGCCATATGGGTGACACGATGGGATTACAGGTCCGCGGCCGACATCGCCCACGTCATGGAGAACTGCCGACAGGCGGGCTTTAACACCATCCTGTTTCAGGTGCGCGGCAACGGGACCGTGCTCTACCGTTCGCGACTGGAGCCCTGGGCTAAGGAGCTGGGCGGGCGCGATCCCGGTTTTGACCCGCTGCGCGTCGCGTGCAAAGAGGCCCACCGGCGCGGAATGAGCCTGCACGCCTGGGCAAACGTCCTGCCGGGTTGGCGCGGCAAGAAACCTCCGAGTAACCCTAAACAGCTGTACAACGCTCATCGTGACTGGTTCTGGCGGGACGCGAAGGGCCGGTATCAGCCGCACGGCTGGTATGTCAGCGTCAACCCGTGTTACCCCGAGGTACGGCGATACCTGGTAGCTGTCATGCGGGAGATAGTCGAGGGTTATCCCGTCGACGGGCTGCACTTGGACTACATCCGGTTCCCCAACGAGTGGAACAGCTCTTATCCGGTCGGGGCCCGCGTGCCCGATTATCCCCGCGATCCGCGTACGCTGGCGCTTTTCCGGCGGGCGACCGGGCAGACACCAGAACGTGCCCCGCAGCAGTGGAGCAACTGGCGGACGGATCAGGTCACGGCTTTGGTGTTCGAGATTCGCAACATGATGCGCAGGGTCAAGCCCCGCGCGGTGCTGTCAGCCGCAGTCGGCGCGGACCAGGTAAAGGCCCGCCGCGAGCATTTCCAGGACTCGAAGCGATGGATGGCAAAGGGACTTGTCGATGCGGTTTTCCCGATGAACTACGCGGGCGACGAAGCCACCTTTCGCAAACGTCTCAACCTGTGGGCCCGATCGGGCCGGCAGGTGAAGGTTGTGACCGGTATCATGTTCGATAAGCGCAGCCCGGGGACCGTAAACGGCCAGGTGGATCTCGCGCTTGCGGCCGGGAAGCACTTCTCGGCGTTCGCATACAACTCGCTCTTTGAGCGCCTCGGCAAATCCGGGAAACCGATGATGGACAGTCTGAGCAAGAACCGGGCGAATCTAAGGAGACAAGTGATCCCTCACATCAGGCGCTCCCTAACGAGTCCGCCCGCAGGCAATCGGGCATGGTGAGTTCCAGACGCGGCGCTTTCGGTCGCGCACCCCACAGCGAGAGCGCTTTCGATCAAGGCGTGGCGTCCAGGGCGGGAAACCCCCGAGGAAAAACCGACTCCCAAACGCCACATCAAGGTAGAACTTGTTCTAAAGCCATGGGCCACCGGTCGCTACGTGTTGTCGTTTGTGTTGTCGGGAGCTGTATTGTCGTTTCGGTTGCCGTTGCTGTTGTCGGAACCGTTATCGTTGGTGTTGCCCTCAGTGTTGTCATTGGCGTTGTCATTCCCGGCTGGCCCGGTCGTGACCTGCACGGTGACGAACGCGTCCTCGCTTTGTGAGCCCGCTTCGCCTGTTCCTCTGCAGCGGAATGTCAATTCGTCGACGTCGGTGGCTGTGAACCGAACCACGCCCGGATCGATCTCGCTGAGATTCACATCAACGCCCAGGGTCTGAACGATCTCGAAGGATGATACGGGGTCGGCGCCGACGGCGGTGCAGGTCAGCGTGACCGTGTCATCCACGACCGGATCGTCAGGTTCAGCCTCTAGCTTGACGGCTACATCCACCACGCCGGAAATCATGACCGTGCACTCGGCGACGACCTGATAGAGACCATCGCTGGCCGTAAGCCGGATGGTGGCTTCTCCCTCCGCCAGCGCCTGAAACGTCGTGTCCGATGCCAGCGGATTGGCAAAGCTGCCCGCGGTCGCGGGAAAGACCTCCCAAAGATAGCTCGGGATATGCCCGGGCTCCTTTTCGCGTGCGAGAACTTCGCCCGTTTCGCCCACGCGAAGCTCACTCGGGCACAGCGGGTCCACGCTTATGGCTGTGCATCCGCTCAGGAGACCCGGGAGCGTCACCGCAACCAGCAGAGAGAAACCGACACGCGGAAGGACTCTCGGTGGTGAGGGTGCCACATCCTTCACCAAAGGCGAAGGGTGAGGAACGGATCGGTGGGTGGTTAAGGAGCCTGCGTCGCGCACCGCCTGTCCGTCCCCCGCCCTTGCTGCGCAAGGATGGGGCACCCGCGCACAAGGACGTGGCACCTGCGCGATGATCGACCGGTTGACGAACCAGCCCCACACTCTGCTTAATACGCGTAAGAGAGACGTTCTGCTCATCACGGGTCCACTCCCCAACCAGACAAACGGCGAAACTTCACAACGAATGACCTTGCACTGCAAGGAGATTCTATCCCTCCACCGCGAGCAGTCCAATTTCCCGAGCATGCAGCATGGCGAAATCCGGGGTCTTTGCTACGCTTTTGGCTGAGACACGTGTAAACGAACGGGAATGTGACTCATGTTCCACACTCGGCTGCGACGGTTCAACTTGGTGCTGACAGTGCCCTGCGTCGCGCTGATCGTTCAGACTGTCTACCTTGTCGAGAATCGCAGCGATCCGACCTTCTCCAGGCCGATCGTCGATGCGCAAGTCTACCATGACGCCGCCAGCAGGTGGGCTGACGGCGGGCGACTGTCTGAGGGCGCCTTCTGGCAGCCGCCGTTGTTTCCGGCTTTTCTGGGTTGCATTTATAAGCTCACCGGCCCGAGCGTTCCAGCCGCCAGGGCAGTCCTCGCGGGACTTGCGGTGCTTAGCTGTCTTCTGGTATGGCGACTCGGTTGCAGACTTTATTCCAACGCGGTCGGGCTCGTCGCCGGCGTGATGTTGGCTGTCTACGGACCCTTCGTTTTCTTCAGCACCCGGCTGGTGCCGGTCGGTCTTGCGGTGTTTCTTAATTTGCTGGGCCTGACGTTGCTGGTCGGCGCGCTGGACAGGCCGGTGTGGTATCGGTGGCTTACGCTGGGACTTTGCACCGGAGCAGCCATCGCGACCGTTCCCAACTCAGCCGTCCTGTTTCTTCTTGCCGCCGGTTGGCTGGTCGCCTCCGGTATCCGGTCGGGCAAATGGCAGCCGGCGTTCGCCCACATGCTTGCCGTGGGGCTGGGCGTTATCGTGGTGATCGCCCCGGTGACCATTCGTAACTACTGCGTTTCAGGTGAGCTTGTCATTCTTTCCACCAACGGTGGTATCAACCTCTATATCGGCAACAACCCCGAATCCGACCGCACCACAGCCATCCGGCCCGGAGAACACTGGCGGCGTCTCGACCGGGAGGCCAACGAAGCCGGCGCTGATTCCGATGCAGATAGGAGCGCCTACTTCCGCCGGGAGGTTCTTCGCTACGCAACTTCGCAACCGCTTGATTTCACCAGGGGGCTTGTTCGCAAGGCCGGCAGGATCATCAGCGCCCGCGAGATACCACGGAACATCGACATTTACGTTCACCGTGAGTTCTCTCGACTGCTGGAGATGCTCATCTGGCATGCCCGGTTTTTCTCGTTCCCCTTTGGATTGTTGGCCCCGCTCGCGGTCGTGGGTTTCATCGTGTCCGGACGACTGGCTGCCCGGCAAGCGACAGCCGGGCGAACCGGCAGTCGTCTTTTGATGGTCTTCGTTGTCGCCTATGCGGCTTCTGTCGTACTGTTTTTCGTATCCGCGCGATATCGATTACCCGTCGCTGCCGTGATGACCATACCAGCCGCAGCAGCTATCGTCTGGTTGATCGATCAGGTTCGATACCGAGATCGCCTGATCACGCCAGCGAAGATACGTTGGGTTGTTACCCTTGCCTTTCTTGTGACGCTGGCTGTGGTCAACAGGCCTATCGCCGCCCCCACCGACGGCGTTGACTTCCACGCGGAGATGTGCGCGTTTGTTGCACACTCCCACCTGCAGCAAGGAGATGCGGAGCTTGCTCAGGAAAACGCCCGGCGCGCACTGGATGCCGACCCGCAGTGCGCCTTCGCCCACATCGTTCTGGGAGATTGTCTGATGAATAAAGGCGATTGGGCCGGGGCGGAGGCCTCCTATCGCCGGGCGATCGAAAGCGACCCCGACTCCGCCGAGGCACGTCGCCTGTGTGGACAGGTTGTTCTTTCACTGGACAGGCCCCGAGAGGCGGTCTCACTTCTTCAGGAAGCCGTCGGTACGGACCCCTACGCGGCGGAAACGCACGCCGCGCTGGCTTTCGCCCTGACGAAGGCGGGCAAGAGTGATCAAGCCGTCGAGCACTTCCGCCGGGCTGACGAGCTTGCCGCTCAACCGGGCAAGGTGTTGCTGGCGCTGGCTGATCTTCTGGTTGCCGGCGATGAATACGGTGAAGCCATCGACTGTTATTGCCGGGCGCTATGGAAGATGGAACCGGACGCCGAAACGCTGGGCAAGGTGTCCTGGCTGCTGGCCACCTGTCCGGACGCAGAGCTCCGCGACTGCAGGCAGGCCATCAGCCTCGCTGAACACCTGTGCACAATAACCGAATACCGCCAGGCGGCTGCTCTCGACATACTGGCAGCCGGTTATGCTGAATGCGGCCGATTCGCGGACGCCATACGTATGCAACATCGTGCCATCGACCTGGCATCGCAAGACGGCGACGTGGAAGTGCTGGAAGCGCTCCGCCAACGATTGACCATGTATGAGCAACGCCTTGATTCCTCGCAGGACTCAGCCGTGCCCGGCGGCTAGAGCAAGCTCTAGTTTTGTGTGGCGGTCGAGCGGTGCTTTTCTGCCCAGCGATGCAGGAAACCGACTGCTGTACAAAAGCCGAAAACGCGCCAGACGATCCACTACGGGCGAGCTCAACGCCTGCACAATAGATACTGCTCTGGTTTCAGTCGGGAGATGGCCAGCTCGCCCCAACCACGGGCGGCACTTGGAGGCTGGGGCCGCGTCAGGTTTGTGGGCAAACTGGTGAACCGAGCCCGGAGCGCAAGCGACGGGACCCTTGCCGCACCGATCCGACATCCCCGCGCTTGCGCTTGGGGCTCTGTTCAGTGGTTTCATGCCTTCGCCAAACGGAAGCTACACCGGGGCGGCACCTGCCCCTTAACCCGGCGCGTCCCCTTAGAGGCTGATGGTTGTTGATTTCGAGGGTCCTGAACACGTACAATGGTTCCATTGGTCTGATGTGCAAACAAGGCTTACGGAGCCGCGCCGACTTAGCGGCACGCCGCTTCGAGGCTTCGCGCGCCCCGGGGTGCCAGGAGGGTTTCGTCGTGTCACCTATCTTCGGTTCAAGACGAGCGTGGGGTGTTGGAGGCATTCTTCTTCTGGTGGTTGCCGGCGCTTACGCCGACGCGCCCTCTCTTCGGGCTGATCGAGTCGTAAACGTGTCACTCGGGCCAGGTGAGCGGTATGACGAGGACGTCATCGTATACACCGCGAGCCAGAGTTGGAATTCCCGCATCTATCTGCTGCGTCCGAACGGCTCGGTCATCCGGTATTTCGAATACGAGTTCTATCGTTTTGCCGATCTCGAAGTGGTGAACAACGAGATCTACGCAGCAGAGGCCTTCGCACCGCGGCTTTTGAAGATAGACATGGATACAGGCGATCTGGAGGTCATCATCGACGACTGGAGCCTGTATTACTTCTACGATGTCGCGTTCGATGGTCAGTCTTTCTACGTCAACGAGTGGGATCTGAATCGATACACGATCGACGGCACCAAGACGGGCACAGCCTCGTTCGACGGCTCGGTATGGGGCGGCGCATGGGACGGGACATACTACTGGACCGTCACGGACGAGAACCTGATAAAGTGCTGGGATCTGTCCCAGTGGCCGACCGTCACCGAACTGCCGGATAACGCTATCATCCCGCCCAGCGCCAACTGCCGCGGGCTGTGGTTCGATGGCGAGCGTTTCTGGACGGCTGAGAGCGTTGAAGGGGCCCTGGGTTACATCTACCGGTTCGATCATGATGGCCAGGTGAACGATCAGTGGCTCGAGCCCGCGTTCCAGGGCTGGGGTGCGTGCATTATCCGCAACATCCCAGGCGACATGGATGACGATGGCCATGTCGACCTAGATGACTATGCGCGGTTTGCTCCCTGTCTGGGCGGACCGGGTGTGACGACGCCACCCATCAACTGCGACCCGGATGATTTCCCCGAAGCCGATCTTGACGGCGACACGGACGTCGACCTGCTCGATTTCCTGGAGTTTGGAGCCGTGTTCGGCAGCGGATAGCGGCTTGAGCATCCTCAACTTCTGTGCAGCGGTAGGGTCCGCTGTGCGGACCATTCTGAACCCACACCGTAAACCTAACGGTCCGCACAGCGGACCCTACGCTGCTCAGCAGGAAAGCACCGATCGCTACACACTATTCGCGCGTGCTGTAATCCTGGCCCCCGTTCGTCCCCGCGACCGGTCCTGGACATTGACTCTCGGCGTCTGTCCCACAACAATAGCGTTTTGCAGCAATCAACGACCGATCCTATAGGCGTAAGTTCAGCAGGGGGCGCATACAATCATGACCACCGCAAAACCGCTCTGGCAACCGGCGCAGGAACATATCAACAGAACCCAGATGCACGCCTTTATGACAAAGGCTGCCCAGAAGTACGGCTTTGATCCAGACTGGCATTCGCTGCACAAGTGGTCCATTACTCGGCGCGACGAGTTCTGGATGGAGATGTTCGATTTCGCCGAGATCAAAGCCACCAAACCGGCGACGAAGGTCGAGAGCGGTGAGGGCATGCTCGCCACCGAGTGGTTTACCGGCCTCGAGTTCAACTTCGCCGCCCACCTGCTCCGCCACGACGACGATCACATCGCCATAGAAGCCGAGGACGAACGTGGAAAAACCCGGTCAATCACATACAAAGCGATGAGGGACCAAGTCGCGCGGATCGCGCGGGCCATGCGGGAATGCGGCGTGAAAAAAGGCGACCGAGTCGGCGGGTTCCTGCCCAACATTCCCGAGGCCGTGGTCGCCATGCTGGCGGCTTCGAGCATCGGCGCCATCTGGTCGTCCTGCTCGCCGGACTTCGGCATCAGCGGAGTGTTCGACCGCTTCGGACAGATCGAGCCGACAATGCTTTTCGCCGCCGACGGGTATAGCTATAACGGCAAGCCGATAGACTCGCTCGAGCGCGTCGCGGGCATCGTCGAGAGAATCCCCAGCATACAAAGCGTCGTCATCGTTCCCTTTCTGAATGATTCGCCCGACGTCTCTTCGATACCCGGAGCGACGCTGTGGTCGGACTTCCTGGCTGAACCGTGCGAGCTTGTCTTCGAGCCTCTACCTTTTGATCATCCGCTCTACATCATGTATTCGTCCGGAACGACGGGCGTGCCCAAGTGCATCGTCCACGGCGCCGGCGGAACGCTCCTCCAGCAGATGAAAGAGCTCATCCTGCATTGCGATCTGCGGCGCGAAGACACGCTCTTTTACTTCACCACCTGCGGCTGGATGATGTGGAACTGGCTGGTGGCCGGTCTCGGCGCCGGAGCCACGATCGCCCTGTTCGAGGGCAACCCCGGATATCCGACGATCAGCCACCTGTGGGAGTTTGCGGAGCGGATCGGCATCACCGTTTTCGGAACAAGCCCGAAGTTCGTAGCCTCCTGTGAAAACGCCGGAATCAAACCCGGCAGCGAGCAAAACCTCTCGAAGCTGCGGGCGGTCCTTTCCACCGGCTCACCGCTTACCGTCGAGAATTTTCACTGGGTTTATGACAATGTGAAAAGAGACCTGCAACTGTCGAGCATCTGCGGCGGAACGGACATCATCAGCTGCTTCATGCTGGGTAACCCGATGCTGCCGGTTTACGCGGGCGAGATTCAATGCCTCGGTTTGGGTATGGACGTCCGCACGCTGGACCTCGAAGGCGACCCAGTGACGGGTGAGAAAGGCGAGCTGGTATGCTGTGCTCCGTTCCCCTCCCAACCTACGGGTTTCTGGAACGACAAGAACAACGAGAAATACCACGGCGCCTATTTCGAGCATTTTCCCGGTATCTGGCGACACGGTGATTTCGTCGAGATTACCGAGCGCGGCGGGGTGATCGTCTTTGGCCGATCCGACGCGACCCTCAACCCAGGCGGAGTCCGGATCGGGACAGCCGAGATATACCGCCAGGTCGAAGCGATGGACGAGATAGTCGACAGCGTTGTGGTCGGCAAGGAGACAGCCGACGCCGATGTCGAAGTGTGTCTATTCGTCGTCCTGCGTGACGGAGCGACGCTCGACGACGAGCTTGTCGGGCGAATCAGAAAACGAATCGCCGAAGGTGCCAGCAAGCGCCACATCCCCAGACACATAAAGGCTGTATCAGCCGTCCCCTACACCATCAGCGGCAAGAAAGTCGAACTGGCTGTCACACGGATGATCCATGGCCAGGAGGTGCCCAACCGCGACGCCCTGGCTAATCCCGATGCCCTCGAACAGTACGCCGGCATCGTTTAGCGCCGTATCACACGTGTTCCTGCGGGTCATCCGAACCGCGCCCGCCAGGAAGCGGCGGGTGGCTCATCGTTTTAGCCGTGGGGGAGGCGATGATCGCACAGCCGAGCAGCATCCGTTCTCAGCTTGGACTTCTCGGCGCCAACCATCGCGTCCCCCACCTCTAAAGAGGTGGGCCACTCACTTGACAGCGACCCACCAGATCGGCGCACCGAAGCGCTAACTCCTTTCGTCCATTCGGTTGGCCGCCTCAGGCACGGGTCGCTTGCGCCCGATCATGATGAAAAACCCGCCTTCCCGTCCGCCGGTGAAAACGTGCCGTGTCTGGGCGAGCAGATGGTCAAACACCGTACCTGTCGGTGTCGGGTCGAACAAGCTTCCCTCTTCGAGTCTTCCGCTGCCAGCCACCACCGAAGGAACTCCGCGCACGAAGTTGAGATCACACCGCTCAAACCACCTCAAAACCTCACCGATTGTATGTTTCGATTCGTGCGGATGGCGGTACTGATCGGCAAACCACGCCCGGCGTTTCCCGCTGCTCATCCGCGTTTTTCGCAGGTACGGATCGAGCCATTGTCCCTTGCCGCCAGTCGCGCGGAAGACCGCGCGCCGCAGATCGGTAGCAATTCTGCCGTATCGGTTGTACAAACCGACGACGAGATAGCCGCCGGGCTTGAGCAACCGGATGATCGATTGCAGTCCCCCGAAGGGGTCACCGGTATGATGCAGAACGCCGTTACAGAAAACAGCGTCGAACGCCTCCGGCTTTAAGCATGGCCTGAAGAGATTCATCTGTACGAAGCGGACGCGCGACAGGTTATGCTGCTCTCTGAAATCCTCAGCCATTCGCAGCGAGTTCAGGCAGATGTCCGTTCCGATCACCCGGCGGCAGGCGATCCCCAGGAAGTTGACCAGCTGTCCCGTTCCGCAGCCGACGTCCAGAACGGTGCTGTTGTATCCGATGGCTTCATTGAGCATCCGCGCGTACACGCCGCTCCGCGACTTCTCGATCAACGATCGTAGCGAATCATGCTCGTCGTAGTTGGGAAACGGCGTCTTTTCGTAAAAGGCCTTGACCATCTCCGTGACGTCGTGGCTATCGCCGCAACCTTCGTGCGGATGGAATAGAAGCGGTATGCCGTCGTCGAGGGCAAACGTCCGGTTGCACTTGCTGCAAGAGAGCTTCTCGCCGCCGCCGGACAGCTTCACTTCGCAGCACGGGCTTACCAGCAGCTCGCCGCAGAGAGGGTCCAGGCTGTCACTGCGCTCAGCCGGTATTGCGGCTGGCTGTCGCGCCTTCTCGAGCACATAGTGTCCCATGCAAAGTACGTCGATGTCCGACGACATGAAAGTATCGTAGGCGTCGCGCGGAGTGCGAACGATCGGATCCCACCCAAGATTGAAGCTCGTGTTGACCAAGAGCGGGCAGCCGGTCTTTTCGTGGAACGTCTCCAACAGGCGATGGTAGAGGCTGTTTCGCGCGGCGTCAGCAGTTTGAAGGCGGGCTGAGCAGTCAACATGCGTCACCGCGGGAATCTCGGATCGAAGGATCTTGAGCTTGTCGATGCCACGCGTTTGCGGTTGGGTCTCGTCGATCGTGAGGCGTTTGTCATCCCGCACCGAGGTCACGAGCAACATGTAAGGACTTTCGGTGTCCGGCGATACGTCAAAATAATCAGACGCATGCTCGCGAAGCACCACCGGCGCGAACGGTCGAAAGCTCTCCCGAAACTTTATCTTCAGGTTCATGACGCTTTGCATGTCGGCGTTGCGGGCGTCGCCCAGCAGACTACGCGAACCCAATGCTCGAGGCCCGAACTCCATCCGTCCCTGGAACCAGCCCACCACCTTCCCTTCCGCGATCCTGTCCGCCACGTACTCGCACAAAGCCCCGTCATCGTCGATCCGCGAATGGGTCGCACCGGCGGAATCGATAACCTCCTTAATATCATGGTCGGAGTATTGCGGACCGAGCAGCGAGCCAAACTGGGAATCACCCGCTTTCGGTTCGCGCGGCTTGCCCATCAGTTGATGCCAGATGAGCAACGCCACGCCCAGTGCTCCGCCGGCGTCGCCAGCCGCCGGTTGAACCCATATCTCCTCGAACGGACCTTCGCGCAGAAGTCGACCATTGGCTACACAGTTGAGCGCCACGCCCCCCGCCAGACATAGACGCTTCATCTCCGTCTCGGCGTGAACGTGTCGCGCCATTCGCAGCATGATCTCCTCGAGCACCCGCTGGACTGAGGCAGCCAGGTCCATCTCCCTCTCGGTGATGGGCATGTCGGGGCGGCGTGGAGGCCCGCCGAAGAGTCGCTCCATCCTCTTCGAGGTCATCACAAGACCCTGGCAGTAGTTGAAATACGACATGTCCATACGGAAGGAGCCGTCGTGTTTCAGGTCAACTATTCTTTCGAGAATCAGATCGGCGTACTTCGGTCTTCCGTAAGGCGCCAGACCCATCAGCTTGAACTCGTCGGAGTTGACCTTGAACCCCGAAAAATACGTGAATGCCGAGTAGAGCAGGCCCGGCGAGTGCGGAAAGCGCAGCTCGCGGACAAGGTTGATCCGGTTGTCCCGACCGGTGCCCCAGCTTGCGGTGGCCCACTCGCCCACGCCGTCGACCGTCAGGATTGCCGCCTCGGAAAACGGCGAAGGATAAAAGGCGCTTGCGGCGTGCGACTCGTGGTGTTCCGGAAAGACGTATCGCTTGCGGTAGGCGTTCCGCAGCCCGCGGTCCATTATCCGAGGCAGGTGCAGCTTGGTTTTAAGCCATAGCGGCATCGCTTTTGCGAACGAGCGAAAACCGCGCGGTGCATATGCCAGATATGTCTCGATAAGCCGCTCGAACTTGAGCAGCGGTTTATCATAGAAGCCCACGTAATCCACGTCGGCTGGAACGAAACCGCCTTCTTTCAGGCAGTAATCGATGGCGCGGGCCGGAAAGTCGTGGTCGTGCTTCTTGCGTGTGAACCGCTCCTCCTGGGCGGCGGCTACGATCTTGCCGTCGACAACCAGGGCGGCGGCTGAGTCGTGGTAGAAGGCTGATATCCCCAGAATCGCGGTCATAAGCGTCTCTATGAGTCACACATGCCGACAAGGTCGCCTTCGCCAGCCCGCGGCGCAAACCGGCACGTACCGGCAAGCTCTCGATCCGAGCGTACATCTCCTGCGCCGCGCTTTCAAGCGCCCCGAGACCTTCCACGCCTCGAACAAAAGCGCGCAGCATCGTATAATGCGCCACTTGGATACCCCGGCGGATGGGGCTTGCGGTGCTGGGAGTCACGTGTTGACAGGCAGCGATCTCGGCGTTTGACGAGTGCTTCCTGCCACTGGTCCGTAGAAGACCAGAGTTCATTGATACGACTCGGTTAGCCGCATCCGAGCTCGAGGTTAAGACTGCATGACCGCGAAAACCAAGCGACACAAACGGCGCCGCGACCCAAGCAAGCCTCAGCCCGGCGACAGTCGACCTCGGCGAATATGGTTGCCAAAATTGCTGGCGCTGAGCGTCGCCTCGGTGTTGGCGCTGGTGGCGGGCGAAGTAATCGTCCGTCTGTTGGACGTAGGCCCCGAAATAATTCCGGTCTACGCCGAGAACTTCAGGCTCTCAGACAACCCCGAGCTGCGCTACGAGCTCGTGCCCGGATCGCAATACCTGGGCGGGGCCATCAACGCCGACGGCATGCGCGATCGTGATTACCCCGTAGAGAAATCGGCCGGCGTCTTCCGCATAGCATGTCTGGGCGATTCGATCTGCTTTGGATACGACGTCAAAGCCGACGAGACGATCGCGGGTCGGCTTGAGGAGTACCTCAATCGCTACTACACCTCCGACGGGTGGAGCTTCGAGGTACTGAACTTCGGTGTGACCGGCTACAACATCACACAAGTGGTCGAGAACCTGCGGCTCCGCGCTTTGAAGTACGACCCCGACCTGATCATCTACGCATACTCGATGAACGACCCGCAGGAGTTCAGCATTGAACTCGACGCCCTGCGCGCGAAGCTGACCTGCGCCGAGCAGAACTACATCGACCGATTGCGGCGACCCGGCAGGAACCTGGCGCTGCACTCCCGACTTTATGTACTTACCCACTTCATTCTCGAGTCGCGAACCTCAGCCGGTCGACGGACGGGCACGTCATCCACAGACAGGGAATGGTCGAGCTTGTGGTCCGGCACATATCACAGATACTACAGCGATCTGCACCAAGACGCTGATAGTTGGCGGCGGGTCGACACCGGCCTGATGGAACTGGGCCGCATTACTCACAATCATGGGATTCCCGGCTATGTTGTGATCTTCCCTGTAATGAAGGACTTCGCGCGCTATCCGCTGAGCGACGTCCACGCAAAGGTGGCCGGCGCCGCCCGAGATAACTCACTACTTATACTGGACATGCTCGAACCCTATCACACACTGTCCCAAATACCTGGAGAGCGCTTCGCTCGCGATTATCTTCATCCGGATGCACCCGGCTACGCCTATGCAGCCGTCGTTATCCTGCGCCGCCTGCTCATCGAGCACGACCTGCCGGTAGAGGATGATGATATCACACGGCTCGTCGAGCACGATACCCTCGAAGGACACTTCGCCGATATGCTGATGCGCCGCCTTCCTCTGTCCGCAACCCAATCGCCGTGACTCCTCTGATAGGGTACGTCCCGGACGCCCCTCTCCTCCGGTAGGGTGCGTCCCGGACGCACCTTCCGCTACTATGGCTGCAGTCTCTCCAACAGACGACTGGCCGCAGCATGGTTCGGCTCTATTTGCAGTACGCTCTCGAGATGAGCAATGGCCTGCTCGGCAAAGCCCTTGTGCACAAGTAACCTAGCCACCTCCCAATGCGCCTGCGACAGATCCGGTTTGAGACGTAGTGCTGCTTTGTAGTGTTCGATTGCGTCGTCGATTCGATCAACGCGCGTCAGCGCCAATGCGAGATTGTTGTGAGCATATACATGATGTGGATCCAGCCCGACTGCCTCCGCCAGATGGGTGACAGCCCGCTCATGCTCGCCCAGTCGCAGCACGATGGTGCCCAGGTTGTAGCGCACGTCGAAGTCGTCCGGCGTCAACTTCACAAGCTCGACGAAGTGCGGCACCGACTCGGCGATCTTCCCTTGAATAGCCAGGGCGTTTGCCAGGTTCCGGCGCGCTTCCACATAGTCAGGCTTGATATTCAACGCTTCCTCGAAACGCGCGGCAGCTTCCTCGTAGTGCTTTTCGTGTAGCAAGCCAGCTCCGAGGTTGTTATAGGCGCGTGGATCTTGCCAATCACCCTGTGCGATGGCGAGTCTAAACTCTGTATTTGCGTACTCGATCCTTCCCTGCTTGCGGTAGGCGTCGCCACGGTCGAAGTGCCATGTGCCAAGATTCGGTGTGTAGTCGACAAGCGGATGCGCGGTCACTATGTATACGGCACACCAGGCACCGGACCATAGCAGAGTCCGTCGGACATGCCGCTCGGCCACCATCATGCCAATGCGACAGAGACCGTAAGCACCAAACAGAAGAAGGAACGGGATCACGGGAACACGATAGCGCCCCGCAATGAAGAACGGCAAGTGCGACGCGAAGATCGCGGCGATAAACAGTGCTATGAGAATGGAGGCCTCCATCGCGAATGATATACGATCCGATCGGCGGTCGTCGCGCGACCGAAGAGGCGCCGGAGCGAAGAACATCACGGCCCCCATGACCGCAAGAGAAAGGGCCATTGGAAAACCCGGAAGATGGTTCAGTGTGCGCGAATTGGCGCGCTCATAGTGAATCACCTTGTTGTTTGATATCTCGGCCGGCCCCCAAAAGAGAAGTGCCTTCTTGATAGTCAACCTCATGACATCAAGCGGGTGAGCCACCATGTAGTCGACAGCCTTCCTCGTAAAGAAGGAGGAGACCTCGGAGGCTCTCAGTGAGCGACCCTCAATCGACTCGACGCCACGCGCGATCGCCGGCTGATCGAAGCATGTCCATCCGGTAAGGGTTGTAAACTCCGTGAGAATCGGAATGTGGGCTGTTACGCAATCAGCTTTCTCATTGTTCCCGATGTAGAGGTTTACGCCTGCGTTGGATGTTATGAATACGAACTCATCAGCCACTATGTAATTCCTTATAGTAGCCGGTGCGATTGCAAGTGCCAGACCGAGGGGAAACCATACAAAGGGTGTTGTCATGCTTCGAGATTGAGGCCGTCGCCGGGTGATCCAGTAGATCCAGATCAGGACGAGTGGGGCAAAGAGCAGTGCATTGGGTCGGGCCAGCGCGAGTACGCCGAGCAACAGACCGCCTGCGAAGGTGTTGAAACGCGTCGTCCGGTCGGCCCACCGGACAAGAACGTTCATCAGAGAAAGAGAAAGAAAGACAAGCAGCACAGGGGCGAGCAGCTCTCCCTCAAAGTAGATGAAGACCCAATAGCACGACATGAGACCGGCGAATATCAGGCCTACGCATCGCCCGAAGACTGCCCTTCCCAGGAAGAATGCCAACAGGCAGTTAACAAGACCCAGTGCCATCTGGATGATGCGGGGAGCGAGGTAACTCTGGCCGGCGACCGAATACACAAGTGCCAAGAAACAGGGATACGCCGGCGGTCTAAAAAACGGCGTACGATGAATCTGCGGATCACTGAAGTGCTCCGGGGGCGATAGGTCTCCGGTAACAAGCCCGCGCGCCCAGTGGTCGTGAAAAGCGGCATCGAATGCCGGATAGGAGAAATCCGGCGCCTTGACGATCTCGCCAAGGTAGCAAAGCCGGAGGGCAAGCCCCAGCAGCAGGATACCGGCGATAATGAGCAGTAAGGCGGTTCGCCCCGGCTTAGCGGCTCGGGATTCCGGTGGCTGATCCGTGGTCGCCGGCAAGTTTGCCGTTGTGGACGGTTTCTCCCGTGTTTGCTTGCGCCTGCGTCTTGCCATGTCGCAATTCTATCGGGATTGTGCGGCGTAAGCACCCATACATTGCACAACCTTGAGAACACCTCTAAGCTGGCCCCACCAATGACTGAACAGTCACCGGATCTGTCCCCCACCCTTGGAAGGGGCGGGCACCCGACTGGGGGCTGAAGGCCAATCAGCCGAACCGCGACTGTGAGGGAGTGTCTCCAACGAAACCGTAACAGCCTTTCTGGAAACGGCAGCAGGAGCACAGCCACAATGAGCCGAACCAAGATCGTGGCAACCTATGGCCCGGCATGCACCAAGGAGCGAACCATTGGCTCCATGCTGCGCGGCGGGCTCGACGTCATGCGTCTTAACCTCTCACACCTTGATCCGGATAACCTGGCTGAGACGGTGACGCGCCTGCGGCGAATAGCAGCCGAAGCGTCGGTTCCCCTGGCAATATTGGCTGACATGCCAGGGCCCAAGATTCGCTGCACAGTGTGTGAGCCTCAGAGCTTCACCCTCAAGGAGGGCGACCGCGTGACGTTGTCGTCGCGTAAGGTGGCTTCGACGCCCACGGAAATCGCCATCGCGTATCCGCATCTCATCGAGGATGTGAAGGCCGGGCACGAGTTGGCCATCAACGACGGACTGGTGTTGCTGCGCGTAGAGAAGGTCCACACGAAAGAGGAGGTCTTGCACTGCGTCGTCTTGACCGGCGGCGAAATCTCGTCGCGCAAGGGCGTGAGCTTTCCGCACAGCACGTTGCGCATATCGAGCTTGACGACGCGAGATCGCAAGGGGTTGCGAGCGGCTGCACAGGCCGAAGTGGATTTCGTCGCGCTTAGCTTCGTGCGGTCAGCCGATGACATAGCGGCCGCCCGCCGGATTCTCGGGCGCGCCGGACGAAGTGACATGCCGCTTGTCGCCAAGATCGAGACGCGTCAAGCCGTGGAACGGATCAGCGAGATTGTCGAGGCTTCCCACGCGGTGATGGTAGCCCGGGGCGACATGGGAATCGAGCGTCCCTTCGACCAGGTTCCGCTGCTCCAAAAGGACATCATCGCCTGCTGCAACCGGGCGGGCAAACCTGTCATAACAGCCACACAGATGGTCGAGTCGATGATCACAAGCTCGCGTCCGACGCGGGCTGAGGTCAGCGACGTCGCCAACGCGATCCTCGACGGTACCGACGCGGTGATGCTCAGCGCCGAGACGGCTGTCGGATGCAATCCCGGGCGCGTCGTGCGAACGATGGCCCAAATCGCTTCGACGGCTGAGACGCGAATCGACCACCAGCAGGCGTTACGCATCCAACGTCCCGGTGGAGTCGAGCTCGCTCTCAACGACTCACTCGCCCGTGCCGCTTGCCAGTTGGCTTTGGACGCCAGGCTCGACGCGCTGGTGTGCTTCTCGTCTTCCGGGCAGACAGCCCAGCGCATCGCCCGCTACAGACCCACGTGTCCCGTTTACGTCTTGACACCCAACGAGCAGCAATGCCGCAGGTTGGCACTGACGTGGGGCCTCGATGTCTTTCAGATTCCCAGACCCAAGCTGACGCAGTCGCGCAAGATTGTTCCGGTTGCGCAACTGGTCGAGCCTGCGGTCCGCACGCTTCTTGGCCAGAATCGTCTCAAGAAGGGTCATCGCATCGCGATGCTGGCGGGCAGGCTCCTGGGCAAACCCGGCGGAACCAATCGGCTTGAGGTCGTAGAGATATAGAGCTTCGCCGCGGCTCGAGTGGCGGGATGCCAGCGCATGTGCGTGCTCCGTGCGCAGGCCCGCCGTGGTGCGTGTTCCCTATCCCACCTGCGTGGCGGACCGGAGCATAGGGTCGCCCTTTGCGACGATGAGTGCTTCGCCCGGACCGACCGGCGGGAATGCGTCGAGGCAAACCGGATGACGGTGGCGATTGACAGCCACTAACCCCGCCTGCAAACCGATCACCTGTTCGAGCAGGGTAGCTGTCAAATCCGTGCGCTGTATCGAACAGGCACAGAAGTCCGCATCCCAACCGGGAACCTCGATGCGCAGCGCCTGCCCGCCACCTTCGAGCACTTCGCGGTGGAAATCCGTCTCAAAGGCGGTCGGATCGACGACCACCTGCAACTCGTGGCGGACATGCCGCCACACGAACCGGTCGCGATCGGTAAACGCCGAGCCGTCCTCGACTGTCGGAAGGAAATAATTCCCGGCCCCAAAGGCAGCCGTCAAACGCCCCAGCCAAGCTCCGTATGGCCTGTAGACGTCCACATCAGACGGAATAACAAGCCGGACGGCGGCGGACGGCATCGAGATTACGTCGATGGCTGTCGTGGGGGCTTTGTCGTCGCTTTCGATGGTCACGAGCCTGTCGCTCGGCCTGCGGCTTCGCCGAAAGCCCTCGAGCGATTCCCACGGTGCAGCCAGTGGAATCCACGCCAATCTGAACTGATTCGCCAGGTGCATGGCGTAGGGACACCGGTAGGGCTCTTCGCGGACTAGCTGCTTGAACCACAGCAGCGAACCATAGATGCTCTCCACATCGCCCGAGACCAAACCGCTGCGCACGAGAATGACCGGCTTGGGCGTAAGGGGCATCCCGAACGTGCGATCCTCGGCTCCGATGGTGACCAACTGTTCGCCGACATTCTCGACAGGCACATCCTCATCATGAACGACAAAATCGGGGAAGCGGTCGGCGGCATCGCGGATGATCTTCCGGATTCGTCGCTCGATCGTCTGGGGGACGACGTACTGCCCGAGGGATGACTGTTCTCGCCCCAGAATCGAAAGCAACAGATGCATAGCTATCGCCGGCTCGCCAAATGTTGAGCAGGGGGCTTCGACTGGCTCGATGTCCAGCACGAACAGACCGCCCTTATCCGTCGGCTTGTACAGACAGATAGGCTTATCCGACGTAGCATCCCGGTCGCAAAGAGAGACAAGAATCACAGAAAAGCCGTGCTCTTTGCAGAATGCCTCGAAACGCCCGGTCTTGCGGAACTGGTTCTGAACGAAGCTGCCTGTGGCTTTGCCACCCCAGGCGTATGGAAAGCAATCATCAAGCGCGAAACCGCGCGTGGCGAAATTCGCGCAGGCTACCTTCGCGTGGATCGGGTCGTCATCCTGTTCGATTCGCCGCACGGTCACCAGCTCTTGTGCCAATCGCGCAAAAGCCGGCAACGAGATAACCACGATTCGATCGTGCGCCAGCTCGAACAGACCAGACAACGACTGCAAATCAGGAGGCGGCGTCTTGTCCGGAAATAGCAGCGCGTCCTCAACCGGATTGGCGGCACTGAATCGATCGGGCGTTGTCACCGCGACATGACGTTCACCGAAACACTCGGCAAGCAAACGGGTGATGGTTCTGTCCTTAGCCGCCGTGGAGCAAACAAGGACGCTTTGCACCTCTGTCGGCGGAAAGGAAGCATAAGGCGGCGGCGGGATGGCGATGACGTGCGATTCCTCTTCCGGCTCGATGATCTGGATGAAACGCACATGCTCGATGCGGGCTGTCCCCTGGGCATTCTCCAAGCCCACCGAAATCCTGATCCGGCGCACACCTTCGGGAACCTCATAATACGCCCGCACGTTTATGGGCTTGGTGGCGCGATGAAAAGCCGGCGTGACGCGCCGGATACCCACGGGCCGCTTCTCCTTGATCGGCTCGATCGCCAGAACAAAACCCGCATCCTCGTGCGGGGCCCGAAGATCACACGAAGCTGTCGCTTCAACGCGATAGTAGTCTCCGGGCTTGCAGGTAAGCTCCTGGAACCACAACGCCTTCGCGGATTCGCCCGGGCTCGTGATCGTCACCCCGCCCGCAATAGCGCCCTCGTCGCAGCTCTCGCGATTCCAGCGAGCCCGCCCTCCCCTACTAACCCAGGACCAGCCTCGCGGCGCGACCTTACCCTCAAGGAAGTCCGGGTTCCGCATCCGATTGACATCTTGGGCCACATCCGCTCCTCCGCTGCACTCCGATCGGACCCCGACCTTCGAGGTTTCGCCCTCTATAGCCGTGCGCGGGCTGAAAGGCAACGCTCAGTCACGATGGATCACATCGGATGCGAGCCCGTTTGGGCACCTGATCGGCTCTGGGTGCCACTAGTGGCTTGTCCATCAGTACTGTTCGGACAGGAAACGTGGGGACCATGGCGGGCCGGCGTGCAGGGTGTGTCCCCGACGCACCGTCTTTCCCGCTCTGTGAGCGCCAGGATTCGCAGATGCCAGGGAACATCTATACCCAGTCACACACCAAAACGCCGGTTTTTCTCGCCGCGCTGTCGAAACCGAGGCGTTACTCCGGTATCATCAACCACCATGAACGACCCCGAAAGCGACATTCTCGAAGCCCCTCCCACAGAAGATGACGGCGAGCTGGCGTCCGCAAGCCTAGCGGTAGACGGTGACCAGCCCGAAACCGCGCCCGAGTCGATCGTGGAAGCACTGCTGTTCTCTACCGACAACCCCCTAAGCCCCGGCAAAATATCGCAGATTATCGAGACTGCTACGCCCGGCGACGTGAAGAAGCACATCCAGACCCTCAACGAGCGATACGAGGAATCGGGTAGCGCGTTTCGCATCGAGTCGATCGCCGGCGGTTTCAGAATGTTCACACTGCCCGCCTACAACCGTTGGCTGAGCAAGATGCACACACACCGGGCAGAGTCGCGCCTCAGCCCAGCCGCTCTCGAAACGCTGGCGATCGTAGCCTACAAGCAACCCGTGCTAAGAGCCGACATCGAGTCTATTCGCGGAGTGGCTGTCGGCGACATGATGGGACGACTTCGCGAGATGAAGCTCACAAAAATCGTCGGACGGGCTGAGGAGATCGGGCGACCGCTGCTCTATGGTACCACCACGAGATTCCTCGAGGTGTTCGGGCTGTCGTCCCTCAAGGATCTCCCCAAGCTCGATCAGGACGCGGCGGAGAAAGTCCCACAACTCGAAATTCCACAAGCCCGAAAAACACCCGATTCCGAAGATGAAGCGGCTGAATAGCCCAGCTTCATACTAACGCTGACCGACACATGATGGTCCGTCCATGACAGAGCAACGACCTACCGATGGGAAGGCATACGCGATCGGGATCGTCCTCGTGTTGCTCGCTGCCATATTGTGGAGCCTCAACGGAGCACTCATCAAGCTCATCAACCAAAGAGGCACCGGGCCTGACGCGGTGACCATTGCCTTTTATCGTTCGCTCATTGCTGGGTTGTTTCTGCTGCCATTCGCCCGAGGGCGCTACCACACGCTAAGATCGGAGCCTGGTTCGCGATGGAAGCTGCCCATCAGACCAGCTGGACTTCTCTGCATCGTTTTTTTCGCCGTGATGACCGTCCTTTTCGTACTGGCAAACACCATGACCAAAGCCGCCAGTGCGATCATTCTCCAGTACACCTCCACATTCTGGGTGTTCGGTCTTTCGCCGTGGTTGCTCAAGGAGAAACCAACGCTACGCGACTTGCCGGTTCTGCTGCTGGCTATGATCGGTATCGGAGTGATCTTCGTCGGTGGTGCCCGGACCGATCTTGCGGGGTTGGCTGTGGCGTTGGCGTCGGGGGTGTTCTACGCGCTGCTCACAATGATGATCCGCCTTCTCAGGGATTCCGACTCGGCGGCTATCACCGTTATGAACAACCTGGGGTCGGCTGTTCTGATCCTCCCCGCAATGTTGCTGATGGGTCAATTCATGGTGTCAGGCCGGGTGGCGCTATTGCTGGTTATCATGGGCGTCGTTCAGTTCGGCATTCCGTACTATCTCTACTCGTTGGGTCTGGTGCGAGTACCAGCCTATCAGGTTGCCCTTATCACCATGGTAGAGCCGGTCCTGGTGCCGGTGTGGACCTATCTCGCGGTCGGAGAAACACCGCCCTCCGCAACGATCATAGGTGGTGCAATCATCCTGGCTGCGTTGCTGCTGCTGATTGTCGGGCGGCGATCACGTCTGTCGGCGCCGTTCCGACGATGGGGGGGGCATGTCCAATCCGAACCGCGCCCGTAGGGAAGGGGCAGACCCTCCAGGCTTCGGCCATGTCAGGCAGTCGGAATGGTCGGGACGACCCTACGGGAACATGACTTTCTTCATCCAAGACCAAGTGCTCAACCCAAAAGCGCCCTCAAAACACCCGTCGCAATACTCGAAACAGATCACTCCGATGCGCTCATGTGGAGGTAGCAAAGGACACTTCGCGCACGACCGGGCCGCTTCCTGACGGGCGCAGTTCTGCTTGCCAAGTGACATTTGTCTTCAGCTTGGACTTCTCGGCGCAGGTCATCGCGTTCCCCATGTTCAGAAGACATGGGCCACCCACCACGCGACTGATCGAAAGCAACGTCAGCTTGACGGTGAGGTCTGGCTCTTTTCCTCTTCGGACACCGGCGAACCCGAGTCGGTAGTCGACGTCATGCCCAAAGCGGTGACGACAGTGACCGGCGCGATCTTCTCCAGATCCGCCTTGATTTTATCGGCTTCACCTACGACCACGATTGTCAACGTGTCCACATCGATCAAACCCTTGGCGACCCTCAGGATATCGTCGCCGGTTGTCTTCTTGATCCCGTCGAGGTATCTGGCCAGGTAGTCGCCCGGCAGATCGGCGTATTCGATAAGCCACAGATCACCCACGACCGCCTGCGGCGTCTCGCGAGAACCGGGGAAGCTGCCCACAGTGTACGACTGAGCGATCTTGAGTTCCTCGGGCTCGACAACAGACTCCCTGATCCGATCTATCTCGTCGAGGATCACCTGAAGAGCTTCCGCCGTCATCGGCGTTTTCGTGTTGGTGCTGATATTGAAGGTGCCCGCGAATCTCCTTGCTCCAAACCCGCCCCTCGCCCCATAGGTGAGGCCTCTCTCGACGCGGACAGCTTCGTTCAGACGGCTGTTGAACGACCCACCGAAAATCTGCGAGAGCAAACGAGAGGTGAAATACTCTTTGCTCTTTCGCGTGATACCAAGCTGCCCCACGCGAATCTGACTCTGCACCGAGCCGGGCTTGTCCACGAGATAGATGTGGGTCTTTTCCGGAGCGGGGATGGAACCAATCTTGACTGCGGGCTTCGGACCTGTCACCTGCCAGCTTCCGAAGTGCTTTTTCACAACGCTGAATACGTCGTCCGGGGTCACGTCGCCCGCCACATACAGAACAGCCGCATCGGGCCGAACAAACGTCGACCACCACTCTCTCAGGTCATCAGCGGAAAGTGCCTGGATGTCAGAGGGTTCGCCGGTCGAGGTTCGCGAATACGGATGCTCGCCGAAAACCCGGTGTCGAAGCTCGCGGTCGGCCAGGTACTGCGGGGTGGAGGCTTGGATCATCAAACCAGCCAGAATCTGCTGGCGCTGAATGTCAAACTCCTCCTTGGGGAAAGTCGGCGTGAGGACAACTTCAGCAAGAAGCTCGACAGCCAAGTCGAACTTGCCGGTCACGCAAGAAGCGTTGACTGAGGCTACGTCCATCGAAGCCCCGCCGCCGATCGAAATCGCGTTGAAATCCAGCTTCTCCGCCAGTTCGGCAGCCGTGTGCTTGGCTGTGCCCTGCGTGATCATCGAGGAGGCCATCGAGGCAGACCCCGTTTTGCTTTCCGTCCACGCTCCATGAAGAGAACCAAGCGTGAGCGTCACGAACGGCACCTCATGGTTTTCTATGACGACGATCTTCAGCCCGTTTCCGAGAACCGTGTCGTGATAAACGGCTACCGGGACCTTGTCGAGCAGATCAGCCATAGGCGGTTTCGCTGTCAGATCAGTCGGGCGTTTCAGGTCGGCACGAGGCCCGCCGCGCTTGGCTACCCGGTTGGTGCTCGGCTTCTCGGGCGGTGGTGCACCTTCGTCAACGTCGTCGCCCGATCCGCCCAACAGACCACCCAACATGCCGGACATCTTCGGCTCGACCACGACCAGGGTTTCGTGGTCCTTGACGAGGTACTTGGCAGCCACGCGCTGAAGGTCCTCAACTGTGACCGAGCGTATGTCATCCAATCTGAGGTTTGCCTTCTCGGCATCGCCTTCTATGGTCTGATACTGCCCCAGCAGGCTGGCTTTGCTCGCCACGGTCAGCGACTGAGTAACTTCGTCACGCAGGTACTGGTTTTTGACCTTGTCCAGCTCGCTTTGCGTCACGCCCTCTTCGACGGCTCGCTTGACGTGCTCGCGCATCGCATCAACGACCTTCTGCTTGTTGCCCCAAGGCATGAGCATAGCCCCGGTGCCGACGAAGCCGGCGTCTTCCAACGAACCGGCACCTCCCATGGCTACCTGGGCGAGCTTCTTGTCCTTGACGAGGTCTTTGTAGATTCGGCTACTCTCGCCTTGACCAAGGGCAGCCATGAGCATCTCCAAAGGAAGCCCATCAGAATGACCCTCAGGAACGCCCCGGTAAATCAACCCCACCAGCGGTACCGGTCCCTTCTTCTCTTCAATAGTGAGCTTTTTGAGATCGGTGGCCATCGACTCCTTTATCGAGATCAGCGGCGGGCGCGTCATCTTCGGAATCCAACCGAAGTGCTTCTCCGCCATGGAGTGGACCTCTTCATGCGTCACGTCGCCCACTACTACCAGTGTCGCGTTCGACGGCACGTAGAACCTGTCCCAGAACCCGGCGAGTTCGTCGATCGTCGTCTTACGCAGATGCGGAATGTTGCCGATCGGCGACCAGCGGTAAGGATGCTCCTTGAACAGACCAGCCAGCAGATGCTCGAGCACCATACCATAAGGTGTGTCCAGAGAACGTGTCCGGCGCTCTTCCTCGACGACCTTTCGTTCGGTATGGAAACCCTCCTCGTCGATCTTGAGGAACGCCATCCGGTCAGCCTCAAGCCACATCGCCAGCTCGAGCTGGTTTGAGGGTAGCTCGTTGACGTAGCTGGTGAAGTCGAACGACGTGCCCGCGTTGCAGTCGCCACCGGAGCGGCGGATGTAATCGAAATGTTCCTCTGGTCCGATCGAGTCCGTACCTCTAAACATCATATGCTCGAACATGTGGGCGAAACCCTGTCGCTCCGGATCTTCGTCCTTCGAACCCACGTGATACCAGACCTGGACAGCTACGATCGGGCACGAATGATCCTCCAGCGAGATCACCGTCAGCCCGTTGTCGAGAACCTCTCGTTGAAAATCGTACTGCCGCTGACCACCAACCGCGATCGTACAGCAAACCGCCAGAACAACCGCACAGCGGAAAAACACATTACGCATCATCCGAACCACTCCTTCATTCATTGTTTGAACCGGCGACTCACGACGCCGAACATGAAACCCCATTTAGAGTATCTCCACTAACGGCGGCACTGCCAACCACGCGACACACCCCAAACGTGTTTTCTTGTCTCAAGGCTCACTGGTCTGCCGGTAGTCAAGTCCGAGATCTTCCTTTCCCGCACCTGACAATGGAACGAGCACAATCCCGGCACCTTCAGCCAGTATATGCCGGTTTCGAGTTCAAGAAGAACCGCGAGATGGAATTCAGGCCTTCTTGAGAATGGAGTCGACGATTCCGCAGAACGCGTCAGGGTCCTCGAGCATCAAGAGGTGTCCCACGCCGGATTGTTCGGTGTAGGAGCTGGCGCTGTCGCGAACGAAGTCGGGAACATCCCAAGCCGGTGCTGACCGCTCGCCGGCAAGCAGGTGGATCGACAGCCCTTTCTTGATGATCCTCCGCACCGCCGATAGATACTCCCGCGGTCCGGTTTCGCGCAGAATCGCCTCGGACATGACGTAAACCGTCTTGGCTGGCTGGTTTATCAAAATGCCGCGCATCCACTCGACGCGCTGGGGAGTCGCCGCGACTCCGCACTGCTCCACCCATTTCGCGACGTCCCCGAGCATGTCTCGATACCGCTTCTCCCATGCCTCCGGCTCCAGGTCGGCGATCTTCGCGGACCAAAAGGCGTCCTTCAAAGTGAAGTTGCCTTCGACATTGATCATCCCCGCGACGAGCTGAGGGAATCGGTCTGCCACCAGGACAGCCACAGCTCCGCCCATGCTGTGGGCCAGCAGCCAGACCGGACCAGCCCCAATCCCGGAAATGACGCCCGCGACGTGGTCGGCCTGAGCACTGATCGTCAACTCCTTCAGGGGTGCATCCCGACGCGCCCCATAGCCCAGCAGATCGCAGGTATGAACCCGGGCACCGGTGGTGCGGGACGCGGGACGAAAGTAGTCCAGCGAGCCGACCAGGCCGTGAATCATCAGCAAAGTTGGTCTACTCATACCAGTCCCAGATCAGAGCCCCGGTGTCTCGTCATGCTCAGGTCCGCAGGTCGTCCGGACCGCGCCCGTCAGGAAGCGGCCACCCCCACCGCTGTCACCCCTTGCGTCTCCGCTCCCTCACGGTCGCGGTTCGGTGAGCGCCCTGGGCAACCTGCAGCTTCGGGTGTGACAAAGCCCCAGGGTATCGCCACGGCTGAACATGCGGGATGCCACCGGCGGGCAATCCTAACCGCCCGGTGCCGCCGGGAAAACCGCCGTCTGCGTGGTTGACCCAGATGGGTAGCTCTTCTACCATTCGCCGACCATAAACGCGTGATTCGCCGGTGGTTGTGATTGCTGTCTTCGCCCTCGGTTGCTGTCTGTGTGGGGAACGAGCTTGAACGTAATAGGCATTCGTCATGAGAACAAGAGCAAGTGGGAAGGCCGGATCCCTCTGGTCCCTTCCGACGTGGACGCGCTCATCAAGGAACATAGCCTGAAGTTCCGCGTGGAGTCCTCGCCGATTCGCGCCTTTGCCGCCGAAGCGCTTGCAAACGCCGGAGCGGTAGTAACCGACGACATTTCCGATTGCCCGGTCATCATAGGCCTGAAGGAAATCCCGCCGGACAAGCTGCTGCCCAACAAGACCTACGTCTATTTCTCCCACACCATCAAGGGCCAACCAGAGAATATGCCGGCGCTCAGGCGGCTTATGGAGCTCAATTGCCAGCTCATAGACTATGAGCGGATCGTCGATGACAAAAACCGGCGGCTGGTGTTCTTTGGTCCGTTCGCCGGTTTCGCGGGCATGATCGATACGCTGTGGGCATTCGGGCGACGTCTTACCCACGAGAAGATTGATAGTCCATTCTCACTGATCAAGCCCGCTCACGACTACGACTCGCTGGATCAGGCTAAGCGTGGGATCGCCGAAGTGGGCGAGCTTATCAAGCGCGACGGCTTGCCCGAATCACTCACGCCGCTGGTTTGCGGCTTTGCCGGGTATGGTCAGGTTTCCCGGGGCGCCCAAGAGGTTTACGACGTATTGCCAGTCAAGGAAGTATCGCCTGATGACCTGCCTTCGATCGCGCCTGATCCGAAGGCATGTTACAAGGTGGTCTTTCGCGAGGAGCACCTGGCAACGCAGGCCGGCTCGTCAGCCCCCTTCAAGCTGCAGGAATACTATGATCACCCCGATCGCTACCAGCCTGATTTCTTCCGCCACGCGCCGTACCTTTCTATGCTCGTTAATTGCATTTACTGGGAGCCCAAGTACCCCAAGTTGCTCACGCGCGAGGAGTTCCGCCGCTTGCATGAACAAGAGGCAGGGACCCGTCTGCGAGTGGTGGGCGACATCACTTGCGACATCGACGGCTCTCTGGAATGCACGACCCATACGACGACGCCCGATAGCCCGGTGTATGTTTATGACCCGGTGACCGGACAGACTCATGATGGAGTCACCGGCGAGGGTCCTGTGGTGTTGGCTGTAGATTTTCTCCCGTGCGAGCTTCCCGTCGACGCGTCGAACTTCTTCAGCAAGGCGCTAAAGCCACTGATACCCGTTCTCGCCGGAGCCGACTTCAAAGCGGAGCTTCCCGACAGTGGCCTGTCACCGGAATGGCAGCGGGCGACCATCGTATACCACGGGAAGCTGACCGAGCCCTACGAGTACCTCAAGGAACACCTGTAGCAGTAGGCACCCTCACGGGCTGGCAAACCATTTTTTCAGTCATATCGGAGCATCGGTTGGTGGCACGAATCGTGCCGGGCGTTTGGTAGCACGGGAAGTCACTTCCCGCAACGCTTAACCTCGCAGGGGCTTTTCGATGAAGCAGATTCTCCTCCTCGGCGCCGGAATGGTCACACGCCCGCTGACGCGCTATCTACTGGATCACCCGGGTTTCAAGCTCACCATTGTCGACCAAATGGCAGACAAAGCCGAGAAGCTAATCGACCGTCATCCCGACGGCACAGCTTTGGCCCTGCTCGCCGACAACACAGAGAAGCTGGGGAAGCTCATCCAGGAGCACGACATCACCATCAGCCTCCTACCAGCACCGCTACACCCGGTGGTCGCTAAGCTGTGCATCGAGCGCAAGAAGCACATGGTGACTACCTCCTACATAAGCCCGGCTATGAAAGACCTTGACGCACCGGCCAAAGACGCCGGAGTCATGATCCTCAACGAGATCGGCGTGGATCCGGGCATGGACCACATGTCCGCGATGCGCATAATTCACGACGTCCAGAAGCGCGGCGGAACAGTCGCCAGTTTCAGATCGTACTGCGGCGGCCTGCCGGCGCCCGAGAACAACGACAACCCCTGGGGGTACAAGTTCTCCTGGAGCCCGCGAGCCGTCTGCACAGCCGGTAAGAACCCCGCCCGATATCGTCTCGACGGAAAGACCGTCGATGTTCCCGGCCCGGAACTGTTCACCGACAGCGGCCACGGCATGGAGATTGAGGGCATCGGCTATCTCGAGTCCTATCCGAACCGCGATTCACTGGGCTACATAGAAACCTACGGGCTCGAGGGGATCGAGACTATGTTCCGCGGCACCCTCCGTTACCCGGGATGGTGCGATACGCTCAAGAAGATCGTCGACCTCGGTATGCTGGAGGAGACGCCGACCACCTATCCAGACGGCACAACCTACGCCCAGTACATGGGCCGATTCCTCGATAACGCCCCGACCGACAACATCCGCAAGGACATCGCCGGAAAGTGCAGCCTGGATGAATCGTCCGCGATTCTCGATCGTTTCGAGTGGCTGGGGCTTTTTGGCGATGACGAAATAGCCATCACCGGCAAACAGACAACGCCCCTGGACATCCTGGCTGCCCGAATGGACAAGAAGATGGCCTATGGCCCCGGCGAGAAGGACATGATCGTCCTACGCCACGACTTTGTCGCCCGATTCCCCGATGGGCCCGACGAGCATATTACCTCGACACTGATCGACTTCGGACAGGTGGACGAGGATTCGTCGATGGCCCGCACGGTAAGCCTGCCGGCGGCTGTCGCCACCAAGCTCATCCTGACCGGGAAGGTCATGCTCCCCGGCGTTCACGTGCCTGTGGTTCCGGAGATCTACAACCCGGTCCTAGACGAACTCACCACTATGGGCATCGACTGTAAAGAGAAGACCGAGAAGCTTGGCTAAAGCCCTGCCACGCCCGAAGATGTGGGGTGCCGAAGGCGCCCACGGAACCGAACCGCGACCGTCAGAGAGCGGCGACGCAAGGGACGACAGCCGTTGAGGGCGGCCGCTTCCTGACGGGCGCGGTTCGAATAATCCCCGAGAGTATGTGCGACGATCCACCGGGATAAACGCCGCCAGACCGCGGTGGGCTTGCAATCAGTCGGCTTCCCTATTACTTCACCAACACAGAGTCGCGTAGTCGCGAATCCCGCGCGCGAGACGTACGGTGTTTCAAATGGTGCATGAACCTCCTGCAAACCTCATCGTGCCAGACGACCGTACCGGCGTCTGTCGCCGGCGGTGGTTATCACCGTTGGTATTGGCTTTGGTTGCGCTGGGTCTGTATGTCCCCGGACTTGGATGGGGGCTGCCCGGTGTCCACTCCTGGAGCCAGGACACGGTAGCCGGTCTGCGCACGGCTGCCGCGCTGGTAGAAGCTCCCGAACACTTTCACGGGCGCTATCCACCGCTGCACTACTGGATCAACCATACCCTCTACAAACCCTTCTATGCGCACTGGGACCATGCCGGTGAACTTGGTGACGATCACCGGTCGGGCCTGAGAATCCCGGCGCCTCCTCTGGATCGCAAGGTCGGGGCACTCATCCTCACCTCACGATGTTTAGGTGTGGTGATGGCGTTTCTGGCCGGTCTGGGCGTTTGGGCGTCGGCACGGGTTTTCACGGACGACGAAACGGTTTCCTTGCTCTCAGCCATCGTGCTTATGATCGGTGCCGAGTTCACCTACTTCGCCCACCTGGGCAACGTGGATATCCCGTCGATGTGCTGGTTTGCGTGGAGCGTCTACTTCTATGCCCGGGCGAGAAGGTCTCGGCGATGGTGGGACTGCGCGCTACTCGGGGTCTTTGCAGCCTGTGCGGTGGGTACCAAGGACGGAGTAGCCGGAGCGTACCCCGGGATGGCTGTTGTGCTGCTTGCAGAGGCCATCTCTCGGTGGACGCGAGAAGACAACGCCGGAAAGCGCTTCTCGCCAGTGGTGGCGGACCTGCTCAAGTGGCTTTGCGGGCTCGCCGCGTTCGTGTCGCTCTACGCCACTATCAACTGGGTCATGGGAGATTTCGACTCCTACAAAACGCGTATGACCTACTGGCTTGACTCATCGCGCGACACGATCCACGCTCATCAATACCGGTACCCCGACCAGCTAAGCCTCGCCCTTGCGACGATTCGATATGCAGCCGGTGCGGTGGGTTGGCCCATGGTGGTGGTGATGGCTGGCGCGGTCGTGCACACGCTCAACAAACACCGGCGATTGGCTCTGTGGGTGCTGCTGCCGGTCATGTCATATTACGTGCTCGTCATCGTGCAACTCCAGTTTGTCTACGCCAGGTTTCTCTTTCCACCACTGGCACTTCTAGGCGTCTTGGTCGGCAAAAGCGTAGTCGACCTTGTTCGCAATGTGCGCCTTCCAAACATCGTGCGGTTGGGCGTTCCCTGCTGTGTCGGTGCTTTGTCACTGGGTTATGTGGTGGCGGTGGATCTCGAGATGGTCACCGATTCGCGCTACCAGGCTGAGGCGTGGTTCAAAGGGAATGTGGCCCAGACAGCAAGCGTCGGCGCGTTTTCCAGTCCGCAGTATCTGCCACGCCTGACGGAAAGCGGATACGATACCTATGCAGTAAAGATGGCCCGTGAGTCATTCGATAGACCTCAGCCCGAGTATCTGGTGTTGACCAGTTACAATTACGAGGATTTCGACAAGACCCAAGACGCTTGCAGGCGCGATCTGGAACGCGAAAAGCTGGGGTACGATTCGGTTGCAGTGTTCCGGCACCGCTTCCTGGGGACAGGATCGAGCTGGGTCAGCCTGGCCGGCTGGGGAACGGAACGGGTCGGGAAAATCAGCCCGACATTGGTCATCTTGCGTCGCACGGATTCGGAATCGAACATTGCCCAACACCGACCCTGATACCACCAGCCGCCCACACTTGGTTCTTGCTTCCGCAAGCCCGCGCCGTGCGGATTTGCTGCGTGATCACGGTTTCAAAACCCGCATCGTGAAGCCCCCGCGCGAGGAGCCCGACCTGGCGGAGGGAAACCTGTCGCCGCCGGAGATGGCGAAAGCGCTGAGTTACTTCAAAGCCCGGGCGGTGGCGGAGCTGGTCGACACGGGCCTCATAGTCGCGGGAGACACGATTGTGGCCCTTGGCGGCAAGTGTTTCGGCAAACCGACGGATCGACGCCACGCCAGAGAGATCCTCCTGGCGCTGAGCGGAACAACACAGCAGGTCATCACCGGGGTGACCCTGCTGGATGCAGCCTCAAGGAGGCGACTCATCCGCCACGACGTTACCGACGTGACGATGAGGAAAATGCTCGGCGACGAAATGGAGGCTTATCTGGACTCCGGAGATTGGGCGGGCAAAGCCGGCGCGTATGGCATCCAGGACAGCGGTGACGCCTTTGTCACTCGCGTGCGGGGCAGCTTCACCAACGTCGTCGGCATGCCCATGGAACTGCTGGAACGAATGCTGGGGGAGTGGCAGACCGGTTCTTGAATGGCACCCGGCCGGTCGCCCTTGTTGGGCAATCAGACGAGCAGCGATTCATACGCAGCACGGACCAGATCCTCGGGCACGTCGGAGCGGACCACAGGCTCGCCGACGGCGGTAAGCAACACATACCGCACTTGCTTACCCCGCTTCTTCTTATCCTGGCTGATGTGCCGAAGGATGCCGTCAGTGCTGATCGGCTCATGAAGGGCCGTGGGCAGGCCAATATCCGAGAGTATCCCGCTCAGTCGATCCACGACAGATTCGTCAAGCAGACCGCACATGTGCGACAAACGACAGGCAGCCAATGTCCCCAACGCAACGCATTCGCCGTGACGAAGACGGAAACAGCAGGCGCTTTCAATCGCGTGGCCTATCGTGTGCCCGAAGTTGAGCATGATCCGAACGCCGGATCGTTCGAACGGATCGCGCGAGACAAAGTCGGCTTTGATATGCACGTTGCGGATAATCAACTCGCCGACCGTCTCCTCGTCGAGAGACAGGATGGCCTCTGTCCGCGACGCTTGCCATGAAAGAAGCTCCTCAGACGCGATAAGCCCGTGCTTGACGGACTCAGCCAGACCAGCCCGCACATCCCGCGAGTCCAGGGTCTTCGGGCATGTTGAATCGATTGCAATCAAAACCGGTTGATGGAAAGCCCCGACCAGGTTCTTACCCGCGGATGTGTTGACGGCTGTCTTGCCACCAATGGCGGCATCTAGATCAGCCTCCAGTGTAGTCGGGCATACCGCCCACCGCACGCCACGGCACCAGGTGGCAGCCACGAAACCCGCAAGGTCGCTCACCACGCCTCCGCCTAGCGCCAGGATTATCCCGTCGCGCCCGAATCCCGCAGTCGCCAAAGCGCCGAATAGGGCATCAGCCTCCGATAGACACTTCGAGTCTTCGCCCGGCGCGATGGTATGCAGCCAGGGCGACAGACCCGCAAGACGCAGTGAGGAGAGAGCCTTCTCGGCATACAGCGAACCCACGTGCTCGTCGGTGACCACGCAGACATCCGTCATGTCGCCGTGCCGACGCAAGAGTTCACCCACGTCCCCCAGCAACCCCGGTCCAACCGCAACCCGGATGGCTGAATCGTCGCAGACAATGTTGATATCCATCATGCCCGGGAGTCTATCAACCGATCCTGCGAACGCGAGTGCACCCGTCCACTCAAACAACATTTAATCCAGCATCACAGCATAACGACAACTTTTATCGGTCGCTCGAAGATGGAGAACCCGTGGAGGTTTGCGGACGTAGTATGTGGGTGGGATGACGATATCGGACAAGCATACGCCCCGACCGGATCATTCTCATAAGCTCAATATTCACAAGAGTTTACGGTGGTTCCCGCCTCTGCGGCGGTGTCCACTTGTGTCGAGTTTGCGGCCTGTGCGGCATTGACGAAAGCCGCTACTTCGGTTAGAATTCACCCAATGACGCGGTCGACTATCGAAAAGCCAAGGCGCTTAGCCACAGAAAAAGCCGTAACTCCCCAGATCAGGAGTTATCGGTCTGCCGTCAATTATCTGGACTCTCTCACGAACTTCGAGCGGACCGGTTTCAGCAAGTACAACTCGACCACCTGTAACCTGTCGCGGATGACCAGGCTTCTTTCCGCACTTGGGCGTCCCCAGGATTCCTTCAGGTCGGTCCACATCGCCGGAACCAAGGGCAAGGGCAGCACAGCCACCATGCTGGCGGAGATGCTGCGTTCCTGTGGTCATCGGGTTGGCCTGTACACGTCTCCACACCTGCTTAACGTCCGCGAGCGGATTGTCATTGACGGGAAGATGATTTCGGCGGTCAACTTTGCCAGGGCGGTCGCGGCCGTCGCCAACGTAGCGACGAAGGCCAGGGTCACCCGACCGACCTTCTTCGAGATTCTAACAGCCGCCGCCTTCTACCATTTCAAGAAGTCTGAGATCGACATCGCCGTCGTTGAGACCGGGCTTGGTGGTCGACTTGACGCCACCAACGTCATTGCCCCGGAGGTTGTGGGGATTACCAGTATCAGTTACGACCACATGCCCCAACTGGGGGACACGCTGGTTTCCATCGCCGAGGAGAAGGCCGGCGTGATCAAGGACGGCATCCCGGTAATCTGTGCTCCGCAGCGTCCCGAGGTCAAGGAAACGATACGTAGGGCGGCTCAAGACAGGCAAGCTCCGCTGAAGATAGCCGACGAGGACGTCAGCTTCAGTTGCCGGTTCGAGTTCACCCGTCAAGCCGGTCGCCATACACGAATTTGCATGACGACTCCCACCAGCCGGTTCGAGCACCTGCAGGTGCCGCTCCTGGGCGACCACCAGGCGGTGAACTGTGGACTGGCGCTGGGCCTGTTGGACACGCTCAAGAACCGCGGTATCGAGATCGACGACCAGAAGGCAGCCGCTGGTTTGGCCAACGTCAAGCTGGCTGGTCGTATGGAGATGGTCTCGGATGAGCCGGCGATCTTGGTGGACGGAGCCCACAACGCCGCCAGCATCGACGCCCTGATGCGTGCGATCGGGCAGAACATAACCTACGATTCAATGGTCGTCATCTTCGGGTGCCAGCGGCACAAGGACATCTCTGGGATGATCCGCCGCATTCAGCTCGGAGCCGACAAGATCATCTTCACGCGGTGCAGTTCGGGACGTTCAGCCGACCCGGCGGAGCTGGCAGCTGAATACACTGAGAGTTCGGGAAAGGTCGCCCAGGTGGCGGAGACTCTCGCTGAAGCCCTCACGATCGCCAAAAACGCGGTGACTCTCGGGGATCTGATTTGCATCACTGGCTCCTTTTATCTCGCCGGCGAGGTCAAGCGCAGGTTTCTCGCAGCCGAAAAGTCATAGATAGAAGGTGTGGACCGCCTCTTTTCCAGCGAGGCGTGTTCGCGTCCCGGTGGTTGACTATCTGCCGGAATGTGTGGCTTTGCTGCTGTGAGAGTCGCCTTTGAGTTCACCCAGCGACCCATCCTACAGAGCGGTCTATCGCAATCACCAGGTTATTCTGGAGGATTCAATCGAGTGGCCTGAGGGCACCAAGCTTGAGGTTTCTGCCTTGCTGCCCGGGAGCGACTCTTTCACTGAACTCAACGGGCACGCCATTATCGTCGGTTTCGGGTTGGCAGGTCGATATGTCGCAGACCTGGTCGAGCAAGCGAAGATGCGCTGCGTGGTCATCGAGCGAAACCCTGTCACCGTCAAGACCCAGGTACAGCTAGGCAGGGAGATCATCCTCGGCGATGGGACGGACACGGCTTCACTAACAGAAGCCGGGTTGCAGCGGGCGGCTATATTGGCGTTGACCGTACCCGATGAAGAGGCTGTGCTGAAGGCGACCACGCTCGCCCGTAGGCTCAGGCCCGATATCTACATCATCGCGCGGACCAACTACGCCTCGCAAGGCATGCGGGCGTCGCAGCTCGGAGCCGACGAAGTGGTCAAAGCCGAGCAGGCAGTGGCCATCCAGTTCTACATGAAGCTCAGCCAGCACTTGCACCGGCTCATCGAGAAATCCCACGATGCGAGCGAACAGAGAATCGCTCGAGTCCGTCAGGAATCAGCTTCCGGGGCCTGAGACCAGAAGAATCATCCCTCCAAGGTAGGTCAAGCCAATCAAGACCGAATCGAATCCGAATCGCCGCTTGGGGCTGGTTCGACTTCGGTAGATCAACCCAGCCACTGCAAGAGCTGTCAGAATCATCGGCAGGACACCGGCGATAAGGTTCTGGCTCGCATCGAAAGACGGACCGCACACCAGAAGGGCATCGCCCCTCCCCATCGAGACGATCTTGAAAAACGGGATCGTGAAGATGTTGAACATATTCGAGCCGAAGATGTTGCCCAGCGCCATGTTCAGGTTCCCGATTCTGACAGCTACTATCGATGTGGCGATCTCCGGCAAGGACGTGGCAAGAGCAAGGAAGCACGCTCCCACCAGGGTGGCACCCAGGGGACGACCCAGGAAACCGATCTCATGTTCGCTGAGCACATCGCCGGTTCTCGCCAGCCACCACGACGCTGTCACCAGAACGAGGGAAAACATGACCAGTTTGGTGACCAGCGACGAGCCCAGCGGTCGTTTCGGGCGTGTGTGCTTCTCGGCGTCGATCAGGTGATGTTCATAATTGAAGGTCAGTTTCATGCAGACCACGTATGCGACAAAGATGGACGCAGCCCAAACAAGCTCGATTGGCTGAGCGATCCTCGCGTTGGCGGAGAACTTCTCCACGAGCAGTATTCCGAATAATGCCACACCCATGAGGATCGCGCCGAATGAGCTGGTCAGCACGTGGGCGGTGTCAGCCCGTCTAAGGACCGACCCGCCGCCCATGATGGCATTGAGCAGCACGATCAGCGTGATGTTGAAGGAACAGCTTCCGAAGATGGCTGCAAACGCCAGGTCGGGATTACCTATTCCGACGGCCGTCGAGCCCGTCACCAGCTCCGGCAGCGAGGTCACCGTCGCGAGGAGGATCAGGCCTATCCACCCCGAACCAAGGTTGAGGCGGTCAGCCATTTCATCAGCCAACCTGGTAAGGCGGCTGCCGCTGAGCACGACAACGGCGCCGCCCAGGATCATCTCGAGGAAGACCGCCCATGTGGGCAGTGGGGCTTCGAAGATCATTCGGGCGAACAAAGGGAGATGCTCCTATGGACATCGTTGCGCGGCGCTTTCCCTGCGCAAGGGAGTATACAGGCACGACGCGCCGGGCGGCAATTTGAATTCCGGAGAGTAAGTGGAATCGTATCAGTCGGCACGGAAGAACCGAGCACTGGTTCCCCCCGGACCGACTCGCAGACGGATGCCACGCAAGCATCGTGGGCATCGACCCATGTAGGCGGTCCCCTCCATGTTGCGATAGACTCTCGTGTATACGCCGCAACAGTCGAAACAAATCCCGATCCAAGGTCTGCCCCTGGGATCTTGATTCTCCGCGGAGTCTTCGTCCTCCACGCCCTTGATTTCCACGTGATAGGGCGGCTCGTCACTCATAAGGTTATCTATCGGCTGCCAACCGGGCGATTCTCAAGCGAGGGATGCGGTTGAAACAAGTTCTGTCCTGTCGTAACGCCTGGGCGTCGATTCTGCCGCGAGAATCTCCCGGACCGGACGCTTGTATGATAATTGAGAGCGCTGCGGGAGATAGACGGAATCGTCAGAACGTCATCCACCAGGCACATCGCCGCTCAGATCTCTTATGCGCTGGTTAACAAATGCCTGGATCGACGCGTAAGATTGCCCGCAACGCTTGATGATCCGGTCGATCTGGTCGAGGGCTGAGTTTCTGGCGGCCAACTCGGCGAGTTCGTTCACGTTGATAAGCACACTAAATTTTGCAGCCCGCGCGGTGGCGTCCGCCAGAACGGCGGCCACGCCGAGGTCGCTTATAATATACTTGCCGGCGAGAGCTTTAAACCTATCCATCATATCCATGGCTTCGGCTGCGGTTGCAGCCATTTCCAACGGCACACTGATGGCCATCAAGACTGCCGCCTGACGAGCGGATTCGGCGCTGGAGTTCGCGCGGGATTCCCTGGCTGCGGATTGGAGATTCTCGAATGCGGCTGCGTCTTCTGCGATGAGCCCGCGCATGACCTGATCCGCACGTTGAAATCTCACCTGGAAGGCTTCGATCTGTTTGCGGGTCTCCTCGGTGGTTTTCTTACCGATCGAGTAGGCGGCGACCATTCTCATCATCACGCAGGAAAGTGCCCCGGCGGTGGCTGTCACGCCTCCGCCTCCAGGTGTTGGCGTTCGGTCCGCGACTCGATCAAGAAGCGTATCGACAGTGATGGTCGTAAACTCGTTCATCTGGCTGTACTCGTGAAGGCCCGCGGATGGGCTACCCCTCGCCAATGCCATCATCGAATATCCCGCACGGTGAACTCGACGGTGGCGTGAATCTAATGCGGTCTTATTTAGGCGTTCCAACCGGTGCGTCAAGTGGTGGGTGTTGGTTGATAGAGATCGCGCCGATAGACACAAACAAAGCCGAGCGAGTGGGTGATATCAAGCAGGCCCGCGAGTTTACCACCCGCAGGCCTGCGATATTGCTGACTTTGCTGTTGCCTGGAGGTTCACCGGGCAGATGCTCGGCTACTTCGGCGATGCTTCTTTCGGCTCCTCTGTCTTCGGTTCGTAGATGATGCCGTAGTTCCATTCCGCCGGTTCGGGACCGTTGGGCAGGGGTTGATCGAAATTGAATTGGAAATCCTGGGCAAGCGGATTGGCTAGACGCCGATGCCGCATCCGCCGCAACATCTCCGCATCAAAAGCGGCTGCCTGCTCAGCTGTCAACTGCAGATCGCATTTCTCCTGTTCAAGACTGCTGATTTCATCTTGAGTCCAGAAGAGCTGCTTCCCCATCGCCGTCATGCGCGTTATGTAGGCCATTTGCCCCATTCCCATTGGGCACAGAGGCATCTGCGGAACAACCGTGGAGGCCATCGATTCGGGCTCGCGCTTGTCGGTCGCGCTTTTCTCAGTCGAACTCATGCTGACCGGACTCTTGAGGACCCTGGTCTCGCTGGTCTGCACGCGTGTCGCAACCGGGGCTACATATCTGCGGTTGGAATCCTCACGCAACAGCTTGGCTGTAATACCGTCCCTGTCGGGACAAGCGACCTTGACACACGCGACGTTGTCAAACGCACGACGCCTCTGCGGTGTGTCCGCAGCCGCCTTGTCCTTGCCATACCCTGGAGATTCCTGGTCACCCACGGTAGCCGCCAGAGTACCATGTGGGGTGCTCTCCAAGAATGGCTGTATGTATTCCAACTGCCTGCTGGCGGCTGTGAACTGCGGATTAGTACGTAAGACAAAGGCGAAAGCGTCGGCTGCTTCGGCATAATGTTGCTTGGCTCGGAACATCAGCCCCAAGTTGTAATAGGCGTCCTCCACGGGCAGAACTGTCTGGAAGCACGCCAGGGATTCCTCGAACCGACCCTGACGCCCGAGGACCATGCCCAAGTTGACGTGGGCCCTCGAGAAGTCCGGTTCCAGTTCGATCGCAAGTCGGAGCTGAGCTTCAGCCTCCCCCCAGCGCTGCTGGAGAGCGAGCTGGAATCCGAGGTCATTGCGAAGAACGGCTGACTCGGGATCGAAATGAACAGCCCGGGTGAGCGCCTCTGTCGCTTCAACATGGTGGCCCGTCTTGCCCAAGAGTTGCCCCAGACGGTGATAGGCTTCAACATAGTCATGCTTGGCACCTATCGCGTGGCGGTACTGGGTAATCGCCTTCTGTGCGAGACCCTGATGCTCGAAGAGCTTGGCGGCGGCGAAGTACGTCTCCGGCAGGATCGCCGGCGCATCTTCGTAAGCGATTTCGGTCGTATCGCCGCCGAAGTCACCGAAGTCGCCGAATCCCGGACCCATGTCTTGCCGGGCTGTATGAGTCCTCGAAGTCGCGCAGCCCGCGACCAGCATGACAATACCCAGTGTCAAGAACGTGAACGTGAAGGTCTTGTTTCGTAGCATGGCAGGCTCCACCTCTTTGCGTTATAGCTCCTTGGCCTCTTCTTCCTGAAGCACTCTCGGTTACTGCATCGTGGTCGGTTTCCCGTGTCGTTCAGCAGATAAGTGCCGCTCGACCCACACACAGAACCAGAGCTTGCTTTAGTCACCACCTGCGGCTGACCCACCTGTAGGAAGGGCTCCACCGCCGCCGCTTGCTTGCACTTGCGTGCCTTTGTCCATGATCTCGATAGCCTGGGCGGCGGACATCCCGCGCCCGCCCGAAAGCTGGGCTTCGACGGAAATGCTCTCCATATCGCATCCCACCAGTTCCAGGTATTCGCCCACATGCACAAGTCGCTCTTCGATCAGCGCTTCGTCGGCTGTATAGGTCTCATAGCAGACCTCACCGCCGTAGGCGTCAAGAAACGCTGCCATCCTGTCTAGGCGCATCAAGCCGGCGTCGTTGAGTTCGGCTGTGTGCGGCACGAAGTGCATGTCCGCGATCGACATGTCATGAATCATGGCGTTGTCGATCATGGGAATGAAGCTACTCTCAACCGTCCTGCGGGATGCCTCGGTGTCTTGCGTTCTTTCCATGAAAGTTGCCCGCCGCTCGTTGCATGCCACACCGACCGACACAACGGCAGCCGCGAGGGCAAGACTAGACGTTTTTCCACGCATGATGGTGCTCCTGAACCCGACCGTAATGGTCTCGGGTTTGATTCGACGTTTCCCAAATGCTCGATGCCGCCCGCAGGCGCCCGGCGGTCCAAAAGAGCCAAACGCAACCTCGACGCACCTCTTGTGGCGTCCCTGCCCACGCGTCGATGGGGTCTTTGTTTTGCCCTTCTTGCGCCACCGCCCCGTAATATCGAGCAGCCGTAGCAAAAACATTCGCAAATTATCGGCCTGTTCGGCGGCGAGGTTCGCCTGATTACCACAGGACATCCATGCGCGCGTTTATGAGCCAACTTTGACAATGGCAGGGAAGCAAGTTCGGTCGATGGGTAGCCCACCTTTGGGTGGCAGACTGGCAGACGTACCGGGATGTGCCCGGGTCTTGCCCTCAACTCCTCCCCGGGGGTGCATCCTGAGTTGGTGTGGCGCTGGACAGCTCGTCTGCCCGTGGATGGTGGGAGCAAATGCACGGGCAAGCAGAGCTTGCCCGTGGCACCCGGCATCCGGGAATGGACCGGAACACTGCTCGATGGGGTTGGCTGATATGACCTCAGTGTCGGCATTTCCACTATTGGTAAGGCTCTTCCCGTTGCATCACCGGTAGGAAGGCTGTAGGCTTTTGCCCCATAACATCAGCGGCACGTTCCCATCGCGGCATGACGATTTTGGGCGGTGAGGAACTGTCAAGCGTTTCCGGGAGGGGCTGACGAGGGCTCCACCGGCGGTCGCGCCTGTGGTTGTGGTCGAGTTTCAGACAAGGGAGATTCCTCAATGGAGACCATGAAAGCCGTCGTCAAAACGAAACCGGAGCTTGGGGCCGAGCTCCAGGACAAGCCGATGCCCAGGGCGAAGGACGACTGGTTGGTCGTGAAGGTCCGCGCCACGAGTATCTGCGGGACCGATGTGCATATTTACAAATGGGACCCTTGGTCGGCGGAGCGCATCGGAGCCAAGGCGCTGCCCCAGATTCTCGGGCACGAGGTGGCTGGTGAGGTCGTCGAGGTGGGTTCTCACTGCAAGCGCGTGAAGGTCGGCGACTACATTTCCGCCGAGACGCACATTTATGATCCGGGCGATCTGACCAGTATGCTGGGGGCGTTTCACGTCGGCGCCCACATGAAGATTCTCGGTGTGGACTTCGACGGTTGCTTCGCCGAATACTTCGCGCTTCCCGAGTCGATCTGCTGGCCTAACGACCCGAGCATCCCGCCGGAGGTCGCGGCAATCCAGGAGCCCCTCGGAAATGCCTGCTACGCCGTGCTCGGCGAGGACGCAGACGTCGCGGGCAAGAGCATGGTCATCACCGGCGACGGACCCATCAGCCTGTTCGCCATCGGCGTCGCCCGGGCGTGCGGAGTCGCGAAGATCATCCACTTCGGCAAGTACGACACCAATATGGAGATTGCCCGCAAGATGGGGTGTGATCTCCAGCTCAATACCAACGAGACCACCGGCAAGGAACGGCTCGAGTTCGTCATGGAGCAGACGGACGGTAACGGCGTGGACATCGCCCTCGAGATGGTAGGTTCGCAGGATTCAGTGGATGATTGCTTCGCCATGGTGCGCAAAGCCGGTAGGGTCACCGCATTCGGGATAGCGGCAGAGTCTCCGCTTCCGGTCGATTACAACAACGGCATCGTCTTTAAGGGATGCCAGATTCACGGCGTTAACGGTCGGAAGATCTTCGACACCTGGTATCGGAACCGAAACCTGCTGGCTAGTGGCCGGCTCGACCCGACGCCGGTAATCACCAACGTGTTCACGCTCGATGATTTCGCAAAGGGCTTTGACAAGATGATCGAGCGCCCGCGCAAGAGTGCCAAGGTGGTGCTCCTGCCGGACAAGAAGGAATGCGAAGCCGCAGCCAAGCGGATCGGGAAGTAGAGCACTGGTGGCGAACTGTCAGTGGCACCCAGAAGATCTACTAGAGCAGGCCCTGGTTTTATGTGGTGGTCGAACGGTGCTTTTCTGTTAAACCGTGCCGGGACCCGACCGCTGCACAGAAGCCGAGAATACCCTAGTTCATCGTCCGGAGTAGGACGAGGCGTTGTCGGGTCGGGCGACCCGAGTTTAGATGGATAATGACTCTATAGAGAGCAAGAGTCAAAGCAGGCACCAACCGGAGCAATCAGCATGTTTGGCAAGATGAAAGATGATTTGCAGAAGGAGTTGGCCGGGATTCGCGATGCCGGCCTGTATAAGGAAGAGCGTTACATCCTGACGCCCCAGGCGGCTGACATCAAGGTCGAGTACCCCGAGGGCGCACCGCCGGAGAACGTCATCAACTTCTGCGCCAATAACTACCTGGGCCTGTCGTCACACCCGAAAGTGATTGAGGCTTCCCACGAGGCGCTCGATACCCACGGCTACGGTATGAGCAGCGTCCGCTTTATCTGCGGTACTCAGGACATCCACCGGGAGCTGGAGCAGAAGATCTCCGACTTCCTCCACACCGAGGACACCATCCTTTACGCCGCCTGCTTCGACGCGAACGGCGGGGTGTTCGAGCCTCTGTTCGGCAAAGAGGACGCAATCATCACTGACTCGCTCAACCACGCCTCGATCATTGATGGCATCCGTCTCTGCAAAGCCACCAGGTACATCTACCCGAGTAACGACATGGCGGAACTCGAGGCCAAGCTCAAGGAGGCACAAGGTGCTCGCTATCGCATCATTGCCACTGACGGCGCTTTCAGTATGGACGGCACGGTCGCTCAGCTCGACAAGATCGTGGCGCTCGCAGAGAAGTACGATGCTCTGACCATGGTGGACGACGCCCATTGCACCGGTGTGATCGGCAAGACCGGGCGGGGCGCGACCGAATACTGCGGCGTATTGGGAAAGATCGACATCATCACCGGTACGTTAGGCAAGGCTCTCGGTGGGGCGTCCGGCGGCTTCACAAGCGGACGCAAGGAGATCGTCGAGCTGTTGCGCCAGCGCTCCCGGCCTTACTTGTTCAGCAACACCGTCTCGTCGATTGTGGTCAAGGCCTCGATCGCCGTATTCGATATGTTGACCGGGTCCACCGAGCTTCGTGACAAGGTCGAAGCGAACACCAAGCGCTTCCGCCAGGGAATGACCGAGGCCGGCTTCGACATCAAACCGGGCGACCATCCGATAGTCCCGATCATGCTCTACAACGCCAAGCTGAGCCAGGATATTGCCCGCGATATGTACAAAGAGGGCATCTTCGTGATCGGGTTCTACTATCCTGTTGTGGGTAAGGGTCTGGCGCGGATTCGCTGCCAGCTTTCAGCCGGACATTCGTTTGACCACATCGATAAGGCTGTGGCTGCGTTCACCAAGATCGGAAAGAAGTACGACATCCTGCACAAGAGCAAGGAAGAGATCATCGCCAAGTACGGCGAGTAGACTCGATCGGCTCGCACTGCAGGACCCAAGCGGAAACACATGCTTCAGGCGGCGCCCGGCGGGTATTCCCCGGGCGCCGCTGTTTCTGTTCGAGGTCCCTCGAAGACTGTGAACGTGCCCGGCGACGTCTGGAAGGACAGCTAATCAGGGTTCACAACACCGCCGGTGGGGCTGATCAGAGCCCCAAACGCCAGCGCGGGGTCTTCGTGGGTGGGCCATAGGTCTTCGGACCCGCTCGCTTGCGCTTGGGTCTCGGATCAGGTGCCCGACGGCAGGGTTTGCGGCGGTTGCTACCGGCCGGCTGCGACGGCGTCCGTGGCGGGTTCGTCGCTGGTTTGGCCCAAGTGTCGCAACAGGTGTGGTTTGGCGCGCAGGAAATCGCGTGCTATGCGGCTATCGGGTAGGGCTTCGCAAATCTCATCCCCTACCGCGAGGGCACCGGCGAAGTCGGATTCACGGACACATCGACTGAACGCCTCGCGGAGGCGCTTGTCTGTGCGAGCGACCAAAGCTTCGAGCGCCCGGCGGTATTCCACCACCATGTCGGGATCGACCGTGTCTACCATCGCGGAGAACACCTCACGACAGACGCGAACATCGCCCTCACGCAGAGCAACAGTCCACTGACGATGGAGATTCTTGGACGAGGCCGAACAGATGTCGGCAACCGGCGACGGAGTTGCACATTCGATAGAAGGCTCTGTTTCCAAGCCCGCCTCCGTATGGGGCTCGCTTTGGCCTATTTCCACGTCCGACTCCGCAAGCGCCTGCTCGGCGGAGCCGTTCATAGCTGCTACCAACCTGGGGAAGGCGTTGCGATCCAGAACGGCGCCGGCCAGTTCCATCGGCTCGCCTTTGCCAACGGCGGAGAGGTCCACCATTGTGACGTCACTCTTGGCGCGCTCTCGCTCCCAACCGGCAAGCGCCGCCTCGATGCGTACAAGGCTCTCGTCGATCCGCGCAGACCGCTCCATCATGCAGGAAAGACGCTCGCCCAAACGAAGCGTGGTAAGCAGAACCACGGCTGCCCCCGCCGCCAACGCTACAATCATCAGACCTACAAAACCGATGATCATCTCACCTGAGATCGTCGAGTAGCCGGTAAGCAGCAAGCCTATCGCAACATACATGCCCGCGATCAGATAGACGGTGTACTGGTTTCGCCGGGCTGACTTGGTGAGATGCTCATGGGATGTCATAGGTAGAACGTCTCTGCAATTTGTGGCACCGACCAGGGTCGGCGCTGTGCTTCTGTCGCCTCGTTTCCGATTGCCGAGAAGACCGGCTGAAAGTCGGCCCCACAGCGAGTCCGCGCTGCCCAACGGGCTGCTGGACTTACGACCTGCCCGGGACCGCCACCTCCAGCCACAGACAGTCTTCGTGCGTCTGCAACCGCCCGTCCTCGATCCTAACTGGTAGAAGGACGGTATCGCCCGGGCTGAACAAAAGCGGCTCTCGACAACCACTGCAGGCGATGCTACCGCGCCCCTCCAGAACAATCCAGATGATCATCTCATTGTAGGGCAGCTCCCGGTTCTGTCCGGCCGCCATATGGACCCGATCGATCAAGAAGGACTCGCACGTCACGAGGCGCGTGACCGAGGTCCACCGACCGGCGATATTCGATTCCTCCTCGCCGGCTATCGGTCGGCCGCTGAAGTCTATGCACTCCATCGCCTGCTCGACGTGCAGCTCGCGGGGTTTGCCGGTCTTGTCGTCAACGCGGTTCCAATCGAAGACGCGATACGTGATGTCCGACGGGGTCTGCACCTCAGCCACCACAACCCCGGCTCCCAGCGCGTGGAGCGAGCCGCTGGGAAGGTAGTAGCATTCTCCCTTCTTCACTGGAATCCGCTGAAGCACGGATTCAACCCGACCGTCGGTAATCGCATCACGCAGGCGAGCCTCGTCCACTCCGGGCTTCACGCCGCGATAGATCAATCCCGACTCCTCGGCGTCGATGATGTACCAGGCTTCGTTTTTCAATCGCACCCGACCTCCCCGGCGATCCGCCATCGCTTGGTCCGGGTGAACCTGGACACTGAGGGTGTCGTTGGCGTCGAGAAATTTGATGAGCAGCGGGAACCGCCCCTCGAAAAGCGGTGCTTCACCGGTGAGCTGGGACCCCCACTCCGTGACCAGTTCGCCCAGCCGTCTGCCCTTGAATGTCCCGCCGGCCACAATCGACTGGTCGTCTTCGAGATCAGCCAGCTCCCACGATTCACCGATTGGCTCTGACGCGGGAAGCTTCTTGTTGAAAAGGTGCGCTAACTGGCGTCCTCCCCAGATCTTCGGCTTTACCAGCGGTTCGAAAACAAGTGGTGACACGTTCATATCGAAAAGCTCCTGATTTGGGGCGAGTCTACCGCAGCTATCCCCTTGCCCGCAACGGTAAAGTCCATCGACAGGTCGCAACGCGCCCGCGTCAGGTTTGTGGGCGAACTGGTGAACCGAACCCGAAGCGCAAGCGACGGGACCCTTGCCGCACCGATCCAACATCCCCGCGCTGGCGCTTGCGGCTCGGTTCAGAGGTTCCATGCCCCCGTTGAACAGCAACTGCATCAGCGCGACAGCCGATAGCTGACGGCTGATAGCTCATCCCGCACGGCGGATTTGCCTCGCTCGCCGGCGCCGATTAGACTTCCTACAGAAACGAAACGGTGTTTGTGAAACCGGACCGTGCCCGCGAATCGAGCTTTGATCCGAATCGATCCGGCGTGACGGTCCAAATGCTCAGGAGCGCGACTGATGGCTGACCAACCGGAAAACACATCCGACATCGTTACCTTCAACGATTTCGCGAAGATCAAGCTGCGTGTAGCCAAGGTGCTGGAGGCCTCCGATCACCCGAACGCCGACAAGCTGCTGGTCCTCAAGGTGGACCTCGGCGATGAGCAGCGCCAACTGGTCGCAGGTCTCAAGGGACACTACGCGCCCGATCAACTGGTCGGCAAGAACATCGTCGTCTGCGCGAACCTCGCACCGCGAATGATGAGGGGCCAGCAAAGCCAGGGCATGCTACTGGCGGCGTCCTCCGAGGACCACTCCAGAGTGATCCTCCTCACGACCGACGACGACATCCAACCCGGCAGTTCTGTGAGCTAGCGCAACTCGCTGTGAGTTCTGATACACGCTGATGCTCTATCGCATATGACACACCGGGTGCTCATCCCGAAGAACAAGCACCCGGCACGGTATCCCGACAGCTTACATCGCACGTGGTCGAACGCCTGCAACGGGCGACACGCTGTTTATTATTGCGGGCTCTGTGAACCCGGTCCTTGCCACATTTTCGTGAGGGCTTCGATCGGAACGCGGACGTCGAGGCGGGCGGGCTCACCACAAAGAGATACGGAGATGGCAAGCGGAAGCCCTGAGGCTGAGGGGGCTGCCGCTCCTGCTCCCGGCATTCCCATCATCGCTCCCTGCATCATTTGCGCGGCGGCTGCCAGGTCTACAAGCAACAGTGTGTTGCGATCCTTGGGCAGTCCTTCCAGGACCTTGCGAACAGCATCGTTGCCAGCCAACGGCTTGGTGACCTTCTTGGCTGTGAAGTAGCGTTCTATGTCCTGCTCCGTTCCCTGGCAGAAGCCCACCTGCTTATTGACGATCCCCACGCCGAACCGCGCGTCCTCACCGTAGATGCTCGCCGCCTGGGCGCCCTGAGGATTCGTCGGGTCAAACTTCATCGCGAACATAGCAACCTGTACCCTGCCCACCTTCTTGGGATCCAGCGGCTCCATGGTCTGACCGCCCCCAAACTGTTTCATTATGGGGTTGTCCTTGTCCAACGATTTCTTGACGTCTTCGAGCAATCCGGCTGGATCGTCCGTCAAGTATACACCAGACATGCGCATGCCTTTATCTGAGAAAGCCATCGCCATACTGGCGCCGGTCATCTTGCGATACAGATCCGCGGTGTCCCGGACAGCACCAACCAGGGCTTCATTATCCTGGGGCATGGCAGCCAACGCCTTGGCAGCGACGTAGTCTATCAACGGCGAGGACTCTCCTGGAAGATGCGTACCGCCCGCCATCATGTACGGTTGATCCGAAATCCCGCCGAGCAGTTCGACGCTCGCCGGTTTCATCTTCATGAGGTAGTCCTTGATTCTTCCTGGCTTGAAACCGGTGGCGACTGTCGCGTCCGCATACTTCTCAGTCAGCGAGATCGAAACATCCACGTAGTCGACCTGCTTGACGAATTCCTGTATGCCCTCGAATGCCCCGGTGAACATGCTGGTCATGATCATGGGGTCGCCACCCTGAGAAGCCATCATGGCCATCATAGGGAGCATGGGACCAGCCTGGGCGAGACCCTGCGTCGCTATAGGTCTGTACTTGTCCGCATTGGCGTGGATGAGCACTTCCCGTCCGCTGAAAAGATCAGCCCGCGCCCCGAGAACGTCCGCGAGAGACTTGTCCTTAACCGTGGCACCCGCCAAGTGCTCCTTCACCGATGCCGCGATTACGTAATCACCGAGGACCTTGGCATAAATGACCTTCTCTTCTTGCAGCCCCCCTGCTTGTTGCTCCCCCGGGAAGGCGAGACGCCAGATACCATCTGTCTCGGTGGCACCGTCCTTTTTGGCTTTTGCCGCGAAGTCACTCACGGAAAGCCAAAGTACCGGCTCGCTGACCGTGGGGTCGACCACGCCAAACGCCAGCGGCTTGCTGAAATCAACCCAGTCCGCGACCTTCACGTCTCTGCGAAGACCCGCCAGGATGCCCTCGGGCGTATCTTGGGGCTTGATTTGTCGCTCGATAGCTTGCACCGTCTTGTCCAAATGCTCGACGTTCACGAAAACTCCCGCAAACGCGATGTCAGCCGGCATGAGCTTGAGGACAGCCTCACCGCCGCCCAAGTCTCCTTGTTCGCCCGCGCACGGAATGACCCAGACAAGGACCACAAATAGAACCGACATAACCCGAAATCTATTACCCATCACATACTCCGTTTCGTTTACAGAGACCGCCACCAAACGCCATGGTTCCCCAACTCCGGATCACCAGGTCAACCTACGCGCCCGCTGAAACCGCCCCACGGCGATCAGGATAGCTCCTCAGCGACGCAGGCAACCGACGAAGCCTACCCGCCTCAGATCGTCTTGAGAAGCCCGAAAAATCCCTGCGCGCCTAGGTTATAGGGTGTAATCTGCTCGAACTTGTCTGATGACTCGGTATCCGCGGCTCGATTGACAACATGGCGCGAGCATGCCACTGGCGGCCTGTTAGGTGGCCCGCCCCGGAGATGGCTACACCCACTGCTATCCGCCCGCAAACACCTCGGCAAACATGGTGAAGTCCGCCAGGTCCACATCGGCGTCGGCGTCGAGTCCGGCGTTGTCGAAATGGTATTGGCTGCAACCCGGTGGCGGCGTGGTCACCTCGGGACCAGCCAGGCATTCGGCGAAGTGAGCGAAGTCGATCAGATCAACGTCGCCGTCACCATCCACGTCACCCGGCGGCTGAGGGACGTACGTCTGACCGCGTAGGGTTCCGGTAACGCGGAGGGTACCCAGGTCGGGATTCTCCTCGTCGATGGGAACGGTCACGTCAACGTCGCTGCTCAGCGTGACCGTCCGGTCAACCGAAGATACGAACCCATCGAGATCCGCTTCCTGCGCTCCCTCGTCTTGGAGATAACGCGTGTCGCTACAGGGCAGTCCGGCAGCCTGCAACGCAAGACAGGCTATTCCGTAGGAAGGAGTAGCCTCATAGGCCAGCGCACCTTCCGCGTTTGTCGGTGTGCCTGCAAAGAGAAACGCACCGCCACCATCGACCGGTACCGGGCCGAAGGGCGTACCCGGGTTGGCATAGAGAACCGCGCCATCGGTAAGCGTCGCGTATAGATCACCACCAATCCAGCCGAAATCAAGATGCACGTTCAGCGTCTCGGCCAGCTCACCTTGGAAATCGTATAGCGTGATCTGGGCCGGGAAGTCTACGGAGTCCAACTCGATGATGAACATCCCGGTCACCGAGGACGAATCAGAACCACATTCACCGGCTAGGCATAGTTCAAACGTCAAGGTCGACTGGGTCGGATCGACGGGCACCTCAAAAGGCAAACCGAACGCCGACGCCCCCGAAAACGCCGACACGACAATCGCAACGCCCAGAACCCGAAAGACCACCGTAGATGACATGTGTATTACTCCTTACCCCAAACGGCGCGCCTCTGCCGAGACCCCTCGCTCCCGCCTGCACCATCACGCCATTGTACCCGAACAGCCCCTCCGCTCGCAAGCGCGAGTTGTCCGAGTCTTCGGGGCTTGGGAATTCGATCGGTTCACGATGCCTAGGAAAGCACCTGCCATCACCACTGCTCTGGACTTTTCGGGCCCTGGCGATTATGTCTAGCCTCTCGTCAAGCGAAGGCTGAAGTCGGTCTTTGACCTTTCACCACTAGTCTCGTCGGGAAACGAGGGAAACCTATGAACAGACTTCATCGGATGGATGTGTGGCTTCTGGTTGCGCTGGGAGCCTCGCTACTGCTCCTAGCACCGGCGAGGGCGGCTGACGAACATCCCCTGCTCTCGCTGATGCAAAGCGAGTTGGACCTGTCAATGGACAAGCTAGTTTCTCCGGACGGCACGGAGCCTTACTTTCTCCAATACGCCGTCACGGACGAGAAAGCTATGCACGTCTCAGCTTCGTTGGGGGCGATCACCTACGACACCGATATGCGGGCCAGGGTGTTGGATGTGGACGTCAGATGCGGGGACTACGCGCTGGACAACACCCACCAGATCCGCGACGACTATTACGGTGGCGGCGGCAGATGGGGCGGCCATACAGCCTTGCCGCTGGATGACGATCCGCTAGCCACCCGTCACGCCATATGGCTGCGAACCGATTCGGACTTCAAAGATGCCGTCAAGCGACTGGCGCAGGTCAAAGCCAACGTGAAGGTCAAAGTCGAGGAGGATGACCCGTCCGACGACTTCTCGCATGAACAACCCAGCGCGCACATTGGACCGTGGGTTCGACAGGAGTTCGACGCCAAGCGGGCGGCAGAGTTGGTACGACGATGCTCCAAGCGATTCCGTGAATATCCAATGATCTACAACTCCGATGTGACGCTCACCGGAGAGGTTGTCAACAGACTCATAGTCAACTCCGAAGGGAGCAAGCTGCAGTTCGGGCAGGGGTCGTGGCGGATCGGGATTCGAGCCTCCACCATCGCCCAAGACGGCATGGAGTTGCAGCAATACAAGGCGTTCGACGCCCATATGCCCGAAGGACTGCCCAGCGAGGAAGAGGTCAACAAGGCTGTTGATCAAGTCATCGCCGATGTGCTGGCTCTGCGGGAGGCACCTATCGTCGACCCCTATACCGGGCCAGCGATTCTGGTGAACCGCTCCAGCGGCGTGTTCTTCCACGAAATCTTCGGGCACCGCATCGAAGGCCACCGACAGAAGGACGTCGATGAAGGACAGACCTTCGCCAAGAAACTGGGACAGGAAATCCTGCCGACGTTCCTCAGCATCGTCGACGATCCCTCCATCCGCCGGTTTCAGGACACGGATCTCAACGGGTTTTACGAGTTCGACGACGAATGCGTTCCCGGGCAGCCAGCCCGGATCGTCGAGGACGGCGTGCTGAAGACCTTCCTTATGTCGCGATCGCCGACGCGCGGGATCACCAAGTCCAATGGCCACGGCCGGCGCCAACCCGGCATGAACGTCGTCGCCCGCCAGGGCAACCTCTTTATCAGATCGACCAAGACGGTTCCCTTCGCCGAGCTGCGCGAGATGCTGATCGCGGAATGCAAGAAGCAAAACAGAGAGTTCGGCCTGATCTTCACCGACATCTCAGGCGGGTTTACCATGACACAGGTGTGGATGCCCCAGGCTTTTAACGTCGAGCCCATCTTGGTCTACCGCGTTTACACCGATGGGCGACCAGACGAACTTGTCCGCGGTGTGGATATCGTCGGAACGCCGCTGACCTGCTTCTCGAAGATACTGATGACCGGGGACGATCCGGACGTCTTCAACGGTATGTGCGGAGCGGAATCAGGAAGCGTGCCCGTGTCGGCAGTATCCCCCAGCATCCTGGTGGAGCAGATAGAAATCGAAAAACGCAGAAAAGCCCAGGATCGTCCGCCGATCCTGGATGCACCGATAGCGGTTGAAGCCAAGACCAAAGAGAAGTAGTCCGACAAAGGCCGGGCACCGGGAATACAGGACAAAGCAGACACGCGACACATGCCTTGTTCGATCGTCGCCGGCTGGAAGGCTATATCGCGAATCGCCGGGAATCGAGAGACACCGGCAAGATAAGAGGTTGGAATCCACTCCACTATTTGGGAGATCATGCAATGCGACACACTGTGAGTATAGCGATTCTCATATCGATCGCGCTCTGTGGCCCCGCCGCCGGGGCGGATGACGTGACGGTTCAAGAGCTCAAGGCCGACGTGCTGCTGCGCGCTATGGTAGACGAGTTGCAGCGGGGCAAAGTCGGGCTCGAACTCGAGGACCTCGAAAAACCGTATTTCATCGAGTATGCCATGTTGGACGCCGCCCAAGCCGGTGTGACCGCTCAGCTGGGAGCGATCACCGGAGCCGGTGACGTGCGATCACGCTACCTGAGGAGCGACGTTCGCGTCGGATCCTACAAGCTGGACAACACCAATTTCGGCAGAGGCTCATTTGGTGGTGCAGGAGCCATTCCGATCGAAGGCGATTACAACGCCATCCGCCAGGCCATATGGTGGGCGACCGACCGTCAATACAAGGAAGTAATCGAGAACTTCGAGAAGAAAAAGGCGTTCATGCAGAGCAAGATGATCGAGGATAAGCCGGATGATTTCTCCCGCGAGACGCCGACCGTCTATTTCGAGAAACGGATCGATCCGAAGATCGACGCAAAGGCGCTCGAGAAGATGGCTGTCAGCTTGTCCACTGTCTTTCGAGAATACCCCGACATCCAGGAATCACAGGTTAGCATAAGCGGGATCGGCGGCAACAAGTACCTGGTCAACACCGAAGGCACGCGCATCCGGACGTCCAAGATGCGCTTCGAGCTTGACGTCAATGTGACCGTGCAGGCCCCGGACGGCATGAAGCTCTCTGATTCCATGTCGCTGTTTGCCTCCACGCTCAAGGAGTTCCCCACCACCGCCGAGCTCGAGCAGCGTCTCCGCAAGATGGCTGAGAGGCTCATTGCCGTCAAGGATGCTCCGTTGCTCGATTCCTATACCGGGCCCGTTCTTTTCAGCGCCGAGCCCGCGACTTCTCTGTTCGCGGGCTTGTTCGCCGGACGATTCACCGGCGGTCAGCGCCCTGTCGGCAGCAGTACCAGGCCCGACGACTTCGAGAACAAGATCGGCAAGAGAATCCTCCCGCGCTTCATGGACGTCGTCGATGACCCGACGCGAGAGACGATTGACGGTAAGATGGTCCTGGGCAACTACAAATACGATGACCAGGGCGTCCAAGCCAAACCGGTCTCGCTCGTGGAAGAGGGACGGCTCAAGACGCTTTTGATGTCTCGCAATCCATCCAAGAAACTCAGCGAGTCCACCGGACACGGCCGGAGCGCATGGCAGCCGGCGGCGGCTATTGGCTGCATGATCGTCACCGCAGATGAGGCAAGCAACCCCGAGAGTCTCATCGAGCAGCTCCTCGAAGCCGCCGAGGATGAGGACCTCGAGTTCGCCATCCGGGTCGAGTCGCTCGGGACGATAAGCCGTCCCGGAAGGGGATATCGTGGATACCGCAGCTCGCCGACTCCGCTAGTGATCTATAAGGTCTATCCCGATGGCCGGGAAGAACTGGTGCGCGGTGCCGAGATCGCCCGCATCGATTTGAAGTCCTTCAAGCGCATCATGGCTTGCGGTGATGGCATGCATGTGCTCAATGGAGCCCGCGGTTACTCACCGACCACGGTGGCTGCACCGGCTATGCTCTTCGAGGAACTCGACCTGGCCAAGGTAGACCGCGACTTCGATAAGCCGCCGATCCTGCCGACACCGCTGGCACGCGGAAAGTAAAAGAGGCTGCGGGGAAACGTCTACATCTGACAACCCGTTGGTTCATTACACAAACAGGATGCGGTCAGCCTGCAAACTGATCGGGTGAAACCCCTATATCCACGATGCTGCAGGCACAGATGGGGTCCAGGCCTAGCTTGCCAGCCTGCGCGATCAGCTCGTCGCTCTCGGCGCCCGGGTTGATGAAGAGCTCCCCCGGTCTGACCTTGGCGATCGCCGGCAGGATCTTGATACCCCTGCGCGGAGGCAGGTAGACCGTCACTCGATCAAGCTTGACCGGGACATCCTCGACGGAAGAGTAGACCGTAAGCCCCTCGATCTGACCACCGCCGGGGTTCACCGGGTATACATCCCAGCCTTGCCGCAGATGAGCTCGGACTGATTTGTTGCTGAATTTCCCACGGTCGGCGGAAGCCCCTATCACGGCTACTGTCTTGCTCATCTTAGCCCCTTTTCTCCGCTGCGTTACCGGAGCACGATCTTGCGCTTGTCAGGGCACCAAGATCGTAGCCTTATTCGGACATCTCAATCGAGCCACTGCTTTTTGTTCTTCAGCTTCATCGGGACGTACTGTTCCGTGAGGTATGAGAGGTCCTTGCTGATCATGGCTTCGACTTCCATCTTGAAGCCGTTGCTTAGCATCTTCTTGATCTCGCGTTGCCACGGGCGCTTATTGCAAAACCAGGCGTAGTTGGCGATCTGTTTGGCGCGTTTGACGTCGTTGGCGTCCAGCTCGATCTTGACGTCGTCGCTCATGTCGCAATTCTCGTAATCGAAGCTGGACACGCCGATGAACTTGGCGTCCGGAATAGCCATCCGGCGCGATTCATACGCCAGGTTGATCGACCCGTGCTTGATCACCGAGTAAATATAATACCCCCACGGATCGTTATCGAGCAGGACAAAGACCGGCAGCTTCAGTTCTTCGTGCATCCGCCGAAGCAGGCGGCGCATGCCCCGGGCGGGTTGGCCACCGCCGTGCGAGACGATGCACTTGTGCTTTTCCCAGAACTTATCCTCGTGGAAGCGTCGCCAGACCGTGTCTTTTTCGACGTGCAGGATGAACTTGGCGCCGCACTTTTTGAACTGGATCACGTCGGGCTCGACGATGCTCGGTACGGCGTACCCGGCGCTGCCCATGGCTGCACAGTCAAGGGTGTTGCCCGCATCTACCAGCGTCACAGGTCCGACGAGATTGCCGCGATTGCTGGCGAAGACGTGCAGCTCTTCGCGAAGAGAATCGATCGCGACCTCGAGGTCCTCGATTATCGGGTCGGACTCACTTTGATCGTCAAAGGTCTTTTCGTTGGCGCCTTTGATCGAGTGCTTGCTCATGTAGTAGATCTGACGGATGCTGGCGGTCTTGCCCATCCCGATGAGCTCTTTGCACTTGGAGGCTACCAGCATGGTCTGCATAAAGCGTTTTGCCTGCCCGTAGTTGAAGAAGTTGCGTGTCTGCTTGTTGGGGCCCATCTCGACGTGGCGGGTTCGCTCGTTGTACGCCACGTTGCTAAGAGCGCGCGTGGGGATGCCGATGGCAGGGTCCTGCTGTTCCGAAGCCATCTCGACTACGGACTGGGCAAGCTCTTCCAGTCTCGAAGCCGCATTGGGACGCGCCTTCCGCCCACGCTTTGCCGACGCTTTCGCTTTCTTTGCGCGTTTCCCGGTTTTCTTAGCAACCACGCTATCGTCTCCGCTTCTTGCGCTTCGCGACCTTGCCGCGAGGTTTCTTCTTTCCATTGCGGCCGTCAACTTCAAACAAGCTCTGAGGCGCGGGTTCCTCCAGCTCCCTGTCGACGACGATGGTATCTGTCAAGCCCATGTCATTTCCGGTCGCCTTCTTTTTGCGCACTACCTTGCCGTGCTCATCGAACTCCATGTCCGCCTGGGCGGTGTACACTTTGGACAGCTCGACCAGCGATTTCCGGAACCCGTCCTTGTTGAACGCGGTGATGGCCCGTGTGGACTCGACCACTTCGTCGATGTAACGGGTGAAGACGTCGCGCCTCTTCGAGTAGGTGGCCTTCTTTCGCTTACGCCTCAAGAGCGTGTGCAGTCGCCGCCCGCACTCCGCCAGCGCCAGCCTCGCCTCCTTGCGGATCTCGTCGTAATCGGCGATCGCCTCCTTGCCCTCTGATATGAACGGCACCCAGACGCTGGCCATGTGGATCATAATGATCACCGGCGCTCTGGGTAAAGACCCCGACGATTGCGACAGGCCGTAGTTGCTCCACTTGGTCTCCACGACGGCTTTGAACGTAGCACACGAGCTCTGTTGGTACAGAAGCGGGACGCGATTGGCAAAGCGAATCACCCGGGCGTGAACCGGTTCATGCCCGTCGCCGTTCGAATCGCCGTCGCGCATGTCCGCTCCCAGCTCCCCGCCGTAAGCAAGCCCCACCTCGATCTGGAACGGGTTGCCGCGATAAACGCTCGGCGGTCGGGTGCTGGCTGTGTAGAACTCCGCCTTTATCTCCTTGAGCAGACCGCTGAGGATCGCCTCCGCCCCCATAGGCGCCAAACAGTTGGTCGACGGGGCCAGCAATCTGACCTCTTGCAGAGTGTTGTACAGCTTCTCCGCAGCCCCGGGTCCGACGGCGCTGACCCACGTCGCAGTCGTCAGATCCGCCTTGATGCAGACCTTTTTCGCAACGACCGGGCTGACCCGTGAGAACTCGCTCGTTAGAAACTGGCCTAGCTTCTTGGCGCTGGTCTCCTTGAGCATCTTCATCATCGTGCCGAGCTCGATACCGTACGGGTGAGGCTTGATCTCCTTGGTTTCAGCCGGCAACGTTTCCGTTCCGCGCGGGAACTCGACCCTCTTCTTGTCGGGAGTGTGGTATATGATCTCGGCGTGAGGGTTGGCGATCGCGGTAAGCTCGAGGTACTCGTCGACACTTTGACGCCCCTTGTTGTAAGTGGCTGCCAGCTCGATGCTCACTTCGGTGCCGTGGGCCCAGTCCACTTCAATGGTGTCGTCAGCGATGATGTCAGGACGGTTCTTCTTCGTATCGATGGCAAGTTTGTAGAGGTGGGCGTGGGACCGGCTACTGGTTCGGCTGACGATCTTGATCGGCTTGGCGGTGGTGATCAGACCATACATGCCCGCCGCACTGATTCCGATCCCCTGCTGCCCGCGAGCCATCTTGAGGCGATGGAATTTCGATCCGTAAAGCAGCTTCCCGAACACCGGCGGGATTTGCTGCTTGACGATTCCGGGCCCGTTGTCACGCACGGTTACTCGAAAGCGATCCGCGCCGGTCTGCTCGACCCTTATGTCAAGGTCCGGCAGAATCCCAGCCTCTTCGCACGCATCGAGACTGTTGTCCACCGCTTCCTTGACTGTGGTCAACAGGGCCTTCCGCTTATTGTCAAAGCCCAACAGGTGACGGTTCTTTGCAAAGAACTCCGAAACCGATATCTCGCGCTGTTGCTTCGCAAGTGTTTCAGCCGCAATAACGTGGCGCTCAGACGGCCCGTTCCGCGATCTAGCTACGCCTCGTGCAGCCTTCTTCGACTTCGTCTTGGGACGTGGCGGTGGTGGTGTCACTGGTTGGGCAGCCTGGGCTGGTGTCTTGCTGGGAAACTCAAGGCAAAGCTGGTCCGTGTGAAGAGCGGTTGATCCATCCGGCGGTCGAGCAGCCATCCTTGGCACTCCGGTTATCTGGGTAAGTAACAGCCCAGAACCATCATAGCACGCTGGCTGCGACGTTCAATTACCCATACGCCAAAGAGACAAACTCCTCGAAAAAGAAGCGAGCTTGAAGCCATCCGCCGCATCCCCAGCGTTAATCCAGAGAGTCCGCGTTGATTGAGTGGCCCATCCTTCGGCTGGACGCTGGCCGAACGCATACGTTTCAGGGGGCGGTCCATCTTGGGCACTATCCTCAGTTTGGCGGCGATCCAGTTTCGCGGGTTCGCGGTGGCGAGTTTCCACTTGGCATCTTCCGGAAAACAGGTACAATGGCGGGCCGTATACCACGGCAAGCCATATGGCTGTAACCACATGTCATATAACCAGTTAGGGCTCTACAAGCCCCCAACGCGTGCTTCCGTGGGCGGCGCTACTTCTCCCCGTGGGTGTTTGCGATGGCTGCTGTGTCGACTTCCATCTGGACCGACGTGCTCGGGCACGTCAAGCTGAATTATCCACACATCATGCGCGGATGGTTTTCACAGCTTTCCCCTGTGGGGATAGAAGCTGGCACAATGACCGTCATCGCGCGTAACGGGGCACAGGTGCGATACCTTGATAAGCACTGCCGGACCGCCTTCGCCGAAGCCGCCCAGGCTGCTACAGGCAGGCTGATGACCGTTACGTTTGAGGCTGATATCCAAGAAACGCATCAGGAAGAGCCGCTGCGCTCTCTGGGCGAAGAGGCTGACGGGGCGCTGCTACTCAACCCCGACTATACCTTTGATAACTTCATAACCGGCCCGTGCAATCGCCTGGCCCATGCCGCCGCCCGAGCAGTCGCTGACAGCCCCGGGCGATCCTACAACCCGCTTTTCGTGCACGGAGCTGTTGGCCTGGGAAAGACGCACCTCATCCAGGCTGTCTGCCACGAACTGCGCAAGCAAAACGCCGAAGTGAAGTGCCACTATATCTCCTGCGAGATGTTCACCAACGACTTCATCGAAGCCGTCGAACGAGGAGCACTCCACCAGTTTCGCTATCGATACCGCCAAGCTGATGCACTGGTAATCGATGACGTTCAGTTTCTTGCCGACCGAGAACGCAGCCAGGAAGAGCTTTTCCACACATTCAACACGCTTACACAGTCCAAGCGCCAGATTATCCTGTCCGCCGACTGTGCCCCCCCAGAGATTCCAAGTCTGAAAGAGCGTCTGGTAAGCCGGTTTAACTCCGGGTTGGTGACAGTTCTCGACCGACCATGTCTGGAAACACGGATGGCGATTATCCGCAAAAAGGCGAAACTGCGCTGCATAGAGTTGGATGAAGACGTCGTGCAGTTCGTCGCCAGCCGGATCAATACAAATAACCGTGAGATTGACGGAGCCCTGACTATGCTCGACGCCGTCAGTCAAACAGATAGCAAGCCCATAACGCTTAAGCTCGCAGAACAAGCCCTGGGCAAGGCGCCGGCTCGGCTGGTGACGATCCCGACGATAATGGAGGTGGTTGCCCTCCGAATGAACGTGAAAGTGTCAGATTTGCAGAGCAAACGGCGCTCGAAATCGATCACCCACCCACGACAGGTATGCATGTATCTAGCCCGGGAACTAACGACATTGAGTCTGGAACAGATCGGCGGATATTTCGGCGGGCGCGATCATACGACGGTCTTGCACGCCCATCGCACCATCGTACAACGTATCGATAAGGACCCGGAGATGGGCGTTCTTCTGAAGGAGACAGAATTGGAGGCCCGGCATGCCTGTGCATAACCATGGGGAGAAACGCTGTCTTACTGTCGACTTTCCGGTTAATGTGGTGGTCTTTGTCGGCGGGCCAGGTTCGCCTGTGCGTTTGTCTCTATGGACTCACAGACTTGCCAACAGCGATTTCACAAGGCCGTTTGTCGCGCATTTCATTTAAGGTTCGCTTACGTTTGAACTTGCGAACACCGCGGCTACTAGGATGCACGCTTTTGGCGGAGTATACTACGACTATGAGTGTCTACTAAAAAAGATACTATTCCATTGTCGACAGAGCTAGGAAAGACTCCATGAAGGTTCGATTCAACCGACAAGAAATGTCCGATGCGTTCGTTTCGATCTGCGGCGTGGCAGCTTCACGAACGCCTAAGGAGGTCCTTAAGTGCGTACGGATTGAAGCGCACGGGGATTTCGTACTGCTACTCGCCACTGATTTGGAGGTTGGAATCCGCTGCGCGGTCAACCAGGTGGAGGTAACTGAGACCGGTGAGGTTTTGGTGCTTGCTGATATGCTGGCTCAGATTGTGCGTGAGAGCACAGACGATCTGCTGAGTTTGGAACTCGAGGGCAACAACCTCCACGTGCGGGGGGATGATAGCCACTTCCAGGTCGTGACACAGGATGTTTCTGAGTTTCCCCCGGTGGCGATGATGGATGGGGATCCGGACTTTGTGATCACCTTCGGGCTGATCCGTCGTCTGACCGAGTGGACCTTGTTTGCAGCTGCCCGTGAGAGCACGCGCTATGCTATTCACGGCGTGTTCTGGGAAGTGGCTGGGGAAAAGCTGACGATGGCGACCACCGACGGGCGGCGGTTGTCTTGCGGGCATGGGCCTATAGCTGTCGGCGGCAAGGAGGCAAACTGGCAGGCGATCGTGCCGGTGAAGGCGTTGGCGCTTATCAGCAGAGCTACGGCTGATCCGGAAGCCCAGGTCGGCGTGAAGATGACGGCTAGCCAGTTGCTTCTTCATGTTGGTCCCACCACGATCAGCACTTCACTTGTCGAAGGGCGGTTTCCTAAGTACCAGGATGTTATCCCAACTGACTGTGATAAACTTGTGGAACTCAATACGCTGGCGTTCCAGAGCGCACTTAAGCGGGCAGCGTTGTTGACCAATGAGGAATCAAAAGGCGTTCGTTTATCATTTGCCAAGGATGTCCTGACTTTATCGAGCCGTGCCCCTGAACAGGGAGAAGCCACTATTTCGCTACCGGTTGTCTACGATCACGATCCGGTGGAGATCGGGTTCAATCCTACTTTCCTCTTGGATGTGTTACGAGTGGCGCACACGGACACAATTTCGCTGGCCATCAAGGAGGCCAACCGCCCCGGTGTCGTTCGCATTAGCGATGACTTGGTGTACGTGGTGATGCCGGTGAATCTCTCATAGATTGACGTGGGTAACCGATCGGCATGAACGACGACCAGCAGCTTGCTTGGATTCAAAAGAATCATACTTGCAAGGAATCCGTCCAATCCGTCAGTGGAGTTGTGACACGCCTGGCTGGTAGAATTCTGGAATCTAACCTCGAGAGTGTGTTGAGCGTGGCGCGCGCCCTCGCAGATGTTGTTGATGCCGGGTTCTGTGAGCACTGCCGTGTAGAGTCGATAACCAAAGGCTGCCTGGTAATCAATGTCGATGATCGGAACCACGTTTACCCATTACGCATGCGTTGGCACCATATGCTATTGAGAAAGCTACCCATCGTTTGTCGGGGCATATCCGTCGGGCGCATCGTGTTCAGGTTTGGCACGGAAGGACAACCCATTCGGCGCAACGGCATGGTATCTAAGGAACCTCAAGTTAGCGCACAACAGAACAGGTAATCGATGACAAGCGGGACGAAGCAATCCGATGCGGCGCAACATGAAATGAGAAACGACGATATGGAACCGCACAACCCATCCTATGACGAATCGAGCATAACCGTCTTAGAGGGCCTGCAAGCCGTGAGGCAGAACCCGGCTATGTATATTGGCGGCACGGGCGTGACAGGTCTGCACCACTTGGTGTCCGAGGTCATTGACAATGCTGTTGACGAAGCTCTCGCCGGCGAGTGTGACACGATCTTCGTGCGATTAGGAGCCGACGGAAGCTGCAAGGTTGTTGATAACGGGCGGGGGATCCCCGTCGGCCCCATGAAACACGAGAACCCGCAGCTGGACGGCAAGCCGGCTGTCGAGGTTGTCATGACCGTGCTTAACTCCGGCGGCAAGTTCGACAGCAGCAGCTACAAGGTGTCTGGTGGCCTTCACGGCTTGGGAATCAGCATTGTAAACGCCCTTAGCGACTGGTTGCGAGTCGACGTGCAGCGTGCCGGGAAGCGATATACCATGGCCTTTGCGCGTGGGGCTACCACGCAAGCTCTGCAGGCGCACGAGGACACGGACCAGACAGGCACAACCATAGAGTTCAAGCCGGATGCTGCCGTTTTCCCTGACTGCGAATTCAAGTACGAGACGCTACAGAAGCGTCTGCGAGAACTGGCGTACTTAAACAACGGCCTGCGAATCAGGCTCTTGGATGATCGCACGGGCAAGGAAAGCGAGTATTACTACGAAGAGGGGTTGCGAGACTACTGTTTGCATCTGGCGGACGGGGCTGATCCCCTGCACAAAGACGTGATCGTGATTCGCGGCGAGGACACATCCTCAGGATTACGTGCCGATACCGCGCTGCTGTTTACCGACAGCTATACCGAGAACATCGTGTGTTTTGCCAACAACATCCTCAACGCGCACGGCGGCGTGCATATGTCGGCAATGAAGACCTCGATTTCGCGCGTTGCAAGTAACTATGCGAAGAAGAACAATCTTGTCAAAGGTGCCACAGCCATTACGGGTGACGATTGGCGCGAGGGTTTGGTAGCGATCGTTTCCGTCAAGGTCCGCGATCCGCAATTCGAGGCCCAGACAAAAGTCAAACTGCTCAATCCGGAAGTAGAAACGTTCGTACAACAACTTCTTTACGAGCGATTGAGTAGTTATTTTGAAGAGAATCCGGGTGAAGCAAAGAAGATAGTCCAAAAAGCGCTTCAAGCTGCACAAGCGCGAGAAGCGGCGCGCCGGGCACGGGATCTTTCGCGAAAGAGCGCCTTGAGTAGTGCCGGTCTGCCGGGCAAGCTATGGGACTGTAGAAGTAAGGACCCGGAATCCAGCGAGCTGTACCTGGTCGAGGGTGATTCCGCCGGCGGGATCGCCAAACAGGGGCGTGACTCGTTCACGCAAGCCATCCTGCCGCTTAAGGGCAAGATACTGAATGTCGAGAAGGCTCGTATCGATAAGATGCTCGCCCACGAGGAGATTGCCAAGCTCATATCAGCCGTTGGATGTGGAATTGGGGCCGACGAATTCGATCTGGGCAAGTGCCGCTACGGGAAGCTGATAATCATGACGGACGCGGATGTGGATGGCTCGCATATTCGCACATTGCTGCTCACGTTTATTTTTCGTCACATGAGGCCTCTGATGGAGGCCGGCAAGATCTTCGTCGCGCAGCCGCCTCTGTATCAAGTCAAGAAGGGCAAGCATATCGAGTATATTCTTGATGACGACGTGCTGAATAGGAAACTGGCTGAGATTGGTCTTTCCGGAACGTCGCTTGTGGTGCGCGAAGACAATGGCGGCGAGAAAGTGATCGAAGACGAAGAGTTGCGTGTGCTGTTGACTGATCTGGATGCCTTGGAGATACAAACAAAGATACTCGGACGACACGGAGTCAGGTTCGAGGACGTCGTTCAGCACAATCGCCATCCGGAGCATGGACTGCCGAAGATTCTCGTACAAATTCACAAACCGGGGGATGAAGCACCCGAGCGCCTATTCCTTCATACGGAGGAAGAGCTTGCGGAATTGCGAGACCGCGAAGCAGCTACGGGGGGCGATGGTGTTGAGTTGCTGGAAGCTAGACATGCCCTGCTGGGCCAGGGCAACGGTTCGGAGAACGGCGGCAACGGCGAACTGCCTCCGCATCGGATCGTCTATTTTCCGTTGTCCGAGTGCCGCGTGCTCGACGGGATCATCGCGAGGATAGAATCCGGCGGCTTACCCATTAACGATCTGTTCCTCACACGCGAGGAGTTGGTAACAGGTGAGCTACCGCCCGCCAAGTACTACCTGCGCCACGGCGACGGGCAGCTCACGGAGTTTGACAGCCTGGCGGACGTAGCTCCGGGCGTGCGTAACATCGGTCGCGAGGGTCTTGGTATCAAGCGATTCAAGGGCCTGGGTGAGATGAACGCGGAGGAGCTTTGGGGTACCACCATGGATAAGATGCAGCGGACTTTGCTGCGGGTCGTGGTCTCTGATGACATGGAAGATCTGGAGCAGGCCGACCTCGACGCGCGCGAGGCGGATCGGATCTTCCGCGTGCTTATGGGAGATAACGTCGAGCAGCGCCGCCGGTTCATCGAAGAGAACGCCGTTAACGTCAAGAATCTCGATATTTAGTGTGGCCGGTGCCAGGAAGCGCCGACGGAAGGATCGATAGACGGATTATTCAAAGGAGTATTGTATGTTCACGACGCATCTGCCGCAGTCGCGTGGAGCTTTTGCTTGGGCGATCATCGGGTGTTCTTTGTTGTGTTATGTCGGGGGGTGTGCACCGGGTGTTGGTCCGGCGGACGATCCCGGCGGTGTCGCTGGCGCAGCAGAGACGGTAGGGGAGCTGATCGTAACCAAGCAGGTCATGATTGGCGGTCTTGCCGGCCTGCCGGACATGGAAGTCTACGACATTTGGGGTGATTTCCATGTCATCGACCTGGACGCTATCGACATGAACAATCTGATGGACTTCGGCGATTACGAGGATTTCATGGAGGGGATCACGACCGAGACGGAGACCTTTGGTGCTTGCGTCGTGACGTCGACTTCGTTCAATCTCTCGGGGCTACCAGAGCCCGGTGACGAGTTGGTTGAGGATGACGTTGCGGACGATATTGTTGCAGCGCTGGACCCGGGTACGCCGGGTGTCGCGCGGACCGCAGCCGCCACTGTCGAGTTGCAGTGTCCTGAAGACGATGACGATTCGCCGGTTTCGATGCCCCGGATGTACTCTCCCAGCCCGTTGGGTGTGGATCTGCTGGAGCTTGGTTTCGATGCTGGTCAGGCCGTGACGTTCGAATTCCCGGGTGGAGCTGACATAGGGGCTTTCAGCGCTTCGATCGACGTGGCTGAGGACCTGAATGTAACGACGCCCGACCTTTCGGACGCCGATTTCAAGATCACTCCGGGCCAGGCGCTGGCGATGGGCTGGAACGCGGGTGTTGCGTCGCAGTTTGTCACCGCGACGATATATGCATCGAACATGCCGACAGCGGATGTCGATGAGGGGGCTGTGTTTCTCTCGGTTATGATTCAGTGTGAGTTCCCGGACGACGGGTCTGATACCGTGCCGGCTGGCGCCACTGCCTACATACCCGACGATGCCACGATGACGGGTCTTATGGTTTCGCGAACGCGTTCTGCTGAGGTGGGTGTCCCGCTGATCGCCGGAGGAACGGGCAAGGTGGCATTGAGCTCCGAGGTTGGCGTGCTCAAGACCTGGTTTGCTTTCGAGGATCTGTTCCCCGACCTTCCTGATATCCCCGATATCCCTGACGGTGATGATTGGCCTGATATTCCCGATGACTTTGACCCGGACGACTGGGATCTACCGGACATGGACGAGGTGTGTGCCATGATAGGAATGGTCTGGAACCCCGAGACCGAGGAGTGTGAGCCGGCCGAGTAGTCTGTCGTCGGTATTGGGTTGATTGGTGTGCCGCTGTTTTAAGCGGGCTGTCGGTGTTGATCGGACTTATTAGAGCGACCGGCGCGGAAGCGCTGGTCGCTCTCTTCTTGTTGGGCCGGTTAGAGGAGAGTCGGGAGTCGGGAGAATCACGGTTGTCACTTGGCTCTCGCAGCGTTATGTTCCGGGGCATGAGAGTAGGTTCGGGGTAGTTACTATAGCAGTTTCAACCATCTTGTTGCGTCCGGACTGGAAGTTTCTCAAGAAGAAATCGACTTCCCGAGGCTACGACAGAATAGAACTTGTTCTAGAGCAAGCTCTACCCAATCGTTGGCGCCGTCCGTGAGTTCCTCGACTCCGACCGCTGCGTTGGGGCTGTCTATGCTATAGAGTGTTCTCGGTTTTTGTTTAGCGGGCGGCTTCCTGCACCGTTCAGCCGCCACACAGAACCAGAGTTTGCTCCGGCGTTATCGAACGGAGGCGTGATGGCTGGCAGTTCGAGTCGCGCGAGAAAAGCCCCCAAGCCCCTGACGACGACACAGCGCGTCGGTCTTGTTGCGGCTGTCGCCGTTTTCTTTATCCCTTTCGTTGTTGAATTCCAAGGCTTATCGACCGAGGGGCACCGCGTGCTTGGCGTGCTCTTTATGGCGGTCGTCTTGTGGGTCACCGAGGCGATACCGCTTCACGCTACGACCACGATCATCATTCTCTCGGAGATCCTGCTGGTCAGCACCCAGGGGCTATTGCCGGTTTCGGAAGGCTTTGCGCCTCCTTCGCACAAGGTGTTCTTCGCTACGTTGGCGGACCCCATTCTCATGCTCTTTTTGGGCGGGTTTGTGCTGGCGGATTGCGCCGCGAAGTTTGACCTTGACCGCAATCTAGCCGGTGTGTTGCTGCGCCCGTTCGGGAACAGGCCGGGCTTTATCATGCTCGGTTTGATGCTGATAACAGCTGTCTTCTCGATGTTTATGAGCAACACAGCCACCACCGCGACCATGATGGCGGTGGTTATTCCGGTGGTCTCGCGGTTCCCGGCGGGCGATCGCATGCGGATCGGGCTGGTGCTGTGTATACCCATAGCTGCCAACATCGGCGGAATGGGGACACCCATCGGTACGCCACCCAACGCCATTGCGATCGGGGCGCTCGCCCGGGCTGGCATATCCGTGAGCTTCCTCGATTGGATGCTCATGGTCGGTCCGTTTATGATAGTTATTCTCCTGGCGTCGTGGTTACTTATGAGCCGGGTGTTCTCGTCGAAGCAGCAGGACGTCGAGATGAACATCGACTCGGCGTTCAACACTTCGCGCCCCGCAAAGATCTTCTATGTTACTTTCATCGTCACGATACTCCTGTGGCTTACCGGCGGGCTTCACGGAGTAAGCTCAAGCGTTTGCGGATTCCTGCCGGTGGCGGTCCTGCTTTCCACGCGCGTTTTTTCGACCAATGACCTGCAGTCCATCCAGTGGCAGGTGCTGTGGTTGGTGGCGGGCGGAATAGCCCTGGGGGTCGGCGTGGGCCAAACGGGGTTGGACAAGTGGCTGGTGGGCCTGGTGGGGTGGGAAAACCTGGGCGTCTCGCTGCTGGTCGCGGTCTTGGTGGCTATGGCGCTGGTCTTCAGCACCTTCATATCGAATACAGCCACCACGAACCTGTTGGTTCCGTTGGCGATGAGCCTCGCGTCTTCAGGTACAGCCGGGATAAGCGCGATAGTAGCGGCAGCCCTTGTCGCAATGGGCGCGTCTCTGGCTATGTCGCTTCCGGTCAGCACCCCGCCTAACGCCATCGCAATGAGCACCGGCACGGTTCGTACGAAGGACATGGCGTTGGTCGGCATATTCGTTGGATTGCTTGGCGGTGGGTTATGCGTCTTTGGGGCCAGGTGGTTCTGGGGCTTGTTGGGGGTGACCTCGTGACCGCGGAAACACAGGACGAGCGGAGACAATACGTCGTCATCTGTGTGGATGACGATCCGGAAGTCCTAGCCTCATTGGTTGCGTCTGTCGAAGGCGTCTGTAACGGTTTGCTGGATGTGCAGGCCTGCGAAGGCCCGGATGAGGTTCTGCGCCTGCTTCGGGCTTACGGCGACCAGGGCGTGCGCGTTCCGCTGATCATCACCGAACACGCGATGCAGGTGATGCTCGGCGCCGACCTGCTCATCGCAATCAACGAGCTAGCCGCCTATCGTGAGAGCCGCAAGGTGCTTCTCTCAGGCCAAGTCTCCATCGAGGAGGTGGGCAAGACGCTAAGCCGCTTCGCGCTAGACGGAGTTCTGCCCAACCCCTGGACCACAGAGGAGGTGCGATACTGTGTCCGGGAGTTGCTCACCGATTACTTCATAAAGGAATCTCCAGACGAACTGGACCGCTTCAGTAGCCTGTTGACCGTGGGACGCCTCTCGCGGGCACTTACGAGCAGTGAGCATGATCGCCGCGAGCTTGATTCGACACTCAAGGCGCTACAGCGCAGCTTCCTGGGCGACATCGAAATGAGCGACGAGGATGTCGAAGAGGCAATGATCCGGGGTGTCGATGAAGCCCTGGGTTACCCCGAGCGACAACACCTTCCGGCTGGTTCGGTCATCCTGCGCGAGGGTGAGCAGGTGCAAAGCATTTCGATCGTCGTATCCGGCGAGGTGCAGCTTTCGCGGCGCTCTGGCTCGACAGACATAATCTTCCACTCTCATACCAGCGGCCGGGTGATAGGCTTGCTCGCCTTAGCCCGGCGGGGGGGGGCTTTTTTCACGTGCAAGGCTATCACCGACGTGGAGGTCATCGTTCTGACCGTGGAGGAGCTGGCTGATGCGCTACAGAAGAACGCCTGGTTGTCGGTTCACTTCGTGACGGTGTTGATCCGATCACTAGCCACCCGGAACCGCCGCGTCGCGGATTTGAGGGTGAAGGTCGATACACTGGCGAGTGACGTAGCTGCTGAGCGCGACCAACTGGCTGAGGCGCTTGATCACCTCGAAAAAACACAGGCGCTCCTGGTCGAATCGGAGAAGATGGCCACCCTGGGCCAACTGTCAGCCGGAGTAGCGCACGAGCTTAATAATCCCATTGCCGCGATTCAACGGGCGGTGGATTTTCTGGCGGAGGATATGATGTCGCTGGTCGCGGTCCTTCCGGAAGGCGAGATATGCAAGGCGGCGATGCATTCCGCCCTGACCAGGGCACCGGTCTCGACGCGTGAGCTCAGAGAGCGCGAGAGAGCGCTAGCTGCGGCTGTGGGCGACAAGGCGTTGGCGAAGAAACTCGTCAAGATCGGAGTAGACTCGATCAGCGAATACCAGTCGCAACTCGGTCGTCTGTCGGCGCGGAAACGCGATAGGCGACTTGCGGATATGGAACGCTATTATGAGTTGGGGACGTCTTTAAGGAACATCTGTAGCTGTAGTGATCACGTAGCCGACATCGTCAAGGGTCTGCGCTCTTACGCTCGGACGGATCAGGACCCGATCTCCAACGTTGATGTGCACGAGGGATTGGAAGACACGTTGAGATTGCTGGGTCATCAACTGCGCGACGTCGAGATCAAGCGTCACTTTGGTGAACTGCCGGGGATTCAGTGTCACATAAGCCAGCTCAACCAGGTCTGGACGAATCTTATCTCGAATGCCCTGGAAGCCATGGGTGGCAAGGGAACGCTGCGGATCGAGACGGAAGCGGTCGGCACAGACCAGGTCGCCATCCGAATCATCGATGACGGTCCCGGGATACCGCCGGACGTTTTGGAGAAGATCTTCGAGCTGCATTTCACAACGAAAGACGGGCGCGTCCGCTTTGGATTGGGTATGGGATTGTCCATCTGCCGTCAAATCGTAGGACGCCACGAAGGAACGATGTCGGTCGAATCAAAGCCCGGCGAGACGTGTTTTACGGTGGTCCTGCCCGTGCAATACGCTCGCTCGTCGCAAGACGAAACCAGTGGGGAAGCCCAGTCATGACAAACTTCATGATCTTATGTGTGGAAGATGAGTCCGAAGTGCGAGACGCACTGGTCCGTGACATTCAGACCTTCGCGTCGACTTTCCGGATCGAGGCGGCTGAGGACGTCGAGGACGCCCGAAGCGTGGTGGAGGAGTGCCTGGGCGAGGACAACGAACTGGCGTTGGTGCTCTGTGACCATATGCTCCCCGGGACGTCTGGCGTCGAGTTTCTGGTGGAGCTCAACCAGTCTCCGCACACCCGGCTCGCACGAAAAGTGCTTGTCACGGGCCAGGCAGGCTTGGACGACACGATTCAAGCCGTCAACAAGGCGGATCTTCACGCCTACATAGCCAAACCCTGGTCACGAGTCGAACTCGAGGAAGTCGTGCGCAAGCTTCTTACCGACTATGTCGTCGACGAGGCTGACGACCTGCTGCCCTTTGTTAACGTCCTCGACGCTCCGCGCCTCTTAGAGGCGCTCAAACAGCGAGAGGTCAGAGAATAGTCCCGGCTCTCGCTCAGGGGTGCCACCCACTCTAGCGCCGGATACTCCTCTGTCAAAGGGCGGTCTTGTCGGCGCACGGTCTGCAGCACCAGGAAGCCACAACCGCGCACACCGCCACTGCGGTCGTTTCGGTCCGCAGGACGTTGGCCGCCAGGGTGACGCGTGTGGCGTTGGAGTCCGCCGAAGCCCGGATCTCCGCCGGCGACCATCCGCCCTCCGGACCCACCAACACGAGAATCGAACGAGCCTGGGAGTGGTCGTCCATAAACTCGCCAAGCGCCATTGTGGGCGGTTCGCGGTGAGCCAGGGCGACGGCGTCAAACTGGCTGCCAGTCGCGAGGATTTCGGCTAGGGGCCGGGGATGAGCTATGGTCGGCACCGACGCTCGGTGTGACTGTTTGGCGGCTTCTATCGCCCGTCTGGTCCACCTTTGGAGGGCGTCTTTTCGTGGCTTGGCGACGGCCCGTTCTGCGAGCACGGGCCAGACAGCCGTCACTCCAAGCTCGGTGCATTTTTCGATCAGATATCCCTGGCGGTGTGTTCGGGGCATTGCCACCGCAAGCGTCAGTTCTTTGGACAGCTCCGGCGGCGAAGCGGTTATCAGCCCGACGTCGACGGTCATGGCCGTCTTGCTTGTTTGCAGGACTCTCGCATCTGCCTGACGTCCCGTTCCGTCGAACACTACGACCTCCTGTCCGGGCTTGATGCGAAGTGATACGACGGCGTGACGTGACTCCTCCGCGGACAGCGTGACAGGCCCCATAGCGAGGTTCGGACAGAAAAGACGAATCATGCGCATGATGACCGGCGATTATCCGCTCCCAAGGCTGTTCGAGCAACCTCACGTACCCCTCGCGGGCAGCCGATAATACCGGACGGACAAACTTCGGATTGTCGGATACGGTCCGGTTGCTGAGCTGATGTTGCTCCAGTGGTGGCGTACGCCCAAGCGTCGTTCTCTCTGTGCGTACGTTCGTCACACCACAGACGGCTATTGAAACATGACGGACGACCACACACCCGATCAACCCGCACCCGAGCAGGGCGGAAGCCTCCCGGTCGATAGCGCCGAGGAAGAAGACGTCGATAGCCTTCTGGAAAACGCCTCGATGCTGGCGGCGGAGTTGTCAGAAGAAGTCGGGGAATCCGCGCGTGTCGACGGGGCCCAGCCCCAAGCAGAAGAGCTCAGCTCGACCGGGGATGTGGACCGCACATTGGATGATATGGGCCACTTGCTCGATAATGTTGGCGACGAGTTGGGCTCAGCCGCTGACTCCGAGGGCGAGGCGGAAGGAGATTCCCAGTTTGATGTGGATCAGGCCCTCCAGGCAGCGGCTGCTGATCTCGAAGGCCAGCCGGTCGCGGAATCCGAAACGCCCATTTCGGCTATGGACTCTGCCCGAGACGACTTCGAGGCTACTGGCGATCAAGGGGCTGAGTCAAGCGACCTCCCGCCGGAGGTCGAGTCCGACACCGTTGAGAACAACGCGATTTCCGACCAGGGCTCACCGTTTGGTGACCTGGATATGGACTCAACAGGTGGGGACATTCCCAGTCTTGACGACGCGGATGATGGAGGCGACACATCTCTAGCAGCGTCAGCCGGCGAAACTACCGATGGAAAGCCGGCTGAGGATCAGGATGGGATGTCCGAGAATGACACGCCGCATGAGCAATCGAAGCTGTCGGCGATTGCTTTGGCTGGTTGTTCCCGCGGTGCGGGCATCTTGGAACTGGCTGACCGTCCTTTTGCCTGGGTGTCACAACCGATACGAAGACTAGTGGGATTAGTTGCCCTTGGCACGCTCGCAACCGCAGTCATCGTGTTTCTAGTTTCGCTCTTTTAGAGCAACCTCCATTCTTTAGAAGCGGTCGCAGTCAAAGACCTCACTGAAGACACCAGCGCTTGGGAGTCGATTCTTCCGCGAGGATTCTCCAGCCCGGACGCTGTACGATGATCAAAAACGCGATAGAATCCGTACCGGGTTGAGCGATGTCGAACGGGGCGGGCGGCAGCATCTGACCGAACCAGCCTTTCGGCGTGCCGTTATGGGACGAACAATGCCAGACCATGGAACTCGTGATGTAGCCAGAGGTTATGTCGGGGGTTTTCTAGTGGGGTCTGCGATCGCCCTGGTACGCTGCTACCAGGGCATGCTGCGCCCGTTTCTTGCCGGATCATGCAAGTTCCACCCGAGCTGCAGCGAATACGCAATCGAAGCCTTTCGTCTGCACGGGCCATTCAAGGGTCTGCTACTCAGCAGTCGACGTGTCATGCGGTGTCACCCACTATCCTCCGGCGGGCTTGATCTGGTTCCGCCGCCAAAGTCGGGGAAGACCGGGTGCGCGACGGCACTGTCAACGCCCACCGACGAAGGTGGCTCCACAGCTCATTCGCCATGAGCAAATGGGAGATGCTCGGGACTGCAGTCACATCTATCCATTTCAGCTTCCTGCAATCTCATTTAAGAGGATGATCGACGCAGTGGATGCTCCTTCCGACCCGACTAGTTAATCTGTGTAAACTGTGCCGATTGGTCTAGCAGCGGCGGGCTTGCCCTTTTTCTCCCGCGACGCAGTTTTTCGTGTTTGGCGTGATGTTACGGCGTTTTGGCAAGGAGTTAGAGCCGCAGTCTGGGGGAATAGCATTTGACACGCGGGCGGACGGCGTTGTATCATGTGTCCGCAGCGTCTCGGTGAAGGCATACGGCCGATGGCCGACTCGCAATGCAGCAATCAACGGCGCACCGTGGTAGAGCGGTTTAGCCGATTGTCGGATCGTTACTGAGGAGGGAAGGGAACTCAACCGGCCCGCTGGTCAAAGACCGGCGGAGCCGGTTGTTCCTTTACAGACCTCTATCGCACTCGTCGTGCGAGCCAAGTCGAGTTTGACCAACCGGCGCGGAGCAGTCGGGCCCTCCGGTGTCTTGCCCAGTTCCTGGCCTCCCCCGCCCGAACTCTGGTTTGTCGCCTGATTGACTGCATTATGGTGGGCCGCATAATTCACAGGTTCGAAGGCCGGAGCGTGGAGGGAGATTATCTAAGCCCGAAACGGGCAACGGACGATACACTCTCGGGGAATTATCGGACGACTGCGAGTTGAGGAACGTCAGTGGGTGTAACTATACGATTGCCGGGTCACCAGGACGAATCGTCGGGCGTCGTCCGATCGACGTGGTGGTTAGCTGCAAACGCCCTCTGGCAGCCGCGCCGACCGGGGTCGGGCGCGGTTTTCCGGCTCTTTGTCGCGGCGATGTTCGCCTGTTCGGGATGCTCGACGGTCCGGCATTTGCGGGCGAAGCACTATGTGCACAGCGGCAGCGCGTTGCTGGGCGAGCAGGATCTTGAAGCCGCTCTGGTCGAGTTTCAGACGGCAGCCGAGCTGGATCCGCAGCTGGCTATCGCCCATTCGAACCTCGGCGTGATCTACAAGCGTATGGGCGACTACGAGCAAGCCGTCGAGAGCTTCCTTACAGCCATCCGCCTCGACCCGTTTTCCTTCGACGACACGCTGAACCTCGCCAAGCTCTATCACTTCATGAATCGCTTGAAGGACGCGATCCAGGTGTATCTTCATGCCGTTGACTTGAAGCCCGATGATTTCGACTCCCAGCTCAACCTGGGAGTCTGTTACCAGCAAATCGGCGACTACGCCCAGGCTGTCGAGCGTTTTCAGGCTGCCATCGCCGTCGACGCCGACAGACCTCATGCCTACGTCAACCTGGCTGTGGCGCTCGATGCCCAGAAGAAGTACTACGAGGCTATTCGCGCTTACAAGGAAGCTCTCGAACGCGACAACCACCAGCCGCTGGTCCTGGTCAATCTCGCCCAAACTTACATGAATCAGGATCGGCTCAAGATGGGGCGCAATGCACTCGAACAAGCCCTCCACATGGACCCGAGCCTCGCAGCCGCTCACGAAGCCCTTGGATACTGCCACTTTCGGATGAAGGACTACAACGGGGCGGAACATAGCTATAGCCAAGCCCTCGAATGTGATCCGCAGTTGCCTGGTGCACACTCGGGTCTGGGGTGTATCAATATGCTCCGATTTCTGGCGGATCAGTCACACACAGCCTTCCGCGATCGGGCAATCGAGCGGTGGCACCGATCCCTGGAGCTTAATCCGGATCAGCCGCGTATCCGTAACCTGATAGCCCGCTACAAGCCAGCCCACGACGACCCCGAAGACACGCTGCTCAATGAGCGGGCGAATCCCTGACGCCGCCCGATATCCAGCCAGACGGATTGCACCATCACTTCACGGCGGCGAGGTTTCATCTGGTAGAGAATGGAACCTGTCCGATAAAGAGGATACAATACCGCGCGGGCGCGGCACTGGGCTGCCGGTCCGCGTGGACGAGGTATCATGAACGACTGGTTTGACGCAGAACAGCGGGTTGAAAGGGCACAGCAGCTCTCCGAGTCCCATCGGTGGGAGGAGGCGTTGGTGGAGATAGAAGCTGCCCTGGAGATCAATCCTCACAATCCATCCTGGCATGCCCAACATGGGGCATTGCTCGATGAGTTGGGGCGCACCGAGGAGGCGGTCGAAGCGTATCAGCAGTCCCTCGTTCTCGAGCCTGGTGATCGTGATGTCACCGTCGCACTGGGCGTGGGGCTTGCCAAGCTCCAGCGCTACTCTCGCGCGCTCGCGGTGTTCGACGGGTTGGCGAAGTTGGATCCGGAGTTCGAGACCGCCTATTGCCATCGCGTCGCCATATACACCGAGATCGGGAGGCATGACCAGGCTGAGGAGATGTTCTATCTAGCCCAGGAGCTTGACCCCCGGTGTCCACATTGCTTCTTCCACATTGGTGCGTCGTTGGCGACTCGAGGACAGTCGGACCGCGCCCTTTATTGCTGGCGCCGTGTGTTGGAGATTGAACCGCACTATCCCGGCGTCCGACAGAGCATCGCCCAGGCCTATCGCGCCCAGGGAAAGTTTGATCTCGCTCGTCAATACCTTCTGGCTGAGTTGCGGGAGGACCCCGGCGACCCGGAGCTACTCTTCGATCTGGGAGAGCTGGCAGTGGATTCCGGGCAGGCTGACCAGGCTGCCTCCCGTTTCGTCCAGATTATCGAGCTCGACCCGGACAATGCCGACGCGCACTTCGAGCTTGGTACGATTCTGCTCTCACAGGACAAGCCCGGCGAGGCCCTTGAGCATTTCCAGGCGGTCCTGTCGCTCGTCCCTCAGCCCGACCTGGAGGATCTTAACCTCAGATTAGGGGAAGCCCTGGTGCTCTTGGGGCGCTATGAGGAGGCACGCTCCCATCTCGAGGAAGCGGTCAAGCAAGACGAGGACTCCGTTGAAGCGGTCATGTTGCTGGGCAACTGTTTGCTTGCCTTAGACAAACCGGATGAAGCCTCCGACCGCTATCGACGAGTGTTAGCCCTAAGTGCCCGCAATCCGTACGCACACCATCATCTGGCTATCTGCTTTTTCAAGAAGGGCAAGTTCCAAGCCGGTTTGCGGCACTGTCTTGAAGCCATTGAGTCCAAACCGGATTACCTGCTGGCTTTTCAGAAGGCGATCTTGGCCCACCTCCACTTGGGGCAATTCAAAGACGCTCGGGTCCTTATCCGCCGGGGTCAACAAATCGTCCCAGACAGCCCGGTCTTCCGAGAGCTCTCCGGACAGGTCTGGCGCTTCAGGGTCAAGCACTATGTCTCGAAGTTGTTGGCACCGCTGAAGTTTCTGCTACGATCATAACCCCATTTCAGCACAGCTTAATACGCAGAGAAGAGGGTGGATGAGCGCTTTCGCGAAAGTGTATGCCGGGTTTCGTAGGTTTAGGTGGCATGGTTAAACTTGGGCGACTGGCAAGGGGGTATACAGAGCGTCCTGAGAAGTGGCGGCCCATTTCTCTATGTCCCCAATATGAACGCGGTGGCCAGTGAGGGAGGGCGGACAAGGTGCGTGAGGTACGCGTCATTGCGTAATTAGTCCAAGCGTAGCGGTCAGAATCGATGAGCTCACGAACGGCCCGGAGGATTAGACGCTGCGATCAGATAGAGCCGGTGTTGCTTGGCTGATGCTGTAGCAATGGTCGGTGTGTTGGAGTCGGTCGGAGGCTTCGTCCGCGGGTTTCTGCCATTGATGCAACCTGGACATTGAACCGGTGTTATATTAGTAGTGCAACACAACGAATGCGCGTAATGTCCGTCGGCGTTGCCTGTGGGGCTGCGGTCGTTGGTCTGGGGCTGCTCTGGAGCATGATTGCTGTCGTCACAGGCGAAGCTGGAGCAAGTTCTATAGCATAACCGGTCCGAACGTAGCGGTCGGAGTCGAGGAACTAGCGGAGGACACCAACGATTGAACGCTACGGTTGGATAGGGCTTGCTCTAGTCTTATGTAGCGGTCGAACGGTGTTTTCTTGCCCAGCGGTACAGGACACCGGCGGCTATACAAGAACCGAGGATGCTTCAGGCGGCGTCTTTGTTCGGCAAACAGCGCCCCGCAATCGGAGTGCGACAACGGAAACCATTTCTAAGGCGAGTGGACAATGATGGTATTGAAGGTGAATCCCGTACGAATTCGGATGATGTTGGTGATGCTGCCAGCTGTGGTTTTCGCGGTTTGGCCCGCGATCGTGCAGGCAGGCAAGTCGAAAGGCAAGGCTGATTTCCCGCTCGAGTATCTTAACGTCGAGCAGATTCTCGATGTGGTCGTGGGGAACATAGCGTCCCGATACAACCTCAATGAGGCCCAAACCGAATACACCGACGAGTTAATGAAGCGCGAGGTTCAGAAGTTCCTGCGTGACCACAGTGACAGCGTTTGGCCCGTGATTCGCGAGTTGGTGACCGGACAGCGCGTCGGCCAACCTCCGGAAGACCCCGAAGAGCTCAGTCGCCTCGGGAAGGCGGCGAGGCCTTTGGCGGAACTTGCGGAAGAGGTGATCTTCAAAGCTAACGAGGAGTGGCGGAACATTCTGAGTGACAAGCAGAAGAGGATGCACGATTTCGATCTCAACGAAATGCGCAAGCAGTTCGACGGTATTCACGAGAACCTCGAGAGCTGGGAGAGTGGTCAGCCGCTTCGCAGGAACATCTTCCCGCCGCCCGAGAAGTACAAGAACGAACCGCCCAAACCGCCGCGACCAGCCGCCGGTATTCCCGGTGCCAAACCCGATCTCCCGCCTGACAAGCACAAGGGCAAGGTAACACTCAACGCGGACATGTTCGCCACCTATGTAGAGGAGTTCATCAAGGACTACGAATTGGATCCCGGACAGGTCAACTCTGCCCGTTCGATTCTCAAAGAATTTCAGGGCCGCGCCCAAAGTTACCTGGATGCCAACAAGGAGTCGCTCGAGAGGACTGACGCCCAGCAGGAAGCCGCAGTAAAGAAACGCGATCACAAAGCCATCGCCGAGGCGGACGCCGCCCACAGGGAGCTGCTCGAACCGGTCAACGAGCTCTTCCAGAAAATGGATGACCGGCTGCAGGGTCTCTTGACCTCAGCCCAGAAGGATCGCAAGGTTCAACAAGGCAAGAGCCCGAAGAGCAGCCCGAAAGGCACGCCGACCAAAAAGAAGACGTCGCACAAGAAGAAGGGTTCCAAAAAGGAGTAGTCGACCACACATGCGAATCGTCGCGCCCTTGCCGATGAGCATCCAGTGTGTGATGCCCGGCCGGTAGAGGGTCTTCTGGATGGTTCGCTCGACCATGCGCAGACAACATGATCAGAGGCGGTTCGTCAAAGAAGGACGGATCGCCTCTTTGCTTTTTACGTGGCATTTCTATGGGACCTTGCCCATTGTTGAAGGGGCAATCGGTTTGCCTGCCAGTGATTGGAATCCTAGGCTTAAATAGGGGAATCCGTGGTCTCCTTCGCCCTTGGAAGGGGGCGTTGGCGGATGACAGTCCTTGGCATAAAGAAGGGGTGATCCATAATGTTGCCGGTCAGTGAGAACCATCCTCTCCGACGGTTATTTGCCAGCCTGGTGGAGAATGCATTCTGTGCCGAGATCGGGCTTTGTGATCCGCTGCTGACGGATTACCTGGCGGACATGCTCGTCAATTTCACGCACATCGACGAGCTCAACCTGCTCTGCGACGCAAGAGGGAAACGTCTGGAAGACCTGGCAGCCATGCTCTCTGTCGCTTTGGAAACCGAGATGCGCTGCAAGACCGATCGTGATCGCCTGAGTTATCGCCATATCGGCGACTATTCACTATTTTGGGCTGGCGTATATCCGGAGCATCTCAAGTATGCCCGGCGTGACAGTCCGGACGCCCTGCTTGACTATGTCGCCCAGGGCAAGCGGTCTTACGGCATAGCAGCCGACCTGACCGGCGAGGATAACCTACCGCCCGCGACACTCCTGCGCCACCTGAGCGAAGACTTCGAGTGCTGCGTGTACGGCCTTGAGCTGGTCCGCAAAAGCTGGGAGGAAGTCGGCCCGAGCGGACCCGGCGGCCTGCTGCGCTGAGCCAAGTAGAGCAGGTCAACGACCTGTCTTCACTCTATTCGGGAGGCTTGCGATTTACACGGGGATGGCGATGCGCGCTCCGATGCCCGGCGATGGTCCAGGCAGGTGGATCACCTGCCCATCTACCTGATTCACATTCTGTCAATCTTGTGAATCCTGTCTTGCATCCTCCTTCTGCGTAATCTGTGTAATCTGCGGATTCATCGGCTTGCATCACATCCGCAGGTTTCGCAGGTTGGCTGCCCTGGGATACCCGCTCCGTTTTCGCAGTGGTCTATGGTTTTGCGTCGCAGTTGCAGACGTAGTTTCCACAGCCGGGACAGCCTTCCCCGTATTTGTCCCGCAACGCTTTGGTCAGGTCGACGTCGTTGATGTTGGCAAGCGTGACCAGCCAGGCGACAACGTCGGCGAACTCGGATTCTAGCTCTTCGTGGGTCCCCTCGCGCAGGGCGGCTGCCAGTTCGCCGAACTCCTCACAAAGCCACAAAAACGTCGCGGGTGTACCGCGCTTTCGGTCCTTATCGCTGTACATTCTCTCGATAAGGGCCTGCAAGTCACTGATGTTCATCCGCGATCCCCGATCAGACCGGCGTGCGGTAGTAGTCGATGGCCCGCCGTAATCCCTCTTCGAACGGAACGACCGTTTCATACCCCAGCAGCTTTCCGGCAAGCTCGATCGAGGCACAGGAGTGCATTACGTCTCCGGGGCGGTGGGCTTGATACTCCGGCTTGACGTCAGTGCCGAGAGCCTCATTGATCGCGGCGATTACCTGGTTGACACTGACCTGTCCGCCGCAGGCGACGTTGACCGATTCACCGCCGGTCTTGGCAGCCTTCATCGCCAGAATGTTGCCGTGGACGACGTTATCGATGTACGAGAAATCGCGGGTCTGCTCGCCGTCACCATAGACCATAGGCGACTGCCCGGTGAGGATGGCGGTCACGAACGCGGGGATGGCGGCTGCATATTGGCTTTTGGGGTCCTGCCTCGGCCCGAAGACGTTGAAATACCTGAGCGAGATGGTCTCAAGCCCGAAGCACTCTGTAAACGACCGACAGTACGTTTCGCCGGCGTGCTTCTGTGCAGCGTAGGGGCTGAGCGGGGAGCTCTTCATGCCCTCATGTTTGGGGGATTCCTCGGTGTTTCCGTAGGCACTGCTGGAGGCGGCGTAGATGAAACGCCGCACCTTATGGTGAACGGCTGCCTGCAGCATGTTGAACGTGCCATTGATGTTGGCGTCGTGGCTCTCGCGCGGTTTGTCGACCGACTTGGGCACTGATGGGATGGCGCCCTCATGGAAGATGTACTCGATCCCGTCGCACGCCCGGAGACAATCCTCGGGCTTGCGGAAGTCAGCCTCCAAAAGGTCGATCTTGTCGCGAATGTGTTCAAGATTGCTGCGATGTCCGGTGGCGAAATTGTCCATGACTCGGGTCGAGTGTCCGAGTTCGACGAGTTTCGTAGCAAGGTGCGAGCCGATAAAACCCGCTCCGCCGGTAATCAGTGTACAGGCCATGAAGGTTGCTCCTGTAGGAGATTGTCTTTGCGCAACAAGCCGCGAAGACCTTCTCGAAGTAAGTCGTCTGTCTGTGCGTCAGTCAGATCGAGGTATCAGAAGTATCAGAAAACTTCAAACAGTGCAGCCTCACCCGGTCTTAGGTCCACCATTACGGATAGCCGCCCTTGCGAAGCGTCGAATACCCGTCCAGGAACGCGATCCGTCGTCGGAGGTACCTCGACCGCGCGACGGGCTGATGCTCCGCCGATCTCGCCGGGCAAAACCACGCTCTCTCGAAAGTAATCGGTCGTCGATCGATTGAACACCAGGACGTAACGTCTCCGTTCCCTCACAAAAACGGTGGCGAGGAGATCCTCGGGCTCGTCACCCGTAAGCGGGACAGAGCACGCTCGCATTCCTTGCAGTTTCGGGCCCCAATGACGTGCCCGGCTGGTCACTCCATCAATGGCTGCGAGGACCGCGACGGAGGGAGGCTCATCGCCGATAACCAGGCTTCTCTCGCCGCTGGCCGCTCCTCGATACCGGTCGACCACCAAACCTCCGACGAAACTGGCTGAGAAGCCACGGTGCAGCTCGAAAAACCAATGTTGGGAGAGCGATTCTTTCGGACGAAGAGTATCGAGCCTGGCTGTAATAATGACAGGGTGTTTAGTGTCCCCGCCCGCCTCTTCAGCTACACTTTGGCCTGTATCGATCGGAATACAGCGGATATTGTGGTCCTGGAGGGCTTTGCAGACTGCCTGACAGCGCTGCCGGGTTTCGCTGTTGCCCCCGGAATCGACAGCCAAGGCCCAAAACGCTCGGTTATCCGTTAGCGAGCGTGGGATCGATCGCACCAAACTTTTTATGTTGCCACGGTCTGGTGATAGCGCCCCTGTCTTGACATAGTGTGTGAGTGCCCGATCCGGTAGGGCAGCTGCAAGCCCGCACGTGTCTGCAAGGGCCAAAAGAGCGGATCGATCGCGGTCGTCAACATGGTGAAGAAGCACATGATCGAAGCCCATCCTGGCGATGGCTTGCAGGTCGCGCTCGATGGTATTGAAGGCGGCTGCGGAGGTGGTGTCTATGAACTCTGGCTCGACGTCGTACCGCATAGCCACAGGATAAGTTCCGGGAGTGGCTAAAGGCGAAGTCGCACACGCTGTCGACAGGACCAGGATGGCGAAGGCAGCGGCAACCGTAGCGATCGGAACGGCCGCTCCCATTCCTTTTGCGAGGTGGGGTGCTGGAACAAGACGGTTGACTGTGGTGAACCGCCGCCGATACACTGAGCCCGGTCGCTCAACAGGCGTGGCTGCCAGGCACACGTCGTCATTCGAGGATGCTAACCTCTCATGAAGCATACCCACTTGTTGTTCCTTTCGTTGGCTGTTACCTGTTGCTGCGTGTCGGGCTGTGCGACGACTCGCCCGACGCATGACGACACCGCTCGCCGGGAGATGCTCTCCCTGCTTATGCCCAGCCGGATCAAGATCGTCAAGCCCTTCACTCGCGTCAAGAGCTTTGACGACGACGCTGTGCCCGATGGTATCGAGCTTTTGCTTGAGGCTGTCAATGCCCTGGATAACCCCGGTCTGATGATCGTCGGCGATGTTCGGGTCGAGCTCTATGAATACGTGCCCGCTAGCAGCGACCACAAGGGCCAACAGTATGACAGCTGGAGAATCTCCCTGACAGCAGCCGACGACCAGCGGATGCACTGGAACCAGCTGACCCAGATGTACGAGTTCAGGCTGCAGATAAACCCGAGAGCAGTGCCCCGGGCCAACAAGTACGTCTTGTTAGTAACCTACAACTCGCCGCTGGGCGAGCACCTTACGGACGAGTTTGTTCTGGGTTATCGCGATATCATCAGCCCGCCGGGCGGACCGGGCGGCTAGTGCTCCGCTAGCGATGATCTGATGAATCGCCGTTAGTTGCAGCGCGGATTCCGAAACGCGGTGGGGCGAGTCGGCATGTTGACGATAGGGGTATGTCCTTTGCGAATGGAGTCGACGATGAACCGTAAGAACGAACTGACATGGGCGACCGTCTCGGTGGCTGTGGTTTTCTGTGCTCTGCTGGGCGGGTGCGCGGACAGGCTTACCCTGAAGAACTTCTCGAGGATTCAGGTTCACCAATCCACGCAAGCTGACGTAAGGATGTACATCGGGACACCCGACGATGAGATCATCGATCGTTGGATGTACTCCAGGCCCGAGAGACACCTGACGGTGGCTGTGACTTTCGATGAAGGCATCGTGTCGCGGAAGGAGTGGATCGATCCCACACGTTGGGTGGACGACGAAGAGGAACCGGTCGAGCAAGGCGACGTCAGCCGGACTATCACCATCCGCCAGAGGTCCGAATAGCACGGCGCGGGAAGGCAGCAGGCCCCGGTGTCGGCGGAAGACACGGGCAAGCAGAGCTTGTCCGTGGCCCCCTGATTGATCACTGTTGCACAAGATCCAGAACCTGCTCTTGAGTCTGCGGTTTGGGGTCGTGCAAGCCGCGGGTCCCAACCGGTCGTATTACAGACTCATGCTACGCTCTTGAGACGGTCTCTTATGGATATGGTGGTCGCGGACAATCTGGCGAAGGTCTTCCCCGCACCGGATGGCCGGGACAAACGAGCGGTGGACGGGCTGAGCTTCGTCGTCGGCGAAGGGCGGATCTACGGTCTGCTGGGTCCCAACGGCGCGGGCAAGACCACGACACTGCGCATGCTCAGCGGATTGATGACCCCGACTGAAGGTCGAGCCATCCTGGCTGGCCATGACGTCGCGGTCGATCCCGAGCTGGTCAAGCGCTCCTTGGGATTCCTGACCGCCAACACCGGCTTATATCAGCGTCTCACCGGACGCGAGCTCTTGATCTACTTCGCCCAGCTTCACGGTATGGATGCTCAGGCCTCCGGCGAGCGGGCGGACTATCTGATCCGCTGGCTTTCGATGGGGGATTTTGTCGGTCTGCGATGTGGAGCCATGTCCACCGGACAAAAGCAGCGCGTCAACATCGCCCGGGCGCTGGTGGCTGATCCGCCGATTCTGGTCATGGACGAGCCGACGCTGGGGCTTGACGTTCTCAGCAACCGGATCATCCTGGAATTCATAGAGCGCGAGCGCGACTGCGGCAAAGCCATCATCCTGTCCACTCACTATCTGGATGAGGCTGAATCGCTTTGCGACAAGATAGGCCTGCTCCACAACGGGCGCCTGGTGGCTGAGGGTGATTTACAGAGCCTGCGCCGGGAGACCAACCGGCAGCGGTTGAGCGACATCTTCCTCGAGATCGTCCACGCCGCTCCGACAACCGGAGCCTTCGCCTCATGATCCTGCGTCGGCGCGTGCAAACCATCTACAAGAAGGAGCTGATCGATATCCTCCGCGACCGGCGAACGCTCATCGCCATGATCGTCGTTCCGATCGTACTCTATCCGCTGCTGATGCTCGGGTCGGTCCAAGCCGTGAGCTTCCAGGGAGACACGCTCGAGCGCGAGAAGTTTCTGGTCGGCGTTGTCAGTGACGCGCACTGGGAACTTCTCGAACGTCTCATACGGTCGGATGCCCAGCGCCTCGAGCAGGCGCGACAGGAAAGTGCCGAGGACCCGGAAGACGGAGATGGTCCTGTCGGTCTGGTGGATCTTGCCGAGTCTCCTTCCCCTTATCCCGACCGGCAGGCTTTGGAGCAGGCGGTCAAGGATCGCGAGGTTCAGGTCGGTGTGATCTTCGAGCATGAGGAGCTTCGCAATGGGTTCAACACACGCAACCCGGTGACGATCCTGGCTGATCGCGAGGAAGTGCGCAGCGCGAACGCCGCGGGCCGCCTCCGCAGGATGATCGGACGCACCGGAGAGCGAATCATCGAACGCCGCCTGACGGACCTCGACCTGCCCCCGGAGTTCGTCACGCCCTTCAGCATCGCCTTCGTAAACCTCTCCGCCCGGTCTTCGATTCTGGGGCAGATCCTCCCGCTTATCCTCATCCTGATGACCATAACCGGAGCGATATACCCCGCCATCGATCTGACAGCCGGCGAACGCGAACGCGGAACGCTCGAGTCACTGATGGTCTCGCCGGTGCCGGTTTTCGAGCTGATCGTCGGTAAGTTCCTGGTGGTCACCACGGTGGCTATCATGGGCGCTACGCTGAACCTCGCCAGCGTGACGGCTACCATGTGGTTTGGAGGGTTCGATGTTATCGTAGCCGACACCGAAGGCGGATTGCCCATCGGCAAGATGGTGATCATCCTGCTGTGTCTGGTTCCCTTCGCCGTGTTGATGTCGGCGATCATGATCGCGGTGTGCAGCTATGCTAGGACCTTCAAGGAAGCGCAGAACTACGTCACCCCGGTCATAATGGCTGTGCTTATCCCCGGCGGTATAGCAGCCATGCCGGCTGCCCGTCTCGACGGAGTGATGCTGGTGATCCCTGTGGGCAACATGGTACTGTTCGCCCGGGAGATGTTGCTCGGGGCTCCGGTCTCGTGGTGGCAGATGGCGACCGTTTTGGTCTCCACCTCACTGTACGCCGCCGCCGCCGTTTCGATCGCCGCGACGGTCTTTGGTCGGGAATCGGTGGTCTTCGCCGACGCCGGGTCGCTGAGAACGTCCTTCTCCCGGAGGCTGATCAAACCTTCACGGCGCCCGACAATTACATTGTCTTTGCTGTTTGTGGCGTTTCTTTTCCCGACGTGGTTTTTCATACAGGCTTCGCTCGCACCGGGTCCCGGCGAAGACGCACAAGCGCTTCTGGCTGCGACGGCCTGGTTGATGCCGCTTATGTTCGTCGCATTGCCCGTGGTGGTACTGTTCTACTGGAGGATAAGCCTGACCGAGACTCTGTCGTTGCGGATGCCGCGCAGGTGGCATCTCGTGGCTGGTTTGCTCATAGGCCTATCTGCTTGGGTGCCCGCCCACGAGCTTAACGTTCTGCAAAGCTATGTGTTAGGCCCACCTGCATCCCTGGCCCAAAGCGCCGAGCTTCTGGGCGAGACGCTGAGTCGGATGCACCCCGCCAAGGTGCTGCTGATAATCGCAATCATACCAGCCGTCTGCGAGGAACTACTGTTCAGGGGTCTTCTTCTCAGCGGGCTGGGCACGTCAAGCCGCAAGTACACAGCCATCATCGTATCAGCCGTCGTGTTCGGCGTGTTTCATTTTCTCCTGCCCAAGTTCGCCGTGACTGTCGCCCTGGGGCTGGTTCTGGGTTACCTCTGCTGGCAGTCCAGATCGATCGTTCCGGGTATGTTGGCTCATGCGCTGCACAACGGCGTGGCAGCTATGAGTGTCCTGCTGCCGAAATGGTCAAATGGATTAGGCATCCCAGCTGACCTCGGATGGTCCCACTTCCCGCCGCAAGTAATCGTGGGTGGTCTTGCGTTGTTCGTCGCGGGTTGCCTCCTGGCTCGGATCAAGGCCTCACCGCACAGCGACCAACAGTGAGAAGCTCACCAGAGGCGCGCAAGCGCCCCATCCTCCCCGAAGGAAAGGATGGGGCGTTTTTCATGTTTATCCGTACCTCACGCTCTACTGCTGCTTGTTGGCTGCGAACTTAGAGCATTCTCGGTTCTTGCATGGCCGTCGGTTTCTTCCGCCGTCCGGTAGAGAAGTACCGTTCGACCGCTACACAAAACTAGAGCTTCCTCTAGTCGCAACTGATGTCGAAAATCTCGACAGCGTCGATCGCCCCTTCGGTCTTCGAGTTGTTCGGGTTGTCCGTCGCATTGAACCGCACCACGACCTCGCTCGAAAGAGGAGCATCCAGGTAG